>Ga0209455_1000040_pt1 | contig 430197 bp, 425 predicted proteins | sample AraplaCol_mCL_r2_FD_184275 | JGI IMG/M metagenome (GOLD analysis project Ga0209455, IMG submission 184275) | Arabidopsis root microbial communities from North Carolina, USA - plate scrape CL_Col_mCL_r2 (SPAdes) (version 2) | ecosystem: Host-associated > Plants > Roots > Endosphere | place...
ACCACCGAAACGATCCGCACCGACCTTCGTCAGCGCCGCCGTCAGCGTCGTCTTGCCGTGGTCCACGTGACCGATCGTGCCCACGTTCACGTGCGGCTTGGTGCGTTCGAATTTACCCTTTGCCATGAGCGCTACATCCCAATGGAGTCTGAGTGATAAGGAAATCTAACCGGGCTATCAGGCGATACCGCTTGCAGCCAGCAATGCGTGGTGCTCATGACTGGAATCGAACCAGCGACCTCTTCCTTACCAAGGAAGTGCTCTACCGACTGAGCTACATGAGCACGAAAAAACTTGAATGACGAGATCAATGGAGCGGGAGACGGGAATCGAACCCGCACCATCAGCTTGGAAGGCTGAGGTTCTACCATTGAACTACTCCCGCCCTATGCGGAACTCGCCTATCGAATCGCATCAACGCAGGCAAGCGCTTTTGCGATCTGCCTTCCAGCCCATTGCGGCTACCCGCAAAATCGACTGGTGGAGGGAGGTGGATTCGAACCACCGAAGGCGTAAGCCAGCAGATTTACAGTCTGCCCCCGTTGGCCGCTTGGGTATCCCTCCAACAAAGAACGGCTATTGTGTGGATCGGGGCCTGATGTGTCAACACCTTGGCGAGCGAAACGGCCGGTTTTCCGCACCTTCCCGCACCAGCTCAAATGCTGTTTCAGTCGTTTCCCGCGCCGCGCGTATCCACCAACTGCGCCATGCTCTTGGAAATCTCCAGCAAATGCCGCGCCTGCTCCTGCAAACGGCGCTCGTTGTCGTCGCGCGGCGTCCATTGCGGCACCGGGGTGGGCTTGCCGTCGGGCTTGTCCAAGGCCACGAATACCATCACGCAACTGGTAGCCAGGCGCTCTTCGCCGCTGCGCAGATCGCGGGCCAGCACATCCACCGCCATCTGCATGCTGGAAGTACCGGTGTAGATCAACTTGGCACGCACGCTGACCAGGTCGCCAATCAGGATCGGCTTGACGAACTGGATGCCGCTGACCGCCGCCGTCACGCAATATGCCCCACTCCAGCCCACGGCGCAGGCGTAGCCTGCCTGGTCGATCCATTTCATTACCATGCCGCCATGCACCTTGCCGCCGAAGTTGACGTCGGTGGGCTGGGCGAGGAAACGGAAGGTCACTTCGTGTTGCTGGCCTGACATGCAGTCTCCGACAGGTACGCCAAACGTGAAAGCGGCATTATGCCCGCTTGGCGACCTTCGACGGCAGTCGCAAGCTCATCGGCGTGCTGAGTACACCGCTGGGCGAAGGCCGCTCCGGGCCATCCGCGCGAAATCCCAGGCGAAGATAGACGGGCACCGCGCAACGCGTGGCGTTGAGGGTGAAGCGGCGGGTATCCGCGCGACGCATGGCATCCCGACAAGCGCGTTGCCAAAGACGCCGGGCGATGCCCCGTCCTTGATAGCGCGTGCTCACGAAAAAATGCACGAGATGACGGTCATCACGCATGCTCGCGATCCCCACCAGCACCTCACCCAGAAAAGCCAGATGAAACCGCTGGCCCTCCATGACCTTCTGCCGAATCGCCTTGGCCGTGAGTCGCATGAGTAGTTCCTGCCCTGCCTTGCGTGGCTGATCCGGCAGTATCCATTGCCGCACCACGCGGCGACTTAGTACGCCGATGGCTCGCGCGTCATCCGAATGCGCGAGCCGTATATGCAAGTGATCGGGAGATCCTGAGGACATGGCTCGACTCTACCGAGCTGCGCAGACGGGCAGAACGAAGCCCCATGACTTCGCCCTTATTGCATGAATGACGAACCCGATCAGACGTTGAACAAGAAATGCAGCACATCGCCATCCTTGACGATGTACTCCTTGCCTTCCTTGCGCAGCCTGCCGGCCGCGGCGGCGCCGGCTTCGCCCTTGTACTGGATGAAATCGTCGTAGGACACCGTTTCGACGCGGATGAAACCGCGCTCGAAATCGGTGTGGATCACGCCGGCCGCCTGCGGTGCGGTGGCGCCACGCTTGACGGTCCAGGCGCGCACTTCTTTGACGCCGGCGGTGAAGTAGGTCTGCAGGTTGAGCAGCTTGTAGCCGGCGCGGATGACGCGATTGAGGCCGGGCTCTTCCAGGCCAAGGTCCTTGAGGAATTCATCGCGGTCGGCGTCGTCGAGCTGGGCCAGCTCTTCTTCGATCGCGGCGCAAACCGGCACCACTTCGGCGCCCTCACCCGCCGCACGCTGACGCACGGCATCGAGGTGCGGATTGTTTTCGAAACCATCCTCGCGCACGTTGGCGATATACATCAGCGGCTTCAGGGTCAGCAGGAACAGGTCGCGCACCAGCGCCTTTTCTTCGTCATCCAGGCCAATGCTGCGCGCCGACCTGCCTTCGTTGAGAGCGGCCGCCAGCTTTTGCAATACCGGCTTCTTGGCCAGCGCCTCCTTGTCGTTGGCCTTGGCGGCGCGTTCGGCGCGATTGAGCGCCTTTTCGACCGAATCCAAGTCCGCCAGCGCCAATTCGGTATCGATGGTTTCGATGTCGGCGATGGGATCGACCTTGCCGGCTACGTGCACGATGTCGGTGTGCTCGAAGCAGCGCACCACATGCGCGATCGCATCGACCTCGCGGATATGCGAGAGGAACTTGTTCCCCAGGCCCTCGCCCTTCGACGCCCCAGCCACCAGGCCGGCGATGTCGACGAACTCCACCGCGGTCGGCACCACTTTTTGCGGCTTGACGATGCCGGCCAGCTCATTGAGGCGCAGGTCGGGCACCGGCACCACGCCCACGTTCGGCTCGATCGTGCAGAACGGGAAGTTGGCCGCGGCAATGCCCGCCTTGGTCAGCGCATTGAACAAGGTGGATTTGCCGACGTTGGGAAGGCCGACGATGCCGCATTTGATGCCCATGATTGCTTGATCCGGATAAAGAGAAAAACGAAAAAGATAAACGGCCGATCAGCCACTCACGCTTTTGCCGGCGTGTGCAACTGCTGCATCGCTTTGTCGAACTGCCCGTCAACCGCCAGCGGCAACACGTTCAGCGCGCGCGCGACACCGTCGAGCATGGCGTCTTCGTCCTTGGCGGAAGGGCGGCCCAGCACCCACGGCGTGACTTGATCCTTGTGGCCTGGATGCCCGATTCCCAAGCGCAGGCGATGGAATTTGCCGTGACCCAGATGCGCCATGATGTCGCGCAGGCCATTCTGGCCGCCATGGCCGCCATCGAACTTCAGGCGCACCGTGCCGGCGGGCAGATCCAGGTCATCGTGCGCGACCAGGCATTCTTCCGACCCGATCTTGTAGTAGCGCAACGCAGCGGCCACGGCGAGGCCGCTCTTGTTCATGAAAGTGGCTGGCTTCAGCACCCACACTGGCTCGCCGCCGATGCGCAGCTTGCAGGTTTCGCCATGCAGCTTGCCATCGAAGCCGAAACGCTCGTTCTGGCCCGCTGCCAGGGCATCAACAAACCAGAACCCGGCGTTGTGCCGGGTTCTGAGGTATTCGGTACCGGGATTGCCCAGTCCGACGATGAGTCGTAGGCCTGCCATGAGTCAGCGAGAGTTGGCCGCAGGATTGGCCCCTCACCCGAACCCTCTCCCCGGAAGGGAGAGGGGGCGGAAGCCTGACGCGGATTACTTCTTGGTTTCCTTGGCAGCCTCGGCGGCCGGCTGGCCTTCGGCACCTTCGGCAGCCGGTGCCTGGTCGACTTCTTCCTGCACGGTCAAGGCGGTGACCACGGCCACGTCGTGATCGGCGCCCAGGTGCAGTTCCGGGATCTCCACGTTCGCCGGCAGCTTGAGCTGCGACAAGTGGATGATGTCGCCGGGCTTCAGGTCGGCCAGGTCGAGTTCGATGAACTCCGGCAGATCCTTCGGCAGGCAGGAGATCGCCACTTCGTTGAGGTTGTGCGAGATGACCACGCCAGCGGTCTTGCCAGCCGGGGACTTTTCCTGGTTCAGGAAGTGCAGCGGCACGTTCACGCGGATCGCTTCGTTCTCATTGATGCGCTGGAAGTCCATGTGCAGCATCTGCTGCTTGAACGGGTGCTTCTGCCAGTCGCGCACCAGCACCTTCTGCACCTTGCCGTCGACGTTCAGGTCCAGCACGGAGGAGAAGAACCACTCGTGCCGGGCGGCGAGCAGGATGGTGTTGTGCTCGATCTGGATGCTCTGCGCGGGCTGGCCCGCACCGTAAACCACTGCGGGCACGAAGGACGCGCGACGCAGGCGGCGGCTCGCACCTTTCCCCTCGTCTTTGCGGGCCTGTGCCGCGATTTCATGAGTCTTTGCCATGTCGGTATTGCCTTGGAGTTAGAAGCCGCCTCGCGGCGGCCGGACTGACTCTCCCGCGACCAGAAGAGCCGGATTGCCCGCGGATGCGGGCGGAAAAGCGGGTAAGTATACAAAAAACGCAGGAATTCGTCGCGCCGGCGAAGGCCGGGCCTGGCGGCGGCGCAAAACCACTGGGCCCCGGCCTTCGCCGGGGCGACGGCGCCATGGGCGGCGCTCAGTCGATATAAAGCGAGCTGACCGACTCGCCGAAGGCGATACGCCGGATCGTTTCAGCCAGCAGCTCCGCCACTGACAACTGGCGGATCTTGGAGCAGTTCTTGGCGTCTTCGCGAAGCGGCAGCGTGTTGGTGACCACCAGCTGGTCCAGCTGCGAGCCTTCCAGGTTGCGGATCGCCGCGCCGGACAGCACCGGATGCACGCAGTAAGCCACCACCTTTCGAGCCCCGCGCTCCTTCAGGGCGGCAGCGGCCGCACACAGCGTGCCGGCGGTATCGACGATGTCGTCTACCATCACGCAAGTCTTGCCTTCCACGTCGCCGATGATGTTCATCACCGTGGCCACGTTGGCCTTGGGGCGGCGCTTGTCGATGATGGCCAGGTCCGCGTCGTCCAGGCGCTTGGCGATGGCGCGCGCGCGCACCACGCCGCCCACATCCGGACTGACCACGATCAGGTCATCCATGCTGTAGTTGCGCCAGATGTCCGCCAGCAGGATCGGCGAGGCGTAGACATTGTCCACCGGCACATCGAAGAAGCCCTGGATCTGGTCCGCATGCAGGTCGACGGTAAGCACGCGGTCCACGCCGGCGGTGCCGATCAGGCGCGCGACCAGCTTGGCGGTGATCGGCACGCGCGCCGAGCGCGGGCGGCGATCCTGGCGGGCGTAGCCGAAGTACGGGATGACCGCGGTCACGCTGGCGGCAGAGGCGCGCTTGAGCGCATCGACCAGGGTCAGTAGCTCGAACAGGTTCTCCGCGCTCGGCGCGCCGGTCGGCTGCAGCACGAACACTTCCTGCCGGCGCACGTTCTCTTCGATCTCGATCTGCACTTCGCCGTCGCTGAACTTGCCGACCAGGGCCTTGCCCAGCGGAATGCCCAGGCGATGGGCGATATCTTCGGCCAGGGCACGGTGCGCATTGCCGGTAAACAGCATCGGACTGGACGTATCCACGGTTGTTTCCTCAGAACCAGGCCATTGAGTCAGCGTACGGTTGAAGGCGCAGTCCCCGCTCCCTCCAACCGCTCCTCCGGTACAGGTCCGAATGGAGCTTGAAAAACATCGCGCACACAAGTGCCCGAAGTGAGGCAATCCATCCTATGACTGCGCAAACAGGGGGTCGAACGACCCCCTGTGAAAAATGGCTGGGGCGGCAGGATTCGAACCTGCGCATGCGGGAATCAAAATCCCGTGCCTTAACCAGCTTGGCGACGCCCCAGTATGTGTTGGCATTTTGCCCCCGGCTCAGCCTAGCGACCGGGGAGCAAAGAAAGAAAATTGTGGCCGGTGAGCGCCATGCGTGTCAATTCAAATTGCTGACCGAATGTGTGCGCTCAGGCCGACAGCGTGCGCGACATGAACACGCGCAGTTCTTCCGGAAATCCGTTTTCGTGGTCGCGTTCGCGTGCGTAGGCGTAGGCAGGGTCGTTCTTGTCGACTACCACAAAGCCGTGCCTGGCGTAGAACGGCGCATTCCACGGCACGTCGGGCAGCGTACCCAGGTCGATCCGGCGATAGCCTTTTTCCTGCGCCCACGCGGATGCATGTTCGAGCAGCGCCGAGCCGATGCCGCGCCGCTGAAAGGCGGGCAGCACGTCGATCTCGGCAATGCCGACGACGTCGCCATGCAGCGCCACGTCGAGCCATACGAAACCCACCACTTCGCCGCTTGCTTCATCCACCGCCACCCAGACGAAGCCACGCCGGATTTCCTCGGCCAGCAAGTCTTTCGGAATCGACAGCCGGGCGTAGAACCGCCAGGCCGGATGATCGCGGAACAATTGCACCGCCGCACGCTCGATCTCGCAGATGACGTCGATATGCGCGGCGGTGGCGCGTTGGACACGAAACGACATCGGCGCACTCCCTGAATCTGCTTGCTGCGTAGCGTTCATTGCAGGCTCCACGATTGGACCGACAACCTCACCTTGTACGGCGCTTTTTCCGCAAACACCTTCGACGGCAACGGCGGCTGCCGGGTCGTGTCCCAGGCGGGATAGCTCACCGTCCAGCCATCCTGCACCAGTACCGAGGGCAGGCGGTCATTGCCGAAACTCAGCTCGGCCCGGGCACCTTGCGCCCGCAAACCAAGCACCCAGGCGCGCAGTTCGTCGAGCGGAACCTCCCAATGCAAGGCTCGGCGCATCAGACTCTCCGCATCCGGCCCGTATTGCGGGCCGCCTTCGGCGCCATCCAGTTCCGCCCCATCCGGGCCGCCGGTCAGCCGGTAGCTCTTGCCCGAAATAGGCAAGCGGAACACGAACTCGTAGTGATTACCGTCTTGCGTCCAGGTAAACGTACCGCTGCCGCCATCCTGGGCGCTGTAGATGCCCAACTTGCCCTGGAGCACCCAATGATCGGCATCCGCCAACGCCTTCTCGCGCGCCTCCTGCTGGGCCATGGCAGCGGCATCGCCCTGGTTGCGCACCAATGTCGGAGTGGTTGCGCACGCAGCCAGCAGCAGCGGCGCAAGCGCTGCGAAAACGCGAAAAGAAAATTTCATGGTTCCAGCCGCTTCAAGGTTTGTTGCAGGGCCACGTTGTGCGGGTCCATGCGGCGCACCTGGTCGAACACTTGCTGCGCCTGGTCGTGATGGCCCTGCTTCCACAACACCTCGCCAAGATGGACGCCGACGTCGGCATCCTTGCCGGTCTGCCACGCGCCGCGCAGTATCTGGGCAGCTTGATCCAGGTGACCGAGCCGATATTGCAGCCATCCCCACGAGTCGGCGATCGACGGGTCGTTCGGCTTTGCCGCGCGTGCCGCGGCGATCAGCCGCTCCGCTTCGGAGAGATCGCGATCCGCGTCGGCAAGCGTGAAGCCCAGGGCATTGCTGGCGTCGACGTCGCCAGGCTTCAGTTCCAGCAGCCTGCGGAAGTCCGCCACGGCCGGGTCGATCTTGCCGATCTCGGCGTACGCCAGGCCGCGCCCGTACAACAGGTCCGCATCATCCGGCGCCACCTGCAAGGCATGCGTGAAGGAGTCGATCGCTTCGCCGTAGCGCTTTTCTCGTAGGTAAAGATCCGCATCAACTTCATACGCGCGGCGCAGCTGCGCAGGCTGGTCGAGGTAATCGGTCTGCATTTCGGCCAGCTGCTGATGCGCTTCGGCGCTGCGCCCCAGATCCTGCAGCAGGATGGCGCTGCGCAGGTCGGCATCAAAGGCATGCTCGTCGTCATCCGGCACCTGGTCGTACCACTTCAGCGCGTCTTCCTTGCGCCCGAGCACTTCGGCTAGCTGACCAAGCAGGTAGGCACTGGCGTTGCGCACGTCGTCAGGTGCTTGCGACAGCTGCGTGTAGATCTGCCCCAGCGTCTTGTTGTCCTTGGCGTTGGCGGCCAGGGCGGCGCGCAGCGCATAGGTCTGCGCGTTCTGCGGGCCCTTTTCCAGCAGGTGGGCGGCCTGCGCGTACTGGCCGCTCTGTCCAAGCAAGGCTGCATAGGTGAGCCGTAGGCCGATATTGTTCGGATCCTTCACCTGCGCCTGGCGCAAAAGATTGAGGCCGCCGCTGCGATCGCCGTTGTTGAGCTTGAGCTGTGCGGCCCACGCGTAGGTCTCTGCGGTACCGAAACGCTTCAGCGCGCCATCGGCGATCTGCTGCGCGTACGCATGGCGGTTCAACTGCTCGCCCAGCTCGCTCATCGCCAGCCACGCCTTGGGATCGGAGGGCAACCGATCGGGTGTAGCCAGGGATTCGAGCAGGCTCCCGGCCATGGCGGGATCACGGCTGCCGATCAGCACCCGGCCAAACATGCGCCAGGCATCCTTGTCGCCGCTGGCGATCAACAGGGTCAGCTGGCGGCGAGCTTCCTCCGTCCGCCCCTGCTCTACCGCCAGTTGCGCCCGTGCCTGCGCCAGCTGGGCGGGCGTCGCACCCAGCCTCTGCCAGCGATCGATGGCGCGTTGCGCGGCATCCGGATCATGGATGGCGATGCCCAGGGCGGCGGCCTTGCTGGCCACCTCCGGATCGCTGGAAATCATCATCGCCTTGTCATAAGCCTGGGAGGCGGCCTTGAGATCGGCGCTGGACAACGCCAATTCTCCAGCCAGCAACTGAGCCAGCAGGTCGTGATCCACATCCGGCGTCGCCACCACCATTCGCGCCAGCGGCTGGAGCGATGCCGGCGAAGGGGAAACCGACCGCTGAGGTAACCCGGCACATCCGGCCAGCCCAAGCACGACCCATACTCCAGCTACAAACCGCCGCACTTGCTTGAACTCGACCGTTCCGCTCAGCACACTATTCCTCCAACCATTCCGCCATTTTGGCGCACTTAGTCTACGCCGGCCAACGCCCGTCGCCCCCACTCGCATCACGTCATGAAGCTGATCGCCCTCGGGCTCAACCACCTCACCGCGCCGGTCAGCCTGCGCGAACAGGTAGCGTTTGACGAGGACGCGACCAGCGCCGCCTTGCGCGAACTTGCGCGCGAGCCCGGCGTCGACGAAGCGCTGATCCTGTCTACCTGCAACCGTACCGAACTCTACGTCAGCGTCACGGCCGGCGCGGAAAACGTTCCGCAGGAGTGGCTCGGCCGCCACCATCGTCTGACTCCGGGCAAGCTTGACGAGTTCCTGTATCGCCATGATGACGAAGCGGCCGTGAGACATATGTTTCGGGTCGCCACCGGACTGGATTCCATGGTGCTGGGCGAGCCGCAGATTCTTGGCCAGGTGAAGGACGCCTATCAGCAGGCACGCGATGCCCGCGCACTAAAGACGCCGATGGATCGCCTGCTGCAACACACGTTCGCCGTGGCCAAGCGCGTGCGCACCGATACGCGCATCGGCGCACACACCGTATCGGTGGCCTTTACGGCGGTGCGGCTGGCCGAGCGTGTGTTTACGGACCTGCGCGAGGCTTGCGTGCTGTTGATCGGCGCGGGCGACACCATCGAGCTGGCCGTCCGCCACCTGGCCGACAAACAAGTGCGCCGCCTGATCGTGGCCAACCGCACGCTGGAAAACGCGCAGGAACTGGCCGGCCGCCACGGCGGTTACGCCATCGCCTTGCACGATCTGCCGCAGCACCTGGCCGAAGCGGACATCGTGATCGCCTCCACCGCCGCCCGCCAACCCGTGCTGACGCGCGCCATGGTGGAAAAGGCCATCGCCACCCGCCGCCGCAAACCGGTGTTCATGGTCGACATTGCCGTGCCGCGCGACATCGAACCGGCAGTCGCCGACTTGCCGGACGTTTATCTCTACGGCATCGACGACCTGCGCCAGGTCATCGATGACAACCGCCGCTCGCGCGAAACCGCCGCGCGCGAAGCCGATGCGATCATCGACCTGCAAGTCGAACGTTACATGGCCTGGCGCCGTGCGCTGACCGTGCGCAATCCCGCCGTGGACCTGCGCGCGCACGCCGAAATCTATCGCGACCAGGTGCTGGAAAAAGCGCGCGCCATGCTTGCGCGCGGCAAATCGCCAGAGGAAGCCCTGGCCTTTCTCGCCAACACCTTGACCAACAAATTGCTGCACCACCCCAGTGCGCGGCTGCGCGAAGCCACCCTGAGCGGCGACCACGACCTCCTGCATGCCGCCGGCCGGCTATACGGCCTGGGCGAAGACGAAAAAGCAGATACGAGCGACGAGTAGCGAGGGCGGCTGGCTGCCGCGCTACGCAAGTTTTCGCACATTCCGCTCATCCTTCACGACGTCTCTTTACTTAGTCGTCATTCCCGCCAAACGGGAATCCATCGTCGTTTTTCGCCAAGCGCAGCATGGACTTTCGCTTGCGCGGGCATGACGCCAAGGAAAACCATGACACCTTCCATTCGCAGCAAACTCGAAGCCACCGTCGAACGCCACGAGGAACTCGCCCTGCTGCTCGGCCAGCCCGACGTGCTGGCCGATAACACGCGGTTTCGCGAGCTGTCGCGCGAGTATGCCCAACTTCAGCCGGTCGCCGACGCCATGCGCGAACTGGCCAATACCGAACGCGAACTCGCCGACGCGCGCGTCATGCTGGACGATCCCGAACTGCGCGACATGGCCGCTGAAGACATCTCGCGCCTGGAAGCGCGGCTCGCCCAGCTCGACGACGAATTGCAAAAGTTGCTGATCCCCAAGGACCCGCGCGACGAAGCCAACCTGTTCCTGGAAGTGCGCGCGGGTTCCGGTGGCGACGAAGCGGCCATTTTCGCCGGCGACCTGTTCCGCATGTACACCCGCTACGCCGAACGCCAGCGCTGGCAGGTGGAAGTGCTCAGCGAAAACCCCGGCGAGCATGGCGGCTACAAGGAAATCATCGCGCGCATCGAAGGCAAGGGCGCCTATTCCAGGCTCAAGTTCGAATCGGGCGTGCATTGCGTCAAGCGCGTGCCGCTGACCGAATCGCAGGGCCGCGTGCACACCTCCACCGCCACCGTGGCCGTGCTGCCGGAACTGGATGAAATCGAGGACATCGCCATTGCCCCGGCCGACCTGAAGATCGACACCTTCCGCGCCTCCGGCGCCGGCGGCCAGCACGTCAACAAGACCGATTCGGCCATCCGCATCACCCACCTGCCCAGCGGCATCGTGGTGGAATGCCAGGACGAACGCAGCCAGCACAAAAACCGCGCGCGCGCGATGAGTCTGCTCAAGGCGCGCCTGCTCGACGAGGCACAGTCCAAACAGACCGCCGAGCAGGCACAGTCGCGGCGGCTGCAGGTCGGCACCGGCGATCGCAGCCAGCGCATCCGCACCTACCGCTACAAGGACAACCTGATCACCGACCACCGCATCGGCCTGGACCTGCACAACCTGCCCGACGTGATGCAAGGCCACCTGGACGAGCTGTTCGGCGCGCTGACCAGGGAGCATCAGGCCGATGAGCTGAAATCGCTTGCCGGACCAGCGACATAACCCCGCACGCTGATCGATTTCCGGGAGCTTGATTGGGTTACCCTGCCTCAACCCAACTTAGAATGGGTCAACAGGGGCCAGTCGTACAGCTCATCATGCCGGCGCTGATGGCAGCCTTCTTTCATCCTGCTTCACTGCTGCCAGCCAATGACCGACGCCCCGCTCTCCGATATCGCCCTGACCTTGCAGAAACTCGACGAGTTGCTGCGACGCGATGCCAACGAGGACGCGGCACACTTCGCGGCCATGGCGCGGCGGCATTTCCCGGTGTCGGCCGAGCTGATTCGTTTGCATGGCGTCGCCCTGCTGCGCCTTGGCCGCCGTCGCGAAGCGCAGACGGCGCTGAATCGCGCGGCGGAACTTGCGCCGAACGACATCGAACTGCAGTGCAACCTCGCCAGCCTCGCCATGGCCGACGGCCGCGTCGGCGCCGCCATGGAGCGCTTGCAGAAGGCGTTGGCGAAAACGCCGGGGCATCCGGCCTTGCTGCAGGCGCTGGGCACGGCGTACATGTCCACCGGCCAGCACGGCCAGGCGCGCGATGCGTTTGCCCAAGCCATGCAGGGCGCGCCGCAGCACCCTGGCTTGCGTCTCAATCTTGCCGCGGCGGAAATGGAACTTGGGCGTTTTGCCGACGCCGAAGCATTGACGCGCCAGGTGCTGCAGCAAGCACCGCAGGCCGAGGTGGCGCACGCCATGCTCGGTCACCTGTTGCATTTGCAACGCCGGCCCAAGGAAGGCGCCGCCTCGCTGCTGCAGGCCGGCAAGCTGGCACCCACCCATGTGCAACATGTGTTCCAGGCCGCCCTGATGCTGGACGAGGCTGGCGATCTCAGCGCCGCGCATGATGCCTTCACCGAAGCACTGGCGCGCGCCCCCGATTCGGTCCCGATCATGGGGCAATTGCTGTTCGTGCGTCGGCGGCTGTGTCGCTGGCAGGACGTCGATGCGCTCAGCGAGCGCGTGATCCATGCCGTCTCCGAAGGCAAGCCGGGCATCCATCCCTTCGCTTTTCTCAGCGAGGATGTCGATGCCGCATTGCAGTTGCTTTGCGCAAAAACCTATGCGGCAGCGATCGAAAACCAGGCATCCGCGTTCCGCCAGCAATTGAATCTGCGCCACGCGCTGCCCATGCCGGACACCCCGATCCGCGTCGGCATGCTGATGGAAGGTCCGAACGAATCCGCCTTCAGCCAGCATCTCGTCGCCGTCCTGGAAGCCTTGGCCGATAGCGATCTGGACATCCATCTGTTCGCCACCACGCCGGACGACGGCAGCCGCGTACGCCGCCGCCTTTCCAGCGCCGCGACGCTGCACGACGTTTCGGCATTGAACCGGGTACAGGTCGCCCAGCGCATTCATGGCACGTCGATTGAAGTGCTGTTCGATCTCAACGGTTATCGCAGCCGCGGCAACGCCGAGCTGATGGCCTTGTGCCCGGCGCCCATCCAGGCAGCCTGGCTGGGCTACCCCGGCAGCTCCGGTGCGCCGTGGGTAGATTATTTGTTTACTGACGCGATCACGCTGCCGCGCGAACTGCGTCAGCACGTCAGCGAAAAGGTGGTCCGCCTCCCGCGCTGCCACCAGCCGAACGATCCGAATCGCGCCGCCGCCGACGTTCCCACGCGAGCGGCATGCGGCCTGCCGGACAATGGCATCGTGTTCGCCTGCTTCAACGAGACGCATACGATCAATCCGGCCGTGTTCGCGCGCTGCATGCTGATCTTGCAGCAGGTGCCCGGCAGCGTGCTGTGGCTGATAAGCGGGCCGGCAAATACGGACGACCACCTGCGCAAGGCAGCGCGTGCGCTGGAAGTGGCGCCCGAGCGCCTCATCTTCATGCCGCCACTGACTTATCCGGACTATCTGGCACGCTACGCGCACGTGGATCTGTACCTGGATACGCTGCCCATCAACTCGCGTGCGGCGGCTTCGGATGCGCTATGGGCCGGCTGCCCGGTGCTCACCCGCACCGGCGAGACCATGGCATCACGCACGGTAACCAGCCTGCTGCATGAGCTTGGGCTGCCCGAGTTGATCACAGGCGACAACACGTCGTTCATCGGCATGGCCACCGCCTTGGGCAACGATCCGCAAGCGTTGGCAACCCTGCGTCGGCACATTACGCAGCAGCGCGGCGCACATCTGCTATTCGACGTGCAAGGCTTCGCCGCCGATTTTCGCCGTGCCGTGCTGGCGATCAGCGCGCGGTACCGCATCGGCCGTCCGCCGAGCGATATCGATCTTTAGGCGGGGACACCCCGCTAGAAAACAAAAAAGCCCTGCTGCACCTCGCCCTCGTGCACAGCGCGAACGACGTCGTCCACCTGCGCCGCCGGCGGCCCCTGCCATAGCCACTGTTCCAGTTCACGCAGGGCCTCGTCGCTGCCATAGGCGATCACCTCGACGCGGCCATCGCTGAGATTGCGTGCATGCCCGTGCAGGCCCAGGCGCCGTGCCTCGTTGCGGGTGCTGGCGCGGAAAAACACGCCCTGCACTTTGCCGCTGATCACGAAACGCACGCTGTGCATACACTTACTGCCCGATGATGGCGCTCAGCGCAGCCGGCGTCACCGGTCCCATGAAATGCTTGGCCACCTTGCCGTCCGGTCCGATCAGATAGGTCGTCGGCAAGCCCAGCGGCTCGTCGAAATCCTTCAACGGCTTGTCCATGGTGACCTGCGCCACCGGAAAGCTCACCGGGTGCTTGCCCAGGAAAGCGCGAATGTCGGCGGGGTCGGTGTCGTCGTAAGCAATGCCGATCGCGCGTACATTCGGGTGCGTCTTCACGTATTGCGAAATCTCCGGCATTTCCTTGATGCAAGGCACGCACCACGTCGCCCAGAAGTTCACGATCACCCAATGGCCCCGCTCCGCCGACAGGTCATACGGCTTGCCATCCAATGTCGTCACCTTCAGTGAGGGCTGTGCCGGCATGGCGGCGTAAACGGGAGCAGCCAGCAGACATGCCGCCAGCAACAGGGACGATGCAAACCACTTCATGTTTCCGATTCCTGCGTGTGTGACACCGGCCGCGAAGCCGCCGGCGGAGTGCGGACAGGATAAACCTTGTCCAGGCGGGTACCCAGGGTGCTATCCAGCGTATGCGCCAGGCGGGTGAGCAAGGCCAGCAGTTCCGGCGGCAAGCTGATGCCGGATGCAGCGACTTGCTCCACAGGGTTCAACGGCAAGCGATAGCCGCTGTGCTGGTAGACGTGCAGCAGGTCGGTGCTGTCCAGGCTGCGCACCAGCGACCAGCCGCCGGTTTCGCTGCGATGGATCAGGCCTGCGCGAATCAGGTCATCGAAGTACGTGGCGATCGCCTCGCTGCGCAGGCAAGGCTCTGCTTCGCGGATGGCCAACTGATCCACGCAGCGGCCGGCGCGCTGCGCATCCACCAGATGGCGCAACACCACCAGCAGGCCGAGGAATTCCGAACCTTCCGGCATCGCATCGCAAGGCTTTTGATACTCGAACGCAGACAGCGACGCCGACAGCGACGCGCACAGGATCACGATCACCCACGACAGGTAGATCCACAGCAGCAGCAACGGAATGATCGCCAGCGCGCCGTATATTTCCTGGTAGTTGTGCGCGCTCTGCACATAGTTGGTAAAGACCCAGCGGGCGATTTCGAACAGCACCGCGCCCAGCGCGGCGCCGATCGCGGTGTGCCTTTTGCTGACGCGCCGATTCGGGATGGTGGTGTACATCAGCCACAGCGTGAAGAAGGTCACCAGCAAGGGCAGCGCCTTCAGCAGTTCCTGCCCGATGCCCAGCTGTTCGCCGGCATTGCGCAGCATCGGTACGGCCGCCACGTAGGAAGTCACCGCGATACCGCCGACCACCAGCACCGGCCCCAGCGTGAGCGCGGCCCAGTACAGCAGCAGGCGCGGCCCCCAGGGACGGTGATTGGGCACCTGCCAGATGCGGTTGAGGCGGTCTTCGATGCTGATCATCATCGACACCGCACTGAACAGCATCACCAGGATGCTGATGCCGGTGAGCTTGCGCGCATTGGAAGCGAATTCGAGCAGTGTGTTCTGCACGGTCTCGCCCGCCGCCGGCACGAAGTTGTTGAAGACGAAATTGATCAGCGTATTGCGCTCTTCCTTGAACATCGGAAACGCCGCAAACATCGTCAGCACGGCCACCGTAAGCGGCACCAGCGAGACCAGCGTGGTGTAGGAAAGCGCACCGGCCGTCTCGAAACATTTGTCGTCGAGAAAGCGCCGCCACAGGAAACGGCCCAAGCTCATGGTGCGGTCGCGGTCGATACGCAGGTTCATACGTCTATGTGGCCAACATCCCTGATCTGCCCCGTACACTACCCCATCCCGGACGAATGCCCCAAACGATGAGCGACATCCTGATCCTGTACTACAGCCGCACCGGCCATACCGCCCAATTGGCGCGACTGATCGCACGCGGCGTGGAGGAAATCCCCGGCATACGCGCCCGCCTGCGCCAGGTACCGCCGGTGGCGCCGGTCACCGAAACGGCGCAGCCGCCGGAACCCGACGAAGGCGCGCCTTATGTCACGCGGCAGGATCTGCAGGAATGCGCCGGGCTGGCCTTGGGCAGCCCCACGCGCTTCGGCAACATGGCCGCGCCGTTGAAGCATTTCCTGGACAGCACCGGCGCCGAATGGGCCAGCGGCGTGCTGGTTGGCAAGCCGGCCGCCGTCTTCACCGTCACCAGTACCATGCATGGCGGCCAGGAATCGACCCTGCTGAGCATGGCGCTGCCCTTGCTTCACCACGGCATGCTGCTGTTGGGCATTCCGTATACGGAACCTGCGCTCAGCCATACAACGAGCGGCGGCACGCCGTATGGCGCCAGCCACGTGGCCGGCACCAAGGGCGAGAACGCCATCAGCGAACACGAGCGCGAACTGGCGCGCGCACTCGGCCGGCGGCTGGCCGATACCGCGCGCAAATTGGCCGCCGCATGAGCACGGCACAGCGCATCGGCATGGCCGCATGGATCGCGCTGATCCTGCTGCAGTGTGCGTGGTATGCGTGGCTGTTTCCGCCGCAGCGCATGCCGATGTGGCTGGCCTTGGGGCTGGCGGTGATCCCCTTGCTGCTTCCCTTCCTGGCCATCGGCAAGGTACGGCGCGCCTTGTTGTGGGCCGGCATTCTCAGCCTGTTCTACTTTTGCCACGGCGTCGCCGAGGGCTGGAGTTCGGCCCAGGAACGTGTTCCCGCGCTGCTGGAGGTAGGATTCGCCCTGGTATTGATCACTGCGTTGGGTGCTGGCGTGAAAACCAAGCGCGCCTGAGTCTTGCATCCAACCGACGTGTTTGCCGAGGTGAACGCCATGGGATTCCTGCAAGACGCCCCGCAGCTCGCCCATCCCTACCGCAGCGATCGCTTGCTGACCGCCTTGCTCGATCGTGTGCTGCCGAAAGAACGACTTCCCGCGCTGGATGCCGATCTCGATGCCTTGGGCGACTACGCCCTGATGGCATTCGAACGCAGCCGCCGCAGCACGCGCCGCAAACCGGTGCTCACGCAATGGGACGCGTGGGGCCACCGCGTCGATCGCATCGAGCTGACCCAAGCCTGGCTTGAAGGCCCCGAACTCACCACGCGCCACGCCGTGCTGGCGTCGGGACACGAAGCACACGAATTCGCGCGACTGGAGGAGTTTGCTCGCGCCTACGTCTATCACGTCGCCAGCGAGTTCTACACCTGCCCGCTGGCGATGACCGACGGCGCCGCCACTGCCTTGAAGGCCTCCGGCAACCAGGCGCTGATCGATCGTGCCCTCCCGCATTTCCTGAGCCGCGACACTGGCCAGTTCTGGCTGTCCGGCCAATGGATGACGGAGAACAGCGGCGGCTCCGACGTCAGCAACACCGAAACCGTGGCCAAACAGGATGCCGAGGGCCAATGGCGCCTGTATGGCCGCAAGTGGTTCAGCTCCGCGGTGGTGGGCGAGGCGGCCCTGGCGCTCGCCCGGCCCGAAGGCGCCGGCGGCGGCGCCGCCGCGCTGGCGCTGTTTTACGTGGAAACGATGAACGGCCAGGAGCGCAAGCCGGAACTGGTCATCGACCGCCTGAAAGACAAGCTCGGCACGAACGAGCTGCCGACCGCGGAAATCCACCTGCAGGGCTTGGCCGCGTGGCCGCTGGGCGAACTCGCGCACGGCGTGCGCCAGGTCGCGCCGATGCTCAACATCACACGCACCTGGAACGCGATCGGCGCCGTCGCCAGCATGGCTCGCGCCATCAGCCTTGCGCGCGACTACGCACGGCGGCGCCAGGCGTTTGGACGTCCATTGCTGGAACAGCCCTTGCACGCGCAAACGCTTGCCGACATGCAGGCCGAATTCGAAGGCGCCTTTGCGCTCACGTTCGAAGTAGCGCAGTTGCTTGGGCGTGTCGAGCAAGGCGTCGCCACACCGCAGGAAACCGATTCGCTGCGCCTGCTAACGCCGCTGGCGAAACTGTGGACCGGCAAGATGGCGGTGAACCTGTGCTCCGAAGCGCTGGAATGCTTCGGCGGCGCCGGCTACATCGAAGACACCGGCCTGCCGTGCTTGTTGCGCGACGCCCAGGTGTACGCCATCTGGGAAGGCACCACCAATGTCCTGTCGCTCGACAGCCTGCGTGCCCTGGGCAGCCACAACAGCTTCACCGCCCTGCGCAAGCTGATCGGCCAGTGGCTGCGGCCGGCGCACAACACGCAGGCGTCGTTCACCGTGAATGCGGCGCTGGATGCTGCCGCCATGCACCTGGACGGCAAGCGGATCGATCGCCTGACGCTGGAGGCCGGCGCACGCGGCGTGGCCATTACGCTGGCGCGTTGTGCGGCCGCTGCCTTGCTGGCGCGCCAGGATGCCTGGTCGTCCGCCCACGGCGACAAACGCCCCGCGGCAGCACTACGCCGCTTCCTGGGCCATGGCCTGCTGCGCCTTTCCGACATCGACGAAGAAGACACCCGGCTGCTGCTGGAATGACCCCCTACAGCGGCTAGAATGCGCAGCTACCCCTTTCGCGGCCTCTCGCTATGCAGCACCTGACCATCGTCACCACCGGCGGCACCATCGACAAGATCTACTTCGACGACAAGTCGGACTACAAGATCGGCGCGCCGCAGATCGGCGAGATCCTCAATCAGCTCGGCGTGGCGTTCCAGTTCGACGTGATTCCGATCCTGCGCAAGGACAGCCTGCACATCACCGCGGAAGATCGCACGCTGATCCGCTCCACCATCGAAGCACAACCGGCCCGCCACGTGCTGGTCACGCACGGCACCGACACCATGGTGGAAACCGCACGGGAGCTGGCCTCGATCAAGGGCAAGGTGATCGTGCTTACCGGCGCGTTGAATCCGGCACGCTTCCAGGGTTCGGATGCGGTGTTCAATATCGGCTGCGCGGTGGCCGCTGTGCAGACGCTGCCCGACGGCGTGTACATCGCCATGAACGGCCGCGTGTGGGACCCGGCCAAGGTGCGCAAGAATCGCGACGCGAATCGGTTCGAGGAAGTGCAAGGCTGAGCGCATCGCCTGAGCACTACCGATCGCCGGGAACTTCATGAACAAAAAGCAGCAGACCTCCGTCGTCATCACCCCCGCGGCGAAAGACAGCGCCCTTTCCAAAGCGCAGCAAACCTTCAACCGGCTGATCAAGCAGATCGAACAGCGCCGCGCCAAGCTGCGCGAATGGGAAGCGATAACGCCAGGCATCCAGGATAAAATCGTCGACGAGCTGGTTCCGCTGACGAAAAAGCTGGACGCCATGCTCAGCCGCTTCGTGCACGCGCTGGACCGCGCCCATTCTCAAAAGGGCCTGACCAAGACCGAGCGCGGACTGCTCTCGGCCATCATCGCGGAAATAGCGGGCAATCTCGCCGAGAAGCTCGACGATGCGGCGCTCAAGGCGATCTACAACCGCCACGCCGACAGCGATCTGGACAGCGACACGGCGGTCGAGCTCCACATGATGAAGCAGGCCATGGAAGACATCTTCGGCGTTGAAATGCCTGAAGATGTCACGTCGGCCGAAGACGTCTCCGAACGCATCCGCGAAAAGATCGAACAACAGCAGAAGGAATGGGAGGCCGCCGAGGAACTTCGCCGATCCAAGCGCAAGAAGACGGCAAAACAAACGGCCGCCGAGGAAAAGGCGCGCGCCGCGCAGGAGCAGACCAACCTCTCACTGCGTGAGGTGTACCGCAAGCTGGCCAGTTCCCTGCACCCCGATCGCGAAACCGACATGGTCGAGCGCGAGCGCAAGACGGCATTGATGCAGCGCGTGAATCAAGCGTACGAAAAGAAGGACCTGTTAAAACTGCTGGAACTGCAACTGGAGCTGGAGCACATCGACCAGGCCGTGATCAACAATCTCGGCGAAAGCCGCCTGCAGCATTACAACAAGATCCTGAAAGAACAGGTCGGCGAACTGGATCAAGAGTTGATGCACGTCCAGGAACGATTTTGCGACCAATTCAACCTGCCGCTCTTTTCGGTTCGCACACCCAAGGAGGCCGAACGCTCGCTTGCCGAGGAAATCGCCCGGCTCAAGCGATTCCTGCGTCTGGTCGAAGCCGATACCTTGCTGTGCAACGACATCAAGAAAGTGAAGGCGAACGTGCGCCGCTGGCACCAGGAAATCACCCCGCCCGACTTCGACGACATGCTGGCGGATATACGGTTCTGAACCCGGTACGTCCCTACGCTTTATCTTGCTGCCACGCCGGTAAAGCTCAGGGTCACCCCGACTCGCACTGAAATGGCACTGACTTCAGAGCATCCCGGTTTCGAGCTTCGCCGCATCCGACATCATCGCGTGATTCCACGGCGGATCGAACACCAGATCGACATCCGCTTCCTTGATCGTCGGGATCAACTCCAGCTTGGTGCGAGCATCGTCGATCAGCACGTCGCCCATGCCGCAGCCCGGCGCGGTGAGCGTCATTTTCACATACACCTTGCGCTGGTCGGGTGCGTTGGTTTCCAGGCTCACGTCGTAGACCAGGCCCAGCTCCACCACGTTGATCGGGATCTCCGGATCGAACACGGTGCGCAATTGCTGCCACACCAGCGCTTCCACGTCGGCGTCGGTCGCATCGTCGGGGAGCTGCAGCGGCGGCGGCGGTTCCTTGCCCAACGCATCGGCGTCGTTGCCGGCGATGCGGAACAAGTTGCCTTCCACGTACACGGTGAAGCTGCCGCCAAGCGCCTGCGTGATGTAACCCACCTGGCCGGCCGGCAGCACCACGTTCTCGCCCTGGGGCACCATCACTGCGCTGCAATCCCGTTCCAGGGTGAAGGGCTCGCTGCTAAGACTGAAACCGCTCATGTCGTTTCTTGAAAAATCGTGGAGGCAAGGCCAAACCGGCGGCGCTCCGGCCCTCTATTATGCCGGCCGCGGGTAGGAACTGTCCTTCACATCAGGCTGGATTGGCCGAAACTCAAGAGTGGAACGGCCTGTTGATGGCCGGTAACGCTAAAATGACCGCTTTGCCTTGCTGCAGGAACCCGCGTGACTGTGCCCGCCGCCCTCCGTAGTGATCGTCCATGACCGTGCGCCATATCCTCGGCGAGTGCTTCGCCTTGTGTTGCGCGATCATGCTGGGCCTGGCAGCCGGTGCTGTCTGGCTGCTGCCTACCGTGTATATGCACCGGCCGCTGCCGTGGCTGGCGATACCGGCAGGCTGGCTGCTCGGCATCGCGATCAGGCAATGGGTGCATGGCAAGCCGTGGAATGCGGCGTTGCTGGCCGCCTTCGCTACCGGGGTGGCCTGCGTGTATATCCGTGTGCTGATCACCACGGTCACGATTGCCGCGATGACGGATTCCGGCCTGCTCGCCGCCGCGCGTACCGCAGGCTGGCCGATGCTGCTGGATTTAACGCGCCTCAACCTCAGCAAGCTTGATGTCGCCTGGAGCCTGGCGGGTATCGTGGCGGCGGCCGTGACCGCCACGCGACGCACCGCCAGGTAGCGTCAACCGTCCAGCGCTTTCAGCTGCGCTACCAGCTGGCCAGCGGCAGCCTGGCCGTCGCCGTACAGCATTCGCGCGTTGTCGGCATAGAACAACGCGTTTTCGATGCCCGCAAAGCCGGTACCCTTGCCGCGCTTGACCACGATGACCTGTTTTGCCTCGGCCACGTCGAGAATCGGCATGCCGTAGATCGGCGACGACGGATCGGTCTTGGCCACCGGATTGACCACGTCGTTGGCGCCGATCACCAGCGCCACGTCGGTCACGGGGAATTCCGGATTGATGTCTTCCATGTCCGCGATCAGGTCGTACGGCACGCCGGCCTCGGCAAGCAGCACGTTCATGTGCCCAGGCATGCGGCCCGCCACCGGGTGGATGGCGAACTTCACCTTCACGCCGCGCGCGATCAACAACTGCGCAAATTCCCACACCTTGTGCTGGGCCTGGGCGACCGCCATGCCGTAGCCGGGCACGATCACCACGCGTTCGGCGTAAGCCATCATCACCGCGGCATCGGCCGCCTCGATCGGCTTCTGGCTGCCGCTGATCGCCTGCGCCGCGCCGCCACCGGCGGCCGCTCCGAAACTGCCGAACAGCACATTGCCGATCGAGCGGTTCATCGCCTTCGCCATCAACTGCGTGAGCAAGGTGCCGGCGGCGCCGACCACCATGCCGGCAATGATCATCGCCTCGTTCTGAAGCACGTAGCCTTCGAACGCCACCGCCAGGCCGGTGAACGCGTTGTAGAGCGAAATCACCACCGGCATGTCGGCACCACCGATCGGCAGCGTCATCAGCACGCCGAACAACAGCGCCAGCGCGAAGAACGCAGCGACCAGGCCCAGGGTGAGGTGCCCCGTCGCCAGCGCGATGCCGATCCCCACCGCGCCCGCGAGCACCAGCAGGTTCACGGCCTGCTGGCCGGGGAAGACGAAACGCTTGTCCAGCCAGCCCTGCAGCTTGGCGAAGGCGATCAGCGAACCGGAAAAGCTCACCGAGCCGATCAGCGCGCCAAGCACCCCCAGGGCCAGCGCCACCGGGCTCAGCGGCGCCACGGCCGTGGCGCCGTGCAGCGGCGACCAGCTTTCCGGCATCAGCGGAAAGGTGTTCGGCGCCACCACGCGAACGGCAAGATCCTGCGCGTGGCTGACCAGTTCCGAAGCGCCGATCGCCGCGGCTGCGCCGCCACCCATGCCGTTGTACAGCGCCACCATCTGCGGCATGGCGGTCATCGCCACGCGCCGGCCCGACCACCAGGCCGCCGATACGCCGATCAACACGGCCGCTATGATCAGGCCGCGGTTGTGCATGTCCGGCAGCAGCAAGGTGGCCACCACCGCCAGCAGCATGCCGAAGCCGGCCCAGACGATGCCGCCGCGCGCGGTGCGCGGCGAGCTCATGCGCTTCAGGCCAAGGATGAACAGCAGGGCGGCGATGAAATAACAGGCGTCAATCAAGGTTTGGGGCCAGGCCATCACTTGGCCTCCCCGCGGCCCTGTCCGGGCTTGCTGGTCTTGAACATCTCCAGCATCCGCTCCGTCACCACGTAACCGCCGGCCGCGTTGCCGGCACCCAGAAGTACGCCGATGAAACCGATCGCAAGTTCAAACGAAGTATGCGCATGACCTAGCGCGATCATGGCCCCAACCAGCACAATGCCGTGTATGAAATTGGAGCCGGACATCAAGGGCGTGTGCAGGATCACCGGCACCCGCGCAATGATTTCGTAGCCCGTGAACGCGGCCAGCATGAAGATGTAAAGCGCCAGGAACCCATCCAGCATGTGCTTCCCCTGCCAATCGGTCACATTCACCGCATCATACGGTGAGCGGGACGCTGCGATCCATGGCATGGCGCCGCATGCGCGGGCCGGCGGGAGCCTCGCAAGCCCGCAACAACCCGCCCTGCGCCGCCCGCGCGTGGCAGCTGCCGAACCGGCGCCAACGTCAACGCGCAGCGCCGCTGCGCGTTGATGGCGAGAGTCGAACAGATGGAGCCCCAGGATGCTCGCCCGGACGATCCGGAGAATGGCGCCATGAACAGCGTCTCGGCCGTTTTCGAAGCGGAACTTCTTGCGCAGGACGGGCAGGCAGCCCCTGCCACGCTGGATGCATTCCTGGCGAGCATGGAGCGGCGTGCCTTTCGCATGGCGGAACTGCACCTGGGCAACCGCGAGGACGCCCTGGACGCCGTGCAGGACGCCATGCTCCGCCTGGTCAAGCATTACCGCGGCAAACCTGCCGGGGAATGGGCGCCGCTGTTCTGGGGCATCCTGCGCCGGCGCATCGTGGATCTGCAGCGCCGCCGCAAGGTACGTTCCATCATGGTCGGCTGGCTGGGCGGCGGCCACGACGACGACGGCGACGAATTGCCAGCCTGGGAACCGGCCGACACCGGCCCGGACCCGCTGGAGAAACTGCATGGCGAACAATCCTATGCAGACATGGCTGCCGCGGTGAAGCGGCTTCCGCAGCGTCAGCGCGAAGCCTTCATCCTGCGGGTGCTCGAAGGATTGGACGTGGCGGAAACCGCCATGGCAATGGGCTGCTCGGAAGGCAGCGTAAAAACACACCTCTCGCGGGCCATGCAACACCTGCGCGAGCAATTGGAGGCGTGGCGATGAACTCGTCCGACAAACAATTTGAACAACGCGCCCGCGCGCGTTACCAGGAGGCCATCCAGCGTATCGATCCGGTGACCGCCGGACGCCTGCGCGCCGCACGCCGTACCGCCCTGGAGGTCGCTGCCACGCAAGCTTCGCCGCATCATCGCGCGCGCGTGCTGGTGCCGGTCGGTGCATTGGCCGCGATGGCACTGGCGGCATTGATGATCTGGCAGCCGTCGCCGCCATCGCAGTCCGGGGGCAAGCAAGCGGTCGTCACCGAGCAGGACAACGAATACCTGCCCCCCGGTGCCGACGCCGCTGACCCGGGCCTTTACCAGAACCTCGATTTCTACAGCTGGCTCGCTGCCAACGACAGCGGCCAGGCCAAACGCTGAGCCATGCTGCTACGAAGAGTACGTCTGCCAACGCTGCTGGTTTTCCTGTTCGGTCTGATGATCGCGGCGCCCTCGTACGCGCAGGGTTCGCATCCCTGGGGCAGCTTGACCCCGCAGCAGCAGTACCTGCTCGGTCCGCTGCAATCGCAATGGAACACGCTGCCGCCGCAGCGGCAGGACCACATGATCCAGCGCACGCAGGAGTGGATGAAACTTCCGCCCGAGCGCCAGCAGGAGATCCGCGAACGCATCCAGCGCTGGCAGCAGATGACGCCCGAGCAACGCGAGCAGGCGCGCCAGAACCAGCATCTGTACGACACTCTGCCGCCGGAAAAGCAGCAGGAGTTGCACGAAGCATTCAAACGCTTCCAGCAGCTGCCGCCCGATCAGCGTGAAGCGCTGCGCCGCCGCTGGCTGGAACAGTCGCCCGAACAGAAGCGGCAGTGGCTGGATCATATAGGGCCTCGTTCGACCTTGCCCGCGGGGCATGCTTTCGGCATGCCGCGCGGCCGGCATTGATGGCGAGCGGGGTTTCCAATTACGCGTTGAACAGAATCTCGCCCTGGCGCGTCACGCAGCTCTTGGCCACCAGCTCGTCGTCGAAATCCGGTTGTAGCGCGCCGTCGCGCACCAGCAGTTCGGCAAAATTGTAGATATTGCGCGCGTACATCTCGGAGGCATGCAAGGGCGCACCCGCAGCCAGGTTGAGCGGCCCAAGCACTACCACGCCGGCGTGTTCCACGCGTTCGCCCGGTCGCGTCAATTCGCAATTGCCGCCACTTTCCGCTGCCAGGTCCACGATCAGCGCTCCCGGCTTCATGCCGTCGACCATCGCCTGCGTGAGGATTTTCGGTGCTGCACGTCCCGGCACCGCGGCGGTGGTCACCACCACGTCGAATACTTTCAGATGGTCGGCCAAGGCCTGCTGCTGCGCGGCGCGTTCTTCGGCAGTCAGTTCGCGCGCATAGCCGCCGCTGCCGGCGGCGCTTACGCCCAAATCCAGAAACTTCGCACCGAGCGATTCCACCTGCTCGCGTGTTTCCGGGCGCACGTCGTAGCCTTCGATCTGCGCACCCAGCCGGCGCGCCGTGGCGATCGCCTGCAAACCGGCCACGCCCGCGCCGATTACCAGCACGCGCGAGGGGCGGATCGTGCCTGCCGCGGTGGTCAGCATCGGGAAGAATTTCGGCGCGTTTTCGGCGGCGATCAACATGGCCCGATAACCGGCTACGGCGGCCTGCGAACTCAATACGTCCATCGCCTGCGCGCGCGTGGTTCGCGGCAGCAGTTCCAGTGCGAAGGCGGTCAGCTTCTTTTGCGCAAGCGCTGCGATACGCGCTGCCGCGCCATGCGGACGCAACTGGCCCACCACGATGGTACCTTCGCGCAAACCACCCAGCGCATCGTCTGCCGGCGGCAGCACGCAGGCCAGCAGGCCGGCCTGCGCGAGCACTTGCGCCGCATCGGCAAATTCGACCTCCGCATACGCCGCATCAGGGAAACCTGCCGAGGCGCCCGCACCGTGTTCGAGCAGCACGCGCAGCCCTTTGCCGCGCAATTTCTTCGCCACTTCCGGCGTGATCGCGACGCGCCGTTCGCCGGCGGCGGTTTCGCGCAATGCGGACACGGTGATCGACATCGGCCATCTCCATGCGGGTAAGGCTTCACATCCTAGCCGATGGGCAGGTTAGACTGGCTAGCCCGAGTCGGGGGCTACGAGGACACCCGATGCCCGAGCAGATCATCGGCAGCACGCTGTTGGACCTGGCGCGCCACGCGCGCGAACTGGCGTATGCGCCCTATTCCCGTTTTCAAGTCGGCGCCGCGCTGCAAGCCAAGGATGGCCGCGTGTTTTCCGGCTGCAACGTTGAAAACGCCGCCTACGGCTTGTGCAACTGCGCCGAACGCACCGCGCTCTTCAGCGCGATCGCCGCCGGCTACAAGCCCGGTGACTTCCGCGCCATCGCCGTCGTGGCTGACACGCCCGATCCCGTCACGCCCTGCGGCTCCTGTCGCCAGGTGCTGGCCGAATTGTGTGCGGCCGACATGCCGGTGCTGCTGGCGAACATGCAAGGTGCCGAGCGACACACCACGGTGGCAGCGCTGCTGCCCGATGGATTCGGCCTGGCGATTGCCGCAGGATAAATGGGCTGCATCGTGATGCAGACGCAGACGGTTGTAGGATAAGCGTTTTCCCCATCCGGCCTCCGCATGCTCGACGCTCTCTCCCTGCTGCAGCAACGCCATTCCGCACCCTCGCGCCAGCTCGGCGAACCCGCGCCCGATGCCGCCACCTTGCGCAGCTTGCTGGAAGCGGCGATTCGCGTGCCCGATCACGGCAAGCTGGTGCCGTTCCGGCTGATCGCCCTGCGCGGCGAAGCCAAGCTGAAGTTCGGCGCCCTGCTGGCCGAGCGCGCCATCCGGCGCGATCCGGAGCTGCCCGAATCCAAGCGCGAGAAGGAGCGCCAGCGCTATACCTTCGCGCCGCTGGTGATCGCGGTGGTGGCGCGCATCGATCACGACGCCGGCATTCCGGAAATCGAACAGAAACTGTGCGCCGGCAACGTTGCCTACAACATTCTGCTGGGCGCTTATGCGCTGGGTTTCGGTGCGCAATGGCTCACTGGCTGGGCGGCGTACGACGCGGAAGTGGCCAGCCTGCTTGGCCTGGCCAAGCAGGAATGCGTGATCGGCTTCGTGCACATCGGCACGCCGCAGGCGGAGATTCCCGATCGCGACCGTCCCGCGCTGGATGATCTTTTCAGCGAGTGGAGAGGCTGACCGTGGCGCTGCCCACCGCGCACCTGATCGATGGCAGCCTGTACGTATTCCGTGCCTGGCATTCGATGCCGGATGAATTCCACGATGTCGACGGCCATCCGGTCAACGCGGTGCACGGCTACACGCGTTTCCTGTGCGAATTGCTGGAACGCGAAGCGCCTTCGCACTTGGCGGTGGCGTTCGATGCTTCGCTCACCACCTCGTTCCGCAACGCCATCTATCCGGCCTACAAGGCAAACCGCGAACTGCCGCCGCCCGATCTGGAACGGCAGTTCGTGCAATGCCGCGCGGTGACCGAAGCGCTCGGCATTCGCGTGCTGATCGATCACAGCTTCGAAGCGGACGACTTGATCGGCAGCATGTTGTGGAGTTTGCGCGCGCACGGCTTCCGCAGCGTGATCGTGTCGGCGGACAAGGATTTCGGCCAGTTGCTCGGCGAACACGACGAGCAATGGGATTTCGCGCGCAACCTTCGCTGGGGACCGGCCGGCGTATTCGAGCGGCTGGGCGTGCATCCGCACCAGGTGGCGGATTTTCTCGCACTGTGCGGCGACGCCGTCGACAATATTCCCGGCGTGCCCGGCATCGGCGCGAAAACCGCCGCCGCCTTGCTCGCGCACTTCGGCAGCCTGGATGAACTGCTCGATCGCGTGGATGAAGTGGCATTCCTGCGCTTGCGTGGCGCCGCCAGTTGCGCGGCAAAACTGCGCCAGCATGCCGACGCCGCCCGGCTGTACCGGCGGCTGACGCGCATCGCGCTGGACGCACCGATCGAAAGCGGCTTCGATGGGCTGGTGCGCCAACGCGGCATCGACACGCTCGACGCCTTGTGCGAACAGCTGCGGTTCGGCCCGCTCACGCGCAGTCGGTTGCGCACACTCACCAACCCCTGATGCAACAGACATACGCATGAACGACATCAACCGCAAACCCGAAGACGCCAATGCGCCGGCGGAAACGCTTTACCAGGGCCGCTGGCTGCGCCTGCGCCGCCGCGGGCGCTGGGAGTATGCCGAGCGCAGCAATCCCGGCGGCGCGGTGATCATTCTGGCGGTGACGCCGGAAGACAAGCTGCTGTTCGTGGAGCAATACCGCGTGGCCGTGCAGCAGTTCACCATCGAGATGCCGGCCGGCCTGGTCGGCGACCTGGCCGACCAGGAACACGAAAGTGCATTGATCGCCGCGCAACGCGAGCTGGAGGAAGAAACCGGCTACCGCTGCAGCCACGTCACCTTCGTGCACGAGGGTCCGTCGTCGTCCGGCATGAGCAACGAGATCATCGCGTTCGTGCGCGCACACGACCTGGTCAAAGTAAGCGATGGCGGCGGCGACGTCACCGAGAACATCATCGTGCACGAGGTGCCGCGCCAGGAGGCCGGCGCGTGGCTGGTGGCGCGCGCCAAAGACGGCTACTCGATCGATCCGAAACTGTTTGCCGGCTTATGGCTGATCGAGCATGCGGAGCTGTTCGGCTGAATCTCCTTCCTCCCCTGTCGCCAGGGGAGGAGTGCCGCACAAGTCTTCAATCGTCATTCGCTTTGTTCGTTGCAGGATGCAGCCCGGATGTCATCCCTGCGCGCTGCCCCTGGCGCCGTCATCGACCTGCGAGACGGTGCAAGCGCAGTCGTCCCGGTCAGACAAGCGCAGCGTTTGCAGATTCCGTTTCAACACGAGCGCCCAGGATTTCAGATCCTGCACGGCCAGAGCGCTTTCCTGCTGCAGCAGATTGCCTTCGTCGTCCTCGTCATACGGCTCGGCAGGGTCGACACGCTGGGAAACCGCTTGGTTCGGCTTGCCCATGAAGGCGGTAACCTCGGCGGCCTGAATCACCGAATCGATGATCTGGAGCATTTGCAGGCCCGCCTGCTCCATCACCATGATGCCCTGTCGAACGCGGTCCACGCTGTCGGCGATGATCGTGTCGATGTGCTTGCAGGTGGCCGAGCCGCGCTGGGCGTGCTTTAAAACCTGGCTGGCCAGCAGCGAAAAATGCTGCGCGTCCTGGTGATCCGCAGCGTGCGACGGAAACAGCTTTGAGGTGGTCTGCTCCACGGCGTCGATCAGCTTGACCACGTCGTGCGACAGCTCGCTGAACACCCGCGCGTTATCGACCAGCTCGTGGCCGATGCTCCGGCCCCGGCATGGCGGGAGCGCGCCGGGTAATTTGTCGCCACGGATGCAGGTATACCTTCTTGCCGCGCCTTCCTCCTCGTGCGAGCACGCGGCGTGAGTCTGAAAAGCGGCATTCCGGCATCGATGGCTCGGCGCGCCGCCATCTTCCGCCGCGCGCGTGCGCTTGAGCGATACCTTCCACTTTCTTACCAGCTTGAAACATTTGGTGTTGCGCATTTGAGGAGCCCCCAAAATGCAGGTCGATCATCAGGCTCTTTCGAGCACCGACTGAGAAACAGGGAAGTCAGCAAGGCCTCGCTCTATCACCCAGCGCCACGGGTCCCATTCATCGGTCCCAAGCCCACCTCGGTGGCCTGGAACCTGTGCACCCGTCTATGAGTGCCCTTTTCAGCTCCGCGCGATGCCGTTTCCGCTCCCTGCGACATCATTGCCATGTTCATTAGCGAAACGTATGTTTATATACGTTTTAGTCCAAACCCCATCGCCGCGCAAGGGGGTAAAAGCGGCCTTTTTTTGCCGGGCGCAGGCGAGTGTGCGCAGGACAGCGCAACCCTATGATTCATACACAAATGCTGGCCAGCGGCGGATGGGCTGGAATGCAGTCCCAGCATCTATTTGCACGGCGAGGCCGGGATCTCAACCCAGCCTGGAGCTACGACGCAGACCGCAACGCACGCACCCGCCAGAACGCCAGTGCCGCGCCAACAACCGCCAAGCCGAACCAGGCGGCTGCGGTCGCGTTGTCGTTGCCCAGCCACAGCACCGCATCGACGGCGCCGATCACCAGTACGGCAATAGCCGGCGCGAGCACGGGATCGACACGCTGGTAGTGCCAGCGCAACAGCAAGCTGGCGCCCAGCCCGGCGAGCAATACCGCCAGCACACGGCGAAACCAGGGATATTCGGGCGGCAGCGGCGTATCGGGATAAATAACCGACAGCGGCACGTCGCCGGATTGCACGGCATAGCCGATGCCATCCGTCGCATCGTCGGCAGGCAGCAGCTTGTTGCCCTCCACCTTCGCCACGATGGTGACGGTCTGCGCCGGCACGGCTTCCCACGTCACGCGCAGATCGCCCACCTGCGGATGGGAAGGCTCGGGGCTGGTGACCAGGCCGCCGTCATAGAGGCTGAAGCTCGCGGCAAGATTGCTCGGCAACCGGCGCAGATCCGGTGTGACCGGCTGGCTGCCGGTCAAGGCATGCACCAATGCCGGCGAGAGCACAAAATTGTTTACGCGCACCAGGCCTGCATAGAACTGCGCGCCCTCGAGGGCAAATTTGCCTGGGTTGGTGTGCCCTTCCGGATGCTGGAACTGGCTGGAATCGATGGGATGGTCCTGCCAATCCATCTCGTACGTGGGCGCACCGCCGTAGCGCAGTTCTCGCCACTGGAACATCTGCACGTGGCGGATCAGCACCGGCTGGTCGGACTGCTGGTTGAACTGCTGATCGAGCGGCGCCTCCACCACCTGCAAGGGCCCGACCACGCGCACCATGAAACCCTGCATGCTGGCGTCGGGAAGGCCACGCGTGCCCAGGTCCAGCACGTCGCCGCCGTGGCGTTTCATCTGCGCGCTGTAATCGAGCAAGCCTCGTTCGACCACTGCGCCCACTCCAGCGCCGAGCAGCAACAGCACCGCACCTAATGCAGGCAACAGCAACTCACGGATGGAGAGTGGTGGCTTGCGCTCGCCGCTCATCGAACCTCCGGCTGTGGGTGAACAGGTGTCTTAGACGCCGCGCAGTTCGGGCTGCTCGTCGGTCGTACCATAACGCCCGCGCTCGTCGCGTGTCACGCGTGCGATGGCGCAAGCATGATCGTGCGTAAAGAACAGCCGCACGTTGCGCGCGAACTTGTCCTCGAGGAAGGCCCGCTTTTCATCGATGAGTGCTTCCGGATAACGGTCGTAGCCCATGGTGATCGGCAGGTGCACCCAGGAGCGCCCGGGAATCAGGTCCGCGCAAAAAACCACGCCGGCCACTTCGGACAGCATCAGGCCCGGCGTGTGGCCATCGGAGAAGTAGAAGCGCACCGCCCGCCCCAGCGTCTGCGAGTATTCGCCCGCGACCAGTTCCAGTCGACCGCAGTCCTGCAACAGTTGCTGCAGTTCGGGGATGAAGGAAGCGCGATCGCGCGGATGCGGCTTCAAGGCACGCTGCCAATGCTGGGCGCCCACCAGGAAACGTGCGTGCGGGAACAACAGCCGCGCTGGCTGCCCCTCTTCCCACGCGGCAAGCAAGCCACCCGCATGGTCGAAGTGCAGATGCGACAGCACCACTACGTCGATGTCTTCATGCGACAAGCCCACGTCCGCCAGCGACTCCAGCAGCAGCACGTGCCGGCTTTCCACTACGCCGTAGCGCTCGCGCAGCGCCGGCTCGAAGAAAGCGCCGATGCCGGTTTCGAACAGCACGTTGCGGCCTTCCAGGTCCTTGGCCAGCAGGCAACGGCAGGCGAGCGGAATGCGGTTGGACTCGTCCGGTTCGATCCAGCGCGACCACATGGCCTTCGGCGCATTGCCGAACATCGCGCCGCCATCGAGCTTTTGGGTGTTGCCGTTGAGGGACCACAGTTGCATGACGAGTACCGGAAAAAACGCGTGCGGAAGGTTGGCGGTGCCGGGCTTCGCATGCGCTCGTCCCAGCGTGCTTGCAAAGACAAGAGCCGGTGCTTACTGCACCTTGCCCAAGCCGTCATTCCTGCGCGGATCGCTCGCTGCATCCAGCTTGTTGCTGCGCCGGTCCCAGATCACCACGTTCATGAAGCCCCACGGGCTGCGCTCCTTGAAGCTGTAGCCCATCTGCGTCAATGCGTTGGTGGTCGCCGCATCGAAGGCGCCGGGCTCGACCATGACGACGTCCGGCATGAACTGATGATGGAAGCGCTTCTTCGCCACCACCTGGTGCGCATCGCCCCCATCGATGAAGGCGAGGATGCCTTCCAGCACCTGGGTGATGATGGTGGAACCGCCGGGCGAACCGATCACCGCCGTGCGATCCGGGCCGATCACGATGCTCGGCGACATCGACGACAGCATGCGCTTGCCCGGCTCGGGCGCATTCGCCTTGCTGCCCAGCAGGCCGTAGACGTTGGGCTTGTTCGGCACCAGCGCGAAATCGTCCATCTCGTCGTTGAGCAGTACGCCGGTGCCCTTGGCAACGAAGGTGGAGCCCAGCAGGTAGTTCACGGTGGAAGTGATCGCGACCATGTTGCCGTCGGCATCGATGATCGAGAAATGCGTGGTGTGCATGCCGGGATCGTCGCCATTGGTCGGCGCCAGCATCGAGGAAGGCGTGGCCTTGTCCGGCAGGATGCTCTGGCGCAGGCCGTCGGCGTAGTACGGCGACAGCAGCATGTTCAGCGGCATCTTCACGAAGTCCGGATCGCCCAGGTAATCGTTGTGATCGCGGAACGCACGCCGCATCGCTTCGATTACCAGGTGCGCGCGATGCGCTTCATCCAGCTTGGCCAGGTCGAAGCCGGACAGGATGTTGAGAATCTCGGCGATGGCCACGCCACCGGACGACGGCGGCGGCGCGGTGATGATCTTGTAGCCGTGATAATCGAGGGTGATCGGCGCGCGCTCTTTCACGCGGTAGGAAGCCAGGTCTTTCAGCGTCCAGTTGCCGCCTGCCGCGTGCACGGCGTCGATCAGCTTCTGCGCGGTTTCGCCGCTGTAGAAACCGGCGTCGCCACCATTGGCCAGCAACTCCAGCGTGCGCGCCTGGCCCGGATCGCGCCAGGTCTCGCCGGCTGCCGGCGGTTTGCCGCCCGGCAGGAATTTCTCGGCGGAGGCAGGCCACCGCTCGAGGTTTTTCTGTTCTTCCTGGATGGCGCCGAGCAGGCGGTCGTCCGGCTTGAAGCCCTCGCGCGCAGTGCGGATGGCCGGCGCCAGCGACGCGGACAGCGGCAGCTTGCCGTAGTGCTTGGCCAGCCACACCAGGCCCGCGGGTTCGCCGGGAATACCGGCCGACAACGGGCCCTTCAGCGCCGTATCGCGATTGGGCGAGCCATCCGGATTGAGATAGTCCTTGGGATTGACCGCCGCCGGCGCCGTTTCGCGCGCGTCGATGAACACATTGCGCTTGTCGGCGGCGACGTACATCGTGGCCATGAAGCCGCCGCCGATGCCGGAGCTTTCCGGCTCCACCACCGACAGGGTCGACGCCACCGCGATCGCCGCGTCGAAGGCATTGCCGCCCTTGGCGAGCACTTCAAAGCCGGCTTCGGTCGCGAGCTTGTTGGCGCTGGCGATGCCCGCGTGACCGGGGCGCTGCGCCAGCTGTACGGCCTGGGTGGATGCAGTGGGCTGGTCGGCAGCGCATGCGCCGCTGGTCCCCAGCAGAAAACCCATCAGCAGCACATGCCAACGCAACGCAAGCTTCATCCCTTGGTCTCCATCAGATGTTTGTATTTGTCTTCGAGCTGCACGCGCGTTTCGGTATGCGCGGGATCGATGATGATGCATTCCACCGGACACACGACCACGCATTGCGGCTCATCGTGATGGCCGACACATTCGGTGCACAAGGCGGGATCGATGACGTAGTACTCCTCGCCGAGCGAAATCGCCTTGTTCGGGCAGACGGGTTCGCAGACGTCGCAGTTGACGCAGGTATCGAGGATCTTGAGAGACATGCCCGGATAGTTTACATGGGCCGGCTGGCGGGTTGTGCGGAGCAGCAAGGCAGGCTGGGACGAGGCGTAGCCGAATCCCAGCATGGGCGCGCCTGGCGAAGCTGGGATGGTCATCCCAGCCTGCGCTGCCCTGGCGGGTTTGTCGCCTTACATTTCTACGTAGCGGATCGTCGCATCCGTCGGCTTGAGCACGTCTTCCACGCGCTGTTCGTCGGCCTTGTCGCCAATCACCACCACAATCACGCCCTTGAACGAACCGGCCTTGGCGCCCTTGAAGGCGGTGGTGACCACGTCGGCCGTCTTGCTCGAATCCGGGCCGCCGATGGCAAGCAGGTTACCCGGCAGCACGCCGCGCGCCACGATGTCCTGGATGTTGCTGAGCTGGCGGTCGCGCGCGTCCTTGGCGTCGTCGGAATCGCCGGCCGGCACGATGTAGGCATACGGCTGCGGGGCGGTCATGCCCTGCATGTTCTTCTGCACGATCTGGCCGAGGTAGGCGCCCCATGCCTTGGTGTCGTTCGGATCGGTGGGCTTGCTCAGCTGCTGCGGCTGCTGTTGCGCCTGCTGCTGGCTGTTGTCCTGCTGGTTGTTGCACGCAGACAAAGCCAGGCAGCCGGTCAACGCAAGGGCGGTGGCGACGAGAGTGAGTTTACGCATAGTTGTCCCCTTCGGTTTCGGGTTGCTTTTTTTGCCAGCGCTGCCGCATGGCCTGTTGGACCGCGGGATGCACGAAACCGGAGATGTCGCCGCCGAGGCGACCGATTTCGCGAACCAGCGAGGAAGAAATGAAGCTGTACTGCTCGGCCGGCGTCAAGAATAGCGTCTCGGCCTGCGGAATGAGATGACGATTCATGCTCGCCAGCTGGAACTCGTATTCGAAATCCGACACCGCCCGCAAGCCGCGGATGATCACCCCGGCGCCGAGCTCACTGACCAATTGGGCCAGCAGGCAGTCGAAACCGCGCACCTCCACGTTGGGCAGGTCGCCCAGCGCCAGTCGCGCCAGCGTGATGCGTTCCTGCATGGAGAAGCCCGGCCCCTTGCCCTTGTTGGGGCTTTCGGCCACGGCGACCACGATGCGTTCGAACAAGGGCGCTGCACGCGCAACGAGATCCGCATGGCCGTTGGTGATCGGGTCGAAAGTACCCGGATAGACAGCGAGGCGTTGATTGACCGGCGGCTGGTTCACTGAGAAGGCAGGGCGGGCGGGAAACCATTAGCTTAGCGGAACGGTCTGCGAGCGGCGATAGAGCGCATAGCGCACGTCGCCGGCATGTCCCTCGCGGTGCAGCATCCAGTTCGGCGGCAATGCGAACGCGGAGCCGCGCGGCGCTTCGACATAAACCTGCGCGCCATCGGCCAGCCAGCCGCCCTGCTCCAGTTGCTGCGCCAGCGGCGTCCAAAGCTGCAAGGCAAACGGCGGATCGACAAACACCAGGCCGAACGGCCGCGGCGTACCGCGCAGAAAATGCATGGCATCCATCATCGCCACGTCTGCGCCTTGCGCTTTCAAGCGCGCAAGATTCTCGCGCAGCGCATCTGCCGCGGCTCGCTCCGGCTCCACGAACTGCACCGCCGCCGCGCCGCGCGACAGCGCCTCGATGCCCAGCGCACCGGTGCCGGCGCAAAGATCGAGCGCCCGCACACCGGCAATGGTCGGCGCCAGCCAGTTGAACAGGGTTTCGCGCACGCGCTCGGGCGTGGGCCGCAAGCCGGGAAGATCGTGCACGTTCAAGCGCGAATTGCGCAGATGGCCGCCAATAATGCGGATTCGACCGGACGCCGCCTTCATGCGCGGTCGCCCTCAGCGGACGGTACGGGTCGGGGTGTTAGCATTCCCCTATTGTCGCCTATTGTCTTTGAAGCACGCCCCTCATGCTGAAGTTCTGGAAAAAGAAGCCCACCGACCAGGGCGCCGGGGAAACCGAGGAAGTGACCACGCAGGCGCCCGCCGAACCAGTGCAGGCGCCCGCGCCGGAAGCACCTTTGGTGGAAGCGGCCGCGCCCGTCGAACCCGCATCCGAAGCCACGTCGGCCAAGCGCAGCTGGCGCGAGCGCCTGTCGGGCAGCGGCTTTGCGCGCGGACTGTCCTCGCTGTTCTCCCGCCATCCCAAGCTGGACGACAGCCTGCTGGACGAACTGGAGACCACGCTGATCACCGCCGACGTCGGCATCGAAGCCAGCACTTCGCTGGTGGAAAACCTGCGCAAGCGCATGCACAAGCGCGAGTTCGCCGACGCCAACGCCCTGCTGCAAGCGCTGCGGCAGGAGCTTGTGGCGCTGCTCAAGCCGGTGCAACAGCCGCTCAGCATCGACGGCCGCAAGCCCTTCGTGGTGCTCACCGTCGGCATCAACGGCGTCGGCAAGACCACCACCATCGGCAAGCTGGCGCGGCGCTGGCGCGACGAAAAACGCCAGGTGCTGCTGGCCGCCGGCGACACCTTCCGCGCGGCGGCGGTGGAACAGCTCAAGACCTGGGGCGAGCGCAACCAGGTGCCGGTGATTGCGCAAGGCCAGGATGCTGACGCCGCCAGCGTGATCTTCGATGCGCTGCAGGCGGCGCGTTCGCGCAACGCCGACGTGCTGATCGCCGACACCGCCGGCCGGCTGCACACGCAAAGCGGCCTGATGGACGAACTGGGCAAGATCGCGCGCGTACTCAAGAAGCTCGATCAGGACGCACCGCATGAAGTGTTGATGGTGATCGACGGCACCACCGGCCAGAACGCGGTGAGCCAAGTGCGCCAGTTCCGGCAGATCGTGGGCGTTACCGGCCTGGTGGTCACCAAGCTCGATGGCACCGCCAAGGGCGGCGTGGTGTTTGCGCTGGCGAGCGAGTTCGGCTTGCCGATCCGTTTCGTCGGCCTGGGCGAAACCGCCACGGACCTGCGCGTGTTCGATGCCGATGCCTATGTCGACGGTTTGCTGCCCGCCGAATTCACGCGAGCCTGATGACGATCCCGCGCCCACTGCGATTACTGCTGATTACTCTCGCCAGCATCGCCGGCGCCACCGCGCTGGTGTTATTGGTAGCGCTGTACCTGCTGCTGCAGCCGGATCGCTTTACCGCCATGTTGAAACAACAGGCCGATCAGGCCGGCCTGCAGCTCACCCTCTCCAGCCCCGCCAGCCCCACGCTGTTTCCGCGCCCCGCCCTGCAACTGGAAGGCATCACGCTCACTGCAAGCCACGCCGGCCCCAACGCCCTGCCGATCCTGCTGGCCGCCAACGGCCGGCTGGTGCTGCCGTGGCGTACGCTGCTCGGCCGCCAGGTGGTGATTTCGCGCATGCAGATCAATTCGCCGCGCGTGGACCTGGGCGCACTGCAAGCCTGGCTGATGAACCTGCCGCCAGAATCGGCGACGGTGCCGGAAGAAATTCCGCGCATCGCCACCGGCGTGCGCATCCGTAACGGCAGCGTGGTGCAGGACAACAGCGAGTGGTTGAGTGACGTATCGCTCGACACGGGGCGCCTGGCGCCCGGGCATGCCTTCTGGGTGAACCTCTCCGCCAAGGAAACCGACGGCACGCCGCTGCAATGGAAATTCTCCAGCGTGCCGAACATTGCCGATGGCGCACTCAAGCTCGACGCCATCGACATCCACGTGAGCGATAGCAGCGCCACCCGCTTGCACCTGACCGGCCACGCGCGCTGGGCGGGCCTGGCGAATGCATCGATGCAACTGCAAGGCAGCTTCCATCTCGCCGACGAAGGCGACTACGATGCCGCCGTGCTGCTTACGCCGCCCGCGCAGGGCCAGCCCCTGCTGCTGCATCTGAAACTACTCGGCGCCGACAACCATGTCGATCTGAAACTGCCGCCGCTCGCGCTGGCGCAATGGTGGAACCAGCTCACCAATCCGCAAGGGCCCAAGCTGTCCGCGCCGCCCGGCAACGGGCAGATCGACATGGCCAAGCTCGACGTCGGCAAGGTCCACATCGAGGGCCTGAGCGTGCAGACCGGCGACGCCGTGCCCGCCGCATCGGCAAGCGCCGCAGCCCCCGCCAAATCCGTCGAGCCGAATCCGCAGTGACTCCTTTCGCTTCCGCCCTGCTCGCCTGGTTCGATCGCCACGGCCGCCACGACCTGCCATGGAAACATCCGCGCGACGCCTATCGCGTGTGGCTGTCCGAGACCATGCTGCAGCAGACGCAGGTGGCTACGGTCATTCCTTATTTCCAGCGCTTCGTAGCGCAACTCCCCACGCTGCGCGACCTGGCCGCAGCCGACGAAGACACCGTGCTCGCATTGTGGTCGGGGCTGGGCTACTACCGCCGCGCGCGCTTTCTGCATCGCGCCGCGCAAGTGTGCGTGGAACAGCACAACGGCGAACTGCCGCGCGAATTCGATGCCTTGGCGGCGCTGCCGGGCATCGGCCGCTCCACAGCGGGCGCGATCCTGGCGCAAGCCTACGAGTTGCGTTTTCCCATCCTCGACGGCAACGTCAAGCGCGTGCTGACGCGTTATCACGGCATTGCCGGGCATCCGGGCGAGCGGGAAATCGAAAAACAACTCTGGCTGCATGCCGATGCGCATACGCCGGCCAAGCGCACCGCCGACTACACCCAGGCCATCATGGATCTTGGCGCAACCGTATGCGTGCGCACGCGCCCCCTGTGTACGGTGTGCCCGATGCAGGGCGACTGCATCGCGCATCGCGACCATCTCACCGCGCAACTGCCCACGCCTAAGGCCAGCAAGGCGATTCCCACGCGCAGCACCATCATGCTGATCCTGCGCAACGCCGAAGGCCGCGTGCTGCTGCAGCGGCGCGGGCCGCAAGGCGTCTGGTCTGGCTTGTGGAGCCTGCCGGAAGCCGAAGACGCCGACGGCGCGTGGCGCGAAGCGCAACGCCATGCACGCATCGACGACGCGCAGCCGCTTGCGCCTTTCGTGCACGTCTTCAGCCACTATCGCCTGCAGATCCAGCCGCTGCTGTTCGACAGCGCAGCACCGGCACACGCAATCGCCGATAATCCCGACCTGCGCTGGTGCGCCATCCCCGACCTGCCCGCGCTGGGCCTGCCCGCGCCGGTACGCTCGCTGCTGATGGCGCTACCCGAACCCGCTGCGTCCAACTGAACCCAAGAGATAGCCCGATGAGCCGTACCGTTCACTGCGCCAAGCTCGGCATCGACGCCGAAGGCCTGGATTTCGCCCCCTGGCCAGGCCCGCTGGGCCAACGCATTTTTGCGGAAATCTCCAAGCCCGCATGGCAGCAATGGCTGGCCCACCAGACCATGCTGATCAACGAATACCGCATCAACCCGCTCGATCCCAAGGCACGCCAATTCCTCGGCGGCGAAATGGAAAAATTCCTGTTCGGCGGCGAGGTGAAAACACCCGAAGGCTACAAGCCGCCCGAAGCAGAGTCTTGACGCCATCCACGCCTTCCGATTTAATAACCGGCTCCATGCAACGCATGGCAGCCTTTTGGCCGGGTAGCTCAGTTGGTAGAGCAGGGGATTGAAAATCCCCGTGTCGGCGGTTCGATTCCGTCCCCGGCCACCATGAAAAACCATGCCCCGCAACGGTCGACGCCATTGCGGGGCTTTTTCGTTGTGCGTTTTCAAAAATCCGCGACCAAGGGATGCTCTGATTAATTCAACGTAGATCGCAGCGGCCCTGCGTGTTCGCAGAGCACAGGGCCATCGGCGCACGCAGGGAGGGCAAATGGATGTGCCCGGCCTTGAGGAGCGAGGAAGGCAGACTGACGGTCTGTCGAGACGATGGACCGCAGCTATACGGACTCACAGGGCCGCTGCGGCCTGCGCTGGATTAAATCAGAGCATCCCAAGGACGGACCAAAAAACTTCCACATTGGCTTCGCGCTTCCATCGACGATATCCGGCTTCGGAAAATGCGCCGAATGAATCGACATGGGCGCGGCAACTCGCCAAGCCACACATGACATCGTTTACGGCGATTTTGTCGATAAAGTACGCTGACGGACATCCACTGACAGGGGAAATACATGCGCTTCTTTGTTCATCGTCTCGCCAGGATCGGCCTGCTGTCCACCTTGTGCGCAGTGGCCGTCGTGTCATCGCTCCGTGCGGCCACGCCGACAGATACGCCAACCGTCGTTACGGTGAGCGGCGGCGAAACGATCGATGTCGGCGGCACCAAGAACATCCTTATCCGTGCGCCGAAGCCGCATGGAAGCATCCTCTTGCTGACGGGCGGCGACGGCCGCCTCAACGTGATGGACGGTGCGCGCTTCACCGATGGCGCCGACAACGTCGTTATCCGGAACCGGGATGCCTTTGTCGCCAAAGGCTACGACGTCTTGCTGGTGGATCTGGGCACCAATCTGGCGGCAGCGGTCGACTACATGGCCCGCCTGAAGCGACCTGTCACCGTGATCAGCACCAGCAAGGGAACGCAGCGCGCGGCGGAGGGCATCGCGCAGGGAGCCCGGCCGGACAAGTTGGTGCTTTCATCCGGCTTCCTGAGCGAAGCATCCGGCCCTGGGGACAGCGTCATGTCCATTCTCGGCAAGCCGGAGCGCTTGCCGCCGACCTTGCTGGTGAATCACCGCGACGATCATTGCCGCTGGACGAATCCGGCTGGCGTCGCGCCTTTCCTCGCCTGGGGTGGCAAACGGGTTCAAGTGACCTGGCTGAGCGGCGGCAAGGATGACGAGGCCAACCCTTGCCGCTTCAGTGCGCATCACGGTTTTGCCGGTCAGGATGAAGCGTTCGTGTCGCACATCATGGGGTTTGCCAGCCGGTAGGCGTCGCTGGAATCTGGCAGGGCCGACTGTTCGAGCGCGATCCGCCGCCAATCGGCGGCATGCGCATGAACCATTGCTTACCTCGCTAATCTTTCTTTCACTGCGGATTGATCGCAGGCGACCAAGACTCACGGACACATCGGCAACGAGGGTAGGTCCGTGAAGATGATGGTTAGCTTGATGATCAGCACGGCACTTGCCATGGCCCTGGGTTATAGCGGCATGGCGATGGCGCAGGACCAACAGCCGGCGCTGACTGAATCACAGATCGTCACGCAGCTCGGGCAGCAGGGATACACGGACGTGCACGACGTCGACTTCAAGGATGGCGTGTGGACGGCGCGCGCCCGCAGTGGCGATGGCTCGCGTGTGAAACTGCGCGTGGCCCCCACTACCGGCGTGGCTTATCCCGACAAGCAAGTATCGCGCATCAATGAAAAGGACATTCGCGCGATTCTTTCTTCGCAAGGCTATACGCACGTGCATGACGTCGATTTCGACCACGGCGTGTGGACCGCCAAGGCCAGGAACAGCGCTGGTGTGCGTGTGTCGCTGCAGCTCGATGCGGATTCGGGGCGCATTATCGGTACGAACTGAAGCTGCACTCCAGCGAAGCACGCAACGGGATCATGCTTTTTTGCTCGTCGTCCCGGCGCCTGAGACGCCTGAAAGGCGCGGGACCCTGGCCTTCGCCGGGGTGGCGGTGAGGTGTTGCCGAGACTCGACGCTAATCCGTTGCATCGGCACAGAAGGTTAGCGTGCGTGCATTCATAGCGACGTAGTCAGATTCGTCACCCAATCCGGCAATACACCGATGATGGACGCTTCCAGGCTGCGATCGGTGCCCGTCACGATCAGCACGCCTACCAGCACGATCAGCACGCCGAGCACCCGCCGGCCGCGCGTGCCCGCCGCCATCAATCTGCCGCGCCAGCGCGCCAGCAGGCTTTGCGCGAAGAGCGCCATCACCAGCAGCACGCTGGCGATGCCGAGTGCAAACGCGCCCATCACCAGCGCCACCTGGCCAAGATCCTTGCCTTGTGCGGCCAATACGGTCGCCGCACCCAGCGTCGGGCCCACGCACGGACTCCACACCAGGCCAAGCAGCACGCCGATGCCGGCCTGCCCGGCCAGGCCAAATCGTTCCAGCCGCGTCTGGCGTTCACCGGCCCAGTTGGAGAGCGGTCCGGCGGCACGCTCGAACAAGTGCTGCAAGGCGGGAACGATCAGCACGATACCCACGGCCAACAGCAGCACGGCGGTCCACCAGCGGATCGTCTCCGTGTTCAAGCCGATGGATGCGCCGACCGTGGCGATAATGAAGCCGGTAAGCGTAAACGACGCCACCAATCCCAGCGCCAACGCCAACGGCCCCCAGCGATGACGCTGCGCCGCACTGCCGAGCACGATGGGCACCAGCGGGATCACGCACGGCGAAAGGATGGTCAGGACGCCTGCTGCGTAGGCGACGACAGGGCTGAGGCCAACGCTCATGACCCTGCCCTGGAAGCGGGCGATGCGAACGAAAGAACGAGCATGTTGATCTCCTTTGCACTCGTGGCTATTTCGTTGCGCCGAACCGAAAGGTTACGGCTGTAACCCGTGGCTTGTTCGTAGCGAATAGCCATAACAAACCACTCAAGAAGGACCTAATCCATGTCTTTTCTTCGCAAGCTTTCCGCGTTGCTTGTACTCGGCGTCGCCTTTGCAGCACCGGCGATGGCGCAGCCCATCCAGCCCTTCAGCATGGCGGCGCTGAAAGCAGCCCAGGCCGCAGGCAAACCCGTGCTGGTGGATGCCTACGCAAGCTGGTGCCCGACCTGCCGCAAGCAGGAGCCCACCATCACGGCGATGACCACGGACCCCGCATTCGAAAAGCTGGTGATCCTGCGCCTCGACTACGACACGCAGAATGCCGAAAAGCGCGCACTTAGCATCGTCCAGCAAAGCACGCTGATCGCCTTCGATGGCAACAAGGAAACCGGCCGGCTCGTCGGCGTGACCGATCCGGAGCAGATCAAGACGCTGGCCAAGTCCGCGCTGCATTGATCGACGACAGCCATCGGCCAGAGGGTCGATGGCTTGATGAGGCCGCTGGCCGCTCATGGATGAGCCGTGTGTGCATCCATGGAGGAAAAACGTGCTTAAATCACGGATACATCACACATCGCCATCGTAATGACGCATGGCGATAATCCTCGCGTCATCCACGTGCGCGATGCTTTCACCATCGGCTTGAGAGAATATCCCGATGGTTTCGCAGTACGTTTTTCCTTCCAGCCTGGGTCTGTTCCGCATCGTCATGCACGGACACCGCTGGCGCTCGCTGATCGAAGCACGCGAAGTGGCCCGCCACGATTCGGCCGAGGCGGCGCTGCATGCATTGCGCCAGGCGTGGCCCCACGCGCGCTTGCCGCGCAGATTGAGCGAATGGCGCTACGTGGCGGAAGCGGCCTATTTGCCGCATGCCCGGCTGGCGCGCGCCACCAATGGCATTCGGGTTACCGGCATCGATCCCTCGCAGCCGCGCGTGCGCCGTTCGCGCCGGGCACAAGGGCGGCCAAGCCGTGGCGTGACTGATCACGGATGATCGGTCACGACCTTTAACGTATTAACGTAGGTTGGTGGCGAGCGAAGCGAACCCCAACGATAACGATGCTGGCAAGCATGGCGACGTTGGGGTTCGCATACGCTCACCCCAACCTACATCGCGCAGCAACGCGCTCACTCCCTCGCATTGATCACTTCCAGAAAATCGCGCCCGTAGCGCTTGAGCTTCGCTTCGCCCACACCGCTGATCGAAGCCAGTTCATCCTCGTTCGCCGGCAGCGCGCGCAACATCGCCAGCAACGTGGCGTCGTGAAAGATCACGTAAGCGGGCACGCCATGCTGCTTGGCCAGGCGCGCACGCAAGGCGCGCAACGCGTCCCACATCGGCTGCTCGTACGATTCGATGCCCAGGCTCGCGCCGGTGACCAATTGGCTGTCGCGACGGCGCGATGCGCGGCGCGCAGGACGCGTTTCCTCGCGCATATGCACGTCCCGCTTGCCGGTGAGTACATCGCGGCTGGCCGCAGTCAAGCGCAAGGTGCCGAAGCCTTCCGCATCGGTGGACAGCAAGCCGGCGGCGAGCAGTTGGCGAAATACCGAACGCCACTGCTTTTCGTCCATGTCGGCGCCGATGCCGAAGGTGCTGAGCTTGTCATGCCCGAGCTGGCTCATGCGCTCGTTGTCGATGCCACGCAGGATGTCGACCACGTGGCCCGCGCCAAAACGCTGGCCGCTGCGATACACCGCCGACAGCGCCTTTTGCGCGGGTACGGTGGCGTCCCAAGTCTTCGGCGGCTGCAGGCAGTTGTCGCAGTTTCCACAGGCGTTGTGGAAGGTTTCGCCGAATGCGGCCAGCAGCAGTGCGCGCCGGCATTGCGTGGCCTCGGCATAGCACAGCAGCAGATCCAGTTTCGAACGCTCCACGCGTTTGCGCTCGTCGCCCGATTCGGACTGGGCGATCATCTGGCTCATCGTCACCACGTCGGACAGTCCGTAGATCATCCATGCCTCGGCCGGCAGGCCGTCGCGTCCCGCGCGGCCGGTTTCCTGGTAGTAGCCTTCCATGCTGCGCGGCAGATCCAGGTGTGCCACGAAGCGCACGTCGGGCTTGTCGATGCCCATGCCGAAGGCGACCGTCGCCACCATCACGATGCCGTCCTCGCGCAGGAAACGCTGCTGGTTCGCCATGCGTGTCGCCGCATCCAGCCCGGCGTGATACGGCAGCGCCTCGATGCCCGCTTCGGAAAGCCACGCCGCGGTTTCATCCACCTTGCGGCGGCTGAGACAGTAGATGATGCCGGCGTCGCCGCGGTGGCCATCGAGGAAGCCGAGCAACTGACTGCGCGGATTGTGGCGCTGCGTAACCGCATAGCGAATGTTCGGGCGATCGAAACTGGAAACGAACTGGCGCGCCTCCTGCAATACCAGGCGCTCGACGATTTCCTCGCGAGTGCGCGGATCGGCCGTCGCCGTCAGCGCGATGCGCGGCACCTGCGGATAGCGCTGGTGCAGGATCATCAACTCGCGGTATTCGGGGCGGAAGTCGTGGCCCCATTGCGACACACAGTGCGCCTCGTCGATGGCGAACAGCGCCACTTCGGTGCGATCGAGCAAATCGAGGAAGCGCGCGGTGATCAATCGCTCCGGCGCCACGTACAGCAGGTTCAGCTCGCCGGCCGAGAGCTTGCGCTCCACCTCGCGCTGTTCCTGCGCGTCGAGGCTGGAGTTGAGATAAGCCGCCGCCACGCCGGCTTCGCGCAGCGCGTCCACCTGGTCGTGCATCAAGGCGATCAGCGGCGACACCACGATGCCGGTGCCTTGCCGCAGCAGCGCGGGAACCTGGTAGCACAGCGACTTGCCGCCGCCGGTGGGCATCAGCACCAGCGCATCGCCGCCTTCGGCGACATGCTCGACGATGGCCTGCTGATGGCCGCGGAAGTGGGCGTAGCCGAAAACGCTTTGGAGGATATGAAGGGGCGTGGCGGACATGCTTGTTCTTTTTCCCGCTTGCCCGTCATCGATCACGGACAGGCGAGGCTTGGAGGAGTGGGCGACCTAGCGAAAGCTTATTTCCTTCGCGCAACGCATTCGAGCAACGCTTTGCGTCAGCGATTGCCTCACGGCAAGCCCCATAACTCCCGATCCACGTCGGCATCCAGCCCGAAGCGCGACAGCGGCACGCGGCCGTTTTTCACCTCCACACCTTCCGCGCGCAGCAAGCGGCACTGCTCGCGAAAGCCGCGGCTGCCAGGCGGCATGGCGATCTGGCCGCTGGAGCGCAGCACGCGAAACCACGGCAGCGTCATGCCATCGGGAACCTCGCCCAGCAGGCGCCCGACCAGGCGGGCGCGACCCGGCAGCCCGGCGCGTGCGGCGATGGCGCCATAACTGGCGACGCGACCCGGCGGAATGGCGGCAATGGCGTCGAAGACTTTCAAGTATTCCGGCTTCATGGCGGGTGCACTTTACGCGGATTTGATCCGTCTGTGCCCGACTCGTGGCAGAGTAGCGGCGAACCGTCTCCCGCCGGGATCATCGTATGCATCACTTCGAAGCCGTGCGCTCGCTGATCGGCAGCCTGCATACCTTGCGGCGGAACGATCCGTACGTGATCAGCTTCGACCTGACCTTGCCGCACGGCCGTCATCAAGGCATCTACCTGGCCGAACTGGAAGACGAGGGCGGCCGCCGCTACCTGCGCATCTCCACTCCTATCGGGCCGCTGGCCGGCGCCGATCCCAAGCGCTGCCTGCGCTTCAACTGGGAGCAGCGCGTGGGCTTTCTGGCCGTGGCCGACCTGGGCGGCTCGCCGTACCTGCATCTGTGCGAAAACCGCCCGTACGAACTGGTGAACGGGCCGGAGCTGATGCGCCTGATCAGCGAGCTGGGTGCGCTGGGCGATCAGCTGGAGCAGCTGATCGTGGAAAGCGGCGACAGCTTCTAGGCCTGGAACGTAACCCCAGAGTCGTCATTCCCGCGAAAGCGGAGGCGCTTTCGCGGGAATGACGACCATACATGGGCTGGGATGCAATCCCAGCATCCAGCCTACAGCTGCCGCGCCACGAGAATAAGCCCGTACGCAATCAGCGCCGTTACCGGCAGGGTAAGAATCCACGCCCACACCATGCGCTCCACCACCGACCAACGGATCGCGTTGAAGCGCTTGGCCGAGCCCACGCCCATGATCGACGACGACACCACGTGCGTGGTCGACACCGGCAAGCCGAAGGCCGACGCACTCAGGATCACCAGCGCCGAACTGCCCTCCGCGGCAAAACCGTTGATGGGATGCAGCTTCACCATCTTGTGGCCCAGCGTCTTGATGATGCGCCAGCCGCCGCCCGCGGTGCCGCCGGCCATGGTCAGCGCGCACAGCGCCGCCACCCAATGCGGCACGACAAAGCCGCCGGCCGCGGATTCGTGGATGCGCAGGAACGACAACCACTGCGGCAGCTGATCGAATCGCCCCGCCGCCGTCGCGCTGGCCAGCGCCAGGGCGATGATGCCCATGCTCTTCTGCGCATCGTTCATGCCGTGCGCCAGACCCATCGCGCTGGCCGACAGAATCTGCACCTTGCCGAACAGGCTGTTCACGAATGGCGTGCGGCCCAGCTGGCGCAGCGGCCCCTTGCGCGAGGCAAGCCACGCCAGCAAGGCATACAGGCCGCCCATCAGCAGAAAGCCCAGCACGAAGCCCATCATCGGCGACACCACCATGGGCACCACCACCTTGGGCAGCACGCCCTTGCCTTCCCACCAGTGCGCGCCGTCCTGCGCCCAGATCACCGCGCTGAAACGGCCGCCGGCTTCGGCGATGGCAGCGCCCACCAGGGCGCCGACCAGCGCATGGCTGGAACTGGACGGCAGGCCCAGCCACCAGGTGAGCAGGTTCCACACGATGGCCGCGAGCAATGCGCAGATCAGCAGCTCCGGCCCTGCATGCACCACGCCGGTGTTGACGATGCCGGCCGCGATCGTCGCCGCCACCGCGGTGCCCCACATCGCGCCGATCATGTTGGTGACCGCCGCCAGCAGCACCGCCTGTCCCGGCGACAGCACCTTGGTGGCCACCACGGTGGCGATGGAGTTGGCGGTATCGTGGAAGCCGTTGATATACGTAAAGACGAGCGCGATCAGCACGACCGCGATGACCAGGCCCAGACTCATGCGCGCGCTCCCGTCAGTGCGCGCCGTGCGTGACATGCAGCGTGCAAGGCGTACCTCTCAGGAGTTCTTCAATACGATGGAATAAACGATGTTGCCCACGTCGCGGCAGCGGTCGATGGCCTTTTCGATCAGTTCGAACAGATCCTTGGCCAGCATGGCGCGCATCGCGTCGTCGCTCTCCAGGTAAAGCGTGCGATAGGGCGCCAGCAGCATGCGGTCGCCCTCCGACTCCAGCGTCTGCATGCGGTCCTGCAATTTCTTCACCGGATCGATCTGCAGGCCGCGGCGCAATTGGCCGATCAGCTCCACCACCACGTCGGTCGAGCGGGTCAGCACCAGGGTGCGCTGGCCGAAGTCCACACCCTGCAGGCGGCTGGCAACGATCGCGTAGCGTTCGGCGAACTTCTCCACGCTTTTGGGGATTTTGTACAGCGCGCTGTTGAGCGCCTCGATGTCCTCGCGATCCAGCGCGGTGACGAAGGTATTGATCAGCTCTTCGCTGATCTGCATGGCGAGGTCCTTTTCCCGCTTGCGGGCGGCGGCAAAGGCGGCCATGACCGGCGTGTGGTCTGCCAGGGAGACCAACTCATGCAGGGCCTTGGCGCTTTCGCGGGCCGCTTCGGCGCTTTGTTCCAACAAGCCGTAGAACTTGTCGCCTTTGCCGAAAATCGTCTGGAGTGAAAACATGTAGGGGTCTGCGCAGGAAAGGGCAAATATTTCGCGAATGTTACAGGAGCCCCCTGCCGCGCCGCACCACCCGGGCTATCCCGGGAGCCGGCCGCGTGCCTTACACTGGTCGGCATGCCCGTACCCGATGCCCTGCCGCGATGCTGACCACACTCGCGCTCGTCCTCCTCCTCGCCCTTTGCAACGGTTTCTTCGCGCTGTCGGAAATGGCGCTGGTGGCCTCCCGCAAAAGCCGGCTCAAGCAGATGGCCCGCACCAGCCGCCGTGCCCAGGTCGCGCTGCGGCACGCCGAAGCGCCGGAGCATTTTCTGTCCACCGTGCAGGTGGGCATCACCCTGGTGATGCTGATCACCGGCTCGGTGGCCGGCGATGCCGTCGGTGCGCACCTGGCGGAAATATTGCGTGACAGCAGCATCGCCTGGCTGGTGCCCTATACGCGGGTGATCGGCGTGGTGCTGGGCTTCATCGTGATCTCCTTCATCCAGATCGTGATCGGCGAACTGGTGCCCAAGCGCCTGGCCCTGTCTGCGCCCGAAAAAGTATCCAGCATTGTCGGCATGCCGATGCTGGTGCTGTCGCGCGCGACCGCGCCCTTCGTGTGGGCGCTCAATCGTTCCAGCAGCTTGCTGTTGCAGCTGCTGCGCGTGAAGGATCGCGGCGACAGCGCCGCCACCGAAGAAGAAATCCGCCTGCTGGTGGCTGAAAGCACGGAACAAGGCGTGCTCGATGCCGACGAGCAGGCCATGGTCAACCGCGTGCTGCGCCTGGGCGACCGCACCGTGGACAGCGTGATGACGCCGCGCATGCGCATCGCCTGGCTCGACATCAACGCACCGCTGGAAGAAAACCTGCAGGTGCTGCGGGACACCTCCTATTCGCGCTATCCGGTGTATCGCGGAGACGAAAGCGACATCGTCGGCGTGATGGAAGTGAAGAACCTGCTCGGCGGCATCGCCACCGGCAAGCTGGAATTGTTCCGCGTGCTGGCCAAGCCGCTCTACGTACCCGGCACCGCCCGCGCGCTCGACCTGCTGGAGGAATTCCGCGACGCCGAAACGCCGATGGCGCTGGTGGTGGATGAATACGGCGACATCGACGGCGTGGTGACACTCAACGACCTGCTCGCCGCCGTGGTCGGCGCCAGCCAGCTTGGCCATGGCGGCGGCGAAGAACACGCGCCCATCGTGCAGCGCGAGGACGGCAGCTGGCTGATCGACGGCGCGCTTTCCACCGACGACCTGCGCGAACTGCTGCATCTGGATCACTTGCCCGGCGAAGAGGAGCACGACTTCCGCACCGCCGCCGGCATGGTGATGGCGGCGCTCGGCCATATTCCGCAGACGGGCGAAGTGTTCGCCTGGCGCGGCATTCGTTTCGAGGTGGTGGACCTGGATGGCGCGCGTATCGACAAGCTGCTGGTGACGCCGGCGCCGCAGATCGAGCTTGCCGACGATGCGCAATGATGAGGCGCGCGTAAGTTGGCGGTGAGCGCCAGCGAACCCCAACGTTGCCATGCAGAGCGCGACGTTGGGGTTCGCTATTCCTTCTCGTTGGCCAACCGCGCCATCCGCTGCGCATCCGCCAGAATTCCATGCAGCATGCGCAACTCGCGCTCGTCCATCTGCGCGCGCAAAAACAGCTTGCGTAACCGCAGCATGATCATGGTCGGCGCGCGCCCCTTGTGGAAATCGATATCGTCCAGCGTCTGCAACAGATGCTCGAAGAAGCGCTCCATCTGCGCCGCATCGGCCAGGGGTTCGTCGTGCACCGGCGGCGGCGCCGGCACCTCCTCGCCGAGCAGCGCCAAGCGCAATTCGTAAGCCATCACCTGCACCGCCTGCGCAAGATTCAGCGAACTGAAATCGTCCACGCTGGGAATGCGCACCATCGCATGGCAGCGCGCCAGTTCCTCGTTCTCCAGACCGGTGCGCTCGTTGCCGAACACCAGCGCCACCTGCTCGCCACGCCCTGCCGCAGCCAGCGCCTGCGCGGCCGCTTCACGCGGTGTGAGTTCAGGCAGGTTCACCCCGCGACGCCGCGCCGACAGGCCCAGGGAGAAACTCGCCCCGGCCAAGGCATCCACCAGGCCAGCGTGCACGCTTGCGCCTTCCAGCACGTCGTCCGCGCCAGCCGCCATGGCCGATGCCTCCCGATCGGGGAAACGATGCGGCGAGACCAGCTCCAGGCGGGTGAAGCCCATGGTCCGCATGGCCCGCGCCGCACTGCCAATGTTGCCCGGGTGGGAGGTGCGGACGAGGACAAAGCGGAAAAGGCTGGGGAGGTCGGTAATAACGCTCATGCGGCAAACATCAGGCATTTACAAGGGTGGCAAGGATAGTCGAGGCGCTGGGCAGAAAGGGCGAGCGGTCGCGTGCCGGCATGCGATCGCTCGCCCCTTCCCTGGCGCCTCTGCTACCATTACCGGTCGCTAACCCGTTCTTTTGCCAAGCCAAAGCCATGACCAGACCCGCCGTCAACGTCGCGGTACGCGCCGCGCGCTCCGCTGGTAACGTGATCCTGCGTTACATGAACCGCATCGACGGCCTCAACGTCGTTGAAAAGCAGCGCATGGACTTTGCGTCCGAGGTCGACCGCCTGGCCGAGGCAGAGATCGTCAAGGAACTGCGCCGCGCCTACCCCAGCCACGCCATCCTCGCCGAAGAAGGCGGCGCGATCGGCAAGAGCCAGCAAGTGTGGGTGATCGATCCGCTGGACGGCACCCACAACTACCTGCGCGGCATCCCCCATTTCAGCGTTTCCATCGCCATGCTCGACAAGGGCGAGCCGGTGTATGCCGTGGTGTTCGATCCGCTGCGCGACGAACTGTTCACCGCCAGCAAGGGCGACGGCGCCTACCTCAACGACCGGCGCATGCGCGTCAGCAAGCGCGAGAACCTGGGCGGCGCCATGATCGGCACCGGCTTCCCCTATCGCCAGCGCGCGCACCTGGATTCGCAACTGGCGATGACCCGTGCCCTGCTCGCCCACGCCGAAGACATCCGCCGCTCCGGCTCCGCCGCCCTCGACCTTGCCTACACCGCCGCCGGGCGCTACGACGGCTTCTTCGAAATCGGCCTGAAACCCTGGGACATGGCCGCAGGCGTGCTACTGGTCCGCGAAGCGGGCGGCCAGTACTGCGATTTCGCGGGGCGCGAAGGCATCCCCGAAAGCGGCAACGTCATCGCCGGCAATCACCACATCGTGAAAGCGATGATCGAAACCATTGGCGCGAACGCGACGCCGGCGCTGCTGCGGGCCTGATCGCCGCGTCCGTTCCCGGGCGGTAGCGCGCTACGGCGCACCTCGCCACACGTTCAAAGCACGACGTCCGTGGGCTTTGCCCGCGGACGCGTGATGCATGCTCAATACCCTGCAGCCATCATCAGCCTTCCCTGATAGGGCGACGCATCATATGCGTCTTATGTTTGCGCACTGGATGATCGCCTGTGCGCGGACGCAATCGATGAACGGAAGACCATGGCAAGAAGATGCCACTCCTTGCACTACTTTGCTGGAGGGCAAGGGAAAGTTGCTCAAGCTGACTAGTCATTGGCTGATTCATCCAGCTATCGCGGCAGGGTACGCACTGATTTACCTGACCATGGCGGGGTTACTTTCCAATGCTCCTTGGCCGTTCACTGCCGGGCTGCGCATTGCCTGCCTTTTGTTAGTGCCTTATCGCTACTGGCCCGCCTTGATAGCTGGCGAAATGGCGCCGCTCGCTTATCGCAATTTGGCGCATGCAGACGACTTCGGACCGACATGGGCCGTACTTGCATCCATACCGCCACTGGTAATCGCCATGCCACTCGCCTGGTGGTTTCGAGAACGAGCCGCTCTTTTTCCCACCCGCGACCTGGTTGACGTCAAAAAGCTTTTTTATTGCACGCTCTCATTGTCTGCATTGTGGGCGGCAACAAGCTACGCAATTACATCCACGATACATTTGCGGGACGGTAATTATCACATTCCATCGGGCACTGCTTTTTCGTTCTTTATCGACTTTTACATGGCATTACTCACGGTGACGCCATGGACGGTTATAGCTTGTGTTTATAAACATGGAAAACCCCATCCGTTTCCATCGAGGCGGGCCATAGCAACGAGCCCAATAGCACGCGACGCACTGATCGCCGCTTTCCTTTTCATCGCGCTGACTGGACTTTATTGGATCGTTCCGACAGCCATCCGCCCGGCCGTCATGATGGTGCTCTTTTTCCCGGCGCTGGGACTGACGCTCAAACACGGATGGCGCGCCTCCGTCTTTGGAGGAACGCTTTGTCTTATCAGCATTAGCGTGCTCGTGGAGTGGCGACCAGACCCCAACACCCAACTGATTCAAAGCGTGCTTGCTTTCACCATCACGTGCCTTTATGTCTTCGGCGCGCGCCTTTCCATGCAGATGCGGCTTCTCGAACAATTCCAACGCGAAACCTTGCGAACACAACAAATAGCCAAAAGAAGCTTGGTGTTCGGCGAACAACGACTGCAACAAACTTCCCAAGCCTTGGAGTGCGTGGCGGGCGCGCTTCGCATGGATTATGTCCGTGTCATGCAGCGCTTCGTACCAGAAGAAGTGCGTCGCGATTATGGCAAAGACTTTCTGGATGTTCAGAAGCAGGTCTATCACCTTGCTGAGAGCATCCATCCCAGTGCATGGCGGGAACGAGGGCTGGCCGCCGCGCTGGAGGAATCTATCGGCAAGGTACTGCGCGAAGCGGGTATCGCTTATTCCTGCGAGACACCGGGACGCAAGCTTCGATTCCTGAGCGAGGCTTTGCAGGCAACCGTTTATCGCATGGTGTGCGAAGCAGCTGCGACGATCAGTGCTTCGCCCGCATGTATCGGCGTCCATCTTACCTTGCGCACAGGGATACGCCACGGCGTTCAACGGGTAGCCTTGTGCATGGATGGCATGCTGGAGGAGTCGCAGGTGGCGTACGGCATACTGCAAGCGAAAGAGCGTCAAAGCGTGGCGCCCAAATTGGGCGCCAGCATAAAACCGGGTAACGAACTGAAAATGTTGGCACGTCTGTTTCAAGGAAATGCACGTATGCGCACTATCCCCGCTGGGGTACGCTTCACCGCATTGCTTTGTGATGCGCCTCCACAGGATTTGAGTCAGCGCGTCGCCATGGGTCCTGTCTGCCTGTGGGCTCAATAAAGCGACAGGTATGCCCAATGATCACTGGGCAACCCGGTTCATTGTGCACTGTGCCGGGTCACAGGCTGCCACAGCTATAACGTTTGCACTGCCGTCGGCTTGCGGCGCCGCCATGACTGTCAAGCCGTCGTCCTGATAGACCACCTGCGTCAAATCTGTTGATGACGGCGCCGTTGTGACCGCGACGTTTTGCGCATCGACGCCAATCGGCAACGCGAACGCCACCTGCTTCGCGTTCGCAACGGCTGCACGCACCCTTCCCTGAAGATCGTTGATCTGTACATACGTAATACCGTCGCGTTCAAACCGGTACACGTGATAGTGCGCACTGCTGCTGACGTCCGGCGCATTCGGCCACGACTGCCCAAGCCCATTGGCGGGCACAACATCCTGCGCAACGACAACGGCGGACATACCCGCCGTCATCACGGCGACCAGGATGGAGTTACGAAACAGCTTGCTGGAAAGATCAAACATGGCGCGTCCTTTATTTGAGTGGAAGGATTCCCCGCGGCCAGAATGGAGCAATCGGCTAAAGCATCGAAAGATGTTTTTTGCGCAAGTTTTTGTCCTATTTTTTTGTAAGTCTTTGCCATATTCGGACCTTTCCTCCAGTAAGCGCGTGCTTGGCCAGCGTGCATTCCGCCATGAAAGGCATGTAATGCCGTGCTTTACCGATACGGCACGTTTCAAACGAAAAAGCCCACACACCGCATCCGGTGACCATGCGACACCGCCATAGCAAGCCCGCACAAAACGTCTACTGATTAGCTGACATCTGTCCCCCACCCCTGCACCGGTATGATTTTTTCTCACTCACGGGGAGTCATAACGCGCAGATGGATTTCAAGTTTTCCGGGAATGGATGCCTGCGGGCCGCACTGCTTTTGGCCGCCCTCACGCTAACCGCATGCAGCACGCCGGCACCCAAGGATTTTGGTGGCCGCTGGCGGCCCATCAATCGCCTGCCCGCCACCACCACGGCGATTCCGCTGAATCCGCAATACGTCTACTTTGCCGCTCCCACCGATATCACGCTCCGCACCATGTTGGCGCGCTGGGCCAGCGATACCGGCTTGGATTTGTCGTACGCGCTTGCCAACGACTACACCCTGGTGCAGCCGGTCACGCAGATTCGAACCGCCGATCTGCGCAGCGCCGCCGAGCAATTGAACGTCATCTACAGCGCGAGCCAATTGCTGATCAGCGTTACCGATCGGCAGATCCTGGTCCAGCCTGTTGCCGCCCAGGCTCCGCCAGCGGCATCCGATGCGCCGGCACCGCAGCCGTAGTTTGCACGCCACGGACACAGCAATTACCGAGTCACGATTCTTTTTCAGGTTTACTCATGCCAAGCAGAAAACAGGACAGCGCCAACGTCGACAAGGCGGTGGCGGCGGCCGTCAACTTCGAAATCACCCTTGCCGACATCGCAAAACGCAGCGAGCGGCGCGCCTGGCTGGTGGCCATGGTCGCCACGGTGGTGGCGCTGATTCTTTTGGGCGGCTATTTCTATTTGCTGCCGCTGAAGGAAAAGGTGCCGTACGTAGTCATGGCCGATGCCTATACCGGCACCAGCTCGGTCGCGCGCCTGACTGGCGATTTCGCGCACCGGCAGATCACCACCAGCGAAGCGATCAACCGCAGCAACGTGGCGCATTTCGTCCTTGCCAGGGAGTCCTACGACTGGGGCACCATCAGCCTGCGCGACTGGCCCACCGTACTCACCATGGCCGCGCCCAACGTCGCCGCGGCGTATCGCAACTGGTTGTCGCCCACCGCCACGGACGGGCCGATTGCCGTGTATGGGAAGAACCAATCGATACGCATCAAGATCTTCAGCATCGTGCTCAATGGCGGCGGGCCGGGGCAGACGCCCAAAAGCGCCACCGTGCGATTCCAGCGCCAACTGTTCAACAACAACAGCGGCGCCACGCAGCCGCTGGACAGCAAGATCGCAACCCTGGCTTTCACCTACAAGCCGGATTTGCAGATGAACGAGCAGTATCGCGTCGAGAATCCGCTCGGCTTCCAGGTGACCGATTACCGCGTGGACGACGACTACGACACGCGCCCACCGGCTGCCGCGCCGAGCGAGGTGCAACCCGCTACCCAGCCCATCCCCGCGGCGGACAGCGCGGCGCCCATTCCCGCCGATAGCGCACCCGCTGCTGCTGCGTCGGCACCGGGTGCGGCCACGCAGCCGCCTGCGATTTCCCCCGCGACCAACCGGGCCCTGCAGGGAGTCGGCGCCCGATGAACATGTCGATCCGAACCTGCTTGCCGACGCTGTTGTGCGTTGCCGGCACGGCCATGGCCACGCCCGCCACCGCCCAGGTGGTGCAGCAATACGAATACAAGCCCGACGCCATCTATCCCGTGCGTACCGGGCTTGGCATCACCACCCAGATCGAGCTCAGCCCACACGAAAAAATCCTGGATTTCAGCACCGGCTTCAGCAACGGCTGGGACCTGACGCGCCGGGAAAACGTGTTCTATCTGCGGCCCAAGAACGTCGACGTGGATACCAACATGCTGATCCGCACCGCCACGCATGCCTACATGTTCGAACTGAAAGTGGTGGCGACTGATTGGAAAACCCTCGACCAGGCCAAGCACGAAGGCGTGCAGTACAAGATCAGCTTCACCTACCCGGCCAACGCCAGCTTCTCCGACCAGGTGAACAAGCTGGATAAAACGCCCGAGCTCGACGTGTCGCTGGTCAAAGGCCGCAGCTACAACTTCCGCTACGACTATGCCGCGCGCAACAACAAGGCGCTGTGGCTGATCCCTGTTTACGTGTACGACGATGGCCAGTTCACCTACATCAAGATGAACGAGCTGAAACAGTTTCCTTCCGGCAATTTCCCCGCCGTGTACAAGCGCGACGCCGCGCACGGGGAGGATGCCCTGGTCAACACCACCATCGAAGGCAACACCATCGTCGTGCACGGTACTTATCCCTACCTGGTTCTTCGTCACGGCAATGACGTCGTCGGCTTGAGAAGGAACGCCCAGCCATGAGCACGAACCACCCCAACGCATCCGACCGCGAACCGCAGGGCGGCAACCCTTACAACGATCGCTACCTGCGGGAACAGGCGCCCGATCCGGATGCCGCCACGCCGGTCTTGAAGACCTATGACATGGCCCGCCTCAACAAGCGTGCCGTGGTGCTTATCGGCCTGGTCGCCGCCACGCTGGTGCTGCTTGGCCTCGCCTTCCTCAAGAACGGCCTCGGCCACAAACCCGATGCGAAGCCGAAAGCGGAAACCGTCGTCGTGCCCGATGCGCCGCATGCGCCAACCCTTCCGCCTTCATCGCCCACCGTAACGTCACCGCAACCTGTCTTGCCACCCGCGCAACCGATTGGTCTTGTCAGCAAGCCTGGATCGTCCGTGCTGGCGCCAACGCAGAAGCCCGTGCGGCAAGGCCCAAGCCTGCTGGAGCGTCGCATGCAAGATGCCGGCGCCACTGGCAGCGCGCCGGGCAGCGACTTGCAGAACCTGGCCAGCCAGCTCGGCGTGCCCGGCCATTCAACACCGCACGGCCTGCCCGATGCGTCCACCAGCGCGCAGCCGCTGACCAACCCGGAAACCCTGATGACACGCGGCACCTATATCCGCTGCGTGCTGGAGACACGCATCATCAGCGACATCCCCGGCTTCACCTCCTGCGTCGTTACCGAACCGGTGTACTCCTTCACCGGTCGACGCCTGCTGCTGCCGAAGGGCTCCAAAGTGCTGGGGAAATACGAGACTGGGCCGGAAGGCAACCGCATGACGGTGATCTGGGATCGCATCATCACGCCCACCGGCATCGATGTGAACATGGCCAGCCCCGGCGTGGATGGACTCGGTGGCGCGGGTTACGCCGGACACCTCGATGAGCATTGGGCCAGCCGCATCAGCTCGGCGCTATTGATCAGCCTGCTCAGCGACGCGTTTTCCTACGAGGCCGCCAAGCACGGCCCCAGCACCGCCAGCATTTCCAATGGCGTGGTCGTGCAGACGCCGTTCCAGAGCAACACTGCGCAAACCCTGCAGCAGCTGGCGGGCCAGGCCGTGCGCAAGTCGGCCAATCGGCCGGCCACCGTCACCATCAACCAAGGCAGCATCGTCAACATCTACGTCGCCAAGGACGTGGATTTCAGCGGCGTGGTCGCGCGCTTTTAAACGCATGGACGCGACGACGGACATCGCCCAGGTATCGCAGAACTTTCTCCAATACCAATACGAGGTATTGGGCATCCGCGGATTCATGACGTCGCCCGACGTCACGGAAATCTGCATCAACCGCCCTGGCGAACTGTATCTGGAGACGCGTGACGGCTGGCAACGCGTGGCGGTGCCTACGCTTACCTTCGAGCGCGCGCGCCAGTTCTGCACCGCCGTGGTCAACGAAAGCAACACCGGGCAGCGCATCACCGAGACCGATCCGATGGTCTCGCTGACCTTTCCCACCGGGCAGCGCGCGCAGTTCGTGATTCCGCCGGCGTGCGCGGCCGACACCGTATCCATCACCATCCGCTTGCCGGCCAAGCACACCCGGACGCTCGACCAATACCAGCAGGACGGCTTCTTCGATCACGTCCTGGAAGAAACCCAGCTATTGTCCGAGCACGACAAGGAACTGCTGCGGCTGCGCGCGCAACGCAACTACGCGGATTTCTTCAAGCAGGCAGTGCTGCACAAGAAAAATGTCGTGGTTTCCGGCGCCACCGGCAGCGGCAAGACCACCTTCATGAAATCGCTGGTGCACCACATCCCGGCGGAAGAACGGCTGGTTACCATCGAGGACGCGCGCGAACTGTTCATTCCACAACCCAACGCGGTGCATCTGCTGTACTCCAAGGGCGGGCAAAGCATCAGCAACGTCACCGCCAAAAGTTGCATGGAAGCCTGCCTGCGGATGAAGCCCGACCGCATCATCCTGGCCGAGCTGCGCGGCGATGAATCGTTCTACTTCATCCGCAACTGCGCATCGGGTCATCCCGGCTCCATCACCAGCTGCCACGCTGGCAGCACCGAACAGACCTGGGACCAGTTGGCCCTGATGGTGAAGGCATCCGCCGAGGGGGCTGGGCTGGAATTCGCCACTATCAAGCAGCTCCTGAAAATGACCATCGACATCGTCGTGCACATCAAGGCGCACGCCGGCCGTCGCTACATCACCGGTATCGATTTCGATCCGGCGCGCAGCCATTGACCTTCCCGCATTGGAGAACACGCCATGCTTCCCGGACTGGAACTGATGACCTGCCCCAACCTGGCCGTATCGCCGGATGTGATGCGCCATCTGGTCAGCATCGAATCCAGCCACAACCCGTATGCCATCGGCGTGGTCAACGGCCAGCTGCAACGCCAGCCGGAAAATCTTCCCGAAGCCGTCGCCACCGCGCAAATGCTGGAAGTGGCGGGTTACAACTATTCGCTGGGCGTGGCGCAGATCAATCGCGCAAACCTTGCCAAATACGGTCTGGACACCTACGAAAAAGCCTTCGACGCCTGCCTCAACCTGGCGGCAGGCTCGCGCATCCTGGCCGAGTGCTACGCCAGCGCCAACCAGGATTGGGGCAAGGCCTTCAGCTGCTACTACTCCGGCAACTTCGTCACCGGCTTTCGCGATGGCTACGTGCAGAAGGTCTACGAGTCCATGGGCCGCAGCCTGCAACGGGTGCAGCCAAACGCCATACCGGTAGCGAAAACGGGCGAAGCTGCAGCCTTCAACCAGCCCATCGTGCTCAAGGATGGCCCGGCGTATCGCATCGCCCTGCGCAGCGTGGCGCTGGACACCGCCGCCGGCACACTCAGCGCAACGCCACCTCAAGCTTCATCTTCTACCGATGCGTTGGTAGCGACGCCCGCAGCAGCGCAACCAGCCACTTCGGATGTCTTCGTGCCAGTCGTACACGGGTCTGGTGATTTGGCTACGCAAACATCAGCGAACACCCACAGTGTTTCAGTTAACAACGCGACATCATCTCCTATTGCCAAGTCGGGCGATTCCAGCGATCCGCAACAGATGGGGAAAGACGATGCTTTCGTATTTTGATTTCGTGCATGTCCATCGGCGTCACGCACGTACGCACCACTCCACCCAACGAAAGGAAACCAACCGATGATTTCAAGGACCCAGTTCTCCCGCACCAACCTGTCCACTTTGTTCACGTTGGCCGCACTGCTGACATTGCCGGGCATGGCCCTCGCGCAGCAAGGACCCGGCGAACTCGTCGATACCACCTGCGGCTTCTTCAGCAACATCAACACCGTGCTCAACGCTATTTCGATCACGGTGGTCACCATTGCGGTGATCTTTGCCGGTTACAAAGTGGCTTTCAGCCACGCGCGCATCGCAGAAGTGTCGCCGGTGCTGATCGGCGCCGTTCTCATCGGCGCCGCCAGCCAGATCGCCAAGCTGTTCCTCTCAGGTTCCGCCGGCTCCTCGCAATGCCAAACCGCCAGCGGCTTCGTGCCACACGCCGTCGAGCACATCGCGGCGCTGGCGAACGCACTGCAACACCTGGTCTGAGACATGCGCAAGAACGCCATGTTCCGCGGCTGTACGCGCCCGCCCATGTTCATGGGCGTGCCGTACGTGCCGTTCATCCTCGGCGCGGGCAGCTGCCTGCTGCTGTCGATGTACTTCAACCTGCTGTACCTGCTGCTGTTGCCGCCGGTCATCTTCGTCATGCGCCAGATGGCCAAGCGCGACGAAATGATTTTCCGCCTGCTGGGACTGCGCCTGCAGTTCCGCGGCCGCGTGCGCAACCTCAAGCAGCACGACGGCGAGTGGGTGTTCACGCCCAACAGCTATCGCGGGCACAAGCCCAAGCCCTGACATTACGGCCGCCTTGATGGCGCCCCTATCCGATCACATGCATGTTCAACCCTGACGCCCCTATCAGCGACTTCATCCCCTTCTCCACTCACGTGGCACCCCATGTGGTCAAGACCACGGGCGGCGATTTCCTGATCACGTGGCGGATGGAGGGCCTGCCCTTTGTCGGCCGCGAAGAATGGGAGCTGGAACACCGCCACAACAGCTTCAACCGCCTGCTGCAAACCTTGCGCGCCCCGGATTTCGTCAACGTCGCGTTCTGGAGCCACGACGTGCGCCGCCGCTGCCGTGCCGCGTATTCGCCGCGCTTTCGCCAGGCGTTCAACCAGCAGCTATCCGACGGTTATTTCAACAAGCTGTCGCAAGAAACCCTGATGCAGAACGAGCTGTACCTGACGATGATCTACCGGCCCGTCGTCAGCGGAAAGCGCTTCGTCGCCAAGTCGGCCGACCTGGGCCAGCTGGAAGCCGAACAGGCACACGCGGTGGCCAAGGTGATGGAACTGGCCGACAACGTCGAGGCGGCGCTCAAGGACTACGCACCGCGCCGCCTGGGCATGGTCGAAAACGACACCGGCGTGGTCTTCTCCGAAACGCTGGCCCTGTTCGGCTATCTGCTCAACCGCATCGACGATCCCGTGCCGGTGCTCAAGGCGCCTGCCTATGCGTACCTGCCGGTCAGCCGCCACCGCTTTGCCGGCAAGAGCGGCGACTTCATCATCACCACCCCGGAAGGGCGCCATCACTTCGGCGCGCTGCTCAACATCAAGGAGTATCCCGACGGCACCTATCCCGGCGTGCTCAACCAGCTGAAGTATCTGGATTTCGAGTACGTGGTCACGCATTCCTTCAGCCCCATGGGCCGGCACGAAGCGCTCAAGGCGCTGGAGCGCACCAAGGGCATGATGATTTCCTCCGGCGACAAGGCCGTCAGCCAGATCACCGAACTGGATGAGGCGATGGATCAACTCGCCTCCGGCCTGTTCGTACTGGGCGAGTATCACTTCACCCTCGCCGTCTACGCGCCCGACCAGGACACGCTGGCCCGGCATCTGGCTACCACGCGTGCCGCGCTGTCCAATTCCGGCTTCGTCTCGGTGAAAGAAGACCTCGCCGCAACCGCCGCGTTCTATGCACAATTGCCAGCCAACTGGCGTTACCGCACGCGCCTGGCAAACGTCAGCTCGCTCAATTTCCTGGGGCTGTCGCCGCTGCACAATTTTGCCGGCGGCAAGGCGCACGACAACCCCTGGGGCGACTGCGTGACGGTGCTGCAGGCCAACAACGGCCAGCCCTACTACTTCAATTTCCACGCTACGCATGCGTCGGAGAAATCCTTTGGCGAAAAGGCCATCGGCAATACGCTGGTGATCGGCAAATCCGGCACCGGCAAGACGGCGCTGATCAACTTCCTGCTCAGCCAGACGCAGAAGTTCGAGCCCTGCCCCACCATCTTCTTCTTCGACAAGGATCGCGGCGCGGAGATCTTCGTGCGCGCCTGCGGCGGCACCTATTTCGCCATCGAAAACGGCCAGCCCACCGGCTTCAATCCCTTCCAGTGCGATGCCAACCAGGACAACGTCCAGTTCCTGATCGAGCTGGTGAAGATCCTCGGCGGCAAGAGCATCTACAGCGCAGGCGAAGAGCAGGACATCCATCGCGCCGTCACCAACGTGCTCGATACGCCACCGCACCTGCGCACGCTCACCAATCTACAAAAGAGCCTGCCCAACCTGGGCGAAGACAGCCTGTTCGCCCGCCTGCGCAAATGGACGGCCGGCCACGCCCTGGGCTGGGTTTTCGACAACCCGGTCGACACCATCGATCTAAGCCAGACACCGATGGTCGGCTTCGACTACACCGACCTGCTGGACAACGCGCAGATCCGCGTACCGGTCATCCACTACCTGCTGCACCGCCTGGAAGCGCTGATCGACGGCCGCCCGCTGATCTATGTGATGGACGAATTCTGGAAAGTGCTGGAAGGCGACAGCGGCCTGAAGGACTTCGCCAAGAACAAGCAAAAGACCATCCGCAAGCAGAACGGCCTGGGCATCTTCGCCACGCAAAGCCCGGAAGACGCGCTGTCCAGCGACATCGCCGCGGCACTGATCGAACAAACCGCCACCATGATCCTGCTGCCCAACCCCAACGCCAACCGCGAAGACTATATCGACGGCCTCAAGCTCACCGAAGCCGAATACCAGGAAGTGGTGAACCTGGACGAGCGCTCTCGCAAGTTCCTCGTCAAGCAAGGCCACGCCGCAGCCATTTGCCAGCTGGACTTGAACGGACTCGACGACGCGCTGGCCGTGATTTCCGCCAGCACCGACAACATCCAGATCCTGCATGACTTGCTGCGGGAGCATGCGCAGGCTGCGGGAGTGAAAGTGGATGCGCTGCGGCCGGAGCAGTGGTTGGCGGCGTTTTATGAGCATCGCAAGGGGCGTGGAAAAACGGTTGCAGCAAGAGCTGGGGCGACATCGGTCACCCGTTCCGCATGATGCACCGCACGATCACATGAACCACAAGGAGGAACCATCCATGCCCTGTTTTGCATACCGTCTTCGTAATGTCGGCTTGGCCGTTGGCCTTGGCTTCACCGCCACCGCAGCCTTCGCTCAAGGGGCGGAGTTGGTGATAGATCCTGCCGCCATCGCTCAGAGCGTCACCAACCTAGGCGAGGAGATCGCTGAGATGGAAAACCTATTGAAGATGGGGCAAGAACAGCTCAACCAGCTGATAAGCACGGTCGAAGGCTTGCGCAACCTTTCTCCCGGTCTCGGCAACGCCAATTTGCAGGAATTGACCGATAGCCAGCGCTCTCAGCTTATCCAGATGAATTGCAAGGGCTACTCCGGCGGCTTCATCGGCGCTGCCGTGGATGCATTGTTTTCCTTTAGCTCCTCCTCCATCGAAGAACAACAGCGGCAGGTCTGCGCGCAGATCGTGTCCATCCAGATCGACAAATACAACCTCACCGTTGACATGCTCAAGAACGTACAGCAACAGCAAAGCAACTTCTTCACGGAAATTTCGGAAATCATCGAAAACATAAAAAGCGTCGCCGATTCCGGCCGCATCAACATTCACACGCAGTCCTACAACAACGCCATCACCACCGACATGGCCAATTGGCGCGCACAGATGGATGCCAAAGATGCGCTTATTCGCACCTTGCAAGCGCAACAGGGAGTACTCGGCCGCGCAGCCCTCAACGGTAGCGGTGTCTCCGACACCATCAGCGCTGGAGTGCTGTTAGGTGTGCTGAAGGGGTTGAAATGATGGTCGCCAAAAACCCAAACGTCTCGTTCTTCGGGTTTTACAGCGCGACCATGGCTTCCTATTTGTCATTTCTGCGCACGCGGAGATGTTCCAATCGGCTCAACTATGCGCGCAAGAACAAGGATGTCCATTCATGACTGACTTCGTCTTCTTCGTCATCATCTACAACTGGCTCGACAAAGAGATCCAAATCTTTACCGGTCAACTCTTTGACAACGCCATGCATTGGGTCGCCGCCATGGCCTACGTGCTAGTTACCCTGTGGGTGATGTTTACCGGCTACCGCGCGCTCACTGGTACCCTGCGCGAACCGCTCATGGCCACCGTCGTGCACATGGCCAAAGTGGTGGTGATCATGAGCGCCGCCACTTCCATGTCATTCTTTGGCACAAACCTCAACGACTTCTTCAACCAAGACCTCAGCCGCGGCATCAATCAACTCGTCAGCGGTGACGACAGCAGCGTTTATTCCAGCATCGACAAGAACCTGGCCATCACTGAGGTGGCGATGAGCGCCATCGATGCCGTGCAACTGGGCACCGGCGACGCTGCCGACCCGGCCGCCGCCAACGACAAATCCATGAGCAAGTACCTGGCCATGTTCGGGACGGCCGGGCCGCCGCTGACCGCCGCCACCATGTTGCTCATGTACCGCTTTGCGATGGCCCTGTTCATTGGCCTTGGCCCCATCTTCATCCTGTGCCTGTTGTTCGACCAGACCAAGGCGCTGTTTCAACGCTGGCTGATGTATGGCATCGGCACGTTGTTCTCCATAGCCGTTCTCAACGTGGTCGTGGCCATGGTGATGAAGCTGAGCCTGGCTATTGCCGGCGCCGTGTGGACAGGCAAACTGCTGAGCGGACTCCTTCTCAATCAGCAGCAAGGCATCACGCACATTTCGCTGGAGCAAGGCGGCATTGGTTTGATTCTTACCGTGCTCATCATCACCGTACCGCCGATGGCTGCGAATTTCTTTCAGGGGACGCTGGGGAATTTCATGCATTACTCGGCGTTTGGAAGCGGGGTTAATCAGTGGAAACAAGCAAACGCAGCTCCCATCTCGACGCAATCGCATAGAGATGACTCCTCGGTAAACAAGGGTAAATGAACCAAATTCATCGCCCATTTTCTGATTTTATGTACACGAAATATCTTCACACAATCTTAAAATGTCATGAAACTTACCATGAAAATACAAATCAATGATTTTCTATTGTTCTTTGCGTTGCTTCTATGCAGCAATTTCGCTCAGGCTCAAGTAGGCCCCTGTCCCGCCGGCATGAGCGAGTATCCAGGTTCCAACGGCATCCCATCATGTGGACCGCTTCGCCAAGATAGCGACCAGCCACGGGGACATTGGCAGGACCAGTGGGGTGCTCTTGCGACTAGCGACGATGGCACCACAGGCTGGTCATCCAGCCAGCTTAGCGAGAGCATTGCAACGGATGGCGCCGTTTCCAATTGCATATCAAGAGGGGGCACACATTGCCGAGCAACGAGCACCTATAAAAATGGATGCATTGCCCTTGTTAATGGCTACAACATGGGTTACCCATCTCGCGATGCGACGCGAGAGAGTGCAATAAAATCGGCCATGAAATCTTGCAAGAAATCCGGCGAAAATAATTGCGAGCTCTTCCGCGCCGAATGTAGTTATGCCAAATGGGTTTACGATTAATCTGATTTTTTTAAAGGTAGATGACTTGAAAATTCTTTTTCATACCATTCGACCAACCTTCCCGCCCAGCATACTTGGCGCATTATTTGCCTTGGCGCTCACAACAGGATGCTCAACTGCCATGACAAGCCCTAACTCCCAGCTAGGCGAAGGCGACGTGGTCCACCACACATTTCCTTTGAAGTTCGAGAAGCACAACTTTAGTGCCTTCTGCTACGACACCGTTGGATGCAAAGTGTTTTATGCGGGCATGTATATGACCCGAGACGACGATGACGAAAAATCTCCGCCACCTCCGCCCCAGCTTCTAAAAAACATGAGGGCGGGACACCTGGCTATCGAGAACTTCCCGCCGCCCGCCATTGTTACGTGGCGCTCGCTGGATGGCGTAGCCCACGAGGCCAAGATTGACATCGGCGAAATCTTCAACGATCAGCGCATTCTTCATCACGTACCAGAAGAAGAAATTCCGACGGAAACAGCAGCATTTGATGGAGCCAACATCATTCTACTGGTGGTCGATCGCACAATCAGCGTCTATATGAAGACGACAATCGCTTTGAAGGCACCGCGCGTTCCATCGAATCCACTTACCAATAGCGTGCATGAGACAAATCTTGTCTACAGCCATACCTACTGAAATCAAGGAATACAAGGATGTCCGAGAAACACAGAGTCGGGGCCGATGGCATTCTCGAAGACGGCACGAGATTAGTTCCTGCCACTCACCTAGACTTTTCACTGTACGACCAGGCACAGCACTCATTGAGCCACCTCTCGGCGCCGGTATTTCTGCACGGCGACAATCCGCATGAGCGTCTTTTCATCGCCAACTTCGATGGCACAGGAAATGATGCTGAGCACGATCCCGAGCACATCACCACCATTGGTGTTTTTCAAGGTGCTCTGGAAAAAATCTCTAACCAAAATCCACATATAGCGTCTCAATATATTTCCGGCCCCGGGACCCAATCCCAACTTGTCCCTCGCACTGTTGACGGCATCTCTGGCTACACCTACGACGAGCGAATCGAGACGATGTATGCCTTATTTATTCGTCAGGCAAAGACATGGCGCGAAGAAGACCCCAACGCCGAAATCCACATCGTCGCCACCGGCTTCAGCCGCGGCGCCGAACAGGCCGCTGGTTTCACCCGTCTGGTAGATGAGCGCGGCATCCAGGACTGGCAGGGCGAAAAATTCCATCATCATATCTTTGGCCCAGATACCGTCACCTACGCCCATCCGCCTCTGGTAGCCCCTCACCAAATCCCCCAGGCCGTCATGTTGATCGACCCAGTCGGCACCGGCCGCCCGCACAGCCGCGATCGCCAACTACCGCCCTCCGTGGTCTCCGGCTTCCAGCTCACCGCGCGCGACGAACGGCGCGATGCGTTTGCCGAAACGCTCATCATTCCATTGGGCGCTTCCGACGATGGTCGCTTTCTGGATATCACCGTTCCCGGAGCACACTCTGACCTGGGCGGCGGCTACCACCACGATGGCTTGGCCATTCTCAACCACAACATGGCAGTGGATTACATCAACGCTCTGAGCGACACGCCCTTGCTGCAGAAGCAAGCTGAGCCCGACGACTTGCAGCGCTACATGATCCATCGTTCGGAGGATCACCAAGTTTTTTACAGCACCCGTTATGTGCGCAAGCACGGCGAACGTGCCGAGCGGGGTGCGCAGGCGGGTGCGCCCGACTGCCGCGCCAGCTTGGCGTGCTTGCCTCCGGAGCCTGCAGACCCTGCCATGGCCGCGCGGATGACGGATCGCCATCCCGTCACCATTGCGCCGCTACCTCCACCACCCCAGGCGGTATCGAAGCACCTGCGATCCGCCATGGAACCGTCCCTGGAACAACAACACCCGCAGGAACACGAGCGTGCATACGAAAAGGCCATCACGCACGGCCTCGACGTTTCCACGATCACACCACACAGCTCCATCGATGCCATGTTCGACGCCTTGTATCAGTCCAGCGTCGCACAGGACCACGCCACCATGAGCGCCGTCTCCCAGGCTTACCTGCAATCGCCTCACGGCCAGGACTTTTTGCAACAAGGCCGGGAGTACAACCAACAACTGGAAAGGCAGCAGGCGATTCAACAGCAGATGGTTCGCAAAGGGCCGGCCATGAGCCGATGATCAAAAAAGGAAATTCCCATGTCCACCGTGGAAGTCAAGGCACTGGCGTTGCAACTCGGGTCCGTCCTCGATGTGCTGGAAAAGCGCATCGATCACGCAGCACAGCAATCGTTACGGGCCACGCAAGCACTTGATCAGCAATCGAGGCAGTCGCTTGAAATTACGAACAAACTTGTCCAGCAAGCACTGGAACAATTTCGCCTGGCCGCCAGGGAGGCCATAACGGAAGGTGTCCGCGATGCCGCACATGAACTCGATCAAACGGTACGCAATGGCGCCGACCGACTCGATCAAGCTGTTTCGCAACTGAATCAGAACATGCAGCACGTGAGGCGACTGAATGCCTCGCACGCATGGAAGACCTTTATCGCCAGCGCGCTGGGCTCCCTTGCGGTGATCGCCGTCTCCGTTTACACAAGTTGGCAGGCGCATGCAGACATCAAGCGCTCGGAGTGGGTGCAGCAGATCAACGCAGCCGTTGAGTCCGGCCATTTGACCACCTGCCCCGAGGGCGGTCTTTGCGTGCAGGCGGGAAATAAATGGGTGCGCGTAGGTGGCAAGTAACCATGTCTTCTTGCGCAAGTCCCTCCGTCGTAGCTACCGCGCCCTCACCGGCACCTTGCGCGAACCGCTCATGGCCACCGTCGTGCACATGGCCAAAGTGGTGGTGATCATGAGCGCCGCCACTTCCATGTCATTCTTTGGCACAAACCTCAACGACTTCTTCAACCAAGACCTGAGCCGCGGCATCAATCAACTCGTCAGCGGTGATGACAGCAGCGTTTATTCCAGCATCGACAAGAACCTGGCCATCACTGAGGTGGCGATGAGCGCCATCGATGCCGTGCAACTGGGCACCGGCGACGCCGCCGACCCCGCCGCCGCCAACGACAAATCCATGAGCAAGTACCTGGCCATGTTTGGGACGGCCGGCCCGCCCCTGACCGCCGCCACCATGTTGCTCATGTACCGCTTTGCGACGGCCCTGTTCATCGGGCTTGGCCCCATCTTCATCTTGTGCCTGTTGTTCGACCAGACCAAGGCGCTGTTTCAACGCTGGCTCATGTATGGCATCGGCACGTTGTTCTCCATAGCCGTCCTCAACGTGGTCGTGGCCATGGTGATGAAGCTGAGCCTGGCCACTGCCGGCGCCGTATGGACGGGCAAGCTGCTGAGCGGACTCCTTCTCAATCAGCAGCAAGGCATCACGCACATTTCGCTGGAGCAAGGCGGCATTGGTTTGATTCTTACCATGCTCATCATCACCGTACCGCCGATGGCTGCGAATTTCTTTCGGGGGACGCTGGGCAACTTCATGCACTTCTCTGCGTTTGGTAATGGGGTGAATCAGTCGAAGGGTCGATGGGGATGCCAAGTAACCCTTCCAAACCCCACGACCTTGCATCTAGATACAACGACATGAGGTGACATTCGATAAGCAATTACCGCTTTCATTGCGACTTCTTTAAGCCGACGAACAACCCGATATCATCCATGAAAAAACAATACATAAGAAGGTGGTTACTAGGTCTTGCACTGCTAATGGTTGGCACGCTTACGCATGCAGAAGGAGGCTGCCCTCCGGGAATGATTCCCTACAGCGGAACGGACATCAGCTCATGTGGGCCGATTCCTCCTGGATATGATCAACCACAAGGCCACTGGGAAGACCGATGGGCTGCAGTTGCGAACGGCGATGATGGCACTGGCGGCTTCGCATCAGATCAGCCCAACGAAGATGCAGCCAAACAAGCTTCTCTTGAGAACTGCCAAGCGCGAGGCGGCACACACTGCACAGTGAGATTTACGTACAAAAACGGATGCATCGCGATCGCGAGGGGCAACGATGAAGCCGGTGAATGGCATACCACCGTATCTACCGCTGGAACGCTCAAAGCGGCAATCAAGGAAACCATGAAAGTGTGTAAGACCTGGGGCAGAGATAGCTGCCAGTTATTCCGAACCACCTGCGGCCTTCCCAAATGGATCAGCAATTGATTCTTCAGATGACGGAGCAAGGCGGCATTGGTTTGATTCTTACCATGCTCATCATCACCGTACCGCCGATGGCTGCGAATTTCTTTCAGGGGACGCTGGGGAATTTCATGCATTACTCGGCGTTTGGAGGAGCTGGAGTGGGTCAGTGGAAGGCGGCGAATGGGATGCCGACTAATCGGCAATCACTTGAAGACAAACCACCCGCAAGCAGGGTGAGTTCGTAATTATTTAAAAAATGTAATCAAATCGCTTCATGTAGTTTGACAACTACTAGAGGATACAAAAATGAAGATATTTCTATCTTTCATCACACTATTATTCATGGCTGGTTTTGCCCATGCACAAGTTGGGCCGTGCCCTCCAGGAATGAGCCAGTACCCCAGCCCCGACGGCGTCCCATCATGCGGACCGCTGCGCTCCGAGAGCAATCAACCGCATGGACATTGGGTTTCTCAATGGGGTGGTCTAGCAATTGGTGAGAACGGCACTACAGGATGGTCTATGGGACAGCCCAGCGAGGAGATCGCAAAACAAGCTGCAATGGAAAATTGTGTATTTAAGGGTGGAACAAATTGCAAGATTTCGGCCACTTATCGAAATGGATGCGTCGCCATAGTTAACGGCGAAAGACTTAGTTATCCATCTACCGACGCAACACGTGACGAAGCGATCGTTGACGCCATCAAATCATGCAAAAGAAGCGGCGAAACGAATTGCGAACTTTTCCGCGCTGAATGCAGCACCGCCAAATGGATCAACGATTAATTAATGTGACTTCCTTTTCCAAAAGAGGTTGATTTGAAACGCCCTTTTCATGCCATTCAACGAGTGCTTCCACCCATCTTACTGGGCGCATTGTTCGCCTTGGTGCTCACGACAGGATGCTCAACCGCCATGACTGGTCCACATACTCAACTCGGCGAAGGTGATGTGGCTCGCAATACATTTCCATTGAAGTTTAAAATGCACAACTTCGGTGCCTATTGCTTCAATGCAAAGGAATGCAAGGTGCTTTATGCAGGCATGTATCACGTCCGAAAAGACGAGAACGAAACCTCACCACCCCCTCTTCCGGACTACCTCAACAGAATGAGTGCCTCAACCATTGCTATTGACAACTTCCCGCCTCCTGCCATCGTCACTTGGCGATCAATGGATGGCGCGTATCACGAGGCCAACATTGATATTGGCACGATCTTCAAAGACCAGCGCATTCTTCATCATGTCCCTGAAGATCAAATTCCGGTGGAAACTGCAGCTTTCGATGCTGCCAATATCATCCTTGTCGTGAACGACCGCACCATTAGTGTCTACATGAAGACGACGATCTATTTAAATAAACCTCGTAATCCCTCAAATCCCCTGAGCAATACATCGCATGAAATTACCTCAGCTTACTCCCGTACCTACTGAGTGCATGGACGACACGGATGACAGATAAACACAAATCAGGCCCCGACGGAATTCTTGAAGATGGCACCCGACTGATTCCGGTAACACACCAAGATCTTCTCCGATACGACCAAGCGCAGCAGTCATTGAGCAAGCTCTCGGCGCGGGCATTCCTGCACGCCAACAATCCGCATGAGCGTCTGTTCATCGCTAATTTCGACGGCACCGGAAACGATGCTGAGCATGATCCAGAGCACATCACCGCAATCGGTATTTTCAAGGATCAGCTCGAAAGCCTTACCTACAACCATCCACACATTGCCTCTCGGTATGTTTCCGGCCCCGGCACTCAATCCCATCTACTTCCCCGACTCTCCGACAGCGCCTTCGGCTATACCTATGACGAGCGAGTCGAAGCCATGTACGGCTTGTTCATCCGCCAAGCCCATGATTGGCGGGAAGAAGACCCCAATGTCCAAATCCGCGTAGTCGCCACCGGCTTCAGCCGCGGCGCCGAGCAGGCCGCTGGTTTCACCCGCTTGGTACACGAGCGAGGCATTCAAGACCCGGCAGGCGAAAAGATCCATCATCATATCTTTGGCCCAGATACCGTCACCTACGCCCATCCGCCTCTGGTAGCCCCTCACCAAATCCCCCAGGCCGTCATGTTGATCGATCCAGTCGGCACCGGCCGCCCGCACAGCCGCGATCGCCAACTACCGCCCTCCGTGGTCTCCGGCTTCCAGCTCACCGCGCGCGACGAACGGCGCGATGCATTTCCCGAAACGCTCATCATTCCATTGGGCGCTTCCGACGATGATCGTTTTCTGGATGTCATCGTACCCGGCGTACATTCTGATCTCGGCGGCAGCTATCACCACGATGGCCTGGTGATCCTCAACCGCAACATGGCCGTGGACTACCTCAATGCGCTTAGCGATATGCCCTTGCTGAAGAAGCAGGCCGAACCCGACGACTTGCAGCGCTACATGATTCACCGCTCAGAAGATCATCAAATCTTCTATGGCACCCGCTATATGCGTGAGCATGGCGTACGCGCCGAGCGTGGTGCACAAGCCGGCGCTCCCGATTGCCGCGCCACCTTGGCTTGTTTGCCACCCGAACCGGTGGATGTCGCCATCGCATCGAAGGTGGCGGATCGCCATCTTGTTGCTGTCGCGCCCTTGCCCTCTCCATCGCCAGCGATGCCGATACCTGCGCAAACCTTGGCAAAGCCGTCATTGGAGGAACAGATGCTGCAAGACTTGCGACGCTTGCAAGAACAACTGAACCGACTGCAATCGCGATACATGCCCGAACACGCCATGCCTCAGCAACGCGAGCAAGAGCAGCCCATCCGGGAGCGTGAAGCAACATCGGCATCTCGCGTTGATGCCAGCACCATCACCCCGCACAGCTCCATCGACGATATGTTCGAGGCGTTATATCAGGCCAGCGTGGCAGATGATCATGCCGCCATCAGTGCCGTCTCCCAGGCTCATCAGCAATCGGATCACGGCCAGGCGTGGCTGCAAATGGGGCGGGATTACAACGAGCAGCTGGAGCGGCAGCAAGCTCTCGAGCAGCAAATGGCCCGCAAAGGACCGGCTATAAGTCGTTGATTGCATAGGGGCATCCTTTGAGATGAAGTTCACAAATACCCCACATCAACACCATCATCAAAATACAGATAAGGAACAAGGACGATGTTCAGAACACGCACAATGCGCGTTGCCCCGTGGGGCATATTTCTTCTGGGTCTTACCGGCAATGCTTATAGCGCAGAAGACTGCCGATCGAGTTTTCTCGTCACCGGTACCCCCGAAACGCGCCTGATATATGCCGCTTCGCAAACGGTTCCGCATTTGAATACGGCAGAAGCCATGGCGACGCTACGCATGGCCGTCGAAAACGAGGGTCTTACGATCGTCAGCGCAAAGCAAGAAGCAACGCAAGCCATCACGGAATTCGCCCCCAAAGATGATGGCAACACACTGCAATATCTGGCCCGGGTCGTCGCCGATGAAAGCAACAACACGTTGACTATGATCATGGCGTTACCAACCGGCAGAAGCGCCGATTCAGGGGACATGAACAACAAGTTGTGCAGCATGCTGACGACCCTAGGCAGCGCGGATAAGAGCAAAGCAAGCGAAAACCCGACAAGAGCCGAGCCAAGCTCCAACACAACAACCACGGCCGCATCCACGAGTGACGCGCTATCGTTAGCCACCGATCGAACTGCACCTCCGCCCGAAATCAAAAATATCCTCAAACCCTCTGCCGTGTTTGATGCGACAGCAGCCAAGGCGGCACTGGAACCGGGCACCGCGGCGATTGCCGGCACTGCCTGCACCAGTCGCGGCGGTTTGCAACTGGCACGTAATCAAAAAATACTGCTATTTCCCGACACGCCCTATTTGCGTGAATTTATCAAGCTGGTGCGTAAAGCCAAGCCAGGGCGAGACCGCGTGGACGCTGACCCTGAATTTCTCTCCGCGCGGATGGAAGGCATGACCAATAGCAAGGGCGAGTTCCAATTCGCTAAAATGAAGTCCGGCAGCTACTACTTGTATACAACGATATCGACTGATGTGAGTGGTGTGCAGACCGTAGACCGCGGTGTCGATGCGAGTGGCCCCGCGATTGTTCATTATTACTCAGATGAACCTTTTACCAATCACTACGACGACAAGCTAGAAAAATTCATCACGATCAAGGATAAAAAATCTGTCAAAGTCACGCTTTCACCCTCATACGGAAGGGCGGGATATCCCGGAATATTTGGATGTCGCTGAATGCCCCACGTCACGACCCTGAAATCAAAGTCTGATGGGCACTGGTTTATGGCAACCCTCTCATAAGCCATGCGCCAAGATATCGCACCGACGGCATTCTCATGACAAAACGAGCCTACATGAAGTGCAAACCAGCTTATCGAGCCTGCTTCGCAATGGCTCGCATGGAACAAAGTCGCCAAAATAACAAGATCAATTGAGAATGAAAAATATCCTCGAAGTATCCTATTGGATGAAACACGCAAAACGAACCACCATCTGTTTGTTATCGCTGTCAATCTACTGTCTTCCTGCACACGCCCGCCAAAAAATTGAAGGCGCGTGGGAGTTGGCATGCATAACGCCGGTCGATTCCATCGAAAATTCCGACCCTATCGGCGCAATCAACAGTAAATGGGTATTCGACGGTAAAGGGCGTCTTCGGATGCTTGATCCTGACCTCGCTGTCGCTAGTCCCGAGAACATCGGCACCTACAGCATCAGTGACGGCGAGGTGGAGATCGTCCTTCCCGACGGCTCCCGACGCTACTTGCGGGATGTGCGATTCCCCAACCGTCAAACCATGATCGTCCCGCGGAGAGGAGGCGGCGGGTACTTGTTACTTCGTCGCATCCCATCCGCGTCCACCTTGCTTGAACCGCGCAGTCTGCAACGGGTAATCGAGGATGGTATCAAGCCAGGCCAGGAATGCGATGAAACCACTCAGTACGATACGCGTGACTATGCTTCATTACCTTTGCACGACCGTCTTCAAGGCACCTGGGAGATTGTCATGTATCGCCATCTCTCGCCTCGCGGCGTGCCGCCTTATGGCCATGCCAATGACCTTTACGTTATTGCATCCGACACGATTACTGTTCATTCGACGGCAAACGGAAGCGACCGGGAGTATGCATACGTTCTTAAGGATGGAGCGATTCGCACTGGCGATATGGTGATGAAGCCTTCATTCAACCAATGGTCGCAATTGATCTTGACCAACGATGGCGGCGGACAGATATATCTCAAGCGTCTTTCGCGCAATACCAAAAAGCCCTATCCAGAACTCACGTTAAAAATCGTATGGACAGGAACGGAAGAAACGAACTACAACGATACGGGCAAGTAATGAAGGAACCAGTTGGACGATGGAAATTTTTAGGGCCATATATGACCCAAAGCAACAGCGCTCCTCGTTCAACCATCGACAACTTGCACAATAACCTACGCAATTAACTTGATCAAAAACATGAAACTGAAGAACGTCAAAAAACTTCACACACTTACTCCACTGATTCTTGGCATCACGCTCGCGATATTCGCCGTCAACGCTGCCGATCCTCAGCTTGAGGATGAAAATCTGCTCCAGACTTTGCCCGATGGTTACAAGGTCGGCAATAGGCAGACGGCCAACCACGCAACCCTGATCGAAATGGTCCCTAGCAACGAGACGGTCGATAGCTGGACACGCATCGTAACGACTCAGATTTATCATGGCGTAGATGACCCTGCCTTCTATGCTTCATATAGAAAGCAAATCGAAGATCGTTTCGAACAAGCCTGCGGCCTTTCCAATTCGAAATCTTTTTCCAAGCCTGGTGCCGTGGAAAACGGTTACCCCGTATATCTGTGGCTGGCCACTTGCCAATACAAAGACCCCAAGCAGGCACCGGAAATAACATTCTTCAAGTTTATCCAAGGCAATGATGCTGCCTATGTCGTTCAAATAGCCACGCACTATGAGCCATCCGAGGAGCAACTGACCGAGAGCATGAGGTATTTGGCCAGCGTCACGGTTTGCGATACGCGGCGAAAGGAGAGCCCGTGCACCATGCCAGGTCGTTCGCTCCAAGATTCCCCCCAAGGAAAAAAGAAACGCTGATTGCCAATCAACCAAGAAACGAGCAAGCCATCCTTCGGAGTATTGACCCCGACGGGTGTATCGCGGCGATGCCGCGATACACCCGTCCGGTTTTGACTATTTATGCACCTGCATAGGGCGGCACGTCGGGTCCGAAAGTTGAGGCTTAGGGATGCTCTGATTTAATCCACCGCAGGCCTCAGCGGCCCTGTGTGTCCGCATAGCTTCGGTCCATCGTCTCGACAGACCGCCAGTCTGCTTTCGCCGATGGCCCTGTGCTCTGCGAACACACAGGGCCGCTGAGGCCTACGCTGAATTAATCAGAGCATCCCTAGACCGGCTGATGACACACCGCCTCGATATTGTGCCCATCCGGGTCCAGCACAAACGCCGCGTAATAATGCTCGTGGTAATGCGGACGAAGGCCGGGCGCCCCGTTGTCGCGGCCACCGGCGGCCATGGCGGCCTGGTAGAACGCATCGACTTTCGCGCGGCTATCCACGCGAAACGCCACATGGATAGCCGGCTGATTGGGCACGCCATTGCTGATCCAGAAATCCGGCTTGGGCGGTTCGCCGAAGCCGGCCACGTCGGTGTAGCCGGTGACGGCGGCGGGGAATTCCATCAGCAAGGCGTAGCCAATCGCGGCAAGCGCTTTGCTGTAGAACGCCCTGCTCTTTTCGAAATCACGTACAGAGACACCGGTGTGGTCGATCATGCTTTGATCCTTGGAGTAGGCAGAGTGGGATGCAATCCCGGCTTTTATCGCAATGGCAAATTGAGTTGCCACGACACGCCGAAGCGGTCGTTGACCCAACCGAATTGTTTGCTGAAACCATAATCGTCGATCGGCATAAGCACTTTTCCGCCTTCCACAAGCTGGGCGTATGCGCGTTCCAGGCTGGCCTCGCTATCCAGATCGATGAAAAGCGAAAGCGACGGTGTAAACGTAAAGCCGTGCGCTATCGGGCTGTCGAAACAATAGAAGGGGCGTCCGCACAAGTTGAAGTGTGCTTTCTTCACCTTCCCTTCCGCGCCGACGTCGTGCGCACCCCAGCGTTCCACCGAAACGACGCTGGAGTCATCGAACAGGGAGACGTAGAACTGCATGGCCTCTTCAGCTGCGCCTTCGAACATCAGAAAGGGCGTAATGGTCTGTGTCATCAGCCGAACTCCTCGTATTGCGGCAGCTCGTCGGTAATGCTGTACCAGGGCGCTTTCGAGCCGACGAAAATATGCGCGGTCGGCCGTATCGATGGTTCGTCGACCAGCGTACCTAGCGTGACGTGCACATATTGCCCGTCGCGCACGACGGAATACAGCAACGAGCCACATCGCCTGCAATGCACGTCGTGACCATGCTCGTCACCGAATACGGTCAGGCCCTCCTGCCCATGGGTGATGCTGAGCTTGTCGCGTTCGATGCCCGCAAAGGGCTTGAAGGCGGAGCCGGTTGCCTTGCGGCATTGCGAGCAATGGCAATTCAGCGCATAGCGGAAACGGTCTTCGACGCGATAACGCACGTCGCCGCACAGGCATTCGCCCGAAAGCATTTGGCCAGGCGTCACTTCAGGAAGACTTTCGCTCATGCCTGCTTTCCTCCCTCAAGCCATGGGAATCGCTTACCCGAGAAGCTCAGTGCGATGGCTGACCTATCTCGCGCAAGAACGCCCGCAGAAACGGTACGGTAACCCGGCGCTGCGCCGCCAGTGACGCCTGGTCCAGGCGATCGAGCAGATCGAGCAAGGCCCCGAGGTCGCGCACGTAGCGCGCGAACAACCAGTCGAGCACGGGGTCGTCCAATTCGATGCCACGCAAGGCCGCTTGTTGCTTGAGCACTTCGCGGCGTTCGCCATCGTCCAATGGCTTGAGCGCGAACTGCGTGCAGGCGCCAAGCCTGGAACGCAAATCCGGCAAGCCAAGGGGAAGCTGCGCTGGCGCGACCTGCGCGGTGAAGAGCAGCGCGGTGCCTTCGGCGCGGGCGCGGTTGTAAAGATCGAACATCGCATGTTCGGCTTCGCGTTCGCCAGCGAACGTGTCCACGTCGTCCAGCGCGATGAGCTGGCTGCCGGCGACGCCGCGGATAGCCATGACATGTTCGCGTAGTTTCTTCAGCGGCAGGTATTGCACGGTGCGCCCGGCCTCGTGCGCCGCCTGGCATGCCGCCATCAGCAGATGGCTTTTGCCGCTGCCGGTGGCGCCGCTCAGGTATACCCACGGTGCGCCAGGCTGGACCGCAAGCGCCTGCACGGCCGCCAGCGCGGCAGCATTGGCGCCGGTGTGGAAATGCTCGAAGCGCTGGCGGCGCGGCCAGCGCAAACCCAAAGGCAGTTGCGCGGTCATGGCTGATCGCTGTGGCCGACGTGTACCGGTAGCTCGCCGTCCTGGCTTTCATGCACCGTCACATCGACTTCGGCAATGACGCTGTCGGGTACGCCTTTCTCCGTATACAGGTCACTGAGCTTGTAGCGTTGCGCGAGATAGCGCAGCAGCACCAGAATCACCGACGCAGCCGGCAACGCCAGCAGCACGCCGAGAAAGCCGAACAGATAGCCGCCAGCCAGCACCGCGAAGATCACCGCAACCGGATGCAGGCCGATTTTTTCGCCGACCAGCCGTGGCACCAGCACATAGCCTTCCAACAACTGCCCGACCACGAACACGCCCACCACCATCAGCAGGTGCATCCAGTCGCCATGCTGCACCAAGGACGCAATGATCGCCGCCACGAAACCGGTGATGAAACCCAGGTACGGCACGAAGCTGAGCAAGCCGGCGACCATGCCGATCAGTGGACCCACCGAAATGCCCACCAGTGTGAGGGCGACACCGTAAAAGATGGCCAGCACCAGCATCACCAGCAGTTGCCCACGCACGAACGCGCCGAGCACGTCATCGGATTCACGCGCCAGATGCGCAACGGTCGGCTGGATCGAGCGCGGCAACATGCGGTCGACCCACGCCACCAGGCGATCCCAATCGCGCAGCAGGTAGAACCACACCACCGGGATCAGCACCAGGTTGGTGAGCCATGCGACCACCCCCACGCCGGAGCGCGAAAGCGTACCCAGCACGCTGCCGATGGAACCGATGTGCTCCTTGATCTGGTCGACCAATCGATCGGTGTCGAAGGCCTTGGGGTCCAGGTGCAGCTTGGCTTGCAGCCATGGCAAGGCGGTGTCGCGGCCCCACTCCACGTAGCGGGGGAAGTTTTGCACCAGGTTTTCGACCTGCCGTGCAATCAATGGCACCAGCAGCAGCAGCGCCGCGGCGATCACCAGGATCAGCACCACGAACACGATGCTCACCGCCAAGGTGCGCCCCAGCCCGAACCGTTCCAGCCGGTCGGCCAGCGGATCGCTGAGGTAGGCCAGCATGGCGGCCACGGCAAATGGCATCAGCACCGGCGCCAGCAGCCATACCAGCAGGCCGATGGCGACGATGATCGCCAGCATCTGCCAGCGGCGGGACGTCTCTTGGCTTATGGACACGAAAGGCTCGTCTTGAGAGGGGCGAACGTAGCCAAGTGTGGCTGATGTGCGGGAGTGTTCAAAGTCTTCGACTTGCATCCTTCACATGCCGGGCGGAGAAAGGGAACCGGCGTGCCGCACCCGCCAAGCACGGCGCGACCACACCCACACGTAGTGCACGCCGCTGGCCACGCACAAGGCCGCCACCAGCCAGGCAAGCGCCGCGGAATGCAGCCCCGGCCAATGCGCCAGCGCCAGCAACACGGTCAGCAGATAGACGATCTGCGCCAGCGTGCAGGCCTTCGACAGCAAGCTGGGGCGCGGCTCGATCAGGCCGATCAGCATGCGCCAGCCCAGCGCGCCCAGCGCAATGATCGCGTCGCGCCCGCAGACGATCACCGCCAGCCAAATGGGTGCCTGCTGCCGCCATGCCAGGATCACGAAGCAGGCGATCAGCAACAGCTTGTCCGCCACCGCATCGAGAATGCCGCCGAGCCGGCTTTGCCAGCCATAGTGACGCGCCAGAAAGCCATCCAATCCATCCGACACGCCGGCCACCGCCACCAGCAGCAGGGCGAACGGCCAGCGCTCATGCCATAGCAGCCAGCAGATCGGCGCGACGAGCAGCACCCGCAGCATGGAGATGGCGTTGGGCAGATGTCTCCAGGGCGATGGCGACGCAAGGGGCATCGCGGCAAATACGGATCAATGCAGCCAGCGCAGGCTGGCGTCGGCGCCATCGTGGGACTGGCCTTCCATCACGCGCCCCGCCGCAGCCAGGTTGGTAACCAGGTTGTCCAGCGGCATGCCTGCCTTGACCGACAGCATCACGCCATCGTCCTGGGCGCCTTCCGTAGCCACGTTGTGCACGGAAGGATCGGCGCGCAGCGTGGCGAGCAGGTTGGCGTAATCCATCGCCGAATGCAGGCCCGATACCCACAGCTTGCCGCTCACGTCGCCGGTGGCGATCACATTGAGCGCCTGGCTCAGCCGGTCGGTGGCGCCTTGGCCGGCATCGGCCAGCAAGGCGTTCGGGTCATTGTTCTGCGCGCTCCAGTGTTGGGATTGGCCGCCACTGACCAGCGTCCAGTCGGCGCTGTTCGCATGCAGGCTGCCGATCAGCACCAGGCCGGTGTGGTAGATGCGGCTGATCGCGGACAAGGCCGCCGGATCGGCATCGGCCAGCTTGCCCAGGTCCGGCAACTGCGAGGGATCGTCGGCGTAGCTCACCTGGTAGCCGTGCTTGTTGATCGCGCCGGCCAGCGCGCCCAGTTCGTCCTGCTTGAGCAGATGGCCGTCGCCGGCCTTCACCACCAGCAGCAGCGGAGGCCGCACGCCGGCCGTGGTGGCGCCCAACTGCGTGATCAGGCGCTGCACGGCGCCCTGGTCGAAACTGACCGCCAGCGTGAAGCTGGGCGGGTTGCCGTGATCGGCCTGGTACTGGAACTGCTTGACGATGCCGGCGGCGTTCTGCATGGCCTCGGCATAACCGGGCTTGCCGCTCAGGTCCTGGCCGCCGGAGACGCGCACCAGCACCTGCCCCAAGGCCGACTGGAACGCCTGGCTGCGCTGCGCCGCGCTGGTATCGGGGACCGGCACCACCACGGTGTAGGGCGAACCGGTGGTTTGCCCGCGCGCCACGGGGCTGAGCCCAAGAACGAGACCAAACAGCAGAAGGGCGATCGGCAAACGTGGCAGACGCATGGGTCAGGTGGCCGTAGTCAAGGGCGGGGATCGCGCAAAAGTCTGCCCAATCCAACGCTTAACGTCTATCATTGGATGTTTCTCCAAGCTCAGGTTGGCCATGTCCGACGCCCTTACCTACCGCGCTGCAGGCGTGGATATCGATGCCGGCAATGCCGTGGTCGAACGTATCAAGCCGTTGGTGAAGCGCACATTTCGCCCCGAGGTGATGGGCGGGCTGGGCGGCTTCGGCGGCCTGTTCAACCTGGGCACCCGCTACAAGGAGCCGGTGCTGGTGTCGGGCACCGATGGCGTGGGCACCAAGCTCAAGCTGGCGCAGCAGTTGAACCGCCACGACACCATCGGCATCGACCTGGTCGGCATGTGCGTGAACGACGTGCTGGTGCAGGGCGCAGAGCCGTTGTTCTTCCTCGATTATTTCGCCACCGGCAAGCTGGACGTGGATACCACCGTGGCCGTGGTCGGCGGCATCGCCAAGGGTTGCGAACTGGCCGGCTGCGCCTTGATCGGCGGCGAAACGGCGGAAATGCCCGACATGTATCCGCCGGGCGAATACGACCTGGCCGGCTTCACCGTCGGCGCGGTGGAAAAAGCGGCCCTGCTCAGTGGCGACAGCGTGGTGGCGGGCGACGTGATCCTGGCCGTGGCTTCGTCCGGCCCGCATTCCAACGGCTATTCGCTGATTCGCAAGATCGTCGAGCGCGCGGGCCATCCGCTGGATCTGGACCTTGGCGGCGTGAGCCTGGCCGATGCGTTGATGGCGCCCACCACCATCTACGTGAAGCCGATGCTGGAGCTGCTGAAGTCCGTGTCCGTGCACGGCATGGCGCACATCACCGGGGGCGGACTCAAGGAAAACATCATCCGCGTGGTGCCCGAGGGCCTCGGTTTGAACATCGACGCGTCCGCCATCGTGCTGCCGCCGGTGTTCGACTGGTTGATGCGCGAAGGCAAGGTGGCGCGCGAAGAAATGTGGCGTACCTTCAATTGCGGCGTGGGCTTTACCGTGTTGCTGCCGCGCGACGCGGTGAGCGCGGCTTCGGCGCTGCTGGCCAGGCATGATTTGAAGAGCTGGGTGATCGGCGAAGTGGTGCAGGCGCACGGCGACGAGCGCGTACATATCGCCTGAGAGCCAAACTCGCCGCACATTTTTTTGTGCCGTCGTTCCCGCGAGCGCGGAATGACGGCCGCTAAAGCACTTCGCGACCGTCCCTACATGTCCACACCGCTTCGCATCGCAGTCCTCGCCTCCGGCCGCGGCAGCAATTTCGCCGCGCTGCTGGCTGCGCGCGAACGCGGCGAACTGCCGGTGGAATTCGTGCTGGTGGCCAGCGACAAGGCCGACGCACCGGTGCTGCAACTCGCGCAAGGCGCAGGCGTGCCGACCAGCGTGCTCGATCCGCGCGAATACGCCGATCGTCGTGCCTATGACTTCGCGCTGTTCGATCGCATCGGCGCCAGCAAGCCGGACCTGCTGGTGCTGGCCGGCTTCATGCGCATCATCGACGGCGACGCGCTCAAACCCTGGGCTGGCCGGATGATCAACATCCACCCTTCCCTGCTGCCGAAGTATCGCGGCCTGCATACGCATCGCCGCGCACTGAAAGCAGGCGACCTCGAGCACGGCGCAAGCGTGCACTTCGTGACCGCCGAACTCGATGGCGGGCCGGTCATCGCGCAAACCGCCTTGCCGATCGAAACCGGCGACGACGAAACCACGCTGGCTGCGCGGTTGCTGCCGCTGGAACACCAACTGCTGACCGCCGTCGTTGCATTGCTTGCAGCGAACAGGCTGACCCTGGGCGAACAAGGCATCGTGTTGGACGATCAGCTGCTTCGCAAACCCTTGCGGTGGATGGACGGCCAACTCGTGCGCTGATTGCCATCAGGCGTTCAGGCTTCGCGCGTACACTGCCGATCCATGCGCACACACAACCTCCTCTGCTCTCTCCTCGCCGGCCTCGCGCTGGCGGCCTCCACGGCTGCATTCGCTGCGCAGCCGACGCCCTTCACCGCAACTTACGCCGTGACCAGCCAGGGCCAACCGATGGGTGAAGCGACCATCACCCTGAAATCGCTAGGCAACGGCCAATACGAATACAGCAACCAGATCCAAGGCACCTCCGGCCTGGCGGCGGCGCTGGGCGCCAGCTCCAGCGATGTCACGCGCTTCCGCTGGAACGGCAACGCGCCCGAGACGGAGAGCTACGCCTCCAAGGTCGTCGCCTTCAAGACCAAGCAACGCAGCATGCAGGTCAACTGGAATACCAGGCAGGTAAGCGTGGATGAAGGCAAAGGCGCCACCAGCTACGCCGCCGTACCGGGCATGGTCGACCGCAACACTATTTCGTACGCACTTGGCTTGGCGCTGCGCGGCGGCAACCAGAACGTGAGCCTGCCAGTAGGCGTGAAGCAACACGTGGAGCAGCAGCAGTTCAAGGTGCAAGGCAGCGAGAGCGTGAAAGTGCCGGCAGGCAGTTTCCAGGCGGAACGCGTCACACGCACCGACTCGGACAAGCACTTCGATGCGTGGTACGTGCCGAACAAATATCCGCTGCCGGTGAAGCTGGCGCAGAGCGATGGCGGGGATTTGACGTTGGAGTTGGTGCGGTTCCGGGAGCCGTAAATCGGGAATCGTCAATCGCCAAGAGCGGCCGCCCGCAACGTGCCGGATTCCGCTCTTACGATTCCCGATTGACGATTTACGATTCCCGCAGAGTCAAGTCGGCAACCGGCGAATACGCGCGCCCAAGGTGCTCAGCTTCTCTTCGATATTCTCGTAACCACGATCAATGTGATACACGCGATCCACCGTGGTATCGCCTTCTGCCACCAGCCCGGCCAACACCAGGCAGGCTGAGGCGCGCAGGTCGGTCGCCATGATCGGCGCACCGCTCATCTTGTCCACGCCGCGAATGATCGCGGTGTTGCCTTCCAGGCGAATGTCGGCACCCAGCCGCTGCAATTCATGCGCATGCATGAAGCGGTTTTCGAACACGGTTTCGGTAATCACGCCCACGCCCTCCGCCACGCAGTTGAGCGCGGTGAACTGCGCCTGCATGTCGGTGGGAAACGCCGGATACGGTGCGGTGGTGATGTTCACCGCCTTCGGGCGGCGGCCCTGCATGTCCAGCTCGATCCAGTCCGGCCCGGTGGAAATATGCGCGCCGGCTTCTTCCAGCTTCGCCAGCACGGCATCCAGCGTGTTCGCGCGCGCGTTGCGGGCGCGGATCTTGCCGCCGGTCATCGCGGCGCCGACCAGGAAGGTGCCGGTTTCGATGCGGTCGGGCAGCACTTCGTAATGGCCACCATGCAGGCGTTCCACGCCGTGGATCACCAGGGTGGACGTGCCTGCACCCTGGATCTGCGCACCGAGCGCATTGAGGCAATGGGCAAGGTCCACCACTTCCGGTTCCTGCGCCGCGTTTTCGATCACGCTGGTGCCGGCGGCGAGCACCGCCGCCATCATCACGTTCTCGGTGCCGGTGACGGTCACCATGTCCATCACGATGCGGGCGCCCTTCAGGCGCTTGGCACGCGCCCTGATGTAGCCGTTCTCGACGTCGATCTCCGCACCCAGCGCCTGCAGGCCGCGGATGTGCTGATCCACCGGGCGCGAACCGATCTGGCAGCCGCCGGGCAGCGATACTTCCGCCTGGCCGAAGCGTGCCACCAGCGGCCCCAGCACCAGGATCGACGCGCGCATGGTTTTCACCAGCTCGTATGGCGCGAAGTAGCGGTCGGCGGAGCGCGGGTCCACCTGGATCTTCATGCGGTCGTCCAGCACCAGCTGCACGCCCATCTGGCCCAGCAGCTCCATGGTGGTGGTGACGTCGTGCAGGTGCGGCACGTTGCTGATCGTGACCGGCTCGTCGGCCAGCAGGCAGGAAGCGAGAATCGGCAGCACGGCGTTCTTGGCGCCGGAAATGCCCACTTCACCGCGTAGCGGCTCGCCGCCGCTGATCAGGATTTTTGCCATGGGTGAATCCTTGAAATAAGTGACGCCCGGGGCGACGGCGTCAACGGCGCGCAGCGGCTTCATCGGGTGTCAGAGTCTTGAGGGCGAGTGCGTGGATGGCGCCTCCCATGAGGTCGCCCAGAGTGGCATACACCAGGCGATGCCGCGCCAAGGGCAGCTTGCCCTTGAACTGCTCGGCCACGACTTCCGCCTCGAAATGCACCCCATCATCCCCCTGCACACTTGCCTTTGCGCCGGGCAGGCCGGTTTCGATCATTGCCTGGATGCTGGCTGCGTCCATTGGTTTTCCAAATACTTGCGATGCTGAACGCCGGTTGCCAACCCGTACAGGTGGAACCATCGGCGACAGGCATCAAGATAGAATGCGAATATGCCATGTTAATGGAAATCCGCTGTCGCAGAAACGACACATGCTGTCGATCGCCTGTCCAGCCAGCCCAGAGGACGCATGAACGCACCCATTGCCAAGCCCAAATCCACCCGGGTGGACGCCGCCGCCGTCGTGCGCAGCGCGCGCACGGTCATCGCCACCGAGGCCGCCGCCATCCGCGCGCTGGAGCCGCGCATCGACCAGACCTTCGTGGACGCCTGCCGGCTGATCCTGGGCTGCAAGGGGCGCGTGGTGGTCACCGGCATGGGCAAGTCCGGGCACGTCGGGCGCAAGATCGCCGCCACCCTGGCCTCCACCGGCACGCCGGCCTTCTTCGTGCATCCGGGCGAAGCCAGCCATGGCGACCTGGGCATGATCCTGCCGCAGGACGTGGTGCTAGCCCTGTCCAACTCGGGCGAAACGGACGAAATCCTGTTCATCCTGCCGGTGATCAAGCGCCAGGGCATTCCGCTGATCGCCATCACCGGCAACCCGGGGTCTTCCCTCGCCGGCCAGGCCGATGTGCACCTGGATGCGGGCATCTCCGCCGAAGCCTGCCCGCTGGGCCTGGCCCCCACCGCCAGCACCACGGCAGCGCTGGTGATGGGCGACGCCCTCGCCATCGCGCTGCTGGAAGCGCGCGGGTTTACCTCCGAGGACTTCGCGCGTTCTCACCCGGCGGGCACCCTGGGGCGTCGCTTGCTGCTGCACATCAGCGATGTGATGCACACCGGCCAGGGCATCCCGATGATTGCCCCGGATGCCTCCGTGACCGAAGCCCTGATGGAAATGACCCGCAAGCATCTCGGCATGACCGCCGTCGTGGACAGCGAGCAGCATCTGCTCGGCGTGTTCACCGACGGCGACTTGCGCCGCGCGCTCGACGACGACGGCGTCGACCTGCGCAATGCGCACGTCAGCGACCTGATGACGCGCGGCCCGAAGGTGATCGGCGCCGACAAGCTGGCGATCGAAGCGGCGCAGCTGATGGAGAAGTATCAGATTCACGCCCTGCTGGTGGTCGACGATGCGCAACGCGTGGTCGGCGCCCTCAACATTCACGACCTGCTGCGCGCACGCGTGGTTTGACAAGGCTCGGGTTACCGCATGGATTATCTTTCCAACCTGCCTGCCGACGTGCTCGCCCGCGCCGCCAGGATTCGCCTGGCCGCGTTCGACGTGGACGGCACGCTCACCGACGGGCGCCTGTGGTACAGCGAAAGCGGCCACGAAACCAAGGTGTTCCATGTGCACGACGGCCTCGGCCTGAAACGCCTGCAGGCGCATGGCGTGCAAGTGGCCATCGTCAGCGCGCGCATCAGCCATCCGGTAGCGCTGCGAGCGGAAGAACTCAACATCGCGCACGTGTATCAAGGCCAGTCCGACAAGCGCGAATGCTTGCGCCAGATATTGGAAGCCCTGGAACTGGCGCCCGAAGAAGCCGCCTTCATCGGCGACGATCTGCCCGACCTGCCGGCCATGCAACTGGCCGGCCTGGCTGTTGCCGTCGCCAACGCCCACCCATGGGTGGCCGAGCGCGCGCACTACCGCACGCATCTCGGCGGCGGCCTGGGCGCGGTGCGTGAAGTATGCGACCTGATCCTGCATGCGCAGGGCAAGAGCGCCGCTGAACAGGAGCACTGGCGGTGAGCCTGCGCCAATACCTGCGCGACAACCGTACCTATGTCGCCATCGTGCTGCTGGGAATTGCCGCGCCAGCCAGTTGGATGTTGCGCAGCTGGGTGGTGGGCGCGCCGCCGGTCAACGAATTCATCGGCCCGCCCATTTCCGACTACGTGCTCTACGACTCCACCGTGTGGAGCTACGACGTCAACGGCCTGCTGAGTTTCACCATGACGGCGCCGCGCATGGATCGCCGCGGCGGCGACGAATCGCTCTACATCAATGCGCCGGTGTTCGAGATCACCTCGAAGAAACCTGGCATACCGGACTGGCGCGGCAACGCGCCGTTCGGCTGGGTCAACAAAAGCGGCACGGAAATGCGGCTGGATGGGGCGGTCTACATGCACCGCCCTGCCTACGCCCAAGGTCCCATGGCAACATTATGTACTTCCAATGTCACCGGCTGGCCGAAGGAGGACCGCATGCAAACCGCGGACCCGGCCACCATGACGCAGGGCGCAAGCGTAATGAACGGCGTCGGCATGCGTGCCAGCCTCAACGATAACCATTTGGAGTTGCTCCATGACGTGCACGGCCTGCTGTATTCAAGCCAGAACAATGCTACGGCTAAGCCTGTTGATTGCAGGACTCTCGTTGCTGCAGCCGGCGCTGGCAAGGCAGGATGACCGCAACCAGCCGATCCATGTCGTGCATGCCGAAAGCTTCGACGGCTACAACCAGCCCAACACCGTCAGCACCTTCACCGGCAATGTGCTGATTACGCAAGGCACGATGAAGCTCACCGGTGAAGTCGCCAAGATCTATACGGCGAAGGAAGACACCTCGGTCGACCACATCATCGTCACCGGCACGCCGCAAAAGCGTCCGCACATCGAACAGATCGACGACAACGGCAACCTGATGACCGGCGATGCCGATCAGCTGTATTACGACAACGTCAACGGCATCGCCGTCCTCACTGGCAATGCCTTCGTGCACCAGCAGAACAAGGGCGACGCGCGCGGCGCCAAGCTCACCTACAACACGCAGACCAACTACATGGTCGGCGAAAGCAACGGCGCCGGACCGGTCACCATGACCTTCCTGCCCAAGCAGAAGCCGCTGCCGCCGCCGAAGCACGGCGCTGCCCCGGCGACGCCGCCGGCACCCGCCAAGCCGGCATCGTCATCCAGCACCCGCGCGCCGGCCTCCGCCAGCAGCGCCTCCAAGGAATAACCGTTACATGCTTTCCGCAGAAGGGCTGCAAAAAAGTTTCCGCGCACGCCAAGTGGTGCGCGATTTCGCCTTTTCGATCCGCCAGGGCGAGGTGGTCGGCCTGCTTGGCCCCAATGGCGCCGGCAAAACCACCTGTTTCTACATGATCGTGGGCCTGATCGAGGCCGATGGCGGGGCAATCAAACTCGACAAGCAGGACATCACCGGCCTGCCCATGCACGCGCGCGCCAAGCTGGGCATCGGCTACCTGCCGCAGGAAGCCTCGGTGTTCCGCCGCCTCAGCGTGGCCGACAACATCATGGCCGTATTGGAACTACGCGAAGGCCTGGACCCGCGCAAGCGCGAGGCCGAACTGGAAAGCCTGCTGGACGAGCTGAAAATCGCGCACATCGCCGGCCAGAAAGGCATCAGCCTGTCCGGTGGCGAACGCCGCCGCGTGGAAATCGCGCGCGCCCTGGCCGCACAACCACGCTACATGCTGCTGGACGAACCGTTCGCCGGCGTGGACCCGATTTCGGTGGGGGAAATCCAGCGCATCGTGCGCCACCTCAAGGAACGCGGCATCGGCGTGCTGATCACCGACCATAACGTGCGCGAAACATTGGGCATCTGCGACCGCGCCTACATCATGAACGAAGGCGAGGTGCTCTCGCGCGGTACGCCAGCGCATATCCTGGCTGACGAGCGGGTGCGCGAAGTGTACCTGGGGCGCGAATTCCGGCTTTGACCGGTGCCTTCAAAACCCAAGTAGATACTCCAAGTTTTTTACCGGCACAAGCCCAATATGCGCCGCTTCACATCCGCGTATAAGGCGGCATGACATGGCGCATGTCAACTATGGCCGCCACTTCGCCCAAGGGTTAGGATGAAGCCAGTTAAACGCTATTGGCAGGCATGAAACCAGGGCTTCAGTTCCGTCTCAATCAACAGCTGGCTCTCACGCCGCAATTGCAACAGGCCATCCGGCTGCTGCAACTGTCGCAACTGGAGCTGGCAGCCGAACTGCGCCAGCTCGCCGAGAGCAACCCCTTGCTGGAGTTCGCCGAAGACGCGACGGAAGAACAAGCCGAAACCGAAGCCGACGGCGAATACGACAACGAGTTCGAATCACTGGCCTCGACAAGCAGCGACGCGGTCTCCGGCGGCAGCGACGCCAACGACGAAGCGCCCGAGTGGACGGAGCCGGAGATCAGCTCCGACGAGCCGATCGACTTCTCCTCCAGCAACGGCAGCGGCAACGGCTCCAGCAATCGCGACGAAGAAGGCATGGAGCCGCAAAACGCCGCGGCCGAATCGCTGCAGGAACACCTGCTGTGGCAGCTTAATCTCACGCCGATGGAGCCGCGTGCGAAAGCGATCGCCACCGTGCTGATCGACGCGCTCAATACCGATGGCTACCTGGGCGAAGGCATCGACGCCGTGCTCGCCGCGCTGCCGCCGCACCTGAAGGCCACCGCCGAGGAAGTGGAGGCGGTACGCCGCCAGCTGCAGCGTTTCGATCCAGCCGGCGTGGCCAGCATCGACCTTCCCGACTGCCTGCGCGCGCAGCTTGAACAGTTCGATCCCAGCACGCCGTTCCGCGATCTCGCCCTGCGCATCGTGGAACACGAACTGGAACTGCTGGCGCGCAACGACATGCCCAAGCTGGCCCGCCGCCTGCACGCCACCGAGGAAGAAACCACCGGCGCCGCCATCCTCATCCGCAGCCTGGACCCGCGTCCGGGCGCGGCGATGGACACCACGCCGGTGGAATACGTGGCGCCCGACGTGTATGCGCGCAAGGACGGCACGCGCTGGCGCGTGCTGCTCAACCCGGACAGCCAGCCCAAGCTCAGCCTCAACCAGCACTACTGCAGCCTGATCGCCCAGGCGCGCAGCGACGATGCCAGCTGGATGCGCGGCCAGCTGCAGGAAGCGCGCTGGCTGATCAAAAGTCTGGAATCGCGTGCCGAAACACTCTTGAAGGTCGCCGACGCCATCGTGCGCCGGCAGAGCGCCTTCCTGGACTACGGTCCGGAAGCGATGCAGCCTCTGGTGCTGCGCGAAGTGGCCGAGGAAGTCGGTATGCACGAGTCGACGATTTCACGTGTAACCACCCGCAAATACATCCACACGCCGCGCGGTACGTACGAGCTGAAGTATTTCTTCTCCAGCGGCGTCTCCACCGAAGACGGCGGCAGCGCGTCGGCCACCGCCATCCAGGCCATGCTGCGCAAGCTGGTCGACAACGAAGATCCACGCAAGCCGCTCTCCGACCAGGCGCTGGCCGAGGAGCTGCACAACAAAGGCATCCAGGTAGCACGCCGCACGGTGGCGAAATACCGCGAAATTCTGCGTATTCCCAGTTCCAGCGAACGACAGCGCAGCAGTTGAATCTCGCGATCGGGCAACGCCCGGGAACTTGCACCGCCGCAGAACCATCCCATATTGCAAATAAGGTCTAGCTTCACGATGCAACGATCGTTTCCTTTTCGATCCGCGCATCGATCAACGCCGCCATTGGCGGCCAGCTCTAGAAGGAGGCGTACCATGCAATTCCAACTCAGTGGCCAACGGATCGAAGTGACGCAAGCTTTGCGCAACCGCGCCGAAAGCAAGCTTGACCGGTTGACCCGCCTCGATGACCGCATAGTCAGCCTGAACGTGGTGCTGTCGGTGGACAAACTGCAGCAGCGCGCGGAAGGCACCCTCAAGGTAGCGGGCAATACCCTTCACGCCGAAGCCACCGAGAACGACATGTATGCCTCGATCGACATCCTGTTCGACAAGCTCGTCGACCAGCTTCGTCGTTACCGTGAAAAGCTGTGCGACAAGCACCAACGTGAAGTAAGGGAAATCCGTCAATACGGCTGATACCCCACGCCGCCCCTCTCCCTTCCGGGGAGAGGGGCGGCGGCGAAGGGCCGCCCTCGCTGCGCCAAGGCGCCACTGCCAAACCCGCCGCAGCGTCCAAACTGGCACAATGTGCCCCGCCGCCCGCACACCCAGCCACGCGGCAAAAGGGCATTCCATTGGACCGGCTTACCGCACGACAACTCTTCGACGACATCCACGAGCGCATGGCGCTGCGCTGGGTGGCCGGCATGCGCGGCGAAACGCGCGTGCTCGAATACGGCTCCACGCCGGCCCGCCGCCCGTCGCTGGTGGGTTATCTCAATGTGATCTATCCCAACAAGATCCAGATCGTCGGCACCGAGGAGCTGAGCTATCTCGACAGCCTGGATTCGCGCCAGCGCTGGGAAGTGATCCACAAGTCCGCGGCCACGCAGCCGGTCGCCTTCATCGTCACCAAGGATCAGGCCATCCCCGCCGACCTGCGCGAAGTGGCGGAAGAAACCGACACGCCGCTCTGGCTCAGCGCCAAGCGCGGCCACGAGCTGCTGACCTGGATGCAATACCACCTGGCGCGCACCATGGCGCCGCGCCTCACCTTGCATGGCGTGCTGCTGGAAGTGTTCTCCATCGGCGTGCTCATCACCGGCGACGCCGGTTCCGGCAAGAGCGAGCTGGCGCTGGAGCTGATCAGCCGCGGCCATCGCCTGGTCGCCGACGATGCGCCGGAATTCACGCTGATCGCACCCGACGTGATCGATGGTGCATGTCCCGAACTCCTGCAGGACCTGCTCGAAGTGCGCGGACTCGGTGTACTGAACGTGCGCGAGATGTTTGGCCATACCTCGGTCAAGCCATCCAAATACCTGCGCCTAGTGATCCATCTCAAACCCTTGCGCGACGGCGAAAACGTCGATGCGCTCACCCGCCTGACCGGCGATGTGGGCCATCGCGACATCTTCGACGTGAAGGTGCCGATGATCACCCTGCCCGTCGCTCCCGGCCGCAACCTGGCGGTGCTGGTGGAAGCGGCGGTGCGCAGCCATATGTTGAAGAGCAAGGGCATCGACCCGGCGCAAAGCTTCATGGACCGCCAAGCCCATCAGATGCGCCGGCTGCCGCCTTGGTGAACCCATGACTCAGTACGAAAGGCTGATTTCCAACGACGATCCGAACGCCATCCACCTGGTGGTGCTCACCGGCATGTCCGGCGGCGGCAAGACGGTCGCCTTGCGCGCGCTGGAAGACCTGGAGTTCTACTGCGTCGACAACCTGCCCAGCGCCCTGCTGCCGCAGCTGGTGGAAGCGGCCACGCGCGGCGACAGCCATCGCCGGCGCATTGCCGTGGGCGTGGACGTGCGCAACCGCGACGAGGATTTCCGGCACATGCCCAAGGTGTTGTCGGCATTGGCCGCCACCGTGCAGGTGCACCTGATCTTCATCGACTGCAACGACACCGTACTGATCAAGCGCTATTCCGAAACGCGCCGCCGGCATCCGCTGGCCCTGCGCGGCGTATCGCTCGCCGACGCCATCGCCGAGGAACGCCGCCTGCTGCGCCCCCTGATGGCGATCGCCGAGCGCGTGATCGATTCCAGCGACTTGAACGTGCACCAGCTGCGCCGCCTGATCGCCACCGGTTACGCGCAAACCACCTCGGGCCTTACCCTGATGTTCCAATCGTTCGCGTTCCGGCGCGGGCTGCCGCTGGATTCGGATTTCGTGTTCGACGCCCGCTGCCTGCCCAACCCGCATTGGGAACCCACGCTGCGCCCGCTGTCCGGCAAGGATGGCCCGGTACGCGACTTCCTGGAGCGCCAGCCCGTGGTGGGCGAATATTTCGACGACACCGCACGCTGGCTGGACGCGTGGCTGCCCCGCTTCGAGGCGGACGATCGCAGCTACGTCACCATTTCCATTGGCTGCACCGGCGGCCGCCACCGTTCGGTGTACCTGGTCGAGAAACTCGCCGCGCACTATCGCTTGAGTCGCGAAGGCGTGCTGACATTTCATCGGGAATTAGAATGATGGCTACCTTGATATTCGGGAATCGGGAATCGGGAATCGGGAATCGTAAAAGGCGCCAGGCTCGCCATCCCGCCCATGCTTTGAGTTCCACCTGTCATTCTCTTGACGGAAGTCAGAGACGGCATGGCTCTTCCGATTCACGATTGGCGATTTACGATTCACGCCAGGCACCACAGCCATGAGCGTCGGCGTGCTTCTGATGACCCACGAGTCGGTCGGCCAGGCGCTGGTCAAGGCAGCACGCCATGTGCTGCCGAAACTGCCGCTGCGGGTCGCCACCGTGGAAGTACCCGCACAGGCCGATCCGGATGTGATGCGCACGCTGACCGCCAAGCATGCGCGCGAACTGGATCAAGGCGAAGGCGTGCTGGTGCTGGCCGATCTGTATGGCGCGACGCCCTGCAACATCGGGCTGTCGTTGAGTACGGTAGGCGTAAGGCTGCGCTGTGTTTCAGGATTGAACCTGCCCATGCTGCTGCGCGTACTCAACTACGCCGACAAGCCGCTGGACGAACTTGCGGAAATCGCGGCCAGCGGCGGTCGCGGAGGAATCTTCATCGATCATGCTTGAAAAAGATATTGTCGTCTCCAACAAGCTGGGCTTGCATGCCCGCGCATCGGCCAAGCTGGTGCAACTCGTGCAAAGTTTCAAATCCACCGTGTGGCTGGTCAGCAAAGGACGCGAAGTGAATGCGCAAAGCATCATGGGCGTGATGATGCTGGCGGCAGGCATCGGTACGCCGCTGACCGTTCGCGCCGATGGCCCGGATGAAACCGCGGCGCTCGGCGCAGTGATCGATCTGTTCGAACGCAAATTCGACGAAGGGGCGTAGATGGAGTCGGGAATCGGGAATCGTAAATCGGGAATCGTAAAAGCAGCCTGCCGCGCTGAGCGGATCGCTGCGACCACGATTTACGATTTACGATTCACGGTTCACGCCGTCCCCCAAGGGGGCCGCCCATGAGGCAGATCCTGGCCGGCACCATGGCCGCACGCGGCATGACCCTGGGCCGCGCCCGCCTCGTGCAGCCCAGCCGCTACCTGGTCGACACGCGCCCGCTTGCGGAGGAAGAAATTCCTTCCGAACTGGAGCGCCTGCACGCGGCGCTGGATACCGCGCGGCAGGAACTGCACGAGCTGCGCGGCAAGCTGCACGGTGCGCTGGCGCGCGAAGTCAACGAATTCATCGACGCACACAGTCTGCTGCTGGACGACGCGGAGCTGATCCGTGGCCTGGACGAAATGATCAGCATCGGCCGCTACCGCGCCGGCGCCGCATTGAAGAAGCAGCGCGACCGCCTGGCCGGCGTCTTCAGCGCCATGGACGATCCTTATCTGCGCAGCCGCATGGAAGACGTCGACCAGGTCATCGGCCGCGTCATCTCCGCCCTGCAACGCCAGACCAGCGCGGAAGAACGCAAGCTCGCCGCGCGCGTCGGCGAAATCCTCGTCGCCGACACCATCGCGCCGGCCGACATGGCGCACCTGGCCGGCCACGGCCTGCTTGGCGTCATCACCAGCTCCGGCAGCCCGTATTCGCATAGCGCCATTCTTGCGCGCAGCCTCAACCTGCCGATGCTGGTGGGCACGCGCGATGCGCTTTCCACCATCCACGACGACGACCTGATCCTGCTCGACACCGAGCGCGGCGAAGCGGTGCTGCATCCCACCGCGCAGGATCTGGCGCGCTACCGTTCCTGGCAGCGCGAAGCCGCAGCGGAAGGGCGTCGCCTCGCGAGCTTGGCAAACGCGCCAACGCAAACACGCGACGGCATCAGCATACGTCTGCTGGCCAATGCCGAATCCGCCAGCGACGTCGCCCTCGCCCGCGCACGCGGCGCCGATGGCGTTGGCTTGTATCGCACGGAATTCCTGTTCCTGCGCCACAAAGGCTTGCCCTCGGAAGACGAGCAGTTCAACGCCTACCGCGATGTGGTGCTGGGCATGGGCGGCGCGCCAGTAACCATCCGCACGCTCGACCTCGGCGCCGACAAAGCCGATGCTGCCGGCCTGGCGATTCGCGGCGAAGAAAATCCCGCGCTTGGTGTTCGCGGCGTGCGCTTGTCATTGCGCCACCCTGCCGTATTCACCACGCAAATCCGCGCCATCCTTCGCGCCGCCTGCTACGGCCCGGTGCGCGTGCTGGTACCGATGGTCACACAGCCGGATGAACTTATCGCCGTGCGCACGCTGTTCAAGCTCGCACGGCAGGAACTCAAGCGCGAAAACATCGATCTGCCGGAAAAACTGCCGCTCGGCGCGATGATCGAAGTGCCCGCCGCGGCCATCAATGTGCGCGCTCTGCTCGAACACTCCGATTTCCTCGCCATCGGCACCAATGACCTGGCCCAATACGTGCTCGCCGCCGATCGCGGCAACGATGCGCTGGACAACATCTACAATCCTTTGCAGCCCGCGCTGCTGCGCCTGCTATCACACGTCATCTCCGCCGGCCGCCGTGCCGGCAAACCCGTTAGCCTCTGCGGCGAAATTGGCGGCGACGAAAACTTTACTTCCCTGCTGCTCGCGCTTGGCTTGTGCGAATTCAGCATGCATCCCAGCCGCATCCTCGTCGTACGCGATCGCCTGGCTACACTCGATCACGCCACACTGCGCAGTTTTGCACCGCGCCTGATTCGCGCACGCACGCATGAAGAAGCAGAAGCATTGCTCGCATCCATTGTCTGTCCCGATCATCAGGCCATCACACCGCTGTAGACGGGATTACCCAGCACAGCGATGCAAAGAGCCGGCCCCATTTGGGTGCCGTTTTTTTTCGCCATCCATAAAACAATAACCCTTCTTGCCTTTGCAGCCTTACTACTGTTCCGCGGCAGCGCCAACATCGGTCATGCGCCACCTCGGAGCGTTCCATGCGAATCAGCGATTCAAACCTTCCTGTTGATGCATCCGCATCCGCGCCGCCATCCGCCTCGCCATCCACACCAGCGCCATCGCCATCGCCGATCCCACTAACACCTGGCAATCCATGGCATCCATCGCGGCAACCATTCTCTGTCCGGGCATTCCAAGACAGCACTGCCGCCGGTTCGCGCCCCGCCTCGACGCACTCGACAGGAGTTCCTGCCAGCAGTCCTTCGAGCGGCCGCACATCAGCCGGCGCAAGCGGCGGCAACACCACGTCACCAAGCCTCTCCCCGGGTGCCCAGAAGCTCCAGGCTCTGCCGTGGGAACAGCAAAATGCCTTGATCGAACAAAACGAGTTGATCACCCATCGCGCATCTTCGTTGCAAAACAACTATCCAACGGTCGAAAAACAATCCGGATCACGGATGCAGGCGCTGGTCGATCAGACCTACGGAGGTGGCCATGACGTCCACGGGCTCTATCTGAATCGCTATGCACCCAAACCCATTGCGGGCCACCCCAATCCCGACCCCACACTGGAAAAGCCCCAAGGCACGGTGGTCCGTTCGATCCCTCTCTGGCAAGTCCTGCAAACGAACATGCCCACGCACACCGTGTTCGGTAACGAATACCGTGGCGACGGACAGGAATACAAAATCGTCACGGCCGCCGACCGGACCAAAAAGCACGACGACGCCACCGGTGTACTCGATCCGGAAAAGCTCTATCACGCACTGGACAACGTGGATTTCCAAACCGAGCAAACCACGGCCATTAACGGGTATTACGATCAGCATGGCCCCGACATCGCCCAGCTGACCAAGGACAAGGCCCTGACCCAGCTGGATGTGCAGTACTACACGGGCGGCCTGGATCAGCAGGACTACGAAAGCATCAAGAACCTGCTGTCCGGCCAGGGCGGCGGGAAGATCTATACCCTCAGCACCGGCACCCACACGCTGGCAGGTGGCTTCCGTATCGCGCTGGATTCCGGCAAGAACTTCCTTTGGTTGTCGCACGAGAGCCAACCGTATCAAGCCTCCAAGAACGAAGCGGAAGCCCTGCGAGCGATCCCTGGGCAAGGCAAAGATCCCGACAGCGCCCAAACCTTCGTTCAAAAGTACAGCTCCCTGGGCGGCGACCCCGGTCTTGAACACGGCACGGACGCGGCCAAGGAATTGCATCAACGCTCCGGCGATGGGGTGAAGAACCAGGCGTTCAACGGCCGAGAGGTGGATTCGATCCAATACGATCAGCTGCTTCGCGGAACCCAATTCGACATCACCCACGATCCGTTTGGCGAACTGACTCGCGAATCAAGAAAAAACGACCTTCAAGATGCCAAGCAGGGAATCAGATCGAATGCGGACATCACCGCGGAAGACGCCAAGAAATGGGGCGGGATCGCTGGCCAGGTTTTGGTCGACACGGTAGGCGTGTTTGCTCCCGAAATGGCAGGAGCCAAGTTCGGCGCGGGCGCCGAGCTGGGGGAAGCGGTGGCCGATGCGCAGAATGCGGAGCCAAAGGAGACGCCCCTCGGTGGCAAAGTGGCCGATGGCGAACCGGATATCAGGCCCATCCCCGCAGACTCGTCCAGCACCACGAAACCCGTCGCCGGACCTGGCCCCCGTGGCAACCTGAGTCTGGTCGACGAGGTAGCCAAAACGACTCCCCCCGACCAGCGGCTAGCGGCCTATGACAGCGGAAAAACGACTAAAGGCCTGAGCCCCGATAAAGATGGTGTCTACGATATCGATGGAAACACGTTTGTGCCCCTAGGCAAGCACACCCCGGACGAACTGAAGCAGGGAGTTCGCCTCTATCAGATGACGCGGTGGGAAGGGTACAACCGGCTGATCAAGCCCGGAGGAGGAGGGATTCCCGATTTCAATGCGCCCTACGTTCAACAGGGTGAGAATGGCGCGTTCACGGCAACCAGGCCCGGATTCAAGGGCGGGATGGAGGAGCAGCTGCCTGGGCCATCCTCGCCGCAGCCCTCCAGTTCCACGGCTGCGCAGGCGGAACCGCGCTTTTGGACCCATGACCGCATAAGCAAAGATTTACAATCCGCTGATATCAACGATCCCCGCATTAGAAGAATCGATACCATTTGGCGCCCATGGGAAAATCGACCTGAATTTTATGAGAACGCTTTGACGGGACGACGTTACGTTAAAATAGGCAACGGTAGGTTTTTGCGCGTTAGCGAGGATAACCACGGACTGCTGCGCGCATTTCGAGGAACCGACAATGACACCGCGAGAGGGCCCGTGTTGAAGTGGAGCGACAAGGAAAAGCTCTTTCATGTCTCGGACGCGGAATTCGTGTATGACGAAGGTAACAGATATCGCGCTTTCTTCCGTTACATTACCGGTGACGGACGCCCTGAAATATTCCATCTCAGCGGGAGCGAAGCAGCAGTTTTCAGCAGATTGCTAGCTAAAAAGGGTGAATTCGTTTCTTTGGGCGAACTAGAATCATCGGTGGCTGAAATCGGTTATGAACCATCAAATATACGGCGCAATATCGCAGGCATCAAAGAAAAGATGAAAACCCAGATCCCGTGGGCCACATTTAATATAGAGACCGTTCGTGGCCGCGGTTATAGGCTTACTTTTTAAGCATTCCTGCACGCGTCAGCAGCGTAGATTTTGACTAACCCCGAGCAACACATACTTCCCGCAACTCGGCATGCAACAGTGCTTATTGTGCATCGATCACCGCAGATCGAATCTTTCTACCACACCAAACCGGCGAGACAAGCATGGGATGCCCAGCGCTCATGGTAATGCTGGAGGAATTCGACCCGAGGTCATTCTCCGAGTCATGGCCCCCCCAGCTCGCCTGGTAGCGATGCCTCGGTAACGCTTTGCGGAAAACCATTGAACCCATCGTGGCTCCCGTGGCTTCGCGTGATGGTTGTCCAATCGACGATGGCACGCGGCCGAACGCAGCCGCAAGGTTTTCTGCTGTCTGCGGAAGGTCACGAACAGTTGGAGCAATTGCGCGACCAGTTGTTGCCGATCGCAGGTTTTGTATTCGCGGCAACATCGCATGAAGAACATATGCCGCTGGAAATCAGGCGCTCCATGCTGGGCCAGCTCCTGGAGAGCTTCGGCCTGCGCATCGATGACGCGTTGACAAGCTTGGAATGGGTCGGGCGTCGAACACTACATCCGCTACGGCGGCATTAGCGAGTAGTGCAACTCACCAGGTGCCTACCGGGATTCGGATTCGAGACGGGCCGTCATGCCTGCGACCGCCACGTCCGGCGCGTTTGGTATCTCTTCTATGTCACCGAATGCAGGAATGCCTCCAGCACTGCGCCACGATATTTTTCCCGATGCAAAAGCATGGACAGCTTCCTGCGCAAATCGAGGAACGGCGTTTTCAATGCCACCAGTCGCCCCGTCGCCAGCGCATCGGTCACCGCCACCTGCGGCAGGCAGGCAATGCCAAGCCCTGCCGCGACGGCCTGCTTGATCGCTTCGATCTGATCCAGCTCCATCACGGTTTCGCCGGGCGGCAGTTGCGCCAGTGCGCGCTCAGTGGTGACGCGCGTGGCGGATCCGGGTTCGCGCAGCACCCAGCGCGCACCGGCGAAATGTTCGGGTTTCAATGCGCGTTTCTTGGCCAGCGGATGGTCGGGCGGCGCGCACACCAGCAGCATGTCATCGCGCCAGGGGCGTGTTTCCAATAACGGGTGAGTGACCGGGCCCTCCACGCAGCCGACATCCAGGCTGTGATCGAGCACGGCAGCAGCGATGTCATCGGTATTGGCGACGCGCAGGCGGATCGCCACGTGATGATGCGCCCGTACAAAGTCACCCAGCAGTTCGCCCACGCGGTAATTGCCGACCGTGTTGCTGGCGCCAATGCGCAATTCGCCAGCCAGCGACTCCGTCTTGCCGGTCGCACGGCGCCCGAATTCGGCGTGGCGTTCCAGCAGCTCCTGCGCCAGCGGCAGCAGCTCGCGCCCGCGCGCGTTGAGGCGCAGCCGGCCACGTTCGCGATCGAAGACGGGGGCATCGAGCTGACGCTCCATTTCCGCCAACGCCATGCTGGCGGCCGGCTGGGTGAGGTGCAGGCGCTCGGCGGCGGCGCGCACGCTGCCGTGCAGGGCGATCTGCACGAATACATCGAGCTGACGCAGGCTGACGTTAAGCATCAGCACATCTTATAGGCTTGATTAGATATTTCAAATTTTCCTAATACATGACGAATCGGACAATGTGCCCATCCCCACGGGCCACTGCCATGAACGCCGTATCCCTGCCTGCCTCCCCCACCTTGCGCATCCACTCCTCCGGCCTGCTGCTTGCCTGCGCCATCGCCCTCGTCGCGTGGTGGCTTGGCCATCAGCTGCCACTGATCGGCGGCCCGGTGTTCGGCATCGTGATCGGCATCGGCGTGCGCAACCTGTTTGCGCCGGGCGAGAGTTTCAATCCGGGCATCCAGTTCGCCAGCAAGCAGATCCTGCAATGGTCGATCGTCGCGCTGGGGTTCGGGCTGAGCCTTACCCAGGTGGCCAAGACCGGGCTGGAATCGCTGTCCGTCACGCTGGTGACCATGAGCGTGGCCTTCGCCTCGGCCTGGCTGCTTGGCCGCCTGCTGAAGGTGCACGACAAGCTCAAGATCCTGATCGGCGTAGGCACGGCGATCTGCGGCGGTTCGGCGATTGCGGCGGTGACGCCGAGCATCAAGCCGGACGATCACGACACCGCATTCGCGATCTCCACCATCTTCCTGTTCAACATCGTGGCGGTGCTGCTGTTTCCGCTGCTGGGGCATGCGCTGCATCTTTCCGACCTGGGCTTCGGCCTGTGGGCGGGCACCGCGATCAACGACACCTCGTCGGTGGTGGCGGCCGGCTACAGCTACAGCACCACGGCCGGCGATTACGCCACCATCGTGAAGCTGACGCGCGCCACCTTGATCATTCCGATCTGCCTGGTACTCGCCATGCTGGTGGCAATGCGCGAAAAGCGTATGGCGAAGCATGCCGGCGTGGTCAGCGACTTCAAACTGAGTCGCATCTTTCCGTGGTTCATCCTGTGGTTTCTGGTGGCCTCGGCGGTGCGCACGGCGGGCTTGGTGCCGGCCACGATCCAGCCGGCGATCCACCTGGCGGCGGAATTCATGATCATCGTGGCGCTCACCGCGATCGGGCTGTCGGCGAATCTGCGCAAGATGGCATCGACCGGCGTGCGGCCGATTCTGCTGGGGCTGGGTGTGTGGGTGGCGGTGTCGGTCAGCAGCTTGCTGGTGCAACTGGTGATCGGGCAGTTGTGATGAGAGCCGGGAATCGTAAATCGTAAGAGCGGGATGCAGGCCAGCTTGCGAACGATCCGCTTTTAACGATTTACGATTTACGATTTACGACTCCCCCCATCCCCTGCTCCGTCAACGTCAACGCTACCTTGTCGCGCAGATACACCGGCAAGGCATGCTCCGGCGCCACCGCGCGTCCCTGCTTGAATTCCCGCACCGCCAGCGTCGCCACGTGACGCGCTTGCGGATAGCTCGTGCCATCCGCTGAGCGCGGTTCGCTGCCCAAGCGGCCGACCAAGGCCTCGCGATACGTCGCCCAGCCCGAGCCGACCACGTTCCACGCATCGGCCTGTGGCAACACCAGCGATTCGGCAGTGCAGACGCGCTCTTCATCCAGGGCGATCAAACCGCCGTCATCGTCGCGCCGATAGCAGGCGGCGTAGATCTCGCCCATGCGCGCATCGATCACGGCCAGGATGGCTGCATCGTCCTCCGGCGCCTCGAGCGCCAGGGCGGCCAGCGAGGAAACGGTCACCACCGGCCGATCCAGCGCCATCGCCATGCCCTGCGCCAACGACACCGCCAGCCGCACACCGGTGAACGCACCCGGACCGCGGCCTACCGCAATGGCGTCCAGCGCATGCTTGCCGATGCCCGCTTCGGCCAGCAGATCGTCCGCCATCGGCAGGACGCGCTCGGCATGACGGCGCGGCGCCAGTTCGCTACGGGCGATCACGGTTTCGCCATGTACCAGGGCGACGGAACAGGATTCGGTGGCGGTTTCAATCGCGAGCAGGTTCATCGCGGCATTCTCGCATTCCGCCAGCCGCCCCGTACAATTGGGATTTCTATGCCTATTCACGCGCTTGCCCTAGCGGCGCGCCAATGCGAGTCCCCGATGGAAAAGAGTTTCGAGCCCCGCCCGATCGAATCGAAGTGGTACGCCCGCTGGGAACAGAGCGGCCAATTCAAGATGGGGACGTCCGGCCAGGGCGAGCCGTACTGCATCCTGCTGCCGCCGCCGAACGTCACCGGCACCCTGCACATGGGCCATGCGTTCCAGCAGACCGTGATGGACATGCTGATCCGCTACCAGCGCATGCGCGGCATGAACACGCTGTGGCAGGTCGGCACCGACCACGCCGGCATCGCCACGCAGAAGATCGTGGAGAACCAGCTCGCCGCCGAAAACAAGACCCGCCACGACCTGGGCCGCGAGCCCTTCGTCGAACGCGTGTGGCAGTGGAAGGAGGAATCCGGCTCCACCATCACCAACCAGATGCGCCGCCTCGGCGTGGCCGCCGACTGGTCGCGCGAGCGCTTCACCATGGACGAAGGCCTGTCCGCCGCCGTGCGCAAGGTGTTCGTGGAGTGGTATCGCGCAGGCTTGATCTATCGCGGCAATCGCCTGGTGAACTGGGATCCGGTGCTGGGCACGGCGGTGTCCGACCTGGAAGTGAACATGGAAGAGCGCGACGGGCACATGTGGCACATCCTCTACCCGTTCAGCGACGGACCGGTCGGCGCGATGCGCGGCATGCACATCGCCACCACGCGCCCGGAAACCATGCTGGCGGACGGCGCGCTCGCCGTGCATCCGGATGACGAACGCTACAAGCACCTGGTCGGCAAATACGTCGACCTGCCGCTCTGCGACCGGCGCATTCCCGTCATCGCCGACGACTTCGTCGACCCCGCTTTCGGCTCCGGTTGCGTCAAGATCACCGGCGCGCACGATTTCAACGACTACGCCTGCGCCAAGCGCCACGGCATCGAGATGATCGTGATCATGACGCTCGATGCAAAAATGAACGACAACGCGCCCGCAAAGTATCGTGGCCTGGACCGCTACGCCGCGCGCAAGGCCGTGGTTGCCGATCTGGAAGCGCAGGGCTATCTGGAAAAAATCGTCTCGCACAAACACCAGGTGCCGGTCGGCGATCGTTCCGGCGCGGTGATCGAACCGATGCTCACCGACCAGTGGTTCGTCGATCTCACCAGCGACACGCTCAAGGATGGCCGCCCCGGCGGCCGCAAGGCGATCACCGAACCCGCGCTCGACGCGGTGCGTTCGGGCGACATCAAGTTCGTGCCGGAGAACTGGACCACCACCTACACGCAATGGCTGGAAAACATCCAGGACTGGTGCATCAGCCGCCAGCTGTGGTGGGGCCATCGCATTCCGGCTTGGTACGACGAAGCCGGCAACATCTTCGTTGGCGAAGACGAAGCCGATGCGCGCAAGCATGCAGCGATCCAACCCGTCGGCGCGCTGAAACAGGACGACGACGTGCTCGACACCTGGTTCAGCTCCGCGCTGTGGCCGTTCTCCACGCTCGGCTGGCCATGCAACGGCGCGGTGAAGAACGAGCGCGGCGACGTGGTCGCCAACTGGGAGCACGACAAGATCTTCCTGCCCAGCGCGGTGCTGGTCACCGGCTTCGACATCATCTTCTTCTGGGTCGCGCGCATGGTGATGGCGACCAAGTACTTCACCGGCAAGGTGCCGTTCCGCGAGGTGTACATCAACGCCATCGTGCGCGATGCCGAAGGCCAGAAGATGTCCAAGTCCAAGGGCAACACGCTCGACCCGCTGGACCTGATCGACGGCATCGAACTGGAGCCGCTGGTGGAGAAATCCACCCGGTCGCTGCTGATTCCACAGGTGCGCGAGAAAGTGGAAAAGCGCATCCGCAAGGATTATCCGCACGGCATTCCCGCCATCGGCACCGACGCGCTGCGCTTCACTTTCGCCGCGCTGGCCACCTACAGCCGCACCATCAATTTCGACGTCAAGCGCGCGGAAGGCTACAAGGCGTTCTGCAACAAGCTGTGGAATGCGGCACGCTTCGTGCTGATGAACCTGCCGGAAGGCCAATTGCCGGCGCCGACCGGCGCGCCCGTTACGGAAGCGGAGCGCTGGATTCTCACCCGCTTGAAGCAGACCTTGCTGGAGGTGGAGCAACACTTCACCAGCTATCGCTTCGACCTGTTGGCGCACGCCTTGTACGAATTCGTGTGGAACGAGTATTGCGACTGGTTCCTGGAACTGTCCAAGCCGGCCTTGAATGGCGACGATGCCGCGGCCGCGGCGTCGACACGCCATACCTTGCTGGTCGTGCTCGAAACGGTGCTGCGCGCGCTGCATCCGATCATTCCGTTCATTACCGAGGAAATCTGGCAAGCGGTGGCGCCCAGGCTCGGCATCCAGGCGGAAAGCATCTTCCTGCGCGCATGGCCGAAGGCCGATGCGATCGCCGCAGACGAAGCGGCCACCGCCGAGATCGAGTGGTTCAAGAACGTGCTGAGCGGCATTCGCCGCATCCGTGCGGAAATGAACATCGCACCCGGCAAGACCATCCCGTTGCTGCTGGCCGACGGCGATGCGAGCGATCGCGCACGCGCTGCCAAGTTCGCCGCGCAAATCAGCTTCCTGGCACGCGTCGAAGCGCCGCAGTGGATTGCTGCCAGCGGCGACGAACCCGCCGCCGCAGCCGCCGTCGTGGGCACGCTGCGCGTACTGATTCCGCTCGCCGGCCTGATCGATCTGGACGCCGAAAAAACGCGCCTTGGCAAGGAAATCGCCAAGATCGAAGCCGAGATCAAGAAGTGCGAGAACAAGCTGGGCAATGCCAACTTCGTGGCGAACGCGCCAGCGGACGTGGTGGCGCAGGAGCGTCAGCGCATTGCCGACTGGGGTACGCAGCTGGGTGCGTTGCGCGAGCAGATGCGCAAGCTGGGGTAATGCCCGGGGGTGACGTAGGCTGGGATTTCATCCCAGCCTACCTGCTCAACCCAGATCGAAATCCAGCGCCATCACGATCGCATCCTCGCGTCCGCCGTGCGCGGGGTAATACCGCGGACGCCGCCCGATCTCGTGGAACCCAAGCGAGGCATACAAAGCCTGCGCATTCGGATTGGAGGGACGCACCTCCAGAAACACCCGCTCGGCGCCGTTCCAGCGCGCGATATCGATCAAGCGTTTCATCAAGTGGCGGCCGAAACCCTGGCCGCGCTGGTCGGGCGCAATGCACACGTTCAGCACGTGCGCCTCGCCCGCGCCAATGGAGAGAATGCCGTAGCCGATGATGTGGCCATCCAGACACAGCACCCAGGCGGGATGGCCCGCCTTGAGGCAGTCGCCGAAGATGCCCTGGCTCCAGGGAAAAGCGTAGGAGGCGTGCTCGAGCTCGCTGACGTGCGCCAGGTCTTCCCGCCGCATGGCGCGCATCTCCAGCGAGGGGCGCGCGACGGCAACCATTACCGCCCCTCGGCCGCCAGTGCGCGGCGCAAACTGCGCAGCGCCTGCCACAGCCGCCGCTTGGCGCTGGCCTGCATGAGGATGTCCGCAGGCGTATCGGCCAGCACGATGTGCGCGTCACGCATCACCTGCGCCGGTAGCGCCCGCCCAAGCGCATGGGCCTGGGACTGGCCGAAGACCAGATAGGCAGGCGCATGCGGCACCTGCATGGCGTCGCCGTCGGCGGCTTCGATGCGCGGCGCACGCGCCAGTTGCGCGCCAAAGGCCGACAGCGCACGGCCGAGCAGGTCCAGCTCGCGCACCGCGCAGCCAGGCGGCAGCACCACCACTACGTTGGCATTGGCAGGCAAGGATGACGGTTCAACCGTAGGGACCGGCGCCGCTGCCGGCGTGCTGGCCGCGCGCCGCCGCCACGCCACCACGCCCAGCGCACGCAACAGGCGGGCGCGATGCACAGGGCTGGCAACCACAGCGCTCATGCCGCTCCACGACGCGCGCGCTTGCGACGCGTGGCCAGGCCCCACACCGTCACCACTGGCCCGGACAGCAGGAACAACGAGAATACCGCCAGCAGCACGCGCGGCGGATCGACGAAGAACGGCACCAGGATCAGCACGGCAATCAGGATCCACAAAAACGGCACCTTGTCGCCCATCGGCAAGGACTTGAAGCTGTAATAGCGGAAACGGCTCACCATCAGCAAGCCCACGATCACCGCCATGAACGGCATGACCATGTTGAGGTCGCTGCCGTCGTAGCCCCAGCTGTCCATGCTCCACACGAACGACATGCACACCGCCGCCGCGGCCGGGCTGGGCAGGCCCTGGAAGTAGCGCTTGTCGGCCACGCCCACCTGGGTATTGAAGCGCGCCAGGCGCAGCGCGGCGCAGACGGCATAGATGAACGCCGCCGCCCAGCCGATCTTGCCGGGCAACGGCCCGAACTCTTTCAGGCTGGAAAGCGACCAGTTGTACATCACCAGCGACGGCGCCAGCCCGAAACTCACCAGGTCGGAAAGCGAGTCGTACTGCACCCCGAATTCGCTTTGCGTATGGGTAAGGCGCGCCACGCGGCCGTCGATGCCGTCCAGCAGGGCCGCCACGAACACGGCGATGGCAGCATCGGTGAAACGCCCCCCGATGCTGACCACAATGGCGTAGAACCCGGCGAACATGGCGCCGGTGGTGAACAGGTTCGGCAGCAGGTAAATACCGCGATGCCGCGGCACCCGGGCTGGTGTCGTCTCGGTCATGGAGCCATCCGTGATGGGGTGCGGGGCAGTTTAGCAGGGGCTTCGGGGCGCTCGTGAATGGGTTCAGGCGTCAATCGTGAATCGTGAATCGTCAATCGTTTGGAGCAGCCCCACGCAAGCCTGTGGCCCATCGCTCTTACGATTGACGATTCCCGATTTCCGATTCCCGCCCCAACTGACGACTCCCGCACGTTCCCGATACGCCGTCTGCACCACCCGCTTGAGTCCCAACCCCGCCGGTTGTTAACTAGCCGTGTTTTCCCACCTTCCTGCTTTGGAGTTTCCCCATGCGTCGATTGTCCATCGCCCTGGCGCTGTTGCTGGTCGCGCCCCTGGCCTGCGCCCAGGTCTACAAGTGGACCGACGCCCATGGCACCGTCCACTACTCCGAAACACCGCCGCCCACCGGCACCAAGTACAGCCAGGTCAGCGTCAATACCGGCTCATCCGCACCGGCAGGCGACAGCACGCCGGCGGCCGCAAGCACCAGTGACGAAGCCTCGCAAGGCAGCAACAACCCGCCGCAACAGACCAACATGGCCGACACGCCCGAGAACCGCGCCAAACTGTGCAGTTCGTTGAAGGCGAACATCACCACCCTGCAGGGCAGCGGACCGGTGGTGATGACAGGAGCGGCTGGCAAACAGCAGTTGCTCAATGCCGATCAGCGCAAGCAGCAGCTGGATGCCAGCCAGTCGCAGTACAGCCAGTATTGCGCGAATCAGTAGGGCGCCGCGGGCGGGAATCGTCAATACGTAAATCGGGAATAGTTAGAGCTGCCCCACGCTAGCCTGCGGCCCTCGCACTTACGATTCACGATTGACGATTCCCGGCTTACACCCATTGCCGCTTCGCCCCACTCGCTATACTTACGGCTTTTCCCGCCGGATTGCTCAACCCATGCGCCTTAGCCAATTCCACCTGGCCACCGTCAAGGAAGTCCCTGCCGATGCCGAGATCGCCAGCCATCAGCTGATGATCCGCGCCGGCATGATCCGCAAGCTCGCCGCCGGCTTGTACACCTGGTCGCCGCTGGGCCTGCGCGTGTTGCGCAAGGTGGAAGCCGTCGTGCGCGAGGAAATGAACCGCGCCGGCGCCATCGAGATGCTGATGCCTTCGGTGCAGCCGCGCGAACTGTGGGAAGAAACCGGACGCTGGGAAAAATTCGGCGGCCAGCTGCTGAAGATCAAGGACCGCAAGGAGCAGGAATTCTGCTACGGCCCCACGCACGAGGAAGTCGTCACCGATTTCGCGCGCAACGAGCTGAAGAGCTACAAGCAGCTGCCGGTCAACTTCTACCAGATCCAGACCAAGTTCCGCGACGAGATCCGTCCGCGCTTCGGCGTGATGCGCGCGCGCGAATTCCTGATGAAGGATGCGTACTCCTTCCACCTCACGCAGGAATCGCTGGCCCAAACCTACGAGGTGATGTACCAGGCCTACGCGCGCATCTTCACCCGCCTGGGCCTGAAGTTCCGCGCCGTGCAGGCGGATACCGGCGCCATCGGCGGCAACGCCAGCCATGAATTCCAGGTGCTGGCCGAATCGGGCGAAGACCTGCTCGCGTTCTCCGACGGTTCCGAATACGCCGCCAACATCGAAAAAGCCGAGGCCGTCGCGCCCGCCGGCAGCCGCCCCGCTCCGTCGGCGCCGCTGCAGCGCGTGGACACGCCGCGCGTGCGCACGGTCGAAGACGTCACCAAACACTTCGGCGTCACCGCCGAGCGCATCGTGAAAACCGTGCTGGTGCGCGGCAAGGACAGCCTGGTTGCGCTGTGCCTGCGCGGCGACCACGAAATCAACACGGTCAAGGCGGAAAAGCTGCCCGAGCTGCCGGGCGAATCGGTGCTGGCGTCCGATGAGGAAATCCTCGCCGCCGTCGGCGTACGTCCGGGCTTCATCGGCCCGGCCGGCCTGCCCGCATCCATTCCGGTCATCGTCGATCGCAGCGCCGCGGTGCTGGCCGATTTCATCTGCGGCGGCAACGCCAACGACACGCACTACACCGGCGCCAACTGGGAACGCGATGCGCGCATCACGCGTGTGGAAGACATCCGCCAAGTGGTGGCGGGCGATCCTTCGCCGGACGGCCGCGGCACCCTGCAGATCGCGCGCGGCATCGAAGTGGGCCATGTGTTCCAGCTCGGCAACAAATACGCCGAAGCGCTGAACGCCACCGTGCTCGACGACCAGGGCAAGAAGCAGGTGATGCTGATGGGCTGCTACGGCATCGGCGTCAGCCGCATCGTCGCCGCAGCGATCGAGCAGCGCCACGACGAAGCCGGCATCATCTGGCCCGAGCCGATGGCGCCCTGGCGCGTGGCGGTGTGCGTGATCAATCCCAAGAACGCGCCGGACGTCGAAGCCGCCGCCGCATCGCTTTACAACGAACTCACTGCACGCGGCATTGAAACCGTGTGGGACGATCGCGGCCTGCGTCCGGGCGCCATGTTCGCCGACATGGAGCTGATCGGCATTCCGCATCGCGTGGTGGTAAGCGAACGCGGACTGGCCGCCGGCACGCTGGAATATCGCGCCCGCAGCGCCGCTGACAGCAGCGCCGTGACACGCGATGAATTGTTCGGCATCTTGGCTGCGTAGGCAGGGATGACATGCCAAGCCTGCATGCTGAACAAAAAGGCCGCCCTAGGCGGCCTTTTTCATGCAGCACAACATTGCATTAGCGGCACAAAAATCATTTTTCCTACACAAGCGCGCTTTACAATTTCGCATTTAATGCGAGAGAATTAAAAATGCATCCGGGCATTTACTTCAAAATTCAATAGCCCGGCTTGACCTGCTCATTCTTCTTTTACCGGAGTCGCCTTATGGCCATTGATATCAAGAGTCTCAACCAGAACCAGCTCAATGACCTGATCCAGAAGGCACAAGCGCGCCAGCAAGAACTCGAGAAAGAGAAAATCACGCGCGCACGTGAAAAAGTGCTTGCCCTGCTGAAGGCCGAAGGCGTGAGCTTCGAAGAAGTCTTCGGTGGCGCAGCCGCCCCTCGCGGCAAGCGCCGCGGCACCGGTACGGTAGCGCCGAAATACCGCAATCCGGCCGATCCGGAACAAACCTGGTCCGGCCGCGGCAAGCGCCCGCGCTGGTTCAACGACGCGCTCAAGGCCGGCAAGAAGGAAAAGGATCTGGCGATCTGATTTTTCCGGTTTTCAAATCCGCGAGAACGCCGGCTTTATGGCCGGCGTTTTTGTTTTGCATTGCCGGCAAAAAAAGGCCTTCTTTAATTCGTCGCCCGTGGCGACATGTACGTAGGTTGGCGATGAACCCCGGACTTGATCCGGGGCGAACCCCAACGTCGCCATCCAGAAAGCATATTGGGGTTCGTCTCACCTCAACCTACGCGAGCTTCCCGCCGCGCAAGTGATCCACGACATGCCTTACAGCGACCGCCGCGGCGCAATCAGCAACTCGCCGAACATCAGCCCTGCCACCAGCGAAATCAAGATCGTCACCAGCAGCACGGTGGAATCGAAGCCCAGCGATGCATTGCGTTCAAGCAAATAGGAAACGCTGCGAAATCCCACGCTTCCCGGCACCAGCAGCAGGATGCCCGGCTCGCGGATGACCGCCCCGGGGCGGCCGGCATAACGGGCATACACATTCGCCAGTGCGCTCAGCAGGAGTCCGCCAAGAAACACGCCAAACGTCGCGCCATTCAAGTGGATCGGCAGCGCGCCGCCCAGCCGCGTGGCCAGGTAACCCAGTATCACCGCCGCAATCACCGCCGGCCAGTCGCGCCAGGCCGCACGGAACAGCATGGCGAAGGCGACCGCACCGACCAGCAGGGCCGGATAGTCCATCCACCCCGGCAAGGCCGGGAGCGCGAAATCGCGCGGCTCGATGCCCAGCACCGCGCAGATCTGCGTGGCCGCCACCGTACCGAAGGTCAACTTGAGCAAGGTCGCCATCGCCCCGCCCATGCGGGCCATGCCTGCCACCAGGTGCTGGCTGGAAATCTCGCGCACCGCGGTGGTGAGCGACATGCCGGGCATCAGCACGATCAAGCCGGCCAGCACCACCGACTTGATCGCCAGCGGCGCCACGAAGGCGCTGAAGACAATGGTGATCAAGGTGGCGACCATGGCGCAGATCGCATCGCTGGCCACCTGCAGACGCGGGCGCGTGCCGGCCAGGATGGTAATCGTGCCGATGACCAGCCCCACCAGACCCGCAACGCAAAGATCCACCCACGAGCTATGCAGGAACAACGCATCGATCGCGGCGGCGGACAGGCCGTAGCTGATGATCACACCCGCTTGCTGGCGTGGCGTGTCCGGCAGCTCCAGCGCACGCAACAAGCGGAAGCCTTCGCGCAGGTCCAGCTCCCCGGCAGTCACCCGATCGGCGATTTCATCGGCGCGGCACAGCTTGTCCAGGTTCACGTCGCCCGGCAGCAGGCGGATCACCTGGGTGACCTGCGCCAGGCGCGCTTCTTCGCCGTGTCCGAGGTCCGAAAAGGAAATGATGATGGCCGTAGGGCTGGACCACACATCCGCGTGCAAGCCGATGCGCTGCGCCGAACCGCTGACCGCCATTTCCAGGCGCGGCGATGCGGCGCCGTACTTGTGCAAGCGGGCGGCGAGTTCCACCAGGAAGGCGACCCGGGTATTGAGCGCCGTGGTGGCGAAAGACGGCAATGGCGAGCGGATGGCGGACGTGGGCATGGCGCCATTGTTACCGCAAGCGTCCCGCTTGGATATGTCGCCATCAGCCCTCGATGGCGGCACGCGTTCTCCCGATGGCCGTGGTTTTCGCGAAAGCTGCGGTTAGGCCTGCATGGCGATGCTGGGATTGTCATCCCAGCGTGCGATCTCACCTTATGCAGCCCGCACCTTCAGGGTCGTCCCTTCCACCGCCACCACTTCCACCGCGGTGCCCGCGGGCAAGTCCGGCCCGCTGACCAGCCACTGCCCATCGCCCACCTTGGCCTTGCCGCGTCCGTTGATGATGGCTTCGACCAGTACGTAGCGTCCGCCGATCAACTGCTCCGCGCGCCGGTTGAGCCGGCCATCGTCCTGCTCGCCTTTCTGCAAGGCCGGCCGCACTGCGTACCAGTAGACCGCGCACGACACGAAGGCGAGCAGCACGAACACGATCGCCTGGGCGACCATCGACAAGCCGGGCATCAGCAGCACCAGCAAACCGGTGGCGGCGGCGCCCATGCCGATCCACAGCATGAAATAGCCTGGCATCATCACCTCGACGGCGATCAGCACCAGCGCGACGATCCACCACAGATAATGCGCAGCGACACTCATGGCGGCCTCTTCGCTCAGCTCATCGACGGCGGCGTGCGCCGCGTTGCGGTGAGTTTTTCCTGCTGCTGCCCCAACGATTCCTTCGCCAGCTCCGCAATGCCGGCCAGCGAGCCGAGTATGCCGGTGGCCTCCATCGGCAACAGCAGCATTTTCTGGTTGGGCGAGTTGGCCATTTCCTTCAGCGCTTCCACGTACTTGTTGGCGACGAAGTAGTTCAACGCATTGACGTTGCCGTTGGCGATCGCCTCGGACACCAGCTTGGTCGCCTGCGCTTCGGCCTCGGCCAGGCGGATGCGCGCTTCGGCTTCGCGGAAGGCGGCTTCCTTCTTGCCTTCCGCGGCCAGGATCGCCGATTGCTTCTCGCCATCGGCCTTCAGCACCGCGGCCTGGCGGAAGCCTTCGGCCTCCAGGATGTTGGCGCGCTTCTCGCGCTCGGCTTTCATCTGGCGCGCCATCGAATCGACCAGGTCGCGCGGCGGCGCAATGTCCTTGATCTCGATGCGGTTGACCTTGACGCCCCACGGATGGGTGGCTTCATCCACCACCGTCAGCAGCTTCGCGTTGATCGCATCGCGCTGGCTGAGCGATTCGTCCAGGTCCATCGAACCGAGCACGGTGCGGATGTTGGTCATCACCAAGGCCAGCGCGGCCTGCTCCAGGTTGGCCACTTCATAGGCAGCCTTGGCCGCATCCAGCACCTGGTAGAACACCACGCCGTCCACGCGCACCACGGCGTTGTCCTTGGTGATCACGTCCTGGCTGGGCACGTCCAGCACCTGTTCCATCATGTTGATCTTGCGGCCGATGTCGTAGATGAAGGGAATCAGGAAATGCAGACCCGGCGTCAGCGTGCGCGTGTATCGGCCGAAACGCTCCACCGTCCATTCGTAGCCCTGCGGCACGATACGCACCAGCTTGGCGAGCACGATGATCGCCACCACCACGACCACCAACGCAAAAACGATACTTCCCATGGCATCTACTCCTTGTTGACCTGCGGCAGTATAGGCCAGGACCCTGGACAGAATGGCGCTCGCTCGCGTGTGCGGCTTTTGTAGGCCGGGATGCAATCCCAGCTTCGCCATGCCAATCAAAGCTGGGATTTCATCCCGGCCTACCGCTCAAGCTCATGCCACTGTCGCCGGCTGTGGCAGCAACAAGGTCACGCGCAAGCCGCCGTTCTCGCGATTGGCCAGCGCAATCCGTCCGCCATGCGCCTCGCTGATCTCGCGCGCCAGCGCCAAGCCGAGGCCGGTGCCCGAGCGCTTGGTGGAATAGAACGGCAGCAGCGCCTGCGCCAGCACCGCTTCGCTCATGCCGGGGCCGCGGTCGCCCACTTCGATGCGCAACTCGTGGCCGACCATGCTGAGCGACAAGGTCACGCCTTCCGGCGCGCTGCCCGATTCGTGCGCATTCTTCACCAGGTTGATCAACACCTGTTCGATCTGCACCGGATCGAACCAACCCGGTTGCGATGGTGCGTGGCCGGTCAGTTGAAAGCTGCAATGCAGCGCCAGCGCATCCAGGAACGGCTTCCATGCCACCGCCACCGGTCGCGGTGCAGGCAGCTTGGCGAAGCGCGCATAGCCGTCGATGAATCCATGCAGGTGGCGCGCGCGCTCGCCGATGGTGGCGAACACGCCCGGCAATCGCTGCACGTCGCCGCGCCGCGCCAGTTCGGCGCCGGAATGCGCCAGCGAGGAAATCGGCGCCAGCGAGTTGTTCAACTCATGGCTGACCACGCGGATCACGCGCTTCCACGCCGCTACTTCCTGCCGCGACAGTTCACGCGTCATGCGTCGGAACAATTGCAGCCGATGCGGCCGTCCCTGCAAGCGGAACGCGCGCTGCGACAGGTGGAAGGTTTCTTCGCTGCCATCCATTTCCACGCTGAACAGTGCGTCTTCCGTGCCTTCGGTGGCCTTGCGCAGCGCTGCGGGCATGTCGGCAATCAGCTGGGCGAAATGCAGGCCATTGAGGCTGCGGCCTTCGTTGAACAGATGCCGCGCCGCGATGTTGGCGTAGGCGACGCGGCCATTGGCGTCGGTCAGCACCAGTGCCACCGGCGTGTTCTGCACCACGGTGTCCAGCAGCAGCTCGCGCTGCGCCAGGTTCTGCCGCTGCTCGCGCAGCGTTTGCCCCAGCTCGTTATGCACGCGCACCAGGTCGCCCAGCTCGTCACGCCGGTTGAGCGCAATGGAAATGCTGAAGTCGCCATCGCGGTAACTCGCTACCGCACCTTCCAGCGCACGCAGCAAGCGCTTCACCGGCTCCATCACGATGTGCGCGAACCACCACGACAGCGGTGCCAGGATCGCCACGCAGATGACGATCGCTTCGCTGCGGTTCGGCGCCGTAACGGAACGCGAGAGCTCGTTGTGCAACCACTCCAGGATGGCCGGCAGCGGCCACTGCATCACGCCGATGTAGACCAGCGCCCCCATCAGCGCGGCCAGCGCCAGCAACAGGGCAAGGCGTGCCTCCAGCGATCTCAGGCGCATGGGGTGGTCCTGGCTTGGCGGCTGGATGAAGGCATGGACGGTCTCGGCATGAAGTGCGGTTGTTCTACATGTTGCTGTCTGCAGGTGCCACTGCCAGAAGCACCTGAGCTCAATGGCACGAACGTGCGTCACGTGCGTCAGAAGCTAGTTGTTCGCGGTGATCAGCTCCCTCCCCTGCGAAGTAGGGGAGGGAACCGAGTGCCGCAATGATCCAGACGTCCGCTTCGGTTGAGTGCCACTCACGCTTGGGTCATCAACCCATACCGCTCCATGCGCCGATACAGCGCCTGCCGCGACAGGCCCAAGGTCTGCGCCGCGCGGCTCACCACGCCATCGGCTTTCTGCAGGGCCGCCTCCACCACGTCGCGGCTGGGTTCGTCCAGATTGCGTACCGCTACCACGCCGGCCTGCTGCGGCAGGTTGAGCAGCTCCGGCGTAATCGGGCCGCTGCCGGCCAGCAAGGCCGCACGCTCGATGGCGTTTTTCAGTTCGCGCACATTGCCCGGCCATGCATAGGTGAGCAGCGCCTCGCGTGCGGCCTCGTTGAGTGGCGCCCGGCCGGCCAGGAAATGCTCGGCGAGCGGCAGGATGTCGTCGATACGGTCGGCCAGCGGCGGCAGGTTCACGTCGATCACGTTGAGGCGGTAATAAAGATCCTCGCGGAAAGTGCCGGCGCGGATCATGCCTTTCAGGTCCGCATTGGTCGCGCTCAGCACGCGCACCTTCACCTTGCGCGTGCGGCCGGAACCGAGCCGCTCGAACTGCCCGGTTTCCAGCACGCGCAGCAGCTTCACCTGGCCCGGCAGCGGCAGGTTGCCGATTTCGTCGAGGAACAGCGTGCCGCCATCGGCCAGCTCGAAGCGCCCTTCGCGCGCCTTGTTGGCGCCGGTGTAGGCACCCGCCTCGGCGCCGAACAGTTCCGCTTCGATCAGCTCGCCCGGCAGGGCGCCGCAGTTCACCGCCACGAAGGGGCCGTTCCTTACCGATGAGTTGGCATGCACGATGGCCGCGATGCGCTCCTTGCCGGAACCGTTGGGGCCGGTGATCAGCACCGGCACCTCCGAGCGCGCCACCTGGCACGCCAGGTCGATCGTGCGCGCCATCGCTTCGGAAGCGAACACCAGGCCGTCGAGGTTGTAGCGGCGCTGCAGGTCCTCGCGGCGCTTGCGGCGCTCCATGCGCGTGCGGTTCACCTCGCGCGTGGACTCCGACAGCTCCAGCAGGTTTTCCACCGTGGCCAGCAGCTTGGCGTCGTCCCAGGGCTTGGCCAGGTAGTCGGCGGCGCCGGCCTTCACCAGTTCCACCGCGGTTTCCAGATGCGTCCACGCGGTGAGCAGGATCACCGGCAGGTCCGCATGGCGCTGGCGGATGGCGCGGAACAGCTCCACGCCTTCCTCGCCGGAGGTGGTGTCGGCGGTGAAGTTCATATCCTGGATCACCACGTCCACGGACTGCCGCGCCAGCGTAGCCAGGCCGTCGTCGGGCGTCAGCGCCACCAGGGGCCGCACGTCGTGCAGCGAAAGCAGCAGCGAAAGCGCCTCGCCCACGGCCGGATTGTCATCGATGATCAGTACGGTACGCATTCGTCGTCTACACATGCAGGCATGGATGCCGCTCCAGTCCAAAAGGTTGCCATGCCCAATGGCCTACGTACATCAAAACCGGCGAAACGGAGCTCCATGGTCAGTGGGTGGGCGGCAGCTCGCCTGTTTCCAGGCGTTTGCGCGCACGCTCGTACTGGGCGCGCGGCATCTGCACCAGCAGCGGCGACTTCGTCGGGTCGAACCACGCGATCAACTGCTCGACGTCCGGCCTGGGCATGGCCGTACATCCCTCCGTGCCCTGGCCCGGCCCACGCCAGATATGCAGAAAGATGCACGAGCCACCGCCGGGCCTGACCGGATGCGTGTTGTGCTCGACGTACACGCCCCAGTGATACAACTCGTCATCCCGCAACATGTGCTCGGAACTGCTCCAGTCCGGCTGCTGGATGCGTTGACGGTCGACAAGGCGGTTGTAGTACTGCGACCTCGCATCGTCCACGCACTCGACCGATGGCATAAGCCGCAGGTACGGCATGCGCGAACCGGCCAGCAGCTGCGGTTCGTAGCCGAATGCCGTACCCAGCGAAAACACGCCCGCCGGCGCCTTGCCATCCCCTTCCCGCTTGACCGGATCGCTGCCATCGGCGCCCAGCCGTTCGTTGCCGACCAAACCATCACCCCACGCCAGCCCGGTTTTCCCGACCACGATCGCAAACGGCTGCCCCACTGCCTTCCACTTGGCGTGTGGCGCCCCGCGCTCGAATCTCTGCAACGTACCGCTTACGCTATTCCAGTCATCGGTAGTGACGACCACCAGCTGGCGCGCGTCCTCGACCGCGTCGTGCGCCCGTGCCGGGGCAGTGCGAAACACGCCGACCGAGCAGGCAGCCAACAGGGCAAAGCGAAGCCATGAATTCATCGGCATGGGGCTACTCCAGGCAATGATCCGTACGTTACCTCGAAACGCTCATACGGATCGCGTCGCCACCACCGGCGGCACGGCTGCGGCCCGCAGCGCGGGAGCAAGCACGCCGACCTGCCCGATCGCCAGCATCACGGCGCCGCCTACCGGCAGATACGTCCACGGCAAATGCGGCAGTTCGTAGTAATGCATCAGCAGCACATTGCCGGCATAGGCCAACACCATGCCAATGGCAACGCCCGTGCCGACAATCAGCAGGTTTTCCATCAGAAAATAACGCAATACGTGCGCGCGACGCGCGCCCAAGGCGCGGCGTATGCCGATCTGCCGGGTTCGCCGCTGCACCCAGAAACCGGTAAGGCCCATGATGCCGACCAGGGTGACGATCACAATCGCCAGCACCATGCCCAGCAGCAGCCAGAGTGCGGCGCGAGTGTCCTTGAAGGCGTCCTTGCGCTTTTCGAGATACGTCTGCACACGTGCTTGCGGGCCGCCGGCGGTTGCCGCGGCGAACTGATGCTTGATGGCTTTTTTCACGCCCTGCAACGCGACGTCGCGCATGGCAGGGTTCACGCGCACGGCGTAGCTCAGCATGGTGGTATTGCCGATATTGCGCGCCAACAGCACGGTATAGTCCGCACGCCCATCCGTAGCCAGGCCCAGCTCGTTGCGCAGCAAGTGCTTGACCACGCCAACGACCTGGTAACCATGGCCTTGCTTGTCATCTGGATCATCCAGGTGCTCGCCAACGGCCGGTGCTGCGCCAAACAATTTATCCGCCAGGCTCTGCGTGATGATCACCGGCTGCGTGACGCCGGTGTCCCAATCCGAGTTGCTGCCATTGCTGGCGCCCAAACCCCAGGGCCGATATTCGCTGGGCAGAAAATCCCGCCCTGCCACCAGTTGCAATCCCAGGGTCTGCACCAGGCCTTTGCCAAAAAATGCGTTGACGCCAACGGCCGCATGCGTCGGCCCCTGCAGGTTGATGATGATCGAGGCGATGTTCACCATCGGCAGACCAAATCCGGACGACGCCGCGCGCACGCCAGGTACCGCCCGCAACGCTGCTTCCCCGGCCACGGATTCGGCCGCGGTGAACGTCCTGCCTTGCGCTGCCAGGTTGTCCACCAGGATCAGGTTGTCGGCGTCCACGCCGCTTGGCGCCAGCATCGGCTGCAAGCGTTGCCAGGCAAGGAAAAACACGTTGCACAAGATGGCGCAGGCCAGCGCGACCTGCAGCAGCACCAGGGCGGGCATCAGGCTGTGGCGGCGCAAGGAAGCCAGGATGATACGCATGCACAGTCCCTCAAGCGCTTTTGACTTGCAAACCGGGTTGCACCATCGCCACCCGCCACGAGGGCAACAAGCCCACCAGCACACCGACGGCCAGCGCGAGCGCGAACAAGCCCGCAAACATCGCCACGTCGAGCCGTGCCAGGTCGGTGAAACCCTGTTCCTGCATGCGCAGCAAGGCCAGCCCCAGCAGCGTAAGCGGCCACGCCAATACGCCACCGAGCAGGCTGACCATGCCGGCCTCCAGCAGGTGATGCAGCATCACCGCGCGCCGCGAGGCGCCCAGCGCGCGGCGGATACCCACTTCGGCGCCGCGGCGCATGAATTTTGCCGCCAGCAGGCCCGCCACGTTCACCATGCACAACAGCAGGAACGAACCGGCCAGCCAGACGTTGAGCCGCACGTTATCGGGGATCACGTTCTGCAGCGTCAGCCATTGCTGCACGCTCACCAGCAACGATTGAGGTTTCTTGCCAAAGCTCCCCAAAGGCTGCTGCCGCGCATAGTGTTCAAGAAAATCGCGATAGGCCGCCACATCCTGCGGCGTATCCAGCTGCACCCATAACGCCAGCCATTCGCAATGGACCGGATCGACCTGGATGTAGCGCCTGCTCTTTTCCGTCGCATCATCGCAGCCATCGGTACTGGAAGAGCCAAGCCCCGCATCCACCGCCGCGCCATACGGCACGAAGATGCTTTCGCGGCTGCTGCCGCTGAAGGACCACTCGTACAAGCCATAGAAGTGAGGCTGCAGCAGATAAGGCTGGCTCACGCCGATCACGCGGAAATCGCGGTTCTTGATCCGCACCACGCGGCCGACTGCGCTCGCCGTGCCGAACAGTTGTTGCGCCAGCCTGCTGTCGATCACCGCAACCGGGGCGCGCGACGCATCCTCCGCCGCGGTCCAGCTGCGCCCATCGCGCATCGACACGCCGAACATGGGAATGAAATCGCTGCTCGTCGCCAGCAGCTCCTCGCTGAACTGGCCCTCGCGATCGCCTTGCACCAGCACGTTCACATCCGCCACCACCGTTTGCATGGTTGCCCTTCGTGCCTGCATCAACGCTTCCGCATCCGGCATTTTCAGGCGCTTGTAGTCAGACAGGGTCATGCCGGCCAGCGACGAATACGTCTGCGGCTTGGCCTGCACCGCATCCACCCAGGCCAGGTAGAGATGCCGGCTTCGCCCCGGCAGCGGATCGGCGGAAAGCATGTGCAGCAACGCCATGGTCGTCATGCTTGCAGCCAGGCCGATCGCAACCGTCAACACGGCCAGCGCCGTGGTCTTCGGATAACGACGCAGGCCGCGCAAGGCCAGCTCCATGCTGTATCCCATCATGTCCGGCAGTCCCCTGTTTCCTTGCCCACGCTAATCTTCAGACCATCACACCGAACGCGTCGCCACCACCGGCGGCACCGCCGCGGCGCGCAGGGCCGGGCCGAGTACCGCCGCCTGCCCGAGGCACCACAGCAACACCGCGCCTACCGGAAAGTAAACCATCGGCATGCGCGGCAACTCGTAGTGCACGATCAGGAACAGGTTGATGCCATAGGCCAGCACCATGCCCAACGCGATGCCCATGCTGGTAAGCAGGAAATTCTCGGTCTGAAAGTAATGCAGGATGTTGCCGCGCGTGGCGCCCAACGCGCGGCGCACGCCGATGCTGCGATTGCGCTGCGAAACCCAGAAGCTGGCAAGGCCGACGATGCCCAGTGCGGTAACGATCAGCAACGCCAGGCAGACGCCGACGAGGATACCTGCCATGGCGCGGTCGGTCTGGAAGAAATCGCGCCGGTGTTGTTCGATGGTGCCCTTGCCCAGCACGATGCGGTTGGGGTCCAGCGCCTTGAGCTTGTCCACCGCGGCGCGCAACACCCGATCCCGATCCTGCGGTGCGCAGCGGATGATGAAAGCCGCCCCATCGATCAGCGACACGCGCACCGGCCAAAGGGTGCTGTATTGCGCGCCAAGACCGAGGCGGTCATGGCCAGGACGGATCAGGTCGGCGATCACGCCGACAACCGTAAAGGGAATGCCCTGCCCCACGTAGAACCGCTTGCCGAGCGGATCCTGTCCGGGCCACAGACGATCGGCCATGGCACGCGTGATCAGCGTGGTATTCGGCAGCTTGTCGTACTGCTTGTTCGCCAGCAGGGTGAACACATCGGATAGAGCCATGTATTCCTCGGGCCGCAAATCGCGCCCCTCCACGATGCGCAAACCCAGCGTCTGCACCAGGTTGTCGCCGAAGTATTGCGTCGCGCTGAGCGAGGGCATGCGCTGGGCGGGATCGGTGCGCACGTCCATGTTGTTCGATCCTTCGTCGAAGGGCAGTTCGTTGATCAGCGTCGCCGCCTTCACGCCCGTAATGGACTGCAACGCGGCCACGTCTTCTGCGGCGCGCGCATTGGCATCCGGACGATCGCCGATATAGGCCATCTGCACGTACACCAGTTCCTGTTCGGCGACGCCACTGGGCGTGCGCATGCGATCCAGGCGCTGGCCGATCAGGAAGATCGTGTTGCAGACGATGGCGCAGGTGAAGGCAATCTGCAGGATCAGCAGGAAGCAGGTGAGCTTGTGCCGCCGCAGGGTGAAAAGGATCGGTCGAATATCCATGTCATTGCGCCTTTAATTGCAATGCGGGAGCAACGTGGCATGCGCGCCAGGCCGGCAACAGCCCGGCCAGCGTGCTTGCCGCCACCGAGATGACGAAGGTCGCCAGCAGCATCGCCGCATCCATGTGCGCGAGCTTGGCGTAGTCCGAGGGCTGCTGGCGTACCAGCCACAAGCCCAGCAAGGCCAGCAGCAATCCCAGCATGCCGCCGACGAAGCCGATCACGCCCGACTCCAGCAGCAACTGTCCGAACAGGGTGCGCCGCGAAGCGCCCAAGGCGCGGCGTACGCCAAGCTCGCCGGCGCGGCGCATGAACTTGGCCAGCATCAATCCCACCGTATTGACCAGGCATACCACCAGAAAGCCCAGCGCCAGCCACGCCTGCAGGCGCGTATCGTTCGGCACCACGTGGTTGGCATCCAGCCATTGCATCACGTTGCGCAAGCGCACGTTGGGCGGCCGCACGAAACGACCGGCAGCGCGCTGGTCGGCCGAATAATGTTCCAGGAATTCCTTGTAGGCCGCGACGCTGGCCGGAGAGTCCAGCTCCACCCAGAACTGCAGCCAGGTGCAAGGCTGCGTTTCCAGATGCACCTGGTCGCCGCCGCCATCGCCCCAGCAATCGGTGGAACCGTCGTGTTCCATATGCAATGCACGCGACGTCGAGAGCGGTACGTAGACCTGCTCGTAATTGGCGTAAGCGCCCATGTACAAATCGTAGAAGTGCGGATTGGGGCGCCAGTCGCCCAGCACGCCGATGATGCGGAAATCGGCCTTCTGCAGGCGCAATGTCTTGCCTACGCTGTTCTCGCCGCCGAACAGCTTGTCGTTCAGTTCGGCGCTGATCACCACCACGCGCGCGCTGGCCTGGTCTTCCGCATCGCCCCAGGCCGCGCCGTACTGGAACGGCACACCGAACATCGGGAAGAAATCGGCGGTGGTGTAGCGTGCATTGGCATGAAACGGGTCGATGCTCGATTGCGCCGGCTGCAGCGGCACCATGCCGCCGGTCATCAGGGCCTGGTGCGTTCCGCGTTTCGCATGCAGCAGATACATGCCATCGGTCCAGGTGAGCTGCGCAGGCGGCTCGACGCCCGGCGTATACGCCTGCATGTCGCGCGGATCGAGTTGCGGGTAATACAGCGATGCGCTGCGTCCCGGCAGGGGATCGCCGGACAGCACGTGCAGCACCGTCAGCGTGGTCATGCTGGCGCCGATGCCCATCGCGATGGCCAGCACCATGAGGCCGGTCAGCACTTTGTTGCGCCGCAGGCTGCGTATTGCCAGATCAAGGTAATAGCCGAACATATTCCCCTCCTAAACGGTGCGCGTCGCTTCGACCGGTGGCACGGAAGCGGCGCGCAAGGCCGGGCCGAGCACGGCCAGCTGGCCAAGCAGCCATAGCGCCGCCACACCGCCACCCAGGTAATACCATGGCATGCGGTTTACCTCGTAATGGCGCATCAGATAGATGTTGATGGCATAAGCCAGCACGGCGCCGAGCAACACTCCTGCGGTGCTCAGCAGAAAGTTTTCGGTTTGGAAGTACGCCAGGATCTGCCGGCAGGACGCGCCCACCGCGCGGCGTATACCGATCTGCCTGCGCCGCTGCCCCACCCAGAAACTGGTCAGGCCGACGATGCCCAGCGCCGTCACCGCCAGCATCACCACGCACACCAGCACCAGCATCCAGGCCAGGTTGCGGCTGCCGGCAAAATACTCCGCGCGCACGTCGGCAAAGGTTTTTCCTTCCAGCACCGCCCCCGGCTCCAGCTTGCCTAACGTTTGCATGGCTTGCTGCAGAACGCGCGCGCGCGCCGTCGGATCGCTGCGCAGAATGTAATTGCCCAACTCGGCGCTGGGGCGCTGGGGAAAGAACACGCTGGAATATTTGCCGGACACGCCGCTGAAATGCGGATCCTGCGCAATCACGTCGGCGACCACGCCGATCACCGTCCAGGCAGTGCCGTCGCTGTAGATATGTCGCCCCAGTGCGCTTTGCCCCGGCCACCAGCGCGCCGCATCGCTCCGGTTGATCAGCACGACGTGGCTGGCCGATTGATGGCTTGGCAGCAGTTCGCCCTGGGCGTACTCCTCGTCGGTGAAGTAGCGCCCTTGCAGCAGCTGCAGCCCGAGGGCCTGCTCGGCGCCTTTGCCAACGAGATAAACGGAGCTGTTGACCGTGGCCTCCGCGTCGGGCTGGCTGGTAAATCCATTGAACGTGGCATCCGGCCCCAACGGCACGTCGCTGATGGCGGCTGCAGCTTTTACGCCCGGCAGCGTACGCAGGGCAGCCAGGTCGCGCGCCACGCTATCGGCGGCCAGCTGGCTGTCCAGGCCGCCGATGTGGATTACCGACATGCCTTGCTCATCGATGGCGTTAGGCGCGCGGCCATCGATCACGCATTGGGCCACCATGAACACCGCGTTGCACAACACGGCGCACGCCAGTGCGATTTCCAGCACGATGAGCAAGGCGGGAATGCGATGCCTGGGCAGCGTGGCGAGGATCGGGCGGATTTCCATGTTTGATCCTCAGGCCGATTTCAGTTGCGGGGCGGGCGTCACCGCGCAGGCGCGCCATGCAGGCAGCATGCCGGCGAGCAGGCTGGCGATCAGCGCCATGGCGAACGTGCACGCGAACATCTGTCCATCCAGATGCACCAGGCTGGCGTACTCGGCCGGTTGCTGGCGGATGCACCACAGGCCGAACAGCGCAAACACCAGGCCCAGCGCGCCGCCGACCAGGCCGATCAAGCCGGCCTCCGCCATGAATTGCGCAAAGATCGCCGCACGCGAAGCACCCAGGGCTCGCCGCACGCCGATCTCGTTCGCGCGGCGCAGGCATTTGGCCAGCAGCAGCCCCACCGTGTTCACCATGCAGATCAGTAAAAAGCTGAAGGCCAGGCCAGTCTGCATGCGCACGTTGCCGGGCACCACCTGCTGGCTGTCGAGCCACTGCATCAGATCGGACAAGCCGAAGCGGGAGCGTTCAAAACGCCCCAGCGCAACCTGCTGCCGCGCATAGCCGGCGAGAAACGATCGATACGCCGACATCGCCGCCGCATCCGGCAATTGCACCCACAGCCCCAGCCAGATGCTGGGCGCGCTTTCCAATACCTCTTTGTCGCCGCCTGCGTAAGACATGGTGGACATCGGCCCCATGCCCGCCGCTCGTGCCGACTGCAACGGCAGGAACACCGCTTCGCCCTTGCCGTAGTTGGGGCCGCCCAGATACAACGAATAGAAGCGCGGTTGCGGCGCCCAATGCCGCAGCACGCCGATGATGCGAAAATCCTGGTCGTTGATGCGCAGGTTGCGGCCAACGCTGTTGGCGCCGCCGAACAACTGGTCGTTGAGGAAATCGGCGATCACCACCACCTTGGCGCGGCTTTCGCCATCGGCGGCGCTCCACCCGCCACCGTATTGGAAGGGTGCCTCGAACATGCTGAAAAAATCGGACGTGGTCATCACGCCGTCATCGAAGAAGGGACGTTGCTGTGTGCTGGCCAGCTTCACCCGGGTCATCGCCATGGCCGCCTGGCGCTCGGCCCGCTGCGCATGCAACAGGTTCATGGCATCGACGTAGCTCATCATCCAGGGCAATTTGTCGCTGCGGGAAAACGGATGATCCTTGGGATACGGATCGAGCTGCACGTAAAACAATTGCGCGCTCTTGTGCGGCAGCGGATCGCCCGATAGCAACCTGAGCACGGTCAAGGTCGTCATCGATGCGCCGATGCCCAGCGCCAGGGTCAGCACCATCAGCGCCGTGAGCACCTTGTTGCGCCTGAAACTGCGCAGCGCCAGATCGAGGTAATAGCCCAGCATCGGCATGTCCTCCCTTCGCGCGGCCCGCATCACGCCGAACGTGTCGCCGCGACTGGCGGCACATTCGAGGCCCGCCGCGCCGGTACGAACACCGCGATCTGCCCCAGCAACACCACTACTGCCAATCCGGCCAGCACGTAGTAGACCGGCATGCTTTCCATCTCGAACTTGCTCATCAGTACGCGATTCAGGCCAATCGCCAACGCGATGCCGAACAGCGCGCCGCCGCCGGCGATCAACAGGTTTTCGAGCTGGAAGTAATGCAGGATGTCGATCTTCCGCGCACCCAGCGCGCGACGCACGCCGATCTGACGGTGGCGCTGCCCCACCCAGAAACTGGTGAGCCCGACGATGCCGGCTGCCGTGACGGCAAGCAGGATCAGGCAGATCACGCCCATCAATGCGGCCATGCCGATGTCCGCGCGATAGGCCTCGGCGCGAATGTCCTTGAACGATTTGACGCTATCGTCATCGAGCACGCGCATCGGATTGACGCCGTACAAGGTCGATGGCACCTGGCGCATCACCGCATCGAGCCGACCCGGCTTGGTGCGCACGGCGTAGCGCGAGAAGTTGGAGTTCAAGCGCACCGGTTCGATGGTGGAGTTCCACACGAAGCTGCTGGCCCAACTGCTGACGGAAGGCACCTGCAGGCGCTCGACCTCGCCGATGATCGTGCTGGGCTTGTTGCTGCCATCCAGATAAACCGCTTTGCCGACGGCATCGCCGTGCGGGTACAACTTGTCCGCAAGCGCCTTGGTGACGATCACCATGTTCGCTTCGGCGGGATCACGGAAGCCCTTGTTGGTGACGTCGGCGGCGCTAAAGTTGCGTCCGGCGATCAAATGCAGGCCCAGTGTCTTCATCAGGCTTTCGTCACCGAAGTAATAGGTCGTACGTGCGTTGCCCTCGCGTAGCTCCTCGCCCGGTTTCAGCGCTATCGACCCATTCCAGCTCGACGGAAACAGCGGCATGGAGTTGATCGGTGTCACGGATTCCACATCCGGCATCGCGCGCAAGGCGTTGACATCCTCGCGCAACATGGCGTCCAGCTTCTGGATACTGGCCGGATCGTCGCCGCTCGGCGCGCCCACCCATTGCTGGGTGATCAGGAAAAGATTGTTTTCGTCCATGCCGGTGGGGCGCTGCACGTTCTGGATGCGTGCGTAGATGATGAAGATCGCATTGCAGACGATGGCCAGCGTCAACGCGATCTGCAGCGCGATAAGCACCACGCCCGCCTTGTGCTTGCGCAGTGCCGCGATCATGGGATGCAAGGTCATGGCAGCCTCTCCTCAGTTGGTTTTCAGCTGCAGCGCAGGCTGCACGCGCGAGGCGCGGAAAGTGGGATAAAGCCCGGCGAGCATGGTCGCGGCGACCGCGACCAGCAGGGTGAGCGCCAGCAGGCCCAGGTCGACACGTGCCAGCGAAGCGATTTCCTTGGGCAACACCCAGCCGATGCCGTGAATGCCGACCCAGGTCAGCAGCAAGCCAAGCAGGCCACCGGTGAAGCCGACCATGCCGGCCTCGATCAGGAATTGCGTATAGATGGCCATGCGCGGCGCACCCAGGGCTCGGCGCACGCCGATTTCGGCGCTACGGCGCAGGAACTTGGCCAGCAGCAAGCCCGCCGTGTTCACCAGGCAGGCGACCAGCAAACCCAGTGCCACCACCAGCGATACCTTGGTGTCGCTCGGCACCACGTGCTCCGACGCCAGCCACGCGGGCAGGTCGCGCAAGCGGTTGTTCAAGGGCCAGTTGAAGCGCCCGGAGGCCTTCTGATCGTTGAAATAGCCATCCAGATAATTCTTGTAGGCCGACACGGCCGCCTTATCGTCCAGCTCCACCATGTAAGAAATCCACACGCAGGGCGATTGCTGCAACCCGACAAAACCCGGGGTTTTCGGCACCTCCGCACAATTGGTGTTGCCGTCGTTCGGCATGCCGACGTCGATGGCGCGAGTGAAAGGCAGGAACACGTCTTCCTGGTCGGTGGTGAAGCCGCCGGTATTCACCACGTCGTAATACACCGGCTTGGGCGTCCAGTTATCCAGCACGCCGACGATGCGATAGTCCTTGCCGTCGATGTCGAGCGTCTTGCCGACGCTGTTGCCGCCACCGAAAAGTTTCTGGTTGAGCTTGGCGTTGATCACCACCACGGCGGCGCGCTGCGCATCGCTATCGGCGCCCCAGCCGCTGCCGAACTTGAACGGCACGTCCAGCATCGCGAAGAACTCGCTGTAGACGGCATGCCCGCCGACGTTGATCGGATGCATGTGCGGATCGGGCGGCACGATCGACGGCGACACGCGATACATGGCCGACTGGTATTTGCCGCGATGGTCGCGCATCAGCGCCGCCGCGTCGAGATAATCCATCGCATCCGGCGGATCATTGTTGTTGCTGGCGTCCAGACGCCCCTTCGGCCCCCAGATATCGATCTGGGGCACGAACAGCCGCGAAGACTTCCACGGAATCGGATCGCCCGACACCGCGCGGAACACCGAATAGCTGGTCATCGATGCGCCGACGCCGAAGGCGACGATCAGGATCATCAGCAGGGTAAGGCCAGGACTTCTTTTCAGACTTCTGATCGCCAGATCAAGGTAATAGCCCAGCATGTGCCTTCTCCCCGTTGTCGTTGAATACGTCCGTGCGCAAAACGCCGTCCTTCATACCGATCGTGTCGCTTCCACCGGCGGTACGCGCGATGCGCGCAGCGCCGGCGCCAACACCGCACCCTGCCCCAGCAGCAAAAGCGCCGCCACGCCGCCCAGCACGTAACCGATGCCGAGCCGATCCATTTCAAATTGCCTCATCAGCCACAGGTTCAGGCCGATCGCCAGCACGCCGCCTATCGCCACGCCGGCGGCGGCGATCAGCAGGTTTTCGGTAAGGAAATAGCGCAGGATGTCGTGCCGCGTGGCGCCCAGCGCGCGCCGCACGCCAATCTGCTTGCGGCGCTGACCGACCCAGAAACTGCTCAACCCGACGATGCCCGCGCCGGTCACCAGCAACAGCACTACGCTGATGCCGCTCATCAGGATCGCCATGCCGCGGTCGTCTCGATAGGCCGCCTCACGCACCTGCGCAAACGTGCGCACGCCATCCTTGGCGCTGATGACGCGCATGCGGTTGGCGGCGTACAGGGCGGCACGAACATGGTCGCGCACGTCGCCAAGCCGGCCCGGTTGCGCGCGCACCACGTATTGCGTGACCGGAGTCAGCCGGCGATACGGCACCAGTACGGAGCTGTCTGCCCATTTGGCCATGCTGTTGTCCACCCATGGCGTACGCAGGCGGTCGACGATGCCGATGACGATGCTTGGGCTGGCGCTGATGTAGACAGGCTTGCCGAGCGCCGGCTCGTGCGGAAACATCTGCATGGCCAGCGCGCGGGTGAGGATGACCACGGCAGGATGGACATAAGCCTTGCCATCCAGCAGCCCGATCTCGTTTGCATTGAAATTACGCCCTGCCACCAGTTTCAGCCCCAAGGTGGATAGCGTGTTCTCATCGGCGTAGTACGCCGCCGCGCTGGTCACGTATTTGAGTTTGTCTGGTGAATGCCCTACGCCCATGGCACTCCCCCCGTTGGATAACGGAAAGCTGTTGGTGGCATAGACGTTCGCCACGCCCGGCACTCTGCGCAAGGTATCCAGGTCCGCGGCCATCAGCGATGCCATCTGATCGGCATTCGGCTTGCCGGCCCACTCATTGCCGATCACCAGCAAGCTGGATTCGTCGATGCCGGTGGGTTGCGACAGCCGCGCCAGCCGTGCATGGACGATGAACAAGGCATTGCAGACGATCGCCAGCGTCAGCGCGATTTGCACGGCGATCAGCAAGGTGCCGGCCTTGTGATGGCGAAGGGCGGCGAGTACCGGTCCAATCTGCATCGTCATCGCCTCAATGGGATTTCAACTGCCACGCCGGCTGCACGTGCGCCGCGCGCCAGGTGGGATAGAACGCCGCGGCAACCGTTGCCACCAAGGCGCACAGCAAGGTCAGGCCGATCAGGCCCGCGCTCATGTGCGCCAGGCGGGCAATCTCGGGCTCGAAAACCAGCCCGACGCTCACCATGCCCACGCCGGTCAACAGCAACCCCGCCACCCCACCGGCAATGCCCACCATGGCCGCCTCGGCCAGGAACTGCAGCCATATCTCGCGGCGCGATGCGCCCAGCGCGCGGCGCACGCCGATTTCGCCCGCGCGTCGCATGAACTTCGCCAACAGCAAGCCCACCGTGTTCACCAGGCAGACCAGAAAGAAACCCAGCGACAACAGCAACGATATGCGCGTAGCCGGCGGCACCACCTGCTCGTGGCGCAGCCATTGGGTGAGATCGAACAATGCGGTGTTCGGCGGCCAGTGAAAGCGCCCTGCGCGGGTCTGTTCGGCCGCATAGCCCTGCAGATAGCTGCGATACGCCGCCGCGGCAGCGCCGTCCGGCAGCTCGACCCAGAACGATACCCACGCGCAGCCCGAGCGCAGCCAGCCATCCCAGCCGGGCTCGCGCCCCGTGGTGCCGCGGCAAAGATCGTTGCCGTCGGTATCGGTGTGCGTGTCCACGGCTTGCGTGAACGGCAGGATGAAATCCGGAGGATCGTTGAAGGCATCGTCATTGTTGACGTCGTAGAAGCGCGGCCGCGGATTCCAATCCGCCATCACGCCGACGATCCGGTAATCGTGATCGTCCAACCGCAGCGTGCGCCCCACGCTGTTGGCGCCACCGAACAGCTGCCGATTCAGCTGACTACTGATCACGACCACCGCCGCGTGCGCATCGTCCTGCGCGCGATCCCAGCCGCTGCCATAGGCGAACGGCGCATCGAACATGGGAAAGAAATCGGCATACGCGGCATAGCCGCTGACATGGAACGGTTCGCGCGATACATCGTCCGGAATCAGCGTGTGACTCATGGGATAGATCGCGGTCTGCCGCGCGCCTCTGCGGTCGCGCATCAACGCCATGGCGTCCGTATAGGTGAGCGCATCGGGCACGTCGCTACCATCGAGGCGTGCCTGCGGTCCCCACGGGTCGATCTGCGGCACGAACAGCCGCGAAGACTTGTCCGGCAGCGGATTGGCGGACACGGCGCGGAACACGGCATACGTGGTCATCGATGCAGCCACGCCCACGCCGATGGCGAGCACCATCAGCGCGGTGAGCACCGGGTTGCGTCGCAGGCTGAGCAGGCCGAGGCGTAGATAGTAGGCAAGCATCCTGTCTCTCACTCCCCCGTCCGTTGATGCGAATGCCGCCTCATGCGGGCCGCGTCGCTTCGATGGGCGGCACGCGCGATGCGCGCAACGCCGGTGCAAACACCGCGCCCTGCCCCAGCAACAACAGGATCACGATGCCGCCAACTACGTAGGTCAGCGGCAGGGCGGCCAATGTGAAATGGGTGACCAGCCAAGCGTTGAGGCCGAAGCTCAGCAACACGCCGATCACTACGCCAGCCAGGCTGATCAGCAGGTTTTCCGTCATGAAGTAGCCGAGGATGTCGCGATGCGTGGCGCCCAGTGCGCGACGCACGCCGATCTGTCGCCGCCGTTGCCCTACCCAGAAGCTGGTGAGGCCGACGATGCCGGCAGCAGTGATGGCCAGCAGCACCACGCAGATGATGCCCATCAAAACCGCCATGCCGCGGTCGCGCTCGAATGCACGACGGCGAACCTCGGCAAAGCTGAGCACGCCGTCCTTGGCGTCGATCATGCGCATGCGGTTTTCCGCGTACAGCGCTTTTGGTGCCGCGCGCATCGCAGCTGCAAGCTGGCCGGGCTTGGTGCGCACGATGTAGTACACACCCCAGGACATGGCCATGCGAATAGGCACCACCATCGACTCGCCGGCGTAGGGCGCACTCCATGTGCTCACATCGGATCGCTGCAAGACATCCACGATGCCGATGACGGTAATGGGTGCGCTGGTCATCGCGTAAAAACTTTTGCCGAGCGCATCGCCATGCGGATACAGCTTGTCAGCCAACGGTTTGCTGACAATCGCCACCGTAGGGATCATTTTTTCCCGCATGCCGCGGCTCTGTACTTCGTCCGGACGGAAGTCGCGCCCGGCAATCAGCCTTACGCCAAGGGTGTCGAGGAAATGCTCGTCGCCGGCAAAGTAGGAGGCGTCGGTGGTTGACGAGCGCTGATCCGGCGTCATGGTGATCAAATTGTCCCAGCCGCCGCCCTTGAACGGATATTGGTTGGCAGGGGTCACGTCCTGCACACCAGGTACTTGGCGCAGCGTGGCCAGATCTTCCCGGATTCGCGCCAACGTCTCCTGGGTGGAATACTGCTCTCCCCACAGGTTCTGTATCACGAATACGTTGGCTTCATCGACACCGCTGGGCTCGTCCATGCGCGCCAGGCGCTGATGAATGATGAATAGCGAGTTGCAGACGATCGCGAGCGTCAACGCAATCTGCAGCGCAATCAGCATCGTGCCGGCTTTGTGGTGTCGGAGAGCGGCAAGGATGGGCTGGATATCCATGAATGCGCCTCAGTTGGATTTCAGTTGCCAGGCCGGCTGCACTTGCGCAGCACGCCAGGCGGGGTAGAACGCTGCCGCCACCGTGGCGAAAATCGCCACTGCGAAAGTCAGCCCGATGAGCGACATGTCGACGTGCGCGAGCCGCGCAATATCGGGCTCGAACAGCAAACCGACGCCGGACATACCCGCGATGGTCAACAGCAATCCCAGCACGCCTCCCGCCAAGCCGACGGCGGCGGCCTCCACCAGGTATTGCGCATAAATTTCGTGCCGGGTCGCCCCCAGCGCACGGCGCACACCGATCTCGCCCGCGCGGCGCAAGAATTTCGCCAGCAGCAATCCGATCGTGTTGACCAGGCAAATGACGAAGAAGCACATCGCCACGATCAAGGAAATACGGCTCTCCGGTGGCACCACATGTTGCACGTCGAGCCATTTCATGACGTCGGGCAAGCGCACGTTCGGCGTCCAGCCAAACCGGCCGACGCGTTGTTGATCGGTAGAATAGCTCTCCAGGAAGCGGCGATATCTCGCGACGTCGCTCGCCGTGTCCAACTCCACCCACGGCATCAGCCACACGCAATTGCTCTGCAGGAATTCGTCCCAACCGTTATAGGAAAGGGTGCCGCGGCAGCTGTTTCTGCCAGCGTTATCCACCTTCAAGTCCAGCGCGCGATTGAGCAGCAGATAGAAATCCGGCGGATCGTCAAAACCGCTTTCACCCCACACATCGTAAAAGCGCGGGGCAGGATCCCAATGCTGGGTGACGCCAACGATGCGGTAGTCGTGCCCGGATAGCGTGATGCTCTTGCCCACGCTGTTGGCGCCACCAAACATGCGCTGATTGAATTCCTTGGTCAGTACGATATCCGCCGCACGGTTATCGTCTTCGGTGGGGTTCCAGCCAGTGCCGTACAGGAAAGGCACGTTGAACATCGTGAAGAAATCCGCCGTGGTGGCCAAGCCCTGGGTGGGCACCGGCACGCTGTTGGCGTCATGCGGAAGAGCGGACAACATGACCTGGTAAATCAGCGTCATGCGCGACGCCTGGTGCGCCTTCATCAAGGCCATCGCATCGACATAATTCAACCCGCCGGGCGGCTCGCCCTTTTCGTTGTATTGCGGTCCCCAGCTGTCGACCTGCGGCACGAACAGCTGCTCAGACTTGTCGGGGATCGGATCGCCAGAGACCGCGCGGAATACCGAATAGGTAATCATCGATGCGGCCACGCCAAAACCGATCGCCATCACCATCAGCGCCGTCAGCATGGGATTGCGCTTGAGGCTGCGCAGACCAAGTTGGAAATAATAGGTCAGCATGGTTGTCGGCTATCCCCGTATGCGTTGGCGTGGCGGTGTTTTCATACCGTTCTCGTCACCTCGATCGGCGGCACGCGTGCGGCGCGCAAGGCCGGCGCGAACACGGCGCCCTGCCCCAGCACCAGCAGCGCGATGGCGGCGACCAGCAAGTAGCTGCCGGACAAATGCGCCACGCCGTAATGCGTCACCATCCACAGGTTGATGCCAAGCGCCAGCAGGGTACCGACCACGATCCCGCCCAGGCCGATAAGCATGTTCTCGGTCATGAAGTAACTGAGAATGTCGCGCTGGGTCGCGCCGAGCGCGCGCCGCACACCGATCTGCCGGCGCCGCTGCCCGACCCAGAAGCTGGTAAGCCCGACGATGCCTGCCGCGGTGATCGCCAGCAGCACCACGCTGACGATGCCCATCAGGATCGCCATGCCGTAGTCGCGCTCATACGCCTTGGCGCGTACTTGCGCGAACGTCATCACGCCATCCCTGGCTTCAAAGATGCGCATGCGGCTTTGCGCAACCAGCGCTTTGGGCGCATCGCGCATGGCGGCTTCGAGCTGGCCGGGACGCGCGCGGACCAGGTATTGCACATAGCCGGTGCCGAGTTCGCGCATGGGCACCAGCACCGCGTTGTAGGCGTAGGCGTTGGAATCGTTATCCATCATGTGCGACTGCAACGTGTCGCTGATGCCGATGATGGTCGATGACGTGTAGTTGTTGGTGACGTAGATCTGTTTGCCCAGCGCATCGCCCTTGGGAAAGAGCAGCTTCGCCAGATCCTTGCTGACGATGATCACCGGCCACGACGTCATCTGCTGGATCGGCAGCGCCTGGATCTCGTTCGGCGTGAAGTTGCGCCCGGCGACCAGCTTCACGCCCAGGGTGTCGAGCGTGTGGTCGTCAGACATGTAGATCGACGAGTCCGTGGTCATGTGGATCTGGTCCGGCTTCATGCGGATGTAGTTGTCCCAGCCGCTGCCGTGGAGCGGAAAGCTGTTCATCGCGGTGGCATCCTCAACGCTGCCAAGCTGGCGCAAGGCGTCGAGGTCGGCGCGGATTTGCGCCGCCGTTTGCGGGTCGGACAGGTTGCCGACCCAGTCGTTGGTGATGACGAAGAGATTTTTCTCGTTCACGCCCGAGGGACGGCTGACGCGGGTCATGCGCTCGTGGATGATGAACAGCGCGTTGCACACGATCGCCAGCGTCAGCGCTATCTGGAAGCCGATCAGGATCGTGCCCGCCTTGTGGCGGCGCATGGCGGCGAGTATGGGCTTGATCTGCATCGTCATCGCCTCAGCTGGACTTCAATTGCCATGCGGGCTGCACCTGCGCCGCCCGCCAGGTGGGATAGAACGCGGCAACCACCGTCGCCACCACGGCAACCACCAGCGTGGTGGCCAGCAACGACAGGTCCACCTGCGCCAGTTGCGCCACATCCGGCTCGAACAGCAAGCCGACGCCCTGCATACCCACGATCGTCAGCAACAGGCCCAGCACGCCGCCGGCCAATCCCACTGTGCCCGCCTCCATCAGGAATTGCGCGTAGACCTCGCGCCGGGTCGCGCCGAGCGCGCGGCGCACGCCTATTTCCGACGAGCGCCGCATGAACTTGGCGAGCAACAGGCCAATCGTATTGACCAGGCAGATCACGAAGAAGCCGATCGACACAAACAATGAAATGCGGCTTTCCGACGGCACGACTTTTTCGTACGCCAGCCACTCGGTGACGTTGCGCAAGCGCACGTTGGGCGCCCAACCGAAGCGACCGGCGCGCTGCTGTTCGGCCGAATAGGCGATCAGGAATTCCTGGTACGTCTGCGCGGCGGCCCTGGTCGGCAATTCGACCCAGAATGGAATCCAGGCGCACTCGCGGTGCAACCACTGTTCGTCGTTGTCGATGTGCATAGGGGCGCCGCCGCAATTGTTGCGTCCCGACATGCGGACGTGCAGATCGATCGCGCGATTGAAAACGATGTATACCTGCGGCAGGTCGTCCGAGAATTGCATGCCGTCGTAGACGTCGTAATAACGCGGCTTCGGATCCCAGCGCTCGGTCACGCCGATGATGCGATAGGTGTGCATGTCCAGCGTCACGTCCCGCCCGACGCTGTTGGCGCCGCCGAACAGCTTCTCGTTCAGCTCGTTTCCGATCACGGCGACGGCCGCATGCGAGTCGTCCTCTGCGCTGGTCCAAGGCGAGCCGTATTTGAACGGCACGTCGAACATGCTGAAGAAGTCGGCATTGGTGGCGTAGCCATTGGCCGTGCTCGGCAGGTCGTTGGGGCGGGTGGGAAGCACGGCCGGCGCAATGTCGTAGAACAGGGTTTGGCGCGGCGCCTTGTGCGCCCGCATCAGTGCGGCGGCATCGGTGTAGTTGAGCGCTTCCGGCGGCTCGTTGGGCGGATTGTCGTATTGCGGGCCGCGGTTATCGACCTGCACGTTGTAGAGCTGGCTGGATTTCCACGGAATGGGGTTGCCGGCTACTACACGAAAGACCGACCAGGTAATCATCGACGCGGCCACGCCAAAGGCGATGGCCATTACCATCAACGCGGTAAGCACGGGATTGCGCTTGAGGCTGCGCAGACCGAGTTGAAGGTAATAGGCGAACATGCTGGACGTGTCTCTTGATGTTTCTGGAGGCGATGCTCATTGCTTGCCGGATGACTCCCTCCCCTACGTGTAGTAGGGGAGGGTCGGGGTGGGGTGAAGCTGTCTCGCGGGGAACACATGCCCTTCGGCCAGCCCCGAGCAACCCCACCCCAGCCCTCCCCTACCTCGCAGGGGAGGGAGCCACGTGCCGCATCAGGCACCAGGCGCGGAGCGTTAGCTCCGCACCTGCCCTGCGGCTGCGGCATACGCCGTGTGGAAGCGCGGATCTTCCGCCAGGTCCACCACCTGGCCGTCGATGATGTGCACGTTGCGCTGCGCGCGCGCCGCCAGTTCCGGATCGTGCGTCACCATCACGATGGTGGCGCCCTCGCGATGGATTTCTTCCAGCAGTTCCATCACGCCGCGTGCCATCTGCGTATCCAGGTTGCCGGTCGGTTCGTCGGCCAGCAGCAGGCGCGGGCTGCCGGCCAGCGCGCGTGCAATGGCTACGCGCTGCTGCTGGCCGCCGGAGAGTTCCGCCGGATAGTGCTTGGCGCGCGAGGCAAGGCCGACGCGTTCCAGCGCACCCATGATGCGTTCCTTGCGCTCCGGCGCCTTCATGCCGCGATAGCGCAGCGGCACTTCCACGTTGTCGAACACGTTGAGGTCGGGAATCAGGTTGAAGGCCTGGAAGATGAAGCCGATTTTTTCGTTGCGGATCTTCGAACGCGCGTTGTCGTCGAGGTTGCTGACGTCGAGGTTGTCCAGGTGATACGTGCCGCCCGTGAAGGTCTCCAACAGACCGGCGATGGTGAGGAAGGTGGTTTTGCCGGAGCCGGACGGACCGGTCACGGCGACGAACTCGCCTTCCTTCACGTCGATGTTGAAATCGCGAAGCGCGTAGGTTTCCACCACTTCGGTGCGGTAGACCTTGGAGAGGTGCGTCATTTTCAGCATGGTGTGGTCCTTTTTACGGGTGGAAATTCGGTTTTTTGAACTCGGGAATCGTAAGTCGTCAATCGAGAATCGTAAGAACAGAGCGCCGTGCACAAGCTTGCATGCGACCGCTACTAACGATTTACGATTCCCGATTCACGATTCCCGGCAGACTCAGCGGCTAATCACGACGCGCTGCGCGCCTTTGAAATTGTCGGTACCGGAGATCACGATGTTGTCGCCTTCTTTGAGTCCATCGAGGATCTCCACCTTGTCGATGCTGCTTTCGCCTGCGCGGATCGGCGTCTTGGTGGCGATGCCGTCGCGCACCACGTAGGCGTAGCTGCCGCCGGATTCGTCGATGAACGAGCCGCGCTGCACGGTGAGTACGTTGTCGCGATGGTCGAGCAGGATGCGTACGGAAAGGCGCTGGTTCTGGCGCAGCTGCTTGGGCGTACCGCCTTCGAAGCGTACGCGCGCGGCCACTTCGCCGTTCACCACTTCGGGCGAGATAGCGCTGACCAGGCCTTTCCAGGTATTGCCGTTGCCGCTGATTTCGCCGCCCATGCCGACCGCGAGATCGCGCGCGAAACTCTCCGGCACTTTCACTTCCACTTCCAGCGCCGACAGGTCGATCACGCTGAGCAGCTGTGCGTCCTTGGCCACGGTGGCGCGCTCGGCGATGAACAGCTGGCCCACCTGGCCGTCCACCGGCGAGCGCACGTTGAGGTTGTCGACCTGCCGCTGCAGGTCCTGCACCATCAGTACTTGGCGATCGTGCGCGAGTTTCTTGGCCTTGATGTCGAACACGCCGGTGTCGTTGCCGAGATTCAGATCGGCCTGGGCATGCGCCAGCGTAATCTTGGCTTTTTCCAGCGCGTCGTTGGCCTTGTCGACATCCATCTGCGGCACACCGCCCAGCTTGTACGCCTTGTCGTAGCGCTGGTAATCGCGTGCGGCGGTTTCTTCGTCGATCTTGGCGTTGTCGTACGCCTTCTGCATTTGCGACTGCCGCTGGCGCGCATCGATCTGCGCGCGCTGGTAATCCACTTCCATCGCGTCGGCGTTGGATTCTTCCTGCGCGAGCTTGTTGATCAGCTCCGGGCTGTCGATCACCGCCAGCACCTGCCCTTTCTTTACGGTATCGCCCGCATGCACTTTCAAGGTGACGGCACCGCCGTAAGTCGCATACAGCGTGGGGCTTACCGCCGCCACCACCTGGCCTTCGGCCGCGATGTCGCGCACGAACGGGCCGCGCTGCACGGTGGCGAAGGCCAGCCGGGATGCGCTGACCGAGGCCTCGGCGGAAAAAAGGCGCGTGACGCTGGGCAGGAAGAACGCCAAGACGATCACGGCAGCCACGGCGCCGCCGATCCACAAGAGCTTCTTCCTGGGGTTGGACTTGACCTCGATCAGGCGGTCCTGGGCGGAAGTGTCACGAATCATGGATAGAGTCCTTGGCCGCGGACAGTGCGGCCCCAGACCATGATCAGCAATCCGCGTGCCAGCGTGCGGAGGGCAAATTACCGGCGATGATTCAATGACTTGTGGCTTCCACCCCGCCTCGGGCGGGTGTCCGCGGACACTTGGCGGACAGTGGACAGCGGCATTTGCATCGTCGTGCAGCCATCAGGCCTAAGGACAATGGCGCTAACTTAAGCGCGTGTCTCGACGCTTGTCGTGATACGCCCCCTCCCCTGCGACAGTAGGGGAGGGCTGGGGTGGGGTTGCTTGTGCTTTAGCGTGCAGCCGAATGTCGCCATGACTTCTGATAGCAAGACACACATGGCGGCGACGTCTGGTTCCGCTCGCTGCGCTCGCACCCCACCCTAGCCCTCCCCTACTTCGCAGGGGAGGGGACGCATCCTGGCGAGCGAGGCGTGCACGCTAAAGTTAGTGCCATTGGGCCTAAGGATGCTCTGATTAATTCAGCGTTGGTTGCAGCGGTGGATTAAATCAGAGCATCCCTAAGCCCATCTGTGCGCGTATTCGGCGTTCGCGATGTGCTTGGCGATATGCTCGCCGAGCGGCGACAGCGCCGGAGCGGCGGCCTGCTCCAAGAGCAGCAAGCCGGCGAACTCGCGCAGATGGAAATTCACGACCTTGGCGCTGTCGGGCAGCAAGGGGTGTGCATCCATCAGTGGCGAAACCTGCTCGGTGCAGCATGCAGTCAAGGCGTCCCAGGCGAGATAGTCGGTATCGGGCAGCAAATGCCATCGCGCCCGCGTACGCCCCCGGGCATCGACACATTCGCACCATTCGCGCGGACCATCGCCGGTGACCGCGCTGACGGCAACCAGCCAGCACACGCCCAACAACGGCACGCAAGCGCGTTGCACCAGCACGCCTTGCGGCAAGTCATCCGGCAATGCCTCGTTTGCAGTGGCGTGGAGGTAGAGCACGCTGCCCAGCGCTGGAAGCAGGTCGAGTAAAAGATGCGGCGTGATGCGCCGTGCTCGCCGCGATACGGCGGTTGCCGTTGCATGGGGACAAAGCGTGGAACGGGAAGCGAGCCAGCCGAACATGGCGATCTCCTGGTGGCGATCCGGCTGGCATCATGGGCTGGCGGAGTGGACGAAGCGTTACTTGGTGAGGATCAACTTGCCGTTGCGCGTAAGGCGCAGGTGGTACTCGCTGCCCATGTGCTGGATCACCAATTCGCGCTCGCCGGCCAGCAGGCGATGGCTGGAAATGCGGCGGATCGCCAAGGCCGGCCTGGCGGCGTCATCCACGTTCGCGGGCCGCGGCGGCTGAGCCGAATGGGCGAGGGTAAGTAGCGTACCGGTGCTGGACATCGGTTGAACTCCATCGTCGAGGATGAATTAGATGATAATGATTCTCATTTAATAGTCAACGGCGACGCTGTTGATGCTTTCCGGGGCCGTAGGTTGGCGGTGAGGCGCCATGGATCTATGTTCGGAGCATTGCAAACGCCACCCTCGCTCGTGCTTCAGGCACATCGTCACGCCAACGCGTGCTCGATCCGCTCCTTCAAAGCCAGATCGAACCGCGGCAGCAACTCCAGCGCGCCGAGGTTCTGCTCCAGTTGCTCCTTCCGGCTCGCGCCCAGCAGCACGGTGGATACGTTCGGATTGGCCAGGCACCATGCAATCGCCAGCTGGGCGGGAGTCGCCCCTGCTTCTGCGGCAAGCGCGGGCAGGTGCTTCACCTTGGCCAGGCGTTCCTCACCCTCGCCCAGCACCATGTCACGCAGCCATTCGTAGCCCGGTTGCGTGAGGCGCGAACCATCGGGAATGCCCTGGTTGTATTTACCGCTCAACAAGCCGGACGCAAGCGGCGACCAGGTGGTGGTGCCCATGCCGTAGCTGGCATACAGCGGCGCGTACTCCTGTTCCACACGTTCGCGATGCAGCAGGTTGTACTGCGGCTGCTCCACCACCGGCGCATACATGTGCATGGCCTGCGCGATGCGATGCGCTTCGTGAATCGCCGCCGCCGGCCATTCGCTGGTGCCCCAGTACAACACCTTGCCCTGGCGGATCAGCGTGTCCATGGCGGCCACCGTTTCCTCGATCGGTGTTTCCGGATCGGGGCGGTGGCAGAAATAAAGATCCAGATGTCCCACGCGCAAGCGCTCCAACGCCTGATGGCAGGCTTCGATCACATGCTTGCGCGACAAACCGCGCTGGGTGGGCCGCGGCTTTTCCGCCGCGCCGAAATACACCTTGCTGGATACGCAATAGCTGTCGCGCGGAAAACGCAGGTCCGCCAGCACGTCGCCCATCAGGCGTTCGGCTTCGCCGTGGTTGTAGGTTTCGGCGTTGTCGAAAAAGTTGATGCCGTGGTCCCAGGCCATTGCCAGCAGGTCGCGCGCTTCGGAACGGCCCACCTGGCGGCCGAAGGTGACCCATGCGCCGAAGGACAGCGCGGACAACTGCAAACCGGTGCGGCCGAGGCGGCGGTATTGCATGGCGTGGCTCCCGCGTGCGCGTTAGAGGATGGCTCGTTTCAATGAACGCTGAAGTCGACGATCGTACTGTCGACCGTGCGCTGGTCATTATGCGTATGCAGCGTCACGGCCACGTTGTATTTGTCCAAGTATGCCAACGTGACCTTGTCGGTCTGGATGCCGTTGCTGTCGATGATGCGGCATTGCAATTCCAGCGCCTGTCCTTCCATGGACGGATGGATCTGCGACGCGCTGTAGCGCCTGCCGCTGTCGCACAGCACCTGGCCCGGGTCTTGAGCGGTTTGCCCGCTGGTCATGCCATACAAGTAGACGAAGGCGAAGTGGCCGTTGGTGTCGGTATCGAAACGCAATACCTTGCGTGCGGCCTGCACGGGCGGAATGGTATTGGCTTGCGGGGGAATGCCTTGCGTCAGCAGCGGAAAATAACCGCGGTAGGTGAGTTCCACCTGCGTCGCCACGGTGTTGCCTTTGTCGTCCTGCACGGCGGCCACGCGCCGCACCAGGCCCTGGCCGGCATTTTCCAGCGTGACGGCGCTGCTGAAGGTGGTCGGCTGCGGGTGATCGGGCGAGGTGGCCGTGTCGCGCGTATGCAGCGTGATTTTCGTAAATGGCACGGCAGCGAGATTCGCGTGCGCGAGCGTGGCCTGCACCTCAGGCGTGAGCGCATGGAAGCTGAAGTTCTGCGTGAGATACGCCGAGGCGGTCGCTGGCTGCGGCGGCGTGGCGTCTTGTGCGTGCGCGGCATGGCCGGCCGCCAGCAGTGAAACGATCGCCGAGGCTGCCAGCCTTTTCGTCCATGCCATGCCCATGCCTGCTCACCTTCAATGCCTGGAAGAGGCGCCTACGATAACAAGGTAGGCCATCGGCATGTAGCTGCCGATGCTTTACGCGTAGGCAAGCACCAGCCACAGCACGATGGCGGCGAACACGCCGGCGATCACGTCGTCCATCATTACGCCCAAGCCACCCTTGAGGTGCTGGTCCAGGTAACGGATGGGCCACGGCTTCCACACGTCGAACAGACGAAACAGCGCGAAGCCGAGCACGACCGCCCACCATGGCCCCAACAAGGCGGGCAGCAGCGCAATCCACTGGCCGATGAATTCATCCCACACCAGGCTGCGATGGTCATCCACGCCCAAGGCGCGGCCCGCGACATCGCATGCCCACACACCGACGGCGAAGCCGATCACGATCACCAGCACATTGAGCGGCAGCGACAGCTGGCGCAGCAGCAGCCACGGCAGGATCGCGGCGAGCGAGCCGAACGTGCCTTGCGCCACCGGCGCGAGGCCGGAGCCGAAACCGCAGGCGAGCCAGCCCGCCGGTGTCGAAAGCAGTGCGCGGCGTTGCGCGGGGGTGAGGACTTTGCGCTCGTTCATGCCTGGAAGTGATCCCAGCCTTGGCGCGCGGATTCGAGCCAATGTCCTTCGCCATCACGCACTCGCACGCCCTCGCCTTGCACGATGCGGCCGATGCGCGTGGCACCGCAGCCGAGCTTGGCCAGGTCGGCTTGTACGGCCGCCACGTATTGGGGCGGCACGGTGAAGCACAGTTCGTAATCGTCGCCGCCGCTCAAGGCAAACTCGCGCGAGGTGCTGTCGTCGAACAGGTCGAGCAAGGCCGAGGAGCGCGGCAACAAGGCGGCTTCTATGTCTGCGCCCACGCGGCTGGATACGCAGATATGCCCGAGATCGGCCAGCAGACCATCGGAAACGTCGATGCATGCACTGGCATGCCCGCGCAGGGCGAGGCCGGCTGCAATCCGCGGCGTCGGGCGGTTGAGGCGTTCGACCAGATAGCGGGCTTGTGCGTCGTCGCGATGATGGTTTCGCTGCACGCATTGCAAGCCAGCGGCAGCGTCGCCGAGCGTGCCGGTCACCAGTACCGCATCGCCCGCCTGCGCACCGGCACGCGTAAGCGCCTTGCCAGGCGGCACAAAGCCATGCACGGCAACGCTGATGGTCAGCGCGCCGCGAGTGGTATCGCCGCCGACCAGCGCCAGCCGGTAGCTTTGCGCGAGCTGTGCAAAGCCTTGGGCGAAGCCGTCGACAAAGGCCGTATCCGCATCCGGCATGCTCAACGCCAGCAGCGCCCAGGCGGGCGTGGCGCCCATGGCGGCAAGGTCGGAGAGATTGACCGCCAGCGCTTTCCAGCCGACATCGGCCGCAGCGGTATCCACCGGAAAATGCACGCCCGCGACCATGGTGTCGATGGCGACGGCCAGTTCCTGGCCCGGCGGCACGGTGAGCAGCGCGGCGTCATCGCCGATGCCCAGCCGCACATCGTCGCGATGTTGCGCGGTGAGCTGGCGGATGCGGTCGATGAGGGAAAATTCCATGGGTTTTGCTGTGGCCTCTTCGTGCGCAGGTGTCCGGGTTTGCTGTTCGTCTAACAACGCGGCAAGTGGGACGCGATGCGCTCCCTCCCCTGCGAAAGTAGGGGAGGGTTGGGGTGGGGTTGCTCGGGCTTCAGCGTACGGCGGAATTTCCTGAGGAAATGCATGGAAACCCTGTTCGGCTCCTACCGCTCGCTGCGCTCGCACCCCACCCTAGCCCTCCCCTACTTCGCAGGGGAGGGAACAGATCCCGATATCCGCAACGCTCGAGTTACACAAGTACAGTTCGAATGCTTGAGCTTACCTCGCCGCTAAAGCCCAGCATGCGCGCCCAAGAGAGCTACCAGCTCAACCCTGTTTCTCCGTACCGCGAACCTGCGCCGCCAGCTTGTCCAGCACGCCGTTCACATAGCTGTGCCCGTGATCAGCACCGAAGCGCTTGGTCACCTCGATCGCCTCGTTGATGATCACGCGGTACGGCACGTCCGGCCGATGCTTCAGCTCGTACGCGGCCAGGCGCAGCGCGGCGCGTTCCACCGGATCGATCTGCTCCACTTCGCGATCGATATACGGTTTCAGGGCTTCGTCCAGTTCGGCAACGTGCTGTTCCACACCGCGCAGCAGGTCCTCGAAGTACTCCAGGTCCGCCACTTCCATGTCCTGCTCGTGGCGGAACTGGTCGACCACCGACTTCATCGAGCTGCCGCTCATCTGCCAGGCGTACAGCGCTTGCAGGGCACGGCGGCGGGCGCGCGAGCGAGCGGCGAGATCGATGCCTTCGGGACGCGGGTGCATTACAGCTTTCCGTACAGATTGACCATTTCGAGCGCAGCGATGGCGGCATCGGCGCCCTTGTTGCCGGCCTTGGTGCCGGACCGCTCGATCGCCTGTTCGATGGTGTCGGTGGTGAGCACGCCGAAGGATACCGGCACGCCCGAACCGAGCGCGGCCTGGGTCAGGGCCTTGGCGCATTCGCCGGCAACGAAATCGAAGTGCGGCGTGGCGCCGCGGATCACCGCGCCCAGGGCGATCACCGCGGCGTACTTGCCCGAATGCGCCAGCTTGTGCGCAGCCAGGCCGATTTCCCATGCGCCCGGCACGCGGACCACGTCAATGGCGTCGTCGCTCACGCCATGGCGCACCAGCGCGTCGCGCGCGCCCGCAACCAGCGGTTCGACGACAAAGCCGTTGAAGCGGCCGGCGACGATGGCAAAACGGCCCTTGGGCGTGGCGAAATCGCCTTCGATGATCTTCATGCTGCGTGGATTCCTGTGAGCGGGCGGCTCGGGCCGCGGCGAGCGCGCCATTTTACGTGTTTGTTCGCTGGCCTGCTCGCTGAGTGCCGCTCAGAGCAAGGAAGGTTCGTGGCCCTTGCGCAAATGAGGATAACCCTGGAAATCCAGGCTGGCCCGCCGCCCCACCACGCGCAGCCGCGCCGGCACGCCGAACGGCAGGGTGAATTTGTCCGCTTCGTGGCCGAACGGCATGCCCGAGAGCACCGGAATGCCCGCGATGCGGCGGATCTGGCTGAAACCGTCGGCCAGGTCGTAGCCGTTGTCGTAGGCGGCCGGGCGGCATTGGGTGAAATCCGCCAGGATCAACGCCCGCTGCTGTTTCAGCACGCCGGCCAGATGCAACTGGTAAAGCAGCCGCTCGATCCGGAACGGCGGCTCGCCGATGTCTTCCACAAACAGGATGCCGCCCTCGATGCGCGGGAAATACGGCGTCTGCAACAGGCTGCACAGCATGGCGAGGTTGCCGCCCCATAGCGGGCCTTCCACCGCCAGCTCCGCCGCTTCCCCGCAATCCCAGCTGGCGTTGCCATGCGGCGAACTGAGCGTGCGCCAGAAATGCCGCCAGGTCAGCGGGCTGAGCCGCTGTGCGCCGAAGTCCGGCCCCAGCATCGGGCCGCCGAAGGTGACGATGCCGCTCCTGGCATACAGCGCCATCTGCAAGGCGGTGAAATCGCTATGCCCGACCAGGGCGAACGGCTGGCCGGCAAGGCGTTCGCGCAAGGCGTCGTAATGCAAGTGCTCCAACAGCCGCGTGGCGCCGTAGCCGCCGCGGATCGACATGGCGATATCCGGCAAGCTGTCGAGCGTAGCCAGGCTGTTGATATCCGCCGCGCGCTGCACGTCGCTGCCGGCGTAGCGCAGTTCGGTGCGATCGATCACTTCCGTGCCTTCCACCTGGCAACCTGCTTCTTGCAGGCGTGCTATGCCGCGCGTCATGGCTTCGCGGTCGTGCGGGTAGCCGGAGGGGGCGATCAGGCGGATGTGGCAGGAAGCTTGAGGCTGCATGCAAGGACTCGTATCGGCAATCCGTTGGCACTCTATCTCATTCGAACGAGCCTACTCAGGAGCCGCTGCGACGGAATCATGGACGAACCATGACGTCGCAGCAGCCTCACAGCACGGGTACTGGAATGGGCGCCCCAGCCTACGGCGCCACCGTTGCAGCTGCGACGGTCGCCTCGCCTTTCAATACGAAATCCCGCGACGAGTGTCCGACCTCAATCGGATAACTGCCCGCCGCGATCTTCCACTGGTGTCCCGGCACATCGAACGTCGCCAGCAAGCGCGGATCGATGGTGACGGAAACCGTGCGGCTCTGTCCCGGCTGCAGCGACACTTTCTCGAACCCTGCCAGTCGGTGCGGCGCTTCGCCCAGATCGCCCGGCAGGCTTACGTAGACCTGCGGCACGTCCTTGCCTTCGCGCTGGCCGACGTTGCTGACCTTGAAGCTGACCGTCACATGATCGCCTTGCGCGCTGACGTGCAGATCGCTGTAGTCGAAGCGGCTATACGAAAGGCCGAAACCGAACGGGAACAGCGGCTGCAGGTTTTTCTTGTCGAACCACTTGTAGCCGACCGCGGCGCCTTCGATGTTGTAATCGACTTCCAGCGCGTTGGTGATCTGCGGGCGCGGCAGTTGCTGTTCGTCCTGCGGGAAGGTGACCGGCAAGCGGCCGGATGGATTGATCTTGCCGGTGAGCACGCCGGCGATCGCTTCGCCGCCGCGCGCGCCGGGGAACCAGGCCTCCACCACCGCATCCACCTTCGACAGCCACGGCATCTTCACCGGACCGCCGTTTTCCAGCACCACCACGCTATGCGTGTTGGCGGCGGCGACGGCATCGATCAAGGCATCCTGGTTGTCCGGCAACGCCAGGTTCGGTTGGTCGATGCCTTCGCAGGTCCATTGCGTGGCGAATACGATGGCGGCGTCGGCGGATTTCGCCACGGCCGCCGCCTTGGCGGGATCGCTGCCGTCGTCATAGACGATCTTGGCGTTCGGCAGGAGTTTCTGCAGCGCCTTCATCGGCGACGAAGGATCGTAGACCTTCCACTGCCAATCCGGGGTTTTCACCGCCGGAATGGCCGGGCCACCGATCGGCCACACCTCCGCCGAACCGCCGCCCGACAGCACGCCCACGTCGGCATGTGCGCCGATGATCGCCACCGTCTTGATGTCCTTGTGCAAGGGCAACTGCGCATGCTCGTTCTTCAGCAGCACGATCCCTTCTTCTGCCGCATGCTGCGAGACGAGCGCATCGGCCTCCACATCCAGCGGCTTTGTCTCCGGCGGATGCTCGAACAAGCCGACGGCGTACATCGAGCGCAGTATGCGACGCACCATGTCCTCCAGGCGGCTCTTTGGAACCTCGCCTTTCTCGAGCGCCTGCTGCAGCGGCGGCCCGAAGCTGCTGAAGTTCTGCCCCAGGCTGAAGCCGGTGCCGTGATCGATACCGGAAACCTGGTCGGTGCCGGCCATGGCGTCCTGCACGCCATGGTCGCCGCCCCAGTCGGTCATCACCCAGCCGGGGTATTTCCAGTCGCCCTTGAGAATGTCGTTCAACAGATGCTTGTTGGAGCAATCCCACACGCCGTTGACCTTGTTGTAGCCGCACATCACCGAACCGGGGTGGCCATCTTCGATCGCCAGCTCGAACGCGAGCAGGTCCGATTCGCGCATCGCTTGTTCGCCGATGTTGACGCTGACGGTGGTGCGGTTGGTTTCCTGGTCGTTCAAGGCGTAATGCTTGATGGTGGAAATGACGTGTTGCGACTGGATGCCCCGGATCTCGCCGCCATCGATGCGCGCGGCGAGCAGCGGATCTTCGCCCAGGTATTCGAACGTGCGTCCACCGCGCGGTTCGCGCGTGAGATTGATGCCACCGGCCAGCAGCACGTTGATGCCCTGCCGATGCGCTTCACCGCCGATCATGCGGCCGCCGGCATAGGCCACCTGCGGATTCCAGCTGGCGGCGATGGCCAAGGTGGAAGGCAGCGGCGTGGCATTGCCCGCCTCGCCACGCACGTGCGCCGGCTGCTTGCCCGGGCCTTGGTCGATCGGATAATTGTGCACGCCGATGCCGGCGTCGTTCTCCTGCAGGGCGGGAATGCCCAGCTTCGGCAGCGCCGGCACATAGCCCGCCGCGCCAATGCTGCCCGGAGGCTGTTTCAACGTCATCATGTCGTTGTAGCTCTGCACCATGTGCTGCATGTCCTGGAGCGACATGCGCTTGAGCATCTGCTCGGCGCGCTGGTCCGGGGAGGACACGGGCTGATCCGCGAGCGCCGGCGTCAGGCTGGCGAGCGAAAGCGCGGTGAACAGGGCGGTGCGGGCAAAGACGGCAGTGCGCGGCAAATGGGCGAGCTTCATCCTGGGTCCTTCGGGCTGGTTGCAACCCGGCGAAGGATGCCACGAAGCGCGGGACGTGGCAGTGATGAATATGGCCAGCCGTGCTTACGATCCTTGTGGGCCGAGAGCAAGGGCGGGAAGGTGTAGGTTGGGGTGAGCGTACGAGAACCCCAACATTGCCATGCCCATCGCCACGTCGGGGTTTGCGTTCGCTCACCCCGACCTACGACTATTCGGCGTATTCGACGAACTCCAGCCCGTAGCCCGCCAGGCCCACCAGCTTGCGCGGCGTGCCAAGCACGCGCAGGCGGTGTACCCCCAGGTCGGTGAGTATCTGCGCCCCCAGGCCAAGCTGGCGCCATTCCTGGTGCTGCTCGTTCGGCTCCGCCGGTGCGGGTTGCCGGTTGAGACGTCGCAGCAACGCGTCCGGCGTGTCCTCGCCGGACAGCACCAGCAGCACGCCGCGGTTTTCGTCGGCGATGCGGCGCAAGGCCGATGTGACGGTAAGGCCAAGATCGTCGCGCTGCAGATGCAGCACGTCGGACAAGGTGTTGCGCACGTGCACGCGGCTCAGCACCGGCTCGCCGTCATTGACGGTGCCGCGCACCAGGGCAAAGTGCAGGCCATGGCGGATTGCATCGCGATAGGCCACCAGGCGGAACGAGCCGAACTCCGTCTGCACCTCTTCTTCGTACACGCGCTGCACGGTTTTTTCCGTTTCCAGGCGATAGCGGATCAGGTCGGCGATGGAGCCGATCTTCAGGCCGTGCTTCTTCGCAAACACTTCCAGCTCGGGGCGGCGCGCCATCGAGCCGTCCTCGTGCAGCACTTCGATCAGCACCGCGGCCGGCTCCAGCCCGGCGAGCGCGGCCAGGTCACAGCCGGCTTCCGTGTGGCCCGCTCGCGTGAGCACGCCGCCGGGCTGCGCGGTGAGCGGAAAGATGTGGCCAGGCTGGGAGAGATCCTGCGGCTTCGCATCCGCTTTCACGGCCACCTGGATGGTACGTGCGCGGTCATGTGCGGAAATGCCGGTGGTGACGCCTTCGGCCGCTTCGATCGAGACGGTGAAGTTGGTGTGGTACGGCGAGGTGTTGTCGCTCACCATCGGTCGCAGGCCAAGCTGGCGCGTGCGCTGTTCGGTGAGCGTGAGGCAGACCAGGCCACGCGCTTCGCGCACCATGAAGTTGATGTCTTCGGGCCGCACCATTTGCGCGGCCATGATCAGGTCACCCTCGTTTTCGCGGTCTTCGTCGTCGACGATCACGACCATGCGGCCGGCGCGGATGTCCTCGAGGATTTCGGGGATGGTGTTGAATGACATGTTCTGTTCCTTTGCTCAGGCAAACCCGTGCCGCTTCAAAAACGCTTCATCGATGCGCGACGCTTCACCGCCACCGATCAAGCGCTCCACGTAGCGCGCCACCACGTCCACTTCGATATTCACCGCATCGCCGGGCTGGCGTGCATGGAACACCGTGTGTTCCACCGTGTGCGGAATGAGATTTACGCCGAAGCGCTGCCCGCTTACTTCGTTGACGGTAAGGCTGGTGCCGTCGATGCAGATGGAACCCTTGGACGCGATGTAGCGCGAGAGCGACGCGGGTACTTCGAACGTCCAGCGCTGCGAGCGGCCGTCCGGCGCGATGGAAACCACCTTGCCCACGCCATCGACGTGGCCGGATACGAGATGTCCGCCGAGGCGATCAGCGAGGCGCAGGGCTTTTTCCAGGTTCACCGGGTCGCCCGGCTTGTGCTTGCCCAGCGTGGTGAGCGACAGGGTTTCGTTGGACACGTCGGCGGCAAAGCCGCGCGACGCCAAGGTCACCACCGTCAGGCACGCACCCGACACGGCGATGCTGTCGCCCAATTGCACGTCGGAAAGATCGAGATCGGCGGTATCGACATGCAGACGCACGTCGCCGCCGCGAGGCTCCAGCCGCGCGACGCGGCCGACGCTCTGGATGATGCCGGTAAACATCAGCACACCTCCGCAAGGAAGGTGGGCGAAACTTGGCACGTACGGTTGAGCATGAACGTTCTCCACGAAAGACGAGGTGTGGGAACGCCCCAAGGCAAAGGCACATGCATCGCACAATAGCGATGCACGGTGCCGTCTTCTTTCATCCGGACTGTGACCGTCGGCTCCGGCATTGGACCGGATCTGCTGACCTTCCGGCGGAACCGGAAGCGCTCGCGGGCTCGGATCTTGCGACCCCTACCGCCGGTGGGGAATTTCGCCCCGCCCTGAAGACGTTTGTAATGAGTGCCGAAATCGGCGGGTGGAGTTTAACACTTGAATGCAGCGGGCGCCTTGCATGATCGCTCAAGGACCGGCACCGTCCCCCAGCGCCGCCACCAGAAAATCGATCAGGCTGCGCACCGCCGGCGCACGATCCGCGCCGGGAAGCCACAGCAGATGGATCGGCGAACGCGCGAGCGGCCAATCCGGCAGCACTTTCATCAGGCGGCCTTCCGCCACCAGCGCATCGCCCATGTAGTCACCCTGGATGCCGATGCCGACACCGGCCAGGATCGCATCGCGCGTCGCCTGCGAGTCGTTGCAGGTCAGCACCGGATCCACGCGCACCGAACGGCGCTGGCGCTGCCGTGCAAACTGCCACAGCGTGCCGGTGCGCAGTCCGGCGAAGGCGACGCAACGATGCTGCTTGAGATCGGCGGGATCCCTGAGCGGCGGCGCGGATGCCAGGTAGTCCGGCGCGGCGCACAGGTAGCGCTCCATGCTGCCGACCCGACGCGCCACCCAACGCGCGTCGGCCAGCTTGCCCACGCGCAAGGCGAGATCCACTTTCGCCTCGACCAGATCGACGTAGGCATCGTCGTAGGTTGCCTCGATGCGCACCTGCGGATGGCTGCGCATGAATTCGCCCAGCAATGGCGCAATGCGAACCCTTCCGTACGTCGCCGGCAGATTCAGGCACAGGCGGCCCGTCAGGTCGCCAGTACGTGGCCGCAAATTGATGGCGAGTTCGGCCATCACCGCTTCCAGCCGCTCGCAATACGAAAGCAGCTGCTCGCCGTGGCGGGTCAGCGTCATGCGCCGCGTAGTGCGCAAAAACAACGCGCTGCCGGTCGTTTTTTCCAGCGCGGCAATGCGCCGGCTGAGCACGGAAGGCGTACAGCCGGCCACGCGCGCGGCCTGGGAAAAATTGAGCAGCCTCGCCGCCGCGGCAAAGCCGCGCAGCTCGCGCAGGCGGGTGGGCGTCAGCTCGAAGGATTTGTTCATACAGTGAACAAAAGATATGTATTGGCGGGAGATTATCACCTTTGCCCGAAAGGCCGACCATGGCGCCCTCTCCACCACGGACCACCGCCATGCGCAGCATCCAGCTCACCGCCTTCGGGCTCGATCATCTGAAACTTGCCGATATCCCCGCTCCGCGTCCCAAGCCGAACGAAGTGCTGGTGCGCATGGAAGCGGCCTCCCTGAATTACCGCGACTACCTGCTCATCAGCGGCAACCTGTATCGCGGCGTGAACTTGCCGATCGTTCCCGTCTCCGATGGCGCCGGTACGGTGGTGGAAGTGGGCGAAGCGGTGACGCGGTTCAAGCCTGGCGATCGCGTGACCACGTTCTACAAGTCCCGCTGGGTTGCCGGCGCCATGCGCCCGGAATGGGAAGGTGCGGATATCGGCGGCCCGGCCGAAGGCGTGATGCGCGAATTCGCCAACTTCGATGCCTATTCGCTGGCCCGTGCGCCCGCACATATGGATGCGTTGCAAGCCGCGACCTTGCCGATCGCCGCACTCACCGCCTGGCAGGTGCTGGAACAGGCGCGCCTCACCACCGGTCAGACCGTGCTGGTGCTGGGCACTGGCGGCGTGTCGATCTTTGCGTTGCAGTTGGCCAAGTTGCGTGGCGCAAAGGTGATTCTGCTTTCGTCCAGCGACGAAAAACTGGCTCGCGCCAAGGCACTCGGCGCGGATGTTGGCATCAACTACCGCACCACGCCGCAATGGGCTAGCGCCGTGCGCGAAGCGACCCATGGCGCGGGTGTGGATGTGGTGGTCGAAACCGTCGGCGGCTCCACGTTTGCGCAATCGCTGGAAACGGTGGGCATGCATGGTTTCGTCGGTGTCGTGGGCTTCATGGGTGGCGGCGAGCTGCAGGTCCCGCTGACATCGATCATTCTCAAGCGCGTGCGCGTGCAAGGTATTTCGGTGGCATCGCTGGAGCAGCACGAACGCATGCTCGCCGCGCTTGAAGCAACGCAATTGCTGCCGGTACTCGACGAGGTTTATGGCTTTGAGGAACTGCGCCCGGCGATGGAGCACATGATTGCCGGCAAGCACTTCGGGAAGATCGGTATCGACTTCTCCAGGTGATGTCTGGGCATCGTAGGCTGGGGTTTCATCTCAGCCTACGGGCCACGGATCCGTTACACAAACGCTTGCGCCGTCTGCTGCCGGTAATCGTGCAGCACCTGGTCCATCACCCAACTGGTACGCGCTGCGGACTCCGCCGTCGAGGGGCAAGCACCTTGCTGCCCGCGCAGTTCCGCCACGATGGTTTCAATCAACGGCTGCTGGATATGGGGAGGATTGGCGATGGCAAATTCGTGCGCGCCCTGCGCATTCTCCACGCGGATCGGGCTATCGCCGAAGGTGGCGAACACGATGCGGCCGGCATCGCCGATCACTTCCACGCGGTCTTCGTGCCGGTAGCTGCCGAACTGCCAGACTCCCGTACCCAACAGGCCATGCGCGAAGGCAAACGACATGGCCACGCTATCTTCGGCGGGATAGGCGCCCAGCTGATTGCTGGCCTGCCCGCTGGCCGCCACGATGGGGCCAAACAACCAATCGAGTATGTCCAGCGTGTGGCAGCCGATATCCATGAAGATGCCACCGCCGGAAAGCTGCGGCTGCACGCGCCAAGGCAATTGTTCGGCGTCGTGGTAGCGCGGATGATGCGGCTCGTGCAGCACGACGTTGACGAGGCGCGGCACGCCGATGGCGCGCTGGTCGAGCAGCAGCTCGCGCACCTTGCGAAAGCGCGGCAGGCAACGCCGGTAGTACGCAACAAATACCGGCACGCCCGCGCGCTGGCCGGCGTGGAAAATCGCCTGGCATTCGGCATGGTCGCGCGCCATCGGCTTTTCCACGTACACCGGCTTGCCCGCGGCGATCACCGTCAATGCGTACGACTTGTGCGTGGAAGGCGGCGTGGCGACGTAGACCGCATCGACGTCCTGGTCGGCGATCAAGGCGGCGGCATCGTCATACCACCGCGGCACGCCATGCCTTTGCGCGTAGTCGCGCGCCTTGTCGCCATCGCGGCGCATCACGGCCACCAGGCTTGAACCCTCGATGCGGTTGAAGGCGGGACCGCTTTTGATCTCGGTGACGTCACCGCAACCGATGATGCCCCAGCGTATAACTGCCGTATTCATGTCGTGATGGCTCCTGTCAGATGGCCGGCCGCAAGCGCAGGCGCAGGTCCTGGCCGACGGCGCGGCTATCGAGCACGTTGAGTTTCCAGCGCGCCGCCATGTCGGCCAAGGGCGGCAGGGCCAGCAAAGGCCTTGCCGTGTCGCCCAGCAGCAGCGGCGCCATGTAGATCAGCAATTCGTCGGCCACGCCGGCGGCGAACAGGGCGCCGCACAAGGTGGGGCCGGCTTCCACGTGCAGTTCGCTGCAGCCACGGCCGGCGAGCAGGGCCAGCACGGCATGCAGGTCGAGGGCGTCGTTCTGTTCGGCGATAGCGATGCACTCCACGCGTGCGAAGCGCTCATCCGGCATCCCCGATGCCGCGTGCAGCACCAGCGTGGGCGTTTGGCCGTCCAGAACGTGGCTGCCGGCAGGCGTGCGCAGATGGCGATCGAGGATCACTCGCATGGGTGTGTATGCATGGCCGGGATCGCGATCCAGCCGCACGGTGAGCTGCGGATTGTCGGCAAGCACCGTGCCTATGCCGGTAAGAATGGCCGAACTGCGCGCGCGCCAGCGCTGCACGTCCATGCGCGCGGCTTCGCCAGTGATCCATTTCGATTCGCCATTGGACAACGCGGTGCGGCCGTCCAGGCTCATCGCCAATTTCACGCGCACCCAGGGACGATGGCGTTCGATCCGGCTGAAGAAACCTATGTTGACCTCACGCGCCGCGTCCCGCATCAAGCCGCTTTCGACCGCGATGCCGGCCGCGCGCAGCCGGGCGATGCCCTGGCCGGCGACCTGGGGGAAGGGATCTTCCGCCGCGATCACGACCCGGCCGACGCGAGCAGCGATCAACGCATCGGCACAGGGCGGCGTGCGGCCGTGATGCGCGCACGGTTCCAGCGTGACGTAGGCGGTGGCGCCCCGCGCGTCGGCACCTGCTTCGCGCAAGGCGTACACCTCGGCATGCGGCTCGCCGGCGCGTTGGTGCCAGCCCTGCCCCACCACCCGTTCGCCATGGGCGATCACGCAGCCGACGCGCGGATTGGGCTGCGTGGTGTAGAGACCCTGTTCGGCCAGGCGCAGCGCCTGCGCCATGTGCATAGCATCGAGCACCGAGAATGTCATGGAAGCGTCTGAATATGGTTATGCAAGATCGTCAGTGTCGGTGATCGCCAGGCATTTGTCGTGCCGGCGACATCGGGAGTAGCCTTCGAATGTTAACCGCGGAAAAGGCATGGCCATGATCTACGACAACATCCTCGACACCATCGGCAATACGCCCATCGTCCGCCTGCATCGCGTGGCGCCTTCGCACGTGACGCTGTACGCAAAGGTGGAAGCCTTCAATCCGGGCGGTTCGGTGAAGGACCGCCTGGCCATCGCCATCATTCTCGATGCGGAAAAGAAGGGTCTGCTCAAGCCCGGCGACACGGTGGTGGAAGCCACCTCGGGCAATACTGGCGTGGCGCTGGCGATGGTGTGTGCCTCGCGCGGCTACCGCTTCGTGGCCGTGATGACCGAAACCTTCTCGATCGAACGCCGCAAGCTGATGCGCGCCTACGGCGCCAGGGTCATCCTGACACCCGCCGCCGAGCGCGGCACCGGCATGGTCCGGCGCGCGGAGGAACTGGCAAAGAAGCACGGCTGGTTCCTGGCCCGACAGTTCCAGAATCCGGCCAACCCGGCGTACCACCGCAACACCACCGCGGCGGAAATCCTCCGCGATTTCGCCGGCAAGCGTCTGGACGCCTTCGTTACCGGCTGGGGCACCGGCGGCACGCTGACCGGCGTGGGCGAAGTGCTGAAGGTCGCCCGGCCCGAAGTGAAGATCGTGGTGTCCGAGCCAGCTGGCGCATCCATGCTGCAGGACAAGCCCTGGCAGCCGCACAAGATCCAGGGCTGGACCCCGGACTTCGTGCCCGAGGTGCTCAACCGCAAGATCTTCGACGTGGACCTGCCGGTGGACGAAGTGGTCGCCCGCGATACCTCGCGCAGGCTGGCGAAGGAAGAAGGGATTTTCGTCGGCATCTCCGCCGGCGCTACCGTGGCCGCCGCGCTGCAGTATGCGGAGAAGGCCGAAAAAGGCAGCGTGATCCTGGCGATGTTGCCGGATACGGGCGAGCGGTATTTGTCGACCTTCTTGCTGGAAGGCGTGGAAGAAGGGTCGGATGATGCGTGGCTGCAGAGCCTGGGCTGAGCGCTGAAACAAAAAACGCCGGAAATTTCCGGCGTTTTTTTGCGTAAGACTCAGCCCTTGCGATGCCCGCGTTTCGCTGCGGCCGCCGCTCCGGCTTCGCCGAGCAACGAAAGCTGCAAGTTCTCCAGACCCGGCAGATCACGCTCCAGCTTCTCGATTTCTTCGCGGAACGCGTGCACGTCTTCGAACTTGCGATAGACGGACGCAAAGCGCACGTACGCCACCTGATCGAGCTTCTTCAGCTCACGCATCACCAGCTCGCCGACATGGCGCGAGGGCACTTCGCGCTCGCCGCTCTTGCGCAAGTCGTCAATGACGGCGCGTACCGCGGCATCAACATCATGACTGGCTACGGGACGTTTCTGCAGAGCGCGTTCAAAGCTCGTACGCAGCTTGCGCTCATCGAAACTCTCGCGCCGTTCGCCGCTTTTCACAATAGCCGGCAGTTTCAGCTCGGCCGTTTCGAAGGTGTTGAAACGTTCCCCACACTGCGGACACTCGCGGCGACGGCGCACGGTGGCGCCGTCGTCGGCAAGGCGTGAATCGATCACGCGAGTGTCTTCATGCTGGCAAAAGGGACAGTGCACGTATGTCCTGGCTTAGCCGTAAACGGGGAATTTCTTGCATTGCGCGGAGACTTTCTCGCGCACGGTCCTGATCACGCTTTCATCCGCCGGTGCATCCAGCACATCACAGATCCATTGCGTAAGCTCCACCACATCCGCTTCCTTGTAACCGCGCGTGGTGATCGCGGGCGTACCGACGCGCAGGCCGGAAGTGACGAACGGCGAGCGAGGATCATCCGGCACCGCGTTCTTGTTGACGGTGATGTGCGCCTTGCCGAGTGCCGCTTCCGCATCCTTGCCGGTGACTTCGCGGCCGATCAGGTCGATCAGCATCAGGTGGTTTTCGGTGCCGCCGGAGACGACCTTGTAGCCGCGTTCGATCAGCGTCTTGGCCATGGCCTTGGCGTTCTTCACCACTTGCGCCTGGTATTCCTTGAAGGCCGGCTCCAGCGCTTCCTTGAACGCCACCGCCTTGGCGGCGATCACGTGCATCAGCGGGCCGCCCTGGATGCCGGGGAATACGATGGACTGCAGTTTCTTTTCAAGTTCCTCGCTGGCGTCCTTGGCGATCACGAAACCGCCGCGCGGGCCGCGCAGGGTCTTGTGCGTGGTCGAGGTCACCACGTGCGCGTGCGGCAGCGGGCTGGGGTAGACGCCCGCGGCAATCAGGCCGGCCACGTGCGCCATGTCGACGAACAGGTAGGCGCCCACCTTGTCGGCGATGGCACGGAAGCGCGCCCAGTCCATGATCTGCGAGTACGCACTGAAGCCGGCCACGATCATCTTCGGCTTGTGCTCGATGGCGAGGCGCTCGACTTCGTCGTAATCGACCAGGCCCTGCTCGTTCACGCCGTACTGCACAGCGTTGTAGATCTTGCCGGACAGGTTCACCTTCGCGCCGTGGGTAAGGTGGCCGCCGTGCGCCAGGCTCATGCCCAGGATGGTGTCGCCCGGATTGAGCAGCGCGAAGTACACCGCCTGGTTGGCCTGCGAGCCGGAATGCGGCTGCACGTTGGCGTAGGTGGCGCCGAACAGTTGCTTGAGGCGCTCGATGGCGAGGCGCTCGGCCACGTCCACGTATTCGCAGCCGCCGTAGTAGCGCTTGCCCGGGTAGCCTTCGGCGTATTTGTTGGTGAGCACCGAACCCTGGGCTTCCAGCACGCGCGGGCTGGCGTAGTTTTCCGAAGCGATCAGCTCGACGTGGTCTTCCTGGCGGCGGGCTTCGTCGGCAATAGCCTTGGCCAGCTCATCGTCGTAGCCGGCAATCGTTTGATGCTTCGGGAACATTCGGGCCTCGTGGGGTCGCGTGGGACGGGGTGAAGACTTGAAATTGTAATGGTCGGCGGTGTAAGCGGCCACCTTGGCCTTATCGCTCTGGCGACTTTGCCGGCAAATCAAGGAGCTGGCCGGAACGGCATGCGGATTCGCGCACAACCGCCTAAGGCCGACGCCTCGCCACGGCGCTCACCATCACATAGCTGATGATCATCAGCAGCAGCCACGCCCCCAGCTTCGACAGCGGCACCATCCGCCAGCCGTGATGCTGCATCGGGTAGCGCCACGCAGCGGTGAACGTGCCGATGTTTTCGGCGAACCAGATGAACAACGCCACCAGCACGAAGCCCAGCAGCAGCGGCATGCGCCGATGCACATGGCGGATGCGGAAATACACCCAGGTACGCCCGAACAGCAGCGCCACCGCAGCGAACAGCACGTAACGCAGGTCCGGCAGAAAGTGGTGCGTAAAGAAATTCGCGTAGATCGCCACGGCCAGCCACACGGTGGCGGCAAACGGCGGATGCCGGGTGAAGCGGAAGTCGAACAATCGCCAGGCCCGCGCGATATAGCTGCCCACGGACGCATACATGAAGCCGCTGAAAAGCGGCACGCCGCCGATGCGCAACAACGATGGCTCCGGATAGATCCACGAGCCCATCGCCGTCTTGAACACCTCCATCGCCGTGCCGACGAGGTGGAACAGCAGGATCACCTTCGCCTCTTCGATGGTCTCCAGCCGGCTGGCGAGCAGCACGCACTGGATCGCCAGCGCGGCCAGCGTGAGGAAGTCATAGCGCGCCAGCGCCGCGTGGCTGGGATAGAACGCCCAGCTGAGCCCAAGCAGCAGCACCATGCTGCCGCCGAAAAGGCAGGCGGAGGCCTGCTTCAGGCCGAAGCAGAGCAATTCGTGCAGGGCCACCGCGCCGCGGCCGCGCGCATGTGCCCAGTGGCCGGCGCGCTCGTCCCAGTGGCGCAGCGCGCCCAGCATTGGGGAAGGTCGGAGGGCCGTCAGTCGTCGCGTTCGCATGGCCCGGCAGACTGGCAGGTCGAACTGGCGCAACAGGCGCAAAAAGGTGGCGAACGCGTGCCTATCGGCTCGCAAGACGGCTATACGAGCGGGCTTGCTGTCACCGGGGCTTACACATAAGCCGCTATACTAAGCGGCTTAACACCTACGCCAACACGCCTTGCGCGCCTGTCCTTGCGGGCCGGTCACGCGCATGCCAACGGAGCCAGCATGCAATACATCTACACCATGAACGGGGTCAGCAAGATCGTTCCCCCGAAGCGCCAGATCATCAAGGATATTTCGCTGAGCTTCTTCCCGGGCGCCAAGATCGGCCTGCTCGGCCTGAATGGCGCGGGCAAGTCCACGGTGCTGCGCATCATGGCCGGCGTCGACAAGGACTTCCAGGGCGAAGCGCGCCCGCAGCCGGGCATCAAGGTCGGCTACCTGGCGCAGGAGCCGGAGCTGGATCCGGAGAAGACCGTCCGCCAGGCGGTGGAGGAAGGCGTGTCGGTGATCTTCGACGCGCAGAAGCGCCTGGAAGAGGTCTATGCCGCCTACGGCGAGGAAGGCGCGGATTTCGACAAGCTCGCCGCCGAGCAGCAGGAACTGGAAAACATCCTGGCCGTGAACGACGCCCACGCGCTGGAACGCCAGCTTGAAGTGGCTGCCGACGCGCTGCGCCTGCCGCCGTGGGACGCCAAGATCGGCCCGCTCTCCGGCGGCGAAAAGCGCCGCGTGGCGCTGTGCCGCCTGCTGCTGTCCAAGCCGGACATGCTGCTGCTGGACGAACCGACCAACCATCTGGACGCCGAATCGGTGGAGTGGCTGGAGCACTTCCTGCAGGATTACCCCGGCACCGTGGTGGCCGTCACCCACGATCGCTACTTCCTCGACAACGCCGCCGAGTGGATTCTGGAGCTCGACCGCGGCCGTGGCATTCCGTGGAAGGGCAACTACACCGAATGGCTGGAACAGAAAGACCAGCGCCTGAAGCAGGAAGCGCAGCAGGAAAAATCGCGCCAGAAGGCGATCGAGAAGGAACTGGAATGGGTGCGCTCCGCCGCCAAGGGCCGCCAGTCCAAGGGCAAGGCGCGCTTGAACCGCTTCGAAGAACTGAACGCGGTGGAATACCAGCGCCGCAACGAAACCAATGAAATCTTCATTCCGCCGGGCGAGCGCCTGGGTCAGGAAGTGATCGAGTTCAAGAATGTCACCAAGTCCTTCGGCGATCGCCTGCTGATCGACGACCTCTCGTTCAAGGTGCCGCCGGGCGCCATCGTGGGCGTGATCGGTCCGAACGGCGCGGGCAAATCCACGCTGATGAAGCTGATCACCGGCGTCGAGAAGCCCGACAGCGGCGAAGTGAAGATCGGCCACACCGTCAAGCTCGCCTACGTCGACCAGTCGCGCGGCGCGCTCGATGCAAAAAACAACGTGTGGCAGGAAGTCTCCGGCGGCTCGGACATCCTCACCATCGGCAACTTCGAAATCCAGTCGCGCGCCTACATCGGCCGCTTCAACTTCAAGGGCACCGACCAGCAGAAGATCGTCGGCAACCTCTCGGGCGGCGAACGCGGCCGCCTGCACATGGCCAAGACGCTGCTGCAGGGCGGCAACGTGCTGCTGCTGGACGAACCGTCGAACGACCTGGACATCGAAACCCTGCGCGCACTGGAAGACGCCTTGCTGGAGTTCCCGGGCTGCGCGATGGTGATTTCGCATGACCGCTGGTTCCTCGACCGCATCGCCACGCACATCATCGCGTTCGAAGGCGACTCGCACGTGGAGTTCTTCCCCGGCAACTACAACGAGTATGAGGCGGACAAGAAGCGCCGCCTTGGCGACGAGGCAGCGAAGCCGCATCGGGTGAAGTACAAGAAGTTGGCTTGATCAACCGCCCGGATGCGTTCCCTCCCCGACACGCACCTGATTGGCGTGGAGTCCCAGATCGCCGGATCTGCTCCCTCCCCTACGTGTAGTAGGGGAGGGTTGGGGTGGGGTGAAGCAACCTCGCGACGCGCTCAAATCATGTGGCAAGCTCGAACAACCCCACCCCAGCCCTCCCCTGCTTCGCGAGGGAGGGAGCCATGTGCCGCGCAACTGAGACATAGCGCTAATCAGCTGCACGCAGGGGGGAGGCTCATCACGGTAAACCAGGAGATCCCCGATGCACTTCATGCAATCCCTGCAAACCGCATGGACCCGCAACAACTCCCTCGTCTGCGTCGGCCTCGATCCCGAGCCCGCCAAATTCCCTGCACACCTCAAAAACCGCCCCGACGCGGTATTTGAATTCTGCGCCGCCATCGTCGACGCCACTGCCGACCTGGCCTGCAGCTACAAGCCGCAGATCGCGCACTTCGCCGCCCTGCGCGCGGAAGAAGCGCTGGAACGCCTGATTGCGCACATCCACGCCAGGCATCCCGGCGTGCCGGTGATCCTGGACGCCAAGCGCGGCGACATCGGCAGCACCGCGCAGCATTACGTCACCGAAGCCTTCGAACGTTTCGGCGCCGATGCAGTGACGCTCAACCCCTACCTCGGCCGCGATTCCGTGCAGCCGTTCCTCGATCGCGCCGACAAGGGCGTGATCCTGCTGTGCCACACCTCCAATCCCGGCGCCGCCGACCTGCAGGATCTGGATGTCGGCGGCAAGCCGCTGTACCAGCACGTCGCACGCCTGGTTGCGCAGGAATGGAACACGCACGGCAACTGCGCCCTGGTCACCGGCGCGACCTATCCGGAACAGTTGGCCGAAGTGCGCGCACTGATCGGCGACATCCCATTGCTGGTCCCCGGCATCGGCGCCCAGGGCGGCGACGTGCAGGCGGTCGTTCGCCATGGCCGTACCGCCGCTGGCACCGGCCTGATGATCAATTCCTCCCGCGCGATTCTGTATGCCGGCCATGGCGAGGATTTCGCCGATGCCGCACGCAAGGCGACACGCGATCTGCGCGACAGCATCAATCGCTATCGGCAGGATTGAGCCCCCCCTTTACAGCTTTCCAGCCCTCCCCCGCTCAACCGCACTGTGTCAGTATCACGCGCGGAAATCGGCAATGTGCCGGTTGGGGAATCCTCAAGAGGGAACGTATGCGGACGTTGAATGGGTGGGCTCGGGAAGCAGTCTCAAATTCTTGCGTTTTCTTGTATCGAGCCATGATGGCAGCCGGTCTGGCCGTGATGGCGCTGGGTGCGGCGCCACGCGCTGAGGCCGCCAGCCCCGATCCATCGCTGGTATCGAAGATCGATGCGGCCACCTTCGAGGTGGTGATTCCGCGCGCGGTGGACGATCCGCTCACCTACGAAAAACCGCTGCCGCTCGACCTGCTGCCGTACGAAGAGCGCACCGACAAATATTTTTCCGTCGGCACCGCGTTTTCGATCGGGCGCAACCATTACGTCACCGCCGGCCACGTGCTGCTGGCCGCAGTCGGCGATCTCACCGGCGCACCGGCGCTGCGCGACGCCAGCGGCCACGTGTACGCCATCGACAAGATCGAAAAATTCTCCCTGCAGCAGGACTTCGTGATGTTCTCGCTGAAGGAGCCGCCGAAGGGCAATGCGGCGCTGGCGACGAATACCAAGGCGGCCTTGAACAGCGTGGTGTACGCGGTCGGCAACGCACTTGGCACCGGCGTGGTGATTCGCGATGGCCTGTATACCTCCGACACGCCAGAGGACGAAAACGGCCGCTGGAAATGGATGCGTTTTTCCGCGGCGGCATCGCCCGGCAACAGCGGCGGCCCGCTGCTCGACCAGAACGGCAAGGTCATCGGCGTGGTGCTGATGAAGTCGCCCAACGAGAACCTCAACTACGCGCTGCCGATTGGCGAAGTGCTGAATGCGTCGGACAGCGCGGCGGTGATGGACAAGCGCATCACGTACCAGCTGGACGTGGTGGAAGACACCCAGACCAGCACCTTCAAGGCGCAATTCCCGTTGCCGGCCAGCTACACGGATTTCAGCGACACCTATCTGAAGCTGCTTTACGCCCAGGGCGACAAACAGCTCAAACAGCTGCTGCAAGCGCAGGGCAACGAGCTGTTTCCGCACGGCGCCGGTTCCAACCACCTGCTGCACGAGACGCCTGCACTGAGCCTGTTTCCCGAATTGATCGTGCGCAACCGCAGCGGCCAGTGGGCCTACAACGGTCGCGAATACAATCGCGTGCCGCTCAGCGGCAACGGCTACGTCGCCAGCGGCCTGGTCGGCCACAACTTCCTGGTCCATCTGCGCCGCCCCGACGACATGAAGGCGGCCACGTTCTACAACGACCCCAAGCAGATGATGGACCTGATCCTGAAGACCGGCTTCTGGACCCGCACCGTCGGGCCGGAAAAGATCAAGATCACCTCGCTGGGCAATCCGGCCAGCAGCACCAGCTACACCGATAACTGGCAGCGCCGCTGGAAGGTATTCGTGTGGTCGCTGCCGTACATCAATGCGCAGATGGCCGTCTTCGCCCTGCCCGTGCCGGATGGCTACGCCATCATGATGCGCATGACACCTTCCATGGGCACGCACGACAGCCTGGCCGACATGACGGCGCTCACCGATTTCTTCAACGTGGACTACGGCGCCACGCTGGCGCAGTGGAAGGAATTCCTGGCCGATCCGTCGTTGCTGCCCGACGTGCTGAAGGATGCGCACATCGGCTTCGAATACGGCAAGCAATTCAGCTATGACGGCAGCGACATCGCCTTCAGTTATCCCGCCACGCTGCAGCCGGTTGCGCCGGACACCTTGCTGGCGGTGGGCGTGGGCTATTACCAGGACCACGGCAAATATACGCTGCAGACCGGGGTGATCCAGATCCGCAAGAACATCACCGACCCCGATCGCATCAGCATCAAGCGCCACATCGCGCCCAGCCCCGACCTCGACGACAACTTCAAGGAAGCCTGGGGCAAGCTGCAGCACAAGCAGCATCCGTTCGACGGGGTACCGTACAACGACGGCGACGAAATGGATGTCGCCACGGTGATCAATGCGCCGGACGGCGATGCGGCGACCGAGTTGTACACCGCCTTCTATGGCACGCAGGGAACGCACAAGCCGGAAGCGATGAAGGCGAAACTGAAACTGATGACGCAGCAGTTCAAGGTGAAATCACACTGAAGCGAATGGCTTCGCGCACGCCTTGATGCCGTCGCCCCGGCGAACGCCGGGGCCAAGTAACTGTCGGACTTGAGTTGGCCTGGCTGCAAATACGCCTCGACCACTCAAGCCCGACAGGCTCCTGGCGACTTTCGGTTCATTCGCACTCTCCTCATCTTTATTTCCGATAATGACGAGCCGGCTCGCCAAGCCGGCTTTCCATGACCCCATAAGGATCGACGCGTGAGCTTGTGGTTCCTGATTTTCCTGAGTGTGCTGCAGGGCGTAACCGAACTTTTCCCGGTCAGCAGTCTCGGCCACACCTTGTTGGTACCGGCGCTGTTCGGCATGCACATCGACAAGCATGCGCCGCAGCTGATTCCCTTCCTGGTCGCTTTGCACCTGGGCACGGCGCTGGCGCTGCTGGGGTATTTCCGCCACCGCTGGGTGGCCTTGATCCGCGGCTTCGCCGCTTCGATGGGCGGGCGCCGCAACGACGAAGGCCACATGATGTGGGCGCTGATCATCGGCACCCTTCCCGCCGGCATCGTGGGACTGGTGCTGGAAAAGCGGCTGGAGCTGTTGTTCAAGGATCTGCGCATCGTCGCCGTGGCATTGATCGCCAACGGCGTGCTGCTATGGCTGGGCGATCGCCTGGAGCGCACGCGCCCGCACAAGGCGCCGGAGAAACTCAATTTCCGCCAGGCGTTCCTGGTCGGCCTGGCGCAGATCGGCGCGTTGATCCCGGGGTTTTCCCGCAGCGGCCTCACCATGATCGCCGGCTACGCCACCGGGCTGGACAAGGAAAAGGCGGCCGAATTTTCCTTCCTGCTCGGCACGCCGATCATCCTCGCCGCCGGCGTGCTGGAAATTCCGAAGCTGTTCAAGGCGCCGGAGCAACTGAGCAATGCCCTGCTCGGCGGCGTGCTGACGGCGATTGCGGCGTGGCTCAGCCTGCGCTTCCTGATGCATTACTTCGAAGGCCGCGGGCGCTTGTCGGCGTTCGGCACGTATTGCGTGGTTGCCGGCGCGGTGTTCCTGGGCTGGTTCCTGCTGCACCCTCAGCCGGCCTGAGCGGGTTCCACGCCTTTACTCGTCGGCGTTCGGGTCCAGCCCCGGAAACAGCACTTCGGTAAAGCCGAACTTGGTGAAGTCGGTGATGCGCGAGGGATACAGGCGACCGATCAGGTGATCGCATTCGTGCTGCACCACGCGCGCATGAAATCCGTCCGCGGTTCGATCGATGCGATCGCCTTTCGGATCGATGCCTTCGTAGCGGATCAGCGAATAGCGATTGACGGCGCCACGCAGGCCCGGCACGGAAAGGCAGCCTTCCCAGCCTTCTTCCATGTCCTGCGAGAGTGGCGTGATGATGGGATTGAGCAGGATGGTTTGCGGCACCGGCGGCGCATCCGGATAACGCTCGGAGCTTTCGAAACCGAAGATCACCAGTTGCAGGTCCACGCCGATCTGCGGGGCGGCAAGTCCGACGCCGCCAGCGGCATGCATGGTTTCGAACATGTCGGCGATCAGCGTGTCGAGTTCGGCGCTGCCGATCATGTTGTCGGGTACGGCTGGAGCGACGCGCAGTAAACGCGGATCGCCCATCTTCAGAATGTCGTGGATCATGCCAACCTCGCGCAACGAAGCCCAGAACGCCAAGGTGGATGGTAAAGCGGGGAGCGCAAGCCTTCCACACGGCTTTGCCGCCACGCGGACTTGTTGCGTATTGCGCGGGCCACGCACGAGCCGCCCCAGCGCTCGCCTTCCGCCCGTCGCCGCGCCGACTCGTCCGCGGCATGATCTTCGGCGTATCAGCTATTGACCCACAGCGCTGACAGGACGAACCTAGGCGGCAGACAGCGCCCGCGCGGATCGGACGGTACTGTTCCCGCAGCCATGTTGCGCTGCCAGAACCCTCGCGTGGGTGACATGAAGTCCTGCATGGGAGAACTTTCATGGTAGCCACCGCAACGAGGCCCACCGGTATCGCCGGCAAGATCGTCTGGGCTGTCATCGCCGTCATCGGCGCCGCCTGCCTGGGCGTGATCGCGCTGCGCCGCGGCGAACCGGTCAACGCCATCTGGCTGGTGGCCGCCGCCGTGGCGATCTTCCTGATCGGCTTCCGCTTCTACGGCAAGTTCATCGAGCACAGCGTGCTGCAGATGGATCCCAGCCGCGCGCCGCCATCGGTGTTGCGCAACGACGGGCTGGACTACGTACCGACCGACAAATGGGTGGTGTTCGGCCACCACTTCGCGGCAATTGCCGGCGCCGGACCGCTGGTGGGGCCGGTATTGGCGGCGCAGATGGGCTATCTGCCGGGCACCTTGTGGATCCTGTTCGGCGTGGTGCTGGGTGGTGCGGTGCAGGATTTCATGATCCTGGGCTTGTCGGTGCGCCGCGATGCGCGCTCGCTCGGCCACATGCTGCGCGAGGAACTGGGGCCATGGGCCGGCGTCACCGCCATGTTCGGCCTGCTGGCCTTGATGATGATCGTGCTGGCGGTGCTGGCGCTGGTGGTGGTGAAAGCGCTGACGCACAGCCCGTGGGGTACCTTCTCGGTGGCCTGCACCATTCCCATCGCGCTGTTGATGGGTGCGTACCTGCGCTGGTTGCGGCCGGGGCGCATTTTGGAAGTGTCGCTGATCGGCCTGGTGCTGTTGCTGGCATCCATCGCTTACGGCGCGCACGTCGCAACGACGCCTGAGCTGGCGAGAATGTTCGACTTCGATGCGGCAACGCTGGCGTGGCTGCTGATCATCTACGGCTTCGTGGCGTCGGTGCTGCCGGTGTGGCTGCTGCTGGCGCCACGCGATTACCTGTCCACCTTCCTGAAGATCGGCACCATTCTGCTGCTGGCAGTCGCGATCGTGTTCGCCGCGCCCTACCTGCAGATGCCGGCGGTTTCGCGCTTTATCGATGGCACCGGGCCGGTGTTCCAGGGCCAGTGGTTCCCGTTCCTGTTCATCACCATCGCCTGCGGCGCAGTATCGGGCTGGCATTCGATCATCGCCTCGGGCACCACGCCGAAGCTGTTGTCGAACGAAGGCGAGGCGCGCATGGTCGGTTACGGCGGCATGCTGATGGAAGCGTTCGTGGCGATCATGGCCTTGATCGCGGCGGCTTCGCTGCATCCTGGCGTGTACTTTGCGATGAACTCGCCATCGGCGCTGATCGGCAACACGGCGGAGCACGCGGCCAGCGTGATCAGCCAATGGGGCTTCGTGGTGACGCCGGATGAATTGACCCGCACGGCGAAGGACATCGGCGAAACCAGCATCCTCAGCCGCGCCGGCGGTGCGCCCACGCTGGCGGTGGGCATGGCGCAGCTGCTGCACAACATCCTGCCCGGCGAAGGCATGGTGGCGTTCTGGTATCACTACGCGATCCTGTTCGAAGCGCTGTTCATTCTCACCACGGTGGATGCCGGCACGCGCGTAGGCCGCTTCATGATCCAGGAGATCGCCGGCATGGCGTACGCGCCGCTGAAGAGCACCGAATCGTGGATCGGCAACGTGCTCGCCACCACGATCTGCGTGGCCTTGTGGGGTTACTTCCTCTACCAGGGCGCGGTCGATCCGCTGGGCGGCATCAACACCCTGTGGCCGTTGTTCGGCATCGCCAACCAGATGCTGGCGGCGATCGCGCTGATGCTGGCTACGGTGGTGACGGTGAAACTCAAGCGCGAACGTTATGCGTGGGTGCCTGGCATACCGGCACTGTGGCTGGTGACGTGCACGCTCACGGCCGGTTTCGAAAAACTCACCGGCTCGATCAGCTTCACCGCCGCCGCGCAGAAGTATCAGGATGCCATGGACGCCGGCAAGCTGCTGGCGCCGGCCAAATCCTTGAATGAAATGCAGCGCATCATCACCAACAACAGCGTGGATGCAACGCTCACGGCGGTATTCATCCTGCTGGTGTTGACGATGCTTTGCTTCAGCATCTACGGCATCTTGAAGGCCCTGCGTAGCAAGGTACCCACGGCGCACGAAGCACCGCGGGTCGCGCTGGCCAGCGTGGCAAGCCGGAGTGCCTGAGCGATGACATTGCATAGACTTTGGCAACGCCTGGTACAAACCGCCCGCCTGAGCTGCGGCGTGCCGGATTACGAGGTCTATGTCGCCCACCTGCGCACGCATCATCCGGAACGCAAGATCCCCAGCTATGCGGAGTTTTTCCGCGATCGGCAAACGGCGCGCTACAAAGGCACCGGGGGCCGCTGCTGCTGACCCAGGTCGTTCGTCACGCTGGAAAAAAAACGGATGTCCATATCTAGGGATGCCCAGCCATGGAAGTGGACGCTCCCGATGACCAAGCCCGTTTCCGAGATCGAAACCCAGCACAGCCTCGGCCTGCGCATCATCGCGGTGTACAAGGCGATCAAGTCGGCATGCCTGATCCTGGTGGCCGCCGTCGCGTTCCACCTGCACCAGGCGCAGAGTTTCGATCACCTGCTGCACGTGCTGGAGCACCTGTCGTTGCAGGACAGCAGCGGCATGCGCTGGCGCCTGGTCGCGTTGCTGCAGAAATGGGGGCCGAGCAAGTTCGTCGCGGCCGGCGGCGTCGCGCTGGCCTACGCGGCGATCTTTGCCACCGAAGGCATCGGCCTGTGGTTGCGCAAGTACTGGGCGGAATGGTTCACCGTGATCGCCACCGGTTCGCTGATCCCGGTGGAAGCGTACGAGATGCTCCACAAGTTCAGCTGGCTGAAGCTGGGCGCGTTGATCGGCAATGTGGCCATCGTGATCTATCTGATCCGCATCGCCACGCAGCGCCACCGGCCCCAGCCTTGATGCAGCTGCCGATCGATGCCGCCAAGTGCGTTGCTGCGGTTAGACTTGTCCCCTTCACCCGAGCCATCGCCCTGGGCATCCCCACATGACCAAGCCCGTTTCCGAGATCGAGGCCCGACACAGCTTCGGCCTGCGCGTGATCGCCATCTACGAGGTGATCAAGACGGCCTGCCTGCTCTTTGTGGCCGCCGTTGCGTTCGGCCTTCACCAGGAAGAGAACTTCGAGCACCTGGTGCACACGCTGGAGCACCTGTCGTTGCAGGACAGCAGCGGCATGCGCTGGCGCCTGGTGGGATTGCTGCAGGAAATGGGGCCCAGCAAGTTCATGGCCATCGGCATCGTGGCGCTGGCCTATGCGGCGATCTTCGCGACGGAAGGCATCGGTTTGTGGCTGCGCAAGCATTGGGCCGAATGGTTCACCGTGATCGCCACCGGCTCGCTGATTCCAGTGGAGGTGTATGAGGTGTTCCACAGGTTCAACTGGCTGAAGCTCGCGGCGTTGATCGGCAATATCGTGATCGTGATCTACCTGGTCCGCATCGCGATGCAGCCGCACCGGCGAAAAGCGGCGTAGCCATTACACCTCATGATGGATCGCCTCGGCCGGCGGTTGGCGGCGCGGCATCAGCTCCACCAGATACATCGCAGCCAGCACCAGGCCACCGCCGCACAACATGCGCCAGGTGAGCACGTCGCTGCCGAGTGCGACGGCGAATGCTGCCGCGAACACCGGCTCGGTAGTCATCACGATGGCGGCGCGGGTGGCGGGCAAATGCGCCTGCGCCCAGGTTTGCATCAGCATCGCGCCGGCACCGGCGACCAGCGCCATGTACAGCACGGCGATCCAGGCGCTGCGATCCGGCGGCAACACCGGGCCACCGTGCCCTGCCGTGGCGAGCAGGCAGACCAGTGCGATCACGGCCATTTGCACGGCAGACAGGCCGAACGCCTCCTCGGCGCGCGACCAATGTCCCAGCGCCACGATGTGCAAGCCGTAAAGCGCGGCGGAGGCCAGCGTCAGCCATACGCCGATGTCGACGGAAAAACCGTTGAGCGAGAGCAGGCCCAGGCCCAGCGTCGCCAGCCCGACCGCCAGCCACACGGTGAGCGCCATGCGCTGGCGCAGCAGCAAGGTGGCGAGGATGGGCGTAAACACCACGTACATGCCGGTCACGAAGCCGCTGACGCTGGGCGAGATCAGCGTAAGACCCCAGGTCTGCAGCAACTGTCCGCAGCCATAGAGTGCACCCAGCACCATGCCGCGCAACAGTTGCCTGCGTTCCAGCCGCGCGACGTGGCGGTGAAACAGCGCGAACATGGCGACAGCGGCAATGATGAAACGCACCGCGAGGAAATCCGCCACCGGCATGCGATCGACCACGCCCTTGATCAGCACGAAGGTGGAACCCCACACGGCGGTCATCGCCAGCAGACCGATGGTCGCCAGCACGCCGATACGCGATGTATTGCTCATCCGCGCGCCATCCGCAGCCACTGACCAGGGATTTTCAGCACGAAGCGCGACCAGATGCCCAGCCACACCACCGCGGCGATCAACGGATTGCGCGCAGCCGGATCGAACTTGCGAAACCAGCGCCACATGCCGCGATGCTTGTGATAGCTCACGAACACCGGCCGGTGCCGGCTCGATCCGCCCTTGCCATGCAGCACGCGCACGTCGCCGGCGAGCAAGACGCGCCAGCCCAGCTCACGCACGCGGCGGCACAGGTCGAGATCTTCGCAATGCAGGAAGTATTTTTCGTCGAAGCCGTTCAACCATTCGAACACGCGCCGCGGCATCAGCATGACCGCGCCGGAGACGGCTTCCGCTTCCACCACGTGATCGGGCATGTGCTGCGCATTCACCCCGCCCTCGCGCTTGAACAGCGTGGCGAGCGCGCGCCCCAGCACGGGATCGCGGCGCAACGATGCCGGATCGGGAACACCTTGCGCATTGCATACGACCGCGCCCACCAGGCCAGCCTTCTGCTCGGTGGCGAGCACGTCCAGCAAGCGCTGCAAGGCGTCCTGGTCGATCAGGCAATCAGGATTGAGAATCAGCAGGGCATCGCCGCGCGCCTGTGCCGCCGCGCGATTGACCGCCGGGCCAAAACCAAGGTTGGCATGGTTGTAGATCACCTTGAGCCGGGGATCGCTTTCGCGCGCACGGGCGATCGCCTGCGGAATGCCGTCCGCCGATGCGTTGTCGATCAGCAGCACTTCGAGTGGCGTGGTGCAGGCCAGTACGCTTTTCACACAGTCACGCAGGCTCGGGCCGCTGTCCGCGGAAACGATGATGATGCTGACTTGCGGTTTTGAGACATCGAGTGCGGGCATGATTGAACGGCAACTTCCTGATTTTCGGTGTTACGAATGATTTGAAGCTCGCGTCATGCCAGCCAGGACTTAAAGCCGGCCACCCTGGGTGGCGAAGAACCTCCGACAGGTTGGAATGCCTCGCGCAACGCGCACGGGATGGAAGCCGTAGCCGAGCATCAAGGCACCGCCTCCACTACTCGTCGCGCTGATCCTGCCCCAGCACATGCGACAGCGCCAACGGCGGCCAATCGTCGCCGCGGCTCAGCCACGCTTCTCCGGCATGCCATCCATACAGCTGCCATCCGCGCAGCCGATAAGGCTTGCCGTGGGCGCGATCGTACAGCACCACGCCATGTCCTGCCGTCATCGGCCATGCCAACCAGCGACCTCCCGGCGCCATCGAAACCCGTGGTTCCACCTGGTCGATGCACAGGCCTGCGCCGATGCGGCAGCGATGTGCACCGACCATGGCGAGATCCGGGGGCGCATCGGATGCGCTACCGTCCAACGCCATCCAAGCCGGCGCCTGCAATTCGATGAGGGTATCGGCCGGACCGATCGGCGCCAGCGCCAACTCGTTCCATTCCGGCGATGCCGCGGCGATGGCGGCGCTGCGCCGCGGCTTGCGGTCCTGCCAGGATTCGAGCAGTACCAGCAGCGAGAATCCAGCCAGCGCCGCCAGCGCGGAGAAGGTGAACCCGAGCCCATGGTTGTCGAACGCGCGATACGCCGCGATCAGCAAGCCGGCAAGGCCCCAGCGCAAGGCGCGCCGAAGCAGGCCTTGATAACGCAGCAAGCGCGGCAGTTGTATCGCCTGGATCACGCCCAACCCCAGCAGCAACGGCAGGCCGCACCACCACGGCATCACGCCAAGCAACAGTGCCCAGGCGATGGCCAGCAACCAGGCCGGCCATCGGCGCTGCGGTGCGGCGAAGCTCAGCCGCACCACACCCTGGCGTTGCGGAACATGCGCATCCACGGCGAATCCTCGCCCCAGGATTCCGGATGCCAGCTCATCTGCACGCTGCGGAACACGCGCTCCGGGTGCGGCATCAGGATCGTCACACGCCCGTCCGCCGCGGTGAAGCCGGCCAGGCCGCCCGGCGAACCGTTGGGATTGAGCGGATAGTGCTCGGTCGGCTTGCCGCGGTTGTCGACGAAGCGCACGGCGCTGCCGGATTTGGACGGACTGCAGGACGCCGGGAACGCCACGCGTCCCTCGCCGTGCGCCACCACCACGGGAATGCGCGAGCCGGCCATGCCCTTGAAGAAGATGCTGGGCGAATCCAGCACTTCGAGCGTGGCCAGGCGCGCTTCGTATTGCTCGGATGCGTTGCGCAGGAACTTCGGCCAGTGCTGCGCATCGGGAATGATGTCCTTCAACTGGCTCAGCATCTGGCAGCCGTTGCACACGCCCAGGGCGAAGCGGCTTGCATCGGCGAAGAAGGCGGTGAATTGCGCCCGCAGCATGTCGTTGTAGAGGATCGATGCCGCCCAGCCGCGGCCGGCGCCAAGCACGTCGCCGAACGAAAAACCGCCGCACGCCGCGAAGCCGCGGAAATCGTCGAGCTTGACGCGCCCGCTGACTAGGTCGGACATGTGCACATCCACCGCATCGAAACCGGCGCGCGTGAAGGCGGCGGCCATTTCCACCTGGCCGTTGACGCCCTGCTCGCGCAGGACGGCTACGCGCGGACGCGCCGCCGTGCCGATATACGGCGCGGCGATGTCGTCGTGCGGATCAAACGTGAGCTTGGGATGGATGCCGCCATCGGCATCGTCGATGCGCCATTCCAGTTCGGCATCCGCACTCAGCGGGTTGTCACGCAAGCGCTGCATCGCATGGCTGGTTTCGTTCCAGGCCTTGAACAATTGCGTCCAGTTCCACTTGAACAGCGTTTCCTTGTTGAGGAAAAGCTTGATGCCGAGTTTTTCCTTCGGACGACCGATGCGATTGCTCATGCCGGCCAGGCCGTGCTTGATCAACAGCGATTCGAACGCTTCGCGATTGGCGGTCGCCACTTGCAGCACGGCGCCAAGCTCTTCGTTGAACAAGGCGCGCAGCGTGGCTTCGGCCCAGCCATCCAGCGTGATTTCCAGGCCGCAATGGCCAGCAAAGGCCATCTCCAGCAAGGTGACGATCACACCGCCGTCGGAACGGTCGTGATAGGCCAGCAGCATGCCCGCACGATTGGCTTCCTGCACCAGGTCGAACAGCGCCTTGAGGCGCTTGGCATCGTCCAGGTCCGGCGGTACGCCACCGCCGCGGTTGAACACCTGCGTCAACGCCGAACCGCCGAGGCGGCCGCGGCCAGCGCCAAGATCGATCAGCCACAGATCGGAATCGCCGCGGTCGAGCCGCAGCTGCGGCGTAAGCGTGCGGCGGACGTCGCCGACGCGCGCGAAACCGGTGATCACCAGTGATACCGGCGCCACCGTGCGCTGCGCCGTATCGCCGTCGTGCCATACGGTCTGCATGGACAGCGAATCCTTGCCGACCGGGATGGAGATATCCAGCTCCGGACACAGCTCCATGCCCACGGCTTTCACGGCATCGAACAAGGCGGCGTCTTCGCCGGGATGATTCACCGCGGCCATCCAGTTGGCGGACAGGCGCACTTCGTTCAAATGGTCGATCGGCGCAGCGGCCAGATTGGTGATGGCCTCGCCGACGGCAAGACGCGCCGCACCGGCGCTGTTGAGCAAGGCCACCGGCGCGCGTTCGGCCATCGCCATCGCTTCGCCCTGGTAGCCCTCGAAATCCATCAGCGTCACCGCGCAATCGGCCACCGGCACCTGCCAGGGTCCGACCATCGGATCGCGCGCGCACAAGCCACCGACGCTGCGATCGCCGATGGTGATGAGAAAGCTCTTGCTGCCGACCGTCGGCAAGCGCAGCACGCGCATCAGCGCTTCGTCCATGCTGATGCCGCTGAGATCGGGAATCAGATCGATGCGCGGCTTGATGTGCCTGGTATCGCGGTGCATGCGCGGCGCCTTGCCGAACAGCACATCCATCGGCAGGTCGATCACCGCCAGCTGGCGGCGCGGATCGGTCACGCGCAGCACGCGTTCCTTGGTGGCGGTGCCCACCACGGCATAGGGGCAGCGTTCGCGCGCGCAGAACGCTTCGAACTGCGGCAGGTGTTCCTGCGCGATCGCCAGCACGTAGCGCTCCTGCGATTCGTTGCTCCACACCTGCATCGGCGACAGCGAGGGATCGTCACACGGCACTTTGGACAGATCGATCTCGCCGCCCACGCCGGCGTCGTTGAGCAATTCGGGAATCGCGTTGGACAGACCGCCGGCGCCGACGTCGTGGATGCTCACGATGGGATTGCGCTCACCCAGCGACCAGCAGCTGTCGATCACCTGCTGGCAGCGGCGCTCCATTTCCGCGTTGTCGCGCTGCACGGAGGCGAAATCGAGTTCCGCGCTGGAGGCGCCGGAGGCCATCGACGAGGCCGCACCGCCGCCCAGGCCGATCAGCATCGCCGGACCGCCGAGCACGATCACCGCATGCCCCGGTTGCAGCTCGCGCTTCTGCACGTGTTCGCTGCGGATGTTGGCCAAACCACCGGCGATCATGATTGGCTTGTCGTAACCGCGGCGCACGCCGGCTTCGCCGGTTTCATGCTCGTAGGTGCGGAAATAGCCGCCCAGGCAAGGACGGCCGAATTCGTTGTTGAACGCGGCGGCGCCGAGCGGGCCATCGCGCATGATTTCGAACGCGCTGGCCATGCGCGGCGGCAGCGGGCGTTCGATTTCCCACGGCTGCGGCGAGCCGGGAATGCGCAGGTCCGATACGGAAAAGCCAGTGAGGCCGGCTTTCGGTTTGGCGCCGCGCCCGGTCGCGCCCTCATCGCGAATCTCGCCGCCCGCACCGGTCGCCGCGCCCGGCCAGGGCGCAATAGCGGTGGGATGGTTGTGCGTTTCGACCTTGATGGCGTAATCGATGCGCTCTTCGCTGGCGCGCCACACGCCGTCGTCACCGCAGGCGAAACGCTTGCCGGCGTAGCCTTCGATCACGGCGGCGTTGTCTTTGTAGGCAGAAAGCGTATAGGCCGGCGCATGCTGGTGCGTGTTCTTGATCATGGCGAACAGGCTTTTCTCCTGCGCTTCGCCATCCAAAGTCCAACTGGCGTTGAACACCTTGTGGCGGCAATGCTCGGAGTTGGCCTGCGCGAACATGAAGAGTTCGGCATCGGTGGGATCGCGGCAGAGTTCGGCGTAGCGCGCAGCCAGGTATTCGATTTCGTCGTCGGCCAGCGCCAGGCCCAGCTCGGTGTTGGCGCGGGCCAAGGCCGTACGCGGGTCGGCGCCCAGGGCAATGTGCACCAGATCGCCCGGCTGGCCGGCCAGGAACAAGCCTTGCGCCTGGTCGAGGCGGGTCAGCACCGATTGCGTCATCGCATCGTGCAGCACGGCGAGCAGCTTGCGATAGTTGACGTCCTCGGTAGCCGGCAGACCGCTTACCTGATAGGCGATGCCGCGCTCGACGCGGCGCACGTCGAAGCCGCAGTCATGCAGGATGTCGGTGGCCTTGCTCGACCAGGGGGAAATCGTGCCCAGGCGTGGCACCACCCACAGCGAGGCCAGTTCGGGCTTGTGGTCCTTGGCTTCCAGCGCCTGCAGCAGGCGCTTGCGATGCTCACCCGCCGGCTCAGCGGCCGCATCGATGAAATAGACGAACCAGCAGGCCTGCACGCGGACGCCATGATGCAGGGCATCCAGGCGGGCATTGAGACGTTCCAGGCGAAAAGACGAGAGGGCGCTCTGCCCGTCGAGTGCGATCATTGCGGGGGAAAAGGCGCTATGCAGTGGAGCGGCTTATTGTACCTGAGCCGCGCCATGGCCGCTCCAGCCCACCAGCGCAGTGCCGTCGTCAAGGCTCGTCCCGCACGCGCATGAACCGCGCAAAGCGCGGCTTGCCGCCGGCGGTCATGCCCTGGTGCTGGAACGTCACCATGCTGCCTACCGGCGGCGGATGGCGGCGCTGCTCGTCGCTAAAGCCGGTGCCGATGCGAAAACGCGTGCCGTCCGGCAGCTCCACCAGCAGCGAGCCCAGCATGCCGGTGTATTTGCCCTTGCCCGGCATGTGGCCGACCACGCGCGCCTCGGCATCGTCGAACGGTTTCAGCTTCAGCAGATCGTCGCTGCGGCCGGCGCGATAGTGGGATGCGCCACGGTGCAGTACCAGGCCTTCACCGCCCGCTTGCGCGACCTGGTCCAGCCGATGCTTCAATTCCGCTTCGGTGGCGACCTTCAATTGCGGCACGGCCTGCACCCACGGCTGGCCGATCTGCGCGACGAGCTTCTGCAGCGCGGGCAGGCGCTGATCGAACGTGCCCGGTTGCGCTGGCAGGTCGAACACCATGTAGCGCATATGGCGCCACGCCTCCTCATCGGCCGGCTGCTGGCGAATGGTGGACGAGGCTTGCTCGAACCGGCCGCGGCCTGCCCACAACTCGCCATCCATCGGCGTCTCCGGCCAATCCGCGATGAACCATGCAGGCACGGGAATGACCGCGCCGCTGCGCGTGCGCAGCGTGACGCCATCCCAGTAGCCACGCACGCCGTCGTACTTCTCGCTGATCCAGTAATCGCCGAGCGTGATGCCGGCGTGATAGACGTTCGCCAGCATCACCGGCGACGGTGACAGCGCCGCCGGATGAACCGGCCACGCGACAAAGAGCGCGATCAACATGATCCAGCGCGTGCGCAATGCGCTGGCCGAGTGCAGCGATGTCCGCATGAGACGTCCTTCCGTGCGAGCCTGTCTTGGTTACTTCAACCAAGACATTCTCAAGACAGCACGGAACGGCGTCGATGGATCAACCGCCCTTGGCGGAGTGCTCCTGCACCGCTTTGAGCATGTCCTGCGGCGACAGATAACCGCCGATCAGCGTACCGTCTTCGGCATAGACGGCCGGAGTGCCGGTGACGCCGAGGCGCAAGCCGAGGTCGAATTGATCCTTCACCGGATTCTTGCACTCGGCGGGCTTGGGATCGTGCCCCTTCTTGGCTTGCGTGAAGGCGTCGTTGCGGTCGGCGGAGCACCAGATCGAGACCATTTCCTTGTACGTCGCAGTGGGCTTGCCGTCGTCGCCGGTGACGCCGGAGCGCGGCCACGCCAGGTATTGCACGGCGATGCCTTCTTTGTTGAAGGCATTGATCTGCTCGTGCAGCACGCGGCAGTACGGGCAGGTCACGTCGGTGAACACGGTAACGGTGTACTTGGGATTGGGCGGCGCGAACACGATGCGATCGGACACCGGCACCTTGGCCAGCTCGGTCTTGCGATACGCGGCCCAGGCATCGTCGGAGAGGCTGCTGCCCTTGGCGGCATCGATCACGTCGCCGTTGATCAGGTATTTGCCGTCGCCACTGATGTACACCAGATGGCCCGATGCGATCACCTGATAGAAGCCCGGCAACGGCGAGGGCGCGATCTGGTCGATCTTCGCTTGCGGCACCAGCTTGAGCAACGTCTGCCGCACGATAGCCTCGGGTGTGCTGGAAACCGGCGGCACCGACACCGTAGCCGCCACTGCCGCGCCCGCCTGCATGGTCAGCACGCTCGCGCAGAGTACCAGCCAGAACTTCTTGGACATACAACCTCTTTACCGAGCGGCTACGTGAAGAAATGCGTCGAGTATGGCATATCGCCTGCGCTAGCCCGTTGTAGGGAAGCGCCGATATGACTGTCCCATCGACACCATGCTACGCCGCTGCGGCGTGTGCGAATTGAATCTTCAACACATTCTGCGGGCTGTCCTCACGCAGCGCTCCGGCTGCGCTCAACCGCGCGGATGATGTTGCGCATGCAGGCGCTTCAAACCTTCCTTGGCCACCAGCGTATAAATTTGCGTGGTGCTGAGTGCGCTGTGGCCCAGCAGCATCTGCAGCGCACGCAGGTCGGCGCCATGGTTCAGCAGATGCGTGGCGAACGAGTGCCGCAGCACGTGGGGCGAAATGCGCTTGCTGTTGATGCCCACGGAAACGGCGTGACGCTTGACCAGGGTCCAGAACATCTGCCGCGTCATGCCTTCGCCGCGCTTGCTCAGGAACAGCGCAGGCGGCTGCCGGCCCTTGGCGAGCACAGGGCGCGCCTGGGTGAGATACGACTGGACATACTCCAGCGCGAGCTCGCCTACCGGCACCAGCCGGTCCTTGCCGCCTTTGCCGGTGACACGCAGCACACCCTGGCGAGTGTTCAGCGCCGCCAGCGGCAGCTCCACCAGCTCGGACACGCGCAGGCCGGAGGCGTACATCAGCTCCAGCATGGCGCGGTCGCGCAGGCCCAGCGTGGTCGCTACGTCGGGCGCGTGCAGCAAGCTTTCCACTTCACGCTCGGCCAGCGCCTTGGGCAGGCTGCGCGGCGTTTTCGGGCGCTCGATCAGCAAGGTCGGGTCTTCGAATCCTGGTTCGTTGCGCGCCATCGAGGCGTAGAAACGTCGGAATGCCGATTGGCGCCGCGCCATGGAGCGCACCGCCCCCGGCTGCGCGCCATGGAAGGCCGACAGGTCTTCACGCCGCGCCATGCGCAGGTTTCGTCCGCGCGTCGCCAACCAGCGTGACAAGGCTTCAAGATCCTGGCGATAAGCCTGCAGCGTGCGCTCGGCCAGCCCGTCCTCGGACCATACCCGCTCCAGGAAAGCGGCGATTTCCAGCTCGTCGGCGTCGGCGATGGCGGCCGGCTCTTTACTCGTGTTCGGTTTCATGCGCACGATGCTCGGTGTTACGCACAGGTAGTGCAAGGGTGATGTCCCGCAGTCGCACTGATGACGAATCGATGACGCCAACGACCACGACCGACCTATATTGCCCGCTGTGGCGGCGCCTGTTTGCCTTGTTCTATGACGTGTTCGCGGTGCTGGCCATCGTGGCAACGGTGGGTCTGGCCTGCCAGCTCGCCACCCATGGCCAGCTGATCAGCACCGGCGCGCAGGTGCACATCCCGTGGTGGTACCAGCCGCTGCAAGGGCTGGCGGTGGCAACTTATTTTTTGGTGTCGTGGCTGCGCGGCGGACAAACGCTGGGGATGCGGCCGTGGCGTATCCGCATTGCGGCAAGCAACGGCACGCGCTTGACGCTATGGCAAGCGCTGCTGCGCCTGGCGGTCGCCGCCCTGCCCTTGCTGCTGCTCCTGCTCGCACCTGCATTTGGGCTGCGTACGGCGCTGGGGAGCGTGGCGGCGGCGTGGGGCGTGTGGTTCGCTGCCGCGCTGCTGGATCGCCGCCGCCGCGCGCTGCACGACCTGGCGGCCGGCTGCGAAGTGCGGCGGATGGCCTGAACCTGCCGTCGCCGGCCGCCTGAGACAGATCAATTCATAACTTGTTGATGCATAAGGCAACCCCGATCTGTCGCAACGCAACATTGATGCGCACAAACGGCTATCATATGACTTTAGCCCCTGGTTCCTGCCCACCATGCTTTATCAGCTCCATGAATGGCAACGCGCCTTCCTCGGCCCCCTGAGCCATTACGCCGAAGCCAGCGCCCGCATGCTCACCGATCCCAGCAGCCCCCTCCACCAGTTGCCGGGTGCGCAGCGCATGGCGGCGGGCTACGAGCTGATCCATCGCCTCGGCAAGGATTACGAAAAGCCATCGTTCGGCATTCACAGCATCACCAACCCGCAGGGCAACCAGATCGCGATCATCGAACGCATCGACCTGGAAACGCCGTTCTGCCAGCTGCGCCGCTTCAAGCGTTTCAGCGACGATCCGGAAACCATCGAGAAGATGAAGTCCGAGCCGGTAGTGCTGGTCGTGGCGCCGCTGTCGGGCCATCACGCCACCCTGCTGCGCGACACCGTGCGCACGCTGCTGCAAGACCACAAGGTGTACATCACCGACTGGATCGATGCGCGCATGATTCCCGCCTCGGCCGGGGCGTTCCATCTGGACGACTACGTCGCGACCATCGAGCAGTTCATCCGCCACATCGGCGCCGAATCGCTGCACGTGATTTCCGTATGCCAGCCGACCGTGCCGGTGCTGGCGGCGATTTCGCTGATGGCCGCGCGCGGCGAAGCCACGCCGCGCAGCATGACCATGATGGGCGGCCCGATCGATCCGCGCCGCAGCCCCACCAGCGTCAACAACCTTGCCATGCAGCAGCCATTGAGCTGGTTTCGCGGCAATGTGATCCACACCGTGCCCGTCAACTATCCCGGCCATGGCCGCGAGGTGTATCCAGGCTTCCTGCAGCATGCCGGTTTCGTGGCGATGAACCCGGGGCGCCACCTGAGCTCGCACTGGGATTTCTATCTCAACCTGTTGCGTGGCGACCTGGATGACGCCGAGTCGCATCGCAAGTTCTACGACGAATACAACGCCGTGCTCGACATGCCGGCGGAGTATTACCTGGACACCATCAGCACCGTGTTCCAGCAATTCCTGCTGCCGCGCGGCTTGTGGGAAGTGAACGGCGAACGCGTGAATCCCGGCGCGATCAAGCGCACCAGCCTACTGACCATCGAGGGCGAGCTGGACGATATTTCCGGTATCGGCCAGACCGAAGCGGCGCACGATCTGTGCTCCGGCATTCCTTCGTCGCGCCGTGCGCATCGCGTGGTCGAAGGTGCCGGACACTATGGCATTTTCAGCGGCCGGCGCTGGCGCGAAATGGTTTATCCGCAGTTGCGCGACTTCATACGCCGCTCGGAATTGGCGCTGGTGTCCACCAAGCGCGCGTAATCCTTCACCGCGGCGTGGGCTGGGATTTCATCCCAGCCCACGCATCACATCTCAGCGGTTGAAGAACGCCGCAAACGCATCGATCACGCGTTCCACACCAGCATCATCGATGTCCAGATGCGTCACCAGCCGCAAGGTCGGCAAATAGCCGATGCTGATGCGTATCGACGACGCGCGCAGATGCGTGTCCAGTTCGCGCAGCCGCTCGGCTGGCACGTCGATGAACACCATGTTGGTGTGCTGGCCGAGCAGCGTGATGCCGGCCATCTCGCCAAGACCGTTCGCCAGGCGCAGGGCGCGCGCATGATCATCCGCCAGGCGCGCCACGTGATGATCCAGCGCATGGGAACATGCTGCCGCAAGCAGGCCGGCCTGGCGCCAGCCTCCGCCGGCCACCTTGCGCCAACGGCGCGCTTTCTCGACCAGCGCCGCGGAGCCGACCAGTACCGAGCCAACCGGCGCGCCCAAGCCTTTGGAGAGGCATACCGACACGCTGTCGAAGTGCTGCGCAATCTCGCGTGCCGGCATGCCGCCCGCTACCGCGGCGTTGTAGAGCCGCGCGCCATCCAGGTGCAGGGCAAGCCCACGCTCGCGCGTAAATTCGCGTGCAGCGCGCAGGTAATCCAGCGGAAGCACGCGACCATGCCAGGTGTTTTCCAGCGCGAGCAGGCGCGTGCGTGCGAAGTGCGGATCGATCGGCTTGATGGCCGCCGCCACCTTGTCCAGCGGCAGCGTGCCGTCGACGTCGTGCGGGATCGGCTGCGGCTGGATCGAACCCAACACCGCGGCGCCGCCACCTTCAAATTTGTACGTATGTGCATCGGCGCCGACGATGTATTCGTCGCCGCGCTCGCAATGCGACATCAGGGCAAGCAGGTTCGATTGCGTGCCGGATGGTACGAACAAGCCCGCCTCGAAGCCAAGATCATTCGCAAGGCGCTGCTGCAAGGCATTGACGGTGGGATCTTCGCCATAGACGTCATCGCCGACCTCGGCGTCGAGCATGGCCTCGCGCATCGCGCGCGTGGGCCTGGTGACGGTATCGCTGCGCAGGTCGATCCAAGCCATGACGTCCTCATCGGGGAAGGTGGGGACCACGACTTTGCCGCGTACAGTGGTCGCCGGCAACCGCCGTTTGCCAGGATGCCGGCGGCAGGATCGCGAACAAGCCTTCGCGCTGCGTGCGCCTGGCAAGCCGCAGCAACGCGTCATCGCGGGTGAGCAAGGCCACCGCGCGTGTCTGCCAGGCAAGCTCCAGGAATTTCTGGTCGTCGCGATCACGGCAACGCGGCAAGACAACTTCGCCGGTGCTTATGCCCGTGTCCGACATGCAACGGACGTATCGGTCATACAGCTCGGCCGCCTGCCTGCGGCGCGGCTCATCCAGTTTCAGCTGCGGATACGCCAGCACTGCCTGCCATTCGGCGCGGCAATCCCCCCGCGTGACCAGTTCGACGCTGCCCGCACGCACCGCGGCGAGCAGCGCGGCGCACTGCGGGTCGTCGAACACGAACAAATCGAGGCATACGTTGGTGTCCGGCACGAACCGCCATGGGCCGGCCGTCTCACGCATGCTTGCGGAAATAGAACCAGGCGATGAACACCATCAGGAACGCCGGCAGGACGTTCGCACCCAGCGGCGGAATGCCGTATACCGTGCCGAAACTGACGATCGCCTTCTGCACGAAGTACCAGCTGATGGCGATGATCATGCCCATGAAGATGCGCTTGCCCAGGCCACCGGAGCGCAGCGCGCCGAAGGCGAACGGCATGGTGCACAACACCAGCACCAGCACGTTGAGCGGATACATCACGCGGCCCCAGAACGGTGTTTCGTAGGGGCGGGTGTTCTCGCCGTTCTTGCGCTTGTACGTGATGATGTGCTGCAGATCGCGCATCGCCAGGTACTGCGGCTGCACCAGCGACTGCTGCAGCACTTCCGGATCGAGGCGGGAATCCCAGCGCTCCGTGGCGGAGGTGCTGCTGTGTACGCCGTTATCGTCCAGCGTGGTGGTGCGCACGTGGTCCAGCACCCATTCCTTGCCGACCTGCTCGGCCGTGGCCGCCTGGTCGAAGCGGCTCAGTTGCCGGCCGTCCGGCGTGAGCGTGAACACGCGCACGTCCATCAGTTGCACGAAGGCATGGTCATCCTTGGTGCGCAGCGTGCTGTTCTTGGCGTTGATGATGCGGTCGCCATCGCGCGCCCACAGGCCGCTGCTGGTGAGCCCGAGGTTGCCGCCGGAACGCAGGCGCAGTTGCAAGGCCTGCGCCTGCTGGTCGCCCCACGGCCCCACGGTTTCGCCCATGATGACCACGCCGGCCACCAGCACCGCCACCACGCCCACGGCCGACACGGCAATGCGCAAGCGCGACATGCCGGCGGCGCGCAACGCGGTCAGTTCGCCGGTGGACGCCAGGCCGCCCAGCCCCATCAGGCCGCCGATCAGCGCCGCAAAGCTGAACATCTCGTACATGCGGCGCGGAATCGTCACCACGATGTAGAAAATGGCGTTGCTGAGCGTGTAACCGTTGCGGCCGATGAAACCCAGCTGGCGTACGAACTGGATCATCGCATCCAGGCCCACCAGCACCAGCCACACCATCAGCAGCGAACCGAAAACGGTCACTCCGATCAACCAGTCCACGCGCTTGACGCGCAGGCTACCCATTACGACCTCGCCTTGCGCACCGGGCGCGCTGCGTACTGATTGCGGAAATTCCATGCCGCCAACGCAAACAGGCCGATGCTGAGCAACCACATCGGCGTGGCATGGTGCCAATGCCCCTTGGCGAGCTGGCCACGGCACAATGCGAGCAGGTTGTAGTAAAGGAAAAAGCCGAGCACCGCGATCAGCATGCGACCGTAACGCGGTTCGCGCGGCGTCTGCTTCGACAGCGGCATGGCCAGCATCAGCAGCGCCAGCGTCATCAGCGGCACCACGGTGCGCCACGCGAATTCCGCGCGCGCATCGGGCGTCGGATTGCGCATCAGGTCGACCATGCCCAGGTTGTGGATGGGATCGTCCTCATCATCAGACTGGATCGACGACAGGGCGCTGTCGTTGCGCTCGTACTTCATGCGGCGCCAGTTGTCGGCGCCGAGCGGAACCTCGTACTGCCAGCCGTCGTACAACGCCAGGTAGCGGTTGCTGCTGTCGCTATTGGAATAAAGATTGCCGTGCTGGCCGGTGGCCATTTTCATCACCAGGCTGCCGTCCTTGTTGGTGCGTTCGGCCGCGATGAAGGTGCGACCCAGCTTCTGCCCGTCGCGGCTCAGCGAATCGACCAGGATGATGCCGCCCTTGCCGGGCAGTTCCGTAAAGCGGCCGGCATCGAGGCCGGCGGCGATGATGGAACGGTTGGCCGCCTGCACCAGGTTGTCGGAGGTGCGGGCCGACCAGGGCCCCAGCCACATCGAGACGGCGCTGACCAGCCCCAGCATGACCGCCGCCACGATCGCCATCGGCCGCAGCAAGCCGCCCATGCCCATGCCCGACGAAGCCAGCACATGCATTTCGCTTTCGCGGTACATGCGCCCGAAGGTCTGCAACACGCCCAGAAAACCTGCCAGCGGCAGCATGCTGGACAGGGTGTCGATCATGTTCAGGCCGAGCACCTGGAACATCACGCTGGCGGGAAAACTGCCCTTGGCCACCTGCTCGAGCACGTGCGCGAAGGTGGTGCCGGCCATGATCACCAGCAGCACGATGACCGTGGCGCCGATGGTCGTGCCCAGCTCGCGCAGGAAATACCGGTCTAGGATGCTCAGCATGCGATAGGATTATGGGTTCCGTGCCCGTGCCAGCCTTGGCAGGCAAACCCGTAGTCTAGCCGGTTAGATGCACGCCGGTCTTCCCGCAGGAACTTGATGATGACGCTTCAATTCAGCCTGGCCTCGGCCGCTCCCGAAACCCTCGATACGCCTTGCATCGTCGTCGGCGTCTACGAAAACGGATTGCTGACCAGCGCCGCCGCACGCATCGACAGTGCCGCCGGCGGCGCGATCAAGCGCCAGGTGGAAAGCGGCGACATCAACGGCAAGGCCGGCAGCGCTACCGTGCTGTTCGCGCCGGAAGGCGTACAGGCCAGGCGCGTCCTGGTGGTCGGCCTGGGCGGCCAGAAGAGCTTCGATGTGGCGCGCTTCCAGAAGGTGAACCTGGAAGCGGCACGCGCGCTGACGCGCCTGCCGATCGACAGCGCCGTTTCCTTTCTGGCCGAAGCCGACGTGCCCGGTCGCGACACCGCATGGCGTGTGCGCACCGCCGCGCTGGCCGCCGATTACGCAGCCTACCGCTACACCGCCACCTTCAAGCCGCGCGAAAAGAGCAGCCAGCCGGAACTGCGCAGCCTCGCCTTCGCCGCCGATGCGCAGGCCCAGGCCGGCATCGACCAGGCCAGTGCGATCGCCGAAGGCGTGCGCTTCGCGCGCGAACTGGCCAACCTGCCGCCGAACATCTGCAATCCGGCCTACATCGCCGAGCAATCGGTGAAGTTTGCGCAAGCGCATGCGGACAAACAGGTCAGCTGCAACGTACTCGATCACAACGAGATGGAACGCCTCGGCTTCGGCTCGCTGCTGGCGGTCGGCCGCGGCTCGGCCAACCAGCCGAAACTGGTCGTGCTCGAATACAAGGGCGGCGCTGCTGACGAGAAGCCGTATGCCCTGGTCGGCAAGGGCATCACCTTCGACACCGGCGGCATCAGCTTGAAGCCCGGTCCGGGCATGGAAGAAATGAAGTTCGACATGGGCGGCGCGGCCGGCGTGCTCGGCGCGTTCGTATCGGCGGTGAAGCTGGGCCTCAAGCTCAATCTCGTCTGCGTGGTACCGGCGGTGGAAAACATGCCCGACGGCGACAGCTATCGCCCCAGCGACGTGCTCACCAGCCTCTCGGGCCTCACCATCGAAGTGCTCAACACCGATGCCGAAGGCCGCCTGATTCTCTGCGACGCACTCACCTACACCGCCCAGACCTTCCAACCCAAGGTGCTGATCGATGCCGCGACGCTGACCGGGGCCTGCGTAGTCGCGCTGGGCAAGCACGCCAGCGGCCTGATGAGCAAGCACGACGACCTGGCCGAGGAACTGCTCGGCGCCGGCGAAACCACGCTCGACCGCGCCTGGCGCCTGCCGCTGTGGGACGACTACCAGGCCCAGCTCGACTCCGGTTTCGCCGACGTCGCCAACATCGGCGGCAAGAACGCCGGCGCGATCACGGCCGGCTGCTTCCTGTCGCGCTTCACCGAAGGCCAGCGCTGGGCGCACCTGGACATCGCCGGCACCGCATGGGATGAAGGCCGCAAGGGCCTGGCCACCGGCCGGCCGGTGCCGCTGCTGGCGCAGTGGCTGATCGATCGCGCCGGAGGCCGTGAATCGTAATGACGTAAATCGGGAATCGTTAATCGTAAATAGCGACGGGCGGCCGCTGGCAAGCTTGTCGCGCATCCTTACGATTTCCGATTCCCGATTGACGATTCCCGCACACGACATGCCACGCGCCGACTTCTACCTCATCGCCAAGCCGCGTTTCAGCGAGCACCCCTTGCTGCTGGTGTGCGAACTGGCGCGCAAGGCCTTCGCCGCGCAACAGCCCACGCTGATTCTCACCCGCGATTTCGAGCAGGCTGAGGAACTGGACGAGTTGCTGTGGTCGTTCGACACGGACGCCTACATCCCGCACCAGCTGGCCGGCGATGACGACGACGCGCACACCGCCGTGCTGATCGCCCCGCCCGGCGTCGACACGCCGGCGCGCCCGCTGATCATCAACCTGCGCGAGCAATGTCCGCAGAGTTACGGCGAGCGCGTGCTGGAAGTGGTGGCGGCAAACCCGACCGAACGCGAAGGTTCGCGTGTACGTTGGCGCGAATATCAGCGGCTGGGTTTCGAGGTCAATAAATACGACATGTGAATGAAGTGCTCCCTCCCCTGCGGCAGGGAAGGGACAGGGCAATGCTCCGAACTTAACGCTAGCCGCAAGGCATTTTCCGCCTTACATCATTCCGGCGAAGGCCCACTGCTGTCCGGGAAAAGTGCGTCCTGCTCTAAACAAGCATCTGCAACGCATCGCAAGCCCACATTTCACCCGATAAATTCCACACTTCCGATTCGTCGCCCCGGCCTTCGCCGGGGCGACGATGTATCAAGCATGACGGCGAATGTTGGTGAATTTTCCCCGGACAGCAGTGGGTGAAGGCCGGAATGACGATCTCTTTGAATGGCATTGCCGCGGACCTTAAGTTCGGAGCATTGACCCTAGCCCCCCTACTCTCGTGGGGGACGGAACCGTTTGTCGCGATGGTCCAGATGTCCACTTCGTTTGAGCGCAATTTATAAAAGCGCCCTGAAGCGGCTAGAACATGGCGCGAGCATCGTGTCGCCGGCAGGGCTTCCGAAAAATATCTCCGGACAGCAGTGGGCGAACGCTGGAACGATAAATCGCTTCGACATCGCATCGACGCGAGCGGCGACTTCGCCGAAGCCGCTCGCAAAGACATGGGCAAACCTCGGCGCCAGGGCGTTCTCGCGAACAGTAACGGCCCACATCCCAGCGCGTCTGCAGATGTCACCAGGACACAGGAACGAAGTCGGAACAGACAGGCTATCCGGAAGTGAATGAGCAGAGCGCGTTTCCAAACAGGACGGCCATCTCACAGATGCCTGGCTGCTCCTGCTCGCAAAATGTGGCCAAATCAGGAGCAGCCCTCCAACGCTCCCCGGGCCGTAAAAGCCCGGGGAGCGTTGGAGGGCTGCAAGGGGTATCGATGCCGACGCCCCCAAGCAAAGGCACTTTTTAAAGACACCGCCATCGTGTTAAATCGGGTGGTCGCAATGACGCGACACTCAATCGGAGTAAGTACATGAAGAAGGACATCATCCGTACCAGCGCCCTTGCTCTCACCCTCGCGCTCGGCGCCGCCGTGGCGACGCCCGGTGCCGCCCAGCCGGCTACCTTGTCAGCCACCGCGCAGTCCGCCAGCTCCCTGCCGGCGTCGATGAACTACCAGCCGGGGCAGGTGTATCTGGTCGCCGAGTGCGATCCCGTTTCGCACAAGGATTTCTGCTATTGCACGGGTGCTTGCAGCGGTCACTGAGTCGCTCGACGCTGTTCCTGGCACCAAAGGCCCGCCCATTGGCGGGCCTTCTTGCTTGGGGGGAGGCGCATCGCCCATCTGGCTCTTCCCATGACTCGACGAACGGCTTCCTGAAGCTGTGGCCAACTGCCCGTGACGAGGTTCGAGGACCCTATGCGGGCGTCGGTGTGTCACCGCCTGGCTTACCAACGCCAAACGGGCAGTGTGTTTGGCGTACAAGCAGATTCCGCTGAGAGAGCGTGTCGGTGTCAGGCAAATCGAACCGGTATGTCCGGACAAGCGACGAGGGCAACAAAGCCCGCTTTGAATTCTGCCCCGACTGCGGCGCAACCGTTTACTACAGTACCGAGAGCTCCGAAGCGATGGTCGCCATTTCGGTAGGCGTGTTCGCAGAACCGCTTTTCCCCGCACCCATCGCCTCGCATGACGAAGAGCGGAAGCACGGTTGGGTGCGGATGCCCGCAGACATGGAACGTCACTTCCAGGGATGCGCTGATCTATGTCACGTGTCCGGCATGACGTCCAGAAGGCTCGCAGGGTGTGTTGCGCGGCGCAGGGAAGGCTGGTATCCGTACAAGCGATAGCCGAGTGCGCGGCCAGGCGACCACATCCCGGCTACTTTCTGCGCGCATAGCCTACCAACCGCATCCCTGTTGGCAGGAACAACAACGGGATGAAGACGGCATACGCATACTGGCCTCTTGCCATGCCGGTTCCATACGGAAACCAGATGCCCGGAACGCTCACGGCGCTGAGTTCCGTCGCAAACAGGCCAACGCCGACCAGGACGGCGGAAAGCGCCGCCAGATAGCCGGGCAGCGTCGTCGAACGGATCGCGCCCCGCACGATGATCCATAGATAGAGCGCGGCGAATGCGAGCCGAACGCCTTCGACCACACTATCGGCAGTCATCTTGACGCCGTGGCTCGCTTCCGGCGCAAACCACGGTCGGCCGATCAACGCAAAAAAAAGCAGATAAGCCATGGTATGCACACAGGCTGCCGCTGGGAATATCTCTTTCGCTAATGGGGTCGCGAATCAGACTGCCACTTTCTTTAAAACCGCACTTAGGGCCTGTTAACACTACCATCTGAGTCCATCGACAATGAGCGCGAAATGGACGAAGCCAAGAAATACGACATCCAGCTTATCGATTCGTGAAAACACGCGGCGAAAACCCTTCAAGCGCCGGAACAACCGCTCCACCTCGTTACGGCGCTTGCACATCTTTCGATCATATTCCCCCAAGGTCGAGCGCCAGTTGACGTGTCTCGCCGCCCTCATACGCTTTGTCCATCAACAGAAGCAGCGGCTCGTCAATCGATCCGAGGCTTTGCAGCAATGCACGTCCCATCGGGGCATCACCCGCCTCCCCAGCGGACAGCGCAAACGCTATGGCTGTTCGAGCATCCGCGGCAACCATATGAATCTTGGTGGTCCATCCGCCGCGGGATTTTCCGATCGCTTGAGGGCGGTTTTTTTAAAGCTCCGGTGTCATCAGGGTGAACCTTGACTACCGTACTATCCAGTGAGATCGCTTCGATCTTGATGCGAACGATCTGCTCACGCTGCAGCTCAGCGATTCATCCGCGTATAGATCGTGTGCCAGTTGCCGAAACGTTTCGGCAACCCACGCCATTTGCAGCCATGCTCTGCAACGTAAAGGATCGCGTTCAACACATCTCGGTTCGTCATGCTTACGTTGCCGCGTTGCTGTGGCAAGCAATGTTCGATTCGTTGAAATTGGGCTTCGGTGGTTTCCATCTCCGAGGTATAAGATCAAACAACTAAAGTGTTAACACGCCCTAGCGATCCAGGCCCGCCTAAGCAAGCTTTATCTGCTTGGCCGCCGCCGCACGCAGCATCATCGCTTCCTGCAATGCCGAATTCAGCTGCGTGACGTGCAAGGGCTTGCGCAGGAACGTGTCGATGCCCGCCTGCCGCCCGCGCGCGATCTCTTCCTTGTCGCCGCGCACCAGCAAGCCGACGATCGGCACGTTTGCACCGACGACGCCGCCATGGCGGATCAACTGCGCCACCTGGAAGCCGTCGATACCAGGCAGGTCCAGTTCAAGCAGCATCACGTCGCAGGATTCCACCGCCAGCTCCGCCAGCGCATTCAAGCCATGGCTGGCATGCCGCACGCGGTGCCCCTGTTGTTCGAGCATGGTGCGGAGGATGTCGGCAGTGGTGGCGTCGCCCTCCACCAGCAACACGTTCAGCACCCGCCGGTGACTGCGGCTGGATTCGTCCTGCGCCGTTTCCGGCGCGACTTCCAACGGCAAGCGCACGCGGAACGTGCTGCCTTCGCCCAGCCGCGAATCCAGCGTCATGCGCCCGCCCATCAGGCCGACCAGTTCGGCGCAGATCGCCAGGCCCAGGCCGCTGCCGATATTGCGCTGCGGACCTTCATCCTGTTCGAAGCGGCGGAACAGGCGCACGCGGCTGGTTTCGGAAATGCCTGGGCCGGTGTCGCTGACGTCGACGGACAGAAAACCCTCTGTCCAGCTGACATCGATGCGGATGCCGCCGCGCTCGGTAAATTTCACCGCGTTATTGACCAGGTTGAACAGCACCTGGCGGATGCGCAACGCGTCGCCAACCAGCAAGGCAGGGACGTTGTCGCCGACATGGAGATCGAGCGTGAGCCGCTTGGCTTGCGCCGCGCTTTTCTGCAAGCGCGCAACATCCTGCACCACCGGCCGCAATTCAAATGGCGTGGGATCCAGCACCAGCTTGCCGGCTTCGATCCGCGCCAGGTCCAGCGCGTCGTTCAACAACTTGAGCAGCAGGTTGCTGGCGCGCTGCACGGATTCGGCGTATTCGCGCTGCGTATCGTTCAACGGCGTGGCCAGCAGCAACTCCGCCATGCCGATCATGCCCGTCATCGGCGTGCGGATTTCGTGGCTGAGAGTGGCGAGGAAACGACTCTTCGCCGCGCTCGCCTGCTCGGCGATCTGATGCCGCTGCTCGGCGAACAGCATGCGGCGGCGGTGCGCCAGTCGGCGGCGCCAGGCGAGCATCACCAGCAATCCCAGGCCTACCGTCACGCACACGTAAAGCAGCCATGCCCACCAGCGCAGCCAGGGCGGCGCCTGCACGATGATGTGCAAGGGCGCGGCCAGTCGTACCCATTCGCCTTCCGAACTGCGCGCCATCACGTCAAGGGTGTAATCCCCGCTGCCCAGGCCGGCGAATTCGCGTTCGCCATGGTTGCCGCGGTCCACCCAGTCGCTGTCGAAACCTTCGAGGCGGAAGCGGTATTGATTGGCCGCGGGATTGAGGTAGGAGAACAACGTGGCCTGGATGTGCAACTGGCTGTCGCGCCAGCTGACGCGGATCGGCTGCGGGTTCAGTGGCAGCTTGTGCTCGGCGCCTTTGCGCTCCACGGTGATCTGCGTGACCGACACGGTGGCCGGCACCGGCCGCGGGTCCACCTTGTCCGGATCGAAGCCGACCACGCCGCCGTTCGTCGCGGCATAGAGGTAGCCATTGGGCAGCAGCGCATAACCGCGGTCGAATTCGCCGTTCGCCAGGCCGTTCTGCAAACCGACGTGATAGAAGCTGGCCCGCGCAGGATCGTAGCGCCACAGTCCTTCGATGCTGAAAACCCATATGCGGCCCAGGCAATCGACGTCGATGTCCACGGCGCGCACGGATGGCCAGCCGTGGGCGGCATCCACCGTCTTGTCGAGCACCAGGCTTGGGCCTTCGTGGTGGTAATGCGACAGGCCATCTTCCGTGGCCACCCAGATGCCGTTGCGATCGAAGTCGAACGCATCGGTGGCTTTGCCGGCAGGAATGCCCGGCACCATCACGAAGCGGTCATGCGCCCGATCGAACGACATCAATCCGCCGTCGCTGGCATACCAGAACGTACCCTTGAACAGGGTCATCTGGCTGCCCCACATCACTTTCTCGTTCGGCTTGTCCATGTCCACAGGGACGACCGCCAGCGTGTCCGGATCAATGCGGAAAATGCCGTTGCCGAAGGTGCGGGCGTACATCAGGCCGTCGGGGCCTGGCTCGACCTCTAGCGGACGATCGAGCAGCTTGCGTTGCGGATCGACGCGGTCGTTCCGGTCATGCAGGTAGTCGTAGCGATACAGCGCCCCCTGCGTCGCGATCCACAGGCGCTGGCGAAAATCTTCGGTCATGCCGACCACGTCCCCGTTCAATCCGCTGAGGATGTGCTCGACCTTGCCGGTAACCGGGTCCAGCCGATCGACGCGACCGTCGCGTTCGCCGACCCACACGTGGCGGCCGTCGCGGCCGCGCGCCATGCTGGTGGCCATCGAATCGCGCAGGCTGTCCGGGTCGTCGGGAATGTGCGTGAAGCGGCTGAAGCGGTTCCAGCCCGGCGCGAGGTAGGCGACACCGCCTTCGAACGTGGTCACCCACAGGCCGCCTTCACGGTCGACCAAGGTGTGCCAGATCCAGGTGCCGGGCAGATCGCCGTGCAGCAACGGCTGGTCGACCAGCTTGACGATCGGCGCATCCGGGCGCATCTGCAGGTACATGCCGCGCTGGGTGCCGATCCACAAATGGCCGGCGGGGTCGCGCGTGCTGGCCATGACGATGGTGTGGCGCGGAATCGCCGGCTCGCCGAACGAGCGGGCCACATCGTCCGGACCGACCATCAGCAAGCCTTGCTCGGTGGCGATGCGGATTTCATCGCCGGTGCCGTCGATGCGCCAGACATCCATCGACTGGCTGGGATCGGCAGGCTTGATGCGCACGAAGCCGCCGTTGGCTTCGCGCCGGAACACCCCGCGATCGGCTCCCACCCACAAGCGCCCCCGGGCATCCACGTACAGCGTGGAAACGCTGCCCCAGTCGCCCGGATACAAGCCGATCAGCGGGTTGGTGACGTGCTCGAAACCCTTGCCGTCGGGCAGCATGCGATCCAGGCCGTTACCGGTGCCTACCCACAGCGAACCGTCCGGCGTTTGTGCGATCGACCAGACATGATCCTGAGCCAGGCTCTGCGGATTGGCCGGATCGTGTCCCCAATGGGTGAAATTGCCGGTGGCGGGATCGTAGCGGTTCAGGCCAGGACCGAGGCCGCCCGCCCAGAGCATGCCCTGCTGGTCAACCAGCAGGGTGGAGATCTCGTTGCCGTAGAGCGAGGTCGGATCGTCCTCGATATGGCGGAACACCTGGAATCGCACGCCGTCGAAACGTGCCAGGCCGCCCTTGGTACCGAACCACATGGCGCCGTCATGATCCTGCGCCACGGTATAGACCACGCTGCTGGGCAAACCATCCTGCGTGCCGTAGCGCCGGAACTGGGGCGTCGGCAGCGGGGCCATCTCCGGCGCATGCACGGCGGCGCGCGGCAACGGCGCGGGTGCCGCTGCGGCACCGCCGGACGTCGCCACGCCCAGCAGCAAGGACAAGCCCAACAGGAATCCCACCACTTATGGCCCCTCAAGCACGTCAGGCAAAGCGGCCACCCCGCATCCGCTTCGCAAGGGGAAATCATGCCAAATCCCCATGACCGTCGCATGTGCTGTTCATGCCGGCGCAACAATCCGTTTCTGGCGGCGCCCTGGCGGAGCCCAAACGTTTCCTCCAGACTCTTCACGATGAACCACCGACGGCCTGCCAATCTGCTGCTGATGTCATGCCTGGGCTGCCTCTGGGCGCAGCCTGCCCCCGCTGCAGCGGACAGCTATCGCTACGACACGGTGCACAGCCAGATCGTCTTCAGCATCGACCACGACGGCTTCTCGCGCCCGCTGGGGCGGCTGCACATCGCGCGGGGCTCGCTGCGCTTCGATCCGAACGATTGGTCCCGATCCAGCACCGAACTGGATATCGACATGCACAGCGTGGACATGGGCGACACCGCCTGGAACGAAGCGGCCTGCAAAGCCTCGCTGCTCGATTGCAAGGCGTACCCGACTGCGCATTTCGCCAGCACCTCGGTGGAACGCAAGGACGCAACAAGCGGGGTGCTGCACGGCACGCTTACCCTGCACGGCGCAAGCCAGCCGCTCGATATTCCGTTTCGCGTCAACCGCATCGGCAAGACCATCTACGGCCTGCACACCGTCGCCGGCTTTTCCGCCACGGCCTCGCTCGACCGCACCCAGTTCGGCATCGACGGCTTTCCCAATGCCATCGGCCACAACGTTGCGATCTGGCTGGAGATCGAAGGCATACGCGACAGTTCGAACAACGACAAGGAGCATCCATGAGTTTGCGTAGCGACGGCCGCCAGTGGGGTTCGGCCGCCAAGTTCTTCCATTGGATCGTGGCCTTGGGAATCCTCGGCAATGGCGTCTGGGGCTTGCTGATGACCGGCATGGCGCCGTCGATCAGCAAGATCAACATCTACGCCCTGCACAAGTCGATCGGCCTGACCGTGCTGGCGCTGTTCGCGCTGCGCCTGGCCTGGCGCCTGTACGACGGCGCACCGCCCGACGAGCCGATGCCGCGCTGGCAGCGCAACGTGGCGCATGCCACGCACGCGCTGCTTTATTTGTTCATCCTCGCCATGCCGTTGAGCGGCTGGCTGTTCAATTCCCTGCACGGCTATCCGTTGCAATGGTTCAAGCTGTTCAACCTGCCGGCGCTGGCCGCCAAGAACGACGAACTGTCGCATCTCGCCGGCGAAATCCACGAATGGCTGTTCTACCTGCTGCTGCTGGTGCTGGTCGGACACGTCGGCGCCGCGCTGAAGCATCATTTCTTCGATCAGGACAATGTATTGCGGCGCATGCTGCCGTTCGCACGCGTGCGCCAAGGCAAGGACACTTCAGGAGAACTCACATGAACATCCGCATCCCTTCGCTCGTGCTGCTTGCACTAGCCGCGCCCTGCCTCGCCAGTGCGACCGATTACAGCGTACAACCGGGCAGCATGCTGGGCTTCACCAGCAGCTTCCAGGGCAGCAGCTTCGACGGCCATTTCAACAAGTGGAACGCCGCGATCAGTTACGACGCGAGCAAGCTGGCCTCATCGAAGTTCGACGTGACGGTCGACCTTGCCAGCGTCAAAACCGGCGACAGCGATCGCGACAGCGCGCTGCCCGGGCCGGATTTCTTCAACGTGGCGAAATACCCGCAGGCGCATTTCGTCACCACCGCCTTCCACCAGCAGGGCAGCCAGGTGGTTGCGGATGGCATGCTGACGCTGCGCGGCGTGAGCAAGCCGGTGAGCCTGACCGTGACGTTCAAGCCGCAAGGCAGCGGCGCCACGCTGGATGTCACCGGCACGGTGAAGCGGCTGGATTTTGGCGTGGGCGGCGGGCAATACGCCGATACCTCGGTGATCGGGCCGGATGTGAAGGTCACGGCGCATCTGGTGCTTGGCGCAAAGTAACCAAAGCGCGGCGTAGGCTGGCATGAAATCCCAGCTTGCGCTCACTCCGTCGCCATCCAGCGCACCACCGCCTGCGCATCGAACGGCCAGTCCAGCTCCCGTCCGGTGCGCAAGTCGGCCAGGACTGGCACGCGGGTGCCATAGCGATCCTCCAGTTCCCCGCTGTCGTCCACCCATACGCTGTCGAAATCCGGCACGCGCGCTTCGGCCAGCACGGCCAGCGCGCGGTCGCACAGATGACAGTAATCGCGTTGGTAAAGCACCAGCTTGGCCATGCGTGCGCTTGCAGAATGCCCGGGATAGGACGCCCCGCTAGAATAGCCAGTTCATCCCCGTCTCCGCAGCGTCCCCCATGGCTGTCAGCGCCTTCGATATTTTCAAGATCGGCATCGGCCCGTCTTCCTCCCACACGGTCGGCCCCATGCGCGCGGCGGCGCGGTTTGCGGAGCGCTGGCTGGAAGAAAAAGGCGTGCTCGATCGTGTCGCGCAGGTGCGCGCGGAGCTTTACGGCTCGTTGGCGATGACCGGGCGCGGGCATGGCACCGACAAGGCCGTGATCCTCGGCTTCGAAGGCGAGCATCCGGATACAGTCGATCCCGACCAGATTCCCGAGATCCTCAAGCGGGTGCGCGCCACGCGGCGCATCCGCGTACTCGGCAGACACGAGATCGACTTCGACGAAAAGCGCGACCTGGTGTTCAACAAGCGCCAGAAACTGCCCTTCCATACCAACGGCATGCGCTTTACCGCCTACGATGCCGACGGCCACGAACTGGCCACGCGCGATTACTACTCGGTTGGCGGCGGCTTCGTGGTCAATCATGACGAAGCGGCGGAAGACCGCATCGTCGCCGACACCACCGAGCAGCCCTACCCGTTTCACAGCGGCGATAAACTGCTGGCGCTGTGCGAACAGCACGGCATGACCATCGCGCAACTGATGATGGAAAACGAGAAAGTGTGGCGCACGGAAGCCGACATACGCGCCGGCTTGCTGACCATCTGGAAAGCCATGCAGGGCTGCGTCGAGCGCGGGCTGCGTTCACCAGGCACGCTGCCAGGCGGTCTCAAGGTGACGCGCCGCGCGCCCGGCATGGCCGCGGAACTGCGCAACCAGCCCGAAGCCTCGCTGAAGGATCCGCTCACCATCCTCGACTGGGTGAACCTCTACGCGCTGGCCGTCAACGAAGAAAACGCCGCCGGCGGCCGCGTGGTCACCGCTCCTACCAACGGCGCCGCGGGCATCGTGCCGGCCGTGCTGCACTACTTCCACCGCTTCTGCCCCAAGTCCGACGAAAACGGCGTGGTGGATTTCCTGCTGACCGCAGCGGCGATCGGCATTCTCTACAAGGAAAACGCCTCCATCTCCGGCGCCGAAGTCGGCTGCCAGGGCGAAGTGGGCGTCGCCTGCTCGATGGCTGCCGGCGGCCTTACGGCGGCATTGGGCGGCAGCATTCACCAGATCGAAAACGCCGCCGAAATCGGCATGGAACACAACCTCGGCCTCACCTGCGATCCGATCGGCGGCCTGGTGCAGATCCCGTGCATCGAGCGCAATGCCATGGGCGCCGTCAAGGCCATCAACGCCAGCCGCATGGCCTTGAAGAGCGACGGCAAGCATCGCGTCTCGCTCGACAAGGTGATCAAGACGATGCGCGATACGGGGTTGGATATGAAGGACAAGTACAAGGAAACGTCGCGCGGCGGCCTGGCGGTGAATGTGATCGAGTGCTGACGTAGGCCGCCTCGCCATCGTCACCACGAAACCCCAACATTGCCTTCTGCATGGCAATGTTGGGGTTCGCATGTGCTCACACCAACCTACCGCAGGCCTGCGCTACGACCTCTCGAACACGATGCTGGCAATCGCCCCGTTGGCGTCGGTACGCGGCCTGATCGAGACATCCCAGCCGTACAGCTCACACAAGCGCCGCACGATCGCCAAGCCCAGGCCGGCGCCGCTGCCGCCCGCGCCTTCACCGCGCACGCCACGCTGAAACAGGCGTTCTGCATCTTCAGGCTTGATGCCGGGGCCGGTATCGATGACATCGATGCGGCCTTTTTCCACCTGCACCGTGACGTGCCCTTCCAGCGTGTATTTGATGGCGTTGCCGATCAGGTTGGTGAGTGCCACCGACAACACCGAAGCGGGCGCATTGACGCTTACGGAACCGTGTTGCAGCAGCTCGACGCCGAGCGGCTTGTCGCGAATCTGCGGACGCTGGCTTTCGATGACGTCGGTCGCCACTTTTGCCACGTCGGTGATTTCGCCGCGTGTCGGTCCGCGGCGTTCGGCGCGCGATAGCAGCAGGAGCGCCTCGATCAGCTCGGTCGCCTGGCGTGACGCGCGCTCGATGCGCTTCAGGCGTTCGCGCAGCTTGTCGGTGAGATCGGGCGATCCTTGCAAGAGCTCGGTAGTACTGGAAATCACCGCCAGCGGCGTGCGCAATTCGTGGCTGACGTCGGAGTTGAATTCGCGGTCGCGTTCGACCATCGCGGTGAGGCGCGTGGAATATTCATCGAGCGCCTGCGCGAGTTCGCCTACTTCGTCGTCCGCAAAGTGAGGGGCCAACGGTTCGGCACGCCCAGCCTTGCGAAAATCACGCAGACGCCGCGCAAGCTCGGTGACCGGTTTGAGCACTTTGCGCGACAGCCACATGCCGATCGCCAACGATAACAGGCTGAACAAGATGACCGAAGCGATCAGCGAGGTGATGAGCTGACGCTTGCCCAGGTCCTCCCGGCTGATGTCGTAGCTGATGAACCCGATCAAACGGTATCTGCGCGCAACCGCCAGCTTGTAGTGTCTTGGATGCCCATCCTTGTCCACGTCGTGCATGTCGTAGACACCAGGCGCAAGATTCTGCCAAGCAAGTGGCGCCTTGTAGATGGTGCGATCACTCCACAGCCAAGCGTCGATCAAGCGCGAGCCCACCGGTTGGCCCGGATTACTGTGCGCGTTTTCGACCGCTTGATCGACGTCGCTTTGCAGACTCGCATTGACGAGTTGGTTCTCGACCTTGGCGCGCACGTACAACGAGGCCACAGCAAACAACGCGCTGAGGCCGAAACCGAACAGCGCGAACGAGATCAGCAGGCGGAACCGCAGCTTACGCCTGGACTGCATCCGGATCGACCATGCGGTAACCGATGCCGTGGCGGGTATGGATCAAGGCCTTTTCGAACGGCTTGTCGATCGCGGCACGCAGGCCATGGATGTGTACGCGTAGGCTGTCGCTGTCCGGCAACTCCTCGCCCCACACCTTCTGCTCCAGATCCTGGCGCGTGACTACGGAGGGGCTGGCCTCCATCAAGGCCTGCAACAGCTTCAGGCCGATCGGGTTGAGCTGGATGGACTTGCCGTCCCGGGTCACCGTGAGGGTGTCCAGGTTATAGGTGAGGTCGGCCACCTTCAGCACCCGGCTTTGCGGGCCTTTGCCGCGGCGCGCCAGCACTTCCAGGCGCGCGGCCAGTTCCTGCAGGGCGAAGGGTTTGGTCATGTAGTCGTCCGCGCCGGATTCGAAGCCGGTGAGCTTCTGTTCCAGTGCATCGCGGGCAGTCAGCATGAGGACCGGGGTTTGCTTGTGGGCTTCGTGGCGCAGTTTGCGTGCCACGTCCAGGCCGTCCATGCCCGGCAAGGTCAGGTCGAGCACGATGACGTCGAAGTCGTGGACCACCGCCAAATGCAGGCCAGTGACGCCATCTCCCGCGAAATCCACCACGTGGCCTCGATCTTCCAGATAATCGCCGATGTTGGTTGCGATATCGCTGTTGTCTTCAATCACTAGAACGCGCATGCGTCTCTCCGCTACGCAACCGGCGCACCGGCCGGGACGGACCAAGCTTAACGACTGCGCGGCGCAAATGTTAAGCGCCACGCTGAATGCTGATCCTCGAAATGCGGGGCGACCAAAGAAAAAGCCCGGATGCCGCGACCGTGCGTCGCTACATCCGGGCTGAAGCTACTGCCCCGATACCGTCGTCTGCTGTCGCACTTGCGTCTTGAAGTGCCGAGCAAACAAACAGTGGTGCCTTTATAGGGTTCGGGCGGTTACGCGGTAGTTAACCCGCGCTCACTGCTTGGTTAACGACGCTTGATTCGTTCACGCATCCGGTATTTGTCGTCATGGCGTGAAGATGTTCAGGCGCGTTTCGGCGCCTTGCCCGCGTGCCGCTCCAACTGGCGAATGATGTGGTCGGCCACGTTCACGCCCGACGCCGCTTCAATGCCTTCCAGCCCTGGCGACGCATTGACTTCCAACACCAGCGGACCACGCTTGGAACGAAGCAGGTCGACACCGGCGATGCCCAAGCCCAAGGCCTCTGCGGCGTCCACCGCAATACGCTTTTCCGCCGTGGTCAGCTTGGCCGCCACGGCCGTGCCGCCGCGATGCAGGTTGGCGCGGAATTCACCGGGCACCGCGTCGCGCTGCATTGCTGCCACGACCTGGCCGCCCACCACGAAGCAGCGCAGGTCGCTGCCCTTGGCTTCGGCAATGAACTCCTGCACCAGGAAGTTGGCATACAGGCCGCGGAACGCCTCGACCACGCTTTGCGATGCGCTGCGCTTTTCCGCCAGCACCACGCCCGTGCCCTGGCTGCCTTCGTTGAGCTTGATCACGTGCGGCGGATCGCCGAGCAGGTCCAGCACGTCGGTGGTGTCATCGGGGTTGTCGCCAAAGACCGTCACCGGCATGTCCAAACCTTTCGCAGACAGGATCTGCAGGCAGCGCAGCTTGTCGCGCGCGCGCAGCACGGCGTCAGACGAATTGGGGGTATACACGCCCATCATTTCCAGCTGGCGCAGCACCGCCGTGCCGTAGAACGTGCTGGAGGTGCCGATGCGCGGAATGGCCGCGTCGATATCGTGCAGGGCCTTGCCCTTGTAGCGGATCTCCACCTCTCCCGGCGCAATGCGCACGTAGCAGCGCAGCGGATCGAGCACGCGCACCACATGGCCGCGCTCGCGCGCCACTTCCACCAGACGCTGGGTGGAGTACAGCCGCGCGTTGCGCGAGAGGATGGCGATTTTCATGGGGGATGCTCTTTGGGCACCATCGTGTGCGCAGGCTTGGGCAGGGTATAGGAAAGGGCGGGATCGACCTTGAAGCGCCCGATCAAGGCGGTGCGCCCCAACAGCATGGGAAACAGCATGTGCCGCCGATCCGTCAGATTTATGTCAACGTAGAAACGCTCGCCGGCCAGCATCACCTCGGTGCGAATGAACCAGCGCTCGCTGCGCCCGCCGCCGGTGTCGACCACTACGCGCCGATCGCACGCCGGTGCCTCGCACAGCACCTGGCGCACCGAGCGGCGGCCAAGGCCCATCATGAAACGCAGCCAGGTCTGTCCATCGCGGGTGAAGGTTTCCAGCTCGTCCACGTGCAGCGCGCTGCTACGCGCGCCGGTATCGAGCTTGACCTTGAGCGAGCCAATGCCGAACTGCGGCAATGCCAGGCGCTCCCGCCAACCGAGGGTAATCACGTCCGCCATGTCAGCTCACGCTGTCGGGTTGGGAAAAATCTCGGTGGGGACCGAAGGGAAAGGTTAAAGCGAGCGACGGGGACGTTCGGATCACACCGTCCCCAGCCAAGCGGCGCTAGCGTAGCGGGCACGGCCTGTCGAACTCAACAAGGAGCGCGGCGGCGCCTCGCAGCATTGCCTGCGCAATAGATTGCGTTAGCGCGCAGGCTTGCGGTGAAATCAACTTCCGACCAGTTCGTCGTAGGGCGGCAGGTTGATCACCGTCCGCGCAGCGACCTCGTAGGCACGTTCCAGGTCCGCCGCTGCCTCCATCCAGTCTTCAAGCAGCTGGTACTCCTCGGGCTCCGCCTCGCCACCGGCCAGCGCCTCGCGCAGCGTGCGAATATCCGTCGCGACGGCCTGGATGGCAATGACCAGCGTCTGGTTACTGATTTCGGGCATGCTGTTCTCCTGCAGAAGTTGAGTAAGACCAACCTCAAGCCTTGCCCTTGGCCAGTTCACATTGCCGCGCAACGGCCGCGCGCGCCATATTGTCCAGCGCCCCCTTGAATGCCAGCACAGTCATCCGCGTGCGCGGCTCAAGCTGATGGTGGTAACCCTTGAGCCTGGGGTTGTATGGGCTGGTTTTCAGCTCCGCATCCTTACGAATGGTGATGAGTTCGGCGGAGTACTCCGTTCCCTGTGGAATCCAGAATTCCTTGCTCGGGAACCAACCCGAAACATCATGCAGCGAGGTACCGCCCCCCGGGAAGTACTTCCGGGCGATACTTGATCAGTGTTGCCTTAAAGTCATTGCCCATCACCGACCGATAAAGATCGGTATCCGTGGTCGCCATATCCCCCTCCTTAGTGCCCGTGTGGCTGCGCAACACGTGTTGCCGAAAGATTCCATTTAAGGGGATAGAGATGGAGCGGGTGAAGGGAATCGAACCCTCGTCAGTAGCTTGGGAAGCTACAGCTCTACCATTGAGCTACACCCGCAACGCCGGGCGATGGTAACCGGCGGATGCGGCTTTGGGAATCCTGGGGGAGTGTCGGTCTTTTCTGGCGGGGTGAAGTTGCTGCGAAGCGGTAAAGATGCTGCGCAGCTAAACCGCCGGCAACGGCCACTGCCGCCCTAAGCTGCCGCTCATGATCCTTGCGCAAGATGATCCGCACATACAGCAATATGGACGGCGGGGCGCGACCGTTTTTCGCGTGCACCTACAAAGGAGTGCTTTATGCGTGGACTTCATGGCATCCAGTCACGGGCGCGCGGATGGCGCTCCTTGCTGGCCGTGGCGCTGCTGCTATGCACCGGCCTGGCGCTTGCCCAGACCGACGACAGCCCAGCCGACAGCGCCGACCCGCCGGCGCGTGTGGCGCGGCTTTCCTATGCCTCCGGCGACCTGGGCCTGATGCCGGCGGGCAGTACCGAATGGGCCGCCGCCGACGTGAATCGACCGCTCACTAACGGCGACAAGCTGTCCAGCGGCCCCGGCGCCCGCGCCGAGCTGGAACTGGGCGGCGCGGCGCTGCGCATCAGCGACCAGACCGATATCGGCGTATTGAACCTCAACGACCAGATCGGCCAGTTCGAGCTGACGCAAGGCACGCTCGGCATCACGGTGCGCAACGTCGACCAAGGGGCAAGCTACGAAATCGACACGCCGACCGTGGCCCTGGTGATCAGCCAGCCCGGTACGTTCCGGGTCGATGTCGGCGCCAACGGCAACGGCACGACGGTGACCGTGTTCGACGGCGGCGGTGTGGTCTACGGCGAGAACAACGCCCAGCGCGAAGTGTTCAGCGGCCGCAGCTACCAGTTCGGCGATTCCAGCTTGAACGACATGGCGGTCAGCGACATCCAGGGCCGCGACGAATTCGACGCCTGGAGCAACGATCGCGACGCGCAATACGCCGACAGCAACCGTACGCAGTACGTGTCGCCGGATGTGGTCGGCGCGCAGGATCTGAACCAATACGGCAACTGGGAAGAAGATACCGACTACGGCACCGTGTGGTACCCCACCACCGTGGCGGCCGACTGGGCGCCGTATCGGCTTGGCCATTGGGTGTGGATCGGCCCGTGGGGCTGGACCTGGGTAGATTCCATGCCCTGGGGTTTCGCGCCCTATCACTATGGCCGCTGGATCTACCGGCATGAGCGCTGGGGATGGGTTCCCTGCCCGCCACGCATGCGGCCGGTGTACGCGCCTGCGCTGGTGGCCTTCGTCGGCGTCGGCCGGGGCGGTCCGGTGGGCTGGTTCCCGCTGGGTCCGCACGAGGTCTACAACCCGTGGTACCGCGCGTCGCGCAATTACTACACCAACGTCAATCTCACCAACATCCGGATCTCGCGCACCATCAACCGGGAAACGGTGATCAACAACATCCACAACCAATACGGTTTCTATCGCGAGGGCCGCCCGATCAATGGCGTGAACTACGTCAACCGCGACGCGCCGCACGCCTTCACGGCAGTCCCGGCGCAAGCGTTTGCCAGCGCACGCAATGTGCGGGCCAACCAGGTACGCATCGATCCGCATGAATTCGCCCATGCCTCCGTGATGGCAGCCGCCCCGGTGTCGCGTCCGGCGCCGGGCAGCTTCGGCCAGCCGCGCGTGGGCAATGCCCGGCCGCTGCCTGCCGCGGGTTTCAACCGGCAGGTGGTCGCCGTGCGTGCACCGGCTGCCAACGTGGCGGCGGCCGCAGAGCCCCACGCGCTTCCGCGCTCCAACGTGCGCGTCTTGAACGTGCAGCCGCAGGACATGCACCGTGTCGTATCCGGACAGGCCTTCCCGCGCTACGGAACGCCTGCAGTGCCGCAAGCCGCGCCGCATCCGGCCGGGCCGACGCTACCGCAAGTGCCCCACTTCGCCCCGGCCCAGCAGGTGGAGCGGGTGCAACAGGCGCCGCGCCTGCCCGAGCAACCGCAGGAGCGGCGAGCCCCGCGCTACGAACCGCAGCAACCCGTAGTGCAGCAAGCGCCGCGCTATGAACCGCAGCGGCCCGAAGTGCAACAAGCACCGCGCTATGCGCCGCAGCAGCCGTCGATACAGCAACAGCAGGAACGCGAGCGGCAGGCGATCGAGCAGCAACGCTTCGACGCCGGGCAGCGTGCGCACCAATACGTGCCGCAGCAGCAGGCGCCGCGTGAAGTGCAACCCAATCCCTCCTACATGCCACAGACGTACCACTATCAACCGCCGCCGCAATACGCACGCCCGGAAATGGCGCGTCCGGCGGAGCAACCGCATCCGCAAAGCGCTCCGCATCCACAGCGGGCGCCGCCACCGAGTCGCAACGACAACCAGCAGCATTAAGGCAACACTGATCAAGTATCGCCGTCGTCACCAGCCCTGTCTGTTCGCAGGCCACAGGGCCGTCGGCGAAGGCAGACTGGCCGTCTGTCGAGACGGCGGACCGAAGGCATGCGGACAGACAGGGCTGGCCCAACATATTGAATTCAAAGTGATGGGGTGGTGTCTGGAAGGCCCGCAGGCTGCGCCGCGCGGCTTGGCAAGACGGCCAGTCTTCCCGGCGCCACGCGATACATCCTGCGGGCCTTCCAGACATCATGACGACGGCGATACTTGATCAGTGTTGCCTTAAAGGCAATGGCACCAGCTCGGGCCGAGAAGCCTGTTGTTCTCAGCGATCTGCTCCCTCCCCTGCAACAGCAGGGGAGGGAGCCATGTTTCGCAGGGAACGGATGGTGGCGAGCACTGGATATACGCCTCCTTCAAGCGACCCGAACGGGATAAGACACAGCCCTGGCGCTACAATGGCCGGATGCACATCACCCTCAACGGCCACCCGCACGACTGCGGCGACCATCTCACCGTCACTCAACTGCTGCACGAAGCGGGCTATGCCGGCCGGCGCGTGGCGGTGGAGGTGAACCACGAGATCGTGCCGCGCAGCCAGCACGACGGTTACGCGTTGCGCAACGGCGACAAGGTGGAAATCGTCCACGCCATCGGCGGCGGCTGAGCCCCCGGCAGACCCTGCATGAACATCAAGACCCACGACACCGCTGACACCCTGGTCATAGCCGGCAAGAGTTACCGCTCGCGCCTGCTCACCGGCACCGGCAAATACAAGGACCTGGACGAAACCCGCCGCGCCACGCTGGCGGCCGGCGCCGAGATCGTCACCGCCGCGATCCGCCGCGTGAACCTGGGCCAGGACCCCAACGCCCCGAACCTGCTCGATGCGCTGCCGCCCGGCGAATTCACCCTGCTGCCCAACACCGCCGGTTGCTACAACGCGGTGGATGCGGTGCGCACCTGCCGCCTGGCGCGCGAGCTGCTGGACGGCCACACGCTGGTCAAGCTGGAAGTGCTGGGCGACGAGCGCACGCTGTTCCCCGACGTGGTGGAAACCCTCAAGGCCGCCGAGCAATTGGTGACCGACGGTTTCGACGTGATGGTCTACACCAGCGACGACCCGATCCTGGCCAAGAAGCTGGAACAGATCGGCTGCGTGGCGGTGATGCCGCTGGCCGCACCGATCGGCTCGGGCTTGGGTATCCAGAACAAGTACAACCTGCTGGAAATCATCGAGAACGCGAAGGTGCCGATCATCGTCGACGCCGGCGTCGGCACGGCTTCCGATGCGGCCATCGCGATGGAACTGGGGTGCGACGGGGTGCTGATGAATACCGCCATCGCCGGCGCGAAGGATCCGGTGCTGATGGCGCATGCGATGAAGCTGGCGATCGAAGCCGGACGCGCGGCGTTCCGCGCGGGCCGGATTCCGCGCAAGCGCTTTGCCTCGGCATCCAGCCCGATCGACGGAACGATTGGTTGATCCTCAACACGTCCGCATGATCGACGCCCACGACGACAACCATCACCTGCGCCGCATTCGCAGCTTCGTGCTGCGTGAAGGCCGCATGACGCCGGCCCAGCAGCGCGCCTTCGAAACCCATTGGGCGCGCTTCGGCATCGACTACACCGGCAAGGCGCAGGATTTCGACGCGCACTTCGGCCGCCATGCGCCACGCGTGCTGGAGATCGGCTTCGGCAACGGCGAGGCCCTGGCCTGGGCCAGCGAACACGACCTGGCGCGCGACTACCTCGGCGTGGAAGTGCATGGGCCCGGCGTCGGCCGGCTGATGAATGCCCTGGCGGCGCGCGATGCGAGCAACGTGCGCATCTACAAGCATGACGCGGTGGACGTGCTGGCGCAGGAAATCGCCCCCGGCACGCTGGCCGAGGCACGCCTGTGGTTTCCTGATCCCTGGCACAAGAAGCGCCATAACAAGCGCCGCATCGTGCAACCCGATTTCGTTGCCCTGCTTGCCTCGCGCACGGCGCCGGGCGGCCTGCTGCACCTGGCTACCGACTGGGAGCCGTATGCGCAACACATGCTGGAAGTGATGGAGGCTTCCCCCGACTGGCGCAACGACGTGGCACCGGGCCAGTTTGCCGAAAAGCCGGCGTGGCGCATCGAAACGCACTTCGAGCGGCGCGGGTTGAAGCTGGGGCACGGCGTGTGGGATCTGCTCTACCGCAGGCGCTGATACCTGCATACACCCGCCCCACGCAACGCGATGCTCGTCGAGCATCCAGGATGCGGCAACGATTCACCAGCCATCGTGCGCACGCGCTTATACTCCCGCGTTAAACAGGGACGAGCCACCCGCGTGAAGCAACAGCTGCCCAATCGCATCCAGCCCACCGCGCCCGATAGGGATGGCCGTCAGTGGCGCTGACCCTCACTCCCGAAATGATCCTGGTGCTGGGGCTGGTGTGCTTCACCATGCTGATGCTGGTGCTGGAATGGATCCGTGCCGACATGGTGGCGCTGCTGGTGGTGGTGGTCATCGGGCTGACCGGGCTGATCCCGTCCGACCGTGTCTTCAACGGCTTCGCCGGCAACGCCGTGATCGCCATCATCGCGATCATGATCATGGGCGCCGGGCTGGATCGCGCCGGCGTGCTGGCCCTTACCGCGCAGTTCGTGATGCGCATGGCGCGCGGCAAGGAATCGCGGCTTGGCCTGGTGATCAACGCCGTCACCAGCCTGTTCAGCGCAGTGATCCCCAGCCAGGCGCTGGCCGCGCTGATGATTCCGGTGACCAGCCGCCTCTCCGCGCGCACCGGCGTGCCGATCTCGCGCCTGCTGTTGCCGATGGCGTTCTGCATCCTTACCGCCACCAACACCACGCTGATCGCGAACTCGCCGCTGATCGTGCTCAACGACCTGATCGCCAGCGCCAACGCCAACCTGCCGCCCGGCGCGCAGACGGTGCCGAAGTTCGGTCTGTTCAGCGTGACCCCCGTCGGCCTGGCGCTGGCGCTGGCCGGCGTGCTGTTCTTCTACCTCTACACCAACAAGCTGCTGCCGAACCGGGAAGACGAGCGCCAGAAGGTGACGCCTGGCCGTACCGAAAGCTACTTTGCCGAGACCTACGGTATCGTCGGCGAAACCGCCGAGCTGACCGTCACCGCGGAAAGCCCTCTGGTCGGCATGAGCATCGGCGAAGTGGAACAACTGCACGGCGCGCCGCTGATCCTGGCGATCAAGAGCGGCAACGACGCGCGCATGGCGCCGCCGGCCGACCAGGTGATCTGGGTGGGTTCCGTGCTGGGCGTGCTCGGGCCGCGCGAGGAACTGAACCGCTTCGCCAATAACCAGCTATGCCGCCTGTCGCCGCGCATGCGCCAGTTGGGTGAGCTGTTCAACCCTACCCGCGCCGGTATTTCCGAGGCGGTGATTCCGCCCAGCTCGCGCTTCCTCAAGCAATCCGTCGGCGAGCTGCGCCTGCGCAAGCGTTATGGCATTTCCGTGCTGGCGGTGACGCGCGGCGACCAGGTCTACCGCGACGACCTGCGTGCGGTCAGCCTGCGCACCGGCGACACGCTGGTGCTGCATTCGAGCTGGAAAGCACTGCAGGATGCATCCGAAGACAAGGACCTGGTGGTCGTCACCGACATCCCGCGCGAAGAGCAGCGGCCCAACAAGATCTGGCAGGCCGTCGGCTTCTTCCTGCTGGCCAAGGGCCTGGCGCTGTTCACCAACCTCGACCTGTCCATCGCGATGATGACCGGCGCCATCGGCATGCTGCTCTCCGGCGTGCTGAACATGGACGAGGCGTACAAGGCGGTGAACTGGAAGACCATCTTCGTGACCGCCTGCCTGATTCCCCTGGGCTGGTCGATGGATTCCACCGGCACCGCCGCATGGGTGGCGCAGGAGGTGCTGGTGCACCTGGGGCATGCATCGCCGTGGGTGCTGCAAACCTCGCTGGCCATTCTCACCTTGCTGTTCTCGCAGGTGATGTCGAACGTGGGCGCCACGGTGATGATGGTGCCGGTGGCGATCAGCGTGGCGGTGGCTACCGGCGGCAATCCTTCTGCGTATGCGCTGGTGGTCGCGGTGTCTTCCTCCAACACCTTCCTGCTCAGCTCGGGCCATCCTGCACTGATGATGGTCACCGGCCCGGGCGATTACAGTGGCCGGGATTTCCTGCGCGCAGGCGTGCCATTGACGTTTATCGTGCTGGTGATCACGCTGGTGGCGATCAATCTCATGTACCGGTAGAACAGCCTTGCCGGTATTCTGGGGAGATGTTTTTTCTCCACCATTCCCACGCGCAAACCGGCTGAAAATTCCCGTGACTGCACTCCCAAGCAACCCCAACCTTGCCGTGGTCGGGCTCGGTTATGTCGGCCTGCCGCTTGCTGTGGCATTTGGACGGCTATTCGATACGCTCGGTTACGACATCGATGCCGCACGCGTGGACGCGCTACGGCGCGGCGCAGACGCCAACCAGGAAACTTCCACTGAGGAACTGGCCGCCGCCACCAAGTTGCGCTTCAGCACGGATGTCGCTGCATTACGCGAATGCAACGTGTACATCATTACCGTGCCGACGCCGGTCGATGAGCACAAGCGTCCCGATTTCACGCCGCTGATTCGCGCCAGCCAGATGGTCGGCAGCGTATTGAAGCAAGGCGACGTGGTGATCTACGAATCCACGGTTTACCCCGGCGCCACCGAAGAAATCTGCGTACCTGAGCTCGAGCGCGCGTCCGGCTTGCGTTTCAACGTCGGTTTTACCGCAGGCTACAGTCCCGAGCGCATCAACCCCGGCGACAAACAGCGACGCCTCACCACGATTCCGAAAATCACCTCCGGCTCCACGCCGGAAGCGGCGGACTTCATCGACGCGCTTTACGCGCGCATCATCACCGCCGGCACGCACAAGGCGCCAAGCCTGAAGGTGGCCGAAGCGGCCAAGGTGATCGAGAACACGCAGCGCGATGCCAACATCGCCCTGATCAACGAATTCGCGCTGATCTTCCATCGCCTGGGCATCGATACGCAGGACGTGCTCGACGCGGCACGCACCAAATGGAATTTCCTGCCGTTTCAACCGGGACTGGTCGGCGGCCATTGCATCGGGGTCGATCCGTACTACCTGATCCAGAAAGCGCAATCCACCGGCTATTACCCCGATATCCTGCTTGCCTGCCGCCGCATCAACGATGCGATGGGCCAGCACGTGGCGGCCGAAGTGATCAAGCTGATGGTGGGCCAAGGCCATGCGATTCGCGGCAGCCGCGTGTTGGTGCTCGGCCTCACCTTCAAGGAAAACTGCCCGGACCTGCGCAATACGCGCGTGGTGGACCTGGTACGCGAACTTGAAAGCTTCGGCGCCGCCGTCGACGTGCATGATCCGTGCGCGGATGCCGAGGAAGCGCACAGGCATTACGGCCTGCGCTTGCTACCCGAGGTGAAAGCCGAGGGAACGTATGCCGCCGTAGTGCTCGCCGTCGCGCACCAGCCATTCAAGGCAGGCGGCGCCTACGACGTGCGCGCCCTGGCGATGCCCAACGGCGTGGTCTACGACATCAAGGGCGTATTGCCGAAAGAGCTGGTCGACGCGCGATTGTAGGGTCCGATGGAGCAGGGATTACCGCCCCGCCTACAGATCCAGCATCACGTCGCCCTGCTCCACCCGCACAGGCACCGCGCGCAGGCTTTCCCCCTTGCACGGGCCGCTCAGGCACTCGCCGGTATCTACCCCGAAGCATGCTCCATGCGCGGCGCACACCAGCATGCCTTTCGAGAGCAGGAATTTGCCCGGCGCCCAGTCCAGCCGGCGGCCGGCGTGCGGGCAGATGTTCAGCCAGGCGCCCACCTGCTCGCCGCGGCGCAGCAGGATCACGCTTTCCTCGCCGTCCGCCAGCATCACGTCCACGGCCATCGCCTCGCCGTCCGGCATGTCGTGCAGCCGACAGAGGCGGCGGGGTGGGGTTACGGTTTCCATCGGCACTTGCCTTATAGGCCCTATGGCCTCATCGTTACGCGCGTAAGTCCTTGATTTTACCATACGGATTTTTAACATGCGCGTCGTTTTCCCGCTCCTGCATCGCCGTCGTCATCCGCTCGTCCAGGCCCTGTCCGTGGTGCTGGGCTTGATCGTGGTCGGCGTGTTGATGGTGTTCGGGCTGGTCGTGGCCGGCGTGCTGGCCGTTGGCGGCGCACTGTGGCTGGTATGGCGGCAGTGGAAGCGCAGCCGCATGACGATGCCGGGCGCCGCCCGCACGGCCCGCCAGCCGGAAGTGCTCGAAGGCGAGTACGTCGTCATCAACCGCTCGCGGCCGGTTGCGCATCACTGAGCAAAATCCGGATAGCGAGCACCAAGTAGCGCGCCTAAGCTGACGGCAACGTTCCTTTCCGGATACTGCCATGCGCAACTCTCTCGCTACCCTTGAAGCCCCGCTGGAACACGTCCGCGCGCTGATCGAACATGCGACAGAAGCACCCTCGCTCAACGCGCTGGCCGATGCAGCCAAGCTCAGCCCCAGCCACCTGCAGCGGGCCTTTCGCCGTCGCTACGGCATGAGCCCGGCCGAATACCACCGCGCACGCCGCTTCGGCCAGTTCAAGACCGCCTTGCGCAAAGGTGCCGCAGTGACTGACGCGGTGTACGACGCCGGCTTCGGTTCCGGCAGCCGCGTGTACGAACACACCAATCGCCTGCTCGGCATGACACCGGCCAGCTACCGCGCTGGCGGCGCTGGCGCGCACATCCGATACACCACTACCAGCACGCCGCTGGGGCAACTGCTGGTCGCGGCGACGGCCAAGGGCATCTGTTCGGTCACCTTGGGCGCCAGCGATAAAGAACTGGAGCAACGCCTGGCGGATGAATTTCCCAACGCCAGCCGCGAGCGCGTCGACAACGGACGCGAGGAATGGCTGGACGCCGTGATCGCCCGCATTGCCAGCGAACTGGGCTGGAGCGACCGCGAAGCGCCGGCGCTGCCGCCGCTGGACATCGCCGCCACCGCCTTCCAGTGGCGCGTGTGGGATGCGCTCACCCGCATCCCCGCCGGCACCACCAAGAGTTACGGCGAACTGGCCGCCGAACTTGGCAAGCCGGGTGCCGCGCGCGCCATCGGTCAGGCTTGCGGCAACAACCGCCTCGCCTTGATCGTGCCTTGCCATCGCATCGTGCGCGAAGATGGCTCGCCCGGCGGCTGGCGCTGGGGCGTGGAGCGCAAGCGCGTGTTGCTGGAACAGGAAGAGCGGCAGTATTCGGCCGCACATCAAGACGCATAAGGCGCGCTGCCAACATCCGTCGCCACGGCATTCGCCGGGGCGACGAAACGCTCCGAAATCAGGGGCCGTCGCACCTCGCTTTGATTCCTCGTCAACGCCACCTTGCACGGCTTTCGCTACTGCAGCGCCCGCCATGCAGGTATCGTTACGCACCCCCTCCCCCGCCCACACCGATGACCGATTCCGCCGACAACACGCTTGCCATGGCAGGCGACCAGAGCCGTGCCGGCAAATGGGTGCCGCTGGCGATGCTGGTGCTGTACATCGTCTGGGGCTCCACCTATTTGGGCATCCGCATTGCGTTGCAAAGCTATCCGCCGTTCCTGCTGGCCGGCGTGCGCTTTGCCCTCGCAGGTTCGCTGCTATTTGGCTATCTGCGCCTGCGCGGCGCCTGCCTGCCGACGGCACGCCAGTGGCGAAATGCCGCCTTCACCGGCGTACTGCTGCTGGGTTTCGGCAACGGCCTGGTGTGCTATGCCGAGGAGAGCGTGAGTTCAGGCGTTTCGGCGGTAGCGGTGGCCAGCATGCCGTTGTTTGCGGCGATCTTTGCCGGCTTGTACAGGAACTGGCCGACGCGCAGCGAAACGATCGGACTGCTCATCGGCTTTCTCGGCGTCATCGTGCTGAATCTGGGCAGCGCCTTGTCCGGTTCGCACATTGGCGCGATGGCCTTGCTCATCGCCGCCGCGGCATGGGCGTTTGGCTCGGTCTGGAGCAAGCACCAGGACATGCCGCAAGGCATGATGAACACCGCGGCGCAAATGCTGTGCGGAAGCGTGGCCCTGCTTGCGGTGGGATGCCTCGGCGGCGAGAAACTGCCCGCCCACCCCACGCTGCACGCCACGCTGGCGGCGGCCTATCTGGTGGTGTTCGGATCGCTGGTGGCCTTCAGCGCCTATCTCTACGTGCTGAAGCACGCGCGCCCGGCCTTCGCGACCAGCTACGCCTACGTCAATCCGCCCGTTGCAGTGCTGTTCGGTGTGTTGCTGCTGGGCGAGAAAGTCGGCCCTTACGATCTGGCCGGCATGGCGGTGATCCTGTTCGGCGTCGGCATCATCACGCTGGCCAAGCTGCGCCAGGCGCATTAGCTGTCACAGCCACGCACCTCTTGTCGCCGCCCTCAAGGCGCCATCACCATAGCCATATCGCTGGTGGAGGCATGCGCACATGGGCAAGGCAACCGATGGCTGGATGGCACGTGCTGCCTTGCGCAGCGCTGCATGGGCGGAACGCTGGTTTCCCGATGCCTGGGTGTTCGCGGCGCTGGGCGTGATCGTGGTGGCTGCCGCGGTGCTGGCGTTCGGCGCTACGCCGGCGGCGACCGTCAACGCGTTTGGTGACGGCTTCTGGAGCCTGATTCCCTTCACCATGCAGATGGCGTTCGTGGTGATCGGCGGCTACGTACTGGCCAGTGCGCCGGGCGTGGCGCGCTTCATCGATGTGCTGGCGCGCGTGCCGCGCACGGGGCGTGGCGCGATCTGCTTCGTGGGCTTGATCAGCATGCTGGCCTCGCTGCTCTCGTGGGGTTTTTCGCTGGTGTTCGGCGGCTTGCTGGTGCGCGCACTGGCACGGCGCGAAGGTTTGCGCATGGACTATCGCGCAGCCGGGGCGGCGGCCTATCTCGGGCTGGGCGCGGTCTGGGCGATGGGGCTTTCTTCGTCGGCAGCGCAATTGCAGGCCAATCCCAAGAGCATGCCGGCAGGATTGCTCGCCATCACCGGCGTACTGCCTTTCAGCCAGACGATTTTCCTATGGCAGTCGATGCTGCTCACCCTGGCGCTGATTGCCGTGTCGCTGCTGATTTGCTGGCTCACCGCCCCTTCCGATGCGCAGGCGCGTACCGCGCAGGATTTCGGCAGCACCGACACCGCCACGCCCGCCTTGCCGCCGCGCAGCCGACCTGGCGAGTGGCTGGAATACAGCCCGCTGCTTTCCATCCTGATCGGTGCGCTCGGCCTTGGCTGGCTCGGTTACGAATTCGCCAGCAAGCCCGCCGTCACCGCCATCGCCAACCTCAATACCTACAACTTCCTGTTCCTTACGCTCGGCCTGTTGCTGCACTGGCGGCCGCGCAGCTTTCTCAATGCGGTGACGCGCGCCGTACCGAGCACGGCCGGCGTGCTGATCCAGTTCCCGCTGTATGGCGGCATAGCCGCCTTGCTGACGCATGCGCCTGGCGCGGATGGCCAAGCGCTCTCGCATCGTCTCTCCGGTTTGTTCGTGCACGTCGCTTCCACCGAGACATTTCCGCTGGTGATGGGCGTGTACTCGGCCGTGCTTGGTTTCTTCGTGCCTTCGGGTGGCGGCAAGTGGCTGATCGAGGCGCCATACGTGATGCAGGCAGCGAACGATCTGCACGTGCACCTGGGTTGGGCGGTGCAGATCTACAACGCCGCCGAAGCGTTGCCCAACTTGATCAATCCATTCTGGATGCTGCCGCTGCTCGGCGTGCTGGGATTGAAGGCGCGTGACGTGGTGGGCTTTACCTTCATGCAACTGCTGGTGCACGTGCCGCTGGTGCTGGGCCTGTTGTGGCTGCTTGGGCTCAGCTTGCCGTATGTGCCGCCGGTGCAGCCTTAAGCTCAATCAAACTGGGCTTAGAAGTGTGGTCCGCCGTGATGTGCTCCCTCCCCTGCGTTAGTAGGGGAGGGGACGCAGCGTGGCGGCATCCGATCTTCCTACGGCATGGAAGCCGCATATCCGCGCTCACGCATCCACTTCGCCAACAGCTCCGGCCACACGCGCAATGCCGGATCGGCCGCCGCCAACCCGGCGCCATGCCCGCCATGCTGAAACAGATGCATCTCAGCCGGCACGCCCGCCTTCACCAGCGCCTGGTAGAACATGACGCTGTTCATCACGGGAACCGTACCGTCATCGGTCGTCGCAAACAAAAACGTCGGCGGCGTGTGCTTGGTCACTCGCGTCTGTGCGGAAAGCGAGCGCACCAGTGCAGGATCGGGATGCTCCCCCAATAGATTCGTCCGCGACCCTACATGCGCAAGCGGATCCATCAGCGTAATCACCGGATACGCCAGTATCAGGAAATCCGGACGGCTGCTCTCGCGCTCCAACGCATCGCTCGACGCCGCATTGCCCAAGTCGAATTGCGTTCCCACGGTGGCGGCAAGATGTCCTCCGGCGGAAAATCCCCACACACCCACGTGGTCCTCGGCAATGCCGTATTCCGCCGCATGTGCACGCACCAGACGAATCGCGCGCGAGGCATCTTCAAACTCGACGGGATAGTGATACTTCGGTCCCAGCCGGTACTTCAGCACGAACGCCGCCACCCCGCGCTCGTTCAACCAGCGCGCAATCGCATAGCCCTCCTTCTCCATCGCCAGATTCTGGTAGCCACCTCCCGGGAAAACCACCACGCCCGTCTTCGTTGCGTTGGCTACCTTCGGCAAGAAGACCGTCAGCGTCGGCTTGTCGACGTCCTCATTGCCCTGCGCTCCAGGAGCGCCCGACGGCCACAACAAAACCGTCGTCGTACCCGTTGGTGGAACAGTCGCCGCAGCCGTCGCCCGCTGTTGCACGAAAGCTAGCGTTGCTACCAGCAGCGCCAGCGAAAAGACCTTCAATCCCCGATGCATTCTTTTCTCCGCGATGTGTTTCGTTACTACTTCCCCATGCTGCGATTCATCCCAGCAGCGTCACTCCCTTCTCCCTTCACCCAGCACTTGCGCGCAACGCAGCGGCCAGGATACGTACGGCCCCGCGCATTCTTGGATCGGTCACGCGGTGATGCAGCATAACTTCGGTCAGCGGCAGGCGCGGCAGCCCAAGGCGCTCGCCAACGTCAACCAGGGTTGGCGCGCAGACCCGTTGCGGCAAGGGCGCCACGGCGAGTCCGGCCGCGGCAGCGGCCACTACGGCGGGCAAGCCGCCGCCTACGAACACTTCCGTCCACGACACATTGGCGTCGTCCAGGGTTTTCAGCGCACGCGCACGGATGGTGCAGGGCGCGGCCAGCGAGGCGATGCGCAGCGGTTCTTCGCGCGGCCATTCGAAACCCGGCAGCGCGTACCAGGCGTAGGGTTCCACGAACAAGCGTTCGCCATCGCCGCGCACACCATCGCGGCAGACGATCGCCACATCGACGTCGCCGCGGTCGTACGCTGCAAGCAGGCCGTGCGATGCGCCGACTCGTACCTCCATGCACAGTGAACGGTCGTAAGCGCCAAGCTTGGCCAGCAAAGCCGGCAGATCCGTGCCGGCAGCCTGGTCGCTGATGCCGATGCGCAAGTTGAGCCGCGCAGCAACACGACGATGCAGCGCGCGCTCGTGCGCATCCAGCAGTTCACGCGCGGCGCCGAGGAAGGCCTCGCCTTCGGACAGCAGGCGTACGCGGCGCGGCGTGCGCTCCAGTAGGCGGTGTCCCAGCCGGTCTTCCAGGCGCTTCAGTTTCAGGCTGATGGCCGATTGGGTGGTGCCGATCGCTTCTGCGGCGCGGGTGAAGCTGTTGAGGTCGGCCACCAGCACGAAGGCCTGCACGGCATCCAGGTCCAGCGGGCGGCGCAGATAGGCATTTTCATTTGTCATGACTAAATCGCTCAATCATGAGTGTTACTTATCTTAGGGTGGAACTAGCATGCACGCCAAGCTGGTTTGCCATAGGAGCTGGACATGAACACACACGACGCCGCGGGCGACCCGCGGCGATGGCTGGCTTTACCCGTGTTGTTGGCGGGTGCGTTTTTGCCGCCGCTGGATTTTTTCATCGTGAACGTGGCGCTACCCTCGATCCGCACCGCGCTGCATACGAGTGCTGCGCAATTGCAGTTCGTGATTTCGGCCTACGCCGCAACCTATGCCGTGTTCCTGATCACCGGCGGCAGGCTGGGCGATCTGTATGGCCGGCGGCGGATGTTCTTGCTTGGCATCGCGGGTTTCACCCTGGCCTCGCTGCTGTGCGGACTGGCGTGGTCGTCCGAAGCGCTGCTGGCCGGACGCATACTGCAAGGCATGATGGCAGCGGCCCTGGCGCCGCAGGTGCTGGCTTCGATCCGCGTGATGTTTCCGCACGCCGAACAACCGCGTGCTCTGGGCCTGTATTCGGCCACGTTCGGCGTGGCGGCAACGCTGGGGGCGCTGCTCGGCGGTGCGCTGGTATCCAGCCATTTGTGGGGCATGGGTTGGCAGCTGATTTTTCTGGTGAATTTGCCGATTGGCGCGGCGGCATTGATCGCCGGGTTCGTGTTGCTGCGCGAATCGCGCGCGGAGCACGCATTGCGCCTGGACCTGGGTGGCGTGGCGTTGCTGTCGATCGCCTTGGCCTTGCTGGTGTATCCCCTAGTGGAAGGCCGCGAGCAAGGCTGGCCGGCATGGACCTACGCCATGTTGATCGGCTCGCTCATGATGTTCGCGGCGTTCGTGCGGTTTGAAGCGCATGTGGCCAGGCGCGGCGGTTCCCCGCTGATCGACGTGCGGCTGTTTGCCGAAGGCGACTTCTCCTTGGGCATCGCGGCGGCCTTGGGCATTTATCTCACCTCGTCCTTTTTCCTCACGTATGCGGTTTATCTGCAAAGCGGCCTGCAACACAGTGCGCTGCAGGCGGGCTTGGCGACGGTGCCGTTCACCATCGGCTTTTTCTGCGGTTCCATGCTGGCTTCGCGCTTGATCGATGCGCTGGGCCATCGCGCGTTGCCGTTGGCTTGCGCATGCCAGGCGTTCGGCTTTGGCGTCCTGATTGCCGCGGTGTTGCACGCATTGCCGCATGCCGCGCTCGTGCCTGGGCTTGCGGTGGCGGGCTTCGGCTTTGGCGTGGCGATGCCGGCCTTGATTCGTGCGGTGATCAGCGGGGTGGAAACCAGGCATGCCGGCCTGGCCTCGGGCATGGTGATCACGGCATTGCAAATCAGCGCGGCGCTGGGTGTGGCGATCATCGGTGGCGTGTTCTACAGCGTGCTGCATGGGCAATCCGGTGCGAAAGCCTACGCGCATGCCTTTGCAACGGGGCTGGGCTGCAACGTCGGTACGCTGGTGCTGGTGGCTTTGCTGGCGACGGGTATGGACCGCGTGAAGCCCGGCGCTGCATCCGCGGTTACTGCGGTGGTGGATTGACGTAGGCTGGGGTGAAAAATCCCAGCCTACGTCGCCCGCTCAAAGTTCGCGCAAAGCCGTGGTAACGGGCAGGCGCGCCGCACGCAAGGCCGGGAACAGGCCGCCGACAAAACCGATCGCCAGCGCCCATTTCAGGCCCTCCCACAACAGGGCCGGGGTGACCTTGAACGTAAAGGCCAACTGCCCGGTGGTGCCGGTGGCCAGGGTGGATGCCGTCCAGCCGTTGAAAATCAGCCAAGCAAGCAGGCCGCCGACGATGCCGCCCAGCAAGGCCAGCATCATCGTTTCCAGCATCACCGCCACCACCACCGGCACCCCGCGAAACCCGATCGCACGCAGCGTGGCGATTTCGCGCGCACGCGCGGCGACCGCGGCGAACATGGTGTTGAGCGCGCCGAAGATCGCGCCGATCGCCATGATCGAGCCCACGGTAATGCCCATGATGCGCATCACCTTGCTCATGCCTTCCGATTGCTTGCTGAAGTAGTTGATCGTGGTATCGACGTCCACTTGCAAGCGCGGATCGCTGGCCAGCGCAGCCTTGAAAGTATCCAGCGCCTTGGCGTCGGCCAGCTTTACGAACACCGACGTACGGCTGCTGCCGCGGCGATAGGTGTCGGCAATCACGTTCGCGTCCGCCCAGATTTCCGAATCGTAGGCATCCCCGGATGCAAACACGCCCACCACGCTCCAGGTTTGCGTGCCGAGCTTCACCTCGTGCCCGGGTTGCAGCCCCGCAAACTGCCGCTGTGCGCCCTGTCCCACCACCAGCTCGCGCATGCCCGGCCGGAACATGCGCCCGGCAACGATCTTGAGGTTCGGGCGCAAGACCAACGCCTGCTCGCCCACGCCGCGCACCTGCACGCTGCCTTCCTCGCCGGCGGCGCCGCCTTTGACCGGCAGGTTCGCCGCCACCACGATTTCACCGGATGCAATGGGCTTGCCTTGCTTGTCGTGCGCGACACCGGCCGCCTGCTCGATCACCACAATGTTGTCGTTGGACAACACGGAGCTGACTTCACTGGCCGAACCGCCGCGCAGCACGATGGCCGTGTCTTCGCTGCCGGTCTTGCGCAGGGTTTCGCTGTAGCCTTCGCCCATCGCGAGCAAGGCCACCAGCACGCCGACCACGCCGGCAATGCCGATCACCACCACCGACGACGAACCCGAACGCTGCCGCAGCGTACTGATGCCTACGCCGGTGACCGAAGCCGCCTGCCGCCCGCGGCGGCTCAATGCCATCCACGCGGCGAACACCACGGCCAATGCGAGCACGCCATACCAGGGCAACTGCACCCACGCCGCCAATACCACGATCAACAGCAACACTACGACGGAATTGAATAAGAACGTCATGATTGGGATTCCTGTCAGCGGCCAGCAAGGGCATCGACAATATTCAGGCGCATCGCCCGCCATGCGGGGATGGTCCCCACCACCAAGCCGATCGCCAGCATCAAGCCGATACCCAGCAACCAGCTGTTCGCACCCACCGTAGGCAGGTTCAAGAAGCCACCGCTACCGGCGCTGACGCCAGGGATCAAGATCGCTGCCAGCGCAATGCCGATCACGCCGCCAAGCACCACCAGCAGCACCGATTCGGCCAGCACCATGGCCAGCACGCTGCGATCGGAAAAGCCCAGCGTCTTGAGCACCGCCAACTCCGAGGTACGCTCGCGCACCGCCTGCATCATGGTGTTGCCCGTCAACAGCAACAGGGTGAAGAACACCGCGCCCATGATCGAGCCGACGATCAGGCCGATATCGGCCAGCTGCTTCATCCATGACGCCGTGGCGGCCGCTTCGGTCTGCGTACGTGTTTCGTGATCGGAATTGGCGGACAAGGCATCGATGGCTTTCGCGACCTGGTCGGCCTGGTTCACGTCCTTGACGCGCGTGACGAACCAGCCCACTCGGCCGTTGTTGTAGCCCTTCATCACGGCATCGTCGAAATACTTCCAATGCATAAGGATGATCTGTCCGTAGAAGGCCACGCTCTGGTCGGTGGGATGCAAGGCGCCGACGATCTGGAAGGTCCAGTTCTTGCTGCCGTCCTGCTGCGGGAAGATGTTCGATTGCAGCGGGATCTGATCGCCTATTTTCCAGTGATATTTTTCCAGCAGCTTGTCGCCGACCAGAATGCCGATGCGGGTGTTGGCGAACGCCTTGCGCGCATCGTCGGTAACCTGCACCTCCGGATACTGGTCGATGTAGTTGTCGCTGACGGCGAAGGTGAACACTTGATTGTGCGGATCCTGGTACGCGCCGCCGAACCAGTTGGCGTACGCCACCGATTTCACGCCAGGCACGGTGGCGATCTTCTCGCCCAGGCCCTGCGGCAGCGTCTCGATAAACGACAGCTTCGAGCCGGTTTGCAGGCGCTGCGCGCCGTTGGCGCTCTTGCCCGCCTGGTCGAACGAGATGCGCACCGCATCCAGCATGCCGAACAGCAGGAACGCCGCGGCGATCGATACCAGGGTAAGGATGGTGCGGGTCTTGCGCCGGAACAGCGCCGCCCAGATCAGATGAAAGTATTTCATCGCCAGCTCCTCACGCCGTGACCTGCTCGACCAGCGTGCCCTTGTCGAGATGCAGGGTGTGATCGGCGTACTCAGCCGCCTTCGGATCGTGCGTCACCATCACGATGGTTTTGCCGTGTTCGCGGTTGAGCTGGCGCAGCAGGCCCAGGATCTCTTCCGCCGATTGGCGATCCAGGTCGCCGGTGGGCTCATCGCATACCAGCAGCGAGGGGTCGGACACGATGGCGCGCGCAATCGCCACGCGCTGCTGCTGACCGCCGGAGAGTTCGGCCGGCTTGTGCGACGCGCGATCGGCCAGGCCCACCAGTTGCAAGGCGATGGCTGCGTTCTTGCGCCGCTGCGCTGCAGAGAGCTTGGTGAGCAGCAGCGGCAGCTCGACGTTCCGCTGCGCGCTCAGCATCGGCATCAGGTTGTAGAACTGGAACACGAAGCCGACGTTCGATGCACGCCAGCGCGCGAGTGCGCCCGCCGCGAGCTGGTCGATGCGCTGCCCGGCCACGCTGAGGCTGCCGCCGGTGGGCGTATCCAGGCCGCCGACCAGGTTCAGCAGCGTGGTCTTGCCCGAACCGGACGGCCCCATCAAGGCAAGGAAATCACCCTCGGCAATGTCGAGGTTGATGTGATGCAACACTTCGACTTTCTGCCTGCCGCGTTCGTAGACTTTGGAAAGATCGCGAATTTCGATCAACTTACCCATGGCTACATCCTCCCGAGTGGATTTGTTTTCTTTACTCCCCGCTTGCGGCAATGCTCCGATCTTAAGGTCCGTCATTCCGGCGAACGCCGGAATCCAGTGTAGATACGTCGTGCGAAGCACACAAAACCTTTATCTCGTGTGCTGCGCACATCATGTTTGACTGGATTCCGGCATTCGCCGGAATGACGAGCATCGGATCGCTGCCGCTTGCGGGAAGAGAACCTGACTTCATTGGGTTTGCACGCTTACATCCGAGCCATCATGCAGATCATCCGGCGGTGCGATGACCACGCTGTCACCGGCATTCACGGAGGCGGGAATCAAGCGCATATCGCCAAACGCTTGCGCGGCAGGCTGCACGGCACGGCGATGGACCTTGCCGTCCGATACCACGAACACGCTCTGGCTGCCGTCGCGCTGCACGATCGCCTTGGCCGGCACCAGCACGCCTTTGGGCGCCTGCGCGGCGGCGACGGGTTTGGCTTCCAGGAAGGACACGCGTACGCCCATGTCGGGCACGATGCGCGCGTCTTTCTTTTCCATCGCAACACGCACCTTCACCGTGGCCTTGCCGCGATCGGCAGCCGGCACGATGGCGATGACGTGTGCGGGAATGCGCCAATCCGGATACGCATCCAACACCGCTTCGGCCGGCATGTTCGGCGTGACGCGGCCGATGTACGCCTCGTTGACGTCGACGTCCACTTCCAGCGAATCCATGTCGACGATGGTGCCGATGCCCGTGCGCGTGAAGCCGCCGCCGGCGGAGAACGGCGACACCACTTCGCCGACCTGGGCATCCTTGGTGGTAATCACGCCATTGAACGGTGCACGGATAAGGCAGTAGCCGTAGTTGACCTGCGCTTCGACCACTTGCGCGTCCGCGGCGGCCGCATTGCGCTGCTGCGAGGTCAATTGCGCGCTCGTGCTATGGGCCAGCGTGCGCGCCTGCTCGGCGGCCTGCTTGGATACCAGGCCCTGCTTGGCCAGTGCCTCGTCACGATCGGCATCGCGCAGGTTCTGCGCCAGTTGCGCCTGGTATTGGTTTACCAAGGCATGCGCAGCCCTGGCTTGCGCGACGGCGGAATCGAGCGCGGCCTTGTATTGGCTGTCATCGAGCTTGGCCAGGATCTGGCCTTGCTTGACGTGGTCGCCTTCCTCGATCAGCACGGCGGTGAGGGTGCCGGTGATCTGTGCGGACACCGTGGCCTGCCGGCGCGCCGTTACATAACCGGTCGCCTGCAGCACGGCACCCGCCGCCGGATCGCTGCCTGCGGCCACCGCCTGCGCAACGTGCACGGGTATCGGGCGATGGCCGAACCACCACCAGCCGCCAGCGCCCAACGCGAGCAGCACCAGCACGATGCCGCCGACGATCCACGGCCAGGGCCCTGCTCCACCACCGCTGCGATGATCATCACGCTGATGGCGTTCGATCTTCAATTCCTTCAGTAGATCGCTATTGCTCACGCTGTTGTCCTGTTGTCCCCGAGGTGTAAACGATAGTGGCCCGAGCAGCCCCTCTTCCACGTGCGCTCATCAACCCTTGCCAATGACAGCTGTCATGTCTAATGACGTGCGGGGCGGCGCCGATTCGACAGGCCGGGCCAAGATCGGCATTGTTGCTTGCGCCTCGTTGGCGTCGCGTGCCATCCGGCATGGTCTGCTGACGAAACGGCAATACCTGCCATGGCCATCTTCTTGCCAGGTGCATGAAGCTGCTACCCTTTTTGCCATGCGCTACGTCATCGATCCTCCTGCCATCCCCAGCCTTCCGGTCATCGGCCGCGAGGAACGCTTCCCCGTCCGCCGCGTGTTCTGCATCGGCCGCAACTACGCCGAGCATGCGCGCGAAATGGGCGCGACGGTCGACGCGGCGGCGCCGATGTTCTTCTGCAAACCGGCCGATGCCGTGGTCACGGATGGCGCGGATGTGCCCTACCCTTCGGCGACCGCCGACCTACACCACGAAGTGGAAATGGTGGTGGCCTTGCAGGCGGGCGGGCAGAGCCTGGATGCCGCGCAGGCAGTACAGGCAATCTTTGGCTATGGCGTAGGGCTCGACCTCACGCGCCGCGATCTGCAGGCGGTGGCCAAGGCCAAGAGCCATCCATGGGACGTGGCCAAGGCCTTCGATCACTCCGCGCCGGTCTCGGAATTGCGCGCGGCCAGCGAAGCCGCCTTGCACGCACACACGCGCATCAGCCTGGAAGTGAACGGCAAACTGCGCCAGGAAGGCCACCTCGACGAGATGGTGCACGGCGTGGCGGACATCATCGTCGCACTGTCCAAATTGTTCGAACTGAAACCCGGCGACCTGATTTTCACCGGCACGCCCGCAGGCGTAGCGGCCTTGCAGCGCGGCGATCGCTTCCGCGCAGAACTGCAGGACATCGCCACGCTGGAAGGCAAGGTGGTATGAGCCAACTCTCGATGCTTGCCTGACACGCAACATCCCAGTGCACGACAGTCCACAACGCCATCCGGCGCAAACCTAGGGAGACGACGATGAGCATGCTGAAAGAATTCAAAGAATTTGCCATGCGCGGCAACGTGGTCGACATGGCGGTCGGCGTGGTCATCGGCGCCGCGTTCGGCAAGATCGTCACCTCGCTGGTGAACGATGTGATCATGCCGCCGCTGGGCTGGGTCACCGGCGGTATCGATTTCTCGGCGATGAAAGTGGTGATCCGCCCGGCCGACAACAGCAATCCTGCGCACAAGATTCCCGAAATCGCCATTGCCTATGGCAGCTTCATCAACAGCATCCTGGCCTTCCTGATCGTGGCCTTTGCGATTTTTCTGCTGATCAAGCTCGTCAACAAGTTCTACACCAAGGCCGCCGCCGCGACGCCGCCGGAAGTGGTGTTGCTGACGGAAATTCGCGACTTGCTGAAGAATAAGTGACAGGACAGGTTTTACGCCTGAAATATCCGGGTGATCGCAGCCCCAGGGCTCCGATCACCCGGATCAGTCACCCGCCGACCCGGATATAAATATTCATGTCTTTCTTGTGCGCCACCGCCAATTGGCGGTGGCGGTCCAGCAAGCCCTCAAGCCGCTCGCTCACTGATTCGGCTATCGTCGCGACAAGCTTGTCTTGCCTCGCCATGGCCACTCTCTCGACAGCATCCGCAAATAGCGACATCGCTATACCTTCCAGATAAATGGCATCCGAGCCGCGTTTAGCCAGACGGTAGCGATGGGCTGCCATGCATTCCTCTGGTCTCCCTTGCTTCTCGCTTTCCAGCAAATTCAACAGGGTCTGCGCCTGCAGTTGCTGGGCGTCGATGGCCGCGCTGAGTACCGGATATACCCAGTCCTTCCACCCCGCGGCCTCCGCCCGCGCACTCAAGCCAAGCCACGCGGGTGCGTCCGCATACCAAGGCTGCATACGGCAGTAGGCAGCCAGATGCGTATCCTGCTCTTGGGCCATGACATCATCCGGTGCTGCCTTGCGCCATGCTGCAAGCCAGTCGCGCCGAGCATCCAGGTGATGGCGTAGCGCACTCGTCAGGCGATCTCCCTCAGGATCTCCGCCGACGTATACACAGTTCACCACTATGCTTATCGCCGTCTGCGCCAGCACCATTGCACTTGATTCTTGGCGCTTGGCCAAAGCCTGCGTCGCGCTCGCATGGAGCTCTGTCAGTAGATCCAGGCTATGCAGAACATAAATACTCGTCGCCGATTCCGTACCTTGCTGCAATTGGGCCACGCCCTTTGCCAACGTCTCCTGGCAACTTTGCAGTGCGGGGATTTGTTCGCGCAAACCGTTCAAGTCGATTGAATGAACGTCTCGCCTGGCTGCTTGGTATTTTGCATGGCTCATGGGCCGAATACTCCGTTTACCTCTATGGGCGTTGTACTGCCGCGTCTCGTTGGCCAATCACTGCATTGACGACCCACCCAGCACAGGACCCTGCTGGACTTGTGCGTTGATCTGCTGTTGCTGGACCTGGAATTGCGCCAGCGATTGCACGCACTGCTGATCGTAAGCCTGTGCTTGCTGCATGGAGGCTTGCACGGCCGGCGCAGGTTCGAGAAGGTCGATACTGGCCGGTACGCCAATCAATGATCGCGGCATGAAGACCACTTCGGATTTGCCGATATGGATGGCAGAAATATCGTCGGGCCTGTCCATGCCGGCCAAGTGGCAGGCTGACGTGAATTGCACCAGGCGGGCTTCCGAGGTGCCCACCGGCAGCACTTCCTTAAGTTTCGCGTAGACCGCGTGCTGAGGATGATCGGGGTTTGCAAAAGTGGGAGAGGACGGCGATAGCGCAGCCGTAGCGCGATGACTCTCTTTCATTGCTGCATCGATAACACCTTGCGTCGCCGGACCCGCGATGCCATCGACATCCAGCCCTCGGTCGCGCTGGAAGCTCTCCACTGCATATCGGGTTGCAGGACCGAAGCTGCCATCGGCATGGATGGCTTGCCCTTTGGCATCGGTGTAGCCGAGCTGAATGAGCCGTTCCTGGATATGTTTAACATCGTTGCCGTACGAACCATGATGGAGCGCACGCTCATGACTTGCCCTACTAGTCGAACGGGCGCGCGCGATGGTATCGACTGGAACGCCGGTCTCGGCAAGCTGAATTAAATCAGCCTTTTCCTGGAGCGCGCGACTCCTCAAGCCCTCCCATTGCAGGTAAGAATGGCGGAAAATCGTGTTGGTGTGGCTGTACTTATAATCCTGGACAGCTTCCACAATGTCCTTATCTGTTAGTTTTTCCAGCTGGTATTCATCACCAAATCTTTCTTTAAGCCCTTCTTCAAATATCTTCACTGTCAAGCCGCGCGTCTGAACAGACGTACTCCACAAGGCATCCTGGACCGCAGGTCCTCTTCCAGCGAGATCGAGACCTTTCTTTCTGAGAGCCTCTAGCTCAACATCATAATGAGTCCTCTTGATGAATTCATACTGATCTTGTGCAAACCCATCTTGTTGAGCCAACTCTTTCCATTTCTCGCTGAATTCGATAGTTCCTGGATTTAGGCCTTCAAAATCCTCTCTATATTTAGATTGCTTGACGTATTCTTCGGTCGTACCCGTATTGGTTGAAAGTTGAAACTCTCCATACGACACGCCACCATAGTCGCCGACCCCACTTGAAACAGCTCCAGCGCCTCTACCCTGAGTCTCATACCAGGAAGATGTCTGCCCTAGCCGCCATTTGTTATCTTCTTCTTTCATATCCAATACTCATCAATAAATTTTAACCACAAATTATCGATTCGACTTATTCATCGTGCGCGACTCCAATTCAGTAGCTCTATCTGCAGTTTGATCAAGCAAGCACTCACCGTGATCGAGTTCGATTCCTTGCCCGCCATTTGGATCTGGATCTATTGCGCAATATCTGTCACGGAAGGCAATCCACTCCCTTTCTTCTCTGCGAAGGGCCAGGCGATCTTTCTCACCCATGGAAGCAACCAACACGTTGTAAATATCGCCCAGCCTTTTATCTTGGTAGGTATACTCATCGTTCATGCAGTCTCTAATACCTGGGGTTTCGCCAGCGGCCTTTTTGAGACATTCGCCGTAAGAGGGCCTCAATTTAATGGCACGACCATAAGCAGCAACTGCCGAATCATCGGACGGAGGGGTATGCATAGGCCATGTTTCAACACCTGCATCGGCGACTTCCGCAATTGCCTCTCGCCCTGCTGCCATAGCCGTTATCGCTATCAAACCCAACACAAATGCGACTACATGCGGCTTACGTCTCCGCATGAACACGCCCGCCTCACTCATCATCATCGGCCTCCACTCAACAATTTCCGCCCTGCGTCATCGATAATCAGCGTAATGCTCGAAGTGATCGCCTTGGCGCTGGCAACCCTTGGCTCAATCTCCACCTTCGGCAATATCCGCTTTTTAAAGAAGCGCATCAGAAAGTAGCGGATCTTTTTGCATTTGATCGGCGCACATCCCTCGACGAAGATCAGCTCTTGATTGCTCTTCATCAGTTTCAGTTCTTGCGGCAACATCAGTGGACGGCGTTCTTCGGTATAGGTGTAGGAAACCTTTCCGTCGGGCCCTATCGTCTTGTTGCGCCGACGCACTGTGGTGTCGCCAAGTTGACGGGAATATTCCTCCGCGTCGCGCTGCTCCCGCGGCGTGAAAACGACACTGGCGCCGTGGTTGATGCTGTAGGTGCGGGCATCGTGCTCGCCGTAGACGGCATCCAGCTGCGAGAGGCTCTGGATGATGGTCATGACGCGAACCCAGTAGCCGGCAGCGAGCGAGATGCGATCGGACAGGGCATCCACGCGGCCCATGGCCGTGAATTCGTCCATCAGAAGAAGCACTTGATTTGTGATGGTGGGATCATTCTCCGGCGTGCTGCGTAGGTTCTGCCCAACCACCGTGGAGAAGAAGATGTTCAGCAGTTTGCCCACGACCGAACATGCCGATAATGATGCCCTCGGGACTGTCTTCCAGAAGCCCCGCTTTTTTCAGGCCGCGGCGGCCGGCGAAGCTGGCATCGCCATGGAATGCGCTCGCGCGTGGCTTGAACATCAGCACAAGCAGCATCAGCCATAACAGCAGCGGCATGCCAAATCCAACATAGCCGGCCAACTTGATCTTTCCGACATAAGGAACGACTTGCGGCAGATTGATGGCCTGGAAATACTCCCAGTAAGTACCGACCGCAACCTGTATGGGCACGTGCAGCAGCAAAATCACCAGCCAACCGGCGAGATATTCGCCGCCCACCAATGCCAGCACCAGCAGCATTGCCGACATGCCTGCTTTCCATCCAGCACTCATGCGTTCATCCCTTTGCGTCCTTAGCCTGTAGGAGTGACGTGCCTACCCAAAGCAGGTGCGTCGCTACATGGCACATACCGATCAATAGCGGATTTCTCTACCGCGTTCTTTTGATCGTACTTCTCGCCTATGCAGGCGTTTGACGGGCGGGCTCAGTCCAACGCGCCAGTTAAGACGGAAATGCCAGCGAGGCAATTCCCTCGCGGGTAAGAAAATGATTGCGACGACCAACCGGTGCCCCAGGAATTGCCTTTGCGTTGTTGGACTTCTTAAACATCGACACGCTCACCCTCGCCATGCTCGGCTTCTTCATCGTATTTTCTTCACAAGCATGACTTTCGGCCTAAGCATGGTCCGATGCGAGTCCCATAATCCGGGATTCGCCACCAGGAGTTAACGATGCGCCCCTCCCTTACCTTGCTCGCCGCCAGCTTGCTGCTGGCTACCGGACTTGTTTGCGCCAAGGATGCGCCGACCACGATTCCCGCTGCCGCCGTGCAGACGGCCGAGCAGTTGCGTGACAAGGCCATGCACGACGACACCGCCTACAAGGTGGTGGAAGGCCTGACCACGGAAGTCGGCGCGCGCCTGGCCGGCGGCGTGAACGATCAGCGTGCGCGGGATTGGATGGTGGCGAAATTCAAGGCACTGGGCTTCGACAAGGTCTATGTCGAGCCGGTGAGCTTTCCGCTGTGGGTACGCCGCAGCGAGCATGCCGCGATCGTGGCGCCATTTCCGCAGCCGCTGACGCTTATCGCACTGGGCTATTCGCCCGCCACGCCCAAGGGCGGGCTCACCGCCGAGGTGGTGCAGTTCGCCACGCTGGATGCCTTGAAGGCCGCCGATCCGGCCAGCGTGAAAGGCAAGATTGTCTACATCGGCGAGCGCATGCAGCGGCACAAGGACGGGCTGGATTACGGCCGCATCGGCTCGCCGATCCGTGTGCAAGGCCCGGTGATCGCGCAGCAAAAAGGCGCCGCGGGCTTCCTGCTGCGTTCGGCGGGCACCGATGCCAACAGCCGCACGCCGCACACCGGCGTCACCGGTTTTACCGATCCGGCCAAGGCGATTCCTGCTGCGGCGCTGTCCAATCCGGACGCCGATCAACTTGAGCGCGTGCTCGCTTATGGCAAGCCGGTCACGGTCAAGCTCGATCTGGATTGCGGCATCGAAGGTCAGTACACCGGCGCGAACGTGATCGGCGAGATCACCGGCAGCAAGTATCCGGATCAGGTGATTGCCATCGGCGGCCACCTGGATTCCTGGGATCCGGGCACCGGCGCCATCGACGACGGCGCTGGCGTGGCGATTGCCGTGGGGGCGGCCAAGCTGATCCACGATCTGCCGCAACGCCCGGACCGCACCATCCGCGTGATTGCCTTCGCCAACGAGGAAATGGGCCTGTGGGGTGGCCGCGCGTATGCCGACAAGCATGCGGCGGAAGTCGGCAAGTTCCAGCTTGGTACCGAATCGGATTTCGGTGCCGGCCCGGTATGGCGTATGAGCGCCAGCGTGAAGCCTGAAGCGCGCGGCGCCATCACGCAGATCGCCAAGGTGCTGGCACCGATCGGCGTGAGCTATGACGTCAAGCGGCCCGGCGGCGGCGGTTCGGATCTCTCGCAGATGCACGCCAAGGGCATGGCCGCCCTGACCCTCACGCAGGACGGCACCTACTACTTCGATTGGCACCACACCGCCAACGACACGCTGGACAAGATCGATCCCAAGCAACTGGCGCAGAACGTGGCGGTGTATGCCGTGTTCTCGTACATGGTGGCGCAGGCGAACGGCGATTTCGGTTCGGCGCCGGGAGCGTTTGCGCACGATGGGGCGGAAGACTGAGCTGGAGGTGCTCTGATTAATTCAGCGTGGGCCGCGGCGGCCTGCGGGGGATTAAGTCAGCGCGTCCCTAACCCTCTTCGTTCAAGGGCGACGCCATGACGGCGTCGCCCTCGCGCTCGGCTGGTGTTTCGACCGTATCGAGCGCTTGCAGGTTTTCCTTCAGCCGTGTCAGCACGTCCATCGCCTGGGTCATTTCCTCGTAGGTGATACCCGCCGTGCATTCGCGCCGCAACTCGCGGGCGATCAGCTCCATGTCGTCGATCACTTCGCTGGCCTGCGCGGTGGTATACAGGCGCCAGGCGCGGCGATCCTTGGGATCGGGCCGGCGTTCCACGAAACCCGCCGCTTGCAGGCGGTCGATGACGCGGCCCACGGCGATCGGCTCCATTTCCAGGAATTCGGCCAGCTCGGTCTGGCGCAGGCCCTCGCGGTGGTACAGCATCTTGGTGGCGCGCCACTGGGCGCGCGTCAAACCGAATTTCACCGCGCGGCGGTCAAAATGTTTGCGAAACAGCAGGGTGATGTCGTTCAGCAAGTAACCGAACGAGATATCTTCCGTCTTTGGCATGATGCAAACGCCTAGCAAAGCAGCACGTTGCCCAAGCATAAGCCCAAATATGGCCCTTCGCGTTGTCATTTCCGACCTGACCCGCTTGGCTCTGGACGCCATCGTGAACGCCGCCAACCCGGCGCTGCTGGGCGGCGGCGGCGTCGATGGCGCCATTCACCGCGCCGCCGGTCCAGGCTTGCTGGAAGCTTGCAAAGCCTTGCCGCAGGTGGCCCCCGGGGTGCGCTGCCCGACCGGCGAGGCACGCATCACCTCGGGCTTCCTGCTACCGGCACGCTATGTGATCCACACGGTGGGGCCGGTGTGGAAAGGCGGCCATCACGGAGAAGCCGAACTGCTGGCGCAATGCTATCGCTCGTCCATCGCCTTGGCCACCAGGCACGAGGTGCGCAGCATCGCCTTTCCTGCCATCAGCTGCGGGGTCTACGGCTATCCGCCGGAACAAGCGGCGCGGGTGGCGATCGCCAGCTTGCGCGAGGTGCTGGCCATCCATCCCGCCATGGAGGTGCAGCTTTGCTGCTTCGACGAGCGCATGGCGGCGACCTGGCGGGCGGCGTTGTAGCCGGTGCCGCGGTTCAGTCGAGCTTGAACGGGTAAAGCGGCGGCAGCGGCGGACGGGCTTCGGCGTTGTCGGTTTGCTGCCATACGAATCCCTTGGCGAAGATCGTCGCCAGATCGATACGCGTGTCCGCCGACACGCCGGCATATTGTTCGCGCTGCAACAGCTCTATCGCTGCACGCTGCTCGGCAGAATCCAGCGCTCCGGCAAGCTGTCCCAGATTGCGCAAACCTGGACGCTCCGCGCGCGCCCAGGCGAGCAAACGCCGCGCCTGCACAGTGCGATCATCGCCACGTGCGGATTCCAGGAAGGCCTGGCGCAACGTCTGTGCCGAATCGGCCGGTCCGGCGTTCGGCTTTGGCGTTGCGGGCACGGGCGAAGGCTTGCGCCGGACGTAGAGCCATATGACGACGGCCGCACCCAACAGCCACAGTGCAAGGCTGCCGAGTGCGATCCAACGCCAAGGAACGGATGAAACAGCCGCGGGCGCAGCGCCGTTGTTCGCCGGCAACGCTGCGCTACTTGCGGCTGGGGACGGCGAAGCCGCTGCGGATGGGTTTGCCGAAGCCGCTGGCGCCGGTGCACCACTGCCCGGCAGCACGGTGAAGGTGTGCGCGGGGATGGTGGCGACTTTCTTCTGCCCGCTCTGCACGTCGAACCAGGTGAGCGTGATCGCAGGAAGGGTCAGCGTGCCGGCATGCTGCGGAATGATCGCGAAGCCGCGTTCGCTGTGTCCGGTCAGCCATTCGCCGTCGTCGTGCGTGCTGGTGGTCGGTTGATCGGGGTAGACGGTAGCGTCGCCGATGGTTGGCAGGCTCAGTTGCGGAAGCGCATCGCCCGACAAACCTTGCGCAGCCACGACGAGGCGCAGATTGAGCGGCTGCCCCGCGGTAAGTTTGTCGTCGCTGGGCAGACCTTGCAGGCTGAGCGTCAGCGAGCGCGCAGGCAGCCAAGTGGTCTGGCCCCAATCCGCCGGCGGCGCCTGGACGTCGATCTTCACCTCGGGCGAATCGGCGGTAACCGGCGTGGTGTTGCCGAACAAACCGCCTGGATTGAAAAAGCCGCCCGGATCATTGGGATTGCTGCGATCGAGCATCTCGCCCTGGAACTCAATGGACGGAATGAGCAGCGCTCCCGCATGGCGCGGCGTCAGCGCATAGCGGCGCTCCACGACGTGGTAACGGCGGCTGTTGCGTTCCGCTTCGTAATTGATGTCGTTGCCAAGCTGGCGCAGGTCGGCGTCGGCGACATCCGGATTGGGCAGGCTGCCGCCGCTGAGGTCGCCGGCATAAAACAGCCGCACGGTGTAGAGCACCTGCTGCCCGACATAAGCATGTCGCGTGCTGGCTTGCGCTTCGACGAACACGTCCTGGCCGGCATCGCCGCCTGCCGAGCTATCGGGTGGACCGACGTGCAAGGTCAATGGATTCGTCTGGCTGCCGGCGACCGTCAACGATGGAATCTGCAGGTCGCCTTGGTGCTTGGGCCGCAGCACGATGCCGATGGTCAGCTGGGCGTTCTGCTTGCCGTTGATGCTGTTGAGCAAGCTGCCGCTCGAGGTGTCCAGCACTTCGACGTCCAGCACATCGAAGTCGCGATCGAGGGCACTGAGATCCGGCGTGATTGCCGTCATGGCATCGGCGATGCGCAGCTTGAGCATGACGGTGTCGCCCAGATGCACGTCATTGCGATCCAGCGTGGCCTGCACCTGGGCAGCCATCGCCGTCCACGGCAACAGCAGGCAAAGCCACAGCAACCAACGGTATTTCACGGCTGATCTCCTTCCACCGGTTGCGCACCCATGCGCTCGCGGTATTCCAGCTGGAATTTTCTGCGCAGCAGCGCACCGGGATCGTCCGGCACGCGCTGCAGATCGCGGCGCACGTCGTTGGGCAGTTTCGACAGTGGATCGTCGCTGTCCACCGCACCCAATTCATGCGTGGGCGCGGTGGACGTTTTCTTCTGCTCGCCAGCCAGCGCCTGGTCCATCTGCGCCTGCAAACCCTGCTGCGCCTTGCTGGCTTGCGCCTGCTCGCTGCTGGAAGCCGGTGCTGGGGGTCTGGATGCCTCCCGCGCTGTTGAATGGCTCATGTCGTGTTGCGCATCGCGTGGTTGCTGCGACGGCGAGTTCTGTTTCCCGTTGCCCTGTTGTGCATCGGCCTGTTGTTGCTGGCCGTTCTGTCCCTGCCCGTTTTGAGGCTGGCCGCCTTGTTGCTGCTGGCCGGACTGGCTGCCCTGCTGGCTTTGATCATGCTGTGGCTGGCCGGATGACGACCCGCCCTGGCCGTTCTGTTTGTTTTGACCATTCTGCCCTCCCGCGTGTTGCTGTTGCGGCGCCGAAGACGAGGTTTGCTGCTGCTTGCGCAGCGCTTCTTCGACCAGCTTGCGGTTGGCTTGTGCATCCTCGTTATGCGGATTGATCTGCAGCGCACGATCGTACGCCTTGATCGCATCGCGATAACGCCCAAGCCGGGCAAGCGCATTGCCGAGGTTATAGGGCGCATCCGCGGCTTTGGCTTGCTGCAGCGCCTGTACGGCTGCATCGTAGTCACCGGCACGATAAGCGGCCGCGCCGCGCCAGGCCGGGTCCTTCGCCAATTGCTGTGCTTTGGCGGCATTGCCTTCGTGCAGTGCGCTCGCTGCCTGCTGGTCCGGACGCTGCCACCAGTCGCGCCAGCCGGATGCCTTGGCGGGCGGCGGCAGCAGCGGCAACACGATCAGCACCACCAGCAAGACCCAGCCGCGGCGGAACGCCATGGCAGCCACCAGCAGCAGCGGCAACAGCAACCAGGGACCGCGGTCCTGCCATACATCGGCTTCCTCGCCTTCGGCCACCGATGCATGCTGTGCAGGACGCAATTGCGCGTGCAAAGCGGCAATATCGTCGGCATTGTCGCTCATCGGCACATAGCGGCCGCCGCCGGCGGCAGCCAGCGCCTGCAGCGCGCCGTCGTTGCGGCGAGCCAGGGCGATGTTGCCCTGGTCGTCGTGAAGGAACCCGCCGTCGCCGCTGGCTATCGGCGCGCCCTGGGTGGTGCCGATGCCGAGCACGGAAACGTGCACGCCGGAAGCCAGCGCCGCGCGCGCCGCCGCTTGCGCCGAGGCGTCGGCATCGTCGGTCACCAGCACGATCGAGCCGCCGGCAAGCTTGGCGTCGTGAATCAGCTTTACGCCTTGTTCGATGGCCTGGGCAGCGTTATCGCCGTCGATCGGCATCACGCTCGGCGACATCGCTTCCAGCAGCGAATCCAGGCTATGCGCATCGCTGGACAGCGGCGCTACTACGAAAGATTGACCGGCATAGCCGATCAGCGCGTTCAAGCCATCGCGGTTGGCCATCAGCAGATCGCGCACTTTGTAGCGCGCGCGTTCGATGCGGCTGGGTTGCACGTCGCGGGCCAGCATGTGTTTCGACAGCGACAGCGCCACCACCTGCGCGGCGCGATCGTTGAACATCGGTTCCGTCACACGGCTCCACGTGGGACCGGCCAGGGCCAGGATGCCCAAGGTCCACCCGAGTGCAAGCAAGCCGGAAGGCGCGCGGGTACGACGCTTTTCGCCGCCGATCAGATACGGCAGCAGTGCCGGATCGGCCAGCCGGCTCAGCGCACGTTGCGCCGCGTCGCCGCGCATACCGAACCCTATCAACAGCGGCAGCGCGAGCAAGCCGAGCAACCATAGCGGTTGCAGGAAATGAAACTGATGCAGGGCTTCGCTCATGCGCCCGCTCCTTTCAGGCGCGGCCACCACAAGCCCAGCAGCAGGCAGATGCCGGCCACCGCAAGCGGTATGCGGAACAGTTCATAGTGCAGGCGAAATTCGCGTCCTTGCTGTGGCATCGGCTCCAAGGCGTCGATGGCGCGATAGGCATCGGCGAGCTGGTTGCCATCGGTCGCGCGATAGAACTGGCCACCGGTTTCATGCGCGATATAGGTGAGCATGTCCGCGTCCAGGTCGGCGGATGGATTGACCACGCTGTCGCCGAAAAAGCCCGGCACCACCATACGCGTGGCGCCAATGCCGATGGTGTAGATGCGCACGCCGGCAGCCTTGGCGGCGCGCGCGGCATCCTGGGGCGAGATGCTGCCGGAATTGTTGACGCCATCGGTCAGCAAGATCAGTACGCGTGCCTGGACCGGCAGTGCGGCCAGTCGCTTCACGGCGACGGCAATGGCGTCGCCGATGGCCGTTTCGGTGCCGGGCAATCCTACCGCGGCGCTGCGCAATTGCGCGCGCACGGCGTCGAGATCGTAGGTGAGCGGCGTTACCAGATAAGCGTGCGTGCCAAACAGGACCAGGCCAAGTTCGTCGCCGCTGCGGCGTGCAATGAAATCGCCTGCGATCGCTTCCACCGCGCCGAAGCGGCTCAGCTCTTGACCGCCCAGCACCATGTCGGGCGTTTCCATGCTGCCGGAAAGATCGACCGCGAGCATCATGGCGCGACCGCTATGCGTTTGCGCTTGCGGCGGCCCGATGAGCTGCGGCCGCGCGGCAGCGGCGAGCAGCGCAAGCCAGCCCAACACCAACAACCAGGACGCCGCGCTGCGTGTCGATGGATGTTCGCCCATGCTCCACGACAGCGAGGCGTGCGGCAAACGCAAGGCCTGTCCTGGCGATGCAGGCCGCAGGATGCGCCAGACCACCCACGGCAACGGCAACAGCGCAAACACCCAGGGCCATGCGAACTCAGGCATGATCCCGCTCCAGCGGTTTCACGCGTCGCCATGCCGCATGCAGCCAACGATGGACAGCTGCTTCGACGGCAATGCGATCGAACTCGGCATGCGGCTGGTACATGCGCGCTTCGAGCGTCATCAGCGTATCGAGCGTTGCGTTGTCGACCGGCACCTGGGCCAGCACGCGTCGCCACGGTTCGCCCTGCAGGTGGTGTGCGTCGGCCGCATAGCGCCATGCGGCTCGCCGCAGCAGTTGGTGCAATGCGGCGGCGTAAGCCATTTCGTCGCGCGCGTAGCGGTCACCCAGACGCCGGATCTCGGCGCGGACGCGTTCTCGCCAGATGCGCGCACTGCGCGCCCTGCGATAAAGCCAGAAACCAGCCAACAGCAGCACGCAGGCCACTGCCAGCAATACCCACCATCCCGGCGCAGGCGGCCACCACGACGGATCGGGCGGGAGATGGATGTCACGCAACGGCAACGGGGTTTGCGGCAAGGTCGCGCTCATCGCCGTTCTCCAGCATGGCGCAGCAACGCGCAAACCGCATCCAGCGGATCGGCGGCGGTATCGATGGTGCGATAGGGAATGCCGAGCGAGGTGAGCATGCCGGCGAGCCGCGCCTGTCCTTCACCCAGGCTTTGCTGGAAGCGTTCGCGCTGATCCGCCGTTTGCAGGACCAGGCGCCGGCGCTCGCCGTGATGTTCGATAGGGTAGCTACCGGCTGGAGCCGGTTGCAGCTCCAGCGCATCGGCGACGATGAGCGTACGTATGGCCGTGTGGCGCATTGTTTCGAGCAATCGGTCGCGCGCGGTTTGATCGCTGCTTTGCCCGTCGCTGATCAGGAGTATCCGATTGGCGCCGTGGCGAAGTTTGATGATGTGCTGTAGCGCCTGCGACAGCGGCTGGCTTTGGCCGGAGGCGAACGCATCGCAGTTTGCCAGCGCCCCGCAGACATCCAAGGCGCCACGCAGGCCGCCACGCGGACGCTGCAGGTGATTGCTTTCGCCAAATACCATCAAGCCCACGCGCTCACCGGCCTTGACCGCATGCCATGCCGCCAGCGCGGCAGCACGGGCGGCCTGTACGGATTTGAAGCGCACGCGGGTACCAAAGCGCATGCTTGGATGCTGATCGAGCAGGATCAGCAGCTGTCCCTCGCGCTCTTCCTGAAACAGCTTGGTATGCAGGCGGCCGCTGCGTGCGGTCAGGCGCCAGTCCAGGCGGCGCACGTCGTCACCGGGCTGATAGGCGCGCGATTCGGCGTAGTCCATGCCGCGGCCGTATAGACGGCTGGTTTGCGTACCCATCCGCGTCGCCCGGCTATCCTGCGGCGGCATGCGCAAGCGCGCCACGCGACCGCGCAGGGCAAGCAGTTCGGCCAGCGAAACGCGGACGCGCCCGTCGCCATCCGATGGATTGGATACAACGGCGTTCACGGCAATGGAACGAGATCGAGCAACCGATGGATGACTTTGTCGCTGCGGATGCCTTCGGCTTCCGCCTCATAGCTGAGCAGCACGCGATGGCGCAGCACTTCATGTGCGATGGCGTGCACGTCTTCCGGCAGCGCGAAATCGCGCCCGCTCAGCCATGCTTGCGCACGGGCGCAACGATCCAGTGCAATGGTGGCGCGCGGGCTGGCGCCCCAGGCGATCCAGCGCTTCAGCTCCGGACCGTATTGGCCCGCATCGCGTGTTGCGAGCACCAGCTGGGCAAGGTATTGCTCCAGCGCGGGCGCCACATGCACGCCCAGCACGGCTGCGCGCGCCGCGAAGACTTCTTCCTGCGATACCAGCGGCGCGGCCGGAACGACGGAAGTAGCCGGCCTGGCCGCCTGCTCCCGGGCAAGCCGCAGGATGGCCAATTCGGCTGCCGCGTCCGGATAGCCGATGGTGACGTGCATGAGGAAGCGGTCGAGCTGTGCTTCGGGCAGCGCGAACGTGCCTTCCTGCTCGATCGGGTTCTGCGTCGCCATCACCATGAACAGGTTGGGCAGCTGCCAGGTATGGCGGCCCACCGTAATTTGCCGCTCGGCCATCGCTTCCAGCAGGGCGGATTGCACCTTGGCCGGCGCACGATTGATTTCATCGGCCAGCACGATGTTGTGGAACAGCGGGCCGCGCTCGAACTCGAACGTGCCGGACTGCGGGCGGAACACGTCGGTGCCGGTAAGGTCGGCGGGCAGCAGATCCGGCGTGAATTGCACGCGATGGAAGTCGGCGTCGATGCGGCTGGCCAGGACCTTCACCGCCGTGGTCTTGGCCAGGCCAGGCGCGCCTTCCACCAAAAGGTGACCATCCGCCAGCAAGGCGATCAGCAGGCAGTCGATAAGCCGTGGCTGGCCGATGATCTGTTGCCTCAGGTCGTCGCGGAGCCGGGAAAACGCGTCTTGCAGATGCCCGAGTGTGGGGATTTGGGGCATGTCCATCCGAAAATCCTGTACTGCTTGGTGGGGGTTGAGACCACGCTGTTGTAGGAAAGTTTGGTCGCTTGCCTGCGGTAACGCAAAGGGGCGGCACATGGCCGCCCCTTTGCGCTTACCGTGCGAAGCCGCGCTTATTGCAGGCTGTCGCTAAGGATGCGTGGCGTCACGAAGATCAGCAGTTCGCCCTTGTCGTTGATGCGCTGCGTACTGCGGAACAGGAAGCCCACGCCCGGGATGTCACCCAGCCACGGCACCTTGCTGAGGTTGTCGCTCTTGGTGATTTCATAGATACCGCCGAGCACCACCGTCTGGCCGTTGTCGACCAGCACCGAGGTGTTGAGCGAGCGGGTATCGATCACCGGCACCTGGCCGCTGCCCGGCACGGTGATGTAGTTGTGCAGCGAGTCCTTGTTGACGTTGATCGCCAGGAACACGCGGTTGTCGGCAGTGATGGTCGGCGTCACCTTGAGTTCCAGCACCGCGTCCTTGAACGCCACCGTGGCCGTGCCGCTGGCACCGCCGCCACCCGTGCTGTTCTGATAGGTGACGTAGCCGATTTCCTGGCCTTGGCGGATGTCCGCTTCCTGCTGGTTGGCGGTGATCACGCGCGGGCTGGACACCAATTGGCTGCGTCCTTCGGCCTGCGATGCGGACAGTTCCAGATCCAGTGCGTAGTTCTTGCCGAGGATGGCGGCCGCGATGGTCGAGGCAGTGCCGGTCGTCGGCGTGGCCGGCAGGTTGACCTGCTGATAGTTCTGCAGACCGTTGTAGGTTTTGGTGGTGGTGCCGCTGGTGGTGGCAGGCAGCAGGCCGCTACCCACCGACAACTGCTGGCCGCTCGGATTGATGTGCGTGCCATTGATGCCCCACTGCACGCCCAGGTCACGCTCGAAGTCGTCGGTCGCGATCACGATGCGCGATTCGATCAGCACCTGCTGCACGGGGCGATCCAGTTCGGCGACGATCGCGCGGATCTCGGTGGTCTTTTCCGCCGTATCGTTGAGCAGCAGGGTATTGGTGCGCTGGTCGAAGGTGACGCTGCCACGCGAGGAAAGGAAGCCCATGTGCCCGGCCGACGCACCGCCCGCCGCCGCGCCGCCGCCCAGGCTGTTCTGCTGTGCGCCGGTGGTGAGCAGCTTGGCAATGTCCTGCGCCTTGCCGTAGCTGATCGGGATATAGGTGGTGACCAGCGGGGCCGTGTCCTGCGCCTTGAAGCGCGCATCGGCCAGGCTTTGCTCGTAACTGGCCAGCTCCTTCTGCGGCGCAATCCAGATCACGTTGCCGTCACGGCGCTTGTCCAGGTCCTTGGCGCGCAGGATCACGTCCAGCGCCTGGTCCCAGGGCACGTTCACCAGGCGCAGCGTGACGCTGCCGCCCACGGTATCGGACGCCACCAGGTTCAGGCCGGAAACGTCAGCCAGCAGCTGCAAGGCGGAACGCACCGGGATGTCCTGGAAGTTGAAGGTCACGCGACTGCCGCTATAGACCGGCTGCGCCATGGAGGCAGGATTGGTGTTCTTCGCGTCCTGCTTCTTCGGCGTCACTTCGACGACGTACTGATTGCCGGTCTGATAAGAGGACACATCCACGTCGCCGCTGTAGGCGATGTCGATATGCGCACCGTTCGGCGTGGATTTGGGCGAGATCGACTGCACCGGCGTGGCGAAATCGAGCACGTTCAGGCGCTGCGCCTGGCTGGCGGGAAGCTGCGCGTTGGTCACGTCCACGGCGATATCGCCGTTTTCGCGGCGCATGTTGGCCGTGGCGCCGGTGCCGTTGAAATTGATCAGCACGCGGCCGGAACCGTTCGGACCGCGCTGGAAGTCGATGTTGCTCACGGCCGGCCCGTTGAGCGCCGACGGCAGCGCCTTCGACGGATCGATGGTGGCCGCAGTCGTCACCGGCTGCGACTGGGTGCCGTTATTGACCACCAGCACCAGGCTGTTGCCTTCCACGCGGGACTTGTAGCTCGACGCCTGCATCAGCTCGACCACCACGCGGGTGCGCCCGCCGGCCGACACCGCCGAAACGCCGGAGGTGGTGCCCACGCCGATATCCTGGTGGCGTGCGGCGTCATTGGTGGTATCCGGGAAATCGACCGCGATGCGCGGCGGCGTCTCGGTGGTGAAGATGTTCGGCTGCGGCACCTGGTTGCTGTCGAAATTCATGCGCAACTCGACGCGGCCACCCGGCAGCGTCTTGTAGGTGATGTTCTGCAGCGTGCTGGCGGCAGCGGCCGTTGCCCACACGGCCGAACCCAACGCCACGATGGTGATCAGGCAACGGCTGGCCAGGTGCATGGCACGACTCCGGACTGGTTGATTTGAATTAGTCATTGCACAGCCCCTGTATTCCTATTTCGCCTCGAGCGCGATGCTGGCCGGACGTTCCATCCAGCCGCCATTGCCGTTGGAAACCAATTCGACCAGTTCGACGTGGTCACCGCTGATGGCGGTGACGCGGCCGTAGTTCTGGCCCATGTATTCGTTGATATGCACGCGATGGATCACTCCGCCTGGATCTTTGATGAGTGCTTCCATGGTGGAGCCGGCACCAATCGTGCCAACCATCCTCAGGCTATCCAGCGAGTAGGCTTCAAGCGGTTGGCGCGGCCGGCCTGCATCCGGACGCGGGCCGCTGCCCTGGCTCAACTCGTCCTGGCTGGGGCTGAACGGGTCGCGCTTGTCCTGGTCGTTGTAGGTGAAGCTTTCGAAGGTCTTGATCACCGGCAACGGCGGGATGGGCGCGCCGCGCTTGGCTTTTTCCTGCGCCACCCAGTCGCGCAGGTCGGACATGCCGCTGGTGCAGCCACCCAATGACAGTGCGGTGGCGACCAGCAAGGACAACTTCGCCAGGCGAACCGGCTTCATGGCAGTCATGACTCTCATTTCTGCCCCCCGGCCTTCTTCGCTTTGCTGTTCCCCTCACTCGTTTCGGAGTCTTCGAGGTAGCGATAGGTCTTTACCGTGCCCTGCAGGACCAGCAACTGGTTGGATGCGGGCTCCGCACCCTTGCCCGGCGGATTGAGCGGCGTCAGCGAGACGTCGTGCATGGTCAGGATCACCACGCGCGGCAGCGAGGCCACGCCGCTGATGAAGGCGCCGAACTGGTGATAGGTGCCGATCATTTTCAGCTGGATCGGTTTTTCCGCGTAGAAGTCCTTCGGAATTTCCGTGCCCGGCTGGAACAGTTCCTGTTGCAGGCCGGCCGACAAGGCCGTCTGCGATACGTCCACCAGCAGTTCGGGCATTTCGGTCTTGCTGGGCAGCTGGCGCAGCAATTGGCGCAGCATGTCCTTCATTTCGTCCAACTGCTGCTGCAAGGCTTCGAGGTTGACCGATTTGGCCTGCTTCTCGGAAAACTCTTTCTTGAGCTGTTCTTCCTTGTTGGCCAGCGTCTGTAGCTGGTCCTGCTGGTCGCTGATGACCGTGTACCAGCCGACCAGCCCGATCACCAGGAACAGCAGCACCGTGAAGAACGTCTTGACTGATTTCGGCCAGCCGCCGATGTTGTTGCGGTCGAGACTGCGCAGATCGTCGAGGAGTTTCATTATTTGGCCCCTCCCTTCGCTGGCGCGGCAGCCGGCTGGGCCGGCATGGGCGTCGTTGCAGGGGGCTTGGCACCAGAAAGCTTGGCCATCGGGGCGGCGGCGCTCGTGCTCGATGCGGCCGGGCCGGACGCGCCCTGCGCGGCGTTGTCATCCTTGGGCTTGGACAGCGCCACGGTCAGGCCGAAGCTGTACGGCATGCGCGTGGCGTCGTGGCTGTTCTCGGTCTTGCTGAGGTCGGCCTGCCCCATCCACGGCGATGCTTCGATGTTGCGCATGTACTCGGCCACGCTGGCGTTGGATTGCGCCACGCCGCCCAGCACCATCTGGTCGCCCGCCTGCTTGATCGAGGTCAGGCGCACGCTGCCAGGAATGGTTTTCACCAGCTCGTCGAACAGGTGCACCATCTGCGCACGGTTGGCCTGCAGCTGTTCGATGATCTGCTTGCGCGCCAGCAATTGCGCGCGGACTTTTTCCAGGTCCTTGATCTTCTCCAGCCGCGCGTCGACCTGCTTGATCTGGTCCTGCAGGTAGGCGTTGCGGTCATTCTGGTTGTCGATGCGCATGTCCATCCAGAACCACCACAGGAACAGCACGCCGATGGCGGCCAGGCCCGCGGCGGCCAGCTGCATGAAGAACTCGCGCTGCCGGATCTTGCGGCGTTCGGCACGCCAGGGAAGTAGGTTGATGTGTGCCATCAGTCGAAACTCCTCATGGCGAGTCCGACCGCGATCATCAGTGCCGGCGCATCCTGGGTCAGCGATTGCGCCTGCACCCGGCTGGAGAGCGACATGCGCGCCAGCGGGTTGGCCACCACGCAGGGCAGGCCGAGCTGCTCTTCGAGCATCGCGCTGATGCCTTCGATCGACGCGCAACCGCCGGCCAGCACCACCTGATCCACCTTGCTGAACTCGCTGCCGGCATAGAAGAACTGCAGCAAGCGGCTGATCTGCTGCACCAGCGATTCCTTGAACGGCTGCAGCGCCTCGGTTTCGTAGGATTCCGGCAGGCCGCCCTTGCGCTTGGCGCGGCCGGCTTCCTCGTAGGAAAGGCCGTAGCGGCGCATGATTTCATCGGTGAGCTGCTTGCCGCCGAACACCTGCTCGCGCGAGTAGATCGTGCGCTGGTTCTTCAGCACCGACAGCGTGGTCATGGTGGCGCCGATATCGATCACCGCCACCAGCGCATCGCGCCCGACGTTCAACTGGTCGGCGATCAGGGTGAAGGCGTTCTCCATCGCGAAGGCCTCCACGTCGATCACCTGCGCGGCGAGGCCGCCCAGGTCCAGCGCGGCCACGCGCATGTCCACATTCTCGGTGCGCGAGGCAGCCAGCAGGATGTTGTTCATTTCGGGGTTGTCGCGCACCGGCCCGAGCACCTCGAAGTCGAGGCTCACTTCCTCGATCGGGTACGGGATGTACTGGTTGGCTTCGACCTGGATCTGGCCTTCCAGATCTTCCTCCGACAACTCGGCGGGCATCGGCACGATGCGCGTGATCACGGCCGAGCCGGCGACGGCTGCAGCAGCGTGCTTGATCTTGGCGCCGGACCGCGACAGGGCGCGGCGTACCGCCTCGCCTACCGCCTCGACCTCGACGATGTTTTTCTCGACCACGGCATTAGGGGGCAGCGGCTCGATCGCGTAGTGTTCCACGCGATAGCGACCTCCTGCCTGGCTGAGCTGCAGCAGCTTTACGGCAGTCGAGCTGATGTCGACGCCGACCAGCGGCGGCTTCTTGGGTGTAAAGAGCCCCACGACGTTTCCCCCTTGACCCCTGGCGCTTCCGCCAGATACTGGCAGGATTGCCGGGCCATTAAATCCAAAAATTAACGCAATAGCAACGGCCTACGCGATCTTCTTCGAGACTTTTGGCGTGATGTCCTGCACATTTGGACCAATCCGCCCTGGCCGCGATTAAGGTTTTGCTTACCGGCTGCTGATGGCTCCCATACTGCTACATCTATACTTTGGTCTGTTTTGACTCAAGTCTCGCTACAACAACCACATGACGCGATTTTTTAAAGCCCTGCTGCGCTGGCTGCTGATCCTGGGCTTCAGCGGACTCCTTTTGGTCGCTGCGGCCATCGGAGTGGCCTACTGGCTGGTCTCCCCGCGCATTCCGTCAGTGGATGTGCTCAAGGACTATCACATGCAAGTTCCGCTCCGGGTGGTCACCGCGGACGGCAAGCTGATCGCCACCTTCGGCGAAACGCGCCGCATCCCGGTCTCCATCGAGCAGGTGCCGGACATGCTCAAGCATGCGGTGCTGTCGGCGGAAGATGCTGATTTCTATACCCATCCTGGCGTGGACTGGCGCGGCGTGATGCGCGCCGGCTTCCATGTGGTGGCCTCCGGCGGCAACAAGACCCAGGGCGGCTCCACCATTACCCAGCAGGTGGCGCGCAACTTCTTCCTGAGCCCGGAAAAGCTCTATTCGCGCAAGCTGATCGAGATGTTCATCGCCTTGCGCATGGAGAGCGCGCTCACTAAAGACCAGATCCTGGAGCTGTACCTCAACAAGATGTTCCTCGGGCACCGCTCCTACGGCATCGCGGCGGCGGCGGAGTACTACTACGGCAAGCGGCTCGACCAGCTCACGATTGCCCAGTGCGCCGCCATCGCCTCCACCTTCCAGCTGCCCTCGGCGGTCAACCCCCTCACCAACACCAACCGCCTGATCGCCCGCCGCAACTGGGTGCTGGGCCAGATGCTGGAACACCGTTACATCAACCAGGCGCAATACGAACAGGCGATCCACGCGCCGGACGACGCCACCCCGCATGAGCAGCCGATCCAGGTCGATGCCCCCTACCTGGCCGAAATGGCGCGACTGCAGGCGCTGGACCGCCTCGGCAACGACGCGCTGACCGAGGGGTACGTGGTGAAGACCACTCTTGTCAGTACCCGACAACAAGCGGCAGTTGCTGCCGTTCGCGACGGCCTGGCCATCTACGACCATCGCCACGGCTGGCGCGGCCCGGAAGCCCATGAGGAGCTGCCGCCGAACGCCAGTGACAACGACTACGGCAACCTGCTCTCCAGCTATATGGATGTGGCCGGGCTGACACCCGGCCTGGTGATCGCCTCCTCCGGCACCGAAGCCTCGGTCTTCCTGCCCGACAAGCAGGTGATCAAACTGGACCTGAAGGCGATGGACTGGGCTCGCCCCTATATCAGTGAAAACCGCACGGGCGCCGCGCCCACCCGCGTCGACGCCGTGCTCAAGCCAGGCGACATCATCCGCGTAGTACACGACGACAAAGGCGCGTGGCAGCTGACGCAGATTCCGAAGGCGCAGGCGGCGCTGGTATCGCTCGACCCGGAAAATGGCGCGATCCAGTCGCTGGTCGGCGGCTTCAACTTCCAGCGCAGCAAGTTCAATCGTGCGGTGATGGCCGCCCGCCAGCCGGGTTCGAGCTTCAAGCCCTTCATTTACTCCGCGGCATTCGAGCGCGGCTATACGCCGGCCTCGATCATCAACGATTCGCCGATCGCGCTGCCCGATCCCTCGCAGCCGAACGGCCTGTGGACGCCGAGCAACGACGACAACAAGTTCGCCGGCCCCATGCGCCTGCGCGAGGCACTGATCGAATCGAAAAACCTGGTCTCCGTGCGGCTGCTCGACGCCATCGGCGTGCGCTACACGCGCGATTACGTCACGCGCTTCGGTTTTCCGCCCGATGCGCTGCCGAACAACCTGTCGATGGCGCTTGGCACCGCCTCGGTATCGCCGCTTAGCATGGCGCGCGGATTTGCCGTCTTCGCCAACGGCGGTTACCTGATCACTCCATACTTCATCAACGAAATCGACGACCGTGACGGCAAGCCGGTGTATGTCGCCAATCCGGCCCGCGCCTGTGCGGATTGCGCGGAGCGGCTGCTGCAGAACAGCCCTCCGGCGCCGCCGCCTGCCAATATGCTGACCAATGGCGTATCGGCAAGCTCATCCAATGCGCCCGCGCCCGCCACCAGCGTAGCCATGGCTGGCCAGACGGTATTGCCGGCCGACGTGCACAACAACGGCGCGGCGCCACCGGCGCTGGCCCCGCACGTCATCGACATTCGCAACGATTACCTGGTGACCTCGCTGATGAAGGACGTCATCCAGTCACCCATGGGCACGGGCTACGCAGCGAAGGCGCTCAACCGCCAGGATCTGGCCGGCAAGACCGGCTCGACCAACGACCACCGCGATGCCTGGTTCGTCGGCTTCAACGGCGACCTGTCGACCGCCGTGTGGGTGGGCTATGACGATTTCAGCTCATTGGGCAAAGGCGAGTTCGGCGCCAAGGCGGCCTTGCCGATCTGGATCGACTACATGGGCGATGTGCTCAAGGGCCTGCCCGAAAAGACGCTGCCCATGCCACCCGGCATTACCACCATGCTGATCAACCGCGAAAACGGTCTGCCGACGGCACCTGGCGACCCCGATGCGATGCAGGAAATCTTCAAGGTGGAAGACATCGACCGCCTGCACAACCTGGCCACGCAGCAGCAGCAACAAAACCAGGATCAACAGCAGACTAACGATATCTTCTAACTTTTTGCTGTAGGCTTGCCCTGCCCCCGCACACTACAAGAGGGTCGCAGCATGGCACGAGGCGAGCATCATCGTATCCACGCGCAAGACCGTGTGCAGCGCAATCGGCTACGCGTCGCCCAGGAGGCGGCGCGCCTGATGAGCGAACACGGCATCCGCGACTTCCACCGCGCCAAGCGCAAGGCCGCCGAACGGCTCGGCGTGCTGGACGAGCAAGCGCTTCCCCGCAACCACGAGATCGAACAGGCCCTGCGCGAGCATCAGCGCCTGTTCCAGTCGGAAAGCCAACCCAAGTTGCTCAAAGAACGGCGCGAAGCCGCGGTCGAGGCGATGCGTTTCCTGCAAAGCTTCGAACCGCGCCTGGTCGGTGCTGTACTGGAAGGCACGGCCGATGCGCATTCGGCGGTAAGCCTGCATGTTTTCAGCGACGATCCCGAAGCCGTCGGCATCTACCTGCGCGAACACGGCGTGCCGTTCGAAATGCAGACACGCCGCCTGCGCGTCACCCGCGACGAACAGGTCGAATATCCGGTGCTGCTGTTCGCTGCCGACCATCTTCCATTCGACATTACCGTGCTGCCACGCAAGGCATTGCGCCAGGCACCCCTTGATCGCGTGGATGAAAAACCGATGCGGCGGGCATCCCTGGCGTCGGTAGAGATCATGCTGGCGGAGGAGGATACGCAGCAAGACGAATTCGAGCGCAAACTGGCTGCCGCGCTCAAGTAATCGACACATGTAAAAACGCCCGGCATCGCCGGGCGTTTTCATAGGAGGGTGCAAGCGCCAGTCAGCGCTTGTCCACACCCATGTAGTCGCGCTTGCCTGCGCCGACGTACAACTGACGCGGACGGCCAATGCGCGAGCCTGGCGTTTCATGCTGCTCGATCCAGTGGGCGATCCAGCCGGCGGTACGCGCGATGGCGAACATCACGGTGAACATCTCGGTCGGAATGCCCAGCGCCTTGTAGATGATGCCGGAGTAGAAGTCCACGTTCGGGTACAGCTTGCGCTCGACGAAGTAATCGTCCTTCAGCGCGGCTTCTTCCAGCTTCATCGCCACGTCGAGCAGCGGATCGTTGACGCCCAGCTCCGCCAACACCTTGTGGCACATTTCGCGGATGATCTTCGCGCGCGGATCGAAGTTCTTGTACACGCGATGGCCGAAACCCATCAGGCGGAAATTGTCGTTCTTGTCCTTGGCGCGCCTGACGGCGGTTTCCACCTTGTCCGGCGAACCGATCTCCTCAAGCATCTTCAACACGGCTTCGTTGGCGCCGCCATGTGCCGGTCCCCACAAGGCCGTAATGCCGGCGGCAATCGACGCATACGGATTCGCACCGGTGGAGCCAACCAGGCGCACCGTGGAGGTAGAAGCGTTCTGCTCGTGATCGGCGTGCAGGATGAACAACAAATCCAGCGCCTTCGCGCACACCGGGCTGAGCTCCAGCGGTTCGCTCGGCACTTCGAACATCATGTGCAGGAAGCGAGTGACGTACTCGAGGTTGTTGCGCGGATAGCGGAACGGCCAGCCGATGGAATAGCGATAGCAGGCTGCGGCGATCGTCGGCATCTTGGCGATCAGGCGGATCGCGGCGAGCTTGCGGTCTTCCGGATTCTCGACATTCAGATCGTCGTGATAGAAGGCCGACAACGAGGCCACCGATGCGGCCAGCATGGCCATCGGGTGCGCGTCGTGATGGAAGCCCTGGAAAAAATTCTTGTGCGACTCGTGCATCATCGTGTGATGCGTGATGTCGTTTTCGAAGGAAGCGAACTGGCTCTTGTTCGGCAGCTCGCCGTGCAGCAACAGATAAGACACTTCGAGGAAGCTGGACTTCTCGGCCAGCTGCTCGATCGGATAACCGCGGTACATCAGCACGCCTTCGTCGCCGTCGATATAGGTGATCGCGCTCTTGGTGCTGGCGGTGCTGCCGTAACCCTGGTCGAAGGTGAAATGCCCGGTGTCCTTGTACAACGGGGCGATGTCGATGCAGGCAGGGCCAAGCGTGCCGGTGAGCAGCGGGAGCTCGCTGCTGCGGCCGTTGGACTCATCAACCAGCTTGACGGATTTGGAATCGGACACGGAAACCTCCTACGCATGGGTCGCCACCGGGGCAACCGCATAGCGGCAACCAGCCGGCGAGGGAAAGTCGCATCGACGTGGGGGAAAGGCGGCGATGCATCCCATCTATTATCGCACATCAAATTACAAACAATCCGACGCTGCATGGGCGATTGACAGGCATGAAAAAGCACAAGGCAGGCGCGCGGCCTGCCTTGTGCAAAATACTTGAAGCTGCCTCGCGAGGCAGCCCGCAGAAAATTACTTCTGCGAGTAACGACGGCGGAACTTGTCCACGCGGCCACCGGCGTCAACAGTCTTCTGCTTGCCGGTATAGAACGGGTGCGAGTGGCTGGAGATATCCACCTTGACCAGCGGGTACTCGTTGCCGTCTTCCCACTTGACGGTGTCCTTGGCGGCAATCGTCGAGCGCGTCAGAAACGCAAAATCGGACGAGAGATCCTGGAACACCACCTGACGGTAATTCGGATGGATATCGGGCTTCATGACGGACTCAAAGCGTGCGTGAAAAGAGCGGTATTGTATCGACCCCATAAAGGGCTGGTCAAGCTTCCCGGTCATGCCGGCTCAAGCGCTCCCAGCGCTCGCCGCACCATGGCGGCGAATTTGGGCTGATCCAGTTCCAGCACCACCTTGGCCTGGGCTTGCCGCCCCAGCCGGTCACCCCAGTCGACCACGGTGGCGCCGCGGGTCAGATGGCCATCCAGCTCTACCCCCACCCAGCGGTGCTCGCTGCGCGTGACGACGGAAGGATCGATGGCAACCGCCATGGCCAGCGCATCGGCGGCAATGATGCCGCGCCGCTCGCGCTTGCGATTGGTCGCGCGGGCGACCTGGAATACGCGCCCGAAGAATTCGGCCCGATGATCGCCGGCCGCCAGCCACTGGTCGAATTCGTCTTCGTCGAAGGCATGCCGCAGGGTCAGCTCCCAGTCGACCAGCTCGAAGTGGGGGAAGCCCTCGAACACCACGTGTGCGGCTTCGGGATCGAAGCCAACGTTGAATTCGGCGGGCACGCGGCCGGTGTTGCCGAGTCCGGTCACCGCCCCGCCCATCACCACCAGACGTTTCACGCGTTGCGGCAGGGAAGGATCCAGTCGAAGCGCCAGCGCGAGATTGGTCAACGGCGCCAGTGCGACCAGGGTGATCTCGCCGGGACGTTCACGCGTGATGCGCAATATCGCGAGCGCGGCGTGCTCATCCGCTACCACTGCGCGGGGTTCGGGAAAGCCGACGTCGCCCAGGCCATCCCGGCCATGCACGAACGCCGCATCCTCTTCGGGCAAACGCACCAATGGCGTGGGGCAGCCGGCAAATACCGGGGTTGAAGCCCCTACCAGGTCGATCAGCGTGCGTGCATTGCGCGTGGTGTGCGCAAGGCCGACGTTGCCGGCGGCGACGCTGAGGCCAAGTACGTCGGCATGGGCGTGCGCCATCAGGATGGCAAGCGCGTCGTCGACGCCTGGATCGGTATCAATCAGCAACAGCGGTTTCGTCATGTCGGACCATCAAGGGGTGAACATCGCTCTCAAGCTACCGATTTCTCAGGCGCCTGCATAGCGAGCCGCGCCGCCGATCCAGCGCTCGATCAGGCGCGCTGCACGCTCGGGTTGATGCGCCAGCATGTATTCGCCCACCTGCTGCACCGCCGGCAGCAGATGCGCATCGCGCGCCAAGTCCGCCATGCGGAAACTGAGCTGCCCGGTCTGGCGCGTGCCCAGCACTTCGCCGGGGCCGCGCAATGCCAGATCCTTTTCGGCAATGCGGAAACCGTCGTTGGTTTCACGCATCACCTGCAGGCGTTCGCGCGCAAGCTGACCCAAGGGCGGCTGATACAGCAGGACGCAGTTGGAAGCGATCGCGCCGCGTCCGACCCGCCCGCGCAACTGATGCAATTGCGCCAGGCCAAGGCGCTCGCTGTTCTCGATCACCATCAGGCTGGCATTGGGCACATCCACGCCCACTTCGATCACCGTGGTGGCGACCAGCACGGACAATTCGCCAGCCTTGAAGGCATCCATGACCGCCTGCTTTTCTTTCGGCTTCATGCGGCCGTGAATCAAGCCCACTTGCAGCTCGTCCAGCGCGTGTGAAAGTTCGGCGTGCGCTGCCTGGGCGGCTTGCGCGCGCAATTGCTCGGACTCCTCGATCAGCGTGCACACCCAGTAGGCCTGGCGTCCTTCCAGGCAGGCGGCACGAATGCGCTCGATGACCTCGGCGCGGCGCGCATTGGAAATCGCAATGGTTTGCACCGGCGTGCGGCCCGGCGGCAGCTCGTCGATGGCGGAGATATCCAGGTCGGCATAGGCGCTCATCGCCAGCGTGCGCGGAATGGGGGTGGCGGTCAGCACGAGTTGATGTGGCACGCCGTCGCCTTCCAGCCCCTTGTCGCGCAACGCCAGGCGTTGCTGCACACCGAAGCGGTGCTGTTCGTCGACGATGACCAAGCCCAGCTGCGCAAACGCCACGCCCTCCTGCATCAGGGCATGCGTGCCGATCACGATCGGCGCGCCCTCGGCCACGCGCCGCATCGCCTGCTGGCGCGCCTTGCCTTGCTGCTTGCCGGCCAGCCATTCCACGTGGATACCCAAGGGCTCCAGCCAGTGGCGAAAATTGCGCAGATGCTGCTCCGCCAACAATTCCGTCGGCGCCATCAGTGCAACCTGGCAGCCGGCTTCGACCGCAGCCAAGGCCGCTGCGCAGGCCACTGCCGTCTTGCCGGAACCGACGTCGCCCTGCACCAGGCGCAGCATGGGACGTGGTTGCGAGATATCCGCAGTGATCTCGTGGATGACGCGCTGCTGGGCGCGGGTCAACTGAAACGGCAGCGCCGTCAGCCAGCGCTGCCGCAATACGCCGTCGCCGCCCAGCACCGGCGCACGTCGTTCGCGTACTGCCGCGCGCAAACGCTTCAAGCTCATGTGCTGGGTCAGCAGCTCTTCAAACGCCAGCCGCTGCTGCGCGGGATGGCGCCCCTGGATCAGTTGGTCCATGCGCGCATCGGGGGGCGGCCGATGTACGTACAACAATGCCTCGCGCAAAGAGGTAAGCCCGAATTTTGCGCATAGCTTGGGTGGAATCAGCTCCAGTTCCGCGTCGGCGGGCAAGCGCTGCAGCGCCTTGTCGATCACGCTCCCAAAGCGCTTCTGCCCAAGCCCTTCGGTGGTGGGGTAGACCGGCGAGAGACGTTCGTCGAGCGCAACCGGCGCATCGTCCATCAGGCGCCGGTACTGCGGATGCACCATTTCCAGGCCGCCGTTGCCTTGGCGTACTTCGCCGTAGCAAAGCAGGCGCGTGCCGACGCGAAACTGCTCGGCCTGCGCGCGATTGAAGTGGAAGAAGCGCAGCAACAGCGTGTGCATGACGCCGTCGCCCACTGCTACTTTCAATTGCGGGCGATAGCGGAACCCTTTCTCGACGGCTTCCACCGTCGCCACCACCTGCGCGCGCATGCCCGGATGCAGGTCCGCCAAAGCCGTGATGTGCGTGCGATCCTCGTAGCGCAAGGGCAAGTGAAACCACAGATCCTGCACGCTATGCAGGCCTAGCCGCGTCAGTGACTCAAGCAGCGCGGGGCCGACGCCGCCAAGCGCGGTCGCCGGCAGCTTGCCCGGATCGTCGGTGGTCGCCATGGGAGTTTGCGGTTTCGGGGCAGCCATTCCTGCAAGACTAACCGAGCGCACCGATCGCGCGCATTGGGGCTGCCGACGAATGCTGTCAGCAGTTTGCGCGGATTACGATCAGTCCAACACCATGATGGCGTCCACTTCCACCTGCGCGCTCTTGGGCAGGCCTGCCACCTCGATGGTGGAACGTGCCGGATATGGCGGCTGGAAATACTCGTTCATCACCGCATTGACGGCCGCAAAGTTCGCCAGGTCCGTCACGTAGATGCCCACGCGCACGATCTGCTCGAACGAGCCGCCGGCGGCTTCGGCGGCGGCCTTCAGGTTGTCGAACACGCGACGGGTCTGCGTGCTGATGTCGCCCTCCACCAGCATGCCGCTGGACGGATCGAGCGGAATCTGGCCGGAGAAGTACACGGTGTTGCCCGCACGCACGGCCTGCGAGTAGGGGCCGATTGCGGCGGGGGCTTGGTCGGTGGCAATGATGGTGCGGGGCATGGGGATCATCCGTTCTGATGCAGAAACGGAAGTGTAGCGAGAGAACGGCCCGCTACAACGGATACCGATACGCCCCGCTCACCACCCCGGTTCGCCGCACGCGCCGGATGACTTCGGCCAGATGCTTGCGGTTTTTCACCTCGATGGTGAACAGCAGCGTCGCCGCAGAGGTATCGCGCTCGACGTATTCGACGTTTTCGATATTGGAATCCGCCGCTGCGATCGCGGCCGCCACCGTGGCGAGCACGCCAGGCCGATTGATTACTTCGATACGCAGTTCGGCACGGTAATCGCCCTGTACATCGCGATCCCATTCGATATCCACGCACCGCTCCGGCGACGATTTGCGCAGTTCGAGCATGTTCGGGCACTCGGTGCGATGCACGACGATGCCCTTGCCCGGCGACAAATAACCGATGATCTCGTCGCCAGGCAGCGGATGGCAGCAATTGGCGAAGCTCAGCACGCCACGCTCCGCACCGGTGATGTGGATCTTCTCCGTGGGATGGCTCAGCGGCGCGGCCCCGCGCGTGGACGTACCGCGCGCGGTCACCAACTGGCTGGCGACCTGATCGGGCATGCGGTTGCCGAGTGCGATGTCGGCCAGCAGCTCTTCCAGGCGCTTGAGCTTGGATTTGTGCAGGAATTTCTCCAGCGCTTCCGGCTGGATGGCGTCCAGGCTGGTGCCCAGCGCGTCGAGCGCGCGATCGAGCATGCGGTGGCCAAAGTCGACCGCATCTTCGTGCTGCAGATGTTTCAAGTACTGGCGAATCGCGGTGCGTGCCTTGCCGGTGACCACGAATTCCAGCCAGGCCGGATTGGGCACCGCCGAAGGCGCCGTAATGATCTCGACCAGTTGCCCCGATTCCAGCCGCGCGCGCAGCGGCAGCAGTTTTCGGTCCACGCGCGCCGCAACGGCATGATCGCCCACGTCGGTGTGGACGGCGTAGGCAAAATCCAGCGCCGTGGCATTGCGCGGCAGCGAGAGAATGTCTCCGCGCGGGGTGAACAAATAGGTTTCATCCGGGAACAGGTCGATCTTGACGTTCTCGATGAATTCCGCCGCCGATGGCGTGTTCGCCTGGCTGTCGGCCAACGCCGAGAGCCATTCGCGCGCGCGCGCTTGTGCGCTGTTCGCAGGACCGCTTTCGGTCTTGTAGGCCCAATGCGCGGCCACGCCGCGTTCGGCTACCGAATCCATTTCCTCGGTGCGGATCTGCACTTCGATCGGTGCGCCGAACGGCCCAAGCAGCACGGTGTGCAGCGACTGATAGCCGTTGGCTTTGGGAATGGCGATGAAATCCTTGAAGCGGCGATCGACCGGCTTGTACAGCGCATGCACCACGCCGAGCGCCATGTAGCAGCTCATCGCGCTGTCGGTCACCACGCGAAAACCGTAGACATCCATCAGTTGCGCAAAGCTTTTGTGCTCGTTGCGCATCTTCGAGTAGATGCTCCACGGCGACTTGATGCGGCCGACCACGCGCACCGGAATGCGCTCTTCGACCAGGCGCGAGGTAAGCGCCCCTTCGATGCGGCTCATCGCCTCGCGGCGATTGCCCAGCGCGGCGCGGATGCGTTCGCTGATCACGCGGTAGCGGTCCGGATGCAGCGCGCGAAAGCCCAGGTCCTGCAGCTCCGCCTTGATCTTGTTCATGCCCAGGCGCTGTGCGATCGGGGCGTAGATTTCCAGCGTCTCGCGTGCAATGCGGCGGCGCGATTCGGCATCCTTCGCGCCAAGCGTGCGCATGTTGTGCAGGCGATCGGCCAGCTTGATCAGGATGACGCGCAGATCGCGCGCCATCGCCAGCAGCATCTTGCGGAAGCTCTCCGCATCGGCTTCCTGGCGGCTGGAAAAGCGCATCTTGTCCAGCTTGGTGACGCCGTCGACCAGTTCAGCGACCGGCTCGCCGAATTCGCCGGCCAGTTCCGGCCGCGTCAGTGCGGTGTCTTCCAGTGTGTCGTGCAGGATCGCCGCGATGATGGTTTCCGCATCCATGCCGAATTCGGCCAGGATGCCGGCCACGGCGATGGGATGGGTGATGTAGGGTTCACCGCTCTTGCGCGTCTGCCCTTCATGCGCCACCGCGCCTACCTGATAAGCGCGCAGCACCCGGGCCACCTGCGGCTCGGGCAGGTAGGCAAGACGCTCTTTCAGCGCCAGCACGTAGGGGGGCAATGCGGACGTATCCTGGGAATCCGGATGCGTGGCCGCGGTCGTCATGGAGTCACGACGCCCGTTCAGGCCGTCGCCTCGTCACAAAGCCGAGCAAGGGAAAAGCACAGGCGTGACGTGCAGTCAGCCGGTCCGGTACAACCGGCTCGACTTTCCAGGCACCATCGACCGCCGCCGCTATCCATCAGTCATCTCCGCCTTTGGAGAGATCATCGTCCACTTCCTGGGCCGCCCATTCCAGCGCCTCGCGCTCGGCGCGCTCGCGTTCGGCGCGGTCGATCTCGTCGATGGTGATCTGGTCGATGCGGCGATCGGCGATTTCACGCAGCGCCAACACGGTGGGCTTATCGTTATCCGGATTGACCGCCGGTTCGGCACCGTTGGCGAGCTGGCGGGCGCGCTTGGTGGCCATCAGGACCAGTTCAAAACGGTTGTTGACCACCTCGAGGCAGTCTTCCACGGTAATGCGAGCCATCGGAAATCCTTGAACTATAAAAACTTATGCGGCCTTACAGTTTATCGGCCGGCTACCCGGCTGGCAACGCGACAGGGTCGCAGCCATGATGGACAACCTCTATCATGCGCGGCCGTCGCACACCAGCTCGAAACAATGCTGCAACATGTGCACAATATAGAACTAGAAAGTACAAATTTATCTTCCCCCAACCTCTGCAGCGGACTCCCCCTCGATGCCTTCCCTGCCCCGCCCTGCCGCACTACGCCGTCTTGTGCCCGCCCTGGCCATGCTTACCCTGCTGGCCGGCTGCGCCATCGCTCCGCCTCGTACCGACGACCCGCTGGAGAAGTTCAACCGCAAGAGCTACGCCTTCAACATGGCGCTGGACAAGCATGTACTGCGTCCGGTGGCCGTGGGATATACCAAGGTCACGCCCAAGCCGGTGCAGACCTCGATCAGCGACTTTTTCACCAATATCCGCCTGCCGATCAGCATTGCCAACAATCTGCTGCAGGCCCGCCCCAGTGACGCGATGGCCGATACCGGCCGCTTCCTGATCAATATGACGGTGGGCCTGGCCGGCTTCTTCGATCCGGCCACCAAGATGCAGATTCCGCTCAAGGAAACCGATTTCGGCATCACCCTGGCCCGCTGGGGCGTGCCCGAAGGGGACTTCGTGATGGTGCCGCTGCTTGGGCCATCGACCTTCCGAGACGTCTGGCAATACCCGGTGGATGGCTATCTGTTTGATCCGATGAGTTATTTCTCGAGCAACCACAAGTTCCACTGGGGCCAGTACTACATCCCGCAAGTGGTGTACTTCATCCAGATGCGTGCGCAGTTGCTCGATGCCGACAGCTTCTTGCAGACGGCCTACGACCCCTACGCCTTCGTGCGCGATGCCTGGCGCCAGAACCGCCTGAACAAGATCTACGACGGCAACCCGCCGGCAGACGTGATGCTCAAGCTGCAGCAGGGCCAAGGTTCCAACAACCAGAACCAGAACTTCGACCCCGCCGAGTTGTTGAAAGAACAGCAGCAATGGGAACAGAAGCAGAAGCAGCAGAACAACTCGGGCAAGCCGACCGGGGGCTGAGCCGACAAGGCGAGGTCCGATCTGATACGGGCCTCGATCAAACAGGCACATAAAAAAACGGGGCTTATCAAGGCCTCGTTTTTTTATGTGCCTGTTTTTTGGGGTTGCATCAGTGCAATAACAGATCCACGCCGCAAACCTGCGCAAGTGCCTGCATGCCTGCAGGCACGCGGCTGACAGTTACGTGACGACCACCCTGATCCGCTTCCGATAGCGCGGCCAGCACGCAGGCCAGGCCGGCGCTGTCGCAACCATCCACGCCGCCCAGATCGAGCACATGCCGGTCGCTCTTGGCGAGTGCCGCGCGCAACGCCGCCAACGCATTCGCTGCCGTGGCGAAATTCAGCGTGCCGGACACGGCAACCGTGTCCGGCCTGTCGGTGGTGACCCGAAACTCGCCGGACTTAGTCGGCGCCATGGGCCTTGTTGCCCTTGTTTTGCTGTTCCATCTGCTGCAGCGCCTTGTCACCCTGCGTTTCCAGGTCGGCGATCAGCTTGTCGAGGCCTTCCTTCTTGATCTCGGCATCGACCTGATTGCGGTAATTGGTGATATAGGAGATGCCTTCGATGATGATGTCATACGCCTTCCACTGGCCATCGGCGGCTTGATGGAACACGAAGTTCACCGACACGGGCTTGTTGTCGCTCGTGTTCATCTGCGTCTTCACCACCGTGTACTTGGGATTGACCTCACCCGTGAACGGCAGGATTTTCACCGTGCCTTTCGTATAGCTCAGCAGACCTTCGGCGTAGCGGTTGGTCAGCGAGTTATAGAAAGCCTTGGCGAAACGCGCACGCTGCTCCGGCGTGGCTTCGCGCGCGTGCATGCCAAGCACCAGAATCGATGCCCAGTCCGTATCGAAGTGCGGCAGGAAAATCTGGTTGATCAGGGCGACCAGCTTGGGCTTGTTGTTTTGCAGCTGCGCCTTGTGATCGGCGATCTGCGTATCGAGCTGATGAGTGATGTCCTCCACGACGGCCTGCGGCGAGGACGCGCTGGACGATTGTGCGCTGGATGCACTCTGCGCAAAAGCCGGCGCGGCGATCACGACGCTGCCCAGGGCGAGAGCGGTGGCAATGGCCAGATGACGCAACATGCATGACTCCTTGAAAAGCCGGCTCAATGTTTGCCGGCGGGCTGATTGGACGAACCGTTGCCACCGGCATTGTTGCTGCCGCTGGACGAACCATTGACCAGGAACTTGCCGATCAGATCTTCCAGTTGCATCGCCGACTGCGTCAGCACGAACTGGTCGCCATCCTTGAGCGAATTCGGCGAGCCGCCGGGTTGGACCGCAACATACTGGCTGCCGATCAAACCACTGGTGAATACCGCCGCGGACGAATCATCCGGAATCTGGTTGTACTTGTTGTCGATGGCCATCGTGACGGTGGCGTCCAGCTTTACCGGATCCGCCTTCACGCTGACCACACTGCCGATGGACACGCCCGCCATTTTTACCGGCGCCCCCACCGAAAGCGTGCCGACGTTGCTGAAGTGCGCGGTCACCTTGTAGCTGCCGCCGAAGGCATCGGCCGTGCCGCCCGCACCGAGGAACTTGCCTAGCATTTCCTCCAGCGGCTGGGTCGACCGGGTCAGCACCAGATGCCCGCCGTCGGCGAGATACTGCTTGGCGCTGCCGAACTGCAAACCCACGTACTGGTCGCCCAGCAGCCCGCTGGTATAGATCGCCGCGGTCGAGTCGGAGGGAATCTGGTTGAATTTCTTGTCGATCGAGAGCTTGACGTCGGCGATGTCCTTGCCCGGCTCCAGGCTGATCGACTGCACCTGGCCCACTCGTACGCCCGCCACTTTCACCGGCGCGCGGTCCTTCAACTGGCCGACGTTCGCAAATTGCGCATCGACGGTGTAGCTCGCGCCCTGGTGGCTGTTGACCACCGAGGTCGTCTGCGTGGCGAGGTAAGCCAGTGCAGCGAAACCGAGCACGATGAACAGGCCGGTACCGACGGCATAGGATTTTCTCTGGCTCACGGCAAAGTCCTCAAAAAGAAGCAATTAGTCATGATGGTCACATCAGGAAGGCGGTGAGCACGAAGTCCAGCGCGAGAATGGCGATCGCCGAGGCCACGACGGTACGCGTGGTGGCATACGCCACGCCTTCGCTGGTCGGCGACGTGGTATAGCCCTGGAACACGGCAATCAGCGATATCACGCCACCGAACACCAGGCTCTTCCAGATCAGGCCGTTGACCACGTCGTCCCACACATTCACGGTGGCGGTCATGTTCGACCAGAACGTGCCGTTGTCGACACCCAGCCAGTCCACCGCGACAAGGTGGCCGCCAAAGATGCTCATCCCGCAGAACACGCAGCACAGCAGCGGCATGGCGATCAGGCCGGCCAGAAAGCGCGGCACCGCCACGTAAGCGATCGGGTCCACTGCCATCATTTCCATCGCCGCAATCTGGTCGGTTGCGCGCATCAGGCCGATTTCCGCCGTGATCGACGTGCCGGCGCGGCCCGCGAACAGCAGCGCGGTCACCACCGGCCCCAGTTCGCGGTACACCGACAGCGCCACCACCGAACCGGTGGCGGACGTGCCGCCGAAAATGGCCAGCACGTGGTACAGCTGCAGGCCCAGCACCATGCCTACGAACAGGCCGCAGGTCATGATGATGGTGAGGCTCATGCCGCCGACGAACCACAACTGGCGCACCGTTTCCGACGCATGCCGCATGCTGCGCGGAATGGCGGAGAGAATGCGCAACAGGAACAGACCGCAACGGCCGATCTGGGCTAGCGATGCGATCACCACGTTTTCGTGCCCCATTCGCGCGCTCATGCAGCACCTTGCTGGAAACCGAGGGCCGCGGCGTAGTCGTCGGCCGGATACTGGAACGGCACCGGGCCGTCCGCCTCGCCACCGAAGAATTGGCGCGTCCAGGGCGAACCGTTGCCGGCGATGGTCTTGGGATCGCCTTGCGCCACCACCTTGCCGTTGGCGATCAGGTAGACCACGTCGGCCACCTGCTTGATCGCCTCCAGTTCGTGCGCCACCAATACGCTGGTGATGCCCAAGGTTTGGTTGAGCGTGCGGATGAGCTTCAGCACCTGGTTCAAGGCGATCGGGTCCAGGCCGACGAACGGTTCGTCATAAAGAATCAGCATGGGATCGAACACGATCGCGCGCGCCAGGGCGACACGGCGCGCCATGCCGCCCGACAGCTCGCTGGGCATCAGCGAGGCGGCACCGCGCAGGCCGACTGCCTGCAGCTTGGTGAGCACGATGTTGCGAATCAGCACCTCGGGCAAGCGGGTGTGCTGGCGCAGCGGAAACGCCACGTTTTCGAACACGTCGAAGTCGGTGAGCAAGGCGGAATTCTGGAACAGGTAGCCGATGCGCTCGCGCAGTTCGAACAGGGCGTCGCGCCGCAGCTCTGCCACGTTCCTGCCATCCACCAGCACCTGGCCGGCATCGCCGCGCATCTGGCCGGTAATGTGCTTGAGCAGGGTGGTCTTGCCGGTGCCGCTGGGCCCCATGATGGCGGTGACCTTGCCACGCGGGATGTCCAGATCCAGCTTGTCGAACACGACCTTGCCGTTGAGCACCGTGGTCAGGCCACGGATGCGCACCAGGGCGCGATCGTCAGGTTGAGCTTGGACGGTATCGATCATGGCCAGGGGGACGGCGGGAAAGTGGAGAAGTTAACTGAACTGGGGTCCTAATGCTATGCGGACCAGTACAGTAATCCTGAGCGGACGTTCAGCTTTCGGTCAAAAGCTCGTGGATCAGGCGCTCGTGCCGCAGGCATTGCAGCTCGCTGCGCTGGCGCACGGCCCGCACGATGGCCTGGAGGTTCTCCAGGGCATCTTCGAACCGGTCATTGACGATGATGTAGTCGAACTCGTGGGCGTGGGCGATCTCCCCGCGCGAATTGCGCAGCCGCCGCTCGATCACTTCCGCGCTGTCCGAGCCGCGCCCGCGCAGCCGCCGCTCCAGTTCCGCACGCGACGGCGGCAGGATGAATACGCTCACCACGTCCGGCTTGGCCTTGCGTATCTGCGCGGCGCCCTGCCAATCGATCTCCAGCAGAACATCACGCCCTTGCTGGAGCAGATCCTGCACGGTCTTGCGCGATGTCCCATAGAAATTGCCGTGCACCTCGGCGTGTTCGAGGAAGATGCCCTCGGCCACCTCGCGCTCGAATTCGGCCCGCTCGACGAAGTAATAGTGGCGCCCATATTGCTCGCCCGGACGCGGCGGACGCGTCGTGTGCGAGATCGACAGCGAGATGCCCGGCTCGCGCTCGAGCAGCGCGTTCACCAGGGTCGATTTGCCGGCGCCGGAAGGCGCGGCGACGATGAACAGCGTGCCCTCGGTGCGCCCCGTGCTGGAGGTCTGCGTGCTCATTCGATGTTCTGCACCTGTTCGCGCATCTGCTCGATCAGCACTTTCAGTTCCACGGCGGCATTGGTGGTGCGCGCATCGACCGATTTGGAACCGAGCGTATTGGCCTCGCGGTTGAATTCCTGCATCAGGAAATCCAGGCGCCTACCCACCGGCTCCTTCAAGCCGAGCACACGGCGCGTTTCCGAAATATGCGTACTCAGGCGATCGAGTTCTTCATCCACGTCGGAACGCGTGACCTGCAGCACCAGCTCCTGCTCCAACCGGCCCGGATCGGCCGGCTGCTTGAGATCGGCAAGACGCGATTCAAGCCGCGCACGCAGGGCGGTGCGGATTTCCGGCATCCAGCCACGCACTTCCGTGACGATGCGTTCGATCGCATCCAGCCGCTCGCGCAGGATGTCCGCCAGCTTGGCGCCCTCGCGTTCGCGCGTGGCGGTGAGCACGTCCAGGGCGCGGTCAAGCACATCCAGCAAGGCCGCCTGCTGCGTATCCTGATCCGCTTCGGCGTGCTGCAGCACACCTGGAAAACGCAGCAGTTCGGTGAATTCCACGCGCATGTGCGGGAACCGCGCCTCCATGTCCAGCGCCAGTTCGGACAAGCGGCTGACCAACACGCCATCGATCTGCAGCGAATCGCCGCGCGATTCGCCACGCCGCACGATCACATCCACCTTGCCGCGCGACAAACGGCTCATCATCCGCTCACGCAGCGCGGATTCGAACACGCGCATGTCGTCCGGCAGCCGGGGCGCAAGCTCCAGGTAGCGATGATTGACCGCGCGCAGTTCGCACGTCAGCGCTCCCGCGGGGGTAAGGGCTTCGGCGGAGGCATAGGCCGTCATGCTGCGGATCATGGAGAACCTTGGGCTGAAAGGTGAAGAAAGGGGGCAATGGTAAACTGTCCTGCCTCCCGTTGCCCGAAGAGCCTTATGCCTGTGTCCCGTCCGAGCGGTCGCATCAGTGATCAGTTGCGCAAAGTCACCATCGAGCGCCACTACACCCGTCACGCCGAAGGCTCCGTGCTGGTCGCGTTCGGCGACACCCGCGTGCTGTGCACGGCCAGTATCGAAGACCGCCTGCCGCCTTGGCTACGCGGCAAGGGCGAGGGCTGGGTCACGGCCGAATACGGCATGTTGCCGCGCGCCACCTCCAGCCGCACCCAGCGCGAGGCCACGCGGGGCAGCCAAGGCGGACGCACCATGGAAATCCAGCGCCTGATCGGCCGCAGCCTGCGCGCCTGCGTGGATCGCCAGTCGCTCGGCGAACGCGTGATCACCCTCGATTGCGACGTGATCCAGGCCGACGGCGGCACGCGCACCGCCGCCATCACCGGCGCCTACGTGGCCCTGGTCGATGCGGTAAACGTGTTGATGAAACGCGAAAACCTGCGGCGCAATCCCATCATCGGCGCGGTGGCGGCGGTGTCGGTGGGCGTGTACCAGGGCATGCCGGTGCTCGACCTCGACTACGACGAAGACGCCAACTGCGATACCGACATGAACGTCGTGATGAACGACGGCGGCGGCATCATCGAAGTGCAAGGCACCGCCGAAGGCCACGCATTCCGCCGCAGCGAAATGGACGCCATGCTCGACCTGGCCGAAAAAGGCATCGCCGAACTGGTCGGCCTGCAGCGCGCGGCGCTGGAACTGGGCTAAATACTCCATGCAACGCATCGTCCTGGCCAGCAGCAACCGCGGCAAGCTCGCCGAATTCAACACCCTGCTCGCCGACAGCCAATTCGAAGTGATTCCGCAGGCGGAACTCGGCGTGGAAGATGCCGAAGAAACCGGCCTCAGCTTCGTGGAAAACGCATTGCTCAAGGCGCGCCACGCATCCCAGGTCACGGGCTTGCCGGCGCTGGCGGATGATTCGGGCTTGTGCGTGATGCATCTGCGCGGTGCGCCCGGCCTTTACTCCGCGCGATACAGCGGCGGCCATGGCGACGCACAAGCCAACAACGCGCGCCTGCTGCGCGAACTCGACGGCGTTCCGCAAGCACAGCGCCATGCCTTCTTCATCTGCGTGCTCGCGTTGCTGTGGCATGCCGAAGACCCCGCGCCGCTGATTGCCGAGGGCCGCTGGCATGGCCGCGTGCTGGACGCGCCGCGCGGTGCGCGCGGTTTCGGCTACGACCCCTTGTTCCTGCCGCACGGCCAGATGCTGAGCGCCGCCGAACTGGAACCCGAGGTCAAGAACCGCCTCAGCCATCGCGGCCAGGCGCTGGCGAAGTTGCACACGCGCATCGCCGAACTGCACGCCTGAGATGCCACTGATCGCACCACCGCTGTCGCTCTACGTCCACATGCCGTGGTGCGTGAAGAAATGCCCCTACTGCGATTTCAATTCGCATGGCTTGCGCGGCGAGCCGCCGTATGCGCGCTACGTGGAAGCGCTGCTGGCCGACCTGGACGCCGACCTGCAGGATTTCGGCAGCGCGCTGGCGAAGCGGCCCATCATCAGCGTGTTCTTCGGCGGCGGCACACCCAGCCTGTTCGCGCCGGAACTCATCGCCCGTTTTCTCGACGGCGCACGCGCGCGCCTGCCTTTTGTGGAGGCATGCGAAATCACCCTGGAAACCAATCCCGGCACGGTCGAGCATGGGCGTTTCGACGGCTACCTCGCCGCGGGGGTAAACCGCATTTCCTTCGGCATCCAGAGCTTCGACGACGGCAAGCTCAAGCGCCTGGGGCGCATCCATTCGTCGAGCGAAGCGGAAGCCGCGGTAAAATCCGCGCAGGATGCAGGCATCGGCAACATCAATCTCGACCTGATGTACGCCCTGCCGGAACAAGCCCTGGCCGGCGCATTGAACGACGTGGACCGCGCCGTGGCTTTGCGGCCAAGCCATATCTCCCATTACCAGCTCACGCTGGAACCCAACACCGCGTTCGCCGCGCATCCGCCGCCGCTACCCGACGACGACGACGCCTGGGCCATGCAGGAGGCCTGCGAAACGCGCCTGGCCCAGGCCGGCTACACGCAATACGAAGTCTCCGCCTATGCCCAACCCGGCCGGCGTTGCGAACACAACCTCAACTACTGGCGCTTCGGCGATTACCTAGGGATCGGCGCCGGCGCGCACGGCAAGCTCAGCGATGCCACCTCGGGCCAGGTGTGGCGCCGCTGGAAAACCCGCCACCCCAACGCCTACCTGGAAGCGGCCGGCCAGTCGGCCCGCATCGGCGGCCACGCGGCCGTGCCGGCCGACGAGCTGCCGTTCGAGTACATGCTCAATGCCCTGCGCCTTATCCACGGGGTTCCCGCGGACGACTTCGCCGCCCGTACCGGCATGCCGCTGGCGCAGATCGCCCGTCAACTCGAGGCCAGCCGCCGTAAGGGCTGGCTGGAAGGCGACCCGGCTTGCCTGCGCACCACGCCGCTGGGGCAGCGTTTCCTCAACGACGTCATCGGCGGCTTCCTCGCTTAGGCAAAATGTGATGCACATCACAAAAGCCATGACGGACTCCTGTATCCAGCATACACTTGGTCCAGGGGAACTCATGGGGAATCCTGGTCATGGACGTCGAGCCGAGGGTCTATCCATCGTCTGCTGCCGGAGGTCGCCGTGCCGACCTCGCCCGGCTGCCCTTGCGCACGCGCAAACTGATCGAGGCGGCGTGCACGCTGTGTGACCATTGGGCGGAACCCACGCTGCGGTTGTGCCTGGACCGCTTCGACAAGCGTCTCTACGAGCAGGCCGAGCAATCCCGCAATCATCTGGAACAGCAACGCTGCTTCGACAGCCGCCATCTGCTGCAACACGGTCGCGCGGCATTCATCCAGTCGTTCGCGGCGAAGCTGCGCGAGAGCTTTGAAAGCATGGGCGAGGCACCTGGCGATCAAACGTCGCAGCCGCTCAGCCTCGATTCGCTGACGCTGCTTGACCGCACCGAGCATGAACTGACCGCCGCGCTCGACAAACTCGCTGCGCGCAGCGAAGCCCACAACGGGGCGATCCTCTCCGAACTGGCTTATCGCCTGGCCGCGCTGGTCGCTGCACCGCCCCTGGAAGGCAAGCAGTTGCCCGTTGGTCCGCAGAACATGGCACAGGTGCTGCGCGCCGCCAGCGAGCCGCTGAATCTGCCGATCGAACATCGCCTGCTGTTGCTGCAAGTGTTCGAGAGCAGCGTCGGGCGTACGCTGGTGTCGCTGTACGAAGGCATCAACGCCAAATTGCTGGCCGACGGCATCCTGCCGCAACTGCGCGCATTCACCGCCGCGCGCGCCACGCACGGGCCTGCGCAGGCATCCGGCCCTGCGCCGGCCGCGGCGCCTGTGAATGCTGCCGAACACAGCAACGAACCGATTGCGGTATTGGAAACCTTGCGCGACATGCTCGCGCAACAACGCGCGGGCCGACCGGCAACGTCCGCCGGCGGGCGTACCGCCTCGCAAGACGAACTGCAGACCGCGCTCAACGCGCTGCAGCAACACATGGTGCAGGTCACCGATCGCACCAGCCGCGAACTGCGCAGCGCCCAACGCCTGCAGGAAGAACTGCTGTACCAGCTCAACCTCAACCTGCCGCCCGGCGCCGCACGTTTGCAGCTGACCGCCGAACAAGGCGATACGGTGGAACTGGTGGCGATGCTGTTCGAACAGCTCGCGCAACAATTGCATCACGGTCCGGATGCTCGCGCCCTGCTCGGCAATCTGCAGTTGCCGCTGCTGCGGATGGCTGTCGCCGATCGCGATTTCTTCAACCAACGCGAGCATCCCGCACGCCAGCTGCTTGGCAAACTCGCCGATACCCTCGACTCCTGGCTGGATGGACCCAATGGCGAAACCGACCAGCAGTTGCTCGCCAAGCTGAGCCAACTGGTGGATCGCGCCCAGGAAGAACCGCCGAGCGCCGGCCTCTACACCAGCCTGCTGGCGGATATCGAACATCACCTGATGCAACTGGTGCGCAAGGCGCAGGCGTCGGAGCGCCGCCACGTGGAAGCCATGCAAGGCCGCGAGCGGCTGGAACAGGCGCGGCGGCGCGCGGACGAACTGATGGCCGAACGCTTCGCCGTCGCTGCACCGCGCGGCTTGCTGCGCACCTTGCTCGAACGCGCCTGGACGGACGTACTGGCGCTGACACTGCTGCGCCATGACGAACACAGCGAAGCCTTCCTGCATCAGTTGCGCATTACCGATGAGCTGCTCGGCCAATTCCCCATCAGCGATCCGCTGGAGCTGCGCCGGGACGTGGAAACCGGACTGCAGCAAATCGGCATGCATCAGGACGAAGCCGAGCAGGTCGCGCAGCGCCTGATCAGTGCGCAAATGCCGGCCACGGTTTCGCCGCTGGCCACAGCGGCGGAAACACCGAAAGCCTTCGAAGCCGAGCCGGTGGCCGACAAGAAAGCCGAGCAAACTCCACCCGTTCCCGCCGCGCCGGTGGTGGCGGAAGCGGCGGAAGCGACACCACCGCCACCGCGCCGCGTTGCCGAAGTAGCTAGTGCAACGGATCTGGCCATCCGGCTCAAACAGCGCCAGCGGCTTGGCGAGCAGCGCAACCAGGAAACGCCCTCCCCGCCCTCTTCCACGCACGCGGCCGTGGTGCCGCCGCTCGGCCTGCGCGAGGCGCGCATCCACAACCATCTCCGGCAGCTGCCGTTCGGTACCTGGTTCGAGTTCAGCGATCCGGCTACCGGCCATGCCGTGCAGCAGAAGCTGGCCTGGTTTTCACCCGTATCGGGCAACAGCCTGTTCGTGAATCGCCGTGGCCAGCGCAGCGACGTCATGAACCTGCAGGAACTGGCGCGTGCCATCGCGGAAGGCCGCGTGCGCGAATTGCCGCCCAAGGACGACAGCCTGCTCGACCGCGCCTGGCACGCGCTCACCAACAACTTGCTGCGCCCCGCGCCGCTGCTGCCGGAAGCACGCTCATGAACGAACAGCGCCGTGCGCCGCGCAAGCGGCCTCAATACATCGTCAACGTGACCGACACGATCACCGGCCAGACACTCGGCCAACTGGGCAACCTCTCCAGCAACGGCATGCTGCTGATCAGCCAGCACACGCCGCGTAGCGAAGCGGTCTATCAGGTGAGCCTGCCCTTGCCCACGCAGGACGCCAGCATGCCGACCATCGAGGTGGGCATCCAGGAGCAATGGCACGAACCGGCCGCCACGCCCGGGCAGATCTGGTCCGGGTTTCGCATCATCGCCATCGGCAGCAACGATGCCGCGCAATTGGAGCGGTGGCTGCAGCAAGCCTGATCGCCGGGGCGCAAACCGGTCGGCGTTGTGCCGACTTTTGCCGGTGACGTGACGAATTTTTTCCAAACAAGCGCCTATCGCGGCGCTCATGCACGTCCGCGCTAAACTGGCTTGAGACCCACGCCGGAACTGATGCATGAGCCACGATCTTGCCTCGCTGTACGCCCAACACGTCGCCACCTTGCGCCAGCGCGCAGACCGGGCGCTGGCGCTGGGCGGCTTCGATCATCTGCTGATTGCCGCCAGCACGCCGCTGCGCAAATTCCTCGACGACCAGGATTACGCCTTTGTCGCCAACCCGCATTTCCGTCATTGGCTGCCGCTGACCGACACGCCCGGCAGCTGGGTGGCGTACACGCCGGGCCATAAACCGAAACTGATTTTCGTGCAGCCACGCGATTACTGGCACGTGGTGCCCGCCGCGCCCAGCGGTTACTGGGTGGATCAATTCGACATCACTACCGTGCGCACGCCTGCCGAAGCCGTGGCGCTGCTGCCGAAGGGCCATCGGGCCGTGATTGCGCCGGAATGCCCCAGCGTCGAGGGCGTGGAGGCCAACAACCCGGAAACGGTGGTGAACTATCTGCACTGGCATCGCAGCTACAAGACGCCTTACGAGCTGGTCTTGATGCGCGAAGCCAGCCGCATCGGCGCGCATGCGCATCGCGCCGCGGAGCAAGCCTTCCGCGCCGGCGAAAGCGAGTTCGGCATCCAGCTCGCCTATCTTGCCGCCGCCAGGCAGACCGAAAACGAACTGCCCTATGCCAACATCGTGTGCCTCAACGAACACAGTGCCGTGTTGCACTACACGCATTTCGACCGCACGCCGCCACCGGAAGGCCGCTCGTTCCTGATCGATGCCGGCGCCAGCAAGTCCGGCTATGCCAGCGACATCACCCGCACCTATGCCGGCAGCGGCCACGACGCATTCCAGGCGCTGATCGACAGCATGGATCGCGCACAGCAAGGCTTTGCCGCCAAGGTCAAGGCAGGACAGAACTATGCGGAACTGCACATCCATGCCCACCACGTGCTTGCCGACGTGCTGCGCGAACATGGCTTGATCCGCATGAGTGCGGAAAGCGCCGTGCAATCCGGGGTTACCTCGGCCTTTTTCCCGCATGGGCTGGGACACCCGATCGGCCTGCAAGTGCATGATGTGGCCGGCTTCCAGCGCGACGAGCGCGGCGGTTTCATTCCGCGCCCGGACGGCCACCCTTACCTGCGCATGACGCGCGTACTGGAACCGGGCATGGTGGTCACCATCGAGCCGGGCCTCTACTTCATCGACATGCTGCTGGAAGAACTGCGCGACAAGCCGGTTTCGAACGACATCGACTGGAACAAGGTCGCGGCGTTCCGCTCCTATGGCGGCATCCGCATCGAAGACGATGTGGTGTGCACCAGCGGCGAACCCGAAAATCTTACGCGCAACGCGTTTGCCGAAGCGACAAAGGCTTGAGCCGCCTGGCGCAGCCGCCATGGCTGCCAATGAGATGTAGCCGGACCGCAACATGGCAGCCCGCAGGCTGGTGTTGCGGTTCGTGTTTCCAGGTGAATTGATCCTCGTCAACACGTCCGCGCCGCCCATGGCGTTGAATGCGTGCGGACAGCTTGACAGCGGGATGACAAAACATGGCGATGCATTTCCCCCCGATACCCGCGCGTGCGGGACGGATTCCCCTTGCTCAAAACGAACCGGCCGGGCGACAGCTTGCTCTCCGGCATAGGCAGCGCCGCCCCGCCGAGTTAGCCGACGCCTGCGTCAAGGAGCTTATGCCATGCACGACATGAATGTGGTCGACTTGTCGCGCCTGCAGTTTGCGCTCACCGCGCTCTATCACTTCCTGTTCGTTCCGCTGACACTGGGCCTGTCGTTCCTGCTGGCCGCCATGGAAACGGTCTACGTCACCACTGGCAGGGAAATCTACAAACGCATCACCCAGTTCTGGGGCAAGCTGTTCCTGATCAATTTTGCCCTGGGCGTGGCCACCGGCCTCACCATGGAATTCGAGTTCGGCACCAATTGGTCGTTCTACTCGGGTTTTGTCGGCGACATCTTCGGCGCACCGCTGGCGATCGAAGGCCTGATGGCGTTCTTCCTCGAATCCACCTTCGTCGGCTTGATGGCGTTCGGCTGGGATCGGCTGCGTCCGGGCCAGCATCTGGCGGTGACCTACCTGGTGGCACTGGGGTCGAATCTGTCTGCGCTGTGGATCCTGATCGCCAACAGCTTCATGCAGATGCCCGAAGGCGCGCACTTCAACCCGGCCACCATGCGCATGGAGCTTTCCAGCTTCTCGGAGCTGATTTTCAGTCACGATGCCCAGGCGAAATTCGTGCATACCAGCATCGCCGGCTATGTCACGGCGGCCGTGTTCGTGGCCGGCGTCAGCGCCTGGTATCTGCTGAAGAAGCGCCATGTCGACCTGGCACGCCGTTCGTTTCGCATGGCGGTGCTGTTCGGCGTGCTGTCCACGGCCGGCGTGATCACCCTGGGTGACGCGCTGGGTTTTGTCGGCGCACAGGCCCAGCCGACCAAGCTGGCTGCGATGGAAGGCTTGTGGAAAACCGAAGCGGCGCCGATGCCGTTCAACCTGGTCGCCTTCCCTTCGCAGACGTACCGCACCAACTATGGCGCCATCCAGATTCCTTACGCACTATCGCTGCTGGTGACGCATTCGCTGACCGGCAGCGTGCCGGGCATGGCGGAACTGGAGCAGGATGCCAAAGCGCGCATCCGCGACGGCATTCCTGCCGTATCCGCACTCAAGACGCTCTCCGCCGAACCCAACGATACGGCTGCGCTGGCCCAGTTCCACGCACACGAAAAAGATCTCGGCTACGGTTTTCTGGTGCAGCGCTATGCGCCGGACGTCAGCACGGCGACCGACCAGCAGATCGCCACCGCCGCGCGCGACTCGATACCGCAGGTTGCGCCGGTGTTCTGGTCGTTCCGCCTGATGGTCGCGATGGGCCTGGCAATGCTGGCCTACTTCGTGCTCGCCGTGATCTACACCATGCGCAACGTGGTCGAGCACAAGCGCCGGTTCCTGCGGGTCGCGGTGTGGATGATCCCGGTGCCTTTCCTCGCCTGCGAAATGGGCTGGCTGGTGGCCGAACTCGGGCGCCAGCCGTGGACGGTGTTCGGCGTGCTGCCGACCTGGATGTCCGCTTCCACCCATGGCGTGGGCTACATGATCTTTTCGATCGTCGGTTTCGTCGCGCTGTACACCCTTTTCATCATCGTGGAGATGTACCTGATGGTGCGCGCCATCCGGCTCGGACCCGGCGACGCACCCGACGCGCATTCACTTCACACGTCGCAGGCCGCGCGCGTCGCCGGCTACGCGGAGGGCTGATCGATGGAAACGTATGCAGTACTTCAAGACATCTGGTGGCTGCTGCTGGGCGTGTTGTTGATCGGCCTGGCCACAATGGTCGGCATGGACATGGGCGTGGGCACCATTCTTCGCTACGTGGGCCGCAGCGACGTGGAACGCCGCGTAGCACTGAACGTGGTCGGCCCGCATTGGGATGGCAACCAGGTATGGTTCATTCTCGGTGGCGGCGCGGTGTTTGCGGCGTTTCCGCTGATCTACGCCACCGCGTTCTCGGGCTTCTACGTGGTGATGCTCCTGCTGCTGTGGAGCATGATCATGCGTCCGCTGGGATTCGAATACCGCAGCAAGTTGCCTTCGGCGGGCTGGCGCAACCTGTGGGACTGGGCCTTGTTCATCAGCGGCTTCGTGCCGATGGTGGTATTCGGCGCGGCCTTCGGCAATCTGTTCCGCGGCGTGCCGTTCCAGTTCGAATGGAACCTCACCTCGCACTACACCGGTTCGTTCCTGGCGCTGCTCAATCCGTTCGCGATCCTGTGCGGCCTGCTTTCGCTGTCGCTCTCGGTCTACATGGGTTCGGTCACCGTCATGAACGGCGCGGAGGCTGCGATGTATGAGCGGGCACGCCATCTGGCGCGCCTGTCGGCCATCGCGGCGATCGTGTTGTTCGCGATCGGCGGCGTGTGGGTGCACGGCATGAGCGGTTACGCCATCGCCCACGGTCCAGGCGCGGGCGTGCCGCAAACGCCGCTGCAACAGAGCGTGACGCGTATCGACGGTGCATGGTTTGCCAACTTCAGTGCGCATCCGCTGCTATGGGCGGTGCCGTTGCTTGGTTTTGCAGGCATGTTGCTGGGCGTGCTTGCCGCGGGCGCGCGCCGCTCGCATCTGGCCTGGTGGCTGGGTGCGCTGGCCTGGCTTGGCGTGATCGGCACCGCCGGCGCGGCGCTGTTTCCGTTCCTGCTGCCGTCCAGCAGCACGCCGGATCAAAGTCTCACCATCTGGAACGCCAGTTCCAGCCGACTCACGCTGGCCTGGATGCTTGGCTTCGCCCTGGTGTTCGTGCCCTTGATCGTCTGGTACACCAGTTGGGCGTTCTATGTGATGCGCGGCAAGGTCAAGGCCGACCACATCGTCAACGACGAGCATGCCTACTGAGGAGCTGCCATGAAAACCTTCCTGCTGTTTACGCTCTTCATGCTCATTGCGGTACTGGTCATCGTCATCGCCGTCATCCTTGGCGATACCGGCGCCTGGTATTTCGCCTGGCTGGTCGGCACGGTGATGATCGTGATGATCGCCGCAGCCGGCGGCGTCATGCTTGACGCGCAGGACGAACACCGCGCGCGAGCATCGAAAGCCCCGAGCGCATGAAAAGCGGCTGCATGGGATACGCGCAGCCGCATCAGGAAAAACCGCGATGACGCCCGGCGCCAGCCAATGGTTGCGACAACAGGCGCGCCCCGTGCGCCGCCTGCTGGCCGGCGGCATCGTTGCCGGCGCGCTGCAAGCCGCATTGATGTGCCTGGGCGCATGGCTGGTCGCGCATGGCTTGACGCAGGCGATGTTTGCATCCGCTTCGCTGGCAACGCTCTGGCCACTGCTGGCACTGCTGCCGTTGGTTGCGATAGCACGCTTTGCGCTGACGATCCGGCAGCGGCGTGCGACATTCGAAGCGGGCGCGCAGGTCAGCATGCAACTGCGGCAGGCATTGGAGGAACGCATGCGCGTGCTGGGTCCGGCGTGGGCGATGCAGCAGTCGAGCGGCGACGTCGTCACGCGCTTCGTCGACGGCATCGACGCGCTGATTCCCTATTACTCGGGTTATCTGCCGCAGCTTGCCTTTGCGGGCATCGTGCCGGGCGTCATCCTGGCCTGTACCTTCCTGGCCGATCCCTGGTCGGCCTCGGTGCTGGCGGCGACCGCGCCGCTGATACCGGTTTTCATGCTGCTGGCAGGCCGCGCGGCCGAACAGGCCAGCCAGCGCCGCTGGAAGCGATTGCGCCGCATGGGCGCGCACTTCATGGATGCGCTGGCCGGGCTCACCACCCTGCGCCTGTTTCGTGCCGTGAATCGCGAGCAGGCCTTTCTTGCCGCGACCGGCGAAGCGTATCGAAAGGAAACCATGGCGGTGCTGCGCATCGCCTTTCTTTCCGCGCTGGTGCTGGAGTTTTTCGCCACCGTCAGCATCGCCGTGCTGGCCGTGCTGGTGGGCTTTCGACTGCTTTGGGGCAGGCTTGGTTTCGAACCCGGCCTGTTCGTGCTGCTGCTGGCGCCGGAGTTCTTTCTGCCGCTGCGCGCGCTGGGCACGCAACGGCATCGCAAGATGGAAGCAGCGGCGGCAGCCGAGGATCTGGCGACGTGGTTGGAAACACAGGCAAGCCGCGCCGCCGAAACCTCGCCAACCAAGCGGCCGGTATTCGCATCGCGGCAGGTAGCCATAGCGTTCGAACACGTGCGCTTCGGCTATCAGGATGATCGCGACGTGCTGCACGGCATCGATCTTACGGTGGAAGCCGGAGCCTGCCTCACCCTCGTCGGCGCCACCGGCAGCGGCAAAAGCACGCTGCTTTCCCTGCTGATGGGTTTCGCCGCGCCGCGCGGCGGACGCATCCTGGTCACCGGCCAGGACCTTGCCGATCTGGACCAGGACGCCTGGCGGCGGCACATCGCGTGGGTGCCTCAGCGCGCGCATGTGTTTCATGGAAGCTTGCGCGACAACCTGCTGATTGCCGCCCCCACCGCCAATGCGCTGCAACTGGAGCGCGCCGTGCAGGCTGCCGCGCTGGCCGACGTGATCCCGCGGTTGCCGCAAGGACTGGATACACCGCTCGGCGAACATGGACGCGGGCTTTCCGGTGGCGAGCGGCAACGCCTGTCACTGGCGCGCGCATGGCTGCGCGATGCGCCCTTGCTGCTGCTGGACGAACCCACCCAACATCTGGATGCGGCCACTGCAATCCGGATCGACGCCTCGCTCGCCAGGCTGCGTCGCGGGCGCACCGTCATTCGCATCGCTCATCGGCTGGACGCGATCGAGGCGGATGAACAGGTCGCAGTGATGGCGGATGGCCGCATCGTGGAAGCCGGCACGGCGCGAACCCTGTGCCATGCGCACGGTGCCTTTGCGCGCTTGCTTGCCGCGGACCGTGCCGCATGAGCCACTTCAATCAAGCCATGCCGGCCAAGGCGATCGCGCGCCGCCTGTTCGGCCTGCTGCGCGAGGAACGCGGATGGATGGCCGCAGGCGCCGCGATCGCCGTGGTGAGCACGCTGGCCGGCATCGCCTTGATCGCGGTCGCCGGCCACTTCATCACGGCCATGGCGCTGGCCGGTGCAAGCAGCCTGGCCATCAACTACTACACGCCGGCCGCCTTGATCCGCCTGCTGGCCATCGTGCGCACCTTGGGGCGTTACCTGGAGCGACTCATCACGCACGATGCAACGTTGCGGCAGCTCGCGCGCCTGCGCACCGGCCTGTTCGCAAGATTGGCACCGCTGGCACCGGCGCGACTCGGTGTGCTACGCAGTGCCGAATTGTTCTCCCGCCTGCGCGCCGATGTCGACGCGCTGGAACATGCGTATCTGAGCGTCGCCGTGCCGCTGGTGACGGCCGTGTTGGTGAGCCTGAGTGTCTTGCTGGCCGCGTTCTGGTATCTGCCATGGTTTGGCGTGTGCCTGTCCCTGTTGCTGTTGATCGGCGGACTGGGCTTGCCGTGGTGGACGTGGCGCCACGGCAAGGTGGCGAGCGCCGATACCGTGGCCTATACGGAAGCACTGCGCGACATCGCCGCCGATGGTGTGCGTGGCCGCGCCGAGCTGGTGCTGTACGGCGCGCAATCGCGCCACGCCGATCGCGTGAGGCAGCTGACGCTGCAACAACAGCAGGCACGACGGAAGGTGGATGCGTTGCAAGCGGCAAGCGGCGCTGGCGTGATGCTGTGCGCCCAGCTCGCCGTGGTCAGTGTGCTTGCATGCGGCCTGGCTTCCCTGCATGCGGGCATGCTTGCCGCGCCGTTGCTGGTGATGCTGGCCCTGCTGGCGCAAGCCGTGTTCGAAGCCATCGCGCCATTGTCCGAGGCATGGGCGCAATGGGGCGCAACGCTGGCCAGTGCGCGGCGCGTCTTTGCGCTGGCAGATACGCCGCCGGCCGTCGTCGAACCGGCGCAGCCTTCGCCATCGACGGATCGCTGCGACCTCGTGTTTCGCCAGGTCCGCCTCCGTTATGACGAAAACGCACCGTGGGCGTTGGACGGTGCGGATCTGGACATTCCGCAAGGCAGCCGCCTGGCGGTGGTCGGTCCGTCCGGTGCCGGCAAAAGCAGCCTGCTCTGCGCGCTGTTGCGCTTGTACCCCTATCAGGGCCACATCACGTTCGGCGGCAAACCGCTCGAATGCTGGCAAGGCGACGATGTGCGCGCCCGCATCGCGGTGGTCGAGCAGCAGCCTTATCTGTTCGATGCAAGCCTACGCGAGAACCTGCGGCTGGGACGCCCCGACGCAACGGACGACATGCTTCATGACGTGATCGCACAGGCCCGTCTGGACGTCTATGTATCCAGGCTGCCGCATGGCCTGGATACATGGGTGGGCGAAAACGGCATCCGCGTTTCCGGCGGCGAGGCCAGGCGCATCGCCATCGCCCGCGCGCTGCTGGTGGGTGCACCGGTGATGGTGTTCGACGAACCCACCGAAGGACTCGACGCGCTTACCGCAAGCGAGCTCTACGAGAATCTTGCCGCTGCCGCAAAAGGCCGCAGCCTGCTGGTCATCACGCACCGGCTGGGAAAGCTTGCCACGCTCGTCGACGAGGTTGCCGTGATGCGCGAAGGACGCATCGTGGAGCGCTTGTCCGTGGATGCTTATCGGTCGCGGCGGCTGGGTGAGCGGAACGCACAGGGCGAGGCGCTACTGCACTAAGGTCAACCGCGCGGGAATTTGCTCCCTCTCCTACTTCGCAGGGGAGGGAGCCGTTCGTCGCGATGATCCAGATGCCCACTTCGATTGAACGCAATTGCACTGAAATTGCACGCCCATCAAAGCTCGTCATAGTCCCGCCAGCGCGCCTGGCCTATCGCCGGATCGGTCACGCTCGGGCCGCCCATGTCCACATGGCCCGCAAGACGCTGCACGAAACCGGCCTCTGCATCGGCGCGCACGATCAAGTCGTACCAGCCATGGCTGTCACCCAGAAACCAATGTTTCTCGGCATGCTCGCCGGGCTTGAGCAGGTAGCTCATCGATTCGCCGTTGTAGAGGTTCTCCACCGTAACATTGCAGAACGCTTTCCCTTCGTTGGCGAGCGCGAGCATCAAGCCGCCTTGTTCGCGTTGGTAGCGGCTGGTGACCTGCAAGGTTGTCTTGCGCGATGCGCTATCGCCCTTGAAGCTGCGCACGAAACCGTTCGGGCCATAGACGTGCCATGCATAAGCACCTTGCACCGGCCAGCTCGCGGAAAGCGATTTTTCAGCCTCCACCGTGTAATACCACGGACCGCCGGCTGCCGCGCCGGAACGCACGTGGAAGCAGGCGCCCAAGCGCCCCGCGTTGTGGAAATCGATATGGAACTGCGCGCCATCGCAGCGGCCGATCGCCTGCAGTTCATAAGGCAGCGCACGCGCCGGCTTTATCCCTGGTTCCTGCGTGGGCAGCGCCTGCTTGGCGGGCGGCATCGGTGCGTAATCGGGATGGCGCAAATCATCCGCCGGCACGTAGGCGTTCGTGCTCGGCAATGCCGGTTGCGCACCGTTGGGTTTGGCAAAGTCGAACGCCGAGGTGAGATCACCACACACCGCGCGGCGCCATGGGGTGATGTTGGACGCCTGCACGCCAAAGCGCTGCTCGATAAAACGGATGATCGAGGTATGGTCGAACACCTCCGAGCACACCCAGCCGCCCTTGCTCCATGGCGACACCACGATCATCGGCACGCGCGGCCCAAGGCCATACGGGCCGGCGGGATAGTAGACGTTGCCGGCAAAGAGCTCGTTGGCCGCGGATACCGTGGACTGCCCTTGGTTTTCGGAGGGCGGCACGCACGGCGGGACCGCGTGATCGAAAAAGCCGTCGTTTTCATCGTAGGTGATGAACAACGCGGTCTTGCTGAAGACATCGGGGTTGCTGGTCAGCGCATCCAGCACCTGCGACACGTACCAGGCGCCGTAGTTGGCCGGCCAGTTGGGATGTTCGCTATACGCTTCGGGCGCACAGATCCATGACACCTGCGGCAGCTTGTTGTCGAGGACGTCACGGCGCAAATCGTCGAACAGCGTGCCGCCGGCAGAAATGTGCGTGCCGGTGCGCGCGCCCTGGTAGAGCGGGCTGCCCGGCTGCGCGTTGCGGTACTGGTTGAAATACAGCAGCGAGTTGTCGCCGTAGTTCCCGATATAGGCATCGTCGGTCCAGCCCCAGGAACCGGCAGCGTCCAGACCGGTGCCGGCGTCCTGGTAGATCTTCCAGGAAATGCCTGCCTGCTGCAGCGCTTCGGGATAGGTGGACCAGCCGTAGCCTGCTTCCGCGTTGTCGACCACCGGACCGCCGCCGCTGCCGTCGTTGCCCACCCAACCTGTCCACATGTAGTAACGGTTCGGATCGGTGGGGCCCATGATCGAGCAGTGGTACGCATCGCAAACGGTGAACGCATCGGCAAGCGCATAGTGGAACGGAATGTCCTCGCGCGTGAGATACGCCATGGTGGTGGTGCCCTTGCTGGGCACCCATTGGTCGTACTGGCCGCCGTTCCAGGCCGCATGCGTGCTGGTCCAGTCGTGTGCGAGGTCTTCCAGGAACTGCAAGCCCAGGTCCGGCGCCGTGGGACGGAACGGCAGCACGTAGCCGGTGCCATCGGGCTGATACCAGACGGTCTTGCCGGAGGTGAGATTCACCGGACGTGGATCGCCAAACCCGCGCACGCCCTTCAGCGCGCCGAAGTAATGGTCGAAGGAGCGGTTTTCCTGCATCAGCACCACGATGTGCTCGACGTCTTCGATGGTGCCTTTGCGGCGATTGGCAGGAATTTCCAACGCGCGTGCAATGCTGATGGGAAGCATCGAGGCCAGCGACGTGCTGCCCAGCAGTTGCAGGAACCGGCGACGGCTCATCGAAGACATGCTGCGTTCCTTAATTTGTGCAGGGCGATGCGGCGCGATGGTGGAGCGTCAAGGTTGCAAGCATGCGACATGGAGGAGACGGCTTGGGGACGTTGGCGGTGGATCGCACTCATCGTGAAACGTACAGCCACCTCAACGCGCCGCCAGCACCGCTTCGATCTCTTCCGGCTGCTTCGGCACGTCCGCCGTCAGCACTTCGTGGCCATCGCGCGTCACCGCCACGTCGTCCTCGATGCGAATGCCGATGCCGCGCCATGCTTCGGGCACCGTCATATCGTCGGGCGCAATGTAGATGCCGGGCTCCACTGTCAGCACCATGCCCGGCTCCAGCATGCGCGGCTCGCCGTCGACGCGATAATCCCCCACGTCATGCACGTCCAGCCCCAGCCAATGGCTGGTCTTGGCGGGAAAAAACCGCTTGTAGCTGCCCTGCATGATGGCTTCGGCCGGATCGCCCTTGATCAGGCCGAGCGCGCACAAGCCTTCGGTGATGACATGCACCGCCACGTCATGCGCGGTGCTGTAGGAGCGACCTGGCATCACTTCGTCGATCGCCGCTTCCTGCGCGGTAAGCACGATTTCGTACAGCGCGCGCTGCTCGCGGCTGAAACGTCCATTGATGGGAAAACTGCGGCTGATGTCGGAGGCATAGCACTCCAGCTCCGCACCGGCGTCGATCAGGAGCAAATCGCCGTTCTTCAACACCGCGCGATTGGCCTGGTAATGCATGGCGCAGGCATTGACGCCACCGGCCACGATGGGCGGAAAGGCCACCACGGCGCCGCGGCTGCGCATCATGCGCAAGAGTTCGGCTTCCACTTCGTATTCGTGCCGGCCGGCGCGCGCCATGGCCATGGCGACAAGATGCGCTTCCACGGCTATGGCGGCCGAGGCGCGCATCAGCTTCAGCTCCGCGCGCGACTTGTACAGCCGCAGGTCGTGCAGCAGGTGGCCGAGCGCCACGAATTCCTTGGGCACCACGCCGCCGCCACGCAGTTGCCGCAAGCGGCGCATCCAGCCCAGCAATTGCGCATCGAATTGCGGCTCGCGGCCGAAATGGCAGTAGACGCGCGCGCGGCCTTCGATCATGCCCGGCAGGATGTCGTCGATGTCGTCGATAGGGAACGCATCATCCATGCCGTAGTCGGCGACGGCGCGTTCGGTCCCCACCAATTCCCCGTGCCAGCGTTCGCGTTCCGCGTCGCGTTCGCGGCAGAACAACACGACCTCGCCATGCTGGCGGCCGGGCAGCAGCGCCAGCACTGCATCCGGCTCGGGAAAGCCGGACAGGTAATGGAAATCCGAATCCTGGCGATAGGGCCACGCGGCATCGGCATTGCGCATGCGCTCGGGCGCGGTGGCGATCAGCACCACCGCGTCTTCCCCGGCCATTTTCATCAGCTGGCGGCGGCGCCGCGCGAATTCCTCGGAAGCGATGTTCAATGCAAGGTGCCGTTGGCAGCCTGGTGGGGAAGATGGCATTCGGTGAACAGCAGCATGGCGCCCATGCGCACGAATTCGTGCACTTCGATCAGGGCGTCCTCGTCGTCGTCGTCGTTGCCGAAATCCAGCGACGAGGACGCAATGGCGCTGAGATCGCCCAGGATCTCGCGACCTTCCTCGGACAGCCGCCCGTGCGCATCCGTGCCACCCAGCCCAAAACCGCCCAGGAAACCACGGCACCAGTCCACCAGGGCATCGGCGCGCTCGGGCAGAGGGCGATCGTCCGCAGGCAACAACGGTTCGAAACCCAGTTCAGGGTCGGCCAGTTCCGCTTCGCTTTGGCGGGCCAGCTGATCGAGCATGGCCTGGTCGTGCTCGGACACGCTGTCGCTGCCGGCTTCGAGATGCAGGGCGTTCAGCACGGACCGCCTGCCCGGCCTGCCATTGGCCGCCAGCAGACCACACAGGGAACCGTGTAACTCACTGGCGGGGATGGACAATCGCAGGTGCACGACGACGTCGTCCAGTTCGTCGTAACCGATGGATTCTGGGGCGGCCATCGCGCTCTCCGTTAACGTTCAAGCGGCAAGTTTAATGCACCATTCCAGCCTGGCCATCCAGGCCGCAGATTTCCGCTGACGTCCTGATATAGTTTCCGCCATGAACACACCCGACGCCGCCCAGTACGAGCTTGCCGCCCTGAGTCAGCAGCTTGATCGGCTGCTCGAACACGTCCATCGCCTGAGCGAAGAAAACCGCAGCCTGCGCCATAGCCAGGAACAACTGGCCAGCGAGCGCGCAAGCCTGCTGGCGCGCAACGAGCAGGCGCGCAGTCGGGTCGAAGCGATGATTCAACGATTGAAGGCGCTCGAGAGCAATGGCTGACGTCATCAGCATGTCCACCAACGAACCCGTTTCGCTGCGCCTGATCGATCGCGAATTCCTGATCGCCTGCCCACCGGAAGAGCGCGACGGCTTGCTGGAAGCGGCCAGCTTTCTCGACCGCAAGATGCGCGACTTGCGCACGCACGCCAAGACGCCGGGCTTCGACCGCCTGGCGGTGCTGGCGGCGATCAGCATCACGCACGAGTACCTGCAATTGCAGAAGCGTGCCAACCATGTGACTCACAACGCGGCTGAACCTGACATCGCCGAAGGTTTGGCTGCATTGCGCCGCAAGCTTGAAGCCGCACTCGACGCGCCACTAAAATAGACCTCGGCGTTTTCTGCGGTGTGCGCCAGCACACTCTTACATATTGCCTTGTTCCTATATACGACCCGGGACGGTTACTTAAGGCTGTTGTGCATGTCCGCCGCGTGCGGAAAGCCTCGAGGCCTTAATTTCCCTCCCACCTGATCCCATTTGGATCAAGGTCGTTTGGTGGGCAGCGGCATCGCGGTTTACGCCACCCCATGCCAGCCTGGATGCCTTCACACGGCATCCAGGCCTACGGGGGCGCCGGGACACACCCCCATCCTGAGGAGACGCGCGACGTGGACACCGCCGCACGACGTCGTGAACTACGCCAGCGCCTGGCCGAACGCCGCCGCGCCCTCCCCCCGCCCCAACGCATCGCCGCCGCCCAAGGCCTGCGGCGCAGCCTGGAACTTCTCCCCGAATACCATACGGACGCGCGCGTCGCCGGCTATTGGGCCTGCGACGGCGAGCTGCCGCTCAACCTGGTGATTCCGCCCCTGGCCACGCGCGGGCAGCAATTCCTGCTGCCGTTGATCGGCCAGGACAACCTGCTGCGCTTCGCCCCCTGGGCAGCGGGCGACCCGGTACAGCCCAACCGCTTCGGCATCCCGGAACCGGTGACACCGCGCGAATGGTTCGCCCCGTTCCAGCTCGACCTGGTGTTCGTGCCCCTGCTTGCCTTCGATCGCCGCGGCAACCGCCTGGGCTATGGCGGCGGTTATTACGACCGCAGCTTTGCCTTCCTCAAGGATCAGCTGCGCCCCACCGAGCCGCTATTGGTGGGGATTGCCTACGATTTCCAGGAGTTGCCGGAAATTGCGCCCGAGCGCTGGGACGTCTCGCTGGATTTCATCGCCACGGATCGTGAACTGATCGATTGCCGCGCGGACACGCCAGGAGACCAAAGCGCATGAAGTATTGGCTGATGAAGTCGGAGCCGGACACGTTCTCCATCGACGACCTGAAGCGCAAAAAGCACGAAGCCTGGGACGGCGTGCGCAATTATCAGGCGCGCAATTTCATGCGCGACGAGATGCGCGTGGGCGATGGCGTGTTCTTCTACCATTCCAATTGCGCCGAGCCAGGCATTGCCGGCATCGCCGAAGTGGCCAGCGATGCGTATCCCGATCCCACCCAGTTCGACCCCAAGAGCAAGTACTTCGACCCGGCCAGCTCGCGCGACAACCCGCGCTGGATGCTGGTGGACGTGAAGTACGTCAAGAAGCTCAAGCGCGTGGTCACGCTGGATGAACTCAAGCAGCACCCCAAGCTGGAAGGCATGACCCTGCTGCGCAAAGGCAATCGCCTGTCGGTGATGCCGGTGGATGCGGCGGAGTGGAAGTACATTCTTGGCTTGGAATAGCTCCGGACACCCTCACGCAAAAAACCATCCTCTCAAGACTTCGCCTCCCAGGACAAAACCATGAGCAACGACGAAAAGCGCCTAGCCGGCGAAGCTGCGATCAAGTACGTGGAAGACGGCGCCATCGTCGGCGTCGGCACCGGCTCCACCGTCGCCTTCTTCATCGATGCACTGGCCGCCATCAAGGACCGCATCCAGGGCGCCGTATCCAGCTCCGAGCAATCCACCGCGCAATTGAAAAAACACGGCATCCCCGTGTTCGACCTCAACGCCACCGGTCCGCTGGCGCTGTACGTCGACGGCGCCGACGAATGCGATCCGCACAAGCGCCTGATCAAAGGCGGCGGCGCCGCGCTCACCCGCGAAAAAATCATCGCCGAAGCCGCGCAGAAATTCGTCTGCATCATCGACTCCAGCAAGCGCGTCAACCTGCTCGGCAAATTCCCGCTGCCAATCGAAGTGATCCCGATGGCACGCAGCCTGGTCGGCCGCGAGATCGTCAAGCGCGGCGGCAACCCGGTATGGCGCGATGGCGTGGTGACCGACAACGGCAATTGGGTGATCGATGTGCACGGCTGGCAGATCGCCGACCCGGTCGCACTGGAGACCGAACTCAATCAGATCCCTGGCATTGTCACGGTTGGGCTGTTCGCACGACGCCCGGCCGACGTGGTGCTGGTCGGCGACAAATTGATGTGATGGATGTGGTTTTGAAGGAACGTTCGCCATGAAAAAAGACGATGTAACACGCGATGTGGCACGCAGCGTTGAACGCGCCGGCATCTACCAGATCATGCGCATGCTGCCGTGGCCGCTGAAGTTGCTGGCTACTGGGGCGGCGCTGGCTTATCTGTATTGGGCTGCGCACTGAATTACTGTGATATCCAGTTGCAAGAAAAACCCCGCCAATTGGCGGGGTTTTTCTTCTTGCAGACAACTGATTAATTGGCGTTACTGAACTTGTAGGTTGCCTCGATAAGGAACTCACGACCAGTGACGTCATAGTTCAAGGCGTTATACGGCTGGATCTCCGTACCCGGATAGCTACGATCGAGGGGCGGCATCTTATTGAAGACGTTGTCGATCTCGAACGTGAGCGCCAGGTTTTTGATCGGACTGTAGCTGGCGGTAATGTTGTAGCGAATCCACGGTGCCAGCGTGCCCGCACCTTTACTGTAGTAATTGTTGGCAACAGTAGCCAGGTAGTTCGGCGAAGCGCCATCGCGGATGCCGTAGACCGTCACACCCCATGTCTGCTCCGGCGAAAGCCAGCCGACCGATCCATCGACCCTGCTCTTGAATTCGGTGCTGTAATACGGCTCGCGCAGCAAATTGATGAAGGGGTCGTTTGGCAGCAATTGCTGCCTGTGCGTCAGGATGTCGCTCCACGACGTCTTCGCGCTGATGCGGCCGTAGCTGCCAATGGTGTGGTCGTAGCTTACCTCGGTGATCACCGCATTGAGGTACTCACGCGCCACGTTGACCTTTGGCGTAAGAATGTCGGTGATCGGAGCCAGCAGGCCCTGCCCCAACGGTGTGCCCGACCGGATCACCTTCGACAAGGCGTCCTGGCAACTTGGGGAGTTGATATCGAAAAGACCCAAACGGCAGTTGGCTTCGGTCTGCGCGAGGTAGTCGGCGCTCTGAGCCTGGATTTCGTTACGGATGTTGTAATGGTAGTAGTCCGACTTCAAGGCAAAGCCTTCGAACGGCGATACCACAAAGCCCAAGCTAAACGTCTTGGCAACGATCGGCTGCAGCTTCGGGTTGCCCGACTGCGTGCCAAAGAATTGCTCGGCCGTAAGCTGTCCTGGGCAGTTGGCGATATTGCCGCCGGTGTAGCCCAGCTTGGCGCAGTTGTAGTAGTCGATCACGCTGCTGTAGTAGCCGCTGGGCCCTTGAAATTCATCCGGCAGCGTAGGCGCCTTGAACGCGGTACCAAACGTGCCACGCAGCAACAGCAAATCGCCGAACGGACGAAATTCGACACCCAGGTTATAAGTGGGATGGCTCACGGAGCCGCCGGCGACATTGTAATTGTCGTAACGGCCCGAGAGATCCACGGTCAGCATCTTGAACAACGGCGCATTGAACTCGACCGTGGTGGCGTAGCGGGAACGGTGTCCTTCGCCAGCCACATCGGTAAAGTCATAGGTCTGTCCGCTGAGAATGCGCGGATCCGGGGAATAGTTCCAACCCTGGTTACCCCCCTCGACCACAAACGCCACGCCAGCGTCGCCGCCCGGCAGTGAGAACAGCGAAGCATTGGTGACCTGGCCACGCAGCATGTTGTCCCAGGTCTTGGCGTACGTCTCGGTATAACCGGTAAAACCGCGGAAGTCCGCTTGCGAAACCGGCGTGAAGAAAGCCGGGTAGTTGGGCTTATAGCTCGGCAGACCGTTTCCATACGGATCGAGGCCCAAGTAGGGGCCAAGTATGTTGCCGAAGTAGCCATTGATCTGATCGGTCCAGCGCTGGATCGTGCGCTCCTGCAGGTGGTCTTCGGAGTGATTGAAAGACACCTCATAACCCCAGTCCGAATGACCGAAGCCGCCCTTTGCACCCAAGGTCAGCAACCACGAGTTTTCGACGTTGTTATCCATGATGTTCTGGTAACCGCCGACCTCTTCCGGGCTGAATGCGTGCTGTAGCAGAACGTAATCATCCAGCTTGGGATCGTAGAAGATGGGGCTGTTCCAGAACAGGAAGTTGGAGCCCGAGGAGATCTTCTGCTGGTCGTAGCTGTACAGCAAATTACCGTAAAGCTGCAGATTGTCATTCACGTCGTACGTGGCACGCGTGTAAAGATTCGCCGAATTTTCCTTGTTGGTCTCGGTGTGGTAACCGGCACTGTATTGCGAACCGCAATAGTCGCCGTGATTCACGCGCGTCTGAAGCTGTTCGGTACCGCCGTACAAGCCGGAGACGGCTGAGCAACCAACGCCAGGATTCAAATCGTTCGGACTGTAGTACGCGTTTTCCAGTTTTGTCTCGCTCAGGACAAGGTAGTCGCGCGATGCCGTGGGAGGCGTCGTGCCGCGCGTAAAGAATTGACGGGTCAAGCTGCGATCAAAACCCCATATCGGTTGGGTGCTCTCGACCTGGACACCCGCCATGACGTTCAATTTACCGAAGGTAAAACTGTCGGCTCCATAAAGGCGCCGGTCTGCACCACCGCCCCCGGTATGCCAGCCAAAGCGCGCATCCACGACGGGCGCATCCAGTTGCTTCTTCAGCACGATATTGATAACGCCAGCGATGGCGTCCGAACCGTAAATGGAGGAATTGCCGCCCGGGAGAACATCGATGTGGTCGACCATCTCGATCGGGATGCTGGTCAGGCTGTTGAATGCTTCGGTGCCGTTGTAAAGGGCCGGAAAATCACCCATCGGCAGGCCATCGATCAGGTATTTGGTGTAACTGGGATCAAGGCCAAAGAAGCTGATCGTTTTCGCACTCTGGGTGAACCCACCTGAGGCATTCGGACCTTGCACGCTACCGGTTGCAAAGGTACCGGCCTGCAGCACGTCGGCAACGCTGGTAAAACCGCGGTCCTTCATCTGCTGGGCCGTGATGGTGATGACCGGCTTGCTCGTCTCGATCTCAGTCTGTGGTATCAGCGAGCCAGTGACATTGATCGTTTGTAGCTTCTTGCTTTTCTTGCTCGAGTCATCCACCGAAGTGCCGGACGTGGATTGGTTATTGGACTGCGTATCTTGCGGCGCACTGGGCGCCGCGCCAGCTTGAGCACTATCACCCGCATAAGCATTCACGCAACCGAACACCAAAGCAGCCGCAACGGCTATCGCAAGTTTCGACTTCAACATTGAATTCCCCTAGCTTTATCAAATTTGCAGAAGACGCCACTTTCCCTAAGTGAAAACGCCCTCTCTCCCAGATGAAACGAGCCCGATAGGTATTGGCACGCACCCATGTCCCAACTTCCAGCCTGACGCTACGAACCCGAGGCCTCCCCTAGCAGGTTCGTGCTGCAGTTATGTTTACAAGAGATGTAAAACTTTCGCAAATGGCTTGAGGGCTAAAAAGCTGAAAAAATATCCCTTAAGGAACGCATGGTTATCATTTTTTCCAGCAGGCCGTAAATTTGCGAAATGGGAGGTAGGGATTTCCGTGCGCAGTCCGTCTTAGTTGTGTTTTGCCCCATGAACGCGACCGTCATGTATTCTCATGACTGCCACTTGACGTTGCTCAAAATGGTAATGCCCAGAGTCCAGATCGAAGCAGGTATCTGCATCACACCGACGTAATCGATGCACCCATGGCGATACCGACAGCGGACGACCTGATTCGATGATCACCCCTGGCCTTGACGCTGGCATGCGCACCTCGGCAGTGCTGCCAACAGGCACCTCTACGTCCAACTCCAACCGATTGTGTTCGTGGGACCAGGACACCGCTGCACGACCGTAAGGCGTCAAGGTGTCCGCCTCGGCATGATCCAGCCATGCGGTAAGTGCGGGATGGATGTCTATGCGCTGCCATCCCGGCGCCAAGGGCCGTAAACCCGCAACGTCTCCGAACAGCCAGTCATCGATGGTGCCGAGGAAGTAATGGCCGCGCGAGCGTGCGTCGAGCTTCCAATGCTCCCACAGGCTGGTGGCACCGTTGGCGCGCCAGTAGCCCCAACTGGGAAAACCCGTTTGTGTGGCCACGATCCACGCCAGGTCGGCGTGGCCGGTGGCAGTAAGCACCGGCAGCAGCAGTTTGGTGCCGAGCGCACCGGTATCCAGATGATCGTCATGCGCGTGCACCGCCCGCACGAGGGCATCGGCGACACGTCGACGCTGCATGGTGGGAACGAGACCGAACCCCAAGGCGAGCAATTGATGGGTTTGCCGCACGCCGTCGTCGCCTTCACCGCGATACAAGCTCTTGTTGGTATCAAGGAAACGATGGTTGAAGGCGCCGCGCACACGTATCGCCATGGTGTCGAAGTGCTGCGCTTCGCTGTCGTTGCCAAGCACACGCTCGATCTGCGCCATCGTGTCGGCCATGCGATAGAGATAGGCAGTTGCGGCAATATGCTTGTCTTCCGGTGCATTGCCGCCATCGGCGGGAGTGCTCGGGCTGACCCAGTCGCCCAGCGCCGTATCGGCCATGCCGCCGGGCGAGCGGGCGTATTCCAGGTCGACGTAATGCGCCATGCCCGCAACGTGGTCGGCCAGGACACGACGGTCGCCACGCTGCCAATACAGCGACCATGGCACCAGCACATACGCCGCATGCCACGGCGGCGCGCGCACGTCGCCCCAGCCGGGGTTGGGTGCAATCAGCAGCGGCGCCCCGTCGGCGTTACGCGCATCGGCAATGTCTTGCACCCATTTGGACAGCAGCGTGGCGGCATCCAAGTTGCGAAGCATCATGTCCGCGCCAAGCATGCCGTCACCGGTCCAGCCGTTTTTCTCGTACATCGGCGTATCGGTAGGCAGGCCGTAGAGATTGTTGGGCATGGTGTCGACAGCGGCGGTATGAATCCAGTTGAGCAGTGAGTTGCTGCTACTGAAGTGGCCGATAACGGCGATGTCCGAATGCACTATCTGGGCGGTGGCTGCATCGAGCGACGGCGCAGGACCCCGCCAACCATCGACCTGCACATAGCGGAATCCTTTCCAGGAAAAATGCGAATGCCAGCGTTCCAGACCATGTCCGGCCAGCGTGATGCGATCGGTCTGCAAGCCGTGCTGAAAATAATGGTGGTCGTCGCGATCATCCACGCTGCCATCGGGCAGCAGCTTTTCGCCGTAATGCAAAACCAGCGTGTCGCCGGCGCGACCTTGCACCGTGAGCGTCGCCCACCCCGCCATGACGCGCGAAAACGTGAACACGTAGCTGCCGTTACACAACTTGGTGACGGCCGTGGCGTGCAGGGTCTGCACGACGCGTATGGGGGGTTCGCGTTGCGCCTCCAGCACTCCTTTGGGTGCCGGCAACACCGCTGCCCTGCGCCAATCATGATCGTCGAAGGTGGCGGTGTCGAAGCCTGGCAGCGCACGGCGGGCATCGTAGGTTTCGCCGCCATATACGTCGTCCAGCAAGGTCGGCCCGTCATGGACATGCCAATCCGCACCGGTGCCTACGAACTGGCAATGACCATCGGCATAACACAGTTTCAACAACGCACGCACGCGTGGCTCGCCGTGCCACGGCGCTTTCTCCCAATGCCATACGTCTGGATTGGTGAGCCCATAGAAGCCACGCCCGAGTTCGATGCCGATGGCGTTCGCCATTCCCGGTTGCAGCAAGGCCGTAACGTCGTGCGCGAGATAGAGCACACGCTTGTCGTAGTCGGTGAAATCGGGTGAAAGCACCGCATCACTGGCGGGGTGTCCATTGATCGATACATCCGCATATCCTCCCGCCGCGACATATAGACGGGCCGACGCCAATCCCGGCTTCACCGCAAAAACATGCCGCAGCAAGGGCGCGGCCAAACTGCCGCCTGGCGGTTTGCCAATCCACGCCGCCTGCGACCATTCCTGCGGCGACGGCCCGGTTTCGAACCAGGATGTCGCACTGGCCTCGCCGGCCGACGTCTGTGCAATCACTTTCCAGTAATAACGGCTCGACGGCGCCAACGGTGGACCCGCGTAGTCGATATCGAATGAGGCGCGACTGGCCACGCGGCCGCTGTCCCATATATCCGGACGATCCGCGGCAAGCGCCTCCGGGCTGCGGGCGACTTCGATGCGGTAACCCTCAGGCCGGGTGCCGCGCGGCGCATCCGCCACGGTCCAACCGAAACGCGGCGATGCGGAGTCGATCGCCAGCGGCTGTGCTTGATGCTCGGTGACAAGCTGTTCCAGTTGCAAGCTGCTGGTGGCGTGCACGGTGGATAGGCGCGTCAACAGCGCCAGGAGCGACAAAGCGCCAACAACACGCAGACGGCCAATCATCAATGCGGGACTCTCGCGTGCGCCGAACCGGCATGCAGCAAAGCGGGATTAGGTTAGCGCATTTTCTGTCGCGGCCTTACCGACGAGGCCGGCGTGCCTTGCTCTGCATGCCCGTATGCCCCCAAGGGCGACACACCAGCCTCCAGCTGGCGTGTCGCGAACAGGGATCATCCGTACATGAACGCCTATTCGTTCCGTTCGGCCTTCAGCAAGCCATCGCTGTATTGGCGAAGGAAATACAACGCCGCATGCAAGCCCTCCACTTGCGTGGCCGTAAACAGGCAGCGACCGGTTTGAAGCTGTCCGTCTGCAAGCCGCGCAGCATAGGCATGCTTGCCATGCCTCTGCAGGTTTCGGATGACATACATCGCAAAGGACGTACCACCGACTCGCAAGACGCGGGCATGCCGCGCCGCCAGCTCGGGGCTCGTGGACAGCTGCGGCTCGTTGACGAGCCAGAAGGGTTCATATGCCAGGCAACTGACCGAGAAGGCAGTTGCCATCCATCGCGGACCCTGGACCGAGCCGCTACTCAGGGCGGGGGACGTCGAGGGCGCCACGACGGCGCCCTCTTCGCTCACATCGCATGGCCTTACTGGCTCGGGTTCGGCAGGAAGTTCATGGCAACGCCATTGATGCAATAGCGCAACCCCGTCGGTGGCGGTCCATCCGGAAACACGTGTCCCAAGTGGCCGCCGCACTGACTGCAATGAACTTCCGTGCGCAGCATGCCATGACTGGTATCCGAGGTGGTCTCGACCGCACCCGGTTCCGGCTCATTGAAGCTCGGCCAACCTGTCCCACTTTCAAACTTGGTTTTAGCGACGAACAGCGGCTGATCACATCCAGCACACACAAACGTGCCCTTGCGCTTTTCATAGAGCAGCGCGCAGGTGCCCGCCCGCTCCGTGGCGTGCCCGCGGAGCACGCTGTACTGCTCAGGGGTGAGGATCTGCCGCCACTCGTCGTCGGTGTGACTGACTTTGAAGTTGGGCGAAGAACGACCGTCCAAACGTGTTGTCATGGGCGAAGCTCCAAGGAAAGCTGCTTGGTATTTCGTTGGCGGCCCATGTCGGGTTACCTCGATGCAGGCCACGCAAGCGGCCGCCTTGGAGATGGGGGCGTCCTCGTACTGAACAACGGCGTCACCGGGACAGATCAACCACGCGACCGTGCCGTCGTTGCGCCTCGTCTTGCCTGCAAGTGCGCGCGCCTCACCTGCTAATCGGGCTGAGGCAAGCCAGCCACAAGGGTGTCGGATGATGACTGCGTGTTGTGCCTTCTACGAAGAAAAGGCTTTTCGACGAAGCGGTAAGAAAGATACCCGGCAGCCAATGCAAGAACGGCAGATATCGCCATTCCCAGCCAGAACCGGTGTGTGATCCTGTTGATCACCATTTGCTGAATTGGAAATGCGTAAATGTAGACACCATATGAAACGTCGAATTTCCCATTGATCAGCTTTTCACTGAATGATTCGCCGACCACGGCAACGATGAGGGTGATGCCAAACGTTCCCAGCACACTATATTCGAGCCTGCTTGGCATGAGGAACATGCTGGCCATCCCGAACATCAACAGGAACCACCTGTTTGGATACCACGTGTCTTTTGTTACGGACAGCAAAGCGCCGCCGCTAAAGCAGATACCGAACATGCAAAGGTAATTCAGAGGGACACCGTAAAACGCGAAGCCGGTGCCGGTATGAACCAGCGATGCCGTTCCAAGCACCGAGCCCACAAAGAGGGCGAGAATCATCTTCCAGGATTGCGAAAAGGACAGCGCAACACCGATCGCGACGTAACAGACGCACTCAATGGGCAGTGTCCAGAGGCTTCCATTCACCGCATTGGGATAAATATAGTTCGCAAAAACACCCGGGATGGCCTGCCCCAAAAAGAGCGAATACTTCAGAAAGTTCACCCATGCCTCACCGGACGTGATGTAGCTCCATCTTGGCTCACTTGTGTAGATCGCACCCAACACATAGGTCATCAAGAACGAGCACACCACCATGGCAGGCAACAGACGCCTCAACCGGCGCTTGCTAAATTCAATAAAATTGCCGGACCGTTTAAAGCTGTCAGGCATGAAGTAGCCAGAGATTGAAAAGAAGATGGCTACTGCGACAAAGCCGTAGCTATCCCAAAAGGGATAAACCGGCTCCGTTGCCCCATGCAGAGCAAATTGATGGCTGTACAGCACGAGCAGCGCAGCGAAATGCCGAATCAAGTCGTAGCAATTGCCACGATCATTTTCGCCAATCGTCTTCATTTGAGCTTCTTCTTGGCGTCGGGCGCCGCACTTTTTTCGCATATCACACGCATCAGCCCCTGCTCCCCTCTCGACACAGACTTCCCCTGTTGGCCGTCGCGACAGATCGATGTATGTGCCGCCCATCTCCAGAGAGGTTGCATTGGGGACGTAGCGATGAAGACTGCAGTTGTTTGGCTTATGGGCTTGCAACCTGAGCTTCATTGCCGAACAAAGTCCACCTCTCTCTTGGCCCCTACCAGCCAAAAGAAAAAAGCCCGCTTCAATGCGAGCTAGTTACGGTTGCAGCCCAGGATTGTTCGCCCCATCCATGGGGCTCACCCCTCCGCGCTTTGCGCTCCGGGGCCAGCGCTACGCGCTGTCCAAATTCGTTCCAGACGAATTTGTCGAACGGAAGGTTCGACTCCGAAAGTCTCCCAGCCATACGCAAAAAGCCCGCTTCAATGCGGGCTGGTTATGCGCGTGCAGCCCAGGATTGTTCGCCCCATCCATGGGGCTCACCCCTCCGCGCTTTGCGCTCCGGGGCCAGCGCTACGCGCCGTCCAAATTCGTTCCAGACGAATTTGTCGAACGGAAGGTTCGACTCCGGAAAGTCTCCCAGCCATACGCAAAAAGCCCGCCTTGTGGGCGGGCTTTTTGCGTATGGCTGGGAGACTAGGATTCGAACCTAGATAAACGGAGTCAGAGTCCGTTGTCCTACCGTTAGACGATCTCCCAATACCTTGGCCGTGCGGTGCGCTCTGACCTCGTGCACCGGACGGTCGAAGTGCTGCCTCTTGCGAGGATTAGCGCTTCGAGAACTGGGTGGCGCGACGAGCCTTGTGCAGACCAACCTTCTTACGCTCGACTTCGCGGGCGTCGCGGGTCACGAAGCCGGCCTTGCGCAGCTGGGGCTTCAGGCTTTCGTCGTACTCGATCAGGGCGCGGGCAATGCCGAGGCGGATGGCGCCGGCCTGGCCGGTGATGCCGCCGCCGGCGACCGTGACCTTGATGTCGAACTTGTCACTGCTCTGGGTGAGTTCAAGCGGCTGGCGCACGATCATGCGCGAGGTTTCGCGGCCGAAGAAATCGTCCAGGCTCTTGCCGTTCACTTCGATCTGGCCGCTGCCCTTGCGCAGGAACACGCGAGCTGCGGAGGTCTTGCGGCGGCCGGTGCCGTAATTCTGCTGAATCGCCATGATGTTTCCTTAGATTTCCAGCGCCTGCGGCTGCTGGGCGGTATGCGGATGTTCGGCACCGCCGTACACCTTGAGCTTGCGGTACATGGCACGACCCAGCGGGTTCTTCGGCAGCATGCCCTTCACGGCGATCTCGATGACGCGCTCGGGATGGGTAGCCAGCAGATCTTTCAGGCTGGTGGTCTTGAGGTTGCCGACGTAGCCGGTGAAACGGTGGTACATCTTGTCGTCCAGCTTGGCGCCGGTGACGGCCACCTTCTCAGCGTTGATCACGACGATGTAATCGCCGGTATCCACGTGGGGGGTGAACTCGGGCTTGTGCTTGCCGCGCAGGCGACGCGCAATCTCGGTCGAGAGGCGGCCGAGCGTCTTGTCCGTGGCATCAACCACGTACCAGTCGCGCTTGACGCTTTCCGGCTTGGCGCTGAACGTTTTCATTTCGGAATACCTGTCTGCCGCCAGGAGGGCGGTAAGCGGAATCGGTGAATAAAGGCGCGAGATGATAGCGAAGCTTTCATCTGTCGCGCAAGCCCACGAGGAGCTGCGAGTCGCGAATGATAGCATGGATAGCATGCCCCTTGAGAACCCCCAACACCGCATCGCCGTGCTGGCCGACCAATGTGTGCAATGCGGCCTCTGCCTGCCCGTGTGTCCTACGTATGCGCTGGACGGCAATGAATCGGAGTCGCCGCGTGGGCGTATCGCGATTGCCGCCGCCCTGGCCCGTGGCCAGGTCTCGGCCAGCGCCGCGCTGCGCGAGCCGCTGGACCACTGCCTGGGATGCCTCGGTTGCGAGCGGGTTTGCCCGGCGGGAGTCAGGTACGAGGAGCTGCTGATCGAGACCCGGGCCCTGCTGGGGCCCGCGCCGGAACGGCCCCGTATTTTGCTGGAAATCGTGAAGCGGCCCAGGCTGAATCGATGGATGCAAAGACTGGCGCGCTGGACCGGGGCGAGCCTCTGGCCCAGGCAGCTACTACGTGCTCCCTGGCGGACGGCCCTGGCTTTGGCGTCCGGCCATGGCACTCGCAGCAGACCGAACCCCAGCCCTCCCGCCCCAGGCAAGGCCGGGAGAAAACCCGGCATCGTGGCGCTCTTCCCCGGCTGCACCGCCAGCATCCAGGACGCAGACGCCGAGCGCGCCGCGGAAACCTTGCTGACCGCCGCCGGATTCCAGGTCGTGCGCATGCCGGCCTTCTGTTGCGGCGCGCTGGATCGGCACGATGGCGCCACACACGGGAGCGAAGCGGCAGCCTTGCGGGTTCAGCACGCCTGGGCGAAAACGGAGGCAGATAGTCTGGTCTCGGTCACCCCCGGCTGCCTGAGCAGCTTGCGCAGCGCCCTGCCGGAGGTCCGCGTGGATGACCCCTATCAGCTGCTCGCCGAGCATGTCGATGAGTTGTCCTTTCACCCCCTGCCCGCCCGGTTCGCGTTGCACGTCCCTTGCACTCAGGCCAATGTGGCACGCAGCGATACGGTCATGCTGAAACTGCTACGGCGCATCCCGCAGCTGGAACTGACGCGCCTGCCTGCACCGCCTTATTGCTGTGGCGCGGCCGGCAGCCACGTGCTGCAGTTTCCGGAACGCGCAGCGCAACTGCGCGAAAGCGTGCTGATGCAGATGGAGACGCTGGATGTGCACGGCCTTCTGTCGTCCAATATCGGTTGCCGATTGCACCTGGCGGCCGGACTGGAAGAAAAACATGCAGCCCTGCCGACTCTGCACCCGCTGACCCTGCTTGCGCAGCAATGGATACCGTCATGAACGTACGTACGCTTACGCCACTCGACCGCCTGCTTGCCGGCGTCGAACGCGCCCTGGAAACCGTGGCCGGTACGCCGGAAGCCCATCGCCCCTCTCCTGCCCACCATTTCGCGGATACCGAGCTGGACGACAAGGAACGCCGCCACGTCGCCGGCCTGATGCGCGTCAATCACACCGGCGAGGTGTGTGCCCAAGCCCTGTACGACGGGCAGGCCGCACTGGCGCGCAAAGAGGAAAACCGCGCGCACCTGCATGAAGCGGCCAGCGAGGAAACCGACCACCTCGCCTGGTGCGCCGAGCGCCTGCATGAGCTCGGCAGCCAACCCAGCCTGCTCAATCCGTTGTGGTATGCCGGCAGCTACCTCATCGGCGCACTTGCAGCCCTGGCTGGCGACAAGGTGAGCCTGGGGTTCGTGGTCGAAACGGAAAAACAGGTGGAAGCGCACCTGGCGGAACACATGGACAAATTGCCCGCGCAGGATGAGCGTTCACGCGCGGTGCTCAAACAGATGCAGGAAGACGAGGTGCGCCATGCGCAGCATGCGCGGGAGCGTGGCGGCATCAAACTGCCGTTTCCGGTTCCGCAGATGATGCATGTGACGTCGATGGTGATGAAGACGGTGGCGTACAGGGTCTAAATGCTTCTCACCGCACCTTCTCAAAAAAAGCCCGCCTTTCGGCGGGCTTTTTCGTTACATCAGGTTGCGTCCGTGGAACAGCTCCTCGATTTCCCGGCGCAGCAGTTGCTCGATCTTCTGCCGCTCCTTGAACGAGAGATCGTCCGCGTGCGCCTCGAACAGGTAGGTATCGAGGTCGAAGTCCTTGATGTGCATCTTCGTGTGGAAGATGTTTTCCTGGTACACGTTCACGTCGAACATCTCGTACTTCTGGCGGATGTGGCGCGCCAGGTAGTCCTGCACCGAGTTGATCTTGTGGTCGATGAAGTGCTTCTTGCCCTTCACGTCGCGCGTGAAACCGCGCACGCGGTAGTCGCACACCACGATGTCCGACTCGAAGCTGTCGATCAGGTAGTTCAACGCTTTCAGCGGGGAGATCACGCCGCAGGTGGCCACGTCGATGTCCGCGCGGAAGGTCGCGATGCCGTTGTGCGGATGCGTTTCCGGATAGGTATGGACGGTGATGTGGCTCTTGTCCATGTGGGCCACCACGGCATCGGAAATGGTGTCGCGGCCGAGCTTCTCCACCACCGGCTCCTCGGAGATGAGGATGGTCACGGAAGCACCCTGAGGGTCGTAGTCCTGGCGGGCCACGTTGAGGATGTTGGCACCGATGATCTCGGCCACGTCGGTGAGGATCTGCGTGAGGCGATCGGCGTCGTACTGCTCGTCGATGTACTCGATGTAGCGCTGGCGCTGGTCTTCCGACACCGCATAGCAGATATCGTAAATATTGAAGCTCAGGGCCTTGGTAAGGTTGTTGAAGCCCTGCAGGCGCAGGCGCGGGAGAGGTTTCACCACGGCGACACTCCATGGCCGGGTCACGGCCGACAGGTGAGGCGGGTTAGCTACAAGGGTCCCCGCTGATTGAAAAGCGTGCTGGACCCTTATCCTGCACGCCCCTTGTGTACGAACGATGGCAAAGCGGCTGCAGTCGTCCGGAAGACTGCCAAGTATGCGGCAATTTGCCGAAAAACAGAACCTCGGAAAGCATGCTTCCGGTATCGCAGGCCGGGCCGGCACAGCGATCGGCTACGTGCAAGACTGCATGGCGGGCTGCGGCCGACGATCACGCCGCCTATGCGATGTGCCTCGGATCATCCCTCTGCTTCACATGTCTTTGCCATAATGCGAAAGTCGCAGGGGATGCGCATGGATTCACACCGGGTCGCGGGATGGGCGGCCATCAAGACCAACCAGCTTGGGGAAACTTCTGTGGTGCAACTGAAATACCAGTTACAACAGGCCTTCGAACGTTCACAGGCGCCGCTCGGCTTTGCGCCCGACCCGGCCTCCATGGAACGTTTCCTCGGGCTCTGCCACCGCCGCCGCTACCCGGGCAAAACCGCCATCATCCGCCCTGGCGACCCCGCCAATACGCTTTATTACGTGATCGAGGGCTCGCTGGCCGTCTGCACGGAAGACGAGCAGGGCCGCGAGCTGATCCTTGCGTACATCAGCCGCGGGCAGTTCATCGGCGAAATGGGCCTGTTCGTGGAGCAGGCGCAGCGCGAATCGATGGTGCGCACACGCACGCCGTGCGAGATGGCCGAGATCAGCTACGAGCGCCTGTTCCAGCTGATGGAAGGCCCGCTGCGCGAGGAATGCCCGAAGATCCTGTTCGCCATCGGCGCCCAGCTCACCCACCGCCTGCTGCGCACCTCGCGCCAGGTCAGCCGCATGGCTTTCATGGACGTCACCAACCGCATCTCGCGCACCCTGCTGGACCTGTGCCAGGAGCCGGATGCGATGAGCCACCCCGATGGCACCCAGATCCGCATTTCCCGCCAGGAAGTCAGCCGCATCGTGGGCTGCTCACGCGAAATGGTGGGGCGCGTGCTCAAGCAGCTCGAAGAGCAAGGCATGATCGACGTATCGGGCAAGACGATCGTGGTGCGCGGCACGCGCTGAGCCGTGCGCGGTTACACCTCTCCCCGCCAGGGGAGAGGAAGCAGGTCATGTGCGCGGCTGGTAAATCATGTACACGTCCGCACGCTCGTAATGCGAGCCTGGCCGCGCCGAAGGCTGCAGCACAAAGCCGGCCTTCTCGTACATGCGCAGCGCTGGCTTGAGGCGGCTATTGGATTCCAGGAACAGCGTCTGGCCATCGCGCCGATGGAATTCGGCGATGCATGCATCCAGCAGGCGTTTGCCCGCACCTAGCCCGCGGAACGTTTCGTCGACGCCCATCTTGGTGAGCTCAAAGACGCCGAGGGATTCGCACAGCAGGGCGCAGGTGCCGACGATCTCCTCGCCCAGCCGGGCGAAGAAAATCGCTCCGCCCGGTTGCAGGATGTAGCGCTCCGGATCGCTCAGCACCATGCGGTCGACCTCTTCGATGCGGAAATAACGTTCCAGCCATTGCGCGTTCAACCGATAGAAGTGTTCGCGCAGCGCCGGCGCGTACGGCACGATGTCCAGCGGCGCCGCCTTGATCGCCGCATGCTCGGCCAGAATCGCCTTCGCCACCGGGCGTTGCTGCAGCGCCTGCTCGCATGCGGCAATGGCCTCCAGCAGTTGCAGAGCATGTTGTTCCAACGAGCTGTCGACGCCGCGGCGCACCGCACACCAGATCGGCCCCAGCTCGGCGAGCGCGGCATGCGCCTTGTCGGTCAGCGCCAGCATGGTGCGCCGGCCATCGGCAGGATCTTTGCGACGCCGCACCATGCCTGCGCGCAGCAGCTTGTCGGTGAGCTGGCTGACCGCCGAGTGGGTCTGGCCGATGGCGTCGGCCACCTCCGTCACCGAGCTGGGGCCGACATCCCACAGATAGCGCAACACCGGCAGCCAGCGCGACTCGATGCCGGCGCCCAGGGTCTGGTAGACCTCGTCGACTGCGCCGTAGAAGTGATCGCTAAGAGCTTTCAGGCGGCTGCCGAGTGCCAGCCTGCCCAGGGACGCCAGGTACATGAAACATGCCTTTAGGACAAATACGTAAGTACTAACGTATCTCCGTCAGACCGCGCCCGCAAGCCCCGCAGATTCAGTACCAAGCCACCCGCGTGACCGCGCGGCCCAAGGCCTTCTCCACCCGCTTGCACAGCTTGGGCGTGCCGTTCACCAGCACGGCCTCACCGGCTTGCTTGAGCATCGGCATGTCCTGGAAGGAATCGCTGTACGCCAGCCGCCAGCGGGTCACACCCTTCGCTGCCAGGTTCTGCACCTTGCGGCGCCCGACGTTGTGCAACTGCAGCCGCATGCCGAACACACCGGGCTTGAGCTGGGTGGCGAAGACGGTCAGTTCGGGCAGCCCCAACTGACTCAGTAGGCGCGTCACCAGGATGCGCTCGCAGCCGGTGACGACGACCACCTCGTCGCCTTCCGCCACATGCCGGCGCAACGCAGCCAGGCCGTCACGATAGAACTGTCGCGGCCGGCGCACGAGCTGATCGGCGAAAGCCTCGGCAGCGGCCTGGTAACGCTGCGCGCCCAAGCCACACAAGGCCACGTGACTGAGCGCCCACGCTGCACGCCGGCGGGAAAACACACCGCAAAGCAGCCACCACGGCATGGTCACGAGCGCCAGCGTCTTGTAGATCGCGGATTGGGCGTAGCGATGCCGGATGAATTGCTCGAAGGCATCGCCCTGGAACAGCACGCCATCAAAATCGAACAACACCGTGCGGGACGCCTCGGCGCCACCGTCAGCATCCGCTGCCGCGTGAGTCATTTCCCCTGTAAACATGATCAGTGCGTATTGAATAACCGTTTCAGTGCCTGTCCCGGATCGGCCGCGCGCATGAACGCTTCGCCGACCAGGAAGGCGTTGATGCCCGCATCGCGCAACAGCGCCACGTCCTCAGGGGTGTGGATGCCCGATTCGGCGACCAGGATACGGTCGTACTCCATCAACTGCTGCAGCTGCAGCGTCGTCTCGAGCGTGGTTTCGAAGGTGCGCAGGTTGCGGTTGTTGACCCCGATCAGCGGGACCGGCACGGCTTGCGCGCGCTCCAGTTCTTCCGCGTCGTGTACTTCGCACAGCACGTCCAGGTCGAGCTCCGCCGCCAGCAGCGACAGCTCCAGCAGCGCGGCATCACCCAGCGCGGCCACGATCAACAAGATGCAATCGGCGCCGATCGCGCGCGCCTCATACACCTGGTAAGGATCGATCACGAAATCCTTGCGCAGCACCGGCAGCGAACACGAAGCGCGTGCCTGCCGCAGGAAATCCTCGCTGCCCTGAAAAAAATCCTTGTCGGTAAGCACGGACAAGCACGCCGCGCCACCCAGCTCGTAGCTGCGCGCGATCGTTACCGGATCGAAATCGGCGCGGATGACGCCCTTGCTTGGGCTGGCCTTCTTCACTTCGGCGATCACCGCCGAATCGCCCGCTGCGATCTTTGCCTCGATTGCGGCCGCGAAGCCGCGCGTATCGGGCATGTCCGCCACGCGTGCGGACAATTCTTTCAGCGGCAACTTGGCGCTGCGCTCGGCGAGCTCTTCCGCCTTGCGGGCAAGGATGCGTTGAAGAATGTCGGTCATGGGCTTCTGATCGGCACGGTAGGGAACTTAAGAAAAGGGCAAAGTCGCGACCGGGTCAACCCTCGGCCAGCCGCCGGGTGGCCGCGACGAACGCGTCCATTCTGGCACGTGCGGCGCCACTGGCGATGGTCGCCCGGGCCAATTCGATGCCACTGGCGATGCTCTTGACCACGCCAGCGGTGTACAAGGCGGCGCCGGCGTTCAAGCAGACGATGTCGTGCGGCACGCCATGGCGGTTGCCCAGGGCATCCAGCAGCATGGCCTTGGATTCCTCGGCATTTTCCACCCGCAGGTTGCGGCTGGAGGCCATGGCCAGGCCGAAGTCTTCCGGCTCCACTTCGTACTCGTGCACCTCGCCGTCGCGCAGCTCGCCCACCAAGGTGGAAGCGCCCAGCGAGATCTCGTCCATGCCGTCGCGCCCCCACACCACCAAGGCATGCTGCGCGCCCAGCGCCTGCAAGGCGCGTACCTGGATGCCGACAAGATCCGGATGAAAAACCCCCATCAGGATGTTCGGCGCCCCGGCGGGGTTGGTAAGCGGCCCCAGGATGTTGAACAGCGTGCGCACGCCCATTTCCTTGCGTACGGGAGCGACCACCTTCATCGCCGGATGATGGTTGGGCGCGAACATGAAGCCGATGTCCGTCTCGATCATGCACTGCGCGACCTGCGCAGGCGTGAGATCGATGCGCGCGCCCAGCGCCTCGAGCACGTCCGCGCTGCCCGATTTGGACGACACGCTGCGGCCACCGTGCTTGGCGATGCGCGCACCGGCGGCGGCGGCTACGAACATCGCGGCGGTGGAGATATTGAAGCTCGATGCCCCATCGCCGCCGGTGCCGACGATATCCAGGAAATGCGGATGCGCTGGAACCTCCACTTTCGCCGACAGCTCGCGCATCACCCGCGCCGCACCGGTGATCTCGCCCACCGTTTCTTTCTTCACACGCAAACCGGTGATGATTGCGGCCGTCATCAGCGGACTCACCTCGCCGCCCATGATCTGGCGCATCAGCGCGATCATTTCATCGTGGAAAATCTCGCGATGCTCGATCGTCCGCTGCAAGGCTTCCTGCGGGGTGATGGTGATGGCGCGTCCCGTCATGCGGCGAGCTTTTGCAGCGGCAAACCCAGGAAGTTCCGCAGCAGGTCATGGCCGTACTGGGTAAGGATCGACTCGGGATGAAATTGCACGCCTTCGACCGGCAGGCTCTTGTGGCGCAGCCCCATGATCTCGTCGATGGAGCCGTCCGGGTTTTCCGTCCAGGCGGTGATTTCCAGGCAATCGGGCAAGCTCGCCTGCTCCACCACCAGCGAGTGGTAACGCGTCGCCTCGAACGGATCGGGCAAGCCCGCAAACACGCCCTTGCCCAGATGGCGCACCGGCGACGTCTTGCCATGCATGATCTGCTTGGCGCGAATCACCTTGCCGCCGAACGCCTGGCCGATAGCCTGGTGTCCCAGGCACACGCCGAACACCGGAGTCTCCGCGCCCAGCTCGCGCAACACGGCGAGCGATACGCCCGCGTCGTCCGGCGTACCCGGGCCGGGCGAAATCATGATGTGCGAGGGTTTCAACGCGCGGATGCCCGCCACGTCCAGCGCATCGTTGCGCACCACCTTCACCTCCTGTCCCAGCTCGCCCAGGTACTGCACGAGGTTGAAGGTGAAGCTGTCGTAATTGTCGATCATGAGGAGCATGGCAGGCTTAACTCTCGGATTCGCTGGACATTCCGCACTTCACGAGCTCCTGCATGGACTCTGGACGCCCAGGCCGCACAGCAAGCGTCAGCCATTGTAGCGGGGGGAATCGCGGCAGCGCAGCAATCGGTGATTACAGCCGCTTGCTATATACCCATTTTGGGTATTTAATTACCCAAAATGGGTAACAAGACTAACAAGCGCACCATTTCCAACGTTCGCAGACCCGCTGCAAGTGCGGCGGCGCATGCGCGCATCAGCGTGGCCGATGCCTTGTTCACCACGACCCAACAGCGCGTTCTTGCCCTGCTGTTCGGCCAGCCTCAGCGCAGTTTCTTTACGCAGCAGCTGATCGAACTAGCCGACGGGGGGCGAGGCGCCGTGCAGCGTGAACTGGAACGCCTGCAGCAGAGCGGGCTGATCGTGCAGAGCACGCTAGGCAACCAGAAACACTACCAGGCCAATTCAAGCTCTCCCGTGTTCGCCGAGCTATGCGGGATCGTAGGCAAGCTGCTTGGGCCGGCCGACATTTTGCGCGATGCACTTGGCTCCATGGCGAACAAAGTACAACTTGCCCTCTTGTATGGGTCCACGGCGACCCACCGCGACACGGCGCGCAGTGATTTCGACCTGCTGCTGATTTCCGACGATTTGACGCTCGAAGAAATCTACGAAGCGCTCACGCCCGCCGAAAAACGCCTGGGCCGCCCGATCAATCCCACTCTGTATACAGGTGGCGAATTCCGCAAACGACTCGAACGGCGCAACCCCTTCCTGGTTAAACTGTTAGCTGGAGAGACCATCCCCTTGATGGGAAACAAGGATGACTTCATCGCCGCTGGATAATTTGGTGCGCATCGGCCAGTTGAAGCTCGAGCCGCCCGCACAAGCCGAATTCGACGGGCTCGTTCGCTCGGGCCAAATACGCTTGACCGACGCAGGTAATCTCTCCCTGAGCCTGGAGAGCCGATTCGATCTCGCCTATAACGCCGCACACGCCCTGTCGCTGGCTGCCTTGCGTTGGCATGGCTACCGTTCGGAGAGCCGCTATCACGTATTCCAGTGCCTGGTTCACACGCTAGGGTTAAAAGCGGCGCAGTGGCGGGTGCTGGATCAGGCGCATCGCAAGCGCAATCTGGCCGAATACGAAGGAGACCTTGACGTGGACGAAGCCCTGGTCGAGGCACTCCTGCGCGTGACGCAAACCGTAGCCGCCAGCGTTGTCGCGCTTGGACCGGTCCCGATTGCCTGAGCTGCTGGATCAGCCCGGCAGCTCAAGGACGAGCGAGCACATGCGAGGTATAGCTTTCGACAACCAGGCTGAAAGGCCGGTTATCGCCGGTGTACAGCACCGCACGATGCTGCAGCACGTGATCCGGCATCATCAGCGGCTTGTCGCTGGGAGGCGGTAGCGGTGCGCCGCTGTCCCAGCCCTGCGGCAGCGGTGACCATAACAAGTCGGCAGAGAGCGTCTGGCGGCGAAAATGCAACGCTTGCACGACCTTGCCGAACGGCACGTCGGAAGTGTCCAGCTGCTTGTTCATATCTGCGGTCAGGCGCGAGGGTACGTACCAGTTGTCTGCGTCGGACAACACGACTTCACCGCAGCTCAATGCCACGCGGCGATAGCGCACCGGCTCGTTAGGGCCGATGTCGAGCAAGGCGCGTGCGCCCTCGGGCAACGGTTTCTCTTCCCCGCGTACCCGGTGAGCGACGACCTTGGCCTCCGGCGCCAGATGGTGCGCGGCGCACCATTGCTCCAGCGTCAGCGTGGCGCTTGGGTGGCTGAGCAGTTGCGCATTCAAGGTCTGCAATTCGGCCAGCGCCTGGGTGCGGCTCATCGGCGTATCCGGCCAGTTTGGTGATGATTCGCGCGCGGCCAGCGGCGACGCACAGGCAAGCGTCAACAGCACGGCAACGCAGCCACGAACGATGCTTTGCATGTCACAACCCCTTCGCTGCCTGCGCCACGGCGCGGAACAGCGCGCGCCCCTTGTTCATCGTTTCTTCCCACTCGGAAGCGGGATCGGAGTCATACACGATGCCCGCGCCGGCCTGCACGTGCAGGCGGCCGCCCTGGATCACGGCGGTGCGGATGGCGATGGCGGTGTCCGCGTCGCCCCACCAGCCGATCCAGCCGATCGCACCGGCGTAGATGTTGCGCTTGTAGGGTTCGAGTTCCTGGATGATCTCGATGGCGCGGATCTTCGGCGCGCCACTGAGCGTACCGGCCGGGAAGGTGGCCTTGAGCACGTCCATATAGCTGAGACCGGGTTTCACCGTACCCTGCACCTGCGACACGATGTGCATGACGTGCGAGTAATGCTCGACCACGAAGGACTCGTTGACCTCCACCGTCCCCGTTTCACTGATGCGGCCGATGTCGTTGCGACCCAGGTCGATCAGCATCACATGCTCGGCGCGCTCCTTGGGATCGGCCAGCAGTTCTGCTTCGAGCGCGCGGTCTTCCTCTTCCGTGGCGCCGCGCTTGCGCGTGCCGGCGAGCGGACGCACGACCACCTTGCCGTCTTTCATGCGCGCCAGGATTTCCGGCGAGGAACCGACGATCTGCGTATCGCCCAGGTCGACGAAATACATGTAAGGCGACGGATTCATCGCGCGCAAGGCGCGGTACACATCCACCGGACGCGCATTGAAGCCGACGCTCAAACGCTGCGAAGGCACCACTTGGAAGATGTCGCCGGCGCGGATGTATTCCTTCGCACGCTCCACCATCGCCTCGAACGCTTCGCGGGTGAAGGAGGATTTGAAATCGCTCTCGTCGAGCGCAGTCGACTGCGTCAATTGAGGATAGGCCGCGCCGCCCTGCCGCAGGCGATGGGTAAGCGCATCGAGCCGGCGCTGCGCATGCGCATAGGCTTGCGGCTGCGCGGGATCGGCATGCACGATTAGGTACAGGCGCCCCTTGAGGTTGTCGAAGACGGCGACCTCTTCGGCCAGCATCAGCAGCACGTCGGGCGTACCGAGTTCGTCGGGGCGATCCCATTGCGCCAGCCGCGGCTCGATGTAGCCGATGGTCTCGAAGCCGAAATAACCGACCAGGCCACCGCTGAACGCCGGCAGCTGCGGCAGGCGCGGTACGTGGTAGTGCTGGCGCAGTTGCTCGATCTCGGCGAGCGGGTCGTCCAGATGGCGGCGCTCGACGATTTCGCCCGCGTCTTCCACTTCCAGTTCGTGCCCGCGCAGGCGATAGATGCGTTTCGCCGGCAGGCCGATGATCGAATAGCGTCCCCAGGTGGCGCCGCCTTCCACCGATTCGAACAGGAAGGTGTACGGGCCGTCGGCCAGCTTGAGGTACACCGATAGCGGCGTATCCAGGTCGGAGAACACTTCGCGCACCAAGGGGATGCGGGTGTGGCCTTGCGCTGCCAGCGCATTGAATTCGTCGCGGGAAATCACGTGTGGAACGTCCGTGAAACGCAGAAAGGGGAGATTGTATAGGTTGGCCGTGGCTTTTCTCCTCCCTGCGTGGGGGAGCGGCTTGCATCGAGGGGCATTCATGCGACGAGCTTCCACTGCGCCGGTGCGCGGTGCGACGATTTCAGCAAGGCCCTTGTGAAGTTGGAGACGAGGCCGCCCGCCTCGCCCGGGCCGATTCAACCGGCGAGCCGCTGTCTCGGCATGCCGTAGAGCTGCAGGCGAAAAGCCACGCCGCTGCCGTCCTCCAGATTCCGCGCCGAAGCGACGCCGCCGTGGCGCTCCGCTACCAGCCGCACCACGTACAAGCCAAGACCGAGATGTGGCGCATCGCCCGGCGTGGCCTTGTCGCGCAGGCTGACCAGCGAGTCGAACAGCCGTCCCTGCATGGCGGCCGGCAGCGGCGGCCCCTGGTTGGCCAACTCGATCTCCGCGCCGCCGTCGAGCGGACGCAGGCTGAGCCTCAGCCAGCCGTCGGCAGGAGTGAACGAAAGCGCGTTGTCGAAGAGTTTGTCCAGCGCCTGCGCGATCAGCTCGGGAGCGCCATGCAGATGCACGGCCTGATCGGGCAGCACACATTCCAGTTGGCGCGAGCCGGCCAGCGGCCGGTAGGCCTCGGCGCATCCGCCTACCACGTCCACCAGGTCGACGTCTTCCGGCTCGGCGGCGGCAATGGCGCGCTCCATCCGGCTGGCTTCGCTCATCGCGCGCACCAGGGTGCCCAGGCGCGCCACGCCATCGCGGGCGCGTGCCAGATAAGGCTGCGCTTCGTCGGAGAGTTCGGCGTGTTCAAGGTTATCGAGCGAGGATTTGACGATCGCCAACGGCGTATTCAGTTCATGCGAAAGCTTCGAGGCCAGCGTGCGCAGGTAATCGGTGTAACCGCCCACCGCTTCGAACAGGTTCTGGAAACTGCGGGCCAGGTCGCCGATCTCGTCTTCCGATTCGGCCATGGGGAAATGACCCTGGATCATTTGGCCGTCCAGACGGCCGTCATTGACTTGCGCACGCTCCACAGCATCGCGCAGGCGACCCAGGCGCAGGCTGAGGCGCGTGGCGAAGAACAGCAGAATGGCGCCAGCCAGCAGCATCACGCCAAAGCTGGTCGCCAGCAGGCTCAGGAAGGCGCGATTGGCCAGCAAGGGCACGGCGCGACTGGCCTGCTCCAGCAGCAATACGCCCACCACCGTCTGGCCGCGTTCCACCGGCACCGCCGTCGCCAACACCACGCTGTCGCGCTCTTCGCCCTGGCGCCATACGGTCGCCGGCTGGCCGTCGCGGGCGGTTTTGACTTCCGGCAGATCCAGGCGCGGCGCATCGCTGGTCCATGCCTCGGCTTGCTCCAGCGGATTGGCGAGCAGCCAGTGATAGATCACCGACGACCACCAGCTCGGCTGCGGCCCGGACGTCTTCAGGCGGCCGCTTTGCGCAAGCAGCCAGCCCTCCGGGGTAACCAGCCGCACGCGCGTGCCGCTTGGCGCCAGTTGCGCGAGTTCCTGCGAGAGATCGGCCGAATAACGCCACAGCGGACGAACATCCGCCGCGAGCGGGTCACCACCATCGGCTGCGGTATAGACGCCAACGCCAAGCGCGCTCAATCCGAGCCCGCGTTGCAGGCGCAGTTCGGCGTGATAGCCGCTGCCGTCTTCCTGCCACTGGCCGATGATCCGGTCCGGCAGATCGCCGGCGGGAGGATCGAGCGTCAGCGCCGTGAATGCGCCGGGTGCGGCGCTGGCGATGAGATAGCGCTGGTGCTGCTCGCCCTGCAGCAACTCCAGCACCACATGGTCGGCCGAAAGCGCATTGACATCGCCCGCATCGGCGCGGGTGCGGCGTGCGGTGCGCACATCGATGTAGAGATAGAAGCCGTTGTCGTCTTCCGCCAGCAACAACTTGTTCTGCTTGCCGAGCGATTGGCTCCACGGCGTCATCGGCGCCCAATCGTCGCCGTAGCCATCGACGACGATCGGATTCACCGCTTGCTGCACGTACCAACCGTTACCTGGCTGCGGCAGCGGCACGTCGGTGACGGCAAGGCTGCGCGCGACCGCCGCGGCGGTCGCGGTCAAGGCCTGCTCCTGCCCCTGGCGCAACAGGGTTTCCATCTGCCGCACGTACAACCAGCCGGCAATCGGCAAGGCCAGCGTGCACAAGGCAACCAGCAGCAGTTGTTGGCGCAGGCTCATGCTTCAACGATACCGGTTTGCACGCACGGCCTACGGCGTGGCGTTCGTATGCGCCGCTGCCGGACCCTGGACATAGGTGGCGTAGCGGGAGCGCTGCACCACTTGCTTGAACGTATCGAGCAGCGCCTGCCGGTGCGGATCGGTGGCGCTGACCGTCATCGACCAGCTGTAGCGAATGCCGCTGGCCTTGCCGGGATCGCAGAACACCACCACGTCATCGAGGTGATCGGAACCTTGATAGAGTACGCCTTGGCAGGCGATCGAGCGCGGGCTCGTGACCGGAAAGCCATCGGCTTTGCCGTGCGGATCCGACTGCAGGTAATGCTGGCGATCGTCCTGCATTTCCATGGCGAGCGTCGGCTGCCTGGCCGGCCAGACGTTGAGCACCATCACGCGCTCCGGCTTGCCGGTCCACTCGCCCTGATAAAGCACCAGGTTGACGCCGATGCCTCGGGCGTACATGCAGCAATCCTGGGTCCATCCGTTTGGCAGCTCGGTGTTGATGGTCCAGCCGGGCGTGTTGCCATCGGCGTTGCCATGCACCGCCACGCCTTGCGCAGGGATGCCCTTGGCCGATACCCACGGCGCCAGCACACCCAGCAGCAACAGCAGCCATAGACGCCGCATCACGGACGCCACCGGTAGCCGACGCCGTGCACGGTTTCGATGGCATCGAACTCCGGCGCCACCGCGATGAACTTCTTGCGGATGCGCTTGATGTGCGAGGTGATGGTGGCGTCGTCCACCACCAGCTCCGCTTCGCGCATCAGTTGGTCGCGGTTCTTTACGTGGCCGGGAAAACGCACCAGGGTGTGGACCATCCAGAACTCGGTCACGGTGAGCGGCACTTCCACGTCGCTCCAGGTGACGCGCATGCGTTCGGATTCCAGTTTGAGCGGCCCGTGCCCGATCACGGTTTCGCTGGAGGCCGGCGCCTTCAGCGACTCGATCCGGCGGAACAAGGCCGCGATGCGCGCCGCCAGCTGATGCAGGCTGGTGTCCTTGCTGAGGTAATCGTCGGCGCCCAGGCGCAGGCCGGAAATCACGTCAAAGTCGGAGTCGCGCGCGGTAAGGAAGATGATCGGCAACGTGGCCGATTTCGCCCGCAGCTCGCGGCACAGGTCGAAACCGCCCTCCGGCTCGTCACCCAGGCCGATGTCGATGATTACAAGCTCCGGCAGGCGGATGGCGAAAGCGTTGGAAGCCTCCTGCCGCGAGCCGTAGCCGCGGGTGTCATAACCGAAGCGGTTGAGCGCCTCGACGTAATTGGCGCGAATAAGGGGTTCGTCTTCGACGATGGCGATGCTGCGTCCCATGTGGATTCCTCTAAGGATGGCGCAGGGTGCTATGCCGGGTGTTGCCAGCGCAAGCCTGGCAGGCAGCTTGCCCGCGTTCTGCCACATTCCATCGGCCGCACGCCCTTGAGGTGTCGCGCGCCGGCCCCGGGCCGGGTGTTTGATAGCTCCAACGCCACACCAACCCCGAGCTTAGCCATGCGCGCAGATCCTTCCATCGACCCGAACGCCGAACTGCGCAGCTTCGAACCGCTGCGCGTGGTGCTGGCCCTGGGCTCCCTGCTGCTGGCGATCCTGATGAGCCTGCACTGAGCGCCGACGCTGCGATTTGCCGTGGAAGGCATGGGCGCGACCGGTGCAGCAAGGATGGGCATCGGTCGCGCCACTCCGTCGGCAGGCATCAGATAGACGCAAACCCGCGATTTTCCGTGTCAATGCCGTTCCTCTGGCATGTCTTCCCCTCCCACCCCCCGGAGGGGATTTTTTTGGCTGGGGAATTTGCAGCGCGCCGGGAACCATTGGAAAACACCCCGGTCGGAATACATGGCAGGTGCATAGTCCATTGCCGTGGAACTCGCCGTGGGCTGATTGACGGCCGAGCCTCCCGTCCTTCAGCCGCGTGCAGGCTGCGCTTGCCGATGGTGTCTCCTATAGCGTCATTTCGACGCCCCTCCAGCCCGGCACAGACTTCCCCCTGTGCCGGGTTTCTTTTGTCAGGCGTAACGACTCAGCCGATGGCCGCGCGCATCTTGCCGATCACGGCTGCGTAATCAGGCGCGCCGAAGATGGCCGAACCGGCCACGAAGGTATCGGCGCCGGCCGCGGCAATGTCGGCGATGTTGTCTGCCGTGACGCCGCCATCGATCTCCAGCCGGATGGGGCGGCCGCTTTCGTCGATCAGGCGGCGCACGCGGCGCAGTTTCTCCAGCGCCTCGGGGATGAATTTCTGTCCGCCGAAGCCAGGATTGACCGACATGATCAGCACCAGGTCGAGCTTGTCCAGCACGTGGTCGAGCCAGTTCAGCGGAGTGGCCGGGTTGAACACCAGGCCCACCTGGCATCCGGCGTCCTTGATCATGCCGATGGTGCGGTCCACATGCTCGGAGGCCTCCGGGTGGAAGCTGATCAGGCTGGCGCCCGCCTTGGCGAAATCCGGCGCGATGCGGTCCACCGGCTTCACCATCAGGTGCACGTCGATCGGCTTGGCGATGCCGTAGTCGCGCAAGGCCTTCAGCACCATCGGGCCCATGGTGAGGTTGGGCACGTAATGGTTGTCCATCACGTCGAAATGCACCCAGTCGCCACCGGCGGCCAGCACTTTGGCGGTGTCTTCCCCCAGCCGTGCGAAGTCGGCGGAGAGGATGGAGGGTGCGATGACTGCGGGTTGTTTGCTCATGGCTTGAAGGCTGCGAAGGGGGAATGCCGAAAGCCATTCTACCGGGCCGCGCGCATGCGCCGTTCCTGCTTTACTTGAAGCCCCGCTCCGCCTTGATCCGCTCGTAGGCCGCATTGATCTCGCTGGCGCGCGCCTCGGCGCGCTTGCGCATCTCGTCCGGCAGATCGCCCAGGCGATCGGGATGGTGTTCGGAAATCAGCTTGCGGTAGGCGCGCTTGATGGCGCGTTCGTCGGCGTCCCGGGTGATGCCGAGCACGGCATAGGGATCGGGCCCTTGCGTGTTCCGCTGCGGCGGCACATAGCCGCTGCCGCCGTAGCCGCGCCCGCGTGTACCGGCGCCCCCCTGCCACACGTAGCCCTTCATGGCCATCAGCGCCATCAGCTCCATGTCGCTGATGCGCAGGGCGAAGGCGAGCTGGCGCAGGATGGCCATTTTTTCCGGCGACGGGCTGCCTTCGGCCAGCACTGTTTCGATCACCACGTCGAGCAGCGGAAACGCGTGATCGCGACGCAGGCCCACCCATTGCCGTAACGCGTGGATCGGACCGGTGACGTCGAACTCGGGCTGCTTGCCCTGGTTGAAGGCGTGGATCGCCTGCTGGCGTTCGTTCGCATCCAGGCCCATGCGCGCCATGAGACGTTCGGCGACGGCAATTTCCGCTTCCGATACGCGGCCGTCGGCCTTGGCAATCGCGCCCAGCAAGGCAAACAGCGGCGTGACGTAGCCGCCGGCCTCCGGCGTCGCCGCACGCCGCTGGCTGTAGCGCAAGTTATCGAGCACGAAGCCGACGATGGCGCCCACGCCCATGCCGACGAAGCCATGGCCAAGCAACAGGCCCACCATGGCGAACCAGAAGGTGTAGGTGTAACTCATGGATGGGCGGCGCCCCGTGCCTGTGATTGCGGTGTCTGCGCGCTGTACCAGCGCGCCAGCTGATCCAGCTCCGCGTCGCTGAGCGGGCCGATGGCGGCACGCATCAGCGGTACGTCGCGCGTGCCGTCGCGGTAATCCTTGAGCGCCTTGCGCAGATAATCCAGACGCTGGCCCGCCAGATTGGGCGCGCCAGGGATCTGCGCCATGCCGGTTTCACCGTGGCAAGCCGCGCACAAACCCAGCCGCAGCGGCTTGGGCGGCAAATCGGCGGCGAGCGCTGGCAGGGCACAGGTCAAACCGAGTGCCGCGATCAATACGAATCGCATCGGAAGCACACAGGCATCAAAGCTGCCGATTCTAGCAGTGGTGACCGGTACAATAGCGGGCTCGTCAGACCCTTGGAGCGCACCGTGCCCACCACTCTGCTGCAATCGAACCTGCCCGGCCTGGAGCTGATCCATCGCGGCAAGGTGCGCGACGTTTACGCGCTGTCGGGCAACCGCCTGCTGATCGTGGCGACCGATCGCCTCTCCGCCTTCGACGTGGTGCTGCCCGATCCGATTCCCGGCAAGGGCGAGATGCTCACGCAGATTTCCAATTTCTGGTTCGGCAAGACCGCGCACATCGTGCCCAACCACCTGCTGCACACGCCATTGGAGGAAGTACTGCCGCCAGGTACGGACGTTGCGCTGTACCGCAAGCGCGCCGTGGTCACTAAGCGGCTTAAGCCGGTGCCGGTGGAAGCCATCGCGCGCGGCTACCTGATCGGCTCGGGCTGGAAGGATTACCAGGCGACCGGCTCGCTGTGCGGCATCACGCTGCCCGCCGGACTGCGCCAGGCCGAGCAGCTGCCCGAGCCCATCTTCACCCCATCGACGAAGGCCGCCGTGGGGGACCACGACGAAAACGTAAGCTTCGATGCAGTGATCGACGCCGTCGGCAAGGAACTGGCCGAGCAAGTGCGCGATGCGACGTTGGCCATCTACAAGTGGGCGGCGGCTTGTGCAGCCGAACGCGGCATCATCATCGCCGACACCAAGTTCGAATTCGGTACCGACGAAGACGGCAAGCTCTACGTGATGGACGAAATGCTCACGCCCGATTCTTCGCGTTTCTGGCCGGCCGATCAGTATCGCGTGGGCATCAGCCCGCCCAGCTACGACAAGCAATTCGTGCGCGACTATCTGGAAACGCTGGACTGGAACAAGCAAGCGCCGGGTCCACGCGTACCCGCCGAAGTGATCGCAGGCACCTCGGCCAAATATGCCGAGGCATTACAGCGCCTGGCCGGCATCACCCTGGATTAAAGGCATGCATGCCTGGGCTTATCTTGGCGTGGCGATCGTCGCCGAGGTCATCGCCACCAGTGCGCTGAAAGCGTCCAACGGCTTCAGCCAGCTGATGCCCAGCATCGTGGTGATCGCCGGCTACGGCACCGCGTTTTACTGCCTGAGCCTTGCCCTGCGCAGCGTGCCGCTCGGGGTTGCGTATGCGATCTGGTCGGGCGCGGGTACGGCCTTGATCGCGCTGATCGGCGTAGTGCTGTACAAGCAGAAGCTCGACCTTGCCGGTATCGCCGGCATCGGGCTGATCGTGGCGGGCGTGCTGGTGCTCAATCTTTTTTCCAGGAGCGCTACGCACTGATGGCCATCGAGCACGGTCAACGCAGCATGCACGACTGGCTCGAAAGCTACAGCCAGGATCACCAGCACCCCACCAATCGACTGCTGCATTGGATCTGCGTACCGCTGATCGTGTGGAGCGTGCTCGCGCTGCTGTGGACGATACCGGTGCCGGCCACGCTGTTGCGCCCCGGCGCATGGGCCGTGTTCGCGATCGTGCTGGCGTTTGCCTGGTATTGGAAACGTTCGCATCGTTTGGGCGCCGCCTTGCTGGTGGCGTTGGCGATCTTCGCGCTGATCTGCGCTGGCGTATTCGAGCGGCTTGGACCGATGTCGATGCGCTGGCTGGCCGTATGCGTATTCGTGGCAGCATGGCTCGGGCAGTTCATCGGCCATGTCTTCGAGGGCAGGCGGCCCAGCTTCTTTACCGATCTGGCCTACCTGCTGGTTGGCCCGGCGTGGCTGATGGATAAACTGCTGAACCGCATCGGCTTGAAGGAAACACCATGACAGGTTTTCTCGCCCTGGTCAGCAGCCTGATCTGGTGGGTGCTGTTCGGCAGCATCGGCGCGGTGGTGCCGAGCGTGATCGCATGGATCGTGCTGCGCTGGAGCGAAGGCGCACCGGTGGTGTTCAACCGCACGTATCTTGCCTGCCTGGTCTGGAGCCTGTTTACGCTGCTGGTCAGCGCGGCCGTTGCGGCACACCTCGGCATTACGCGACCGCCCTTGGCGCCCTTGATCGCAAACGGCACGTTCCGGATGTCCCTGGCGCTGTCGATGCTGGTCGGCGTGATCGCCTTGTGGCGCTTGATTCCGCGCGTGGATGCACGGCGCATTCGTATCGGCAGCGCGTGCGTGGCGGTGGCGGCGGTGATGGCAATAGCGTTTGGCGTGGTCACCACGCTGGCGAGTGCATAAGTAGCTTCACCCTCTCCCCGGCCGGGGAGAGGGTGAAGCCATGCATCAACCGACTACGCGTTTCAGCGCGTCCACCACATGCGACACGGTGAAACCGAAATGCTCGAACAAGGCCGGCGCCGGCGCCGAAGCACCGAAGCTGGTCATGCCCACCACGTCGCCGTCCAGGCCCACGTACTTGCGCCAGAAATCGGCGCTGGCCGCTTCCACCGCCACGCGCGCACGGCACCAGCCGGGCAGCACGCCTTCGCGGTATTCCAGCGGCTGGGCATCGAACACTTCGTTGCAGGGCATCGACACCACGCGCACCGGCACGTTCTGCTGGGCGAGCGTGCGCGCCGCTTCCATGGCCAGCTCCACTTCCGAACCCGTGGCGATCAGGATCGCCTTGAATTTCGTATCAGCCGGATCGAGCAGCACGTAGCCGCCGCGCTTGATATCGGCCAGCTGCTGCGCGGTGCGCTGCTGATGCTTGAGGGTCTGGCGCGAGAAGATCAAGCATGAAGGACCATGTTTGTGCTCGATCGCCTCCTTCCACGCCACCGCCGATTCCACCGCGTCGCAGGGGCGCCAAACACGGTTGTTCGGAATCAGGCGCAGCGAAGCCAGATGTTCCACTGGCTGATGCGTGGGGCCGTCTTCGCCAAGGCCGATCGAATCGTGCGTGTACACGTGAATGGCGTGCGCGGGAATCAGCGCGCTCATGCGCACCGCGTTGCGGGCGTAGTCGGAGAACACCAGGAAGGTGCCGTCGTACGGAATAAAACCGCCATGTAGCGCCAAGCCATTGGCGATCGCGCTCATGCCGAATTCGCGTACGCCGTAATGCACGTAGTTGCCATCGAGGCCGGTGACGCTCTTGCTGCCTTTCCACATGGTGAGGTTGGAACCGGCAAGGTCGGCCGAGCCGCCGATCATCTCCGGCAACAGCGGGCCGAACGCATCCAGCGCCATCTGCGAAGCCTTGCGCGAGGCGACATCCGGGCCATCGGTGTTGACCTTGTCGACGTACGCCTGCGATTGCCTGGCCCAATCGGCAGGCAGTTCGCCTGCCATGCGGCGGCGGAATTCCGCGGCCAGTTCCGGATACGCGGCTTCGTACTTGGCGAAGATGTCGTTCCACTGCTGCTCGCGTTCGGCACCAAGCTTCTTCTTGTCCCACGCCGCGTAGATCTCTTGCGGAATTTCGAATGGCGGATGGCGCCAATCAAGCTGGTCGCGTGCGGCGGCGACTTCGTCCTTGCCCAGGGCGGCGCCGTGCGATTCTTCCTTGCCCTGCTTGTGCGGGGCGCCGAAGCCGATGATGGTCTTGCAGCAGATCAAGGTGGGTTTTTCGCTCTGCGCGGTGGCGCTGGCGAGCGCCTTCTTGATCGCTTCGGCATCGTGGCCGTCCACGCCACGGATCACGTTCCAGCCGTAGGCTTCGAAGCGCTTGGGCGTGTCGTCGGTAAACCAGCCTTCCACCTCGCCGTCGATGGAGATGTTGTTGTCGTCATACACCGCAATCAGCTTGCCCAGCTTCCAGGTGCCGGCGAGCGAAGCTGCCTCGTGCGAGACGCCTTCCATCATGCAGCCATCGCCCATGAAGACGAAGGTGTGGTGATCCACGACGGTATGGCCCGGACGGTTGAAATGCTGGGCGAGCAGCTTTTCCGCCAGCGCCAGGCCGACCGAGTTGGCGAAGCCCTGGCCGAGCGGACCGGTGGTGGTTTCCACGCCTGGGGTTTCGCTGGCCTCCGGGTGACCGGCGGTCTTGGAATGCAGCTGACGGAAGCGCTTGAGTTCCGCCATCGACAGATCGAAGCCGGTCAGGTGCAGCAAGGCGTACTGCAGCATCGAGCCGTGGCCGTTGGAAAGCACGAAGCGGTCGCGGTTGGGCCACTTCGGGTTCACCGGATTGAATCGCAGGTAATCGTTCCACAGCACTTCGGCGATATCAGCCATGCCCATCGGCATGCCTGGGTGGCCGGACTTGGCTGCCTCCACGGCATCCATGGCTAGGGCGCGGACGGCGTTGGCGAGTTCGCGGCGAGATGTCATCAGGGGTTTCTCCGAAGGCGGGGCGAAAAAAAGAAATTATTGTCGCCGATCGTCCGCTGTCTGTCGTCCAATGCCGACATCCCCCTGATTTCATGGCTTAAACACGGCCTTAATTCGCCCCGGGGCCGGGCGTGATTCTTGGCGATGCTCCCTTCTAATACCTGTGCTGCACCTGGCAGCCGTTCCCGATCGCCTTTCCCCCTATGCGATTCGGACTCGGAAACACAAAGACAAAACGGAGTTTTCCCATGCGCAAGATCCTTCTCTCCGCGGCGGTAGCCGCTGCGGGCCTCTCGGCCCTTCCCGCCCTTGCCCAGGACAGTTCTGGCTATCTGCCCACGCAGACGATCGGCGCCGGCAACTGGTTCGTCGATGCCGGCGTCGGCCGCACCGGCAGTGCGACCGACGGCGGCTTCGGCTCCAACCTGGGCAACGACTTCAACTTCGGCAAAAGCCAGCGTGGCCGCAAGACGGGTTACAGCCTGCTGGGCGGCTACCGTTGGAAGCTTGGCCCGAACCTGGCGCTGGGCCTGGAAGCCGGTTACGCGGACCTCGGCAACTTCAAGCTGCAGAACACGTTCAACGGCGACAAGATCGACCAGACCACCACCACCCAGGCCCTGCACGGCTGGCTGCTGGGCGCCAATGGCCGCATCAACCTGGCCACGCAGTGGTATCTGTCGGCGCGCGGCGGCTTTTTCCACGCCAACAACTACAGCCACATCTACGACAACGTCGACCAGAACCTGGGCGAATTCACCACCGCCAAGGCCGGCCGCGACGGCTGGTACGCCGGCGTGGGTACGGGCTGGGATATCGATGAGCACTGGGGTGTCGGCCTGAGCTACGACTACTACCACGCCAACGCGGGCCGGGTGCGACTGACAGATCAGGACATTGCCACGCTCAAGCGCTCCACCAGCATCCTTTCGCTTACCGGCGAATATCGATTTTGACCGTCCGGGATGAGCGGTATTCATGTCCGCTCATCCCTCTCCGCCCGTAGTCTTAATCAACTCTTAATACTGAACTTGGCGGTATTGAATCTATCGGACACGTCCTTACTTCATGCGGGCGCACGCACAAGCATGCGTACGGGGTCTCGGCTTCCCCCCTAGTGCCGAGCTACCCCGATCAAAAAGCATGACAAGGAGTACTCCATGAAGAAGAAGTTGTTTGCTGTTGCTCTCGCCGCCATGGGTCTTGCCGCCGTTCCGGCCGCTTTCGCCCAGAGCGCCCCCACCCCGACGGCCCAGCAGGGCTGGTACATCGACGGCGAAGTCGGTTACGGCCAGATCAACAAGGGGCCGTACGATTCCAACGGTGATGCCATCGGCGGCATCAAGGGCGGCTACCGCTTTGCGATCAATCCGGAGGTGTCGGTCGGCGTGGAAGCCGGCTACCAGTACCTGGGCCGCATCGACGCGCGCTATTCGAATGATTCCTCGCTCCGCTCCAAGCTGTACGGCCCGACGCTGGGCGCGAACCTGCGCTACAACTTCACGCCGAAGTGGTACGGCGAAGTGCGTGCCGGTGCCTTTTATGCGCAAGGCCAGGGCCTGACCGACAGCTACGATTCGAGCTATCAGCGCTTCGATCGCACCCGCTACTACGCTGGCGTGGGCGTGGGTTACAACCTCACGCAGCACTTGAGCGTGGGCGTGAACTACAACTACTACGACGGCTCCAACCGCAACCACGGCGTGCAGTTGCAGACCAACGCGTATACGGCATCGGTGGAATATCGCTTCTGATCCAACCTGATGTCGGTTCCAACAAAAAGAGCGCCCTACGGCGCTCTTTTTGTTTACGGCGGCGGCGAGGCAATCAGCCCTTCCACTGCCCGAGTGCAGCCAGGCCATTGTCCTTGGCACGGGCGTGCACCACTTTCTGCGCTTCGCCGTAGTTGCTCTTCATGTCCTGCGACCACAGTTTCAGCGCAGCCTGCTGCATGGCGCGGCCGTAGGAGAACGACAGCGGCCACGGATGCGGCCCCATTCGGTTCATGGCATTGAGATGCGCGGTGGACTGCTCGTCGGTCTGGCCGCCGGAGAGGAACACGATGCCCGGCAAGGTGGCCGGCACGGTGGTCTTCAGCACGCGCACCGTGGCTTCGGCCACTTCCTCGACGTCGGCCTGCTCGTCCGCATCCTTGCCCGGAATCACCATGCTGACCTTCAGGATGGTGCCTTCCAGCAGCACATTCTGCTCGTACAGGGCGTTGAACAGGCTGCGCAGCACGGCTTCGTGCACTTCGTAGCTGACTTCGATGGAATGGTCGCCATCCATGATCACTTCCGGTTCCACCATCGGCACCAGGCCGGCTTCCTGACACAGCGCGGCGTAGCGGGCCAGCGCCTGGGTATTGGCTTCGATGGCGGTGGAACTGGGGTTGTCTTCGCTGATGTTGATCACCGCGCGCCACTTGGCGAACTGGGCGCCGAGCTTCACGTACTCGGCCAGGCGCTCGCGCAGGCCGTCCAGGCCTTCGGTGATCACGTCGCCCGGGAAGCCGGCCAGCGGCACGGTGCCCTTGTCCACCTTGATGCCGGGGATGATGCCGTGCCTCTTCATGATCTGGGTGAACGGCACGCCATCCTTGGTGGATTGGCGGATCGTCTCGTCGTACAGGATGGCGCCGGAGATGTGCTCGGAGAGGTTGGGCGTGGTGAGCAGGAGCTCGCGATAGGCGCGGCGGTTCTCCTCGGTGTTCTCGATGCCGACCGCCTCGAAGCGCTTCTTGATCGTGTTGGTCGATTCGTCGATGGCGATGATGCCCTTGCCGGGTGCCACCATGGCCAGGGCAACGCTCTCGAGATCTTCAATGCTCATTGGACGACTCCGTGAAACTTTGGCGGCGCAGGGCCGCAAGGGAGGGAGGCCGCCCTAGCGGGCGGACAAATGGAAAGCGCGCAATTATAGCCCCAACCCGTAATTGGGGCGTTTAGGGCCGGCTCGTGGCAGGTCAGCCCTGGCCGTAGCCGGGCAGCTTGCAGGGCGCCATCAGCTGTGCGCGCTGGGCAGGGTCGTCGGAAGAATTGAACGGAACGATGTAGTAAGTATCGACCGGCGTGTGATTTTTATTGGTCAGCGAAGGGCCGTAGCGGAAGTTGGAGACCGCACTCACCGCTGCCTTGCCCAGATCGCTGGGCGGGACCATCTTGGCCACCCGCACGTTCATCGGCACGCCGTCGGTACCGATCAGGTAGGTAACGGCGATGCAACTGGGCTTGTAGATGTTCACGCCGCTGTTGGGCACATCGACCGAGACGTCGCGGTTGAGCAGGATCCAGTCGTTGGACAACTGCTCCGGGGCTACCCGGCGTGCTTCCTGTGCCATGGCCGGCAGGCCGGCTGCCAGCAGTGCGGCCACGAGCAGGGCTGGAACGAAACGAGTCGTGCGCATGGCAGAACCTCCGATGTAACTGTGGGGACGTGGCATCAGTCTAGCCAACCCGCGCCAATCCGGCGCGGGTTGGCATCGCGCTGTTTAAGGCCAATGTTGCCTTAAAGATCGCGCAGACTTTCCACCACGCCATCGGCCCCCACCGACAGCAGCTTGAGCGTATTGGTACCGCCGCCCTTGCCGATGTGATCGCCGTGCGTCAGCACCACGCGATCGCCCTCCGACAGCTTGCCGGCACCGAACAGCTGGCGCACCGCTTCGCGCGCCGAAACGGCCGGGTTCAAGGTGTCGTGCGTGAATTGCACCGGCTGCACGTCGCGCAGTACCAGCATGCGGCGGCGGGCGTCGTCGAACGGCGACAGTGCGTAGATCGGCACCGCACTGCGGTAGCGCGACAGCCACTGCGCGGTGGCGCCCGATTCGGTCAACGCCACGATCGCGCGCACGCCGATCTTGCTGGCCAGCAGCATGGCAGCCAGCGCGATGGCCTGATCGGTGCGATCGAGATGATGCAGATCCCGGGTGAGATCTTCCTTCGGTTCGAACTGGCGTTCGGCGCCGAGGCAGATGCGGCGCAGTGCCGCCACCGCCTTGTCCGGATGCGCGCCTGCGGCCGATTCTTCGGACAGCATCACCGCATCGGTGCCGTCGATCACCGCGTTGGCCACGTCCAGAACTTCGGCGCGCGTGGGGATCGGCGAGCGCACCATCGATTGCAACATTTGCGTCGCGGTAATGACGGCGCGATTGCGCTGCACGGTTTCGCGGATGATCTTCTTCTGCAGACCCGGCAGCTCGGCATCACCGATTTCCACGCCAAGGTCGCCGCGCGCGACCATCACCACGTCGGATGCGTCGATGATTTCGCCGAGCACCGGAATCGCATCCGCGCGCTCGATCTTGGCCACCAGCGAGGCGTTGCCGCCGGCTTCCTTGAGCAAGCGGCGCGCGAGATCCATGTCGGCGGCAGAGCGCACGAACGACACCGCAAGAAAATCCGCACCGATCTCCGCAGCCAGTTTGATATCGGCCTTGTCCTTGTCCGACAGCGCGTCGACGGACAAGCCGCCGCCCTGGCGATTCAAACCCTTGCGGTCGGAAAGGCGTCCGCCGATCAGCACCTGGCAACGTATTTCGGTGCCGACTACCTCCAGCACCGTCAGCGCCACCAGGCCGTCGTCCAGCAGCAGGATGTCGCCCGCATTCACGTCCTTGGGCAAGCCGAGGTAGCTCACGCCCACGCGCGTGCTGTCGCCGGGCGGTGCGTCCGCGCGGCAATCGAGCACGAACGGATCGCCGTCGCGCAACTCGATCGGGCCGTTGGCGAAGCGCTCCACGCGAATCTTCGGCCCCTGCAGGTCGGCCAGGATGCCTACCTCGCGGCCGACCTTTTCGGCGGCCTTGCGCACCGCCGCCGCGCGCGCGCGATGGTCGTCGGCTTGTCCGTGGGAGAGATTGAGGCGTACCACGTTGACGCCTTCGGCAATGATTTTTTCCAGCATGCCGGGCGCGTCGGTGGCCGGGCCCAGGGTAGCGACGATCTTGGTGCGGCGGGAGTGAGTGTCAGTAGCCATTGCGGGGAGTTTTGAAATTTGTCGGACGAGACTAACAGAACACCATGGCGACCCTGCAATATCTTTTTGCGTGCAAACGTATGCAAGATTGCGTGCGGCACCGCCGCAAAGCCGGCGCCTGCGATTGGACGGCTAGACGTAAATGGGTTTATCCCCTTCATCGGCTCGGCTGCTTGCGCGCAGGATCATCGATGCGCTAGCGCTTCCCGACGAGCGTCACAAAACCGCCATCTTCTGCGCGCATCGGTCAGCCGTTCTGCAATGCCAGGTTCAACATTTCAGCCAGCCGCCGACCCGCTTCGCGCAGGCGGCTGTCGGCCACCGGCAATTCGGCATCGACGTAGGCCTGGTCGATCTTGTGGCTGGCGGGATAGATGTCGCGCGTGATCTGGCAGGATTCCTCCGCCCACTGCGTGGCAGGCTTGTCCAACGGCGCGATCGGCGGCGGCAGCGGGGCGATGCCTTCGGCGTCCAGCCGCTTCGCATAGGCCTTCGCATTCAAGCCGCGGGTACCGAGCAGGCCGGAATCCCACACTTTGTGCAGATTCGTGCCCTTTCCCTGGAATTGCACTTGGTAATCGTTGCCGCCTGCGTCGTCGCGATACCCGCCGTGCAGCGGCTGGTGAATATCACCCACGAAGTGCACCACGAACTTCAGCGCCTGCAGCCGCGCGGCATCGGGCTGGCTACGGTCGCCCAGGATGGCGAGGTAGTGAGGAATGGCCTCCACCACACACTGACCATTCTTGCAGTCGCGCGGCGGCACGTATTGACAGGACGGATCGCGAAAGTCGATGTAGTGCAACGAACGCGTTTGCTTCCACAGATCCTGTTGCTTGGGATCGTTGCGGATCTCGTCGGGCCAGCTCGCGATATCAGCCAGCGACCGGGTGTGGTCCAGCGCCAGCAGGTGCTCCACTTCCGCCTCGGCCGCCGGACTCAGATGCCGCTGCGCCAGCTCCGCCACCACGCCATGCCCGAGCGGACCCCATGCGTAGGCCGAAGGCGCAGTCGCCAAGGTCGCAAACAAGGCAGCGGCGAGGCGGCGTACGGGAAACATGCTGGAACCCCTGATCATCGAGCCGCTGATGATGCCACATGACTTATGACAATCAGGCCAAACGGGCGCGTGACTGGCGCAGCATCGTGCGCGATCCCTGCACAATGCCGGCGCCCGGGTGAGGGTCAGCACCGGTTCGGGCTAGAATGCCGGTTTCGGCGGCCCCACTGGCTGTCGTTTCGCTGCCCCATCATTCCTTTGGAGGACGCTGTCTCATGGCCATCAAGGTCGCCATCAATGGTTACGGTCGTATCGGCCGCAATACTCTGCGCGCGCTGTACGAAGCCAAGCGCACGAACGAAATCCAGATCGTCGCGGTGAATGACCTCGGCAATGCCGAGACCAATGCGCACCTCACGCAGTACGACACCGCCCACGGCAAGTTCCCGGGCGACGTGTCGGTGGACGGCGGCGAACTGGTCGTCAATGGCGACCGCATCAAGGTTTGTGCCGAGCGCGACCCGTCCAAGCTGCCGTGGGCCGACCTGGGCATCGACGTGGTGCTGGAGTGCACCGGCTTGTTCACCTCCAAGGCCAAGGCCGGCGCGCACCTTGCCGCGGGCGCCAAGAAGGTGATCATCTCCGCCCCTGGCGACAAGGACGTGGACGGCACCTTCGTCTACGGCGTGAACCACGACAAGATCACCGCTGCGCACCAGGTGATCTCCAACGCCTCCTGCACCACCAACTGCCTGGCGCCGCTGGCCAAGGTGCTGCACGACAAGATCGGCATCGTGCACGGCCTGATGACCACCATCCACGCCTACACCAACGACCAGGTGCTGACGGACGTCTATCACTCCGACCTGCGCCGCGCCCGTTCGGCCACGCATTCGCAGATCCCCACCAAGACCGGCGCCGCCGCCGCCGTGGGCCTGGTGCTGCCGGAACTGGCCGGCAAGCTCGACGGTTTTGCGATCCGCGTGCCGACCATCAACGTGTCGGTGGTGGACCTTTCCTTCGTCGCCGCACGCAACACCAGCAAGGAAGAAATCGACGCCGCCATCAACGAAGCCGCCAATGGCCCGCTGAAGAACATCCTGGCGGTGAACACCAAGCCACTGGTGTCGATCGACTTCAACCACAACGCCCACTCCTCCATCTACGACTCCACGCAGACGCGCGTGATGGGCGGCACCCTGGTGAAAGTGCTCAGCTGGTACGACAACGAGTGGGGCTTCTCCAACCGCATGCTGGACATGACCAAGGCGTTGATGGCGGCGAAGTAAGCTCAGCCATAACGCTGCAAAAAAAGCCGGGTCTTCCCGGCTTTTTTCTTGTCCGCAGCGACCGCTTGCCGCAGAAGCGGCCGACCCGCCGGTGATATCATGAAAGGATGCAAGAACCCTCCAACCTCGACGTTTCGCAGATCGCCCGATTGGTGGATCGCTTCTACGAAAAGGTGCGCGTCGATCCCCTGCTGGGCCCCGTTTTCAACGCCGCCGTGCAGGACTGGGACCAACACAAGCGCACGCTGACTTCCTTCTGGAGTTCCGTCGCTTTGCGCGCCAACAGCTACCGCGGCAACCCGATGGCGGTACACCGCATGCAGCCTGGCATTCGCGCCGAGCACTTCGAGCGCTGGCTGTCGCTATGGCAGGCCACGACATGCGAAGTGCTGGATGAGAACGACGCCAGGCTCATGCTTGAACATGCCGATCGCATCGGGCGTAGCCTGCGGTTGGGAATGGGACTGCCGGAGCGTCTTGGCGGCAGTCCATTCGCCATTCCCGTGATCGGCCACCGCTGAGCGCGCTCAAGCGAGCGCTTTCAGCGCCGAGTCGTAATTGGGCTCGTTGGCAATCTCGCCGACCAGTTCAGTGTGCAGCACCTTGTCGTGCTCATCCAATACCACGACCGCACGCGCGGCGACGCCAGCCAGCGGACCGGACGCGACCGCCACGCCGTAGTGCTTGAGGAAATCATGGCCGCGCATGGTCGAGAGCGTCACCACGTTACTCAAGCCCTCCGCTCCGCAGAAACGCGCCTGCGCAAACGGCAGATCCGCCGAGATGCATAGCACGACGGTGTTGTCGAGCTGACTGGCCTTTTCGTTGAACTTGCGCACCGACGTGGCGCAGGTGGGCGTATCGATGCTGGGGAAAATATTGAGCACCTTGCGCTTACCGTCGAAGCTGGCGAGCGTGGCGTCGGAAAGATCCTTGGCGACGAGGCTGAAGGATGGCGCCTTGCTGCCGACAGCCGGCAGCTGGCCGTCGACGTGGACCGGATTGCCCTTGAGGGTGACTTGGGACATGCGAATCTCCTGGCGTCTGTGGGAAAGGGGTCGCCGGAAGATAGCGCCGATGTCACGGCGCGTCACCTTTTTCGATGATTGCCTGCGTCGGTCCAATCAGGACGCTTTCAGAGGCGCGACCACCTGTTCGATCGCACCAAAGATCGAGGCGCCGTGCGTGTCGGTGATCTCGATACGCAGCGTATCGCCGAACGCCAGGAACGGCGTGCTCGCCTTGCCGTCGCGCAGCGTTTCCACCGTGCGCTGTTCGGCCAGGCAGGAGGCGCCCTTGCTGGTGTCCTGGTTGGCAATGGTGCCGGAGCCCACGATGGTGCCCGCAGTCAGCGGACGAGTCTTGGCGGCATGCGCGACCAACTGCGCAAAATTGAACTGCATGTCGACGCCGCATTCGGCTTCGCCAAACCACTTGCCATTGAGCCAGGTGCGCATCGGCAGGTGCAGCTTCTCGCTTTGCCAGGCATCGCCGAGTTCGTCGGGCGTCACGAACACCGGCGACAACGCCGAACGCGGCTTGGATTGCAGGAAGCCAAACCCCTTGGCGAGTTCGCCCGGAATCAGGTTGCGCAAGCTGACGTCGTTGACCAGGCCAACGAGCTGGATATGGCCGGCGGCCTGCTCTGCGCTCACTGCCATGGGCACGTCGTCGGTGACGACGATCACTTCGGCTTCCAGGTCGATGCCGTAATCCTCGCTCGGCACCACCACCGGATCGCGCGGTCCCAGAAAGCCCGCGCTCGTCGCCTGGTACATCAAAGGATCGACGTAGAAGGACTCGGGCACTTCCGCGCCACGCGCGCGGCGCACGCGCTCGACGTGCGGCAGATAGGCGCTGCCGTCGACGAATTCGTAAGCACGCGGCAGCGGTGCCGCGAGCGCGGACATGTCCAGCACAAACGCGCCATTCGCCTTGCCTGCGTTGAGCTCATCCGACAAGGCATTCAAGCGCGGCGCGACGTTCGACCAGTCGTCCAGCGCCGCCTGCATGGTCGCAGCGATGCCGGTGGCTTTCACCGCCCGCTGCAAATCGCGGCTGACTACGACCAGCGTGCCGTCGCGGCCGCCTTCCTTGAGACTGCCCAGTTTCATGCATTCACTCCAGCGGTTGCGCTAGCCGCAACCTTCCACGTAATCGATCTGCGGCGGCACGCGGACGCGCCACCGGGTTATTTTGCCAGCCGCATTCGGCGAGCGGGATCGCCGCTGCGATAACGAGCCACGTCTGCTTCACGCACGGTCCGGATCGAAATGCTTGGCGATGCCTTGCCAGCACTGGTAATAATCGTGCTGCAATTGCGGCGCATCCAGCGCCTGCCTGGTGGGATGAATCACCTTGCGCGTTTCGAACATGAAAGCCATCGTGCCGGTGATGTGATCCGGCTTGCTGACGTCGGCCTTGCTCGCCTTCTCGAAAGTTGCCGCATCCGGGCCGTGCCCGCTCATGCAATTGTGCAGACTGGCGCCGCCGGGTGCGAAACCGCCCGCCTTCGCGTCGTACACGCCTTCGATCAATCCCATGAATTCGCTGGCGACGTTGCGGTGGAAATATGGCGGCCGGAAGGTATGCTCGGCCACCAGCCAGCGCGGCGGGAAAATTACGAAGTCGACGTTGGCGGTGCCGGGCGTGTCGCTAGGCGAGGTCAGCACGGTGAAGATGGATGGATCGGGATGATCGACGCTGATCGAGCCCACCGTATTGAAGCGCGTGAGATCGTATTTGTAGGGCGCGTAATTGCCGTGCCAGGCCACCACATCCAACGGCGAATGGCCGATGCGCGCCTTCCATAGCCCGCCCTGGAATTTCGCGACCAGCTCAAAATCGCCTTCGGCATCTTCATAGGCCGCGTGCGGCGCCAGGAAATCGCGCGGCAAGGCCATGGCGTTGGCGCCGATCGGGCCGAGGTCCGGCAAGCGCAGCAGCGCGCCGAAGTTTTCCGCCACGTAGCCGCGCGCTTCGGCATCCAGCAGTTCCACGCGAAAACGCACGCCACGCGGAATCACCGCAACGTCCAGCGGCTTGATCTCCAGCACGCCCAACTCGGTGGCAATGTGCAATCGGCCCTGCTGCGGCACGATCAGCAGTTCGCCATCCGCGTCGTAGAAGAAGCGCCCCTGCATCGAGCGATTGGCAGCGTACACGTGGATGCCGCATCCGGCCTGCTCGGCCGGGCCGCCGTTGCCGGCAAGGGTGACCAGGCCATCGACGAAATCCGTCGGTTGCGAGGGCAACGGCCATGGGTCCCAGCGCAATTGATTCGGCGTGGCCGGCGCCTCGTCGAAGCGATTATGGAAGCTTGAGTGCACAAGCGGCTCGAACGGCTTGTGCATCGCAGCCGGCCGAATGCGGTACAGCCAGCTGCGGCGATTGGCATGGCGCGGCGCGGTGAAGGCGCTGCCCGAAAGTTGTTCCGCATACAAACCGTGCGCAACGCGCTGCGGCGAGTTCTGCCCCGCCGGCAGGACGCCCGGAATGGCCTCGCTGGCGAATTCGTTGCCGAAGCCGGATTGGTAGCCGTTCGATTGCATCATCAAGCTCACTCTGACCTTGTCCAGACTCCTCCCGGCGTGAGAGGGGCTTTGAATTTACAGCACGCCACGGCGCATCTGGTCGCGCTCGATGGATTCGAACAGCGCCTGGAAGTTGCCTTCGCCAAAACCTTCGTTGCCTTTGCGCTGGATGATCTCGAAGAAGATCGGGCCGACATTGTTCTGCGTGAAGATCTGCAGCAGCTTGCGCTGCTTGGTCTCCGGATCGGCGTCGATCAGGATCTTGTTTTTCGCCAGGCGCGCTACGTCCTCGCCATGGTTCGGAATGCGCATGTCGATCACGTCGAAATACGTATCGGGCGTATCCAGGAACGCCACCCCTTTCGCGCGCATCGCTTCCACCGTCTCGTAAATGTTGTCGGTGAAGCAGGCGATGTGCTGGATGCCTTCGCCGTGGTAAGCATCGAGGTACTCGTTGATCTGGCTCTTCGGATCGCTCGACTCGTTGAGCGGAATGCGCACGATGCCGTCCGGCGCGGTCATCGCCTTGGATACCAGGCCGGTCTTCGCGCCCTTGATGTCGAAGTAGCGGATCTCGCGGAAATTGAATAGCCGCTCGTAGTAGTCGGACCACTGCTGCATGTTGCCGAAATACAGGTTGTGCGTGAGATGGTCGATGAAGGTAAGGCCGAACCCGGCCGGATGTTGGTCAGCGCCCGGTACCGGCGCGTAGTCGTCGCCATAGATGCTGCCGGCGTCACCGTAGCGGTCCACCAGATACAGCATGCAGTCGCCGATGCCCTTCACGACCGGCGCATTCACCGCCTTGGTGTCGACCTTGCCGGCCGGAACCTCGCCGCCATTGGCCAGCACCGCCTTGAGCACGTCGTTGGCGGGCTTCTTGAAGCGGATCGCGAAGCCGCAGGCGCAAGGCCCGTGTTTGGCGGCGAAATCGGCCGCGAAGGAAGCGGGGTCTTCATTGACCAGGAAATTCACGTCGCCCTGGCGGTACACGGTGATCGGCCGGCGCTTGTGCGTGAGCACCGCCGTAAAACCCATGTTCTGGAATAACCTATGCAGGTCGCCGCCGCGGCCTGCCGGGGCGGCGAACTCAACGAATTCGAATCCGTTGATGCCCATGGGGTTCTCGAAGGTGGTGACGTGCATGCCGAGATTGGGTTGGGCGTTCATGGCGCTCTCCTGAAAAGTCGATGCGCGACGGCGGCAGCGTCAGCGTGCCACCATCTGGATTAAACCACCCTTATAGTTACAGTTGAAACTAATTGCAAGGAACACCGCCGCAAATGTCCCATCCGCGCAAGCCCGCCCCCGCCGGAGCCGAACACGCCCCGCTCGAACTGGAGCGTTTCCTGCCCTACCAGCTGTCGATTCTTTCGAACACGGTGAGCCAGGCGATCGCGAACGACTACCAGCGCCGCTACGACCTCAGCATGACCGAGTGGCGCGTGATGGCTGTGCTGGCGCGCTTCCACGGGCTATCCGCACGCGAAGTGGCCGAACGCACGGCGATGGACAAGGTGGCCGTCAGCCGCGCGCTGGCCGGCCTGGTCGAAGCCGGCCGCGTGCATCGGGAAACCCACGGCAATGACAAGCGGCGCTCCGTGCTCAGCCTGACCGAGGCCGGTTGGCTGATCCATGACGACGTGGCACCGATGGCCCGCGCACACGAGCGCGAGCTGCTGACCAAGCTGGACGAAAACGAACGCCAGTGGCTGATGCGCATCCTGGACAAGCTGCTGGAAGATGTTCCGGGAATGAAACCAGGCGAACGCTGAAAGACCTCGGCGCCGCCTGTTCCCGGCCGACTATTTCACCCCATGCATCAGCCGGTTCACCAGCGGCGAAATCAGCAGCAGCAGCACGCCTGAGCCTGCCAGCACGTAAAAGCAGAAGGTGAAGCCGCTCAGCGCCGAGGCCGCGGTCATGCCGGTGGCGCCGCTGATGTGCGAAGCCAGCATGCCGGAAAGGTTGCCGCCCAAGGCGGTGGACAGGAACCACCCGCCCAGCCCAAGCCCGACCAGGCGCGGCGGCGCCAGCTTGGTCACCATCGACAGGCCGATTGGCGACAGGCACAGCTCGCCCACCGACTGGAACAGGTAGCACATCGCCAGCGGCCAGAAGGGGATCAGGCCGCGGCTGTCGAGCAGGTGCGACAGCGCATAGATCAGGCTGATGAAGCCCACGCCCTCGAACACCAGCCCCAGGCCAAACTTGCGCGGTATGGAAGGCTCCTTGTGGCGCTTGGCCAGCCAGCCCCAGGCCAGCGCAGTCAGCGGCGCCAGCACCACCACCCACAGCGGCGTCATTGCCTGGAACCAGCCCACGGGGAACACCCAGCCGCCGAACATCTGCCGATCCACCAGGTTCTCGGCCAGGAAATTGAAGGTGGTTCCGAACAGGTAATAGAACACCCAGAACAGCACGTTGAAGGCGAAGATGATCAGCATGGCGATCACGCGGTGCAACTGCACGCGGTCGTGGCGCAAGGCTTCGACGATCAGCACCACCACCATGCCGACGAACAGCGCACCCATCACCCATTGCAGGCCGGCCGCACCGAGCTTGGCCAGCAGCAAGTACGTCACCGGCACGGCAATCGCCACGCCCACCACCACTTGCAGCACACGCATGCGGCTTTCGCTGCCCGGCGCCGGACGCCCCACCCCGCGCAAGCCACGCCGCCCGAACCAGAACCACAACAGGCTCAACAGCATGCCCACGCCGGCCGCCGCAAACACGATGCGGAAGTTCTGCTGCAGCGGCGTTTTGGTGAAATAGCTGGCCATCCAGCCGGTAACCAGCGGCGCCAGGAAGGCGCCGCAATTGATGCCCATGTAGAACAGCGTAAAGCCGCGATCACGACGCTCGTCGCCGGGCGCATACAGCTGCCCCACCATCGAGGAGATGTTCGGCTTGAACAAGGCATCCCCCACGATCACCATCGCCAGGCCGAACAGCAAGGCATCGCGGCTGGGAATCATCAGCACGAACAAGCCCGCCGACATGACCACCGCGCCCAGCAGGATCGAGCGCTGATAGCCGATGATCTTGTCGGCGACATAGCCCCCGAACACGCCGAAGGCAAACGCCAGCGCCACGTAAGCGCCGAAGATGCTGCTGGCCCAGCCCTGCCCGGCGGGATCGCCGTGGTAGAACTGCGCCACCGCGTACAAGGCCAGCACCCAACTGAGGCTGTAATACGCGAAACGCTCCCAGAACTCCGTCATGAACAACATCCACAGGGGGCGCGGATGACCGAACAGTTGCGGAAAGTCGGGCGTGGGCTGGACGCCGGCTTCGGAATGCTGGTTCACGGGCATACCCCTGGGATTGGACCTGGAACATGTAATGGGCGAGGCACACCCAAGTCAATCACCATGCGACAAGACCATGCGGCAAGTGTGCTGCGATGACGCTGGTTTGTGCGAGATTGATCTCTGACGATGCATAAAAGCGCCGCAGGGCAAGCGTGGCGCGAGTAGGCTGAGATGCAATCCCAGCATCACAAAAACCACGAGAAAGCTACAGCTTTAGCCTTTCACCTAGGTGCCAAGCACCGTTCGCACATCCAGCAACTCGGGGAAAAACTCCAGATCCAGCGCCTTCTTCAAGAACGCCACCCCCGAGGAACCACCCGTGCCGCGCCGATGTCCGATGATGCGCTCCACCGTTTTCATATGGCGGAACCGCCACAGCTGGAAGCTCTCCTCGATGTCCACCAATTGCTCGCACATGTGGTACTCCGGCCAGAATGCCGCGCGCTGCTCGTAAATGCGCTTGAACACCGGCAACAAGCCTTCATGGCGCTGATACGGTTCGCTCCAGTCGCGTTCAATCCGCGCCGCCGGCACGGCGTGGCCGCGGCGCGCGAGATAACGCAGGAATTCGTCGTACAAACCCGGCGCCTCCAGCACGCTGCGCAAACGCGCCTGCGCTGCCGGGTCATACTCGAACACCTTGAGCATCTGTGCGTTCTTGTTGCCCAGCGTGAATTCGATGATGCGATATTGCAGCGATTGAAACCCGGACGACGAGCCCAGCGCATCGCGAAATTCCAGGTATTCCGAGGGCGTCAGCGTTTCCAGCACCGCCCACTGCTCGAACAATTGCCGCTGCACGTGCTTGACGCGCGCGAGAATTTTCAGGCACTCGTTCACGTCATCGACACGCAGATGGGCGATAGCCGCGGTCAGTTCATGAATGAGCAGCTTCATCCACAGCTCGGCCACCTGGTGCATCACGATGAACAGCATTTCGTCGTGATGCGGGGGCTGGGTGAGCGGCTGCTGCGCGCCGAGCAGTTGATCCAGACGCAGATAGCCGCCATACGTCGTCCGGCCGCTCAGGTCGAGTTCAATGCCTGCCTCGAGGTCCCGCTGGTTTTCCGTCATGGCGCGCGCAAGCCCGCAAAAAATAAGGAATGTTACCCGTTATGCCGAACCCCGCCCACGGACTCGCATGCTGCAGTGTAGCTTGCGACGCCGCATGGCGCCTGCTATCAATTGGCGTTTGTCTGGGTTCGAAGGGTACGCTCTGACTACACACACAGCGTGGTGACGCCCGCGTAAAATACGTCGAAGCATCCCTAGCGCGTCCGGCCCCACTGGATGGGCCGCGCCTCCCCCCGCACCGTTTTCCCCTACCCTTCCCGGGAGCGAGTCGTGTCCATCGCCGCCAAGTTTGAAATCGAATACCTGCAATATCTCGACGCAGAAGGCAAGCAGGTTAGGGATGACCTGCCCGAATTCACCAAAGACCTCGATCACATGGTCGAGCTGTACAAGCTGATGATGTCCACCCGCGTGTTCGACGCCAAGTCGGTGGCCCTGCAACGTACCGGCAAGCTCGGCACCTATGCAAGCTGTCTTGGCCACGAAGCCTCGCACGTCGGCATCGGCAGCGCGATGAAGCCCGAAGACGTGCTCTCGGTGAGCTATCGCGAATACGGCGCCCAGCTCTACCGCGGCGTGCAGCCGCGCGAGGTGTACATGTACTGGGGCGGCGACGAGCGCGGCAACGATTACCAGAAGGAGCCGGCGCGCCATGACTTCGCCTGGTCGGTGCCGATCGCCACGCAATGCCTGCACGCAGCCGGCTGCGCGCTGGCCTTCAAGATCCGCGGCGAAAAGCGCGTGGCCGTGTGCACGATCGGCGACGGCGGCTCGTCGAAGGGTGACTTCTACGGCGCCATCAACATCGCCGGCGCACAGAACCTGCCGCTGGTCGCGGTGATCGTGAACAACCAATGGGCGATTTCCGTACCGCGCAAGATCCAGTCCGGTGCGCCGACGCTGGCGCAGAAGGGCATCGCCGCCGGCCTCTACTGCATCCAGGTGGACGGCAACGACATCATCGCCGTGCGCAAGGCGATGGAAGATGCACTGGAACGCGCGCGCAACGGTGAAGGCGGCAGCGTGCTGGAGCTGGTCACCTACCGCCTGAGCGACCACACCACCGCCGACGACGCCCGCCGCTACCGCGGCGAGCAGGAGGTGAAGGACGCCTGGGCGAAGGAGCCGATGAAGCGACTGCGCAACTGGCTGGTCGCCAAGAAAGTGTGGGACGACGCAAAAGAAGAAGCATGGAAGGCCGAGTGCGACGAGTGGATGGACAACGAGGTCAACGCCTACCTGCAGACCAAGACCCAGCCCGTCACCGCGATGTTCGACTACACCTTCGCCGAAGTACCCGCAGACCTCGCCAAACAGCGCGACCTCGCGCTCTCGCTCGACAAGAAGGCGCACTAAGCAATGGCACAGATCACGCTTATCGAAGCAGTCACCCAGGCACTTGCTTATGAAATGGCCCACGACGAAAGCGTCGTCGTATTGGGCGAAGACGTCGGCGTCAACGGCGGCGTATTCCGCGCCACGCAGGGCCTGCAGGAAAAATTCGGCGCATTGCGCGTACTCGACACGCCGCTGGATGAAACCACCATCGCCGGCGTTACCGTGGGCCTGGCTGTCGCAGGCATGAAGCCGGTCGCCGAAGCACAGTTCGAAGGTTTCATCTATCCGATGATGGAGCAGATCGCCTGCCACGCCGCGCGCATGCGCAACCGCACGCGCGGCCGCCTCACCGTGCCGGCCGTGTGGCGCGCACCATGGGGCGGCGGCATTCGCGCGCCGGAACACCACTCCGAAGCGAACGAACACCTGTTCACCAATATTCCCGGCCTGCGCGTGGTGATGCCTTCGTCGCCCGCACGCGCATACGGGTTGCTGCTCGCCGCGATCCGCGATCCGGATCCGGTGATGTTCTTCGAACCCAAGCGCATCTATCGCCAATACAAGGAAGAAGTGCCCGATGACGGCGAAGCGCTGCCGCTCGACGTGTGCTTCGTGTTGCGCGACGGCACCGACGTCACCATCGTGACCTGGGGCGCCCAGGTGAAGGAAGCGCTGGAAGCGGCCGACGCGCTGGCCGAGGAAGGCATCAGCGCGGAAGTGATCGACGTCGCCACGCTCACGCCGCTGGACTTCGACACCATCGCCGAATCGGTGCAGAAAACCGGCCGCTGCGTGATCCTGCACGAAGCCCCCAAGACCGCCGGCTTCGGCGCCGAGATCGCCGCGCGCATCGCCGAGGAATGCCTGTATGACCTGCTCGCGCCGGTGGAACGCGTGACCGGCTGGGATACGCATATCCCGCTGTTCCGCCTGGAGATGAAATACCTGCCGAGCGCGGAGCGCGTGGTGGAAGCCGCCAAGCGCGCGCTGGCGGCGAGCTGAAGCTTGCCGGGAATCGTAAATCGGGAATCGTCAATAGTTAAAAGCCGTGATCGACAACTTCGTCACTTAGCTCTTTCGATTCACGATTGACGATTCACGACCACCGAACCTCATTCTTTACATTGCGGATTCAAAGCCAATGGCCAACATCAAGACGTTCTACCTGCCGGATCTCGGCGAAGGCCTGCCCGACGCGACCATCGTCGAGTGGCACGTGAAGGAAGGCGATCAAATCAAGCTCGACGCGCCGCTGGTATCGATGGAAACCGCCAAGGCCGTCGTCGACGTGCCTTCCCCGTACACCGGCAAGGTCACCAAGCTGCACGGCGCTGCCGGCGACGTGATCGACACCGGCGCCGCCCTGGCCGAATTCGAGCCCGATCCGAACGCCAAGCAGCGTGCGGAGGCCGAATCCACCGGCCACCATCATGGCCCCAAGAAAGCCGCGGCGGCGGAAGCGAAGAAAGTTACCGCGTCGGCCGAGGGTGGCGAAATCGAAGCCGGCAGCGGTACGGCCGAGCGCGAAGACGAAGGCACGGTGGTCGGCGCCATGGTCAGCGGCAGCCATGTGCACGTGGAACAAGCCTCCAGCGTCGGCGGCGTCAAGGCGGTTCCGGCCGTACGCGCGCTGGCGAAGAAGCTCAAGGTCGACATCACGCGCGTACGCGGCACCGGCGCCGATGGCGTGGTGACCATGCAGGACGTGAAAAACGCCGCGGCGAACGGTACCGCTGCGCTAGGTGCAGCGCCTGCTCGCGCGGTGCCGGCCTCCGCCGGCCGTCACCTTGCCCCGGAACTGCCGCAGGCGGAACCAGCACGCACCGCCGTATCGCTGGCCGGCAAACCGGTGCGTACCGCGCCGCCGAGCGTGCACGCCAGTGGCCAACCGGAACAGCTCAAGGGCGTCCGCCGCAACATGGCGCGCGTGATGGCCGAAGCGCATGCCAACGTGGTGCCCACCACGCTGGTGGACGACGCCGACCTGCACGCCTGGATCGGCAAGCAGGACATCACCGCACGCCTGATCCGTGCCATCGTCAGCGCATGCAAGGCGGTGCCCGCGCTCAACGCCTGGTTCGACGGCAAGAACCTCACCCGCACCCTGCATCCGCACGTGGACATCGGCATTGCGGTAGACACGGAAGATGGCTTGTTCGTGCCGGCATTGCGCAATGCCGACGTGCTGGACAGCGCCGGCATCCGCGCCGGCATCCAACGCCTGCGTACACAGGTGGAAGACCGCACGATTCCCTCCTCCGAACTCAGCGGCTACACCATCAGCCTGTCCAACTTCGGCATGTTCGCCGGCCGTTATGCGACGCCGGTGGTGGTGCCGCCGTGCGTGGCCATCATCGGCGCCGGCAAGCTCAGCCACGACGTCGTCGCGGTGATGGGCGGCATCGAAGTACACCGCCGCATGCCGATCAGCCTTACGTTCGACCACCGCGCTGCGACCGGCGGAGAAGCCGCGCGCTTCCTGAAGGCGTTGCTGGATGATCTGTCGCTGCCGAACTGATCGGTCAAGCAACGTTGAAAGAAAAAAAGCGCCCAGCATGGGCGCTTTTTTGTTGCACCCTGGGCTGGTAACTAAGCCTTGGCGCAATCGTTCAAGCGCAAATGCCTTGTCTCCGGCGCCCAGACGATCGATACGGCCATGCCGACGACCAGCACGGCCGCCAACGCCATCATCGTCAATTGCAGGCCGAACACCTGCATTCCGATCGGCAACAGGAACACGCCGGCGGCCGAACCAAGGCGACTGAACGCCACGGCGAAGCCGACACCGCAAGCGCGTACTTCCGTGGGAAAGCATTCAGGCGGGTAGACACCGACCAGGTTGGATACCGCCGACAAGGTGACGGTAAATAGGGCAAATGACGCTACCAGGGCCATGGACGCCGAACCAGGCACCAGGCTCAGCGCGGCCAAGGACGCCGCAGTGATGGCAAAGGAGCCGATCAGGAAACTGCGCCGCGGCAGCTTGATGGTGAGCCAGATGCCTACGATCGCGCCTGCCACCAGCAGGCCATTCAATAGCAGTTCGGCGCCGCTGTCGTCGGCAAGGCGAATGATCTTCAGGATGGTGGGCAGGAAGGTGTAGATCGCGAAATAGGGAATCACCAGGCATACGAAGAAGATGCAGTTGAACGCCGTCCGCCGGATCATGTCGCGCCGGAACAGGCGTGCGTATCCACCCTGTGCGTGCTCGTCATCACGCGGGCTGGTATCCAGCACCACATGCTGGCCGAAGTGCTTCGTCACCACGGCGTCGGCCTCGGTCCGGCGCCCCTGGTTGAACAGCCAGCGCGGCGACTCCGGCGTACCCATGCGCAGGATAAGCACGATCAACGCAGGAATGCCGCTGGACGCCAACAACCAGCGCCATGCATCAGGGTCCGGCGAATGCTGCACGAAATGCATGCCCAGTACGTTGGCCGCGACGTAACCGACGGTCCATATCACACTGAACGAACCAAGCAGCATGCCGCGGTGCTTGCGCGGCGAGAACTCGGCAAGAATGGCGTGCCCTACCGCAAAATCCCCACCCATTCCCAAGCCGAGCAACGCACGCAACAAGCACAGCATCCATGGCGTGTGCACGTAAAACTGGGCGAAGGCTGCGAAGGTGATGATGACGAAGCTGAGCAGGAAGATTTTTTGCCTGCCCACGCGATCGGACAGCCAACCGAACACCAGACTGCCGAGAAAGATGCCGAGCAAGGTGGAGCTGCCGATCATGCCTTCCCACAACGCGCGATGTTCGGCTTGCATGCCAAACATCTGATCCAAAAAAGGCGTGAGGGCATAGGCGATGGTGCCGATCGCGTAGCCCTCCGTAAGGTGCGCGCCGAAGGTCAGCGCGGCGATCTTGCAATGAAAGAAGTTGAGCGGCACGTCATCCAGCAGGATTTTTTCGCCTTTCTGTCGGGTGCCATCCGTGTAGCCGACCCATACCTGTCCATCTCCGCTGCTCATGGTTTCTCCTTCCATTGCGTAGGACGCGGGCCGCGCCCCGAGTCGTATCAGCCGCCGGCGAGCCTCGTAGTCGTCAACCGTGCAGACCGCCCAACATGAGGTACTTCAACTCCATGTACTCGTCGATGCCGTACCTGGAACCCTCGCGGCCGAGGCCGGATTCCTTGACGCCGCCGAACGGAGCCACTTCGGTGGAAATGATTCCCTCGTTGATACCCACCATGCCGCTTTCCAGGGCGCCGGCGACGCGCCAGCTGCGCGCCATGTCCCGCGTGTAGAAATAGGCGGCCAGGCCAAAGGGCGTGGCGTTGGCCGCTACGACCGCTTCTTCTTCCGTATCGAAACGGAAACAGGCGGCTACCGGGCCGAAGGTTTCCTCCTGCGCGATCAGCATGTCGTGCGTGGCGTTCACCAGCACGGTGGGCTCGAAGAAGGTGCCACCCAGCTCGTGCGGTTTGCCGCCGGTCAGGATACGTGCGCCCTTGCTTACGGCATCCGTCACGTGCTGCTGAACCTTGTCGAGCGCCGCCTGGTTGATCAGCGGACCCTGCTCGACATCGCCGGTGAAGGCGTCGCCGACGCGCAGCTTGCCCACGGCTTCGGCCAGCGCCTGGGTAAACGCCTCATAGATGCCGCCCTGCACATAGAAGCGATTCACGCATACGCAGGTCTGCCCCGTATTACGGAACTTGGATGCCATCGCACCGCGCACTGCCGCGCCGATGTCGGCATCGTCGAACACGATGAACGGGGCATTGCCGCCCAGTTCGAGCGAGAGCTTCTTCAAGGTATCCGAGCACTGGCGCGCGAGCAGCTTGCCGGTGCGGGTGGAACCGGTAAACGAAAGTTTGCGCACCGTGCTCGATCCCGTAAGCACGGCACCGATCGCCACCGGATCGCCGGAGACGATGTTGAACACGCCGGCAGGAATGCCCGCCAGTTCGGCCAGCACGGCCAGTGCGAAGGCTGACAGCGGAGTTTCTTCCGAAGGCTTGAGCACCATGGTGCAACCAGCCGCCAATGCAGGCGCCGCCTTGCGGGTGATCATGGCGAGCGGAAAATTCCATGGTGTGATAGCAGCGACCACGCCGATCGGCTCACGCACGACCAGGATTTTGGAATGCGGCGACGTACTGGGAATTACATCGCCATAGGTGCGCTTGGCCTCTTCCGCAAACCATTCGAGGAAGCTGGCCGCGTAGGCAACTTCACCCCGCGCCTCGGCCAGCGGCTTGCCTTGCTCGCGCGACAGCAGCTCCGCCAGCGCTTCGCGATGCACCAGCATCAGCTCGCCCCAGCGACGCACCTTGACGCTGCGCTCCTTTGCCGTCAGCGCGCGCCAAGCGGGGAATGCGGCCGCGGCAGCATCGATGGCTTGTTGCGCCTCCACGCCCCCGCCTTTGGCTACCTCGGCAATGACCAAACCGGTGGCGGGATTGTGCACAGGGTACGTATCCGTTCCGCCGTGCCAGCTACCGTTGATGTAATGGCCATTGCGCAGGAGGCTTGTTTCGATGCTCCGATCGCCATCGCTCATGCCGTTTTCTCCTTGAGGTGTGCAAACGCTCCCTGTGCCGGACGCGGCTCACGTGCGATACGGCGACCTGCGGTGTAGTCGTTGATCAGGTCGCAGGGAGTGTAGTTACGATCCAGTTCGTATAGATCTTCTTCGCTCAGCCTGGTATCAAGCGCAGCCAGTGCGCTGTCGAATTGGGCTGGGGAGTCCGCCCCCACCAGCATGCTGGCGACATGCGACCGTGCCAGCACCCAGGCCTGCGCAATCTGTGCAGCGGATACGCCATGCCGTTGCGCCACCCTGGCCGCCGAAGCGGCGATCGCCAGCGAAGCTTTGTCGCCATACATCTGCGCGGTGAAGAAATCCGTCTGGTTGCGTGTGGACGTAACGTCACCGGAAAGCAGGCCGCGTGCCAGCGGGCTGAACACGGACACGCCGATGCCCTGGTCGGCGCAGTAAGGGATCATCTCGCGTTCTTCCTCGCGATACGCGAGGTTGAGCTGCAATTGCATGTTGATGGGCTTGTCCCAGCCATGCCGCTCGCATGCCTGCATGATCTTGGCGAACTGCCAGGTGTACATGGTGGACACGCCGATATAGCGCGCCTTGCCGCTGCGCACGATGTCGTTGAGCGCACCCATCGTTTCTTCCACCGGCGTGTTGACGTCGAAGAAATGCAACATATAGATGTCGACGTAGTCCATGCCCAGTCGCAGGAGCGATCCATCGATGCCATCCATGATGTGCTTGCGCGAATGGCCGCCGGCGTTGGGATAGACCCCCATGTCGTAACCCACCTTGGTGGTGATCACGACTTCCTCGCGCCGTACCAGGCGCCGGAGTATACGGCCAACCACTTCCTCACCCACGCCGATGGAATAGAAATTGGCCAGGTCGATGAAGTTGACGCCGGCTTCCAGTGCGTACCGCACGATCGGCTCGCTCTGCGCTTCATCGAAAATCCACGGTTTCCACTGTGGCGTGCCCATGTTCATGGTACCGAGGCACAAGCGCGATACTTTCAGGCCGGACTGGCCAAGACGTATGTATTGCATGCGGGCTCCCGACGCTCTTCAGGCCTTGGGCGTATAGAACGGATTGCTGACGTTGGCGGCCGCCGCGAACACGTCCTTGGTGTTCGGCAGGCCCAGCATGGCGGCGCGGATGGCGCTTTTGCAGGCGCGATAATTGTTGTCGTAGACAGCGTCGAGATCGTCGCAGGCGGGATTCACCCAATTGGCCGAGACGATGACCCAGTCATTGTCTGCTTCGGGCGGCAACACACCTTCTTCCAATGACTCGGCAACCGCCCTGGCGATGCCGGCCTGCGAGGCGCCCCAGGTGGCGTTGCCGTGGAAATCGTTGGCGATCGGCGCCTTGTTGACGTAGAGCGCCAGCGGTTTGGTCGGCACGCCCGGCCGGGCGATGATCACAAAGGGTGCGTGCCCGGCGGAAGGCGTGGCCAGGGCGGTGGCGAACGCTTGCCCTGCAGGGCCGTTGCGGGGGCCGACCAGCACGTTGATGTGCGCGAGGTTGACGCCAGGCCCTTCGAATCCTTCGCCGATGTAAAGCAGTTTGCTATCCGTTGCACTCATGTCTTCCGCCATTCAGAACGTCGAAGGCCCGATTGTGCAGCCCCAGCAGCGGATTAGTGAGTCAACTTACACCGATAAAAACCTCAGCGATTACTGTATATCTCGTGCTGTCACCCCTACATGGATTCGTATCTTTTAAGGCAACGCAGCAGACCGGGTTTTCACGCCGATGCCAGCACACTGGCACTCACCACTGTGCGAGGTACGCATCATGCACCGCAGCGGCTTCCGTCACGCGGTTTCCGCAACTGCCTGCAACGGTAGGCGCATAAGGACTTCCAGGCCGCCATCTTGCTGGTTCCGCGCCACCACCTCGCCCTGATGCGCCTGCATGACCCGTTGCACGATCGCCAACCCCAGGCCGTGGCCGCTGGCCTGGGCGGCATTCGTGCCGCGAAAGAACGGCCGGAACATGAGTTGCAGTTCCTCTTCCGGCACTCCGGGGCCATGGTCGCGAACCTGCAGTTCGGCGTATGCATCGCGGTGTCGCAGATCGATCTGCACGACGCCATCGGGCGGGCTGAACTTGATCGCATTGGCGATCACATTGTCCAACGCACGCTCCAGCAGGATGCCGCTGCCTTGTACGGCCATCGGTCCGTCATCCGCCATGCGCAAGACAACGCCGCGCGCCTCGGCATCGATGTGCGCCGCGGCGACGCGGTCCCTGGCCAGCGCAACCAGGTCGACAGATTCACGCACCATGCCCGGCAAGCCGCCTTCCAGCCGCGATAGCGCCAGCATCTCCGCAGTAAGGCGATCCATGCGGGAAATCTCGCGCTCGGCGCGCTGGAAATGCGCTGCGGCCTCAGCCGGGTCGGCGCTGTGCTGGGCCAGGTCCAGAATCAGATGCAAACGCGCCAGCGGCGAACGCAACTCGTGCGACAGATCCTGCAGTACGCCGCGATCGTGCGCCACCAGGTGCTCGATGCGTTCGGCCATGCCGTTGAAATCGCGCGCAAGCTGGCCAAGCTCGTCATGCTTGTTGCTCCAGCGCCGATCCACGCGCGTGGCAAATTCCCCGGTAGCCATCTTGTGGGTCGCCGCACGCATCGCCTCGACCGGCCGCGACACGCTACGCGCCACCCACCAGCCGATGCCGGCGATCATCAACAAGGAAAGTCCCAGCTGCACGCCAAGCAGGATCTTCCCGCGCGTCCGTGGCGGGATGCGCGAGCGCGAACTGCTTACAGCTACCAGTTGCCGCGCCTGGCCATCCGTGCCGGTCACATTCTGCACGGCAACGTAGAAACCAGGCCATGGATTCATCGCAATGTCGTGGCCGGACGACAACCAGGCCGGCAACACGTCGCGGACCGATGGCGGCAGCCGTATCTCGCGCAACGGTTGACCATTTTCGTATAGCGTGGCGTCCACGCCCTGTTCGCGCTGTTGCCTTACCCATGTGTCCAAGCCGAAGCCACCGTCCTTTTCATAGGCCTGGTCGGCGGCCTGCGCCAAGGCCGGCCAATCGAAATCCTGCTGCATCGAGAAGTTGATGAAGCTGCGCGTCAGCAAGCCGCCGAGCATCAGCACCAGCACGTTGGCGATGCACACGGAAATCAGCAGACGCCAGAACAATGGGCTGCGAAACGGGCTCTTGAATGAATTCATGCCGGCGCCGCGCTATGGGGTATCAGCACGTAACCCGCGCCGCGCACCGAATCGATGCGTGGCGCCTGTGCCGATGCTTCGGCCAGCTTGTGGCGAAGCCGGCTGACGTGCACGTCGATGCTGCGATCGAAGCGCTCCAGTTCGCGTCCCAGCGCCACGCGTGTCAGCGAGGTCTTGTCGATGACTTCGCCGGCGCGCTGCACCAGCAACAGCAGCAACGCGAACTCGGCGCCGGTGAGGCTGAGCTCCTGCTCGCCGGCATAGGCGCGCCGTTCACCGGGCAGCAAGCGCAATACGCCGGCAGACAGTTCCCCCACGCTTTCCACCGTATGACGGCGCAATTGGGCGCGCACGCGCGCCAACAGTTCGCGCGGCAGGCAAGGCTTGGAAAGATAGTCGTCGGCGCCCAGTTCCAGCCCGACGACGCGATCCACCGGTTCGCCGCGTCCGGAAAGCATGATCACCGGCAAGCGGTACTGCGCGCGCAGATCGCGCAAGGTATCCAGGCCGCTGCGGCCCGGCATCATCACATCGAGAATCAACAGATCCGGGCGCAGGGCCGGATCGCGCAACCGTGCCAGCACGCCCTCGCCATCGTGCACCACATCCACCTGCAGGCCTTCGCGCTGCAGGTATTCGGCGAGCAGCGAACACAGCTCGCGATCATCATCACCAATCAGTATTCGGGACATTCGCCAACCGTCGACGGCAAGTACTTGCTACTTACTATTGCATGACAACGGCTACCGGCGGCCTGTCGCTTGCGACCGGACTGACTTTACCCTTCTTTACTTCGCGGCAAAGGTCTTAAACCCGCTCCTGCTTTCCAATAGTCACACGCAAATCCTCCACCCAAGCAGGAGCTTTACCATGCGCAAGTCGATCACCCTGTCGCTCATTCTCTCCGCCGCACTCGGCGTGTCGGCGCTGGCTGTCGCCCAGGGCGGCCCCGGTCCTGGCTTCGGCCCCGGCCCGCACGGGCATCGCGGTGGCGATGAAATGGCCTTCCGTGGCTTGAACCTCACCGATGCACAGAAGACCCAGATCAAGCAGATCATGCAGCAGAGTTTTACCTCGCTGAAGTCCCAGGCCCAGGCCGTGCGCCAACAGCGCGAAGCGTTTGAGGCGCTGTCGCCGAACGCGTCCAACTACCAGTCCGCTGCAGCCAGCCTGGCCCAGGCCGAAGCCAATTTCACCAGCGCCCGCATTACCGCCCGGGCTGCTGTCACGGCACAGATCTACAACACGGTGCTGACCAGCGCGCAGCAGAGCCAGTACGCCAGCAACAAGGCCTCGTTCCAGGCCCGCAAGGCCCAATGGCAGCAGTTCAAGGCCGAACATCCGCTGCCTTCGGGCGCCAGCTCGGCCCAGTAAGGCGCGGCAAGGCATAACAACAAGAAGCTCGGTTAGCGGATCCTAGCGGACGTTCTAACCGATCCCCCTGAGCGACCGCCGCTGCACCGGCGGTCGCTTTTTTTGCAGCCTCCACTCAACGGTGCCGCTGTCATGCCACTGTCGTGCACAAGCCTTAGCTTTCATGGCGCTGACCATCGAGGGCAAGCTCATGCAGACCGAAGCGACCGCCGTCAGTACCGGCACCGCCACCCAGGGTTCCGGGCGCATGTTCGGCATTTTGTTTGGCCTGATCCTGCTGGTAGGGGCGGGATACGCCGGCCTGCATCTGGTCGATGATCTTTCCATCGTGCGCGCGCATTCGACCACCCCGTTCATCCTGCTGGGCGTGGCCTTGCTGATCGCCCTCGGCTTCGAGTTCGTGAACGGCTTTCATGACACGGCCAATGCCGTCGCCACGGTGATCTACACGCACTCCCTGCCCGCCAACCTGGCGGTGATCTGGTCGGGCGTTTTCAACTTCCTGGGTGTGCTGACCTCCTCCGGCGCGGTCGCCTTCACGGTGGTATCGCTGCTGCCGGTGGAGCTGATCCTGCAAGTGGGTAGCGAGGCCGGTTTTGCGATGGTGTTCGCGTTGCTGTTCGCGGCCATTTTGTGGAACCTCGGCACCTGGTATTTCGGCCTGCCCAATTCGTCCTCTCACACTTTGATCGGCTCGATCATCGGCGTGGGCCTGGCCAACCAGCTCACCGCCGCCAAGACCGGCACCAGCGGCGTGGATTGGAACGCCGCCGCCGGCGTATTGCGCGGCCTGGTCTTCTCGCCCATCGCCGGCTTCCTGCTTGCGGGCCTGCTGATGCTGTTGCTGAAGGCGCTGGTCAAGATTCCCGCGCTGTATCGCGCACCGGAAGGGCGCAAGCCGCCGCCGTGGCCGATCCGTCTGCTGCTGGTGCTCACTTGCACCGGCGTCAGCTTCAGCCATGGCTCCAACGACGGCCAAAAGGGCATGGGCCTGATCATGCTGATCCTGATCGGCACGGTACCGACCGCGTATGCCTTGAATGGCGCGGTGTCCGGCGGCCAGGTGCAGACCTTTCATCAGGTGACGGTGCAAGCCCGGCAAGTATTGGATGGCATCGATCAAGGTACGCACGTGAGCGGCAATCCGCGCGACCTGGTCACGACGGCATTGCAGCAACGCAAGCTGCAGTCCGACACCATTCCTGCGCTTTCGGCGCTGCTGGCCAACATCGACCAGCAGGTGGGCAATCGCTCTTCCTTGCGTTCGGTGCCGCAGGACCAGATGGGCAACGTGCGAAATGACATTTACCTGGCCAACGCAGCAATTCCCTTGGTGCTGGCGCAACCCGGGCTGAGCAACGACCAGAGCAAGACGCTCACGACCTGGCGTGGCCTTGCCGTCAAGGCGACGCAATTCATTCCGGCGTGGGTGAAAGTTGCGGTGGCGTTGGCGTTGGGCCTCGGCACCATGGTCGGCTGGAAACGCATCGTGGTAACGGTCGGCGAACGCATCGGCAAGGAACATCTCACTTATGCCCAAGGCGCATCGGCCGAACTGATCGCCATGGGCTTGATCCAGGCCGCCGACATGTATCACTTGCCGGTCAGCACCACGCACGTACTGACCTCCGGCGTCGCCGGCACGATGGCGGCAAACGGTTCCGGCCTGCAGTGGGCCACCGTGCGCAATTTGCTGATGGCGTGGGTGCTGACCTTGCCGGCCTCGATCGTGCTGGCAGGCGTGCTCTTCGTGGCACTCAAGCATCTGTTCTGAGCACGACAGCTGGGCTCACTCAACGAGCAGGAAACATCGCCTTGGCGATCCCAGCACATCGCTGAACCAACGCAACATTTCTTTGCGCTTTGCCACGTCGCATTCACGCCTGGCCTGCTGCCATGTACGTGCGGATCGATAGTGATGCGCCTGCTTGCTTCTTTTCCTTCTTTGCAGGCAGTCCATAGCTCCAAGGAGATTGCCAATGCGTAACCATTCCCATCTGCGCAAATCCCTGATCGCCACTGCAGTGATGATGGCCTTCGCCGCCATGCCATTCTCCCTGATGGCACAGAGCACGTCGCCGTCGTCCATGCCACAGCAGCAGCAACCGTCGAGCATGCAGCAGTCGACGTCCGGCACCGATCAGTCGACGATGACCCCCAGCAACGAGACCGTACCCGGCAAGGTCGACGATGGCTGGATCACCACCAAAGTGAAATCCAAGTTCGCCGCCGCAAAGGGTGTGCAGGCCAAGGATATTTCGGTGAGCACGACCGATGGCAAGGTCACCCTGACCGGCACGGCCACCTCGAAGGCGGAGAAGACCCGCGCCATCCACATCGCCAAGGGCGTGAAAGGCGTGAAGAGCGTGGACGCTTCGGGCCTGACTGTGGGCGATTCGGGTTCGACCCCGTCGTCGAGCAGCAAGTAATTCCGGCTAGCCCATCCCTCCCCGGTCGCCGGGAAGGGATGGATGCCGCTTACTCGCCCTGTTCTTGCGCGGCAAGCGCGTCGAGCGCTGCGCGCAAATAATGCAGCGCTTCATCGCGCTGGCGTTCGTCCGAGTAGTCGGGCGCGGTGGCAACCGGTTCGCCATCCAGCTCCAGCACCAGCGAGCGCGCCGAGTGGCGTACGCTGATGGCGCCGCCGCCAAGGGTCTTGAGCCGTTTCTGGACCGCGCCGGCTTGCTTGGGGTCCTGGAAGGATTTGGAAAGCAGCAGTTCTGCGCCTTCCGAAGAAAACAGGCGGAAGCGGAAGCTGCCGTCGCTGTCGCGGAAACTGGCAAAGCGCGGCGGCTTGGTCGCTTTCGACGCCGGCTTGGCGTGATCGGCAACCGCAGCGCTCGCCGACATCGCTCGCAGGCCCACCGCTTCGCGCAATACGGCCATTTTGGGAGCGGCAATCGCGCGCGCCTTGCGTGCACCTTCGCGCAGGATGTCTTCGATATCGGCAGGGCGCGCGATCAATTGTTCATAGCGCTCGCGCATCGGCGCAATATCGGCTTCCAGGCGCTCGTACAGCACCTGCTTGGCCTCACCCCAGCCAATGCCCTCTTCCAGCGCGCGGCGGAAAGCGTTGCTTTCGGCTTCGCTGGCAAAGGCGCGGAAGATGGTGAACAGCGAGGAGCTTTCCGGATCCTTGGCTTCGCCCGGCATGCGCGAATCGGTGACGATGCGCATGATGGTGTCGCGCAACTGCTTGGCGCCCCCGGCAAACAAGGGAATGGTGTTGTCGTAGCTCTTGGACATCTTGCGGCCATCCAGCCCCGGCAGCGTGGCGACCTGCTCCTCGATCACCACCTCCGGCAACACGAACAATTCGCTGCCGTAAATATGATTGAAGCGCTGCGCGATATCGCGCGCCATCTCGATATGCTGGATCTGGTCGCGGCCCACCGGTACCTGTTGCGCATCGAAGGCGAGAATGTCCGCGGCCATCAACACCGGATACATGTACAAGCCGGCGGTAATGCCCGCATCCGGGTCTTCGCCCGCTTCGGTGTTCTTGTCCACCGCAGCTTTGTAGGCATGCGCACGATTGAGCAAACCCTTGGCGGTAACGCAGGTCAGCAGCCAGGTGAGCTCCGGGATTTCCGGAATATCGGACTGCAGGTAGAACGTCGCCTTGTTCGGGTCCAAGCCTGCCGCCAGCCAGGTCGCGGCGATTTCCAGGCGCGAACGCTCGATGCGCGCCGGATCGTCGCTCTTGATCAGCGCGTGATAGTCGGCCATGAAGAAGAACGCATCGACATCGGCCCGCTGGCTGGCGGCGATCGCCGGCCGGATCGCACCGACGTAGTTGCCCAGATGCGGCGTACCGGTGGTGGTGATGCCTGTAAGGACGCGTGTTTGCATGCGGCAATCCGAGAAAGATCAGACACCCGCGCACCTTGCGCGAGTGGAGACGGGAGTTTAAGGACTTTAGTCAGGTTCGCGCATCAAGGTGGACTTGCCGAACAGCGACTCGACCAGCTCCACCGCCAGCCGCGCCGTGCGGTTGCGCTTGTCGTAGGCCGGGTTCAGTTCGACGATATCCAGCGAGCCCAGGCGGCCGGCATCGGCGATCATTTCCATGCATAGCTGCGCCTCGCGATAGGTCGGGCCGCCACGCACCGTGGTGCCCACGCCGGGCGCGATGGATGGATCGAGAAAATCCACATCGAAACTCACGTGCAGGTGGGTGTTCTCATCCAGGCCGTCCAGCGCTTCTTCCATCGTGCGCTTCATGCCCACTTCGTCGATGTGGCGCATATCGTAGATATCCATCTTGGCCTGGCGCACGAGCCGCTTCTCGCCTTCGTCTACCGAGCGGATGCCGATCTGGCGAAATACGTCGGGCGTCACCGCCGGCACCTGGTCGCCGATTTCCACCAGCTCACGCGGCCCGTTACCGCACAGGCACGCCACCGGCATGCCGTGGATGTTGCCCGAGGGCGTCACCTGTGACGTGTTGAAATCGGCATGCGCATCCAGCCACAGCACGCGCAGCTTGCGGCCCTGCTCACGGCAATGGCGCGCGACGGCACTGATGGAACCAATCGCCAGGCAATGGTCCCCGCCCAACATGATCGGCAGGCGGCCGGCCTGCAGTTCCTGGTGGATGGCCGTGTGCACCGCAAAATTCCAGGCAATCACTTCCGGCAGGTGCCGATAACCATTCTCCGGCGGCTGCCAGGGGTTCATCGGCCCATGCAGATTGCCGCGATCGATCACTTCCATGCCACGCCGGCGCAGCTTCTCCCCCAGCTGCGCCACGCGCAGGGCCTCAGGCCCCATCGACGCCCCGCGATGCCCGGCGCCGATATCGGTCGGCACGCCCACCAAGGCAACCACCTGTTTCTTCATGCCACTTTGCTCGTGCTTTTTTAGTGGGATGCAAGTGTAGCCGGTCGAGGCGGCATGGGCTTACCGCATGGATAGCCGCGAGGACATTGCCAGCCAGTCAGCAAACTGGGTATCGACTACGGCCCTGGTTATTGTGCGAAGCGACAAGCGTAGCCAGAACGACGACATCAAACTCGCCAAACAATGGAGCGCATGAACATGACCGAGAAGCTGGCTACCTTCGACCGCGCCGAACTACTACCGGACAATGAAGCCATCGCCATCTACATGGACGGCGTATTCGAGACGGGGGATGCCAGTTACATGGCGCACGCACTGGAGATCGTGGCTCGTGCGCGCGGCATGACGCAATTGGCTCATGAAACAGGGCTGGCCCGCGAAGCTCTACCCTCTTCCAGCGAAGGCGGCAACCTCACCTGAAGACCACGCTGGCCGTGATGCTGGTGCCGACAGTCTGACTCGAACAGACGACCTACCGCTTACAAGGCGGTTGCTCTACCAACTGAGCTATGCCGGCGCTGGGCCGCCGATTCTACTCAAAAACAGCCCGTGCTGTGCGAGCCGATCGCCGGATCATGGATACGGCTACGCCAATCGAAGTGCTTGCTGTCGGTCGGCATCAGGTCCAGCCAGTATTCGGGCACGGTTTCGGTGCGCTCGCTCATCTGGGCCGGAAAGCCGGCGGCGACGATCTCGTCGCGGCGCTTGCGTGCATTGGCGGGGTCCTTGAACAGACCCAGCGAGACCGTGTTCTGGTTGTCGCCCGCGCTCACCACGAAATAATCCTGGATATTGCGCGCCCCTAGCTGGCGGGCTTGCGCCAGGGCGGCTGCATGGTTCGGACTGGGCGGCAGGTGCACCCACCAGCCGCGTGCCTGGGTGGTCTGTTCCTGGCGTGCGCGGGCGCGCAGTAGCTGCGGGCCGAGCGCGGTGCGGGCGATGCGCAGGTCCTCCTGCGTTGCAAACGGTCCCAGCGCCATGCACGCATAGCTGAGCGCATTGGCGGTGGGCGATGGAGCCGCCGCCGCGTTCGCGCCGGCGGGCGCGGAAGTCGACGCAGGCGCGGCAACTGTAGCCGGTGGCGCCACCGAAGCGGCGTGGGCCACCGTGGTGGCCGGCGGCGGCAGTTCGGAAAGCAGGTGCAGCTTCGGCACGCCGGGGTCGGTGGCAAAGCCGGCATGCGTGTCGTTCTGGCCCAGCAGCAGCCACGCGCCCACGGCGATATTCAAAGCGATCAGCAGTACGAACAGCAGGCGCAACACCATCGAACCATTCCCCCTGAGATATGGCGATTCTAGGAGGATGCAGGCGTTGTCGCCCACACATCGAGGCCGCGCAGCACGCTGTCGGGGGCAAGCTCCGCCGGCACGCCCAGCAACGGCAGCAAACTGGCGGCATCACCGCCGTCCAGCAGCAGGCGCTGGATGCCGCCCGAGGGCGCGGCGAGCTTGGTCGCAAAGCGTTCGATCAAGGCGGCGACCGCCTGCCAGCAACCGGAGACGACCGCATCGGCGGTGTTGTCGGCGATATCGCGAATGGCGCCGGGCTGATACGGCTTCACCCGCGCCGTCGCGCCGTACAGCGCCTGCTGCATCAGCAACGGCCCCGGAGCGATCAGGCCGCCCAGGTGCCGGCCATCCGCGGTCAACGCATCCAGCGTCAGCGCCGTGCCGATGCCGGCCAGCACGCAGGGGGATGCACCCGCCGCATGCGCCGCCACCATGGCAAGAAAGCGATCCACGCCCAGCCGCTGTGGCTCAGCGTAGGCGATACGCACGCCGCACGCTTCGGCCGGCGTACGCACCCATGCCACCTGCCCTGCAAAAACTTCCATCACGATACGTTCGATCTGCGCTTCACGCGCAGCGTCGACCACCGATGCGCCGAATATCCGCTGCGGCTGTCCTTGTTGCCGCCATGCCGCTGCCAGCACGGCGGCGACATCTTCTTCCCATGCCACCGCGCCACGCGCCAACCAGGTGTCGGTGCTGACCATGGCCCATTTCAGCCGCGTGTTACCGAGATCGAGCAGCAGCCTCATGCGCGTCGCACCGTGACATCGGCGCTGTCGATACCGCGCAGGCCCGCCGCCGTCTGCAATTGCAGCGCACCGCGTGCATCGATGCCGGCGCCGATGCCATCCAGTTCACCGAGCGCGCCGCTTACGCGCAGCGGCACGCCACGCAATGCATCGTGTTCGGCGTAGTCGTCGAGAAAGGCGGCGAACCCTTCGCGTTCGAATTGCGCCAGGCCGTCCACCAGGCTGGTGACCAAGGCAGCCGCCACCGCGTTGCGATCGGGCGGCGCCCCCTGGACCAGGCTGGCTAGGTCGCAGGCAGGTTGCCCGGCCTGCTCGCGCAAGGCGTCGGTCAGCCGCACATTGAGGCCGATGCCGATCACGGCGGCGCACGGCCCCTGATATTCCCCGCTCAGCTCGACCAGGATGCCGGCCAGCTTGCCACCATCGGCGAGCACGTCGTTGGGCCATTTCAGGCGGGCGCCCTCCACGCCGAGTGCATGCAGCGCACGCAACACGATGACCCCGGTGGCCAGCGACAAGCCGGACAGCGCCGCAAATCCCTCCTCGAACCGCTTCAGGCACGACAGGTAAATGTTCAAGCCGGGCGGCGAAAGCCAGCTGCGCCCGCGCCGGCCGCGGCCGGCCGTCTGCGTTTCCGCCATGACGATGCTCAAGTCAGCGGCGGCACTGCCGCGCCGCTGCAATTCGCTGGAGGTGGAATCGATCTCCCAATGCACCTCAAGCGTCCCCAGGCGCCGCGCCACCGCAGCGGGCAAGCGCGCGCGAACGGCGGACTCCTCCAGCATCTGGATCGGCCACGGCAACCGATAGCCGGCGGCTCCCGCCGTTTCGATCGGCACGCCGCGCTGGCGCAATGACTCGATCTGTTTCCAGATGGCAGCGCGGGTAATCCCCGCTTCGACGGCCAGACGGGAGCCGGAAAGCGTCTCCCCGGAAGCCAGGACGGCCAGGAGCTGTTGCGGCTGCATGGTGTTAGCGATCCAGGAGGCAGACGACCGCACGCGGTCGCGAGACAGGAACAAGGCGATATGACATGTGCAAATTCTAAGCCAGCAGCGACGACGGAAAGGGCACTGGCATCCAGAGCGTGTTTCTGGGACCATCCAGCGGCTAGGCTTAACGCCTTGGGGGCTTTGATCGCCATGCGCGCCACTTCATTGCTGCTCGTCTGCCTGCTCGGTCTGGGCGCTGCCGCCAACGCGGTGGCTGCAGGCGGTGCTGCGGCCGCAGGCGGCTCCAACACCAGCGCGGGCTGCACGGAGCACAGCGGCAACGGCGAGCATGGCAACGGCCATTATGCGTCCTCCGCCAACGGCGATGGAATGAACGCGCAGCACAGCGGATCGTCATCATCGCAGTCGTCCGGCAACGGCCATTCCGGCAATTCGGGGGGCGGCAACAACATGGACGACAACAGCTCCCGCTTCGGCAGCGGCGATGCGTCGCCCGATGGCTCTTCCCATGGTTCGTCCGGGCTCAGCTGGCAATCGCTGCTGCCTGGCTCCATCCAGTAACCGTTTCCGGATACCTCAGGTAGGCGGCAGCGCCACGCTGAACCGCGCGCCGCCGAATTCCGGCGAACGATCCACGATCAACTCGCCGTGGTAGGCGCGCACGATGTCCTGCACGATCGACAGGCCAATCCCGTGGCCTTTCACGCGCTCGTCGCCACGCACGCCACGCTGCAGGATTTTCTCGACCTTGTCTTCTTCGATGCCGGGGCCGTCGTCTTCCACGCTGAGCAGCAGGCCCGCCCGCGGGCGGCCCGGTTGACGCTGCGACTTCACCACCAGCAATACGTGGTGTCCGGCCCACTTGAACGCGTTCTCCAGCAGATTGCCCATCAGCTCCAGCAGATCGCCCTGCTCGCCATAGAACGCCGCGCCGTCTTCGATATCGAATTCGCACAGCACGTTCTTCGCCGCGTAGACCTTCTCCAGGCTTTGCACCAGATCCTCCGCATGGCCGGCGACCGGCACCGCGGCGGCGGCAAACGTCTGGCGGCCGGTGGTCGCCGCACGCGCAAGCTGGTAAGCGACCAGCTCATCCATGCGCCGCACCTGGTCCAGCACCGGTGCGCGTACCGCCGGCGGCAGTTCGCTGGCTTCCACCTGGGAGCGGATCACCGCCAGCGGCGTCTTCAGGCTGTGCGCCAGGTCGGCGAGCGTATTGCGATAACGCGTGCGCTGCTCGCGTTCGCTATCGATAAAGGCATTGATGCGACCGGTGAGGCCGGTGAGTTCAATCGGGTACTGGCTGTCCAGGTGATCGCTCTGGCCGCGTTCGACGCGGCTCATGTCGCTGGCGACCTTGCGCAGGGGCGTAAGGCTCCAGCGCAGCAGCAACAGCTGCAGCACGATCAGCATCACGCCCAGCGTCGCGAGCCAGCCGACCAGGCTGCGCCGATAGACGGCGGTGTTGCTTTCCAGTTCGTCTTCGGTCTGCGCCACCGTAAAGGTGAGGCGCACCGACGGGCGGTCCGGAACGTCCAGCGCCACGCCGAAGCTGTAGTAGTAAAGCCGCCCCAGTTCCGTATCCACCGGACCGATGAATTGCGACTGCCCCGGCTGCAGCGGGTGCAGGAAACTGAAATCCCGGCCCAGCGCCGAGGACGATTCCCAATGGAAGCCGTCACCCAGCACCACGGCATACAGGCCCGAACCGGGGCGCGAGAACATCGGATCGGGCGGTGTATCGGGCATCAGCGGCGTGCCGTCGCGGCGGGCATCGGTACCGGCGATGTAGGTGATTACGTAGTCGTGCAGGCGCGCATGCAGCTTGTTGAGTTCGCTGTCGCTATAGGTGCGCGACAAGGTCCAGCCGATGGCGCCCAGGAAGGCTGCCAGCACCAGGCCGGTAGTAAGCGCTGCGCGCGCCGCCAGTGAGAACGGGCGGCGCGCGGCTGCATCATTCGTCTTCGCTGCGAGGGATGGCAAAGCGGTACCCGCGTCCACGCACCGTCTCGATCGGCTTCAGCGTACCTTCCGGATCCAGCTTCCGGCGCAGGCGCCCAATGAAAACCTCGAGCACATTCGAATCGCGATCGAAATCCTGTTGGTAGATGTGCTCGGTGAGGTCGGCCTTGGACACCAGCTCGCCGGCGTGGAGCATCAGGTATTCCAGCACCTTGTATTCGTAGCTGGTGAGGTCCACCGGCTTGCCTTCCACGCCCACCGTTTGCGCGGTGGTATCCAGCTTGATCGGCCCGCAGGCCAGTACCGGCTTGGACCAGCCGCTCGCGCGGCGCACCAGCGCATTGATGCGCGCCAGCAGCTCTTCGACATGGAACGGCTTGACCAGGTAATCGTCGGCGCCGTGCTTCAAGCCTTCCACCTTGTCCTGCCAGCTGCCGCGCGCGGTGAGGATCAGGATGGGATAGCGCTGGCCGGCTTCGCGCAGCGATTTGACCAGGTCCATGCCCGACATCTTGGGAAGGCCGAGGTCGATGATGGCCAGATCGAACGGCACTTCGCGGCCGAGATACATGCCTTCTTCGCCGTCCTGGGCGGTATCTACGGCAAACCCGTCGCGTTTGAGTCGAGCCGCCAGCGTCTCGCGCAGCGGCGCTTCGTCTTCGACCAGGAGGATGCGCATCAGTGTTTCTCCTTCTTGCTCCCGCCGTTGGGAGACTTCTTGGTGGATTGTGCCGCAGCCGGCACATGGGTGGCATCAGCGGGCACCGCGATGACGCGCACATGCCCTTCGGGCGTGAGCACCTTGATGCGGTACTCCACCTTGCGCCCGATATGACGTGGTTCGGCCGACAGCACCTTGCCGCCGACCCGTTGCTGTACTTGCGTAACGGCCTGGTCCAGGCTCATGCCGGCCGGCGGAGGCGATGACTGGGCGACAGCCTCACCGGCCATCAACAGCCCGGCTGCGGCCATCCATGCGAGTTGCTTCAAAGCCATATTCCCTTGGGTAGCGCGCCGGAGCGGTCCGGTCGACGGGACATACTGCTCAACCCGGGCTGAATAATGACCGGACGGCTGAACGCCCTTCACGCGGCGGCCAGTACCGGCATCATGGCCTGTTCGATCAGCGCCCATCCTGCGCCGTCCCGATGCGCCCCCTCGCTCAGGATGCGCCGGAAGCCGCGCGCGCCCGGCTCGCCCTGGTACAAGCCCAGCAGGTGGCGACCGATATGCTTGAGCGCCGTGCCCCGGGCCAGCTCCGCCTCCACGTATGGCCGCAGGTGCTGCAACACGCTTTCACGCGAGGGCAGCGGCACGCCATGCAGCGCGTGCTCGACCCGGGCGAGTACATAGGGATCGTGATAGGCCGCGCGCCCCAGCATCACCCCATCCACATGCAGCAGGTGCTCGCGCACCGCCTCCGCCGTGGTGATGCCGCCGTTGATCACCACCACCAGCTGCGGAAATTCGCGCTTCAGGCGATACACGCGCTGGTAATCCAACGGCGGGATTTCGCGGTTCTCCTTCGGCGACAAGCCCTTCAGCCAGGCCTTGCGCGCATGCACCACCAGCACTTCCACGCCCGCCTCCAGCATGGTTTCGGTGAAGTGTTGCAGATCGGCGTAGTCGTCCTGGTCGTCCACGCCGATGCGGCATTTCACGGTCACCGGCACGGACACCGCATCGCGCATCGCCTTCACGCAATCGCCCACCAGCGCCGGTTCGCGCATCAGGCACGCGCCGAAGCGCCCGGACTGCACCCGGTCGGAAGGGCAGCCCACGTTGAGATTGATCTCGTCATAACCGGCTTCCGCACCATGACGCGCCGCTTGCGCCAGCTCCTGCGGATCGCTGCCGCCAAGCTGCAGCGCCACCGGATGCTCCTGCTGGCTATGCTCCAGCAGGCGCAACTGCCGGCCACGCACCAGCGCCGCGCTGGTGACCATCTCGGTGTACAGGCGGGCGTGCGGGGAAAGCAGGCGATGGAAATAGCGGCAGTGCCTGTCCGTCCAGTCCATCATGGGCGCTACGGACAGGCGCCAGTCGTTCGGGTTGAGGCTGTGCATGGCGCGTAGTTTACCTGCACGGCGAAAACGGCATCTTTTACGCCCCCTCAAGGCGTGCCTTCGAACAGCGCCGGATTTGCCTTTTTCAGCACCTTGTACGGAATCACTGCCCAATCGACGCCTTCGCAGTCCTGCTGCGCATGACCGAAGCTCGGTTGCAACTGCAGTCCCTTGTCAGTAAGCCAGTATTGAACGATTTCCCACACTCCAGGATCGCCATAATCGCAATCATCGGAGTTTGCAGGTTCGCGCATATCCTGAGGATGCCGTTGCGTCAGCAGATGCACGACCGCCGGGCCGAATACCTCGCGGCGATAGTCATAGAACGCATCGGAATCATGCTTTGGCTTCTGCCCCTTGCCCAGCCACCACAGATCTTCGAGCGTCAGCTGCTTGCCTGTGCGTGTATCGAACGTAGTACCGGCGACACCTGCGCCGGGATGCGCCGCTCCCTCGCAAGACCATGACGAAGCGCCCTGAAAACTCAGGAAGCTGTCATTCACCAGTTCCAGGCGGATGTCGGTCGGCGTCGCGCCATCCCCGGCACAGGCAAGGTCGGCCGCCGCCGCCAGAAATTGCGACGCCTCCAGTTTCACGTTGATGGTATCCATCACCGGCTGCGGCCAACCCTTTACCAGCCGGAACAAACGTTCGCCCGAATGTGGCTCCAGGTACCACTGGATGGTGTAGCGGCCGCCGACCGTTTGCGGCTTTTGCGGCAGCAACTGCATGCTGGTCAGGCGCAGGCGATGGTAGTCGCCGCCGGCATTCAACCTGTCGCCTTCATCGGCCTCCAAATTCAGTTCCGGCCGTGGCTCCGGCACGGAGCCAGGCGGCACCAAGGTCAACGCAACCGACAGCGCCTTGCCCTTGGCGGTGGTGTAGGTGCCGGTGAGATGAGTACCGTCCCGATGCAGCAGCATCCGGTTGCCATTGTCCAATTCGTCATACACGCCTTCCTTCAGCAAATAGGCATGGTCCTTTACCCTGCCGCGCACGTTGATGTCGTGCTTGTATTTTTCGTAGAAGTACACGCCCTGCGCATCGCTGGCATCCAGGCTCATCACTACGGCGGCCTGGCCGATGGTGCCTTTGAACACATCGGCCTGTTCCGTGGCGTTGGCGGCTGCGGCCAGACTCGAGACGGCAAGCAGCGCCGCTTGCATTGCACAGATGGCCGTCCATTTGAATCGCGTCATTGTTCCCGCCTTGTTTGCCTCAACTAACCGTGACGTCACTGCGCATCGCCAGCCGTCGGGCCCGGTCCGAGGCGCAGCGAATCGGCCATCTGCTTGATCACCGGCGCCCATCGGGCCTGTTCGTGCGCGGCGTAGTCGAAGCGCACGGTCGCCAAGGTGTCGGCGTGGATGATGACCTTCTCGTACACGATGCGCCCCGTCGGACTCAGGCAGGAATACGCCACCAGGCCGCGCTTGCTGACCTTGTAGCTGACTTTTTCCTTTGCACAATCCTCTTGCAATAGGTATTGCAGCATCTCCGCCGGCGACTGTTCCAGGGCGTTGTAGCTGCCATAGGCACGGATATCGGCATCATCCACGCTGGACGCAAACTGCAAGCCATCCCCGTTGTCTGCCTCCTGGCCTGGAATCAGCAACTTGTCCGGATAATCAATGGCGAAGTCGAAACGGACGTTGTGATACGTCACGATGCCGCTTGATGGCAGCTCGGTCGGCACCGGATGGTTGGCCGCTGTTGCGTGCGGCTGCACGCGGGCATTGGATTCACCATGCTGATGGGTCCCGTCATTGTCCGCCGGGCGAGGTAAGCCGGTGCGGGACATCCATACGTACAAGGCAATAAGCGAAGTAGCCAAAATCAGAGCCAGGCAAATCAGCCCCTTTTTCCTTGCAGACATCCATGCTCTCCCCACTTAATCAGCCATCGGCCGAACGCAAAAACATTAGCAGTAAATCGCAGATCAAAGGCAGGCGGAACGAGGGCACTGCTGGCCTTGCCCGATGAGAGCGGCACGCGGCGAGGAAAGGGGGCGCTTCCGCAACGCTTCCCCTTGCGGCTCCCGTCCCAGCCCCAATTTAAAACGCCGGTTCGCGCGGCAACAGGCCGAATGGCGTAATCTATAATGCTTGTCCCGTGACAAACACGGCGCTCGCACGGCAACGGCCCTGCCTCTCCCCGCGAGCTCTGCGCTGTTCCATACAGCGCGCTCCCCCGTCCACAACCCGAGAAGACAGCAACCATGGTGGCTTTGGCGACCGAACAAGTCATTGACGTTCATCACTGGAACGACAGCCTTTTCAGCTTCCGCACCACGCGCGATCCGGGCTTTCGCTTCGACAGCGGGCAGTTCGTGATGATCGGCCTGGAAGTGGACGGCCGCCCGCTGATGCGCGCGTATTCGATTGCCAGCGCCAGTTGGGAAGAACACCTGGAGTTCTTCTCGATCAAGGTGGAGAACGGACCGCTTACCTCGCGCCTGCAGCACCTCAAGCCGGGGGATCGGCTCACCGTCAGCCGCAAGCCCACCGGCACGCTGGTGCTGACCGATCTCAAGCCCGGCAAGCACCTGTACCTGCTTGGCACCGGCACGGGCCTGGCGCCCTTCATGAGCATCATCCGCGACCCGGAAAGCTACGAGCGCTTCGACAAGATCGTGCTTGCCCATGGCGTGCGCAACATCAGCGACCTGGCGTATTCGGATTACCTGCAGAACGAACTGCCGCAGCACGAATACCTGGGCGAGCTGGTGCGCGAAAAACTGATCTACTACCCCACCGTCACGCGCGAACCGTTCCGCAACCGCGGCCGCATCACCGACAACATCGTGGATGGCGCGATGGCCGCCAGCATCGGACTGCCCACGCTGAATCCGGAGACGGACCGCGTGATGCTCTGCGGCAGTCCGGCGATGCTCGACGATCTATGCTCGCTGCTGGATGCGCGCGGATTCCAGGCCTCGCCGCGTACGCGCGAGCCGGGCGATTACGTGATCGAGCGGGCCTTCGTCGAAAAGTAGGCTGGGATGAAATCCCAGCTAGTCGCGCACGCGGCCCTTGCCTTCGTTGTCCCAATAGCCGAACACCCTGCGCGCAATCAGCTTGTAGAGCCGCTTTCCCGTCGCACGCCACAGCCGCGAATGCGGCGCGGGCGTATTCAACATCGTCCATTGGCGCGCCGTGAGCGCATGCGCGCAATAGGTGCGCTTGTGCTTGAGCAGATGGCGCAGGTCTTCGCGCGCCAATAGGCGAAACAGGCGGCCGCGCTTGCCGCGCGTCCAGGCAATCTGGAAATCCACCAGCGCCGGGCGGCCGTCCGCACGCACCAGCCAGTTCGGCTCCTTCGCCAGATCGTTGTGCACGATGCCGCGCCGATGCAGCTGCGCCAGCAGGCGCAAGGCATCGCGGTAATAGGCCCGGTCGCGCGGCTGCGCTTGTTGCATGGGCCGGCCGGCGATGTAGCCGCGCAGCAATTCGCGGCCGTTCCATGCCAGCAGCGCCGGCACGCCATCGACGTCGCCCAGCTTCGCCAATGCGCGCGCTTCGCGTGCGGCGGCGCGATGGGCGAACGCGCGCGCCCACCAGCGGGCGGCGCGAATGTCACGACGAACGCACGGCACGCCATCACGTTGCACGATCTCGATGCGCCCCAGTTCGTCGGCTTTCAGCAGGATGGGTTGTTCTGTCACGCCTTTACCAATCTGGAAATCTTGCAAATGCGCGCGCGCCCGTCATGCTGGCGCAGGCGCCTTGTTTTGGATGGCGCACGTCGCGCAGGCCATTCTAGACTGGATGATTAACCCACGGACCTTTGCATGTTTTTCATGGACATCGCTCTCTACGCACTCGCCTTCGCCCTGATCGTCGGCGGCCTGATCGGCACGGTGCTGCCCACGCTGCCGGGCATCCCGATGATCTTCGGCGGCATCTGGCTGGCTGCGGCGCTGGATGACTATCAACATCTGGGCGTCACCTGGGTGGTGATCCTGGGCGTGCTGGCCGCCGTCGGGGTGGCGGTGGATTTCGTCGCCGCCACGCTCGGCGCCCGACGCGTCGGCGCCAGTTCGCTGGCTATCTGGGGGGCGTCGATCGGCACCTTCGTCGGCATGTTCCTTGGCATCCCGGGGCTGATCCTGGGCCCCTTCGTGGGCGCCCTGGTGGGCGAGCTTGTTTCCAGCAAAAGCGTGCTGCGCTCGGCCCATGTCAGCATCGGCACCTGGCTTGGGCTGCTGTTCGGTACCCTGGTGAAACTGGTGCTGTCGGTGGTGATGGTGGCGCTTGCTGCGGGAGTGTGGCTGTTGAACCTTTAGGGATGCTCTCCTACCCAGCTTCTGGGCCATGGCATGGCGCGGGCGATTGTGCATAAGCTCGCCGTTCCACATTCACGGGGATATTCGTCATGATGAAACGTCTCGTCCTGGCCACGGCGATCGCCGCGGTCACCGCCGGAACGGCTTGTGCGCAAGGCAGCTCCACAGCACCCTGGGTCGAGCGCAGCAATCAGTACGCCAAGACCTTGCTGGAAGTGCAGGCGCAGTTCAGTCCCGAAAACGCGACCCAGGTCGGCCTGTCCGGCTACGACGACAAAGTCGCCGACCTGAAGCCGGGTGTCGACCAGCGCCAGATCGAAGCCTTGAACGCCGCCAAGGGCAAGCTCGAAAGCTCGCTCGCCGCCGAGCACGATCCGAATGTGCGCCAGGACTTGCAGATCATGATCAAGGCCGCCGACTTGAACGTCGAGGGCATCGAGCTGAACCACAAATACATGCTGCCTTACGTGGACGTGGGCCAGCTGTTCTTCAACGGCGAGTTCTACCTGCTCAATGACGAGGTCGACCCCAAGCGCAGGGCGTATGCCGTCAAGCGCCTGGAATGCTACGTGGGCAAGGCGCCGGGCTGCACGCCCATGACGCAACTGGCCGAAGCAAGAACCACCCGCCACCTGGGCGACGCGCAGTTGCTTGGCCCGTACAAGGGCAACGTGGACCAGCAGCTGGCCAACACGCAGCGCTATGCGCAGGGCATCCGCCAGTTGTTCGCCAAGTACAAGCTCGACAATGCCGAAGGCAAGGCCGCGCTCGATGCCATGGATGCGCAGCTGAAGGATTACGACGCCTGGGTGCGCAAGACCATCGTGCCGCGCGAACGCACCGACTTCCGCCTGCCGGAACCGCTGTACGCCTACAACCTCAAGTCCACCGGCATCGACATTCCGCCGGAACAGCTGATCAAGCAGGCGCAGCTCGAATTCATGGAAGTACAGCAAGCGATGGAGATGATGGCGCCGGTGGTGGCCAAGGACGAAGGCATTCCGGCTACCGGCTACCGCGACGTGCTGAAGGCGCTGAAGCAGCAGCAGCTTGGCCGGAATGACGTGGAGCCCTGGTATCACCAGATCATCGGCAAGATCCAGGACGTCATCCGCCGCGAACACATCGTCACGCTGCCGCAGCGCGAGATGCAGATGCGCGTGGCATCCGATGCCGAAACCGCCAACCAGCCGGCGCCGCACATGGACCCGCCGCCGCTCATCAACAATCATGGCCAGCGCGGCACCTTCGTGCTGACCATGGGCAATCCTTCCGGCCATGCCGGTGGCGACGAAGCCTACGACGACTTCACCTACAAGGCCGCCGCGTGGACGCTCACCGCGCACGAAGGACGGCCAGGGCATGAACTGCAATTCGCGGCCATGGTGGAGCACGGCGTATCGCTGGCGCGCAGCCTGTTCGCCTTCAACAGCGTGAACGTGGAAGGCTGGGCGCTGTATTCGGAAGCGGAAATGCTGCCGTACGAACCGCCGGCTGGCCAGTTCGTCACCTTGCAGCTGCGCCTGGCGCGTGCGGCGCGCGCCTTCCTCGACCCCATGTTGAACCTTGGGCTGATCAGCAAGGAACGCGCCCACGACGTGCTGCGTAACGACGTGGGCCTGTCCGAAGCGATGACGCGCGAGGAACTGGACCGCTACACTTTCAACATGCCGGGCCAGGCGACCGCCTATTTCTACGGCTACATGCGCCTGCAGCAGCTGCGCCTGCAGACCCAGCTGGCGCTCGGCAAGCAGTTCGACCGCCAGGCCTTCAACGACTTCATCATCGGACAGGGCCTGTTGCCGCCGGACCAGTTGGCCGAGGCGGTGCAGACGCAGTTCATTCCTGCGCAGAAGCAGAAGAAGTAGGGATCATGACCAACCCCCTCCCCTGCGGCAGTAGGGGAGGGGACGCATTCTGGCGAACGGGAGACGCGCGCCTTGAGCAAACGCCCCCGGACAAAATGCGTAGCAGCTCACATCCCGGCATGTGTGAAGACGATCGTCACGCGGACTCCACGGTTCATCAAGCTACCTATCCGGAAGATGACTGCCACGGATATCGCCTCCCCGATATCCGTTAATCCTGCAGCCCCGCACCCCCGCGGGGTTTTTTTTGGGCGAAAAAAAGCTCCCCCGCCGGAACGGGGGAGCCGCTGCACGCCGCTCAGTAGCGAAGGGTGACGCTGCTGGAGGTGGTGGAGACGTTGTAGTTGCACTGCGGCGAGGTGGAGCCGACCGGATAATCCGCGCCCCACGGCGTGCTGGAAATCTTGCTGAATGCGGTGTTGTAGACCGCGATGCTCGTGTACGTGAGCGGCGAGCTGGCCGGCAGCTCGTTGCAGCTGCTCACGCCATACACCTCCATCACGCCACCGAACACCCACAGCAGGTTGCCGTAGGGATTGGTGCTGAGCGTGGTGCTCTTGCCGGTGGTGACGTCTTTGGACGTGATCGTCCAGGTGCCGCAGCTGTTGGCAGCCTTGCACTGGGTGGTGCCCAGGATGGTGTCGCCCACATTCACGTTGATCGGGCCGCTGTAATAGGTCGTGCCGCTGACGCAGCAATTCCAGCTCGACAGCGTCCACACCGTGCCGCTGAAGGCGTCGTAGCCGAGCACCGGCTGCAGGATGCTTTCCACGTTGGGCAGTTGCTCAAGCCCGGGGAAGAAATAATCCGTCTGGCCGGACTGGTTGGTCGGCGTACTCGGTACTTTCCACGTGGCCACTAGCTTGCCGATGTTGACGGAGCTGTCGTAGTTGGCGTCCTCCACCCAGCCGTTGATGGTCGGCTTGCGCGAGGCCTGGATCGCCGGCATGAAGAAACTGCCGTTCGGCTCCACGCGGGTGCCGTCGAAACGATAGTGCGGCTGCGTGCAGGCCGCCGGTTTGCGCACGACGCCGTTCGGCGATTCGATGCTGCCGTCGGCGTGCAGGGTTTCGTTGTCCGCCACGCGCTGCACGCACGACGGCGGGAAGAAGCCGTTCGGCGTCACCACGTAGTCGGTCGGCACGCCTTGCGGACGCAAGTGCGTGACGAACTCGCTGATCGCCTTGGGCGTAAACGCTTGACTGGCGCTGTCCGCGGCGAATGACATGCCACACGCGCCGAGCACCGTCACGACAATGAGCGCACAGGCGCTCCTCCACGATATCCGTTGCTGAGTCGATGGTTTCATGGTTCGCGTCTCCCTCTTCAAAGTGAGTGAACGCGCTCCTTCGCAAACGAAGGGTTTTTCACCGCTCGAGGTGAAGCACGAAACACCAGATCCCCGAAAGGTACCCCCGACCGTCCCTGTCGCCCCGGCAAGCGGGGCCGGGGCACTCTCGCGGCGAAGATGTGCAACATGGGTGAAGAAATTGCCGGCTTTCACGCGGTTTGCACGAGTTTTCATCCGAAATCGGAAGGGCGACACAAATCTCAGGGCACGGGATACGGTCAATCCACCGCACCCAGTTGCCGCAGTGCCTCCACCATGTCCTGGTTGCCTTGTTTCGTGGCAATCGCCAGCGGCGTCTGGTCTTGCGCGTCCCGGCCATCGAGCCGCGCGCCCGCGTGCGCCAGGTCGGCCAGCAGGTCGCTTCGGCCGAACAGTACGGCGAAAGCAAGCGCTGTTTCGCCTGCGTTATTGGCTTGATCGATGGGACAGCCGGCGCGCAACAGGCGACGTGCGATGTCGGTGTGGCCCTTGTAGATGGCGCCCATCAATGCAGTGTTGCCGTGTTTGTCGGCAAGACAGGCGTTGGCGCCGGCGCGCAGCAGATAATCCAGCGCGGCCGGCTGCTCGTCGTAGGCGGCCAACACCACCGCGGTGTAGCCGGCACTGTTGCGCGTATCGACCGGGTAATGCGCCTCATGCAGCAGGCGCAGGATATCCACCCTGCCCGCGCGGGCCGCATCGAACCACTCCGGGTCATAGCGATGCGCATCCACCCATTGCGCATTGACTTGTTTCAGCGCACCGGCATGCGTCCACAAGCGTAGTTGCGGAATGCAGACATAGGCGGCCGCAAGCAACGCCGTGGCAATGACCGAAACGATGATGATACGACGTTGCATGCACGCACCCGCGTAGAAAATGGAAAAAACGCCCTGCCCTCCATGGACAGGGCGCAACGGCTCAGCCGTCGGAAAGCTGATCGGCCAGGTTTTTGACGCGCGCCACGTCTGCGTGCGCGGCCTTGGCCAGGCGTGTGCCGTAGTCGGCATCGGCTTTATAGAAATACGAGAGCATCGTGTACTTGTCGCCCTCGTTGGTGACCTGATTGAGATCGCCGCTCAAGGCCGCGATCAAGTCGGCCTTGTCCTGCGCCGATAAGGCACGGTAGTACTCGCCGGCTTGCAGGAAGTTGCGCTTCTTGTCGATCGCCCGCTGCTGGGAGGTGCCGCTCAAGGCCGTCTGCACCAGCCGCGCATCCGAATCTTCCGTCATGGTCCTGGTGCGGGAAGGCTCGAAGTTGATCTCGCCCTTGCGGCCGCTGACGTTCATCGCTCCATCCTGGTTTTCGGAGGTCACCTGCACCAGTGGACGATTGACCGGGATACTCTGGTAGTTGGCGCCAAGGCGGTAGATCTGCGTGTCGGCATAGGCGAACAGGCGCCCCTGCAGCATGCGGTCTTCCGAGGCTTCGATGCCCGGCACCATGCGTGAGGGCGCAAACGCGGATTCCTCGGTGCTTTCGAAGTAATTGTCGGGCACGCGGTTGAGCGTCATCGTGCCGATCTTCTGTTCCGGCACACCGGTCCAGATCTTGGTGTCGTCCAGTGCGTTGAAATCGAACTTGGCCAGATCGTTCGGCTGCAACACCTGGATGTAGAGATCCCACTTTGGATAGTTGCCGGCCTTGATCGAGTTATACAGATCGTTGGTGTAGTGGTTCCAGTCTTTCGCCATGGAGGCGGCCACTTCCTGCGGGCGCAGGCTGTGCACACCCTGCTGGCTTTTCCAGTGGAACTTCACGTAATGCACGTCGCCGTTGGCATTGACCATCTTGAAGGCATGCACGCCAAAGCCGTCCATGTCGCGATAGTTGTCCGGCATGCCTTCATAGGAATACAGGCGCGTCAGCATCGCCGTGGCCTCGGGCGTATGCGAGAAAAAGTCGAAGGCGAGGTTGGCATCCTGCACGCCGGTCACCGCACTTGGCTTGTTGGCATGCACGAAATCCGGAAACTTGATCGCATCGCGGATGAAGAAGATCGGCATGTTGTTTCCCACCAGATCCCAATTGCCCTGCTGGGTGTAGAACTTGGTGGCGAAGCCGCGCGGATCGCGGGCCTGCTCGGGCGAACCGCGATAGTTCATGACGGTGGAAAAACGCACGAATACCGGCGTGCTGGTGCCAGGTTTGAACACCGCCGCCTTGCTCAACCCGGAAATGTCGGCGCTGGGTTGGAAGACGCCGTAGGCGCCGGTGCCGCGCGCATGCACCACGCGTTCGGGAATGCGTTCGCGATCGAAGCGCTGCAGCTTTTCGATCAGGTGGGAATCCTGCAGCAGGGTCGGGCCGCTGGCGCCGGCCGTCTGCGAATTCTGGTTGTCGCCCACCGGCGCGCCAGCGTCGGTGGTGAGATGGGTATCTTGTGCCTGCAGGCCCGATGCCATGCACAGCGACATGGCAAGCGCGGAATAACGCGTAAAGCTTTTTATGGTTTTCATGGATGACTCCTCGAGTGTGTGAGGTACGCAACAGCCGGCGTATTTCCACTGATGAGTCTGCGTGCGTCTAATCGTTTGTTCGGATCAGATCGATAGGAGATTTCTATATCGATGCTCAGAAAGGTGGACTAGGCTTGTTCATAGTCAGGGAAGAATCCGCTCCTCCAAGCAAACACCATTCCAAAGCCATCCGTTTGGACGGCTATTGCATAAACCCAAAAAACAGGCATACGCTGATGCCGCGTCCCACGATCCCCCCGTGTCCCCACACGGCGTGCCGGATGCCTACAACCACATCGTCGTCAGGAGGTCGTCTTATGTCGTCCGCAGGCCTGGCAGTCGTTCGTCGTGCGCATCATCCGGATATGGTGCGCGTGGCTGCGCTCAGCGCAGCCATCTCCCTCAACCTTGCCGCACTGATCTTCGCCATGCGTCCCTTGGCGCCGCAGTTTGCCGCGGTAGTCGCATCGCCACCGCCTACCACCGTACGCGTGATAGCCCAACCGCCACCGCCGCCCCCACCGCCGCCCATCGTGCTCAAGGCGTTGCCGAAAACCGTGCCCATAACCACACCGGTGCACGTGCCGATCGTGCGTGAGCAACACCAGTCCCCACCGGCCACCGACGCGCCACCCACGACAGAGCCGTCGCACAATGCCGTGCCGGCCCCGCCACCGAGCGTAGTTGCGCCCCCCAGCATGGCGCCGGGCGTGGTATCGCTGGCCTATCGCTCGGCGCCGGTGCGCTTCCCCGCGCAAGCCTTGCGCGCACGCATGCAAGGCACGGTGCTGCTGCGCGTATTGGTGGACGAAAACGGCAAGCCGGTCGAAGTGATCGTCGATCACAGCAGCGGCCATGCGTTGCTGGACAAGAGCGCGCGCGAACAGGTGCTGGCAAGCTGGACGTTCCAGCCGGCGGTGATCGATGGCCACGCGGTCAAGGCGTGGGCGCAGGTACCTGTCAGTTTCGTGTTGCAGGATATGTAGCGGGGGGCGTAAATCGGGAATCGTAAATCGTGGAGAGCGGGCGTTCGCGCATGTTGGCGAACGCCCGCTCTTCCGATTTACATCGTCGATGGCCGCGCCACCGTCGGCTTGCGCGCCAGGTGCACGATCGTCCACACCAGCCCGAACAACAGCAGCGCCGGCAGCATCACCGGCAGCAGCGACAAGGCGATTACCGGCAGCACCAGCAACATCACCAAGCCACTGATCGCGATGCCAAGCGCCCCGGCAAGCAAACTGAACAAGCCGCCGATCAGACCAAAGGTGAGCTTGAAGAAAAGCCCCACCAGCGAGCCGACCAGCCACAGCCCACCTACCACCAGAAAGACCACCATCAGCTCGATCATGTCCGTTCCTCCGACGTCGGTGCGTGTTCGATGCGTTTCGTCCGACAAAGGTTTAAGGCTTGTCCGCAGCGCCTGCACGCCTGCGCGCATGACTGGACCTGGCAACCAGCATAGGCCGGTGCGCGCCATTCTTCATGCCTCGGAAGTCATGCAGTTCATCTAAACCGGCTCTTACGACCATTTAACGGCGCGCATGCTCCACTGCCGGGCATCTACGGTCTGCTTACGAATCCCATGCGTACATACCGAAACAGTCTTAAAAACCTGCGCGATATTGCGCTCGCATATTCGCTGGAAAAGAGTCCGGATCTCGCTTCGCTGTCGCGCGAGCTGGGGGCGATTGTGCATCGCGAGGCGCGCGCGCTGGCCGATGGCCTGGCCGATTTGCGCACGCACAACCGCGGCCTGGAACGCTGGCTGCTGGCGCGCCGCGGGCATCCTGGCGTCAGCGTGCTGGTGATGGCGTGGCCGCCCGGTTACAGCTCGCCATCGCACGATCATGCGGGCCTGTGGGGCATCGAGCTGAGCCTGTACGGCGCGCTCGAAGTGGAATCATGGACACGTGCATCGACCGCGGAGCCATGGCAATTGCGCGGACGCGACTGGCTCGGTCCCGGCGACGCAACCTGGTTCGATGCGGACCCGCCGTACATGCATCGCTGCCGCAATCTTTCGCGGCACGACACGGCGCTGACCTTGCACGTGTACGGCGGCGACCTTGAAAACTACGCCACCTACGAGCAGATCCAGGCGGAGCCGCACTGGCTGAGCTTGCCCCAGCGCGCTCGCATCAGCGGCCCGCTTCGCCTCTGACCTCCACGACAAGACCGATCACCCATAAAGGAGTGACATGTTTCGACGCGTCGCCATCATCGGCGGCGGCGCCGCGGGAGCTACGCTGCTCAGCGAGTTGCTGGAGCGCTCCACGCCGCAGCCCCTGCATCTGGACTGGTACACCGGCGGCGGTACGCCCAGTCGGGGCATTGCCTATGGCACGCGTTCGGAACGGCACCTGCTGAACGTGCGCGCGGCCTCCATGGGCATGTTCGCCAACCGTCCCAACGGTTTCCTGGAATACATGCAAAAGCGCAACCCGGACATCGCCGGCACCGATTTCCTGCCGCGATGCTGGTACGGCGAATACCTCGAAGCCGAAACCGCCAACGCACTGGCCCGCGCCAGGAGCAACGGCCACGACGTACGCATCGTGCCGTATGCGGTGGATGCGGTGGTGCCCGAAAACGACGGCGTCACCCTGTTCCAGGGCGAAAACACCACGCGCGTCGAAGCGGCCGTGCTTGCGCTGGGCACGCTGCCGCCGCGCCCGCTTCCGCAAGTGGACGATGCGTTGTTCGCCAGCGGGCGCTACGTCACCCAGCCATGGTCCTTGCTGGCCGACGCCAAGCCGGATACGCAGGCGCATCACGTGGCGGTGATCGGTCTGGGCCTGACCGCGGTGGACGTGATCATCGAGCTGGCCGCGCTGTGGCCGCATGCGCGTTTCACCGCCCTCTCGCGCCACGGCCTGCTGCCGGAAGTGCACCAGGCAAGCGCCTCGCTGCCGTACGAAGACAGCGAAGACCTGGTCGAAACGATGCGCGACGCGCCGGACATCCGCACCTGGATGCACCTGCTGCGCGACGCCATCGCCCATACCGACGACTGGCGCCGCGTGATCGACAGCCTGCGCCCGCATACCCAGCAACTGTGGCAGTTGCTGCCGCAGGCCGACCGCGCGCGTTTCCTGCGCCACGCACGCTGGGCGTGGGAACGCTCGCGCCATCGCCTGCCGCAGCAAGTAGCGCAATCCATCGCGGCGCTGGAACAGCAAGGCCGCCTGCAACGGCTGAGCGGCCACCTGCATCGCGCGACGCTGGGCGAAGTCGGTCCGCAACTCACCTACCTGCCTCGGCACGATAGGCGGGAGCAAACCATCACGGCGGACCTGGTCGTGCAAAGCACCGGCCTGGACAACGACATCCGCCGTACGCAGCACGCTTTGCTGCAGCAACTGGTCACCAATGGCCACATTCGCCCCGATCCGTTCGGCCTGGGCATCCAGGCTACGCCGGACGGCCGCCTGTTGCATAACGGCAGCGCATGGCCACGGCTGTTCGCCATCGGCAGCATGCTGCGCGGCACCTTGTGGGAATCCACGGCGATGCCCGAGGTGCGGCAGCAGGCACGGCAGTTGGCGGACCGCTGGCTGGCGGAGTGATGGCGCGCGCGATGACGTAGGGTGAGGCGCAGCCGAACCCCAACAAGGCATGCCGCATCGGGAGACGTTGGGGTTCGCGTTCCGCTCACCCCAACCTACGCCGCTTCCGTGCAAGGCAACACGCAAAAGCCAGCGCAGTACCGATGCCACGCGGCTCATGCTCTACTTCACGCCCATGACCCTGCCGGAACTCATCCTGCTGCTCGCCGTGCTGCTGCACGCCATCGGCATCGTCGCCGCCATGCACGCGGTGATAAACACCCGCACCCCGCAAGGTGCGTTTGCATGGGCGCTGGGATTGTCGCTGCTGCCCTACTTCACCTTGCTGCCGTATCTCTATCTGGGCCGCAGCCATTTCCAGGGATATGTCAGCTTGCACCGCGTGCATCGCCAACGCCTGTCCCAGGCCGCGCAGCGTGGCGAGCGCAATGGCATACCGCCATCGTGCAACCGCTATAGCGCGCTGGTGCACATGATGCACGGCACGTTTCATCCCGGTCAGCAGCTTCGGCTGCTGGTCGACGGCGAGGCGGCGTTCGAGGCGATGTTCCAAGCCATCGCGCAGGCGGAAAGCTGCATCCTGCTGCAGTTCTTCATCTTCCACGACGACGGGCTCGGGCGGCGCATGCAGCAGGCGCTGCTGGAACGCGCCGCAGCCGGCGTACGCGTGTTCGTGCTGTTCGACGGCATCGGCAGCCACGCCCTGCCGCGGCATTATGTGGAAACGCTGCGCCGCGGCGGCGTGGCGATCCACCCGTTTGCGACGCGGCGGCGCCCCAACCGCTTCCAGCTCAATTTCCGCAACCATCGCAAAATCGTCGTGGTGGACGGCTGGCTCGGTTTTCTCGGCGGCCTCAACGTGGGCGACGAGTACCTGGGGCTGAAGCCGCCGCTGGCGCCGTGGCGCGATACACACCTGCAACTGGCCGGCCCGGCGGTGGGCGACCTGCAGCGCAGCTTTGCCGTGGACTGGCATTGGGTGACCGGCGAACTGCCGCCCCTGTTGCCGCCCCGCGCCGCCGAAGGCAGCGCCCACACGCTGATCGCGGCGACCGGGCCGGCCGATCCGCAGGAGACCTGCTCGCTGTTCTTTACCGCCGCGATCAATGCCGCCTGCAAGCGTTTGTGGCTCAGCACGCCTTACTTCGTGCCCGACCAGGCGGTGCTGTCGGCATTGCGCCTGGCGGTGATGCGCGGGGTGGACGTGCGCGTGCTGCTGCCATCGCAGCCGGACCACCGCACCGTGTTCCTTGCCTCCATCCTGCATGCGCATGACGCGATCGACGCCGGTATCCGCATGTATCGCTACCAGCCAGGCTTCATGCACCAGAAAGTGCTGCTGATCGACGACGACACTGCTTGCGTCAGCAGCATGAACCTGGACAACCGCTCGTTCCGGCTCAACTTCGAGATCGGCGCGCTGAACGTGGACCGCGGCTTCGCCGCCGAGGTGGAGCGGATGCTGCTGGAGGATTTCGGCAAGTCGGTGGAAATCACGCGCGACGAATATCGCAAGGCGGCTTATCCGCGGAAGCTCGCGATGCACGTGGCGCGGTTGTTCGATCCGGTGCTATAGGCAATGCTTTGAACTTAATGTCCATCTGGATCTTGTTCAAAGCGGATCGTCATTCCGGCGTTCGCCGGAATGACGAGATAGGATTTCTGGCAATTGAAAACATCCTTACTTACGTTCGGAGCATGGGCGCAGTAGGAGCGATCTTAAGAACAATGGCGCTAACTTAAGCGTTATTGCTCCATGGCTCGCCACGATTTGCCCCCTCCCCTGCGACAGTAGGGGAGGGCCGGGGTGGGGTTGCTTGTGCTTTAGCGTGCAGCCGAATGTCGCTATGGCTTCTAATAACAAAAAGCAATGTGCCAACGGCAGGCTCTTGCCGCTCGCTACGCTCGCACCCCACCCCAACCCTCCCCTACTTCGCAGGGGAGGGGGTGCATCACTGCAAGCGTCGAGATACACGCTTAAGTTAGTGCCATTGATCTTAAGAACGCTGGAGTTCGTCTCGGATCAAATCCAAGGTTCACCGTCAATAACTAATCGCCGCGCAGCGCGCGCCGCCAATCGCCTCCGCGCAGCAGCCAGCCCAGTCCCGCCCCCACCAGCGCACCCAGCAATTCCCAGAACACGCGCAGCCCGATGTTGTCCGGGTCGTGCACCTGCGCCAGCCGCGCTTTCAGGTATTGCAGCGAGTTCATGGCGGCGTAGTTGAAATAGATCAGGTCCCACATGTCGCCGCTGGCGGTCAGCAGCAGGGACACCAGGAAGGCAATCGCGATCATCCGCAGCGGATTCCAGCCCTGCTTGCGGCCGATGGTGTAGACGACCAGGTAAACCAGCAAGGCCACCGCGGCGCTGATGCCGCCCGCCTCCAGGCCGCCCGCCAGCCCATAAGCCATCCACGATTGGTCGTAATGCATCGGCCTTTCCGCATTCCTGAAATGATCGCTTGCATTATGCCGCCGCTACGCTGTGGAATCTTGCGATCTTTTCAGCGGACCCACGCATGCATCCCCACGCCGCCTTGATCGTCGTCGACGTGCAACCGGACTTCATGCCCGGCGGCGCACTGGCCTGCCACGAAGGCGACGCCATCGTTCCCGGCATCGACCGTTTGCTGCGCCAGCGCCTTTTCAAGCAGGTGGTGGTCACCCAGGACTGGCATCCGCGCGGGCATATCTCCTTCGCCAGCACGCATGCCGGGAAAAGCGCGTTCGAAACCATCCCGCTGTATGGCCATCCGCAAACCCTTTGGCCGGACCATTGCGTGCAGGACACGCCGGGAGCCGCCCTGCATCCGGGCATCGACTGGTCGCCGGCCGACCTGATCCTGCGCAAGGGCAGCCACCCGGCCGTGGATTCCTATAGCGCGTTCCAGGAGAACCACGGGCCGGATGGAGAGCGCCCCCGCACCGGCCTGGCCGGGTGGCTGCGGGAACGCGGCGTAAGCGAGGTGTACGCCGTTGGGCTGGCGCGCGACGTGTGTGTGTTGTGGACGGTGCAGGATGCGCTGGAGGCAGGCTTCACGGCCCACGTGATCTGGGATTTGACGCGACCGGTGACGCCGCAGAGCGATGCGGCGACGCGGGCGACATTGCAGCGCCTGGGCATTGGCATCCTGGATTCGGCTCGCCTCACTTGACCCGAGATGACTGTTTGCTCGGGCTCCCTCCCCTGCGGCGGCAGGTGTACTTCGCAGGGGAGGGAACCGTTTGGCGCGATGATCCAGATGCCGCTTCGAGTGCATTTTTAGAAGCACCCTTAAATTCGTAGCGTAGCGTTGGGTTTTGCACCCTACCTACACCTCGTCCTCCCCCGCCACGCTCACGTGCACATCCTCATCCGCCCCGATCCACACCGATACGCTGATCGGGCGGCAGCACACCTGGCAATCCTCGATGTAGTGCTGATCGCCCGCCGACGGATCCACCAGGATCTCGATGCGCTCGCCGCAATAGGGGCACTGGATGGTGCAAGGCGTGAGCATGTCCATGTCAGCCCGCCGCGCGCTCGGCCAGTTGCGCGATGGCCGCGGGAATGGCAGAGGGCGCGTCCACGGTCAGCATGCGCGGCGCATCGGCTTCGCCGAGGCCGTTTTCCAGTTCGTGTTCCCACGTTACGTGATAAGGCATATGCACGCCCCAGCCGCCCAGTCGGATCACCGGCTCGATATCCGAGCGCAGCGAATTGCCCACCATCGCGAACTGCGCCGGCTCCAGCGAGAACTCGCCGAGCACGCGGCGATAGGTGGTCACATCCTTTTCCGACACGATCTCGATGCGATGGAACAGGTCGGCCATGCCGGATTGCGTCACCTTCTTTTCCTGATGGAACAGGTCGCCCTTGGTGATCAGCACGACGGCATGATGCTCAGCCACGGCGGCGACGGCCTCGCGCACACCGGGCAGCAATTCCACCGGATGCTGCAGGACCGTCTTGCCGACTTCCACCAGCGCATGAATGTCGGCGGCGGAAATGCGGCCTTCGGTGATCGCGATGGCGGTTTCCACCATCGACAGCGTCATGCCTTTTGCGCCGTAGCCGAACAGCTTCAGATTGCGCCGCTCGGTCGCCAGCATGCTGGCCTGCACGTGGCTGTCGCCCACGTCCACGTAGCGCCCGATGATGCCGGTGAAACGTGCGCTGGCCTCGCGGTAATAACCCTCGCTGTGCCAGAGCGTGTCGTCGCCGTCGAAGCCGATGAGCTTGAGCATGGGCCGTCCTCGAATGGGGCTGGCAAGCTTACCGCGCTCGCCGCGCCGCTGCATGCGCGGGCGCTACAATCGGGCATGGCATCGGCAGCAGGGGTCATGGGTTAATGAACGGCAATTTCTGGCGGCGGGCACGCGTCGTGCAGATCGGTGGGCGGCCTTTCGTCTCGCAAGGCTTGAAGGAACACGCCTGGGACGACTTCTACCACCGCGCACTGACCATGAGCTGGCCGGGTTTCTTCGGCCTGGCGGTCAGCGTGTTCCTGATCTTCAACGCGCTGTTCGCCATGATCTATCAGGTCGACCCGAACGGCATCGCCAACCTGTTTCCGAAAGGCCTGGCCGGCGCGTTCTTTTTCAGCGTGGAAACGCTCGCCACCGTGGGTTATGGCGACATGCATCCGCAATCGGTGTACACGCACGTCGTGGCCACCGCGGAAATCATTTTGGGGATGGGCAACATCGCCGTGTTCACCGGCCTGATCTTCGCGCGCTTTTCGCGCCCGCGCGCCAAGATCCTGTTCGGCAAGCATCCCATCGTGCGCATGATCGACGGCAAGCAGACGCTGATGCTGCGCGCTGCCAACATGCGGCAGAACCTGATCGCGCAAGCCTCGGCCCAATTGCACCTGCTGCGCCTGCATGCCTCGCCGGAGGGCTTTCAACTGCGCCGCATCGAAGACATGGCGCTGGTGCGCAACCAGCACCCGATCTTCATGCTGAGCTGGAACGTCATGCACGTGATCGACGAGAACAGCCCGCTCTACAACGTCCCGCTGGAAAGCCTCGAAGCCGGCGAGGCCGCATTGCTGCTCACCATCGAGGGCATCGACGAAACCACCTCGCAATCGATGATGGCGCGCCACCAATGGAGCATCAAGGAAGTGCGCTGGAACCACCGCTATGTCGACCTGGTGCACAGGGACAGCGACGGCGTCAGCATCATCGACTACAACGTCTTCCATGACGTGCTGCCGCTGGATGAGTCAGAGCAGCCGTTGAGCTGATCGGGAACGGCCGGGCTTGCATGCGATGACAGCGAGCCCGGCGCAGCAGGTCACGCCCCTACGCGCTGCCTCTCCACATCGATATCCTTCACCGGCCGCACCTCGATGCAGCCAGTGGCCGCCCACGGAAAGCTCTGCGCAATGCGCACGGCCTCATCGATATCCTTGGCCTCGATCAGGTTGAATCCGCCCAGGTATTCGCGCGCTTCCGCATAAGGCCCGTCGACCACGGTGGTGCGGCTGTTGCGCACGCGCACCGTCTTGGTCTGCGCCGGCGGCTCCAGTTGCATGGAGTCGAGCAGATGGCCCTCGGCGCGCAGTTCGTCGGCGTGCTTGAAGCAGCTGTTCATCATGGTGTCGAACTGGCCTGGCGGAAGGGTGTCCAGGAGGGAATCGTCGTTGTAGATCATGACCAGGAATTTCATGGGTTCCTCACACGGGCACGGGGACGAAAAGCCGGCAGCCGGCGCAGGGTAGGCCAAGCCGGATGCGCGGTCCAGCGCCATTTCAGCGGGTCTTTCGCTCACCGTTCGAGACGCGCCGGGGGTCCCTGTCATATAGTTCACGCGCTTCTTCAGTCGACCTGGCGGCGCCCATCCGCCGCCCCGCAGCCTCCGAGTGACCTGAATGGGAATGCTTAACAACGCCTGGCTCGCGCTGGGATTGATCGGCCAGACGGTGTTTTCCGGCCGTTTTCTGCTGCAATGGATCTACAGCGAATACAAGCGGCGCAGCGTGATTCCGATGGCATTCTGGTACGCCAGCATCGTCGGCGCCCTGCTGCTGCTGTGCTACGCCTGCTACAAGAAAGACCCGGTATTCATCGTGGCGCAGACCAGCGGACTCCTGATCTACCTGCGCAACCTGCAGATGCGCTGGCGCGGCAAGAAGGCCGCCGCGGCCGAACCCGGATCCGAATCCTCGGAGCTGGCGTCATGACGCTCAGCAACCAGACCCTGTGGATCGGCCTGGGGATGATCGGCCAGTTGCTGTTCGGCGTGCGGTTCCTGGTGCAATGGCTGTACAGCGAAGCGCGCGGGCAAAGCCTGATTCCGCCCGCGTTCTGGTACCTGAGCGTGGCCGGCGGCGCGATCGTGCTGAGCTATGCCATCCACCAGCGCGAGATGGTCTTCATCATCGGCGAATCGGTCACCCTGGTGATCTTCCTGCGCAACTTGTTCATGTTGCGCAAGCAGCCCGAATCGGACTGACGCCCACCGCCTCATGCGCCTGCTGCTCTGCTTCGCCGTCCTGGCCTGGTCGACCGCCACAGCAGGCACTACCGCTTCCTTCGATGTGCGTCCCGAACAGGCGCTGCTCGCGCGCCTGTTGCCGCATCAGGCGCAGCAATTCGAACTCGCCACGCTGCCGGCGGCAAACGGCCACGAGCGTTTCCGCATCGTCGGCGACCATGGCCACATCCAGGTAGCAGGCAGCACGCCCAGCGCGCTGCTGTTCGGCGTCAACTGGTATCTGAAGTACGTCGCGCACGTACAGATTTCGCCCAATGGCGACCGCATCGGCGACGCACCGTTTCCCTTGCCGACGACAGTCATCACTGGGGAAACACCCTACCTCTATCGTTACGCCCTCAACGAGAACGTCGACGGCTACACCGCGCCCTACTGGGACTGGCCGCGCTGGCAGCGCGAGATCGACGTGCTGGCGCTGTCCGGCATCAATGCGGTGCTGATCGAGCGCGGCACGGATAGCGTGCTGTACCGGACGTTTCGCGAGTTCGGCTATGCGGATCAGGACATCCGCAGTTGGATCACCCAGCCCGCGCACCAGAACTGGCAGCTGATGGGCAACCTGTGCTGCTTCAACGGACCGATCAGCACGGCACTGATGCACAAGCGCGCCGCATCCGCGCAGAAGATCATCGCGCGGCTGCGCGAGCTCGGCATCACACCGGTGCTGCCGGGTTTCTATGGCATCGTGCCGGCCGACTTCCAGCGCCGGTTTCCGCAGGCGCACGTGGTGCCGCAGGGCGAGTGGGCTGGTTTCACGCGGCCGGGCTGGCTCGATCCGCGCGACCCTATGTTCGCCAAATTGGCCGCCGCCTTTTACCGCCATCAACGCGAGCTGTTCGGCGACAGCAGCATCTACGACATGGAAGTGTTCCAGGAAGGCGGCGACGCCGGCGACGTGCCGGTGCCGGAAGCCGCGCGCGACGTGCAGGACGCCCTGCGCGCCGCGCATCCCGGCGCGCGCTGGATGATGCTCGCCTGGCAGGGCAACCCGCGCCAGGATCTGCTCGCCGGCGTCGACCGGAACGACCTGCTGATCATCGATATCGATCACGACCGCGTACCGCGCGACAACCGTCAGAAGGATTTCCAGGGTGCGCCGTTCCTGTTCGGCGGCATCTGGGAATTCGGCGGGCGCACCACGCTTGGCGCGAACACCCGCAACATCACCGAACGGCTGCAACGCCTGGGCCGAAACAACCACAACATGGCCGGCACGGCGGTGTTCACCGAAGGCATGGATACCAACCCGTTCGCCTTCGATCTGTTTACCGAAATGGCCTGGCGCAGCACGCCGGTCGATCTCGCCGCCTGGACCGCCGATTACGTGCGCCGCCGCTACGGCGCGGCCGACCCGCACGCCCTGGCGGCCTGGAACGTGCTGCTGCACACCGCCTACGACATCCACGTCGACCAGGTCGTCTTCAACAGCGAGCGCGACGCGGCGCAGGAATCCCTGTTCAACGCCCAGCCCAGCCTCACCGCCAACCGCGCCTCGAACTGGTCGCCCGAAGCGATGCGCTACAACGCACAGGCATTCGAGCGGGCACTGCCCGAGCTGCTGCGTGTGGCGCCGGCCCTGCGCAACAGCGACACCTATCAATACGACCTGGTGGACGTCGCACGCCAGACCCTGGCCAACGAAAGCCGCCTGCTGCTGCCGCAGATCAAGAACGCTTACGACACCAGGAACCGCCCGCGCTTCGAGGCGCTCACGCAACGCTGGCTGCAACGGATGGACCTGCAAGACCAGTTGCTCGCCACCAACCGCTGCTTCCTGGTCGGCCACTGGCTGGCGCAAGTGTCGCCATGGGCCAGCTCGCCCGCGGAACGCGCACGGCTCGACTACGACGCACGCTCCCTGCTCACCACCTGGGGCGACCGCAAAGCCAGCGAAGGCGCCGCCCTGCACGATTACGGCAATAAGGATTGGGCAGGACTCACGCGCGATTACTACCGGCTGCGCTGGCAGACCTATTTTTCGACACTGGACCAGGCGCTGCGTACTGGCGCGCCACCCAAGGCCATCGACTGGTTTGCGATGGGCGAGGCATGGAACCGCGGCACGCAGGTGTATCGCGACGAGCCGGCCGGCGATGCGTACAACGTGGCGACGCGCATCGTTGAAACACTGCAGCGTGGCGGGCCAGTTCCCTAAAGCAACCCTGAAGTTCCGGCCACGCCGGCCGATACCCCGGATGAACGCGGCCCCGACGCCGCGTGGCAGCAGCCAGGAGACCGCATGCTCAGCGCCCAACCCAATCTCGCTTACCTCAAGGCCGCCTGGGCGGCGCATGCCAGCATCAGTGCGGAGAACTGCCGCCAGGGCTACGACGCGGCCGGCATCTCGTTCGAGCGCGTCAATCACTCCTGGATCGTGCGCAAGGATGGCCTGCAGGTTTCCACCATGCCGCTGCGCCATACCCGGCAGGAGCTGCGCATGGGTTTCCTGGGCCGCATCGAGATGGAGGCGCGCCGGGCCGCTGCTGAAATCGAAGCCGCGCTGCTGCGCGATCTGGTGCTGCCGGACGACCACATACTGGTCGTGGAGCTGGAGGAATCCATGCGCCAGCTGCGCCGCCGCGGCAGCCGCGCGCTGGCGATGTTCATTGCACCTGCCGCCGAGGCGGACTTGTCCAACCGCATCGGCGTCGAAATCCAGGCCTTTCTGGATGCTCCCAGGGCCTGCCTGTACGCCCACGCGCTGAACGCCGCCGACGGCTATGCCGGCGCCGACCTGCTGGCGGCCTGCGCCAAGCGCGACCGGCATCCACGTGCGGCCACGTATGGTGAATTGGGGCAGCGCATCGTGGCCACCCTGCGCGCCGCCCTGGAGCAACACGCGGCCCGCCAATCCGCGGCATAACCCCTTTTACCCGCCGCCAGGCGTACCATCGTTCACGACTTTTTCACTGCCACCGGAGGCATCGTCATCCTCCATTTGGGAGCCATGCCCCCGAACTTAAGGTCCGCGCCGATGTGGTCGGGGCGGGTCGTCTTTCCGGCGAAGGTTGCAGTCCTGATCGGAACGCCCTTATGTTCGGAGCATTGCTTTGGGGAGCCTGTCGCAGACAAGTGCTCTAAGCGATGTCGACCGCGCCAGGCTTGTTACAGAGCGTAGTGTTGAGAAAGGCGTGCAGCGTGTTGAAAGAGCTACAAACCACGGCGGCGTATGCCCCCGTGCCGTCGGATCAGAACTTGTTGAACTGCCTGCCGCTGGCGATTTACACCACCGACGCGCATGGGCGCATCACGTTCTTCAACGACGCCGCCGCAAGCTTCGCCGGGCGGCAACCCGCGGTCGGCGAAATGTGGTGCGTAACCTGGCGGCTGTTCTGGCCCAATGGCGCACCACTTCCCCACGATCAATGCCCGATGGCGATCGCGCTGCGCGAACGCCGCCCCGTACGCGGCGTGGAGGCGTTGGCGGAACGTCCCGACGGCAGCCGCGTGCCGTTCATGCCGTATCCAACGCCGCTGTTCGACGAAAGCGGCGAACTGATCGGCGCGATCAATGCGCTGGTGGATCTGACCGATCAAAAACACGCACAAGCGCAATTTGCACAAGCCCAGGCGCTGGCGGCCCAGCCCCAGCATCCGCAAGCAGTCGAGCAGCAGAGCGCGCTGGCCGACGGCCTGGCCCGTTCCCGGCGCGATTTCGAACTGCTGGTGCGCAGCGTCACCGACTATGCGATCTTCATGCTGGACCCCACCGGCCACGTCAGCAGCTGGAACAGCGGCGCGGAGCGCATCAAGGGCTATCGCGCCGAAGAAATCATCGGCCAGCATTTCTCGCGCTTCTACACCCAGGAAGACCAGGAGAGCGCCATGCCGCAGCGCGCGCTCACTACCGCCCTGCGCGAAGGCCGCTTTGAAACCGAAGGCTGGCGCGTGCGCAAAGACGGCACGCGGTTCTGGGCCAATACGGTGATCGATCCGGTATGGGACAACGGCCAGCTGATCGGCTTCGTCAAGGTTACGCGCGACGCCACCACGCGCCGCAATGCGGAGCTGGCGCTGTTCGAAAGCGAACGCCGTTTCCGCGGCATTGTGAACACAGCACTGGATGCGTTTGCGCAGATCGACGAATCCGGCCGCATTACCGAGTGGAATCCGCAGGCGCAGGAACTGTTCGGCTGGTCGCGCGAACAGGTACTGGGCAAGCCGCTGGCCACGCTGTGCTTTCCGCCCGGCGACACCGCGGCGCCGGAATGGCTGGCTTCGGCATGGCAGGAAAAACAACTGCGGCAGACGCATCCGTTCACCGCCGTGACACGTTCGGGACGGCGCTTCACCGCCGAATTGAACGCCAGCGTGCTGACCTTGGCGTCCGGTCCGCTGATGAACATCTTCATGCGCGACCTCACCGAAAAAATCCAGATGGAAAACCAGCTGCGCCAATCGCAGAAGATGGAAGCGCTGGGCCAGCTCACCGGCGGCATCGCACACGACTTCAACAACATCCTGCAAGCGATTTCCAGCTCGCTGGAGGTGCTGGAAATCATCGGCCGGCGCGAACAGCTCGACGCCAGCCAGCGGCACATCCATAACGCACTCAGCAGCGTGCGGCGCGCCGCTGGGCTTACCCATCGCCTGCTCGCCTTTGCGCGCCGCCAGGCGCTCGATCCGCAGGCGGTGGACGTCGGACTGCTGATCACCGGCATGAGCGAACTGCTGCGGCACTCGATCGGCGAGCAGATCACGCTGGAACTGGCGCTGCCCAATGAGCTGTGGGCGGCGCACTGCGATGCGAACCAATTGGAGAACGCCATCCTCAACCTGGCCATCAATGCACGCGATGCGATGCCCCAGGGCGGGCGCCTGCGCATCGAAGCATCCAACGTCTACGGCGACGATCCATCCGGTTTCAACGTGCTGGATCCGGAAACCTGCTACGTAAAGATCGTGGTGGCCGACAGCGGCACCGGCATGCCGCTGGACGTGAAGGAACGCGCGTTCGATCCGTTCTACACCACCAAGCCGGTCGGCCAGGGCACCGGACTTGGCCTGTCGATGGTGTACGGCTTCGTTCGCCAATCCGGCGGCCATTGCGAGATCGAAAGCGAACTGGGCGAAGGCACGCGCATCATCCTGCTGCTGCCGCGCTATGTCGGCCCGGCAGAATCGCGCGCCGAACCAGTGACAGCGGCCGGCTCGCCGGCGGCAAGCGGCGAGCACATCCTGCTGGTGGAAGACCAGGACGTGATCCGCGGCGTGATCACAGAAATACTCACCAAGCTCGGTTACGAGGTGACGCAGGCGTCGGACGGCCTGGAGGGCCTGTCGATCGCGATGGCGGCCGAAACCTTCGACCTGATCATCACCGACATCGGTCTGCCTGGCGTCAGCGGGCGCAGCCTGGCCGACACCGTGCGCAGCCGGCGGCCGCATGTGCCGGTCTTGCTGATTACCGGCTACGACCCGGGCGCCATCCATACCTCGCCCAGCCTGCCCGCCGGCATGGCGCTCTTGTCCAAGCCGTTCAACGTGGAAACGCTGAGCGAACAGGTGCGGCGGCTGATCGAATGGCGTCACGCCCAACGCAGCGGCTGAGTCTGCCCTGCATCCATGACGTTACCGTAATGCCCTGCGCGCCCGCTTCGCTCCGGGCGCTCAGGTTCCCCGCGCAAATTTCTCCAACGCACCGAGCAACGCCTGCGAGCTATACGGTTTGTGCATGAACAAGTCGTAGCGCGCGCGATGCGGCGGAAACCGCGACTCCGGCAGCGCGCTGCACAGGATGATCGGGCCGGCGTATCCGGCATCGCGCGCTTTTTCGATCATCTCCAGGCCGGACATCATCGGCATCATGAAATCGGTGATGACCAGCTGCGGCGATTCCTGCAGGATGAGATCCAATCCGTAGCGCCCGTTGGAGGCGGTGGTGACGTGGTAGCCGCCATATTCCAGCAGCTCGCGGGTCACTATGGCGACATTGGGGTCGTCCTCCACCAATAGGATTCGTAACATCGGCTCAACCCGCCTGATCGGGACCGGCAGCCTTGGGGTCCAAACCCAGTGCAAGCCCTTGGCTCTTCCATGTGGAACGGTTGCACGCGCGGATCGAAGTGCCGATCGCGCATCTTGATGATGGGTATGTAGCGTTGGTGCGTGGGACGGCGCCGCGAAATATTGAGCACGATCACATTATCGACCATGGCCGACAGTTCGTCGTTCGGCATGGCTCGATCGACTTCCATCTATTCACACCCCTGCGTGTACACCACGGTAGCTCCGATCCAGCCGTCGACCATGATGGGCCAGCGTCACCAGCACGGCGCCGGCCAGACTCGCCACGCCTTGCAAGCTGTGGATGGGGGAACGGAATTCGTTTTCCGAAGCCGCCGACTGCGTCATGAACGCGCCATCCAGCGCCTTGGCGATGGCATGGCGGCATTTCAAAAATCGCGGCGCCGAACGTCTCAGCTCAAGCCGGCAGGTGCCGGCCGATAACGTTGGCTACCCGAAAATGGTGACGTCGTGCCCATGACCATGCAGGAAATCGAACGGCAACTGGCCGAACTGGCCAGTGCCATGCCGCAACTGTTGAAAGACACCCAGGGCGCGCAGTTCTGGAGAGCGTTCCTGGATCGGGCCAATGCGATCCGCCATGACGCCGACATCGACCACTTCGACTGGGTGACCGAGCGCCTCCACGAAATGCTGGCGGCCTATGGCATTTCTCCGCCCTCCCACTGGATCATCGCTGCCGCCACCGGCGCCCATTGAGCCGATTCAAGCTTGCCGGCCACGGGCCGATAAGGTTTCCGGGGTCCCAATGTTGCGGGGCCTGGGGAGTTCCATCATGACCACTTCACCCGTCGTCGCAGCGCTGATGCTGCACAACCAATCCTGCTCCGCCTGCCGCATGGGCGAACCGTGCGTGATGACCGAGCGCATCCTGGACGAATGGCTGCACCGCCAGGTTGCCGCGCAGGCCGAAGCCGATACGCCGGCATGGGCCGCCGAAGATGCCGCCTGAACGGCTAAGCTAGCCTCACTCCCGCGGGGAGCCTACGCGAAAAGTGAGGGGTCTATGTATTCGCATCCATTGTTTGGCGGATTGCTCGCCGGCATCCTGGCCGTGATACCTGTCTGGAAGATCGTCTCCAAAGCCGGCTACCACGGCGCCTGGTCGCTGCTGATCTTCGTGCCGCTGGTGAACTTCATCATGCTGTACGTGTTTGCATTCAGTCAGTGGCCGATGGAACGCGGGCGTTCATAAAAATCATCTCGCTGAACTTACACATGGAATCACTTGGATTCGTTGTCCCGACGAATCGGATTGCATGACGTTTCCTAACTAGCAACGAACCTCAGCTCACGGCATCCAGCCCCCTCCCCTGCGGCAGCAGGGGAGGGTCGGGATGGGGTTGCTTGTGCTTTAGCGTGCAACGCATCTCGCCGTAACCCTTGGCGACAAGAAGCACATCACGACGACACCTGATTCCCTTCGCTCGCTACGCTCGCACCCCACCCTAGCCCTCCCCTTCGCAGGGGAGGGAGGGGACGCATGCCGGCGAACGTCGGATCTCGAATGTTATTCAAATACCATTGACACACAAATGTTATCTTGATACCAATTGACCCACGGGCTGTCCGTATCTCGGGGAAGGGGTCGTGGGCATGAGTGGTTCGCCGTACATTCGCCGCCGTCTTTGCACGGCCGTCGTCGTGGGCCTGATGAGCCCGCTATGCGCCATCGCGCAAACGCAGCAGGACGCCGGCACTGCGCCAAGCACGCAGCAAAAGCTTGGTAAACAGCAAACCGCGCAACTGGGCACCATCATCGTCACCGCCAACAAGCGCGAAGAGCGCGTGCAGGACGTACCGATGGCGGTATCCGTGCTGGACGACACGCAGCTGCAGCGCCAGAACGCGCTCAGCTTTACCGACTACGCCTCGCAGGTGCCGGGTCTCAACGTCATCTCCTCCGGCGAAGGCTGGACGCAGCTGGTATTGCGCGGCGTCACCTCCGGCGGCAGGCAGCCCAACGCCACCGTGGGCACGTATATCGACGACACGCCGTTCGGCTCGAGTACCGTTTACTCGGCCGGCAGCGTGCTGACGCCGGATCTCGATCCGGCCGACCTGCAACGCATCGAAGTGCTGCGCGGCCCGCAGGGCACGTTGTACGGCTCCAACACGCTCGGTGGCTTGATCAAGTTCGTCACCACGCCGCCGGATGCAAGCCAGGCCAGCGCGCGTGTCGGCTTCGATACCAGCAGCGTGGATGGCGGCGGCAGCGGCTACGGCGTGCATGCCATGGCCAATCTGCCGCTGATTGCCGACAAATTGGCGCTGCGCGTGAACGTGTACCACCGCGACGATCCCGGCTACATCGACAACGTCACCACCGGCAAAAAAGAGATCGACGAGGCCAGGGTCAGCGGCAGCCGCGCGCAGTTGCTGTGGACGCCCAACGACAAGGTATCGGTGCGCTTCTCCGCGCTCGCACAGAACCTCGACAGCGACGGCCTTGCCAACCAGGGCATCGACATCAACCCCGCCACCCTGCAGCCGGTATATGGCTGGCCGAACCAGGCACGCGCTGCCGGCACCGGCATGTTCAAGATCAAATACCGCCTGTACGACCTGACGGTGAACGCGGATTTCGGCTGGGCCAGGCTCGTTTCCACCACCAGCTACGGCACGCTGCGCTTCAACGAGAACACCGACATCACCACCCTCTACGGGCCGGTGTTGAATCCGCTGTTCGGGCTCGCCAACGGCGGCTATTCGGAACTGCAGCCGATTGCGCTCAACAAGGTGACGCAGGAATTGCGCCTGCAATCGCCGGCCGATCAAACCTGGGAGTGGCGCGCCGGCCTGTTCTTTACGCACGAGCACACCACCGACAACCAGAGCATCCTCAGCTTCGATGCCAGCACCGGCGCACCCATCGCCCTGCCGCCCTTGGGCGTCATCGCCGAGGGGCCGGCCACGTTCCGCGAATGGGCCGGCTATGGCGATCTCACCTGGCACGCTACCTCGCAACTCAGCGTGATGGTGGGCGCGCGCTACAGCAACGACCAGACCTCGTACACGCAAACCAGCAGCGGCCTCTTGATCGGCAACACGGACTTCACCATACGCGGCACCGATCATCCGGTCACTTACCTGTTCAACCCCAGCTGCAAATTCAGCGACGACCTGATGGCGTACGTGCGCGTCGCTTCGGGTTTCCGCCCGGGCGGCCCGAACGTGGGCGTGCCGCCCAACCTGGGCGCGCCGCTGACCTTCGAGCCGGACAAGCTGGTGAACTACGAGCTGGGCATGAAATCGCTGCTGCTCGACAGGCGCATGAGCATCGAAGGCGATGTGTTCTATATCGACTGGAGCAAGGTGCAGCTCACCACCACGGTCGCCGGCATCAGCTTCCTGGGCAATGGCGGCAAGGCGACCAGCAAGGGCGCGGAGCTGAGCTGGACGTTCCGTCCATTGCGCGGGCTCACGCTATCGGCCAATGCGACCTACACCAAGGCGCAGCTGGCCGCCGATACGCCAACCGGCAGCATCTACGGCTTGAAGGGCGATGCGCTGCCCTACGTGCCGAAATGGACCGCCAACTTGGGCGCGGATTACGACTTTCCCATCAGCGGCGACTGGTCCGGTTTCGTCGGTGGCAATTTCAGCTACATCGGCGCACGCGCCTCCGAGTTCAATCCGGTGCCTGGTCCACGTGTGCGCCTGCCCGCTTACAACAATCTCGACCTGCACGCGGGCGTGAATGTGTCCAGCTGGACCGTCGAGGTATACGCCAAGAACCTCGCGAACAAGCGCGGCATCACCGCCGTGTGGCCGGAAACGATCAACCCGCTCGCCAGTCCGTTCCAGGCCACCTACCAGACGCCACGCACCGTCGGCATGTCCGCCACCCTGGATTTCTAGGTTTTTTTTCAATTCATTCCCTGCATGGAGTCTCCGCATGAACCGCCATGTACAACGCCTGGTGGCCCTGCTTGCCGGCTTTGCCGCCAGCATGGCCGTGGCGCAAACCACACCTCCGCCACCGCTGGGGCCTGCCACGTCGGCTCCGCAACCGGCCAGCAATGTTGGAACGACGCCACCGGCGATGACGGAACAAGACGTCGCCGCCTTCTTCGACGGCCTGGTGCCGTTCGCACTGCAACGCAGCGATATTGCCGGCGGCGTGATCATCGTGGTGAAGGACGGCAGCGTGCTGTTTGCCAAGGGCTACGGCTATGCGGACCTCGCGCATCGCACGGTGCCGTCGCCGGACAGCACGCTATTCCGCCCCGGCTCGATCTCCAAGCTGTTCACCTGGACGTCGGTGATGCAACTGGTGGAGCGAGGCAAGCTGCAGCTGGATCGCGACGTCAACGATTACCTCGACTTCAAGATTCCCGCGTATCAAGGCAAGCCCATCACCCTGCGCAACCTGATGACGCATACGCCGGGTTTCGAAGATTCCGCGAAGGGCCTGCTGCCGGCGTCGGTGGATGAGGTGAACCTGGAGCGCTATCTCAAGACGCATCTACCCGCGCGCATCTTTCCGCCGGGCGAAATCGTGGCCTATTCCAACTACGGCTGCGGTTTGGCCGGCTATATCGTGCAGCGCGTTTCCGGCGAGCGTTTCGAAGACTACGTGGCGAATCACATCTTCCAGCCGCTGCAGATGACGCATTCCAGCTTTGCGCAGCCGCTGCCGCCGTCGCTGGCGTCGATGATGTCCAAGGGCTACAAGAGCGCCTCGGATGGCACGCCGCAGCCGTTCGAACTGGTCGACCCGGCACCGGCCGGCTCGATGAGCACCACCGCCGAGGACATGGCGCATTTCATGATTGCGCAGTTGCAGAACGGCCAGTACGGCAACGCGCGCATTTTGCAGCCGGCAACCGCCGAGCTGATGCACAGCCAGCAGTATGTGCCGGCGCCGGGCATCAACGGTTTCGACCTGGGCTTTTACCAGGAGAACCGCAACGGCCTGCGCATCATCGGCCATGGCGGCGATACGGTGTTCTTCCACAGCGACCTGCATCTGCTGCTTGACCAGCACATTGGCGTGTTCATGTCGTTCAACAGCGCCGGCAGCGCGGAAGCGCATGGCACGCTGATGGTGCGCACGGCGATCTTCGATGCCTTCCTCGATCGCTATTTCCCGTACACGCTGCCTTCGCAACCGACCCTGCAAAGCGCGAAGGCGGACGCAGCGAAAGTGGTCGGCTGGTACCAGGCCAGCCGCCGCAACGAAAGCGCCTTGCGCATGCTCTACCTTACCGGCCAGGTCAACGTCGGCGCGCAGCCGGACGGCACGCTGGTGGTTTCCTTTCTCACCGACTACGCCGGCCAGCCTTTGAAATGGCGTGAAGTGGGGCCGCTGCAATATCGCGAGGTAAACGGACAGGACAAGCTCGCCTTCGTTACGAATCCGGACGGCAGCATCCGCTACTGGGCCACCGATTACCTGCCCGGCGTGGAAGTGTTCCAGCGCGTGCCGGGTTTCAAGAGCCTGGGCTGCGTAGGCGTGCTGGTCGTCATCGCCATCGTGGTGATGCTGATGACCACGCTGATCTGGCTGGCCGGCTGGCTGGTGCGCCGCCATTACCGTCGCGTGCTCGATTTGCCGCCTGCACTGCTGCGCACGCGCCGGCTGTCGCGCCTTGGCACGCTGGCCATGCTGGTCAGCGTGCTGGGCTGGGTAGCGTTGCTGGTCGCTGCAGGCATCGACGAGAACGTGTTGCTGCATGGCTCTGCCACGCCGTGGATGCTGCTGCTCTACGTGCTGGGCGTGATCGCGCTGCTGGGCGCGGTCGCCATCGTCATCCACGCCTGGCGCAACCGATCGGCCGCGCGCAGCCGTTGGGTGCGCGCAGGCGAGCTAGTGCTGGCAGTGGCGGCCATTTACCTGGCCTGGTTCATCCTGGCCTTCGGCCTGGTCAGCTTCAACCTGCACTACTGACAAGGGGAAGCGAACATGACCAAGCTATGGCAGGCGCCGCTGAAACTCAGCGCCTATATCGAAAAACGCCCGCTGACGCAGGCCTTTCACATCACCGGCTACACCTTCACCGAAAGCGAGGTGCTGGTGGTGTGCCTGCAGGATGGCGAACGGATGGGACGTGGCGAAGGCCTGGGCGTGTACTACCGCCGCGACACGCCGGCCTCGATGCTCGAACAGATCGAAGCAGTGCGCGACCGCATCGAACTGGGCATCACCCGCGAGCAATTGCAAAGCCTGCTGCCGGCCGGCGGCGCACGCAATGCGCTCGATTGCGCGCTGTGGGACCTGGAAGCCAAGCGCGAAGGCAAGCCGGTGTGGCAACTGGCCGGCATGCCCGCGCCGCAGCCGCTGCTGACCACCTTCACCTTGAGCGCCGACGAACCGGAAGCCATGGCCGAAAGCGCGCGCCAGCTCAGCGATGCGCGCGCACTCAAGCTCAAGCTCACCAACGACGATCGCAATGCCGAACGTGTACGCGCGGTGCGCGCAGCGCGCCCTGGCGCGTGGATGATGGTGGACGCCAACCAGGGCTTCACCCGCGCTTCGTTGCTGGAAGCCCTGCCGGCCTTCGTGGAGGCGGGCGTGGCGGTGCTGGAGCAACCCTTTCCCGTCGGTAACGAGCGCTGGCTCGACGGCTTGAACTCCCCGATTCCGCTGGCGGCGGACGAAAGCGTGCAGGATCATCGCGATCTGAAGAACCTGGTGGGCCGCGTGCAGGTGATCAACATCAAGCTGGACAAATGCGGCGGCCTTACCGAAGCATTGACGATGGCGCAGATGGCGCGCGAACTCGGCTTCAAGCTGATGGTGGGCAATATGGGCGGCTCGTCGTGGTCGATGGCGCCGGCCTTCGTGCTGGGCTCGCTGTGTTCGGTGGTGGACCTGGACGGGCCGGTATATGTGCAGACCGATCGCACGCCGGGGGTGAGTTACCAGGACGGGCGGATATGGTGTCCGGACAGCGTGTGGGGCGGGTCGGTGGCGACAGCGGACGACGGCAAGGCCCCATGATGCACGCGACAACACCGCGCGAGCGCAACTGGTTCGGCCATCCGCCCGGCCTCACCATCCTGTTCCTTACCGAAATGTGGGAGATGTTCTCCTTCTTCGGCATGCGTGCGCTGCTGGTCTACTACATGACCAAGCACCTGGACATCCAGCAGGAATTCGCCTCGCTGATCTATGGCGCCTATGCGGCCTTCGTGTACTTCACGCCGGTGTTCGGCGGCATCGTGGCCGACCGCTGGCTGGGCAAGCGCAAGGCGGTGATCATCGGTGGCGCGACGATGGCGCTGGGGCATTTCATGATGGCCTTCGAGCCGCTGTTCTATCCCGCGCTCGCCACCATCGCGCTGGGCAACGGGCTGTTTCTTCCCAGCCTGGCCAGCCAGATCGAAGGGCTGTATCGCAGCGGCGATCCGCGCAGCAAGAGCGCGTACAACGTCTACTACGTGGGCGTGAATCTCGGCGCATTCATCGCGCCGCTGATCTGCGGCAGCCTGGGCGAAGCGTATGGCTGGCATTGGGGTTTTGCCGCGGCGGGCATCGGCATGCTGTCCTCGCTGGCGATTTACCTGTGCGGCCAGCGCCATCTGCCGGCGGAAGCCACGCGCACGGATGCCCGCCAAGCGGTGCGCGCGCCGCTCGACCGGTCGGCGTGGCGACGGCTGGGCTTCCTGATGGGCGTGGCGGCGATCGTGGTGGTGTTTCGCGGCGCCTACGAACAGGTCGGCAACACCATCGCACTGTGGGCGGACGAAGGCGTGAACCGCCACGTTACCGCCGGCTGGAGCATTCCCATGACCTGGTTCCAGTCGCTCGATTCGCTGGTAGTGATCACCGCCACGCCGCTGTTGCTGGCGCACTGGTCGCGCCTGGCCAAGCGCGGCATCGAAACGCCGTGGCTGCACAAGATGGCCTTCGGTGCTGCGCTGGTGGGGCTTTCCTACCTGTTGCTGGCCGGCGTATCCGCCTGGGCAGCATCGCACGGCACGCGCGCCCATTGGACATGGCTGGCGGGCTGGTTCGTGCTGATGACGCTGGGCGAGCTGTACATCCTGCCGGTGGGCCTGGGCTTGTTCGGGCGCATGGCGCCGGAGGGTTTCCGCGCCACCAGCATCGCGCTGTGGTTCTTCGCCGGCTTCTTCGGCAACCTGCTGGCCGGTGCGCTGGGCACGCTATGGACGCCGTTGTCCCACGGCTGGTTTTTCATGCTGATCGGCGGCGTGGCCGGGCTGGCCGGCCTGCTGCTGTACGTGGTCGGCCTGCGCGTGGGGCAGGTGGAAAAGCGCGAGAATGGGAGCCTGGCCGCCATGCTCTCCCGGTAACCCGATGACGACACCCAAGGACCTGCAACAAAAGCTCAAGGACCGCTGGGACAGCTTCACCGCGTCCGAGCAGAAGATCGCCCACTACCTGCTGCACAACCTGCGCGACCTGCCGTTCGAAACCGCGGCATCGCTCAGCAAACGCGTCGGCGTCAGCCCGATGACCGTGGGCCGCTTTCTGCGCGCGCTCGGCTACGACGGCGTCAACGAGCTGAAGGAAGAACTGCGCGGCGACGGCAGCTGGCGCCACCTGTACAGGGAACCGGAACAACCCAAGGACACCGACGCGATAGCCGCGCACCTGCAAGCGGAAATCCGCGCGCTCACCGACGTGCACGCCCTGGTCGGCACCAAGGAATGGAAATCCGTGCTGAAACTGCTGATGTCGGCCGACCGCGTGTCGGTCGCCAGCTTCCAGCACGCCGCTTTTCTGGGCGAGGGTTTCGCCAAGACACTGGAACAACTGCGCCCGCACGTGTCGTTCCATGCCGGCAGCGACGGCGCCTACATCGACATGCTGCTCGACTCCGGCCGCAACAGCTGCGTGGTGCTGCTGGACATGCGCCGCTACTTCAAGCAATTCCGCGTGCTGGCCGAAGCGGTCATCGCCCGCGGCATTCCCCTGGTGATGATCACCGACACGGACTGCTACTGGGCACGCGACCTCACCCCGCACGTGCTCATGATCCAACCCAGCTGGGTGTGGCACACCTACAGCGCCTACACCACCCTGTTCAGCCTGATCGCTACGTCGTTCGTGCAGGCGCGTGGCGAGGAAGTGATGGAGCGGCTGGGCGATGTGAACGAATTGCGGCAGAAGCTGGTGGGGTATATGGGCGCGGGGACGCGTGAGTCTGTTGGCGGTGGTGGACAGCGTGTGGGTAGGCGTAAGTCTTCAAACACGTCCCGATAGGTTTTTCCGCTATTTCCGAAAAGCCGAAGTTCGCGTCTGTATTGTTTCAGAGCGAATCGTCATTCCGGCGAAGGCCGGAATGACGACTCGCGTTGAAATTGGAATCAGCGAAACCCAAGTTAGTGGATGGCAGCACAAAATGGCTCCTTTAGCTTGCCAGCCTGCGTGAGGAGTAGACATTGGGTATCTGATGCAGACCACGGATATCGACGATGAAGCGTTAATATTTTCGTCTCGAACACGAGTCCGCCATCGGTTGTCCAGCGGATCTTGCTTGGCGCGCCGGGAAGATCGTAACGGCGTTCTGCCTTTACCCTACCGTTCGAATCCTGGGTGATGTCATAGATCGCTCCCTTACTCATGCGCATATGCGCCAATCCGGTAAAAACGACAATACCGAACGGCATCCGGATGATGCCTTGAACGTTCCTGTCCAACAAACGATATAGCGAGCCATCCCGGCTGCGGAACATCAGTTCGCCACCCCACTCTCCGCGGTCACTGCCGAGTAGCAAGCCGCCGTATGCATCAAGGATGTGTGTAGGAACGACCTGAATCGTCTTGACATGCTCACCATCCACGTCATATCCGACCACTTGCGTCGTATAGGCGAGAGACGACGATGGTGCTGGATCGCCCCCATGACGCGTGGTTCCTCCATCCTCCACCGCTGGTCCTTTCACTGTCACGTTGTCCTCGAATGAGGGCCATGCCGAATGGCAAGCACTCAGCAGCAAAACCAAGGCAAATACCGAGCAGCGCAACCATCGCGGCATATGGACCCCTTTGTTGAGGTCATCGAAAACATGGGCGGCAGTGAGAGTGCTTCATGAGTCAATCGAAGACTTCGCCTGCTCCTCTGCCTCGCTCTCGCTAAAGCATGCGGAGACGGACTCTACTATACGTAGGAGAGAACGCAGGTATCGACGATCTGGCACACGACGCCAATCAGGTCCGGGGGGATGGGAGCGCGTCACGCCAGGCAGCTTTTGGGCTTGAGCCCTCCAAAACAGCGTGACACGATCAGCCGATGACCACCAAGCCCACCCCCGCCACGCAGCTGCGCGACCTTGCACGCTTGCGCCGCGTGCGCGACCGGATCGACCGCGAGTACACGCAGCCACTGGACGTGGAAGCGCTGGCGCGTGGCGTACATATGTCGGCGGGTCACTTGAGCCGTCAATTCCGCGCGGCCTATGGCGAATCGCCGTACAGCTACCTGATGACGCGGCGGATCGAGCGCGCCATGGCGTTGTTGCGGCGCGGGGATCTCAGCGTGACCGAGGTTTGTTTTGCGGTGGGCTGCGCATCGCTGGGCACCTTCACCACGCGCTTCACCGAGCTGGTGGGCGTGTCGCCCGGCGTATACCGGCGCCAGCAGGCAAACGCAACGGCAGGCATGCCTTCGTGCGTGGCCAGGCAAGTGACGCGACCGATCAGGAATCGAGAAGCGCAGGTGTCGGAGCCGGAACTAGACTGATTCCCATGGCCTTCACCACCACCGAGAGAGCAATCACCATGGACATCAGCATCCACGCCAGCTTCCTGCCGCAGAACGATCCGGACGCCGCCCTGGCCTTCTATCGCGACACGCTCGGCTTCGAGGTGCGCAACGACGTGGGCTACGGCGGCAAGCGCTGGATCACGGTTGGCCCCGCGGGCCAGCCCGGCACATCGATCGTGCTGTACCCGCCGGACGCCAGCCCAGGCGTGACCGACGAGGAGCGCAAGACCATCGCCGAAATGATGGCCAAGGGCACCTTCGGCATGATGCTGCTGGCAACCAAGGATCTCGACAGCACCTTCGAACGCCTGCAGACGCGCGAGGTGGAGATCGTGCAGGAACCGACCGACCAGCCATACGGCATTCGCGACTGCGCCATTCGCGATCCTGCGGGCAACATGATCCGTATCCAGCAGCTGGGCTGAGCCACTGTTGCCAGGTGCGGCACACCGCCTCCACGGGTGTGCCGCGGTAACGATCATGCGGACCTTCGCGCGTTAGCTGTCTCAGCAACATCCCCCGTCGACCCGACGAAGGCCGAGCCCAGCGCCTTTCGGTGCCCCAACGTCACTGGGTGATTCGCTTCATCCCTGGGGGGGCCGCCTTCGGACGTTCTCCGCACCAGGCGCGGCAGAACGACCTATATGGACAATATGGCTAAAATGTCCATAATGGACGCACGCCCTGTCGGCGAACCATCTCGCACGAGAAGGACAGCAGCATGACCGCACAGACTTTTCTTACCAGCCTCCCCACGATCGGCAGCACGGAGGCCAAGAACGATCTTTCCGGACTTCTGGACCGGATCAACAAGACTCACTCAAGAGTCGTGATCACCCGCCATGATCGTCCGGCTGCTGTCGTGTTGTCCGCCGATGATTACGAAGCGCTGATGCGGCGCATACCCGATCCATTAAAGGAACTGGAAGCCCACTTCGATCAGATGATCGCCAGTATGCAAACACCCACCCAGCGCAATGCGGAGGAGCACTTGTTTGGGGCCACGCCCGAACAATTGGGCTCTGCCGCTGCTCGCGCCGCCACAAGCAAACGCCGCGCGAGCACACGTAAACGCTGATGGCACGCATCACCGTGATCGCCGGCACCAATGGCACCGGCAAAAGCAGTATCGCCGGAGCTGCCTTGCGTGAGAACGGCGGCGCCTACTTCAATCCGGACGAAGAAACACGCACGCTACTGGCTGCCAACCCGGGCATGGCCGAATCGGATGCCAACAGCCTGGCGTGGACCGAGAGTGTTCGGCGGCTTAAAGCAGCCATAGAGCGCAACCACAACTATGCTTTCGAAACCACGTTGGGCGGCAACACCGTTACGGCGATGTTGCTGCAAGCCGCCAAAGCCGGTCACGAAGTACGTGTCTGGTACTGCGGCCTGGACAGCCCAGAGAGACATCTGGCGCGTATCCGATCGCGGGTTATGCACGGAGGGCACGACATACCCGAGCAGAAGGTGCGAGAGCGGTACGACACCAGCCGCCTCAATCTGATTCGGCTGATGCCGCATGCCACAAAGGTCGTGGTGTACGACAACAGTGCCGAGGCAGATCCGAAATCAGGAAAACACCCTGCGCCTGTAAAGGTGCTTGAGCTGTCAAGGGGAACGGTGGTGTTTCCATCGACTGCTGCACAGATGCGCAATACACCGGGATGGGCAAAGAGTCTGGTTGCTGCCGCGAATCGACTCGCTTGAGCGCCGGCACCGACGAACCTGACCACACCATCGCCAGGTGCGGCACACCGCCTCCGCCGGTGTGCCGCGGTAACGATCATGCGGACCCTGGCGCCTTACCTGTGCAGGTCATGCCGGAGCATGGCTGAGCAGAAATTGCGCGGACCAAACATTAAAGAGCGGCCGAAATCGCCTTTCCGAATCTCACGCAATTACGTCGCCCTGCGCCGTCGAGGTTGTAAGTTTGCATGTAACAGTTCTTAAATCTTACGGAGCCACGGTCCTTAAGCTTTTCTTAGACACAGGACGTTGAAGACCTAAATATTTTCGTTGCAGATAATTGCGGACAATTACGAATAATTTCACGTAACTTCTCATGACTAATCTCATGACTAATTTTAATAAAAACTTACACGCCCTGCCGCCCACCGCAAAAAAATGCCGCAATAACTTACCATTAGTTTAAGTTTTTTCGAAATTTTATGCACATTCTCTTCACGCAACCGGCCTTATTTTAAACGGCAAAGATATATAAGCTTTAGCTCGCCATACCTGCGCCTCAGTTCATCAACCGCATAATGCATTAATTTAAACGCGCGCCTCCTTCTGAAAACGTTTTCGACACGTTGGATTTGTTTACGAGCAAGCGCAACGTTGGAGGCATCGGTCTTAACGCGTTCCTGCTTCATGCCGTCATAAACCTAAACCGTACCGGATGTGGAGCCCCTGCAATGAGCGACCTCCTCAAAGCCATTGATCCGTCAGACATTACGGTCGACAAAGATGGAAATGTTACATACAAAAATGAGCGACTACGAGCTGCAATAGCATCAGTTGCTGCCAACAAAGTCATACCGGCAGCGGACAATTTTGGTCAATGCACCAACTCTAGTATCTGCAGCGGGGCCAACAACAATTGCAACAACACCGGAAATTGTAGCGGAGCAGATAATTTTGGCCAATGCACCGTAGGAACGTCCGGTCCTCCTTCATGAAAAAGATCGGCATTACTCAGCCTTGTTCGTTCAGAGAACCAGTTTCGAAGGATCGCCATGCTAAACGACCAAACAGTAGCAGCGGCTTTGTCATCAAAGATATTCAATTTGATCATACTGCCCACTGAAAAATGCAACTTCCGCTGCACCTATTGTTATGAAGATTTTGAATTTGGGCGCATGAGTGGTTCAGTTGCAACGGCCATAAAAAGGCTAATTTCCAGACGCATATCAGGCTTGAGCAGCTTATCCATCTCCTGGTTCGGCGGCGAGCCGTTATTAGCTAAAGATATCGTACAAGACATTGGATCCTTTTCGCACAAAATTTGCGAAGAGCGCGGTGTTCGCTTTAGAGCTTCATTTACAACTAATGGCTACTTGCTCACTCCTGACCTTTTTTCTTATTTCTTAGACATATCTCATAGAGAATATCAAATTACTTTAGATGGTGATGAAGAGTGGCACGACAGGACGAGAGTGCAAGCTAATCGTAAAGCAACATTTTCGAAGATATGGAGCAACCTAATTTCTTATAAAAATATTTCCGGCAATTTCAGTATCATGCTTCGCCTGCATGTTCATCGAGATAACATCGAATCTCAAAAGAGGCTCTACGCACGCCTTCAGTCCGAAATACTGGATGACAAGCGTTTTTACACATACTTTCATAAAGTCTCTAATCTAAGTCCGGATAGAAAAATCGATGAGGGCGTCCTTGATCGAAAATCCTATTTAGATGCCATCGAATACATTACAAATAGCGCTGCAGGCGCTAATGCCAAAAAGCCAAAATCAGAAGAGCACCTAGATGGCTACATCTGCTACGCAGCAAAGCCCAACTCTCTAATGATCAGAGCTAACGGAGATATAGGCAAATGCACGGTAGCCCTGAACGACGATAGAAATCGTATAGGCCGGATAAACGGTGACGGGACGTTAGAACTTTCCAACGCAAAGCTCCAAAGATGGTTCCATGGTTATTCCGATATGTCAGAGCAGGCGCTTGGTTGCCCGCTCTCAACTTTAAGTAACCATTAACAGAGAGACTTTTTGGCCATGCGCATGCAAGTTGATCCGACTAAGATTTCGGTGAATCCTCTGGGAGAGGTCGTAATTGATGACGAAGCTGTGCTGATGCAGGTTGGTGCGGCCGCTGAACCTTTGGCCACAAATTCGAGCTCCTGTAACGGCATAAATACCGTCTGCAATAACACCGGGGACTGCTCAACTTCATCGAATGAGTCTGCTTGTTCGAACGCCAGCCACTGCTCAACAATTACTCCACCGTCATAGGAGGCATGCCCATGAATACGGTAACAAACCAGAACCGTCGTTGGTTCCTAAAGTCGACGATCATCGCTTCCGCTGCGCTCACATTTTCACTTACAGCTCTAGCGCAGCCATTGCAAGCATCTTCTGCCGCCCCGCAAAGCGGAGGGATGACCGCAACTACTCAACAGATACGTATTACGTACCGCAGCAATTTATATGATATCCCCAAGTCCATTGAACTGCCGCTGGGGTCTTGGTCTAGCCCTATCCAAACCAAGGGCAAGGGGACCTACCTGGTCAAAGTTATTCAAGTAGACCACGCCGTTGATTCTAGGCTTGGACCCGTATTTACACTTATCCTGGCAGACCCAAGTGGCAAGGAACTCTCCCAAATTAATTTGGGTAATGGAGCCACTGGAACTTTTACCGATTACGGACTTGAATTCAATCTAACAATCGACCGCACCTAGTATTCATATTTCAGGAAGAAGCAAAGGGCTTGATCACAGCACTCTTCTGTTAAAATATAAATGAGGTATGTATCTTGCTAACGCACGGGCAACGCGCACCCTTATTATTCATACTTCAAAACGGCCTCTAGGCCGTTTTGAAGCTATCTTGGCCGATCTTCTTGGCATGCATACGTGAAAGAAGCCGTTGCCGCTAATTTAGTTAATGTATTCAAGCGCAGCGAGGCGCCCGTAGTCTTTTTTTGCAACGCATTGGGTGATCATCTATTAAGTCGCCCTACCATACTGGCTCTGCAGATGATATTTGAAGGCCGCCTTGGCTTCGTAGGCGCAAAAGGTGCAGATAAATTATTTTTCCCCGATGTCACATTCAGAGTTATTCACAATATAAGATTTCACGGAAATTTTTCCTTTGATGCAAATGAATTTCTGACGTTCAGACAAGATTATGACGCAATAATAAATCTCAATTGGTGGGACTCCCAAGATATGCAGGATGTTATCAAGTTAGCCCCTGATGTCCCACTGCTACCTCTTTGCAAGCACTACGGCATCTTTGATTCCTTTGGTACGAATACACACATATCTGACTACATGTTCAAAGTTCCAAAATTATTCGACGCCAACCTTTCTATAGAGAAATTTTCCAGGTTTTATTCTATAGATGAAAAAATAAGGTGTATTTTTGACGAATTCAAACGAAAAATACACCCTTTTAAAAGGGTACTTGGCGTCCACACCCTAACAAGAGATAATAAGCAGTGGCCACCTGGAAAATTCAGGAAACTTCTAGACCTATTTTTTAGCCAATATAAAGATTTTGTTGCGTTAATTGTTGACCCCATTGACCGAGGCTTAGATCCTGATGGTTTATCAGATAGGATAATTAGGTTTGAAAATGGAGACTTATCTACGACGTCATCCTTCATAGCATTGTGTGATGCTTTTGTTGGCATAGATTCGTATTTTCTGCATGTAGCGGATTTAGCTCGTATACCCGCAGTAGGCATATTTGGCCCCACCTTACCGATACAGTGGGGTTGCCGTTTCACCCAACACCGGCATGTGTCGTATCCGGATATTAGTGAGGTTCCGGTTGAAGAGGTTCTTCACGCCTTGAGTGAGCTCATACAACAAAATGTTTCTACCAATTTTTGTGCGGAGAAACAGCTAAAACTGCAAGAGACTTAAATATCTTCGCTTGCCATTTCTTTATGATTTCAATAGACGCATATACAGTGCTTTGGCGCGAAGATCGGCGCGAGAAGACGTGACTCTGGCACTTAAAGCGAGGGCGGCCGAAGCCGCCCTCCTCATCTCACGTAATGGTGCCGCCCAGCGCCGTCGAAGCGGCCGGATCGCATGCAGCAGTTCTTGAAACAACCTCGCAGAGCCGCAAGGGCATGGATCGTTACGACCCAGTTTCTCGAAACAACTCCTTGTTGCCATGAACGACGCGGTCGCCTTTCTTGACGCGCTGCTCGGAGGGATAACCCTTACGGCGTTTGCTGGTGCGCTCGAAAGCTGAAGTTATGGGTTGACATGGCGTTCTCCTTTTTGCGTTGGTAAAACATTTCCACTGCAGAAGATTGTACTGGCAAGCGGGCAACCATCACCCCGCCCCGATCGCTTTCACGATCTTTTCCAGATCAGCATCGCTCACCGGATTGTGCACAATCATGGTCAGGTCAGGCCGGCCATCCACCGCAAACGTGGAGTTCTCGAAAGCAAAAGGCCCGAACACCGGATGATGGATGCGCTTGATCCGCTCGTGGTGCGTGTGAACATGCGTGTCGCGCCACATCCGCGCAAAGTCCTCGCTGCGGCGGCATAGTTCGTCGACCAGCTCGCCTACCGCCGAAGCTGCCCCTGCACGCACGACATCCGCGCGAAACGCACCCACCACGTAGCGGGCCACGCTTTCCCAATCGTATTGCGCCGCGCGTATGCGCGGGTCGAGAAAAATGTGTTTCAGCACGTTGCGGTTTTCCGGCGCAAGCGAAGCATAGTCGACCAGCATGGCCGTCGCCGCCTTGTTCCAGGCCACCACATCCCAGGTTGCCGTGCGGATCAGGGCCGGGCTGGGATTGAGCCGGTCGAGCACGCGCTGCAGCCGCGGCGTAATCGCATCGCGCTGCTCGTAGCGCACCTCGGGCGGGCGGCCCAGGCCAAGCATGAAAATGTGTTCGCGCTCCGGCTGCGTCAGCATCAATGCCTCGGCAATGCGCTCCAGCACCTCGGCCGACGGCGCACCGCCGCGCCCTTGTTCCAGCCAGGTGTACCAAGCGGTGCTGACGTGGGCGCGTTGTGCCACCTCTTCCCGTCGCAGGCCCGGCGTGCGGCGACGCGCAGACGCAAAACCGAAGGCCGCCGGGTCCAGCTTGCTGCGGCGGTCTTTCAGGTAACTCCCGAGCAGATTGGGGCGCGCTTGTTCGCTCATCCGGGTAGTCATTATCACACGATGAAATCACTACTTTTCTACGATAAGTCTACGCGCCATGTTAGCGCCACTGACATGCGGAGATCGTTTCATGCGCGTATTCGTTACCGGTGCAAGTGGTTGGGTCGGCTCGGCCGTGGTCAAGGAATTGCTGGCGGCAGGGCATTATGTGGTGGGCCTGGTGCGATCCGAAGCTGGGGCAAAAAAGGTGGCCGAACTGGGCGCCGAAGTGCTGCATGGCACGCTCGACGATCTGGCAGTGTTGCAGCAAGCAGCAGCACAAGCGGATGGCGTGATCCACACCGCGTTCAACCACGACTTCTCCAAGATCGTGGTCAGCTCCGAGCAGGAACGCCGCGCCATCGAGGCCATCGGCGGCGTGCTGGAAGGTTCGCAGCGCCCCTTCGTGGTGACATCCGGCGTGGCCTTGCTGGCACCCGGCCGGGTGACGAGCGAAGACGACGCGACGCGCCCACCGCTCGCATCCTTCCCACGCGCACCGGAAACCGCCGCCTTTGCCTTTGCAGCGCACGGCGTGCGCACCGCGGCGATCCGCCTTGCGCCCACCGTCCACGGCATCGGCGACAACGGTTTCGTGCCGCGGCTGGTGCAACTGGCACGGCAAACAGGCGTCTCCGCCTATGTGGACGAAGGCCGCAACCGCTGGCCGGCCGTGCATTGCCTGGATGCCGCACACCTGTATCGCCTGGCGTTGGAAAACGACGCCGCGCAAGGGCCATTCCACGCCATTGCCGAAGAAGGCGTACCGGTCAGGCAGATCGCCGAAGCGATTGGCCGCGGCCTGAACATCCCGGTGGTTTCCCTATCCGGCGACAAGGTAGCCGAGCATTTCGGCTGGTTCGCCAACTTCGCAGCCATCGACTGCCCCAGCTCCAGCCCCCGCTCCCGCAACCTGCTGGGATGGCAACCCGAACAGCCGACGCTGCTGGAGGACATGGACAAGGCGGCGTATTTCGAGGCGCACAACAGATAGCGTGTAACCCCATCGCCGTCATTCCCGCGGAAGCGCGCTGCTGTCCGGGGAATTTTTTCGGAAGCCCTACCGACGGCAAGATGCTCGCGCAATGTTCCATTTCACGCGCCCGTCATTCCCGCGAAAGCGGGAATCCATCTGCCTTTTTGCCTCAGAGCAAGATGGATTCCCGCTTTCGCGGGAATGACGTCAAGCAAAAATGGGGCGCGGCATTGAATTCGAGCCACTTGCCGAGCAAGAGCGCGTAAGCTGGGATGAAATCCCAGCATCGACCTGCCAAGAAACGATGCGCGCCACATCGTATCGGCGCGGTAAAAAAAACCTATCTCGCTTTTCTCCAACCCGGAGGCGGCGGGGGCGGTGGTGGTGGAGGCGGTGGCGGCGGACCAATCAGATTGGGAACCGATGAGGTAGAGCTCGTCACCGACGCTGGCATATCCACGAAGCTCAGCGTCGCTCCACTTGTGCTCATTGCATCGAATGCCAGCTTCTTGTCCGCTGCCGTCCCCACGAAAATCAGTATTGATCCTTTAGCCCAATCTTTGGGAGCGTTTTTGAGCGCGTCCAAGACAAAGTATGCCGTCGTTGACGAGTCAGGCCCCGCAAATGCAACCACGGTACCCAGCATCGGGCGGCGCGCGGCCATATCCGCCACACTGGCAGACTGCCTTTCTCGTGCGTCCTGCGCTCCCTCACCTGCAGGAACGAAGTAAGTGTAGGGACGCATTCCCCTTGCCAAATCCTGACTGCGTTGCAACACCAGCGTGCCCAGATAACGATACCAGCCAGATATATCATTCGGGGAAGAAGGTCTGGCGATCACCCATGACGCCTGCTGGGTGGCGCTTAAATTGGAAGACTGCGCTTGTCCTGTACCGATACTCAACAGGCTCAAGGCTACGCATATACAGACCTTTGCAAATACCCAAACACTAGCTCTCATGAGATACCTCGCATTGATAGCAAGAACCCGTCCCGTTTATCGCATTCGAACCACGGCAATCTCTTGGATGGCCAATCGCTCCAATGGAGCTTACGACCTCTTCTGACGCCGGACTGCGCTTTCAACAAAAAATATCCAGAAAGCAGCGTTACCAACCACGAGAGCACTAAGCAGCCACTTCCCTACAATCCGGGAAGTGGGTTCCGGCGTCATTGAGTAGGGAAAGTATTCATAGGAAGGCGACCAGATCGCCATCAGCGCCATCCCACCGAAAACAACAGCCAGCAAAAGCACGATTGCCCATCCAAACAAGCGCTTTCTTTGTATGCGATCGACGCGTGGCGCTTGCTCCTCATCCGCATCCTCCATGTCATAACCGCCCTCGATGCGAGCATTCATGACCTCCAGCGCCGCCACCAGATGCTCCCTGCGCACAAACACGCGAACGCCACCGAAAGCTTGAAACCACAGCGGGTTGGTTTGCGTGACGTTCGCGCCCGACAAATGCGCATCCACACCCTCGGCCTGCAAGCGGCCAAGTAAAATCTGTGCATCCAGCGGTGAAAGACCGCCCACCAATTGTCGGAAGCCGTCCGGTGTTTCGAGGCCGTCATCGCCCGTATTCACGGAATGATCCGCGGGCCCAGGGCGCAGGCCTCTTCGATTCAACTCCGCCATCAACAACGCCAGCGAACCTTCATCGAGCTGTCCCGAAACGAACTGCGTTTGCAGTTCGTCATCCGACATCCTGGCGTATTGACGCACCAGATCGCTTTCCATATTTGTCCTTCGTACCCTATATTCCGGCCGCTGCCGCTACGGAACGTAGCGAGAAGCCATTATCTCGCTGACTGGAAGAGGCGCCGCAAATCCATGCTGGCCGGCACTTCGACACGGCGTTGCATATCGCGCACTTCCGACCATTGCTTTCCGTTGTGAACCTGCACTTTTTCCTCTATCAGCTGCGCGCGACATTTGGGGCAGCCATGCAGGATGGTATCGATGATCATTGCCCCCTTGCCTGGCTTGGATACCTTCGACTGCGCTCGCAGCAACGAAGCAAATTCAGCGCTATCAAAAGGATGACGAAATACCTGGTTGTAGTACTGCAAGGCGCTGTCGGTGTTTGCATACGACCTTGAACGCTTGGACAACTTCCGGAAATAGACGTCGCAAGCCGAGCAGAATGGCTTCACACGCAGGAAGCCCCAGACCATCAAGCCGCCCAAGAGAAAACCCACGAAATAAATAGCTGCCACGCCATAGCCGACAGAGCCAAGCTCATTGGCCTCTTCGTGCATATCCGCTCCGACGCCCAGCTGCAAGTGCGCCTTGGTAAACAGGATATCCAGATAACGTCCAAACGAAACCACGTCGGCAACGTGCTGACCATCGGCCAGCACCAGGGTGACGTAACCCAGATAGTAAATAAGGAGCTGTGTCAGTCCGGCATTGACGACCATCTCCAACAATAACCATGCATCGGGACGCTTGTTCAAGCGTACGCTGCCGAAGTAATACCCCGACGCCGCCAATCCACCCGCGGCAATCGCACCTATAGGCAGCAAGCCCCATACGCTAAACGTATAGAGGTCCGCGCCCCATGCTTTGGACGCCAACACAAAGACGACGGCCGTTATGACGGACGTAGCAAGACCGCAGGCTGCAATAGCCAATGAACGAACAAAACTGCTCATTTTCCTTCCCCTGTTCCCTGTCGAATCCAACAACCACCTTTCGGTGCCCCGTGTTGCATGGCGCAATCGACTCACTGCGCCACTTCCTGGAGCTGGGACTGCCATCCCAGCCCAAGCGCTAATATTTCAGAATTTCAGCCCGATTGTCCTTGAGTGTCGCCATAGACCTTGCTGACCGCGCCAAGGACACGATTGCCGACCCATTCCGGCACTTTGCATTGCACCTTGATCACATCGGGTATGTGCGTATCCGCCGACAAGACCGCGGGCGTTTGAACGCTCAAGGCATTTCCAACCAAGCAACTTGTCGAAACAACGGCAGCGGCAGCGCAGATATCATCTTCCTCATAACAATCCCCTGTTCGACGGTTGCCCTACTGTCAGCACGCCTTGCTGCGGACGGCAGCTGCAAATCTCAATCCCGTTTACGTAGCAACAGCCAATTTTCGACCCTGTGTTACGGCCTTTCCTGACGCCGAATGGCGCATTCGACAAAGATCAACCACAGCACTGCGGAAACCATCAAAAAGCCGCTTGCCATCGCTCTTCCCAAAATGTCGATACGCGGCGCGGGCGTTCTGGGATGCAGGAACTGCTGGTACGACGGCCACCATAGCGCCACCAGCGACACCCCGCCAATCACCAAGGCGACCCACAATACGATGCGCCATCCGAGCACGCGTTTGTCGTTCAGCCGATCCGCGCCAACCGCCGCTTCCTCCTCTTCGGGCACCGTGTAGTCTCCCTTCCAGGTGGCGTTAAGCACATCGCACGCGGCAGCCAAATGCTCGCAACGCACAAAGACGCGTACGCCACCCAGCGCATAGAACCACAGAGGCTGGACCTGGGCGATCTGCGCGCCTGACAAGTGTGCGTCAACGCCTTCAACCTGTAGCCGACCCAAGAGAATTTGCGCGTTAACGGGCGTAAGACCGCGTAGCAGCATGCGATATCGAGGACGAGCTGCGCCGGCCTCGCTGCCTGGATCGATGACGGCACTCGGACCATAAGGGAGCAAACTCCTTCGGCTTAGTTCCGCAGTTAGAAGGGCGAGCGCGTTTTCATCAAGCCGCGCGGAAGCGGAATAGTTTCTTAACTCGTCATCCGACATCTCGGCGAAGCGCCGCGCGAGATCGTTTTCCATAACCTCCCCTTTTCGGAGCGTAACAACGCCATCGATGACGCTTACCTTGACATGTGTTTTACCAGCTTTACTCCGATTTTAGGAAGGGGGTGGCCGACTGGCGAGAAAGCCCCATGGAGACCCAGATATAGACCATCGGGGATTCTTCTGTCTTCGGCCAGACGCCAGCGGAGGTTTGGGGCAGTAATAGATGACTGCATTCGCCAAAACTTTTCCGCTATGCTTCCAGCGCTCTTCATACACCGGACAAGCGCGCCCCGGCCAGCGCTACCCGGTTGGTGCGGAAACAACGGCTGTCTCAGGGAGGGAGTATGGCAACACAAGCAAGGACCCCAAAGCGGGATCCATTCACTCAGCCATTTGCAGGCTTGACTGATCTGATTGTCGTTGCGGCGATGTCCCAGGCCAACGAACCGGCGACGAGCCGAATCAATGCGCACGCCGCTGCCTATACGGTGATGATTGAAAAAATCAAGAACGATACGCGCGAAAGAAACCTGATGGCGTTACCGCAATCTGCAAAAAGGCTCTATCAAGACAATCAAATTATCCATCCGAGATTCTACGCAGCCGCCCAGCAGCTAGAAGCCATCGAGAAGATCGAATACGACGACAAAGGCAGGACCAAACCCGCCTCGCGGAAGAGCTTGGACGCGGAAGTCATGCGCAGACGCGCCAATCACTCGTCGACCTTAACGACGAATATGCTTGCTGCGCAGATACCCAAACCAAGCGGCGAAGTCGACGCGCACCACATTGTGTCGGCGCGTTCAAAAAATGCCTACGCCTCACGCAACCTTCTCTACGGCTGGGGCATAGGCATCAACGATGTAGACAATGGTGTCTTCTTGCCGCGTAATAGGAAAGTCACCGTGGTTGATCCTAGCTTGAAAAATGCGGTCAAGCATTCGGTTGTGCATACGCGCCTGTACCACCTGAGTGTCTTTAACGAACTTAAGCAGGCCCACATTAACGACTGCGCCGGCGGGCGTGATCGGCTCAGAGGTATCCGGCTCGACTTGATCGATGGAACGTTTCCTTATCGCAAGGGTGATGAGCAATGACCGTGTGGAAAATCACCAATGACCTCATCAATACGGCCGAAGGCCGCGTGCTCCCGCCGGGATCCGAACTTGATGAATATCTGATCCTCAAGCTTGGCGGCAAAGGCACCCCTGTCACATGGGCCGAACCAATGCGTCTTGAACGCGACAAGGGAAGCACCTCTCGCAAGAAGCCCAAACCGCGCACTGACCTGATTCCGTTTCAATTAGGTGTGCTTGTACTCAACCAGAAAGCACGAGACGCGCTCGGCGACTTCTTGTCGCGGTTTGGACAGTTGCTCGAACTGAATGTCGAAGGCGACACCGAGTATTACTACAACGTCACCAATGTGGTTCCCTGCATCGATCTGGCACGATCTGAGAAGCGTGCATCGGGCGCTATACAAAAAGAAGCCTTCAATGAGTCAGCGGTTCCGATTGAGCCCGCCGTATTCAAAGACCCTCTAACCGTTACCGGGCGGATTTATGTCAATGATGGCGGCAAGGCAGTGCTCGAACAGCGGATCAAGGAGCATGGACTTACGGGCATGGACTTTGCACGCACAGGGGTTTGATTATCCTATTGCTGTCGTTGCCCCGTGTTGCATGGCGCCCTCGACACGCTGCGCCACTTCCTGCATTCTAAGCCGCAAATATGTCGGCAAGCCTAGTGCAAGCAACGATTCAGCCAACAGATGTTTCGCGAAAGCCCATCCCCGAAACACCGTGCTTCGCAAGCCGCTCCTTCAACACAGTTTTCCCCGCATCATTCACGTAGATACTTGTTTGTATCGCCGGGTCTTTGAATATCGTAGGTGTCTTCGGTATAGCCGCCTCGTTCAGCACGGCCGATTCCACAAAACCGAATGGCTGGATCTTGGACTTGGCTCGGTCGAGGCAGGAAATAATGTTGGTAACGTTGTAGTAGTACTCAACGTGGCCTTCCACATCTACCTTCAACAGCTGACCAAAGGGAGCCAGGAAGTCGTTGAGTGCCTGGTAGGCTTTTTCGCTGAGGACCAGCGCGCCCGGCTTGAAAGGACTGATGTCGGCGCGAGGCTTTGGCTTCTTGCTGCGCTTGTCGACAAATACGCCAAGCTCTGGACGCTCGGACCAATGCAAAGGAACGCCGCTGAGATCGAAGCGCTTAGCCAGCTCCTTGCTGCGCTCAAAGTCGCTCTCGTCATCGTCAGCCACGACAAGCATTGCCGCTTTGTCGAGCAAGCTAGTTGTTATTTCCCAGAGGCTCACATTGGATGGCTCGGTTAACAAGGAAAGACGCCATCTACGATTTGGCACTTGATGTACCTCAACGCATGACGTCCGGATTGCTGATCGCCCTGATCTGCCCCGTTCAATGTCACGAAGACGGCCACGTAGTAGGTATCTGTATGTATCTTCGCGTGCTTGGTCGCTTGGGGGAGACTCGGCACATTCGAGGCTGCGTAGCTGGGTAGGCGGACACCGTTATCGATATCGTTGATGCCAATGCCCCAGCCAAATAGCAATCTTCGCGAGTCCTTGGCGCGGTCATCTGCTACCGCCACGATGTGGTGGGAGGACACGCTTCCAGGCGCAGCGTCGGCTGGCTTGGCATACCCGCCAGCGGCCATGTTCCGGGAAAGCTTTGTGGAGTGCCTGCTTTTGCGCTTGGCTTCCTCCATCAACTTTTGCGCTCCAACGAGCAGCGTAACCCCGTTCTTGTAGAGCACTTCCCTTTTTATCTTCTCGACAATCAGCTGATTGCTGACTTCGTAGGCATTTCCTTCCTTGACCATGCTGTTGGCCTTGATCCGAAGGTCCGTAAGGTCGGGTTTGTCTGCTGAAAAGGATCACCCCTTCCGTCGAAAGCCATTGCTTGTCCTCACTAGTGGCAGTCACTTATATCTCCTATTAGGCAAGCACCGTTTTCAATTTCTATCTTTTTTTATCATCAAAAACGAATCACGCCCACCCTTTTTCCGCGCAAAAATCCCAGACCAAGTGCATTTAACTTAGCAGCCTCGTCTCCAATTTGAAGCTTCCAACGCCGCTCAAAGAAACCCAAAAGATGTAATCCTCTATGTTCGATTTGCTCCGGCCCCCATTCTGCGAGCATTGCTACCTCGTTTTCACTATAAGACCCAAAACGATAACCTTTCTCACCATCCCGTTTTTCAGGGAATGGCCTATTACCTAATGAAGCATTTTTGGGTCGGGATAGGGCCAACAAATTACCCAAAGAGTTTCTCAAAAGACGCCGCTGGGTCGTATTAAAATCAGTAAATCTCGATCGCCAATAACCATCACGAGCTCGCTGAGGATAGATGTGCTCCACAGTTTGATAGTCACCCTTAAAGTCTTCGCGCAAAAATTGATTCCATGAAATCTTTTCACGCTGAGTCTTGGAGCGCGACTGCAAATCTAACTCATATTCATAGAGAAAATATTTGATTGAATCCCAAGAGTAATATCCATTTCCGTTTTTTACCCAATCAGCCAGGAGCTCACCAAGGGCATTCTCCTTTAACGAATCCGTTACGAAGTTATCATAAATAGTAACTAATTCGTCAGTCGACAATTCGCCAGCCACATATTTGACCATAACTTCGTTCACAGCAAATCTTGAATGACCATAAGCATAAGGCAATCGCAACGACTGAAGAAACAAGTGCCGTTCTAACGCCTCAAGTACTCGCAACCTTTTTTCGTATTTTTTCTCTTTTGTATAGAGTGCCAAGAGTATTGATGATGGCTTAAAATTATTTAAGCGACCTATTCTTTCCAGCCATACCTTTTCTGGATTCTGAAAATTCGACGTTTTTGCGTTACTTAAATTGAAATACAACTCAACACTATGCTTTATGTGCTGGGAGAAATCGTAAATAAATTGATGAGATAAACCAGGAAGAGCATCGGACGCAAAACCATAAGCCCCTTCTTCTAGCTCCACGCTTCCGTTTCCAATTCTTTTTGGTGTAAAAAGTACATTTAACAGAAAACGACCAAAACCTTCCATTGCAGATCTATACATTCGGAGAGCAGTCTCTCTACCCTCCTCGTCAGGCTTTGGAATTTCCTTTAATTCCGCAATATAAAAATAAGACAGTTGCGTCCTAAGGAAATCATCATCGTCCAATGGACGCTCATCATTTTTTCCCAGATAGTGGTAAGCAGACTTCCATGCATCATTAATAGCTCTTCGCAGCACCCCCTCTCGTCCCGAAGGCACCGACACTTTTGTAGATAAGAAAATTAATCTATTCTTTAAAAGTTCTAGCGTTGATAGTGGTTTACCACGATTATTCATCGTCTCAAATGTTACAAAAACATCAATATCAGACGTAATCTCGTACACGTTAAAAACAAGTTGCTGAGTGACTTTAGTAAATAATTTTTGCAAGTCCTCGTCTTGCATTCCATCTAGCATCTGCGCAAAAAACTGTTTCGCTGAAAGTAAATTCTTCGTATAAACCGTGTCCTCGTCTGGCATATGAACATCAGATTGCTCTAAAAAAATCTTCGTTTTCAGGAATTCATAGCTCGGATTATCTTTTTCATAACCGAATATATACGATCTAGCCCTATCTTCGAGCTTGGAATCAAAAATATATTTTTTTCTAACATCATTCACAGGCGTGTAATTTAAATAGCCCGTCCTGGAATTGATTTTTTCTAAAATTACTTGGATTAGTATAACGACAGTTGTTAATCTCTGCTGACCGTCAACTATATAATAGGGCTTATATCTTCGCGCCTGAATTATCCATGCGTCATCTAGCCAATGCACCCATTTGACCTCCGGCACTTCCTCCAAGGTAAGTACGCCCGTGTAATGCTTCCCATCAGCTGGCAATTGTTCGATGTCAAGCCAAAAGTCGCGAAGCTGATCCTCCCCCCAGGAGTAACCCCTCTGATAATCAGGGATTCTATAAATAGACTCCGTAAAGATCCTTGATACAGTAAATAACTCGGTCTTCACCTTAACCTCCTTTATTAAGTGAATACAGCATTAAAAAGGCGGCATAACGCCGCCTTTTACAAATTAAGCTGACCCTTTGTTACCCACACTTGCTATACCCACAATTCAAACAAGTCTGACACCCATCCATCAACACCAACGCCTTCGTATTGCACTTCGCACACAACGTAGCCCCCGGCGGGAAGCCGGCTGAGTCGTTGGTGTCGGCGTCGGTGGGGCTCAGCTCAGTTTTTTTTTGAGCGGCCTGTTCGTAGGCTGCGCGCTTTTCGGCGATCAGGGCGCGCTGGGCGTCGCTCATTTCCGGGTCGTGGATGAGGCCGATGTTCTTCATGTGCTGTTCGATCACCGCGCCGATCTCGGCGACGATGCTGGGCATGTAGACGCCGCCGGCCTTGAAGTAGCCGCCGCGGGGGTCGAACACGGCCTTGAGTTCTTCCACGATGAAGGTGACGTCGCCGCCCTTGCGGAACACGGCGGAGAGGATGCGGGTGAGCGCGACGATCCACTGGAAGTGGTCCATGTTCTTCGAGTTGATGAAGATCTCGAAGGGGCGGCGCTGTTCGTACTGGGTGCCGGCGTTGAGCACGATGTCGTTGATGGTGACGTAGAGGGCGTGCTCGAACAGCGGGGATTTGATCTTGAAGGTGGAGCCGATCAGCGCTTCGGGGCGCTCCAGGCTCTCGTGCATCTGGATGACTTCCGCCATGGGCGCCTCTTTGGGCTGCTCGGGAGCGGGTTGGGCGGCGGCTTTGTCTTCGGGCTTGACGACCTCGTAGCCTTTGATCTTTTTTTCGATCCTGATCGTCATGTGTGTGTTTCCTGTGTTGTGTGTGGCGTCTTGGTGGCGTGAGTGGATTCGCTAGCGGCTCTTGCAAGCGCTGTGGCGAGGGTGCCCCTCACTCCGGTCCTCTCTCCCGTCATCGATCAAAGATGGGGGAGAGGGGGAAAATCGGGCGGCCCCTTGCTCTGCATCGACATCATCAAAGAGCGAGGGACTTAAAAAGAAATCCGGCCCGACTCGCGTCGGGCCGGATGGCTCATGACTTACTTCTTGCGGGCGGCCTTCTTGGCGGTTTTCTTGGTCGCCTTACGACCGGCCTTCTTGCTGGCAGTGGACCTCTTCACCGCTTTCTTGGCGGCTTTCTTGCTAGCGGCCTTTTTGACCGTCTTCTTACCTGCGGCCTTGCGGGCCGTCTTTTTGCTGCTGACCTTCTTTGCAGCTTTGCGGGCCGCGCCTTTCTTGGCGGCCTTCTTGCTGGCTTTCTTTACGGCTTTCTTGGCTGCGCCTTTCTTGGCGGCCTTTTTCGCTGCGCCCTTCTTGGCGGCTTTCTTGGTTGCCTTCTTCGCTGCCTTCTTGGCAGGAGCGGCTTTCTTGGCAGTGGCTTTCTTGGCTGCTTTCTTGCGACGGGCCTTCTTCGGCGCGGCGGCCGGAGCGGGCTCTTCGGCTACCGGGGCGGCCGGGGTGAGCAGATCGTCATTGTGTACTTCGAACTCGGTATCGATAGACATGCGGGTATTCCCCTCCGGTACGTTGTTATGGAACCTTCATCAGGCTTGATCACGGTGTGCGGAAACGTAGCGCGATTTTGCGTTGCGTGCCACTACTAAAACTTTCCGTAATAGCCTTCCTTCAAAGCATCGAACAAATTGGCGGCGGTGTGCGTCTCTCCGTCGTACTCCACTTCTTCGTTGCCTTTCAGTTCCACAACACTACCGTCCTCCAATTCGAAGCGGTAGAGGGTGTTTTCCAGGTCGGCTTCTTTGACCAGCACGCCCTGGAATGCAGCGGGGTTGAAGCGGAACGTGGTGCATCCCTTGAGGCCCTGTTTATAGGCGTAGAAGTAGATGTCTTTGAAGTCTTCGTAGGGGTAGTCGGTCGGTACGTTGGCGGTCTTGGAGATGGAGGAATCCACCCACAGCTGCGAGGCGGCCTGGATGTCCACGTGCTCCTTGGGGCTGATGTCGTCGGCGGCCACGAAGTAGTCGGGCAGCTTGGCCTTGGGGTCGTCGCTGAACGGCATGGCGTCCGCGTTGATGAGCGCGCGGTAGGCGAGCAGCTCGTAGCTATATACCTCGACCTTCTCCTTGGTCTTGCGGCCTTCGCGGATGACGTTGCGCGAGTAGTGATGGGCGAAGCTGGGCTCGATGCCGTTGCTGGCGTTGTTGGCCAGCGAGAGGGAGATGGTGCCGGTGGGCGCGATGGAGGTGTGGTGGGTGAAGCGCGCGCCGGTTTCGGCCAGCTCCTTGACGAGGTTGGGCGCCACTTCGGCCACGCGCTGCATGTAGCGGCTGTATTTGGCGTGCAGCACACGGCCGGGTATGAGGTCGCCCACCTTGTAGCCGTCGGCGACCATCTCCGGGCGCTTGCGCAGCATGTCGCCGGTGACGGTGTAGTTCTTGGCGAGCACGGGCGCCGGGCCTTTTTCCTTGGCCAGCTCCAGGGCCACTTCCCAACCGGCCACGGCCATTTCGCGCGAGACGTCTTCGGTGAAGGCCACGGCGTTCTCGTCGCCGTAGCGCAGCTTGAGCATGGTGAGCGTGCTGCCCAGGCCCAGGAAGCCCATGCCGTGGCGACGCTTGGAAAGGATCTCGTGCCGCTGCTGTTCCAGTGGCAGGCCGTTGATCTCCACCACGTTGTCGAGCATGCGGGTGAAGATCTTCACGACTTCGCGATATTCGTCCCAGTCGAAGCGGGCCTTGGGGCCGAAGGGATCGCGCACGAAGGTGGTGAGGTTGACGGAGCCGAGGAGGCAGGAGCCGTATGGCGGCAATGGCTGCTCGCCGCACGGGTTGGTAGCACGAATATGCTCGCACCACCAGTTGTTGTTCATCTCGTTAACTTTGTCGATAAGGATGAAACCTGGCTCAGCGTAATCGTACGTGGACACCATGATCATGTCCCACAGATGCCGCGCACGGATGTGGCCGTAGATCTTGCAGGCCACCAGGCCGTCTTCGCGCACGACGTAGTTTTCGTGCGTGGGCCACTCGCGCCACACGACCTTGCTGGCGTCGTTGAGGTCGATGTCGCCCTGTTCCTTGACGTGCACGGGGAAGACCATCGGCCAATCCTCGTCGTGCTCGACGGCCTGCATGAAGCCGTCGGTGATCAGCAGGGAAAGATTGAACTGGCGCAGGCGGCCGTTCTCGCGCTTGGCGCGGATGAATTCCTTGACGTCCGGATGGCTGACGTCGAACGTGCCCATCTGCGCGCCGCGGCGACCGCCGGCAGACGAGACGGTGAAGCACATCTTGTCGTAGATATCCATGAAGGACAGCGGGCCGCTGGTGTAGGCGCCTGCGCCCGATACGTACGCGCCTCTCGGACGCAACGTACTAAATTCGTAGCCAATACCGCATCCCGCTTTCAGCGTAAGCCCCGCCTCGTGCACCTTCTGCAGGATGTCGTCCATCGAATCGCGGATGGTGCCGGACACGGTGCAGTTGATGGTGGAGGTGGCGGGCTTGTGTTCCAGCGCGCCGGCGTTGGAGGTGATGCGGCCGGCGGGGATGGCGCCGCGGCGCAGCGCCCACAGGAAACGCTCGTACCAGTGTTCGCGCAGTTCCGGCGTGGCTTCCACGTCGGAGAGGGCGCGCGCGACACGCTTCCAGGTGTCGTCGATGGTGGCGTCGACCGGGTCGCCGTTCTTGGTGCGCAGGCGGTACTTCTTGTCCCAGATATCTTGCGATGCGGGCTGCAACGGAATCGTTGTGGCATCACGGCCTGTGTTGGTTGCGCGCAAGCTGCTCATCGGCTTCCTGACCTCCTGGCATGGCCTTACGGCCCCGTTGGTTTCTTTTCTTATGGATGTAAGTGGCATCAGCAGCGCTGAGAATGGCCCGGCGCGCCCGATTCATGCCCCCGCATGAGAGTCGGACGTGGCTTTTTCGCGAATCGCGACAGCCCCTCCTGACGTTTGTCACCGCCCCAGCACTTGGGTTGCACACCGGTTGCTGCACACAAGATGTTGTGGTCGTGACTGGGCGAACGTTACCCCCGCCATCGCAGGATGTAAAGGGCTGACTGCATCGTCACGAGGATTAGGCTGAAGTTGTTCGTTGCATGAACCGATTGGCGGCTGCGCTTCCGTCCGACACGACGGATTTAGAATGCCTCGCCACGTATCACGCCTTCGCACTCGTGCCAACGGCACGTTGCGTGCTTGGGAACCGTCCGCCCAGGTGACGAGTCGAAGCTGCAGTTTTCATTCGCTCAGGGAGACTCCATGCACCCGCGCCTTCTCCGCAGTTTTACCGCCCTGTTTGCCGCCGCATCGCTCGCGGTGCTGCCGCTGCATGCGCACGCCGTGTTGCCGTCGGCGGTCGACGGCCAGCCCCTGCCTTCGCTGGCGCCGATGCTGGAAAAGGTGACGCCGGCGGTGGTGAACATTTCCACCAAGACGCGTGTGCGGGTACGCAATCCGTTCTTCGACGATCCGGTGTTCCGCCAGTTCTTCGGCCTGCAGGGCATACCGCGCGAACGCGTGGAGCAAAGCCTGGGCTCGGGCGTGATCGTGGATGCGGCGAAGGGTTACATCCTTACCAACAACCACGTGGTGGGCGGCGCCGACGACATCACGGTGACGCTGCAGGATGGACGCAACTTCAAGGGCACCCTGGTCGGCACCGACCCGGCCACCGACGTGGCGGTGGTGAAGATCGACGCGGACAAGCTGCAGGCGCTGCCGATCGCCAATTCCTCCTCGCTGCGCGTGGGTGATTTCGTGGTGGCGGTGGGCGAACCGTTCGGCCTCGGCCAGACGGTGACCTCGGGCATCGTGTCGGCGCTGGGGCGTTCCGGGCTGGGCGGATCGAGTTTCCAGAACTTCATCCAGACCGATGCGTCGATCAATCCCGGCAACTCCGGCGGCCCGCTGGTGAACCTGCGTGGTGAACTGATAGGCATCAATACGATGATTCTTTCGCCTTCGGGCGGCAACGTGGGCATTGGCTTTGCCATCCCCAGCAATGTCGCCACGGAAGTGATGCAGCAGTTGGTGGCGCATGGCAAGGTCAGCCGCGGCAGCCTCGGCGCGCAGACGCAGGACATCACGCCGAACATTGCGCGCATGCTTGGCCTGACGAGCAACGAAGGCGCCGTGGTGACGCGCGTGCTGCCCGGTTCGGCGGCCGAGCGCGCCGGCCTGGACGTGGGCGACGTGATTACCGCGGTGAATGGACAGGCGCTGCACGATTCGGATGAGCTCACCAATGCCATCGGCCTGCTGCCGTCGAACAGCACGGTGAGCCTGACCACGCTGCGCAAGGGCACCACGCGCAAGGTCACGGCGGAACTCACGCCGCAGAAGATCGCCACGCTGGATGGCGCCAAGCTCGACCCGCGGCTGAGCGGCGTCACCTTCAGCGACCTCAGCGACGAGCAGGCCAGCCAAGGCACCACCGGCGTGGTGGCGTCCAACGTGAGCCCCAACAGCCGCGCGGCGCAGGCGGGGCTGTCCTCTGGCGACGTGATCGTCGGCGTGGGCAACCGGCGCATTACCAGCCTGCGCGATCTGCAGGGCCTGGCGGCGGCGCGTCCGCGCCAGCTGGTGCTGCTGGTGGCGACGGATGACGGGTTGAATTACGTGGTGATCCAGTAATTCGCCGTGCCGCGTGTGGGCGGTGAGCCCCGGCGTTGATCCGGGGCATCATCGCGGCTGATTGGGCCGATGCTGACCGGAAGCGAAACGAAAATCGCGCCGCGCAGCTTTCATCGCCATCAAGTTTTCCACGCAACTCCATGAACGTACTTGCGGTTCTTTCGCGCGATTGCTTGATGTTTTGGCCCGGGGCCGCTGAAATACCGCAACCCGTCACTGCGTGTAGGCGCCGTGCAGGGCACACTCGCATTGTTTTCCCCTCCTTTCGCAGGTCGCGCCTTTACTTATGCCCGTACGCATCACCCGTCTGCTCTCCGCCGCCCTGATCGGCGCCGGCATCTCCACCGCCGTGTTTGCTGCAGCCACGCAGTCGCTCACCTGGCGCGGCGACGTGGTCACCGCCAACGGCGTCGTCAAAGGCGTGGCGAAAGCCTGGCAATCCTCCGGGCATGGCTCGGTGCAGATCCAACCATTCAATACCGCCTCCGGGCTGGATGCGGTGGCCGGCGGCTCGGCCGATATCGCCGGCAGCGCACGCGCCAGTTCGGGCAGCGCCACCGATAGCGGGCTTACCTTTACGCCGGTGGCATGGGATGGCCTGGTGCTGATCACCAGCCCGGCCAACCCGGTCAGCAACCTCACGCTGCAGCAGGTGCACGACATCTACTACGGCAAGATCACCAACTGGAAAGACGTCGGCGGCAACAACGCGCCGATCGACGTGTTCGCCGTGGCGAGCCCGGGCGATGGCGTGGAATTCAGCCTGCGCAAGCTGCTGTTCGGCCGCGGCAGCCAACCGGTGGCGGCGCCGCGCCTGTACGTGAACACCACGCAGCTGGAGCAGTCGATCGAACTGGATCCGCGCGGCTTCGGTGTGACTGCGCTGTCGAGCGTGGCCGGCAACCCGAAGATCAAGATGCTGCGCATCGACGGCACGGCGCCGAGCGCCGCTACCGTGGCAAGCGGTGCGTACCCCTTGTTCGCGCCGTTGTACCTGGTGACCAATCCCTCGAGCCCGAACGCGGCGGCAGCCAAGGCGTTCGTGGATTTCGCGCTGAGCGACAAGGGCGCTACCGCACTGCGCGCGCGTTCGCTGGTGCCGTATGACGCGGGCACCACGCTGATCGCGATGGACGCTTCGCGCCGCAGCCGCATCCTGGCCGAGGTCGGCGCGCACGCCAGCGCCGAGCCCACGCAGATTGCCGCGGCACCCCGCCCCGCCGTGGCGCCGTCGGTGGCAGCCGCACGCCAGGCGGCCCCCGCCACGCCGACGCTGGCCAAGGTGAAGGGCGAGGTGCTGACACCGCCGCCAAGCAGCTTGAAGGGCGTACGCGGCGAGGCGTTTACGCAGGTGGTCGCGATCGATCGCGGCAGCTTTGCCAGGGTCACCAGCGATGCCTATGTCACTCACGCCAAGGTGGCCGTGGCCAAGGCCAGCGAGAAAAACGCCGGCAAGGCCAGCGTCGCGAGCAAGACCGAAGCCAAGAAGCGCGTGGCCAGCGTGGACAGGAAGCCGGCGCGCAGCTACCGCGTCGCCGCCGGCGAAACGCTGTATTCCATTGCGCGCAAGCACGGCGTGGACGTGGCGCAGATTCGCAGCTGGAACCACTTGAAGGACAATACGGTGCGCTCGGGCCAGGTGCTGCGCATCGAATCCCGCTGATCCGTACGTCTTCACTTGCACATACTTGCCATCACGATCGATCTGGACGACACCCTGTGGCCGGTCATGCCGGCCCTGCAGCAGGCCGATCGTGATCTGGACGACTACCTGCGCCGGCATTACCCGCAGGTAGCCAAGACCTGGCCCATCCCCGCGCTGCGCGAACTGCGCGCCCGCGTCGCCGCCGAACACATCGACCTGGCGCACGACTTCACCGCGCAGCGCTACATCACCATGCAACGCGCCTTCGATGCCTGCGGCGTCAGCGATGCGCCGCTGGATGCGCTTTGGGAAGTCTTCGCCGCCGCGCGCAACGCGGTGGAACTCTATCCCGATGCCCTGCCCGCACTGGAACGACTGCGCGCGACCTGGCCCGTGGCCAGCCTCACCAACGGCAATGCCGATCTGGAACGTATCGGCCTGCATTTGCATTTCGCCCATCGCATCAGCGCCCGCGAAGTAGGCGCGGCGAAGCCGGATGCGCGCATCTTCCTGGCCGCGGCCGAAAAGCTGGGCGTGGCGCCGGAAAACATCCTGCACGTGGGCGATGACCCGGAACTGGATGTGGTCGGTGCGCGCGAAGCGGGAATGCGCACGGCGTGGATCAATCGTGCGGGACATCCGTGGCCGGGCACATTGGGGCTGGCGCCGGATCTGGACGTGCGGGATTTGGCTGGCCTGGTGGCGTGGCTGGAGAAGCCGTTATCGGCAGCGGGTTAGCCGCGGGCGGGAATTAAAGATGTCTGGATGGCGATGCTGGGATTTCATCCCAGCCTACTCACTCGCCACGGTGCGCTCCCTCCCCTACTTCGCAGCTGATTAGCGTCGAGTCTCAGTTCGCCGGATGTGCCCCCTCCCCTACTTCGCAGGGGAGGGAGCCACATGTCGCATAACTGAGATATGACGCTAATCAGGGGCGAAGGCGAAATCACCGTTTCTCGCGATGATCAGAAGTGCCTATCAGCTTTGAACCGCCGCGCAAAAGCGCGCATCATCTGCGGCCAACTCCACGACTCGCGCACATTCCACGCGCGCAAGGAACCGCATGCCCGCCCTGATCGCCCAAGCTTCCGGCCGCCGCGCTGCCACGCCGATCGAAGCCACCGACGTCACGCATCTCTCCAGCCTGCGCAAGCGCCTGCAAGCCGCACAGCGCAACTGGCTGGACGAAAGCGGTTTCGATGGCAAGCCCGGCAGCGTGTGCCTGGTGCCGGATGCCAACGGCAAGCTGGCGCGAGTGCTGGTGGGCGTGGATCGGCAGGATGCGCTGGGCGCGTTGGCCGCGTTGCCGCTGAACCTGCCCAGCGCGGAATACACGCTGGCGCCGGAAGGCGTGCCGCTGGACCCGCAACTTTCCGCGCTCGGCTGGGCGCTGGGCGCTTACCAGTTCACCCGCTATCGCAACGCCAAGCGCCCGGCTTCGCCGTTGGTGGTGAGCGCCGCAACGGTGTCCGCGCTGACGCCGCTGGTCGAAGCCACTTATCTGGTGCGCGACCTGGTCAATACGCCGACCGAGGACATGGGCCCCAAGCAACTCACCGACCAGGTGAAGCAATTGGCCAAGGCGCACAAGGCCAAGGTGCGCGAATGGGTCGGCGAGGAATTGCTGGAAGACAACTTCCCCACCATCCATGCCGTCGGCCGCGCCAGCCATCGTGCGCCACGCCTGGTCGAGTTGTCGTGGGGCAAGGCGAACGATCCGAAAGTGGTGCTGGTCGGCAAGGGCGTGTGCTTCGACACCGGCGGCCTGGATCTCAAGCCTTCCGACGGCATGCGCTGGATGAAGAAGGACATGGGCGGTGCGGCGCACGCGATCGCGCTGGCCGGCCTGGTGATGACGGCGAAGTTGCCGGTGCGGCTGAGCTTGCTGGTGCCCGCGGTGGAGAACGCGGTAGCCGGCAATGCCATGCGTCCGGGCGAAGTGATCATCACGCGTGCCGGCCACAGCGTGGAAGTCGACAACACCGATGCCGAAGGACGGCTGATCCTGTGCGACGCACTGGCTTACGCAGCGGAGCAGAAGCCGCAGCTGATCATCGACTTCGCCACGCTCACCGGAGCGGCCCGCGTGGCGCTCGGCCCCGACGTGCCGGCACTGTTTGCCAACGACGACCCACTGGCCCAGGCGGCCCTCGCTTGCGGCAACGAGGTCGCCGACCCATTGTGGCGGCTGCCGTTGTGGCGGCCGTACCGCAAGCTGCTGGAGTCTTATCTCGCCGACTTCGCCAACGCCGGTCCATCACGCCATGCCGGCGCGATTACCGCGGCGCTCTTTATGGAACGCTTCATTCCGGAAGGGATGCCGTGGCTGCATCTGGATACGTATGCCTGGAACGACGGCGATCGTCCGGGCCGTCCACGCGGTGGCGAGGCGATGGGCTTGCGCGCGATGTTTGCCCTGTTGAGCAAACGCTACGGTTGATGCCGATAAAGCCGGCTTTGTAGGTTGGCGGTGAGCGCAAGCGAACCCCGACATCGCCATGCATGTGATGCCGCTGGAGTTCGCTTGCGCTCACCGCCAACCTGCCCGTTCGTCACCTGATGAAGCGTTGAAACTGCCTCGCATCTTGCGCCATTGCGCGGAAATCGCCCGCCATCCGCGCACGATCTTCGGCAGCAGCCAGACGATCAGTGCAATGAACAGCGCCAGCGCGATAAGCAGCACCAGCGGGTGCTGCCATGCGAGATAAAGAATTCCCAGCAGCGAAACATCTTCGGCCGCGCTCGCGCCCCAGTTGCTGAAAGGCTCGGGCGAGGTGTTGATCAGCGCGCGCGTGCCGGATTTGGCCACATGCGTGCCGGTGACCACCGCGCCGCCCAGCAAGGCGGCCGCAATCTGCGCATCCGCACCCGAGTTCTTGAACACGCCCCAGGCGAGCAAGGTGCCGACGGGAATGCGAATGAAGCTGTGGATGGAATCCCAGACGCTGTCGAACACGGGAATCTTGTCGGCCAGGAACTCGCCCACCATCAGCACGCCGGCGGTAATCAGTACCCAGTTGTGAGTGAGCAGGTCCAGCGCGGGCGGCAGGCTGACGTAGCCCAGGCGACCGAGCAGGCCGGCGATGAACAAGGTGGCGTACAGGCGAATGCCGCTGGCCCAGGCAAGGCCGCCGGCAAGGGCGAGGTTGGAGAGCAATTCCATGGCGGCCGGTCCGTGTCGCGGCGAGGTCTGCGGCATCCTCGCGCCAACGGGTCGAGAAAGCCATGGCGCTGATAAAAAAAGCGGCGCCGAAGCGCCGCTTTGTTGTCCAGCGTATGCGTACCGGCTTACTTGCCGCTGGATCCCGCTGCCGGCGGTGCCGACGCACCCGGCTCCGTCATCGGCGTCGGCAGCGAGACCCGGCCGTTGGCCGAGGCCATCGAGGGGCTTTCGCCCTGCTTGCCGCCGTAGGGCAGCACTTCGGCCGCCAGCTTCGGGTTGCTGTCGATCAGGCCGACGGCGTCGAACAGGATATGCGCGGTTTCCTGCAGTTGCGGATCGGGTGCCTTCTTGGCTTCTTCCTGTTGCTTCAGTTCCGACTTCAGGCTGCGCTCGCTCGGATTGAGGCCGTCGTCGAGCTGATCGTCGCCGTCCACGTCGGCGGTGGTGCCATCGATGGCCTTGTGACGTGCGCGGAATTCAGCTTGCATGGCGTCCAGCTGCTTGCGCTCGGCTTCGCGCTGGTCGTAGTTCAGCGAGATGGTGGTGCGGTCGGCCAGTTTCTTGTACTGGTTGAGCTCGTCCAGCATCAGCTGCCATGCCGGCGACTTGGCCACGCGGGCGTCGTGCATCTGCGTCAGCTGCGGCAGGTAGGCCTTCATGTCGGCCACCGGCTTGTAGTCGGCCGGTGCGATCTGCGTCCACGGCAGCGCGTTGTCGTAGGTCGATTCGCCGAAGTCCTTGTCGTCGCCGTTGCTCGGATATTGCAGATCCGGGGTGACGCCGCGCAGCTGGGTGGAACCGCCGTTGATGCGGAAGAATTCCTGCACGGTCATCTTCAGCGCGCCGAAGTCCGGCTTGTTGTCGGCGTCCGAAGCGAAGCGGTTGAGGTCGATCAGGGTTTGCACCGTGCCCTTGCCGAAGGTCTGCGTGCCGATCACCAGCCCGCGGCCGTAGTCCTGGATCGCAGCGGAGAAAATCTCCGAGGCCGAGGCCGTGCCGCGGTTGACCAACACCGCCAACGGACCGCTCCAGGCCATGCCCGGATCGTCGTCGCCCTGCACCTGCACCTGGCCGCGCGCATCGCGCACCTGCACCACCGGGCCCTTGTCGATGAACAGGCCCGTGAGTTCGTTCGCTTCGTACAGCGAGCCGCCGCCGTTGTTACGCAAGTCGATCACCACGCCCTGCACGCCTTCGGCCTTCAGTTCGCCCAGCAGCTTGGCGACGTCGCGGGTGGCGCTCTTGAAGTTCTTGTCGCCTTCGCTGCGCGCGCCGAAGTCGGAGTAGAACATCGGCAGCTCGATCACGCCGATCTTGCGGGTGACGCCGTTGTCGGTGATCTGGATGACCTTCTTCTTGGCGGCCTGTTCTTCGATGGTGACTTTCTTGCGCACCATCGTGACGATTTCATGCTTGCCGTCGGTACCCTGGTCGCCCGGCACGATTTCCAGGCGCACGGTGGTGTCTTTCTTGCCGCGGATCAGGTTGACCACGTCGTCGATGCGCCAGCCGACCACGTCCTGGATCGGGCCGGTTTCGCCCTGGCCCACGCCCATCACGTAGTCGCCCACGTGCAGCTTGCCGGACTTGATGGCCGGGCCGCCAGGCACGAGTTCGCGGATCACGGTGTAGTCGTCGCGCTGTTGCAGCACGGCGCCGATGCCTTCCAGCGAGAGCTTCATGGAGATGTCGAAGTTCTCGGCGGCGCGCGGACCCATGTAGTCGGTATGCGGATCGGTGGAATTGGCATACGCGGTCATGAAGGTCTGCAGCGCGTCCTGGTCATCGAGCTGCTTCATGCGGTCGATGTAGTTGCTGTAGCGCTTGTCCAGCGTCTTGCGGATGTCGTCGTCGCTCTTGCCGGCGAGCTTCAGGCGCAGCCAGTCGTTCATGGTGCGCTTGCGCCACAGGTCGTTGAGTTCGTTCTGGTCCTTGGGCCAGTCCGCCTTCTTGCGATCGATGACGTAGGTGTCGTTGGTGCTGAAGTCGAAGCCCTGCTTCAACAGGCTGCGCGCGTAGTTCATGCGGTCGATGGCGCGCAGGATGTACTGGTTGAAGATGTCGAACGGGCCGGACAGGTCCTTGTTCCAGATCTCGTTGTCGAACTGGTCCTTGTACTTGGCGAACTTCGCCATGTCTTCCTGCGTGAAGAATACCTTCTCGCCGTCCAGCAGCTTGAAGTAGCGCGTGTAGATCTTCTCCGACATCGCATCGTCGAGCGGCTGCGCGTCGTAGTGGAAGCGGGTGAGCAGGTGCGCGGAGATCAATGCCGCGTTGGCTTCGTCGGCGGTCGGCTGCAACGGCAGCGTGGAGACCTTGCGCGGCTTGCTGGCGCCCATGTCGGCGGCCGATTGCGCGAAGGCTGCCGTGGTGGTGACGCTGAACGCGACCAGCAGGGCTAGCAGGGGACGGAAGCGGAGGGTCATGGGTTTCTCTGGAAGCCTCTTCAGGCGTGCTCGGTGACGCCAGCCGCGTGAGCCTGCTGGTCGGCGTGATAGGAAGAACGGACAAGCGGGCCAGAGGCGACGTGATGGAAACCCATCGCTTCACCGGCCACGCGCAGGGATTCAAATTCATCCGGCGTCCAGTAGCGCACCACCGGATGATGATGCGGCGTGGGCTGCAGGTATTGGCCGATGGTGATCATGTCGACATCGTGCGCGCGCAGGTCGCGCATGGTTTCGATCACCTGTTCGTAGGTTTCGCCCAGGCCCAGCATGATGCCGGACTTGGTCGGCACGTCCGGATGCTGCGCCTTGAAGCGCTTGAGCAGGTCCAGCGACCACTGGTAGTCGGCGCCGGGACGCACTTCGCGATACAGGTGCGGCACGGTTTCCAGGTTGTGGTTGAACACGTCCGGCGGGAAATCCTTCAGCACTTCCAGCGCGCGTTCCATGCGGCCCTTGCCGCGGAAATCCGGGGTGAGGATCTCGATGCGGGTGGTGGGGCTGGTGTGGCGCACGGCGCGGATGCAGGCGGCGAAATGTTCGGCGCCGCCGTCGCGCAGGTCGTCGCGGTCCACCGAGGTGATCACCACGTATTTCAGGCGCATGTCGCGGATGGTGTCGGCCAGGCGCGCCGGTTCCAGCGGATCGGGCGCGGCCGGACGGCCGTGCGCCACATCGCAGAACGAGCAGCGGCGCGTGCACACGTCGCCGAGGATCATGAAGGTGGCCGTGCCCTTGCTGAAACACTCGTGGATGTTCGGGCAGGAGGCTTCCTCGCACACCGTGACCAGCGCGTTCTCGCGCAGGCGCGCCTTCAGCTGTTGCACGGCGTTGCCCTGCGGCAGGCGTACGCGAATCCAGCTTGGCTTGCGCAGCGTGGGAACGTTGGTATCGAAGCCGGCGCGATTGAGAGCGATCTTGTCGCTGCCGAGCTGCTTGTCGACAACTGCGCCCTCGGCAGGTGCGCCGCTGACGACGCTGATCGGAATGGTCTTCGTGGAGGCTGCGGTGTTATCGCTCATGAAATAGCTCAGACCGCCATGCGAGCGGGGAGTTCGGGAATCACGGGAACGGCCGACTCAGCTTCGAAGCCGAACTGCCGGCAGAACTCGCCGATCAGCACCTCTTCAACGTCCGACAGCCGCGACGGACCGCCCAAGTCTAGCACCTGCGTGACCGCCAGGCCCTTGTAGCCGCAAGGATTAATGCGGTGGAACGGTTCCAGGTTCATGTTTACGTTGAAGGCCAGCCCGTGGAAGCTGCAGCCCCGGCGCACGCGCAGGCCCAGGGCAGCGACCTTGGCGTCCGCCACGTAGACCCCGGGCGCCCCTTCGCGGCGGACGGCCTCGATATTCCAGTGCGCCAGGGTATCGATGATGGCCTGCTCGATGCGGTTGACCAGCTCGCGCACCCCCACCCCGGCGCGGCGCAGGTCGATCAGCGGATAGGCCACGATCTGGCCAGGGCCGTGATACGTGACTTGCCCGCCCCGGTCCACCGGCACCACCGGAATATCGCCCGGCGCCAGCACGTGTTCCATCTTGCCGGCCTGCCCGAGCGTGAAGACCGGATCGTGCTCCAACACCCACAGCTCGTCGGTGGTGTCGGCGGTGCGGTTGTCGGTGAAGGCGCTCATCGCCTGCCACACCGGCGCGTAGGGCTGGCGGCCGAGGCGGCGGACGTTGAGCGGGGAACGGGAAACAGGGGACGGGGAACGATCGGTCACGGCTAGACCATGGGTGCGGGTGTTTGTGGACAGCAGATTGGGCTGGTGGCGATGGGGAACAAGTGCCGGAAGCCGCACGTTCCTTCGTTCCCAACTCCCTGTACCCCGCCGTTCAAAGCGTATAGCGGATATCCGGATCGGCCCGCAGCGCGCTGTGCGCCAGGTCGTACTGCTCGCGGGTTTCGCAACGGAAACTGACGGTGACGGACAGGAAGTTGCCTTCGCGTGAATGGCGATGCTTGACCGTTTCGTGCAGCACGTGCAGACCGATGCCTTTGAGGATGGCCGGCACGCGGGTTTTCAGGTCCGCGCTGGCGTTACCCATGGCGGTGATCTCGAATTCGCCGGGGAACTGGAACCCCTGGCCTTCCTGCTGCGGCTTGATGTCGCTCAGTTCTTTCATGGGACGTCTCCACTCGACTCGATGACTGGCGCGGCGGTGCGGGCCGGGATGCCATCCCGGCCCGTGTTTCACTTCTTGCCGCTACCGTGGAACCACAACAGGATGCTGTCCCACAGGCGCTTGAAGAAACCGCCCTGCGGCGCATCGTTGAGCGCAACCAGCGGCACGTCCATCACGGCCTGGCCGTCTTGCGCGATGTGCAGCGTGCCGACCTGCTGGCCCTTCTTGTAGGGCGCGATCAGGGTGGACGGAATGTCCATCGTCGCCTTGAGCTTCTCGTAATCGCCGGTCTTCACGGTGACCAGCACGTCCTGCGTCACGCCAAGCGGCAGTTGATCGGCCTCACCCTTCCACAGGCGCGGCGTGGCCAGCGGCTTGTTGGCTTCGTACAGCTTGTGCGTTTCGTAGAAACGGAAGCCGTAGTTGAGCAGCGCAATCGCCGCATCCGCGCGCGATTTCTCGCTGCTGGAACCCATCACGATGGCGATCATGCGCGCATCGCCGCGCTTGGCCGAAGCGGCCAGGCAGAAGCCTGCCTCGGCGGTGTGACCGGTCTTGATGCCGTCCACGCTGGGATCGCGCCACAGCAGGGTGTTGCGGTTGCCTTGCTTGATGCCGTTCCAGGTGAACTCCTTGATCGCGGAGATGGCGTAGTCGTCCGGATAATCGTGGATCAGCGCGCGCGACAGGATCGCGATGTCATGCGCCGAGGAATAGTGATCGGGCACCGGATAACCGGAGGCGTTCGCGAAGTGCGTGTTCGCCATGCCCAGTTGCTTGGCATAGGCGTTCATCAGGTTGGCGAAGGTTTCCTCGGAACCGGCGGTGTGCTCGGCCAGCGCAATGGCCGCATCGTTGCCGGACTGGATGATCATGCCGTACAGCAGATCCTTCAGCGGCACCTGGCTGTTGAGCTTGAGGAAGCTGGTGGAGCCGTCGGTGCCGGCGCCACCGGCGCGCCATGCATGTTCGCTGATGGTCACCGGATCGGTGAGATGGATATTGCCGGCGACCAGCTGCGCGGAGACAACGTAGTCGGTCATGATCTTGGTGAGCGAGGCCGGCTCCACCCGTTCGTCGGGGTTCTTGGAGGCGAGCACCTGGCCGGTGGTGTAATCCATCAGCACCCACGCCTTGGCGTCCACGTCCGGCGGCGGCGGTACCGGCACCGCGACGGCCGCGGGCGCCGGCGGCGGATTCGGTACCGGCTTGGGCGGGGTTTGCTGGGCGACGGCACTGACGCCGAAGACCAGGGCGGCAGCGGCAAGCATGTGCAGGGAACGGCGGAACGGATTCATGGTGGGCTTACTTCCGATTTCTATTTGCTCGGCGCACGCGGCGCCATGATTTCTTCGCAGAAAAGACGTCAGTCTACCGCGACCTGAGGCTGGGGCAGACCCATTTGTTCGATCTTGGTGCTCACCTGGTCGGCGCTGTCCACGTCGCTCAGGGGGCCTACGCGTACGCGATGGACGAGCCGGCCGCCGATCGTCGCATCAGACACCTGCACCGGCGCAAAATTCGCCACGCGCAATTGCGCGGCGACGCGTTCGGCGTTGGCCGAGTCGGAGAATGCGCCGACCTGCAGGTAAATACTGGGCGCATGCGCGGGCGTTGCGGTGACAAGCGGCGGTGGTGGCGCTTCCTCTTGCGGCGGAGCGGAAGGATCGATGCCCTGCACTTCCACCAGCCCGGTGCCTTTGGGCCAGATGCCTATTTTCACCGCGGCGGCGTAGGAGAGGTCGATCACGCGGTCCTCGTGAAAAGGGCCGCGGTCGTTGACACGCACGATCACGCTCTTGCCGTTCTGCAGATTGGTCACCCGCGCGTAGCTCGGCAGCGGCAGCACCTTGCTGGCAGCGGTGAACTTGTACATGTCGTAGTCCTCAAGGCTGGACGTCTTGTAGCCATGGAACTTGCTGCCGTAGAACGAGGCGATGCCGCGCTCGTCGTAGCCGCGCGCCGTCGGCAGCACGGTGTAGGTGCGGCCCAGCACGGAATATGGCGACTTGTTGCCGTACAGCGAACGCGGCTCGACCTTGGGCACCGGCTCCGGCAGGTTGCTCACGTCCGGCGGCGGCCCATCGGGAATGCTGTCGGCGCTGGAGCGATAGCGGCTGCCCTGCGGCCGGCTGGTGTCGTCGTAGACGCCGCCGGCGCTTCGCGCGGCGCTACTACCATGCGGCGCAGAAGCGGAACGTGTGCTGCGATGTCCGCCGCAGCCGGCCAGCGCCAGGGTGATTGCAAGCAGCCACGACAGGCGCCGGAGCATCTTCATCGAGAGGCGTTCTCCTGGGCGTTCACCACTTCGATGATGGCTTGCGCGAGCTGATTCACCGCCATCGCGTACATCACGCTGCGGTTGTAGGTGGTGATCACCTGGAAGTTCTTGAAGGTGAACCAGTACTCCGGACCGTTCGCGCCCTGCAAGGTCTGCAGGCTGCTCGGCGCGCCCGGATCGAGGTGCTGCAGCGGCGCATAGCCCCAGGCTTCCAGTTGCTCGATCGTCCATTGCGGCGAAGCATCCTTCACGGTCAGCACTTTCGCGGCCGCGTCGGGCTGCGCGCGCGCCGCCACCGGGCCGCCGCTCACCCAGCCGTGCTTGACGAAATAGTTGGCTACGCTGCCGAAAATATCGGGCAGCGAATTCTTCAGGTCGATGCGGCCGTCGCCGTCTTCGTCCACCGCGAAATCGCGAATGCTGCTGGGCATGAACTGGCCCCAGCCTTGCGCGCCCGCATAGGAACCGGTGAGCGTGTCGACCGGGCCGGCCAGCTGCGTATCCGGCAGTTCCAGCAGGGTTTTTAGCTCATTGCGGAAAAACGCTGCGCGCGGCGGGTAATACAGGCCCAGCGTCACCAGCGCATCCAGCACTTTGTATTTGCCGGTACTGCGCCCATAGAAGGTTTCCACGCCGATGATGGCGACAATGTACTGCGGCGCAACCCCGTACTTCTTGCCGATCTGTTCCAGCAACGCCTGGTGGTCGAGATAAAAGCGCACGCCTGCGTCGATGCGCGCCTGCGTGAGGAAAATCTGGCGGTATTCGCTCCACGGCTTCGCCTCCGCCGGGCGGCTGATCGCATCGAGGATGCTTTGCTGCCGCTTCGCGCCGTCGAGCAACGCGTTCAACGCGGCCGGATCCTTGCCGGTGTCCTTCGCTACTTCGGCGACCAGTTGCGCCTGGCCGGGATGCGCAGACCATGCCGTCAGCGGCATCGCGAAACACAGTGCTGCGAATGCAGAAATGATTTTTCCCTTCATGCGGTGGAGGGTAGCAAGAGTGGGGAACGGGGAACAGGGAACGGGGAACGTGCAGATGACGCAAGCGATCGCTTTTCGCACTGGCGCCCTTACAGAAATCGATTCGCGCGTGATCGATGCCCCACCGGGCACCACACGTTCCCCGTTCCCTGCTCCCCGTTCCCCGCCTTTCTCAATCATGCACTTTGCGGTTGGCGTGAATCGACATCAGCACCCCGAAGCCCACCAGCAGCGACACCGCCGAGGTGCCGCCGTAGCTGACCATCGGCATCGGCACGCCCACCACCGGCAACAGGCCTGCCACCATGCCGCCATTGACGAACACGTAGACGAAGAAGCTCATGCCGATCGCGCCGGCAAGCAGGCGCGAGTACGTGTCTTTCGCTTCCATCGCGATCCACAGGCAGCGGCCGATGATGAAGGCGTACAGCACCAGGATCGCGCACACGCCGATCAAGCCGAATTCTTCGCAGAACACGGCGAAGATGAAGTCGGTGGTGTGTTCGGGCAGGAAGTCCAGGCGCGATTGCGTGCTCTGCTCGAAGCCCTTGCCGAAGATGCCGCCCGAACCCACCGCGATCTGCGACTGGATGATGTGCCAGCCGTTGCCGAGCGGATCGGATTCCGGATTGAGCATGGTAAGGATGCGATCGCGCTGGTACTGGTGCATGAAGTGCCAGGCGATCGGCACCATGCCGGCGGCGCCCGCCAGCAGCACGCCGATGCGCCACCACGCCATGCCGGAAAGAAACAGCGCGAAGCCGCCGGCCGCCGCCACCAGCAGTGCAGTGCCCAGGTCCGGCTGCTTGGCGATCAGGCCGGCGGGAATGGCGATCATGCCGCCCACCACGATGATGTCTTTCCAGCTCGGCGGCAGCTGGCGCGGATGCAGGTACCAGGCCACCATCATCGGCATGGTCAGCTTCATCAGCTCGGAGGGCTGGAAACGCATGATGCCGAGGTTGAGCCAGCGGTCCGCGCCGCGGCCTTCGCCCAGCACGGCCACCACCACCAGCAACATCACGCTGCCGGCGTAGAGCCAGGGCGTCCAGTTGCGCAGCACCGACGGCGGAATGCGCGACATCAGCAGGATGAGCACGCCGCCCAGCACGAAGCGCGCGGCCTGCCCGCCCACCAGGGCGAGGTTGCTGTCGCCAGCGCTGTACAGCGTTACCAAGCCCACGCCGCACAGCAGGAGCAAGGCGAATGCAAGCGGCAGATCGATGCGCGGACGCGTCCACACGCGGCGCAGGAACCGATGCAAGCGGAAGCGCAGGGTATCGATGATCATTGCGCGTCGTCTCCCGCGCTGGAGCTGTCGGGGGCAGGCACGTCGCCCTGCGGCGTGTCCTCGGGCGCCAGCGGCGCTGCGGTGGATGAAGCCGGCGCCAGCGCGGAATCCTGCAGGGGCTGATGCGGCGGCACCGCGCCGCCCTGGGTCGTCAGCCATGCATCGAGAATCTTGCGCGCGATCGGACCGGCATCCTTGGCGCCCCATGCGCCAGCCTCCAGCACCACGGCAACGGCGATGCGCGGATTGTCGGCCGGCGCAAAGGCTTCGAACCAGGCGCGGTGGCGCGCAGCGAGGTACGCGGTGTTCTTGTCCTCGTTGTAGGCATCGGTCTTGCGCGAGAAACGCTCGGCGGTACCGCTCTTGCCAGCGATGCGATACGGAAAGCCTTCACCCAGTTTCGTGCCGAAACCGGTCGAGGTCGGATCGGTGCTGTAGATCACCAACTGCATGCCTTCGTTCACCGCTTCCCAGTCCTTCATGTGCTTGATCAGGGAAGGACCGGTGGGCGGATTGGGCAACGGCGAGGGCTGCTTGCCGACATCTGCCGTCGACATCACCACGCGCGGCGCATAGGGCACGCCGCGCCCGGCAAAAGTTGCCAAGGCGTGCGCCAACTGCATGGCGGTCACCGACCAGTAACCCTGGCCGATGCCGGTGATGACCGTCTCGCCCGGATACCAGTTGCGCTCCTTGGGCGAATGCTTGGCCTTCCATTCGCGCGACGGCAGGATGCCGGACACCTCGCCAGGAAGATCCACCCCGCTGGGATGCCCGAAACCGTAGCCGCCCATGAACTCGCTGATGCGGTCGATGCCCAGGTCCAGCGCGAGCTTGTAGAAGTACGTATTGACTGAGGCGTAGATCGCTTTGTAGAGATTGGTCATGCCGACGCCGCCGCGCACGTCGTCACGATAACCGCGCGCCTGGCCCGGGATGTAGAACACGCCGGTGGAAAGTACCGAGTCCTGCGGGGTGCGCACGCCGTATTCGAGGCCGGCCAGGCCCATGAACGGCTTCACCGTCGAACCGGGTGGATACGCGCCCCGCAGCGCGCGGTTGAGCAATGGCTTGTCAGGGGCATTGAGCAGCGACTTGTAATCGGCGGAGCTGATGCCGTTGACGAACAGGTTGGGATCGAACGACGGCACACTGACCAGGGCCAGCACCTGGCCGTTGCGCGGATCGATCGCCACGGCCGCGCCGGGCCGCCCTTCGAACGCATCCTGCGCCGCTTTCTGCACGCGTGCGTCGATGCTGAGATAGAGATTCTTGCCCGGCACCGGCGGATCGGTTCGGAGCACGCGCTGGATGCGTCCATCGGCGTTCACTTCGTCCAGCTCGTAGCCGGGCGTGCCGTGCAGCATGTCTTCGTAGGAGCGTTCCACGCCGGTGCGCCCGATGTGGGTGGTGCCCTTGTAGCGATCCGGATCGAGATTCTGCAGATCGTCCGCGTCGATGCGGCTGACGTAACCGACCACGTGCGCAAACAGCGGACCGAGCGGGTATTGCCGCGTGAGGTAAGGCACCACGTCCACGCCGGGGAAGCGCCAGCGGTTCACGGCGAAGCGCGCGATATCGTCCTCGGTGAGCCGCATTTTCAACGGCACGCTGTCGAAGCGGCGCGACTGCTTGAGCTGCTTGCGGAAGGCGTCCAGGTCGTCCTGGTCCAGCGGAATCACCTTGCCGAGGTCCGCCAGCATCTGGTTCATGTTGTGCACTTGCTCGGGCACCACCTCGAGCCGGAACGCCGGCACGTTGTCGGCCAGCAGCACGCCGTTGCGGTCGTAGATCAAGCCACGTGCCGGCGGAATGGCGCGCGGCTTCACGCTGTTGTTGACCGAACGCAGCGCAAATTCATCGTGATGCAGCACCTGCAGGAACACATAGCGCCCCACCAGCACGCCCAGGCCGAGCAGGATCAGCGCAAACCCGGCGAAGGCGCGGCGGCGGAACAGCTCGCCTTCGCCGCGGGTGTCCTTGTAGATGCGCAGGCGTTTCATGCGGCGGCAACGGGGAACGGGGGATGGGGAACGGGGAACATGTGAATCGCGGTGGCGCCGTGCATGGCGGTAAGAACGAAGCGAACAACCGACACTCGCGCCATCGGCCCGTTCCCCGTTGCCCGCTCCCCGTTCCCCGCTCTCATTGCAACCTCAACCGCATCCGCAGGTCGTCCAGCAACAAGAACAGGAACGGCCACAGCAGCGCGCTGACGAAGGGCGACGCCCACCACAGCGCCGGCGGCGTGGATTCGCCCGCAAAGGCACGCACCACCAGCAGCAGAAAGCGGTCGTTGAGCAGCAGGGCCAATACCGCCAGCGTCTGTTGCCACATCGGGAAGAAGCGCAGGCGCGAGCGGAAGCGCAAGGCAATGAACGCCAGCACGCACAGGCGCAATGCCTGTTCACCCAGCAGCACGCCGGTCAACAGGTCCGAACAAAGGCCGAAGATGAAAGCGAGGCCGAGCGTGACGCGCCGCTCGCCCGACTCAAGCGCCCAGTACAGCAGCACCAACGCGGGCCAATAGGGCTTGAATGCCTCCAGCATGTGCGGCAGTGGCACCAGCATCAGCATCAACGCCATGACCAGGGTGCCGACGAACCACCAGAAGGAAAGTCGCTGGCGGCTCATGTCGGAGGTGTCCCTGCGGAAACGGCGGTTGCCGGCGCGGCCGGCAGGCTGGCGCGCGGCGATGCGCTGGTGGAGGCCGGCGCGGGCGCCTCGCTATCCGGCGGGCCGGCCGGCCGCACCGGCGGCGGCGGACCGGCCGGCTCGGGCAGGTCATGCAGCACCAGCAGTTCGTCGGCCCGATCCAGGTCGGCGCTGGGTTGCGCATGCGCTTCCAGGAACATGCCTGCCGGGGACGGCGCGACACTGCTGATCTCGCCCACCGGAAAGCCCTGCGGGAAACGCCCGCCGAGGCCGGAAGTAAGCAGCCTGTCGCCCACTTGCACGTCGGCCGCCATCGGTACGTTGGGCAACGTGAGCTGCTGCCCATTGCGCGAACCGTAGGCGATGGTGCGCAAACCGGTCCGCTGGATCATCACCGGCACGGCGTGGTCCGGATCGGTCACCAGCATCACCGTGGCGGAGTTGGGCAGCACGTCGACGATCTGGCCGACCACGCCATGCGCATCGATCACCGGTTGTCCGGACTTGATGCCATCGCGCGCGCCGAGGTTGATCATCAGGCGGTGCCGGTAAGCGCCCATGTCCATGCCGATCACCCGCGCCATCTGCACGTGCAGGTCCAGGCTGTGTTGCGTATCGAGCAGTTCCTTCAGGCGTTGGTTCTGCTCGGCGACCGCCGCCATGCGATTGAGCTTGGCGTTGGCCAGCAGCAGGTCTTCACGCAAGCGCTGGTTTTGCTCGGTAAGCAGACGGCGGTCGGCAAAGGCCACGCTCAGCGTATGGAAGCCTTCGGCAGGCAGGCTGGCCAGCCGGTAGACCGGCTCCACCACGATCGCCGTGGCATAGCGCAGGCGCCACAGCCAGCCGTTGCGATGGTCGAGCACCATCAGCACCATCGCCAGGGCGAGATAGAAGATCAGCCGCAGGGTTCCGGCGGCCGTTCCGGCGAACAGGGGCGAGGATTCCTCGCGGGCGAGCGGCATGGCCTCTACCCCTGAGGTGGGTTATTCGGGAGCGAAGAAGTCGCTGCCGTGCTGATCGATCAGCTCCAGCGCCTTGCCGCCGCCGCGGGCCACGCAGGTCAGCGGATCGTCCGCCACCTGCACGTGCAGGCCGGTTTCCTCCGACAGCAGGCGATCCAGGTCGCGCAGCAGCGCGCCGCCACCGGTGAGCACGATGCCGCGCTCGGCCACGTCGGAGCACAGTTCCGGCGGGGTCTGCTCCAGCGCCGACTTCACCGCCGCCACGATGCCGGCGAGCGGTTCGTGCAGGGCTTCGAGGATCTCGTTGGAGTTGACCGTGAACATGCGCGGTACGCCTTCGGCCAGGTTGCGGCCGGAGATCTCGATCTCCTTGACCTGGCTCTGCGGGAAGGCGCAGCCGATTTCCAGCTTGATGCGCTCGGCGGTGGATTCGCCGATCAGCGTGCCGTGGTTGCGGCGCACGTAGTTGATGATGGACTCGTCGAAGCGATCGCCGCCCACGCGCACCGACTGCGAGTAGACGATGCCGTTGAGCGAGATCACCGCCACTTCGGAGGTGCCGCCGCCGATGTCCAGCACCATCGAGCCGCGCGCCTCGTGCACCGGGATGCCGGCGCCGATCGCGGCAGCCATCGGCTCCTCGATCAGGAACACGTCGCGGGCGCCGGCGCCTTCGGCCGATTCCTTGATGGCGCGGCGCTCGACCTGGGTGGAGCCGCAGGGTACGCACACCAGCACGCGCGGGCTGGGGCGCAGCAGGCGCGAACGATGCACCTGGCGGATGAAGTGCTGCAGCATCGCCTCGGTCATGGTGAAGTCGGCGATGACGCCGTCCTTCATCGGGCGCACGGTGGCGATGTTGCCGGGCGTGCGGCCCAGCATGCGCTTGGCCTCGCCACCGACGGCGGCGACGGTGCGGGGACCGCCGGGGCCGCGGTCCTGGCGGATCGCCACGACCGAAGGTTCGTTCAGGACGATTCCCTGGCCGCGCACGTAAATAAGCGTGTTGGCTGTGCCAAGGTCGATGGAAACATCGTTGGAAAACATCCCGCGAAACTTCTTGAACATGGGTCCGCCGCGTATCGACTCTGGCTAAAAAGTAAGCGCGCCAGTCTAGTAAGCAAAACCCTGGTCCGCAAGGACATTGGTGTTAAAAAAAGCGGCTTTTTCGGGGCAATTGCGCGAACAGTGCGAATAAAAGGCAGGAACGGGAGAAGGCGCAGACGCGCAGGCGGCGATATTCGTACCGCCAGGCACGGAGGCCTGGAACACGCCCCCCTGTTCCCCGTTTCCGGCTCAGCCGTTACGATAATTCGTTTGCCGCCGTGGCCACGCCACGCCCAGCCCATCCATTTGGACCCTTGATATCCATGTCTGCCGTCATCTGCGGATCGCTTGCCTACGACACCATCATGGTGTTCCAGGACCAGTTCAAGAACCACATCCTGCCCGACAAGGTGCACATTCTGAACGTGTCGTTCCTGGTGCCGCAGATGCGGCGCGAATTCGGCGGCTGCGCGGGCAACATCGCCTATAACCTGAAGCTGCTGGGCGGCGATCCGTTGCCGGTGGCGGCCGTGGGCCAGGATTTCGCCCCCTACCGCGAGCACCTGGACCGCTGCGGCATCCGCATGGACTGCATCCGCGTGTTCGAAGACCAGTTCACGCCGCAGTGCTTCATCACCACCGACCTGGACAACAACCAGATCACCGCCTTCCACCCGGGCGCGATGTCCAGCGCCCACGCCAACCACGTGCGCAACATCCCCCATATCAGCTTCGGCATCGTCGCCCCCGACGGCCGCGAAGCCATGCTGCAGCACGTGGACGATTTCGCGGCGCGCGGCGTGCCCTTCGTGTTCGACCCGGGCCAGGCCATGCCGCTGTTCAGCGGCGAGGAATTCCGGGCGATGATCGAAAAGGCCACCTACGTGATCGTCAACGATTACGAATCCCAGTTGCTGCAGCAACGCACGGGCTGGAGCGCCGAGGACATCGCCGCGCGCGTGAAGGCCTACGTGGTGACGCTGGGGCCGCGCGGCTCGCTGATCTATACCGACGGCGGCGCCACGCATGAGATTCCCGCCGCGCGCGAGCGCCAGGTGGTCGATCCCACCGGCTGTGGCGACGCTTATCGCGCCGGCCTGATCTTCGGCATCATGAAAGGCTGGGATTGGCCGACCATCGGCCGCGTCTCCTCGCTGATGGGCGCGCTGAAGGTGGAGCATCCCGGCACGCAGAACCAGTCCTTCAGCTACGACGAATTCGCCGCCGCGTTCAAGGAACAGTTCGGCTACGCGCTGGGCTGACGGACGGGAAAGATCATCATGTCGACCCTCGCCAGCATCGTAGTCACCATCATCGCGCTGATGCACCTGTGGTTCCTGATCCTGGAAATGGTGCTGTGGGACAAGCCCGCCGGCCTGCGCGCCTTCGGCATCACGCCCGAATACGCCGCCCAGACCAAGGTGCTGGCGGCCAACCAGGGCTTGTACAACGGTTTCCTGGCGGCCGGGCTGGCGTGGGGGTTGATGCTGGGCGGCAGCGAAGGCACGCACGTGAAGCTGTTTTTCCTGGCCTGCGTGCTGGTCGCCGGCGTGTACGGCGGCCTGAGCGCCACGCGCAAGGTGTTGTGGGTGCAAGGGCTTCCCGCCGCGATCGGCATCGCGCTGGTACTGGCGAGTTGAACGGCGGCGCGCGCGATCGCGAAGCGGTCGGCCCGCGGTTCGATCCCGCGCTGATGCAGCGCGCCCGCGAACGCAGCTGGCAGGCGCTGCAAGGCATACGCGAGCGCATGCGCCCTGGCATCAGCGAAGAGGAGGCAGGCGCCCAGGCCATCGAGGTGTTCCAGCAGCTGGGCATGGAGCGGCTGTGGCATCCGGTGATCATCCGGATCGGCCCGAACACCACCAAGACCTACCGCGAACGCTCGCTGCCGGGCGTGCGCCTGGCTGAAAACGACAGCTATTTCATCGACCTGGGCCTGGTGTTCGATGGGCACGAGGGCGACGTCGGCGATACCTTCGTGGTCGGCGAGGCGCCCGAACGGGCGGCCTGCGCGCAGGCCGCACGGGATTTGTTCCAGGATGTCGCCCAAAAATGGCGGCATGCAGGCTGGAGCGGCCAAAAGCTTTATAATTACGCGTTCGATCGTGCCGAGGCGATGGGCTGGCGCTTCAACCATGCCATCAAGGGGCACCGGGTGAGCGACTTCCCGCACTCGGTGCACCAGGGCGGCAACCTGGGAGATCTCGACCGCACGCCCGGCCAGGGCCTGTGGATTCTTGAAATCCAGATTGCCCACCCGACCGAACCGTTCGGGGCCTTTTACGAAGATTTGCTTGCCGACCCTGCGCCATGAACGCGCCAAGCCGGCAACGAGGCCTACACATTTGACACGTACGCTGCGGAGCATGGACGACCCGCCCATTTTTTGATTCTCCCCCCGCGGGAGAGCACCGCTTTCTGATCGACAAACGACTTCTACTACGGAACCAAGACTGTGGCCCGCCAGAAACCTCTCCACCTCTATCGCAACATCGGCATCATCGCGCACATCGACGCCGGCAAAACCACCACCACCGAGCGCATCCTGTACTACACCGGCAAGAAGCACCAGATCATCGACGTGCATGACACGAAGGATGGCAAGGGCTCGACCACCACCGACTACCTGGAACAGGAAAAGAAGCGCGGCATCACCATCCAGTCCGCCGCCGTGTCGACCGAGTGGAAGGGTCACCAGATCAACGTGATCGACACCCCCGGGCACGTGGACTTCACCATCGAAGTGAACCGCTCCCTGCGCGTGCTCGACGGCGCCGTGGTGGTGTTCGATGGCGTGGCCGGCGTGGAACCGCAGACCGAAACCAACTGGCGCCTGGCCGACCAGTACAACGTGCCGCGCATGTGCTACGTCAACAAGATGGACCGCATCGGCGCCAACTTCAAACACGCCGTGGACGGCATCAAGAACCGCCTGGGCGCCAACATCGTGCTCTGCCAGGTGCCCCTGGGCAGCAGCGACGACTTCATCGGCATGGTCGACCTGATCGCCGGCGCGGGCTATATCTGGGACAGCAGCGACAAGGACAGCAAGTGGGAGACGATCCCGCTGGACCAGGTCGCCGACCAT